>Ga0164297_10000015_pt1 | contig 228664 bp, 212 predicted proteins | sample GEODES058metaG_FD_113539 | JGI IMG/M metagenome (GOLD analysis project Ga0164297, IMG submission 113539) | Dystrophic lake water microbial communities from Trout Bog Lake, Wisconsin, USA - GEODES058 metaG | ecosystem: Environmental > Aquatic > Freshwater > Lake | place: USA: Trout Bog Lake...
CCGTCGGCTGAGAATTTATTCGGATCAAGGAAAACCTCCGGAGCGCTATTGCCTTTTTGCCTGTACAGCACGCTTTGGTTCTGCAATCCATCATTTTTATAGAAATAAGTATATTCTCCTTCTTTAAATGGCGCAGTGTACTTAGCGTAGTTCCACAATTCGGTAAGGCGCTTCTTTATGGCATCTCTGAAGGGTATCTGAGCCATGTAATCTCCGGTCACCTTATTCTCCGCAATTACCCATGCCTTAGTGTCTTCCGCACGGTCATCTTCCAGCCACCGATAAGGGTCGCTTACTTTTGTTCCGAAATAATCATCAACCTGATCTACCTTTTTGGTGTCAGGATATTGTATTGGTGACGTATTATGCTGAGCTTGTGCTGCCATAGCCGATAAAAGTATTGATGCGCAAATAGTGAGCTTTTTCATGACCTGCTTTTTTGAAATGAGGACCAAAATAAGGGTATTTTATCAGGATTATAGTGTTTATTTTTTCGGGCAATCCCTTGTAAAAACTACCCTATCTTTCCTCCTTTTGCTTTTTAATACTAGGTCATCTCCCTTTTTCAGAAATGTATGGGATGTAGCAGGTGCTGTAAGCGTTATTTTTGTTGAATCTCCCATAGCAAATGTCACAGAGAACGCATCAGTAATTATTTTATGTTTATACTCTGTGTATGTGCCATGACCGTACCAAAGTTGCCCATCGTCAGTGCCTCCGGAAATATTGAACACACCATAATTTGCGTTTTTATCTTGCTTATAGAAAGAATAACAATCATACGTTCCTAGAGTGAAATTACTCCGACAATAAATTAAAGTATCCTGCCCAAAACAGTTCGATATGCTCATTGATATTAAAAATGTAAAAAACAGCTTCATATCTCGGTTTATCTGACTAAAAATACTAAAATAAAGTCTCTCTCGTATGCTGGTTGAGGCCCAACGTTACCTTGCTTATCTAGAGAAGAGCAAGGGATAGGGCCATTCTCATGCATCTTTTTAACTATTTAACAACCTACTTGTTAGCCATTCAGGTTATATTTGTAGAACATTAAAACTCGCGACTTAACGTACTGAAACGTATATTAAAAATATCTCGTAATATCCTGCTCACGCTGCTGGCTATTATGCTTTTACTGATAGGGTTGGTTAACACTACCCCTGTCCAGAACTTTCTTGCGCGTAAAACAACATCGTGGCTATCGCAAAAACTGAAGACCAAGGTTGCCATAAGCCATGTAAGAATAGACTTTCTTAACCACGTAAGCCTGCAGGGCCTTTATATCGAAGACCGCGCCCACGACACGCTGCTTTATGCCGGAGAAGCCACTGTGCGCATTACCGACTGGTTCATGTTTCGCGACAAGCCTACCCTGCACTACCTTGGGTTAAAGAATACGTACATCCATATGTACAGGACAGCTATATCAGGTGACTGGAGTTCTGATTTTATTGCTGATGCATTTGCATCTAAATCACCGGCTAAGAAAGACACCGGCAAATCAATAGAACTGGACCTGAAACAGATAGCCCTGGAAAATGTACGCTTCCACTACGATGATGCCTGGGGCGGTGAAGACCTGGACTTCGACATAGGTAAACTAGACATTGATGCTAAAGGCATTGATTATAAAAAGAAACTCATTGATGTTAAAAACATTGACATAAAAGGTGCCATTGTAGGTGCCAGAGAGTACACCGCAGGGCGCCCGCATCACGCAATAGTTGATACAATAGATACTACTCCCTTCAACACCGGCAATTGGGCTATTAAGGTGGGCAACATCAAACTAGATGCTTGTCAGTTCAACCTTACCATGAATGACAAGACACCACTGGACAGCGTCTTCGATGAAAACCACCTCATTATTAAAAATATCTCTGCCAGGGTCAATACCGCGAGCATCATTGGGGATACCATCCATGGCACAGTTACACAGCTTTACGCACGCGACCGTTGTGGTTTGGCTATACGCAATATGCGGAGCAAAATCTCGGTATCCCCGGTAGCCTGTATATGCAGCAACCTGACACTGGAAACCAATTACAGTAAGATAGGCAATTATTATGCTATGCGCTACAAGCGCTTCCCCGACTTTCTCGACTACATCAACAAAGTGGTGATGGAAGGCAATCTCCACGACGCTACCGTTGACTCAAGAGATATTGCTTACTTCGCCCCCATCCTCAATGACTACCCTGCTGTAGTGCAGGTAAGTGGCCACGGCAAGGGCACAGTTGCTAAACTTGAAGGTGATCATCTTGTAGTGACCAATGGCAGCACAGTGGTGAAAGGCAATGTGACGCTGAAGGGTCTGCCCGACATTTACACTACCTACATCACCTATTCTAACGGAGAGATATACACTACGGGCAACGGCATCCTGAAATATGCCACCAGCATGCGCAACAGCCCCAACCTGGCGCTGGAAGAACTAACCCATGCTTACTTCAAAGGCTCCTACGAAGGCTATATAGAGAACTTCAATGTAAAAGGGCAATTTGTGACCAATCTCGGTTCGGTCTCCACCGATATAAAAATGACCATGCCGGGCTTCAATACCAACGAAGCAGTGTATTCAGGCATAATTGCCACCGGAGATCTGCAACTGGGTCGCCTTATCAGGCAGCCGCTGGTAGGCAACATCACCTGCCAGGAAAATGTTACCGGCCGTTCATTCGACCCTGATAACGCCCAGCTGAATGTAGATGGTACGGTCAGAGAATTGGGCATAAACAACTATGCCTACAAAAACCTGACGACGCACGGAACTCTGACCAAAAAGCAATTCAACGGTACCCTTCTGGTCGACGACCCAAACCTGGCCCTGGAGTTCGATGGCGGGCTGGACTACCGTGAAAAAGACGTCAAAATTAATGCTACAGCGCACTTGCTTTTCAGTAATCTTAAGGCACTGAACCTGACTAAAGACTCCGTGACTACATCTGCTGACTTTGATCTCAACTGCAGTGGCAGCAACATCGATAATTTCTCAGGCTTCGCCCGCCTCTACAACATCGACCTCAAAAGAAATTCGCACAAGGTAGCTGTCGACTCTATTAACATGAGCTCTGTTATCAACGACGTTGATGGCACTAAAGCACTCACTATACAGAGTAACGATGTTACCGCAAGCATTAAAGGCGAATACCAGTTGAGCAAACTACCTGTCTCAGTGCAGTATTACCTGTCAAAATATATTCCTAACTACATCAGCGTTCCGAAGTCTCTGCCGCCGCCGCAGAATTTTTCGTTCAAAGTCATTACACGAAACATCGATAGTATACTTGCCATATCATTTGCAAGCGCAAAAGGGTTTGACACCTCTACGGTCAGCGGCTCGCTGAATACTTATGATCAGAAAGTAACGCTCAGCGTCAGTGTACCTTCCGGTTCCATAGGTATCTTCCATATGACCAATATCACCATCAATGCATTGGGCACACTCGATCAGGTAGGACTTACCGCTAATATCGACAATGTAGCTGTCGGCGATAGCGTATTCAACAGCACACTAAGTGTAACCACCACGCTGGCCAACGACTCACTTAACTTCACCGTAGCCACTACTGCACCCGATACAGGTAGTTCTATTACCCTCAACGGAGAGATCGTAGCGAGAAAAGACTCGCTATTCCTCAACCTGCACCCTTCAGAGTTCTACCTCAACCGCAACAAGTGGGATATTGCAGGGGGCAGCACAGTGGCATATTCCGATCATTACCTGGATGTGGAGAACATAAACCTAACCTCCGGTCTGCAAAAGATCACCGCAAACACGCATCTGGCCAATAATGACCAATCCCTGGTCATCAATACCGAAAACCTGGACCTGGCCCAGTTTGGTGCTATGGCAGGCCTTGCTCCGTACCAGCCAGATGGCCGTCTGAACGGCACCATCACCATCGAAAAAATATTCCAACAATTCTACGTCTCGGCGAATATGAAAGCAACAGGCGTAAAGCTTGGCTCCGATACCGTAGGCACAATAAACCTCATAGGGTTTTACGATGGTGCACGCAAACTGGTTAACCTCGACCCCCAAACCGGCATATACCGGGATAATGCATCGATAGTAGCCTCAGGCAACATCTCTTTCGACAGCACTACCAACCAGAAACTGGATGGCAGCATACAATTCAATAATGCGCCTGTAGAATGGGCTTCGCCTTTTCTCATCGGTATCTTCAGCCACCTCACAGGTGTTGTCAACGGTAATATCGGCTTTACCGGATCTTCCTACGATCCTGTTATATCAGGCAGCCTCGGTTTGGTAAATGGCGGCCTCAGAGTAGACTATATGGGCACTAACTACAACATTCCATCTGCTACTGTTAGCGTCACCAATAAGCGCATCAGTTGGGGCATGGTAGATGTACTGGACGAGTACAAGAACCATGCAACATTGACGGGTCACTTTTCGCACAACCTGTTCAGGGATATGCACATGCACATCAACCTGCGCTCCCGTAAGTTCGAGGTAATGAAGCTGACCGCGAATGATAATAACATCTTCTACGGTGACCTTATCGCCAGTATGGACTCCTTCACCGTTCGAGGTCCTTTCAATAATATTAAACTGCATGCTTACAATGCTGCACCGGCAGCCAAGTCACACATCTACATACCTGTTTCATCCGGCGGCGACATCAATACGTACTCTTACGTCTCTTTTAAGACCTACGGCAAAACACAGGAAAAGCCAACACGTCATACCCGCGATAAAATGCAGATCAACGTTGATGCCAACTTCAATGAACTTGCGGAAATGACCATTGTCATGGACCCTGCGACCAACGACCAGATAAACACTACAGGAGAAGGTAATATCCAGCTGGAAATACCGCCCGGCAACGACATGAGTATCATCGGAGACTATCTTATTAAATCCGGCACATACAACTTCACGCTAAAACAACTGGAATACAGACGTGATTTCAAATTAATAAGCGGTAGCGCCATTAAATTCAGAGGTGGATTCTTCAGCACGCAGCTTGATGTTGATGCCAAATACTCTGTCACTACCCGGTTGTATGACTTGCTCGATGACAATGAAAAAAGGCTATCGCTTTCACCATCAGAACTTGCCGATGCGCAAGCCCCCCAGCAAGTGGATGTGTTGCTGCACATGAAAGGTACACTCAAAAACCCTCAACTTACTTTCGACCTCGACTTGCCTGAAAAACATTCAATAGGCACCTACGCTTACACTAAGCTCACAAGGATCAACCAGGACGACCGTCAGAAATTTGACCAGGTTGGTTCGCTCCTGTTGATCAATTCTTTTATCCCTCCCGATGGCCTTACCAGTAGCTCCGCCGCCGGCACAGTAGCCATCAACAACATAAGCCAGGTTCTTTCTAGTACTGCATCTACCGGGCTTACTAATATCGTAAAAAAACTGGTTGGCGATCAGCAATTAAATGTGGATGTCAAATATAACAACTACAACGTCAATAACTATGATGCAACCACTAATGCTACCGCTATCGCGGCAAACCGAAGCCAGGTAAAACTGAATGTAAGCAGGAACTTTTTTGACGATCGCCTTAGTGTGCAGTTGGGTAGCACGTCAGACTGGGGCCGCCCTGCCAGTGCATCTTCCACTACCAACTTCAATATCACCGGCGACTTCCGCATACAGTATGCATTGGCTAAATCCAGCAACCTGCGCCTCAACGCATTCCGCACCAGCGATTACGATGTAACGCTGGACAAAAATATCAGCCGCGCCGGTGTTGGCCTCAGCTGGAGAAAATCATTTGATAACCTCGGAGATTTCTTCCACGGCTTCAGGTATTCCGAAATGAAGAAAAAGGAAGAGCTGGAACAAAAGCAAGCTGCAGATACTACTCAGAAACCCGGCACAAACAACTAACCTTTCCCGGATATTTGTTCAAAATAGCCCTCTAATCTCAGCGCTATTGCATCCCAGTCAAATCGGCTTTTGATCACCTGTATACCCTCCGCTCCCATTCGCCTGCGCTCTGTTTCAGAAGACAGAATAGCAATTACAGAATTGGCAAATGCGTCCGGGTCTGTCTGCATCACGGCACCCTCGCCGCTTTGTATGCCCAGTCCGGCGAATCCTATATTAGAGCATACCACGGGTATACCCATGGCCATAGCCTCCAGCACTTTATTCTGTGTACCCGCGCCAAAGCGCAAAGGGGCTACAACAACACTGGCCGTATTGTACATAGCCGCCAGGTTTTGCACAAATCCCGTCACGGTTACGTGTTCATTGGCCAGTGCCAGTACTTTAGGTACCGGCTTCTGGCCGGCTATCACGAAGCGCACCTCCGGCATCTTCGCCCTTATAATAGGTAGTATAGATTCAGTAAAATAGCCCACTGCATCCACATTGGGGGCATAGTCCATATTGCCGGTAAAGAGTATCGTGTGGTTATGGCCATAATCATGCCCACCTGCTGCAAAGGTGGTGATATCTACCCCATTGGGTAGTAACCGCAGGTTGGCAGAATGGTGCTTACGTTGCATGTACTCTAGGTCTTCCTGCGAGCAGACCAGTGCCAGGTCATACTCCTTCAGTATCGGTTCAAAAGCCAACACCCTCTTTTGTTCTATATTTTCAAATATGGTAGTGAGCAGCCCTCGCTTCACGGTCTTGCGGCGCTCCCAGTAGAGAGAAAAAGCATCAGGCAGGTCCAGTATGCGCGGTATATCCTTCCTGTCCTTCAGATAGGGCGACATGCGCAGGTGCTGCACATGCACCGCATCAAACTGATGTCTACCGATTACTTCATCCAGCTTAGCCCTCATGGCCGCCGACTTAAAGTAAAGCACCTGTAAAGGAATATCGGTCAGCGCAGCACCCAGGCAATTAAGGGCCGAGCGCCACTTGGGCAGGTATATAAAATGTACTTCAGCAAATATCCTTTCTAATTCCTGCTTGTAGGTAAGGTCTTCCTCCGTCTGTGCAAACGTAACCAATACCAGTTCATGGCGATCCTTCAATCTCTTGGCCAGATTGAATATCTTCAGCTTGTCGCCGCGATAGGGAGGATAAGGCACCCTGTTAGCAAGGAATAATAACTTCATTTTTCGATGAGCAAATTAGCGGATTTTATGATTAGCAGACGGACAAGTTACAAAACATACTTGTCAATGCATCTCTTGCCTGAGCATGCATAACTCACCAGCGTTTTCGAATTGACTAATTGTCGAATAGACTATTTAAGTATTTCGTGCCCCAGTTTATCCCTCTTCGTTTGCAGGTAAAACTCGTTATACTTGTTAGGCGCTATCTCTATGGCCACATTCTCCACTATTTCCAGTCCGTAGCCTTGCAGCCCTGCACGTTTTTTCGGATTATTGCTGATCAGGCGCATTTTACTCACACCCAGGTGGCGAAGTATCTGTGCACCCACACCATAGTCGCGCTGGTCATTCTTGAATCCCAGTGCCAGGTTAGCCTCTACGGTATCTTTACCTTCTTCCTGTAGTTTATAAGCCTTCAGTTTATTAAACAAGCCTATACCCCTACCCTCCTGATTCATGTATAGTATGATGCCCTTGCCTTCGCGTTCCACCATTTCCATAGCGCCCGTCAGCTGGTCACCACAGTCGCAGCGCAGTGAGTGCAGTATATCACCTGTAAAGCAGGAGCTATGCACACGCACCAATACCGGCTCATCTTTCTTCCACTCACCCTTCACCAATGCCAGGTGGGTCTCACCCGTATTGGTCTGTCGGAAGGCGTACAGTTCAAAGTTGCCATGCTTGGTAGGCATATGCACGTGCACTTCTTCCTTGATCAGAGTTTCAGTCTGTAATCGGTAAGATATAAGGTCCTTTATAGATATGATCTTCAGATCAAATTCTTTGGCCACTTCCATCAGTTGCGGCAGGCGGGCCATGGTGCCATCATCATTCATGATCTCTACCAACACACCTGCCGGCTCAAACCCGGCCAACCTGGCAAGGTCTACAGTAGCCTCGGTATGGCCTGAGCGGCGCAGTACACCCTCATTCTTGGCACGCAGCGGGAATATATGGCCCGGACGGCCCAGTTCTTCAGGTTTTGTATTAGGATCTATTAATGCCTGCACTGTTTTAGCCCTGTCTTGTGCACTGATACCCGTAGTGCATCCGTTGCCTATCAGGTCTACCGACACGGTAAATGGTGTCTGGTGCAGTACGGTATTGTTTTCCACCATCAGGTTCAGTTTCAGCTCATCGCAGCGGCTTTCTGTAAGCGGAGCGCAGATCAGTCCGCGTCCGTGTTTTGACATAAAATTGATGATCTCGGGGGTAACATTACGCGCCGCCGTTACAAAATCGCCCTCATTCTCACGGTCCTCATCATCCACAACAATCAGCAATTTCCCTTTTCTAAGGTCTTCTAACGCAGCTTCTATAGTATCCAGCATATAACTCTTGGTAAAATTGGCTGTAAAGGTACTATTAATGTCCCTAAGCACCGAAAATTGGCTGTAACTGTAAGTAAATAAGGGAATTGGGGTAAACTATAAAGGTAGCCGCTCCGCGAAGAACAAACCAGCAGGCCATGCTTAGATCATCCATCACATAATTGTTAAAAGAAGCTCTCTTGCATCATGCCCCTCTACTATGCACTAAATACTATCGACTAAAGATCGTACCTTTGCACCCTCAAAAAGCAAACATATTACACATTTGCTTTTGGGTTTTAGTTTGTAATCTTACTTTATATAATGATATCAATTAATAATTTATCGCTTCGCTACGGCAAGCGTGTGCTGTTTGAAGATGTGAACCTCAAATTCACTGAGGGCAATTGTTATGGTATTATCGGTGCCAATGGTGCCGGTAAGTCCACCTTCCTTAAGATCATATCCGGTGAGATAGACCCAACCTCTGGTCGGGTAGATATCTCTAAAGGGATGCGTATGAGCGTATTGAAACAGAACCACTACGAATTTGACGAGATCACTGTTCTCGATACCGTTATCCGTGGTAATACTACCCTGTTCGAGGTAATGCAGGCCAAAGATGCCATCTATGCTAAGGAAGATTTTAGCGAGGAAGATGGTCTGAAGGCAGGTGAGCTCGAAGGCCTGTTTGCCGAGATGGATGGCTGGAACGCGGAAAGCGATGCCGCTACCCTGCTCAGCAATCTGGGCATCAAAGAAAACCTGCACGGTAAGCTGCTGAAAGAACTGGATGGTAACCAGAAGGTGCGTGTGCTCCTGGCACAGGCACTGTTTGGCAACCCGGATATCCTGCTGCTCGATGAGCCTACCAACGACCTTGACCTCGAAACTATAGGCTGGCTGGAAAACTTCCTGGCCGATTACGAGAAGATCGTATTGGTGGTATCGCATGACCGTCACTTCTTAGATACAGTGTGTACACACGTTGCCGATATCGACTTCGGTAAGATCAATATCTTTACCGGTAACTACACGTTCTGGTACGAGAGTAGCCAGCTCTTGCTGAAACAACGCAGCGACTCTAACAAGAAGGCTGAAGACAAGATCGCCGAACTGAAAGAGTTCATCGCGCGATTCTCTGCCAACGCATCTAAATCTAAACAGGCTACCAGCCGTAAGAAGGCACTCGATAAGATCAAGCTCGATGAGATGACCGTATCTAACCGTAAATATCCTGCCATCTTGTTCAACAACCAGATACGCGATGCCGGTGATCAGATCATTGAGGTAAAAGGCCTTGGCAAAACTGCTAATGGCGAGGTATTGTTCAAGGATATCAGCTTCGACCTTAAGCGCGGCCAGAAGGTGGCTGTACTTTCTGCCAACTCACTGGCTACATCAGCTTTCTACCAGATAATTTCAGGTATAGATAAAGAATTTGAAGGGACATTTAAGTGGGGCGTAACCATCACCCCTACCTACCTGCCTAACGATAACTCAGTATACTTCAACGGCAATAAAGATAACCTTATCGATTGGCTACGCCAATATTCTGAGGAAAAGGATGAAACCTTTATCCGTGGTTTCCTGGGCCGTATGTTGTTCACCGGTGAAGAAACACTGAAACAGTCATCAGTGTTGAGCGGAGGCGAGAAAATGCGCTGCATGCTGAGCCGCATGATGATGCTGAAAGGTAATGTATTGCTGCTCGATGAGCCTACCAACCACTTAGACCTGGAAAGTATCACTGCCCTCAACAACGGCATGAAAGACTTTAAGGGCACTATCCTGTTCACCACGCGTGACCATGAGCTGGCCAACACTGTGGCAGACCGCGTACTGGAGATAACCCCTAACGGTCTCATAGACCGCGAAATGAGCTTCGACGAATACATCACCAACGACAGGGTTAAAGCTACTCGTATTGAGATGTATGGCGCTGAAATGGCGATCTAACAAAGACAGAACAACGATAAAGAAGTCTATTTGATCAGCTCAACCGGTATAAAACCTGTTGAGCTGATTTTTTTTCTAAAATAAAGGTCATTTTACTTCCCGTTATTTCAGTGGGATGCTAACTACTGTTTATCCCTACTATAAGGGACATTAAATAGAATCATCATTAGTAGCTTTGCCGTTATCAATACGATACACATCTAACATAGCCCAACATGCTTTCTATAGCGATATTAGAGGACAATCTTTTTTTCAGACAAATAGTAGACAACTTCCTGACGCTTAACAAATATAATGTTGTTTTTTCTGGAGGGAAGTATCAAGATTTTGTCAAACATACCCACGAGGTCAGCCCTCAATTCATTTTGCTCGACATTCATCTCGACGATGTATTCAGTATCGACATTATCGAAGAAATAAAGATAAAAGCACCCAAATCTAATATTATCATGATCACCGGAGATAATGATAGAGAGTTATTGTTAAAGGGCATGAAAAACGGGGCGAGTGCCTTCATTTATAAACCCTTTAAGATGTCTGAATTGGAAAAGGTCATTGCACAAATTAGGACCACCGGGAGCTTTCTGGCACCAGAAATGCTCACAACTCTATTGGGAATGATCAGTGAAAAGCACAAGCCTAAAAATTTACAATTCAAGGAAGAGTTAACGCCAAGAGAGAAAGACCTTCTATTCTTAATAAGTAAAGGACACTCCTACAAAGAAATGGCCGACCTGCTCAGCATTTCCTTTCATACAGTTAATCATCATCTCAAAAATTTGTATCTGAAAACTGATGTAAGGTCAAAGACCGAATTGATGGCAAAATATTTTCAAAATTAAGCACTTGCTCATGTACGTGGATCCCAAATTGGAAACCGGGCCGCTGGTGCTCGTGGTAGAAGATGATTTATTTTTTCAATCATTGGTCAAACGAGTATTCTTCAAACAGAATATACAAGGTGTATATGCCGAAAACGGCGCGCAAGCCGTTATTCTATTGAATACAACACCCGGCATTACCCACCTGTTGTTGGACCTCAATATGCCCACCATGGATGGATACGCACTGCTTGAATACATCAACAGGCAGGAGAAATTTGATCATCTGCCGGTGTTCATTTGTTCATGTTATCAGAAACAACATTTTGCAAGCAGCGCTGTAAAAAAGAATCTGGATCTGTCTAAAGTCAAAATGTATTTTGAAAAACCAGTCGATTTCAACCTACTTGTCAATGCCTTTGTAACTATCGGAAAAGAAAATCGCTGGTAAAACCAGCCATTATACCGCACGCAACAAGAACATGGAATATATAGCGCTCAGTTTTACCCGGCAGCAGGTTGATAAACTATTCCCCTTTTACTTCATCCTTTCCAGAGATCTGAAGGTTTGTGGCCACGGCAGAAACTTGCAGAAATTATGTCATACAAAAATCGGAAAATGTATCACCGACTATTTCTCATTCAATATTCTATCTAACGAAGAAATAACGTTCGGGGAAATATTGTCGGTTGTAGATAAAGCTGTAGAGGTTATCAACAACAACAATAAGTCGATTAGACTTTATGGATCTTTCGAATACCTGGAGCCTTCCGACCAACTACTTTTTATCGGCACACCCGCCATACAACCTTCCGCAGGATCAGATAGTTTCGCGCACAATTTGTCTGCAAAAATATCGCATGGCAAAGACATAATAGGGACTTCAGATAAAGAGATCCGCAATCTACCTGGCGACACCAAACTGCCAGACCATAACTCCAACGGCATCGTAATAACCGACACATTAGGCAATATCGAATGGATAAATAGTTCCTTCGAATGGGCCACCGGATATAGGCTCGATGAAGTAATTGGGAAACGACCAAGACACGTACTATACGGCAAAGACTCCACCCACGTTCCTGTAGACTATGTCGACGACATGGTAAAGCTACGGCAGCCCTTCACATTTGAAAATGTCGGGTACAGCAAGAGTAAGCAACCATTTTGGTTTAGAGCTACAGTGCACCCTATAATTAATGATGCAAATGAAATAACAGGCAGATTCTCTGTGTTGGAAGACATCACCGAGGTCAAAAGAAAGGAAAAAGACCTGGCTCATAGCAACGAAATATGGCATCTGGCCCTGGAAGGTGCCGGGCACGGCGTATGGTCTTTCGATTACAAAAATAGAGAGATCCAGGTTTCCAAGCAATTCCGATTGCTCTTGGGCTACGCCGACAACGAAAAATTCAGCACGTCAGATTGGGAAAAGGCAATGCACCCTGATGACATGGCACATTTTTTAGCACATATATTTCCGTTTCTGTCACCCCAAAATCCGAAATTTGTACACGAACATCGACTAAGATCAAAAGACGGACAGTACAGGCATTTCATCACCAGGGCGAACATTATTGACTGGGGAAAAAATAGCGAACCATTGTATTCCGTAGGTACCCTGACCGACATTAACGATTGGAGAATAACCGAATTAGAGCTAAGGTCAACCAGCGAAAGGCTCTCAAGCCTTATTCAGAATTTGGATTGCGGGGTTTTGCTGGAAGATGATGACAGAAAAATCGCCATCCTTAACGAGCAGTTCTGTAATATATTCAATATTCCGATTCTTCCCGGGGCGATGAAAGGTATGGATTGCTCGCAATCCCTCGAACAAACCAAACACCTTTTCAAAGAACCGGAGACAATTGTAAGCAAAACAAAACAAATACTTAAGGATAGGCAAAAGCTAATTGACGACAAAATAGAAATGGCTGATGGGCGAATACTACAGAGGGATTACATCCCTATTTTCAGTGGCAATGAGTACCTGGGGCATTTGTGGAAATACCAGGATATAACGGAACGTATAAATTATCAAAATAACTTGTTGCAACAGAGGGAATACTATCACAACATCCTCGACCAGATCCCCGCCGACATTGTGATATTTACTACCGAACATCAGTACGAATTCATCAACAAAACCGCAGTAAAAAATGATGAGCTACGAAACTGGATGCTCGGAAGGACAGACTATGACTATTGTAACCGGAAACAAATACCGGTATCGCTCGCTGATGACAGAAGGAAAGTATTCGACACCGCAATCAACACCAAAAAGCCGCACAAATTTGTCGAGGAGTCGATTTCACCCGATGGTAAGCAACAATTCGTAGTGAGGGTGATGCATCCATACATCAATGAATATCAGAATATAGGCTTTGTTGTTGGCTATGGAGTAGATGTTACTGAACAAATAAAAAATGAACGATACCTGGAAGTTCAGGAACAAAGGATCAGAAACTTATTGGAAATAATAAGCGACGGTGTAGTAAGATGCGAGGTTGATGGGAACATTAACGTCAGCAATACGTCTTTTTTTAAGATAATGGAAATCGATGATCAAAGGAACTATGACACTCAGAAATTGAACTTCTTCGACCTGCTGCCCGCTACCCAGCGCGATGTGATCAAAGCACTAACCAAGATGTTGATAGACGACGGATCTACCCAAAAAGGTGTGTTTAATTATACCGGGCACACAGGCACAGAAAAATACATCAACTATTATATGACCCGGACCATACGGTCCGAAGATGCGGCCTTTGTAGTGCGTATTTCTGACATAACCGACATAGTAAACAGAGAAAAAAATCTGAACGAGATAATAGAGAAGGAGAAAGAACTGAACGCATCAAAGTCCCGGTTCATACACATTACTTCACATGAGCTAAGAACTCCATTAGCTATCATTCAGGCCAATACCGAGATATTAGAAATGATCATTGCAAACGGCATGGAAGCCACCATGAATATCGACCCCGCTAAAATGCTCGAACGGATCAATAAAGAAGTAGTGATCATGACCGACATCCTCAATCAACTGATGATGATCAGCAAAATAGAATCAGGAAATGTGGAAGTAAGCATGCAGGAAAATGATATCAGGCAATTTATTAATGGCATTTGGGATGACCTCTACAACCCGTACACAGACGGGCGAATACTCTCTGTAGAGTGGCTCACTACAGTGTCGACTTTGAACTTTGACAAAAAATTGTTGCGGCTGGCTATTGTCAATATCGTTAATAATGCATTCAAATATTCATCAGGAAAACTACCACCTGAATTAAGAATAATGGATGACGATAACCACATCGTTTTCGAGATACAGGACTTCGGTATCGGTATTCCGGCAGTAGATCAGAAAAAATTATTTGGATCGTTCTTCCGTGCCTCAAATGTTGGGGCCATTCAGGGCACCGGCCTCGGGCTCAACGTTGTTGACTATGCTGTAAAGAAAAACCGAGGCACAGCAACCTTCTCGAGCGAACAGAATACAGGTACAACCTTTACGATAAGCATTCCAAAAGCCAAATAGAGATGAACAAAAAAAAGATACTCGTTATCGAGGATGAACTCGCTCTGAACGAGGCAATAAAAACTTTCCTTGAGTTGAATAACTTCGATGTCATCACTGCCCAAAATGGTGAGGACGGCATACGCCTCATTTCCAACGTAGCTCCTGTCGACCTGATCGTTTGCGATATCAACCTTCCCGACATTACGGGTCATGATATTTTAAACTTTGTAAAAAGCGATGATCGGCTATTCTATATTCCATTTATTTTCCTTAGTGCATATACCGATGAGAAGGATGTAAGGAAAGGCATGAACGGTGGCGCCACGGATTACATGACAAAACCGTTTTCCGGCGGCGAGTTAGTAAAAACGATTACGGCACACCTCGGCATTGCAAGCAAAAAGAAAAAAATGATGGAAAATGATTTGAGCAAAAAATGGCTGACTGTGCTCAATGATACATTCATGCATGAATTCATAACACCGCTAAATGGCATAATCAATGCCACATATCTGATCAACAGTTCTGACAGCATGTTGGACAGCCTGGACTTTGTTGATACGGTGTCCGCCATCTACAAATCCAGCTTCCGCATGTATCGCAATACCCGCAACCTATTGCTTTGTTCAGAATTTCTCAACAATAAGTTCCATCCCACAGAAAGCTTTGCTGATTCGTCGTATTTGTCTGATGTGTTCAATTCTGTTCTCGACTATTACAACAATGGCATCACCTATAACGACGGCAGAATTAACTCAGATATTTCATTCATCACACAGCAAGGGAACAATAACGACTACCTAAAGATCATTTTCTTAGAACTCCTGGACAATGCCGTTCGGTTTGACGCGCTAAGAATGCCGCCAAAAGTCAACCTGAAACAAAAAGATAATGGTTTTGAATTTACCATTACTAACAACATTAACTCAAAACTATCGTTCGGATTAGATGACGTGGCTCCATATCGCAAATTCCACGACGATCTGGCGCTAAATGGGCTCGGCATAGGGTTATATATTTGTAAACAGCTATGTGCGCGACTCACCTATAACATAAAGATGACAACCGACAGAAAACAGGTGACTTTTTCAATATCTTCCTAGGTTACGTTTCCTTCAATTGCATACATATATTGTATTATTTTATTTTATAAGAAATTAAGTGATAATAGATAGGTTTGTAATGGGTAAATTTGCAATAGCTAATACCCGTAAAGTCTATGAGCAAGAATATGCCAACGATCGCCATCTTAGAAGACAACAATATTCTAAGACAAACAATGGAGGATTATTTACAACTGAAAGACTACAACATTGTCTTTTCAGGCGGGAAATACGCCGAGTTCATTAACGATATCAAATCCATCAATCCGCAGTTCATTCTGCTGGATATCCACCTTGATGATGCGCTGGGCACAGACATCATCGGCGAAATAAAGAGAAAGGCACCCAAATCAAATGTCATCATTATCACTGGGGACAATGACAAGGATCTGCTGCTGAAGGGAATGGAAAATGGCGCAAGTGCCTTCATCTACAAGCCATTTCGAATGGAGGAACTGGAAAAGGTAATTGGCCAGGTACGTACCACAGGTAGCTTCCTGGAGCCGGATACCCTCACCAGACTGCTGGGATTGATCAATGAAAAGCAGAAAGCTAAAAATGCCGTATTTGAAGAAGAACTCACGCCTAGGGAAGAAGACCTGCTCTACCTCATAAAAAAAGGGCATAGCTGTAAAGAAATGGCCGACTTGCTCAGCATCTCGTTCCACACAGTGAACCACCACCTGAAGAATCTGTACCTGAAAACAGATGTAAAGTCAAAGAAAGAATTGATCGCCAAATATTTTCAAAACTAATTTTCGATAGATGTACAATGACCCTAAGTTAGAAAACGGTCCGGTAGTGCTCGTAGTTGAGGATGATCTCTTTTTTCAAATGCTGATAAAAAGGATTTTTTCCACACAAAATATAAATAGCATCTATGCCGAAAATGGAGCACAGGCTATTATCAGACTTAATACAACGCCGGGCATCACGCATATCTTATTAGATGTGAACATGCCCACCATGGATGGATATTCATTACTGGAATATATAAGAAGCCAGCAATCATTAGATCACATTCATATCTTTATGTGCTCTGCTCATCCTGAAAAACATTTTATGGACGGTGCCGCCAAAAAGAGCATTGACCTCGGTAACGTCAAAAAGTATTTCGAAAAACCGGTCGATTTCAATCAATTGGTCAGCTCTTTTGCGGTAAGCAAATGAGAGCGACCAGCGTTCTTGATAACCGGAACGGAACTATAAAACTATGAAAGATACAGTCCTGAGTTTCAATCAGCAGCAGATAGATAAGCTGTTCCCCTTTTATCTTATCCTTTCTGAGGACTTGATTATCTGTGGCCACGGCACTAACCTGCAAAAGCTTTGTCATACCACTATTGGCAGGCACATCAGCTACTACTTTACTTTCATCGGTATGCCACCGCACGATATAACTTTTGAAAAAATGGTATTTCGGGAAGATCAAAGGCTCGAACTCATCATCAACAATAATAATCCTATTAGACTGGTTGGTCATTTTGAATACCTCGAAGCTTCAAAACAATTACTATTCATAGGCACACCCTCCATACTATTAACGGGATCGGCAAATGAGCCGACCAATAAGCGCTCAGCTGGCATCGTAGACGGTGACGATCGAAAGTCGAACAACACACTGATGAAGCAGAATGCGCCGGGCAATTTCTTTATCAGTTCGGGAAATACGCCTAAGCTGCATGATGAAAATTCTAACAGCATACTCATCACAGATACCTCAGGGAATATTGACTGGATCAACAATTCATTTGAACGGGCTATTGGATATACCTTGAAAGAAGTTATTGGAAAAAGACCAAGGCAGGTGCTGTACGGCAAAGACTCCATACATGTGCCGATAGACTACGTGGACGAAATGATTAAAAGGCGCCAGCCATTCTCTTTCGAAAACGTTGGCTACAGCCGAACGCAGCAACCGTTTTGGTTCAGGGCTACGGTGATACCGATAGTTGATCAGCATAATGAGATAACAGGCCGGCTCTCTGTGCTCGAAGACATTACTGAAGTTAAGAAGCGGGAAAAAGCCTTAGTGAATAGCAATGAGATATTACGCTCGGCTTTGGAAGGTGCCGGCCATGGCGTGTGGTCGTTTGATTATGTAAAGGAGGAGTTTCAATTCTCTAAACAATTCAAACAATTGATCGGATACGATGAGCATGAAAGATTCGACACAGAGGATTGGCGCAACGCCGTGCACCCCGAAGACTTGGATCAATTCTACAAAGATATCCTGCCGAATATCAGCCCCACCTATCCCAAATTTACACATGAGCACCGGCTGCTTTGTAAAGACGGCCAATACAGGTACTTCATCACAAGGGCAAATATAACTGACTGGGATGAACACAATATGCCCTTATACTCCGTCGGCACCCTTACGGATATCAACGATTCGAAGCTCAGAAGTCTGGAATTAAGATCAACTGGTGAACGCCTCTCCAGCCTCATCAAAAATTTAAACTCCGGCGTATTGCTGGAGGATGAGAACAGAAAGATCGTGATCCTTAATGAGCAATTCTGCTCGCTATTCTCCATACCAATGTTGCCTGAAGACATGATTGGTGTGGACTGCTCGGAATCGCTTGAACAATCAAAATATCTCTTTAAAGATCCGGAGCACTTTGTCTCTGCGACGCAGGAAATATTAAATAAAAGAGTTAAGGTAATCGACGAAAAAATAGAAATGGCCGACGGCAGAATCCTGCAGCGCGACTATATCCCTATTTTCAGCGGCAACGAGTACCTGGGGCACCTTTGGAAATACAACGACATCACTGAAAGTGTAGGATATCACAACAAGCTACTTGCGCAACGGGAGTATTATCATAATATCCTTGATCAGATACCGGCAGACATAGTGATCTTCACCTACGAGCACAAGTACGAATTCATCAATAAGACCGCCGTTAAAAATGATGAATTACGCAACTGGCTGCTGGGCAAAAACGACTATGATTATTGCGACCGAAAACAAATATCACGGGCATTTGCTGACGAGCGGCGAAAAATATTTGACCAGGCGATCAACAGCAAAAAGCCACAGAAGACCATCGAAGAATTTACAGCTGCCGATGGCAGCACCCACTTCGTAGTGAGGGTAATGCATCCTTACATCAATGAGCAACAGAACATAGGTTTCGTCATAGGATATGGACTCGATATTACAGAACAGATAAAGAATGAGCGGCGACTCGAAGTAGAAGAAAAAAGGATCAGGACTCTTTTGGAGATCATACACGATGGTGTCATCCGTTGTGAGGAAGATGGAGCCATCAACGTATATAACAATTCGTTCCTCAGGATCATGGAAATAAGTGCACCTGAAAGTGACGAAAAGTTGAATTTCTTCGACCTGCTGCCCAGGGAGTCAAAAGAAAAACTACGCACCGGATCACAATTAGTAAAGAGTAACGGAACAGTTCAAACAGGTGTATTTAACTATACCGGTAAGTCGGGCGAAGAAAAACACATTGACTATACAATAACGGGCGTTTTCAGGGAAGAAGGCGCTGCTTTTGTGGTGCGCATATCAGACATTACTGACGCAGTGAACAAAGAGAAAAACTTAACCAACATAATAGAAAAAGAAAAGGAACTCAATACGTCCAAATCAAGATTTATACACATCACGTCGCACGAACTGAGAACGCCGCTGGCCATCATACAGGCCAATACCGAGATCCTGGAAATGATCATACAAAATGGTTCAGCAGCCACCCATAACCTGAAACCGGAGAAAATGCTGGACCGGATAAGCAAAGACGTGATCATTATGACCGACATCCTGAATCAGCTTATGATGATCAGCAAGATAGAGACCGGAAACGTGGAGATGTCAATGGAAAAAAATGATGTAAAGGCATTTGTCGAAGGTTTAAAAGAAGATCTTTATAACCCATATACGGATGGAAGGGTGCTGACCATAGAACAGGATCCTGCACTGACAACATTGCATTTCGATAAGAAATTGCTCAGGCTGGCCATTGTCAATATTGTGAATAATGCATTCAAATATTCTTCCGGCAAGCTACCTCCGGTGCTGCGCGTAAAAGCTGTTGGCGACACTGCCGTATTTGAGGTGGAGGATCATGGTATAGGCATACCTATCGATGACCAGAACAAGCTGTTCAGTTCCTTCTTCCGCGCATCAAACGTAGGCGTTATACAGGGCACCGGCCTGGGGCTTAATGTAGTGGACTATGCAGTGAAGAAGCATGCGGGCACTGTGACCTATAAAAGCGAAGCCAACATTGGAACCACTTTCACCATAGCCATACCTAAACAATGACTGCAATGACCAAAGAAAAGATACTGGTTATAGAGGATGAGCGCGCACTGAGCGAAGCCATAAGGCTTTTTCTGGAAATGAGTAATTTCGAGGTATTTACTGCAGACAATGGGAATGATGGCCTGAAGATCATCAACGGGCAAGAACGCGTGGACCTGATCGTTTGCGACATTAACCTGCCCGACATTACTGGCCATGACATACTGCAAATAGTAAAAAGCAATACCGAAACATCGGCCATCCCTTTCATTTTCCTTTCTGCCTACAGCGACGAAAAAGACATTAAACAGGGTATGAGCGGTGGTGCTACTGACTATATGACCAAGCCATTTTCAAGTAAGGAACTGGTGAAGAGAATTAAAGAGCACCTGGCTAATGCAAAGGGATCATCAGAATAACTTTACGCCCGTCAAAACTAACTCATTTGTCTGCCCGCTGCATACGCCATTAGATAGCTTTCGTAGCGCCCTTGGCATACTCATCCTGTTCGGAGTGAATTTGTTACACAACCAAAGATATTACTACCCAGCTACGTCTACATAAGTGTATGGACAGAGCGAAGATCATTATTACCCTGCCCCGGCCATGTTTGGAAGACTGGGAACTGATGACACCGGCAGACCGTGGTCGGTTCTGCGCATCTTGTCAGAAAACTGTGATCGACTTCACCCGAATGAGCGACGCAGAGGTAATCAAATTCCTGCGCGCCAAAAAAGGGGATCATCACTGTGGCCACTTTCACCATTCACAGTTAGGGCGGGAAATAACAGAACCTCCACAGCCATCTTTCTTTGGCCAGCTGAGAGGGAAGATAGCCGCATCCCTCTTACTATTTCAGACAGTCAGCAGTGTAGTCTATGCACAGGTAGCAAAACAGCAAGTACATCACCAACATAAAACACCTGTAAAGTCAATTGATAAACGACGTGGTATAAAGGGTTATTTAAGAGACAACCAGACAAATAACCCTATCGCCAAAATGAAAGTATTCATTTCCGGTACCCATATCAGTTGCACTACCGATATTCATGGCTATTTTTTCCTGCCGATCACCGATTCCTTACGTAATACAACAGTAAAAGTACAGGCCGATTATACCGAACTATCAGAAAAAATGCCTGCCGAAACTACCATACCCTACGAAGAAGTGAAACTGGGCACACTCACGTCAAACGGTGTAATAACACTATATCGATGCACAATAGAGACTAATAAAGAAGTACTAATAAGATTTAGCCCCCCATTAAGTCAACCTTATACAGTTGGGGGAGTACCTACATATACAGAAATTAGGCTGGCACCTGTTACAAGGCACAGCTTCTGGCCATTCCATAGGAAGCGTAAAAAGAAACATGAAGAATAGACATCTGTCAATACTGACTATTGTGTTGCTGTTGGCTTCAAATACGGCTAACGCGCAGCATGTTGCCAAAAAACATATTAAGTCCGTAGCAGATACTTGCGACTACATAAATTCCAAGCCGGGGTATGATTTAAAGGAGTACATCTTAAAGAACCTGATTTATCCGGAGCCGGCTCGAGAAGGAGGCGTCCAGGGCAAGGTAAAAGTAGAGTTCAGGGTAGATGCATCCGGTAATATCTCCCGGGTTCGGGTCATCCGGGGAATAGGTAGCGGCTGTGACGAAGAAGCCAGGCGTGTAATAAGGGCCATGCCCACATGGCTTCCTGCGTATTGCAAAAACAAAGCGGTACCTAGCGTGCAAATGATCCCTGTAAATTTCAAAATCGGCTAATCCCTTATGAAATCCACCCTGGCATTTTTGTACGCAGGCATAGTTACCATCTGCCTTAGCTTCTTAAAGGTCTCCATAGGTATCTTGGTAGAGAACATGTTTACCAGCCACGCAGGCACAGCACCTCCGGGGTCTGTCTCCACATAATAGTCCACATGCAGTTGATGCTCATTGATGGGCGTTACTTCCCATGTTATTTTCAGTAAAGCCAGTCTTATTTTATCTTTATTTACGGGAATATAAAATGGCCTTCCGGTAACCAGCACATGCATCACCTTTGTTGCCGGGTCTTGAGCAATATGCAGTTCAGCGACCACATCTCGATTGGTAAAGGGCCAAGGCATACTTACCTCCGAGTAATACATAAGGTCATTACTGCTTATCGGTGCAAGTGTATGGGTGTTTTTGGTATTATACACCCATTGATCATGCACTTTCATATCGAGCATTACCGCTGCCAGTTGCGACAGCGTTGCATCTATGTTCAGTTCTGCCTTTACCGACTTTATATTAGTATTGGACACACTGCCCGTATATACCTTGATACCATCCTCATCCTTCTTCAACACCCACTTCTGCTGAGCATAGCCCGTCAGGCAGCAGGATAAAAAGACAAGAAGGAGGAATGGTCTTCTCATGTTATCAATGAGTATTACTGTGGTTGTGCAGTAGCAGCTATTTTACTCACACTTCTATATACGTATGAATTATAAATGTGCCTGCGGGCAAAACGTCCTGCAGCATCTGCATTCACCAGCTTGATGTAAATTGGCTTAGGAACACCAAAGAACTCGTAACTATGACCATCGAGGAAATTGATCTGCAATATCTGGTTCTTATAATCAAAATCTACTATAAATGAAGAATTGATAGTAGCGTTGAACTGGTCAAGTGTGGCTGCACGAGTCTCTGGAGCGATACTCACCAGAAAATGATAGGCTTCAATTACCCTTTTACTCATTTCCTCGGCTTCGTGTTTTTTTTCTGCATCATCATTGAACTTGTCAGGATGCCACGTTTTCATCAGACCCCTGTAGATCGACTTCAGGTCTTCCAATGTAGTATTTTCCTGCACGCCCAAAAGCTTTCTGTAATCTGTTATCTTCTTCATTTGTATGCTATTACCGGTTGTGAAACAATGAAATCACTCGGTTTAAAAAAACACACAAGCGATAAAAATGTGCGCAAAGAAACGAACATTCCCGCATAGTTGTGGGTAATAAGAAAATAATATTATGTGAAATTTTCACTTCCTATAGCTCTCCCCATGTCACAGCACTGCTGCTCAGCATCGTAGCTATCTCTTTTTCACGTTTGGCTATCTGGAAACGCATAGGTGAGAACGACCAACGGGTACGCAGTTTAGAAAGCCTGTCTTGGGGTGGTCTTATAATAATACGGGCAATTAGATTCAGAGTCGCATAAGACCGCATAACATGAGATACCCTGACAAAATATACAATGGTAGAAGCATCACAACGCTCCAGCATAGCTCGTAGTTCATCAGGGTCTGTAAACGAGGAAATGCACAACACACTACCCTGCTTGGGGTTATAGTATTGGGTCAAAGGTCTATCCTTATGCCAGCCACTATTACTGATAATGCGTGCTGCCTTCTCCTGCTCACTTAGCTGCTCCGGAATATTGAAGGACTGATCTGGTATGTAGCGAAGTTCATATTCCTTTTTAGAGAGGGCGTCATACACCGACCACACACAGTTCTTATAGTAGTTCAGCATCTCCATCAGGTAGCCTTCCGCTAGCCATTGCGTCTTGACTGACGCATAAAAAGAGGCGTAGTAATACATGTGGGAGGCATAAGGCTCGTACATTTCAGGCACCCGCACCACCAACTCACGATTCTTGGCATATACCTTCCACACTATTCTGCGCACATCATCGCCCGACTCAAAGTCCTTATAATTCAGGTGCTCGCCCTCTACCCTCCGCAACTGGTCTACACGCACATCAAGGGTCTCTGTCTTTTTCGGAAAAACATCTACTTCCTCATTGTCTATCAGCGCCGGAGGCTGGTAGAAGTGGCCGCTTACAGGCTGCGTTACTGCCAGAGAAAAGATATGCAGCATATCCTGAAAGTAGAGGAAACCTCCCTTCAGATCGTACTCCTTGATATCTGGCAGCGACATCAGGTTACGACCTGTAATTGCAGCATTCCACATGCCTTTTTCCGACTTTTTAGTCGACATCAGGCCAAACCGGTCTGTCATGATGTTATCATCATAGTATAGCCTGCCTTTCACAAAACCCAGCAGAGGACGTATAACACCCTCCAGGTGTGCATTCAGGAACAGCCTGGGCTTTTTACCGGTGCGTGTTTCCGTAGTGAACTGTATATTAAGGCTATAACCCTTGCTTTGCTTGAGTGCGATATAATAGATAAAGCTCACAAATGTGCTTATTATCGACACCACCACGAGCCCCAGCATAAACCATAAGGCTATCTTACCCATCAAAATGACGAATGGCATAAGCGGCGACTCATAGTCACCTTTGGGTGCAGGCTTATACAGCAACATGCGTGCCCCCCATATGGCCAGGGCAACCAGTATAGTATTGAGCGTAAACGGGAAGTATTGCATGGCATAACGTATACGCCACTTGATCTGTTTCCACTTCATATATCAGGAACACGTTCGGAGCATGAAAGTAAGGAATAGGCATTAATTATGTTGTTAAAATAATCGCCTGCCGGTTTGGCTAAAATATTGGCATACTAATTGATTTACAAGTGGATAATTTGCAACTTTTTATTATTCTTGTACTACTTAAAAATGAAATCATGAAACGTAACACACTACTCATCCTTTGCATGATGATTATACCGCTACTGTCTTTCGGACAAGATAGAAAAGGATACAACCATCGCGACGGAGGAAATTATGACCAAAATGGAGGGGGCCGAGCCCAGACCATGGGTGAAGCCGGGAGTGCGCTCACCGTCTTTTCTGAGAATGGTGACTACTTCTACCTGATGATCAATGGCATTAAGCAAAACATGAATGCACAGACAAGAGTAAGAGTTGAGATGCTCCCTATGGTAACAAACGATATAGAGATCGTATTTGACGATAACAGCACCCGTGCCATACGCCGCACTATCAATTTCGTGGACCCTATAGACGGTCAGGCAATTAATCTTACTTTGAAGATCGTAAGAGAGAGGGATGGTGATGCCAAACTACGGTTTTACAGGGCACAACCACTGGAACGTGGGTACCATGCCGAGCAGAACGAGTATGTAATGTCATATGGCAGGGACAATCATACACAGCCTATTCAAGTGATAGTGAACACCCCTCCTCCCCCACCGCCGGTGCCGGTAGGCCCAAGCGCTATGGACAACAGGAGCTTTGACGATGCTGTTCAGGCTATTAAAGGGGCAGCCTTTGATGAAAGTAAACTTTCAACTGCAAAGACAATTGCTAATTCCAACTACTTTACTACCGATCAGGTGATCACCATTTGTCAGCAGTTCGCTTTTGATGATAGCAAGCTGAATTTTGCCAAGTATGCTTTTAAGAAAACGCTGGATAACAACGCTTATTATAAGGTAAACAGCGTCTTTTCTTTCGACTCTGACAAGCAGGCATTGAATGATTATGTGAATAAAAATAGGTAAGAGTCTTTCAGAATAGTCAACTAATTAAAGTGAATAAGGCTAAATACAATACCCAAAAAGGGGCAGGTGATAACTGCTCCTTTTTTATTTAACTTGCACCACATGCAACATTGGGAGCTGCTTATTTTTTTTATGGGCGTGGCCTTTATCTACTCTTCGGTAGGGTTTGGTGGCGGCAGCAGCTACCTGGCCATCATGAGCCTCTATCATTTTGCTATACCCGATATGAAGCTCACCGCCCTTATCTGTAACATCATTGTAGTTACCGGCAGTAGTATACTGTTTATCAGAAACAAGCAGGTCAATTTCAAAAAGATATTACCCGTAGTAGCTTTCAGCGTGCCACTAGCCTACTTAGGCGGAAAGATGGCCCTCAGCGACAATGTATTCTTCATTCTGCTGGGCATAAGCCTCATTACTGCGTCCATACTACTGTGGATAAGGACTCGCACCATAGCAGAACAAGATATAGAAGCCAAACCCAACTACCTGAATGATGGGCTTATTGGCTCCGGCATTGGCTTTCTCTCGGGTATGGTGGGTATAGGTGGCGGCATCTTCCTATCGCCTATACTCAACCTTATGCGGTGGGACACGTCAAAGAAAATTGCCGCTACTGCTGCCGTCTTTATCCTCGTCAACTCTATCGGCGGCATTGCCGGCCAGCTATCTAAACCACACAACGACCTTAACTATACACAGGTCATATTGCTTTGTATGGCTGTGTTCGCAGGTGGCCAGATAGGTTCAAGGGTGGGTATAAGAAAGTTTAACGCAATGGCAGTAAAGCGCGTGACGGCCGTGCTGGTATTTGCAGCAGGCATTGAAGTATTATATAAACATTTACCCTGGTCTGCTATATGAAGATAAAAGTACTCGCATTTGGCATAGCCAGAGACATAATGAACGCCACTATCGTAGAAGCAATGATAGACGGAGAAGCTACAGTGGCTGCATTAAAAAAACAACTGGAAACAACATACCCTAAACTACACGATCTTTCATCGTATATGGTGGCAGTAAACAATGAATACGCGCTGCCCGACGTAGTATTGCAACCCGGAGATGAAGTAGCTATTATTCCACCCGTAAGCGGAGGATAGACCATGATAGACATTCAATTACATTACGCACCGATAGACATTGCCGCCTGCATTAACAAGGTGATGAGCCCCGAAACGGGGGGTATTGATGTATTCATTGGCACGGTAAGAAATAGCACAAAGGGAAAGAAAGTGCTGAGACTGGAGTTTGAAGCGTATGAAACCATGGCGGTGAAAGAGATGACCAAAATAGCCGCAGAAATATTCAGGCGATGGCCGACACAAAAAGTGCTGATACACCACCGCACAGGGATCATGAATATTGGTGAGGTGCCGGTAGTGATCGCAGTAGCAGCCGCGCATAGAGCAGCAGCATTTGATGCCTGCCGTTATGCGATTGACACCTTAAAACAAACTGTACCCATCTGGAAGAAAGAGGTGTTTGAAGATGGCGAAGTATGGGTAGCTGCACACCCGTAAACAGAAGTCTTTTTATAATTTTGTTAGGTAAATGTTTACTATTTTTACAGGGTATGGCCGGGAAAATGACTGTGATTTTGGTAGTTTGTATGTTGTGGGTGTGCCTGCCATCAGGTGCGCATGCGCAGACCGATCTGCAGGCATTCCGGGACTTCCAGTTTTCCTGTAGTAGAGTGTCTGACGCCATGAAGAAGTACAACGACACATTGGCAAAAGAGTTTAAGAAAAAGAACATTGCCTACCCACCTAAAGACATTTACCTGCGCGCATTCAAATCTCAGAACGAGCTGGAACTGTGGGCCAGGAATAGCGAGAACAGCGAATACAAGCTCATAAAACTGTACCATATTTGCGCGTTGTCGGGCATATTGGGGCCCAAAAGGGCTGAAGGGGACCACCAGGTACCTGAGGGCTATTACTTTATAGACGATTTTAACCCTAAGAGCGACTATTACCTGTCGATGCTGCTCAACTACCCTAACTTCTCCGATAACCTGCAAGGCGCTGCCATCGCGCATAAGGGCGGCGACATATACATACACGGCGGTTGTGTAACGGTAGGTTGCATGCCAATGACCGATGAAGGAATACAGGAGCTGTATACAGTATGTCTTAATGCTAAGGTAAACGGTCAGGAGAACATACCTGTACACATTTTCCCGGCCAGGTTCACCAAAACAGGCCAGGCTTACCTGGCTAAACAATATGCTTCAGAACCCGAAAAACAGGATTTCTGGCAGACCTTGAAGACGGGTTACGATTATTTTGAAAAATACCACAAGCTGCTACCGGTAATGTACACGCCCGATGGCAGGTATACCAACTGATCATGTAAACAGCACCATTTACATTTCTCCTAATACATTATCTTACCCAGTTTTTGCAGGAATAATTGAATACCTGCGCTACTTCCCGACTGGTTACCCTCAAACTTCCAGGTGTAATCAACACTGGCAATTCGCGCCCTCACATCGGTATAACCCACATCTGGTACATAAGCCCCTATACTCGCACCATTTTCAGCCAACAACTCGGAAGGGATAGCCGACAAAATACCTGCAGCAACTGTATCGTATCTCGCCTGCAGCAAAACATAATCGAAATTAAATCCGCTGTACGCAGTTGGGATGTTGGTTGAGTTGAGCAGTGTATCTTCTCTCAACGAACTGTCTGCAATAAGGTAATAGGGCGAAGGTGAAGTGGGCGCAATAAAGCCGCCCCTTGCGCCTACTATCAGGTAGTCGCCTGTAGGCGCGAAATGCGTGGTTGTATTTTTTTCCTTGTGGCAGGAGGTAAACCATACACTTGCAAAAAGTAAAATGAAAAGGGATGATAGTCTATACATGTTGAAGGGGTTTAATGCAGAAAGACGGAGTAATATTAAATAAAATCGCAAATATCATGCCAGACATCGAAATTAAAATACTGCCAAATGCCGCTTAGCAGGCTACTTTCTGCTATAAATTTGCATAATGCGGCTGATGCCGTACATTTATAAGCTGTAAATGTAGTTATGCATATAAAGTCAATGGCAGAATACGCCGCAAGCGGCGAAACACCGGAAGTATTGTTCTGGGTGGGGTGTGCAGGGAGTTTTGACCAGCGCGCTCAAAAGATAACAAGGGCATTTGCCCAGATACTGGATAAAGTAGGCGTTTCATTTGCCATACTGGGCAAGGAAGAATCCTGCACAGGAGACCCTGCGCGCAGGGCCGGCAATGAATTCCTGTTCCAGATGATGGCCTACAACAACATAGCCGTACTGAATGGTTATGGCATCAAAAAGATAGTAACGGCGTGCCCGCACTGCTTCAATATTTTTAAGAACGAATATCCGGCATTGGGTGGTAATTACGAGGTGATACACCATACGACCTTCCTGCAGGGCCTCATCAATGAGGGTAAGATAAAGCTGAAAGAAGGCGGCGCATTCAAAGGCAAAAAGATCACCTACCACGATAGCTGCTACCTGGGCAGGGGCAATGGCATCTATGAGGCCCCAAGGGCCGTGCTGGAGGCGTTTGATACCGAGTTGATAGAAATGAAACGCTGCAAGAGCAACGGAATGTGCTGCGGTGCAGGTGGAGCGCAAATGTTCAAAGAAGAAGAGCCAGGTGATACCCGCATCAACTTTGACCGAGCAGAGCAGGCACTCGAAACAGGCGCAACTATTATTGCTGCCAATTGCCCGTTCTGCACAACCATGCTGACAGATGGCGTAAAGAACAAAGAAAAAGAAGATAGTGTAACCGTGATGGACATAGCAGAGATGGTGGCTATGTCGCTGGCAGATTAATAGCAGGACAATGAAGAATAAAACACTGGTAATAGGCGCATCTGAGAACCCCGGACGATACAGCAACATGGCAGTCAGGAAACTGCTGAGCCACGGGCAAGAGGTGATAGCAATAGGTAAAACAGGAGGTAAGGTAGACGATGTGGTGATAGAGAAAGAGCTGATAGAGACCGATGAGGTAGACACCGTGACTCTGTACCTGAACCCTGCTCACCAGCAAGACTATTACGATTATGTGCTGTCGCTAAAGCCAAGGCGCATCATCTTTAACCCGGGAACGGAAAATGATGAGTTTGAAGCAATGGCCAAGAAAGCGGGCATTAAGACCATGGAGGCGTGCACATTAGTACTGCTGAGCACCGGTCAGTACTAGAAGGCACTTTACTATTTATTGTAACATTAACAGAAAAATATTTAGGTTTGACTGTATGAATACCTGTCCCACACCGAGCAAGTTTATAGCACTTACAGCCATCATTTGCATGCTGATGACCAGTGGTGGCTACAAAGCCGCTGCGCAGGAAATAGCCCCGCAAGACCTGGAAAAAATGCACATAATGGAAGACTCTATGTCAGTGACCATAGACTCTATGTATGAGGCCTTTATGCCCGAGTCGCATATTGGCTATAGTGAGCGCCTGATACGCCAGCTGGTAAAAACCCTCAAATACCCCAACTCTTACCTTTACCCTTTTGATAAACTGAAAGAAAAGATCAGCATCATATCACCCGATGACAACGGTTTCCGCATCTTTAACTGGGGAGTTGACCAGTCTGAGATATACAGGCGCTACTATGGTGCCATACAGCTACCTTCTGAAAAACTGAAGCTCTTCGGCCTTAGTGATTGTAGCCAGGAGGTAACCAAAGGGCTGGAAGACAGTGTATTCACCAACCGCAAGTGGTATGGAGCCATCTATTACCGCATTATGGCCAATGAAATAGATGGCAGGAAGATATACACTTTGTTTGGCTTCAATGGTGGTAGTCCGTTGAGTAATAAGAAGATACTCGATCCACTTGTCATCACTGATAGCTCTATAACTTTTGGTGCTCCTATATTTGGTGTAGGTTCTACCAACTTCCCGCGCAAACCCATCAACCGCTTTGTGTTGGAGTATAAGAAAGAAGTGCAGGTATCTATGAACTGGGACAAAGATCGTAATGTGATCATCTTTGATAATCTGGTATCTCAGGTAAATGACGCTAACCGTAAGTATACCTTTGTGCCCAGCGGCCAGTACGACGGATTTCGATGGGCCAACGATATGTGGATGTTCATTCCTAACCTGATACCTATACAGGAACTGAAAGATGGCGATGCCCCATCTGACGATGAACCGAAAAAGAAATAATTTCCCTACATTTGCAGCCGCAATGACAGCGTTTACGCTGTTTTGTGCCTAACAGGTGATCCGGCCCGGTAGCTCAGCTGGATAGAGCACCAGCTTCTAACCTGCCTGCCGGACAGGCAGGGCTGGGGGGCATTGGTTCGAATCCAATTCGGATCACTGGAAGAGGACAGGAAAAAAATAAGGAACATGTTCTTTGTATATGTAATAAGCAGCACGGTTAAAGGGAACTTCTATGTTGGCATGACCGAGGATATCGATGCTAGACTTATTAGACATAATAGAGGGGATAACAAGTCAACAAAATAGGCCATGGAAGTTGTTATTTTTCGAGCAATTTGAAACAAGAATTGAAGCTAGAAAAAGAGAAGTATATTTGAAGAGTGGAGTTGGAAAAGAGCTTATAAAAAGAGGATGGAATGAAAGCCATCAATAGTTAAAAGTGACTCCGGCCCGGTAGCTCAGCTGGATAGAGCACCAGCCTTCTAAGCTGGGGGTCATTGGTTCGAATCCAATCCGGGTCACAAGTCAGATAAGGGTTTCAGACGATTAGCGTTTGAAGCCCTTTTTAATTTGCACAGGATTTGCACAGGAAATCAATTATCTTCGGATATAGGAAAGGATGGATTTTCCGGCTTCGGCATCAAAATAGAAACCATATTTACAGCGCTTAAAATCTGTGTCCGAAAGGACGTAGGGGTTAGATTCCACTTCTGGGCACAGGTTACAGGCCGTTCTTAGGAACGGTCTTTTATTTTCTACAACTATACTACAACATTTGAAGTATTTATTATTGCCACTAACTTGAAGGCTTAAAAACCCCGCTGGCATTTGCGAGTCCGTGTTCAATCCACGTAACAGCAATATATTGTGTTACCATGTTTTACACGGGTAGCGAAGGGTGTATTTACACGTACAAAAAAATGAAAAATAAGTTTTACATTACGCCCTTGTAAAAAAGGTGTTTGGCCGCATCAAAGAAATAGTTTTCCAACGAGGAAGCTATGTGTATTTTACGCGGCAACAGTAATGCCATCTACATACGTTCAGGGAAGCAAGTTATCCGCTACGGTTCTAATACAATTTTTGAATGCTTAAACAAAAACGCAAAAGATAATGATTGACAATGAATCTAATTAATAACAATCCATATCGAATCCTCGGATTACCAATAACAGCAAGCGAAAGAGAAATTGCAAAGCAAATCAATACCCTTTTGACTTACGCGGAGATGGGTAAAGCAAAGTCATTTGAAACCGACTTCCCCTTTCTATTGCCTATAGGGCGAACACCAAATGAAATTGAGGAAGCTAAAAAGCAAATAGAACAAGGTGAAAGCAAATTTCTTTATTCCATTTTTTGGTTTTGGAAAAATAATAGCGTAGATGATCTTGCATTTGAAATTTTAAAAGAAGGCAATACCGAAAAAGCTATTGGGATTTGGGAAAAATCGGCTTTTGCAAATAAAAATAAAGTTTTTAAGCAGGTTGTTTTGTTTGAAAATTTAATTGCCTCATCATCTCAATTTGATGATACCGACAATGAAAATCATACCCTACAAAAAATAAATTCAGAATATATAGTAGAAAGAAAAAAAGAAGACAGCTACTCAATTCCCACAGCATTATGCGAGCTTAATTTTGCTGATAATTGGAGCATTGAATGCGATACAGAATGGATTGATGGAGCCGATAATTCCAGCTATGGAATTGTTTTTGGGAGAGAAAAAGGCAGTTATTATTTCTTTGGTATAGCCGGAAGCGGGAGTTACCTGTATGGCAAATATGACGACTGGGCGTTTACTTCTAATATTGACTGGAAAGACACAAATAAATTTAACAAGTGGGGTTCAAATAATTTGAAAATTGAGAAAATAGAAAATACTTTCAAGTTTTTTATTAATGGAATTAATGTAAATAGTTACGAAGCTGAGCCATTTTTCGGCAAATATTTTGGATTTAAAGTGTCAAAAAATCAAAAAATATCTTTTCGTAATTTCAAGTTTTGCAAACTTATTGAGAATGATTCATACTGTGAAGGAATAAATATTACATCTAAAAATCTAAGCTGCATCAAAAACCTATCCACCCTATACCTGGCATTGTCCGTAGCATCGATAAAAGGGACTTTCAAACTGAACCATTTCAAAAAAGCGATATCGTTAGCAAAAAATATTTTTGCTAACGAAAATATTGAGGATTATTCAAGGCTGATCGCTGGGGATAGATATATTTACAATTCCGAAAAAACGCTACACTTCTATTTAAGCAATATTGTTGAATCAATAAAATACTCTCTTGATAAACCGGAAGGAATTTCAACGAGTGAACTTATTAGTTCATTTGCACTTTACCCGATAGAAGCAAGGCAATTTCTCAATAGCAGGTTTATTACAAAGCAAATTCAGAACATTGATGAAGAAATTGAAATAGCGCAAGAAAAGAGAAAAAATTCGCCCGATACTGCTATTGAAGCAGGAAAAACTTTGGTAAAAAATACAAGGGCAGACGTTATTTTTTTAAAAAAAACTATAGGGGAAAGTGATTTTCAATATCAAATCATCGCCGACAAACTTTCGCAAGCTATTGGGCAATGCGGCGTTAATGCTTTTAATATATGCAAAAATGATAAAGGAGAAATTGATTATCAAAAAGCAATTAAAAGCGAGGAAAGCTACTTAAATGAATACGAATATGCCTTGAGCATAGCAGTAACTCAAAGATCCAAAGAAAAAGCTAAAGAAAATTTAGATACATGCAAAGAGTATATTGCGAACAAGCAATTTTACAATTGTTGGTTTTGTGGAACCAATCCACCTGATGAAGGAAGCAAATTTTCAATAACAATCTACAAGGAAACAAGCAGAACCTATATCCCAAGACAAGTCAAATATTCCTATCTTCCAGTCAGTATCCCAAGGTGTAACGAATGTCAAAAGGTTCATAGTAAAAGTTCTGATGCGTTCACCATTTCTTTGATTGGATGTGCTGTTATTGGTTTAATAATTGGTGCATTTGCTGATGGATATTGGTTTGCTGGTTTACTTATTGGAGGAGTAATTGGATGGATTGTAGGAGAGGCATTTAAAAGTCAACAATCATCAAGTACATCAATTAAAGATACAAGCCATTCTACAATAAAAGATTATCCTCTTTTGAAACAGGCATTAAATGAAAGATGGCAATTTTCAAAACCTACAGCATAAAAATAAATTCGATGAAAAAATTTCTTTTAACATTTTTGCTACTTTTATTTTGTGCAAATATATTTTCACAAACAGCAGATTCAAATCTGAATAAAGAAGAATTTCATTTGGAGATTTTACGTCTCAATGGCAGAATTAAGTCGCTTATTAAAATCAATTCCGAAATACAGCAGGCAAGTTTAATTCAGAAAAAACAAATTGACAGCATCGCTACACATCTTTCTGTCGCTCAATCCAACATAAAACGCATTGCAGACTCATTGCACATAGCCATTACAAATGTTTCTTCAGCAAATGAGCAAAATAAAAATCAAATACAGAATATTAATCAAACGATTTCAAACAGAACCCTTTATTGGATTATTTGTATTTTGGTAGCAATATTATTGAGCGTATTTGTATTTTTTGTGCTTCGCAACAAACTTTCATTAAGCACACAAAAAATATATTCTCAAATTAGTAAGACAACTGAAAGATTACAAGATGAAGCAATAAAACTTGATTCAAAACTTGTTGAGATATTACAAACTCAATTCAACATATTAAAAGAGGAAAGAAAAACAAAAACTGCAACAACCACCGAAACAGATCATAAATTACCTTTGAAAGTCGGCGACGAGATACATCGTATGAGAAAACGTATAGAGAATATGCCGCAAGATATAAAAGGTTTAAGTGCTTTGACAAATTCACTTCAAAGATTGGAAGAAGAATTTAACAGCAGTGGTTATGAGATTGAAGATTTGTTAGGTACGAAATATATTGATGGGATGAAAGTTGAAGCAAGATTTGTTGACAATCCAAACATTCCAAAAGGAGAAGAAATAATCACTGATATTTTGCGACCACAAATTAAACATAACGGAGTAGTCATACAGGTTGCAAAAGTAGAGGTGGGGAAATATTAACATTCAAAAAATTATCATAATGGCAAGGGTAAAAATTGACTATGGTATTGACTTAGGTACTACCAATTCCGCTATTGCGAGAATGGAAAATGGAGAAGTCAAAATAATTAAAAGTGACACTCAAAAAGATACGACACCATCCTGTGTTTCATTCAGTAGAAGGAACGCGATTATTATTGGCGATACTGCATATAATAGATATGAAGATGAACACAAGGAAGCAGCAAAAGATTTTTCCTTGTCAGGAAATCAAGGGTATGAACTCAATACTTTTATTGAGTTCAAGAGAACAATGGGAACTGATAAAACTTATCTAAGCAAAAACGCAGGCCGTTCATTCAGTTCCGAGGAACTTTCAGCAGAAGTATTGAAAGCACTTAAGAACTATGTTCGCGATGAAGAAATTTCTTCGGTTGTAATAACCGTTCCTGCAAGATTCAGGAATAATCAGATAGATGCTACGCAAATGGCAGCAGAGCTTTCTGGTTTCAAATACTGTGAGCTTTTGATGGAGCCAATTGCTGCATCAATTGCCTATGGAGTAAGTGGAAATAGTGTTAACGGTTACTGGTTGGTATTCGATTTTGGAGGTGGCACATTTGATGTAGCATTAATGCGAGTTGAAGAAGGAATTATGAAGGTTGTGGATACTGACGGAGATAATAATTTAGGTGGGAAAGATTTGGACTATGCCATAGTTGACAACATCATTATTCCTTATCTCAAACAAAATTTTAAAATCGAAAAAATACTTAGCAATGAGTATGGGAAAAGAGAATTGAGAGAAGCGTTAAAAGCAATGGCAGAAGAGGCAAAAATTGCGATTTCAAAACCATCAAAAAACTCTGTAGATATATCCACTGACAAACCGCTTGGTGAAGATGACAAAGGGCGAGAAATAGATTTTGAAATTAAAATGACATTAAAAGAATTCGAAATTGCTGTTGCTCCTATATTTCAAAGAGCTATTGACATTTCTACAAAAATTATTTCAAAAAATAATCTCAATAGTTCTGATTTAGAAATGGTCTTGTTGGTTGGAGGGCCGACACTTTCTCAAACCTTGAGAAAGATGTTGAAAGAGCAAATGAACACAAAAATTGATACAAACATTGACCCTATGACTTGTGTTGCAGTGGGTGCCGCATTGCACGCATCATCAATTGATATTCCTCAAAATTACCAAAAGCGTGATAAAGAAAAAATTCAATTAGTTCTAAAATATCCCAATGATACTGTTGAGTCGGAGGTAGATTTTGGAATCAAAATTGATAGGACTCAAACTAAAGGAAAAATTCCAGCAAAGATTTTTGCTGAAATTAGTAGAAAAGATAAGGGTTGGTCAAGTGGCAGAGTTGAAATAACTGGTGATGCAGAAATTATTCCCTTATTATTATCTAATGGAAAATCAAACGGGTTTGAGATAAGGATTTATGATGAAAAAGGGAACCTAAATGATTGTGAACCCTCATCGTTCACAATTATTCAAGGATTTGTAAAACCTCCAGCTACGCTACCAATGGATTTAGGCATTGAAATAGCAGACATTGAGACATCTAAAAATCTGTTAGATGGTTTTCAAGGTTTAGAAAAAAATGAGGTTTTACCCTCAAAAGGGAAGGGAACGTATAAAACACAAAAGGATATTCGTCCCGGAAATTCTCAAGACAAAATAAAAATACCAATTTATGAAGGTCAGTCTAAAACAAGGGCAATATTTAATTTTCCGGCTGGTCTTGTTGTAATATCCGGTGAACACTTGAGTAAATTTTTGCCAAAAGGGAGTGAAGTAATTATTTCATTAGATGTTGATAAATCAAGAACTATTAGATTCAAGGCATTTTTCCCTGATATTGATGAAACAATAGAAGCAAAACTTGAAAGGAAAGACCAAACTGAATTTGATGCTGACGATATGGATAGAGAGATTAAAAAATCTAAATCTACCCTATCCAGACTGGAAGATGAATCATCTTCAATTGATTTATCAGAAACAAAAAAACTTCGCGCTGAGTTGGATGAACTCAATGAGATTTTAGAAAATGGCAGAACCGATTATAACACAAAAACAAAAGTAATGGAGCGGTTGCGTCAAGTTTTGATTGAGTTGGATAAAATTGAGTTTGCAGAAGTATTTCCAGAGGCAGAACAAGAATTGAATGCCGCTTTAAAGGATTTAAAAGTTACAAATCAAAGATACGGGAATAATCAAACAGCTAAGGCATCGGAACAATTTCAAATTCTTGCAAACGATGCAATTAAAAATAAAAATTTAAAAGCGATAAAAGAGCTTACTTCGCAAATTAGTTCATTTGATTTTGCCCTTGTTGACCAAGCATCAGGTGTTGCAATGGATATAAGTTTAATCAAAAGTTTTGATGATGATTTTGAAACACTCACATGGACAAATAAAAGCCAGGCAAGGCAGCTAATAAGTCAGGCTAAACAAATTATTGCAACGAATCCTACACGACAAAAACTTCGTTCAATTATTCGAGAATTATTTGAACTTTTGCCTGAACCCGAACGGCCCAAACGTCCTGCGGGAGATGAAGAATTTTTGACACGATAAATTTTATGAGGTAATGCCATCAATCAAAAAAAATATTTTGTCAAAAGGAGAAATAATTAGTAACACTTATGAGATTCAATTTTTCATAGGAGAAGGTGCTTTTGGTGAAGTATATCGTGTAAAGCATAAGTATTTAGGTATTCAAGTAATGAAAGTTTTTAAAGAGGAATACGTGGATAAGACCGACCTTGATACGGTCGCCCGTGAAGCAGTAATTTTATCTAAACTCACTCATCCAAACATTGTAAGGGTTTTTGAAAGCAATTCATTTGTTAGAGAAGACAACAAATGTTTTTTCATTACAATGGGTTTTGTTTCTGGCGAAACATTGACGCAGCTTTTAACCAGAAAAATACAATTACCTCTTTCTATCGCCATATCTATTCAAAGTGACTTACTGACAGGTTTGAAATTTGTTCAAGAACAGACAAACCCAATAGTTCACAGAGATATTAACCCTGATAATATTCTTTTGTCTTACGAGAAAGAAAAACCAATTGCAATGCTTTCAGATTTCGGTTTAGCTCAATCCGTTGACCAGCTTTCTAAATTGCCCAATGCTGCTGGTCGCTATATATATTTTGCTCCCGAATGTTTTTTTGGAACTTATTTGCCAACAAGCGATGTGTTTTCGGCCGGACTTGTTTTATACAAAATGATAACAGGAATGCATCCTTGGGAATATGATTTTGAGGGTATTCGCGATGATACCGAAGAAATCATAACAATGGTAATTACAGCCAGAAGAAAAGAAATTCCGAAACCTTCATTTTACAATAAGACTTGCACGCCTTACCTTGACAATGTAATTTTGAAAGCACTTTCAAAGGACATTGAGGAACGATACAAGACCGCCGATGAATTTCTCATCGCATTAAATAACATAGAAAAGGCATTTATCCCATAGAGCTAAATAGCGTCTATTTTATTTGCAAGTTTCCCTGCATTGAGTTAACGTAACACCGTTGCTGCTACAATGTAACATTGTTTTGATTCGACTGCGAAACCAGAAGGAGTATGTTATGGCTGAGGATAAACCATACTTTGATGCAGAAATGCAGAAAAAGGCAATTGAATGGATAGATCAGAAGTCTACGGCACATTTCAAATGCGAATGTTGCCAAGCAAGTCAATGGACACTCAACACAGAAATAGTAGTCCCTCCAGTTTACCGAAAGGGAATGATGATAGGGGGTGCTGTCACTCCGTCTTTTCTAGTTGTATGTACCAACTGTGGAAATACAAAATTTTTCAATGCAGTTGTTTCAAAAATATTACCAGCAGAAGTAAAACAAGCAGAAAAGAAAGAAGGGGAAGATGGCAAAAACCCCTCATAATAAAACCAATTCTAATAAGCCTCATATTAGTAGCGATACAGGAGATATCACTATCCCATCGCCAATCCATATATTAGAGGAAGATATGGCTACTATATCGCGATCAAAATTGGAAAGTCTTAAGGGAATCGCTCAAGACTGGGTCTAAAAACTCAAAAGCAGATTTCAGAGTAACTAGCCCGGCTAACAGGTAAGTAAAGCGGGCAGGTGTTCAGCTGCCCTACTTTACCTATTACTGTTCTAAAAAAACGGGAGTATTAATACGGATAGTACCCATATACTAAGCGGTTACTACTTATTGATACTCCCGTTTATCACCTCTTTATTGGTGAGAGACTTTACTACTCCTGCCCGCTGCAAGACTATCTATCTATTCGCCGGCAGGCTCCCATAACTCTATCTTATTGCCTTCGTTGTCCAGGATATGAACGAACTTGCCATAGTCGTAAGATTCAATGCTATCCACGATCGTCACGTTTTCTTTCTTCAGCTCTTCCACCAGCGCTTCAAGATTGTCTACCCTGTAATTGATCATAAAGTCCTTCGTAGACGGTTCGAAATACTTTGTTTTTTCTGCAAAAGGGTTCCACTGCGTAAGCCCCTTCTTGGTGCTGCCGTCTGCCTGCAGCCACTCGAAGCTTGTTCCATATGGAGTAGTATCAAAGCCCAGATGCTTTTTATACCATTCGTTAGTTGCAGCCGGGTCTTTGCTTTTGAAGAAAATACCCCCGATTCCTGTTACTTTTTTCATGTTTATCGTGTTTTAGATCGTGATGATTTTTGTTAGCTATGCAAGTATAACTAATGTCTAAGTTATCCGGTCATACTTGTGGCTATTTTTATGCTATCCTCTTTCAGGATAACCTTAATGTTCAAAAAAATCCGTTGTTTTTCTGTTGTTATACTCGTTCACTGTCTTTCCGTGCTTTGCATTTTTCGCATCGCCTGACTATGCCTGACGACCCTGAAAATCGGACAATCTTGTGAATCACAAATGTAAAGGGATAAAACAGATGTCAAGGACATGGGGGTGATTGCTCACTCTCGGTGCCTCATACCCATCCATTTCGGCAAAAATGGATCAATATATATTCATGAGTACACGAAGCAGGTGCTGTTTGAAGTTGCAGCTTTACCTACAGGCGTCTACGTCATTAAAGTAAGCGATATAGGAGTGAGAAAGTTTGTGAAAGAGCAAACGTAGTAACCAAGAAATAGCACACCGGTTGTTTGTGAGAATTGCGGCCCGGACATTCCGTTCGAACGCGCTTCGCAACTCGCAACGCCCATATCACTAAGGCATTGCCTTCAAGCACTGCCAATACAATTACCATTAACAATTTCAAAGATTACTAATACCTTTATGCCAAAATATTACTGCCATGAAACGTACGCTCTCAGCACTTGCATTAACATTAATGATCGCTACAAGTGGTGCAGCCTATGCCCAGATGGGTGCTGGCGCCGTAGGTGGAGCGGTGAAAGCTGAGGCTGTAAGCGAGAACATGAATGATACCAGTCATAAAGACGAGGCCACTAAGGACCAGGCCGGTGCACAGCCGAAGAAAATGCACATCAAAAGAAGGTACCTCATCGGTGCGGGTGGCGTGGTGGTGGGCGTGATCATTGCTGCGGCAGTGAGCAGGAGGAAGAAGAATACTGTAGCCAATAACTAGAACATATACACAAACCGCACGTTGAACAGGTTATTGAACTGGCCCTGGTTACCATAGCTATAGCCGTAAGGGATGCGCTCAGGCGGGCGGATAGAGGTAATTGAGTATTGGTAGCGCACATTGGCGTACAGCTGCTTGTATACACGCATAGTGGCTCCGCAGATAAAATCTACATCAGTATTATTGAACCGGTTAAGGACTGGATCTATAACCACGGGCTGGTCAGTAAGTATCCACTCGCTGGACTTGATGAGCCTTGCGTAGGAAGCACCCGCCTCCATATCTACATTATTGAATATAAGGTGCAGGGTTATGGGCACTTCGGCATAATTGACATTCATGAAATACTTAGATACATAAGTACCTACGGAGTATGAGTTGGTAATAGTCTCGCCCCGGCTACCTTTTTCGGAATAAAGCAATTCCATACTAGCCCCGAACACAGGTGTAAAATGCACGTATACTACCCCACCGGCATGCAGGCCTACCTTGTGGTAGCCATAATAGGAATCACCATCTACCTGCGAGAAGTTGAGCCCCAGTATCAGGCCCCCATTGAAACGTTTAGGGTCTTCGCCGTCCTTGCTATACATCTCCTGTGCACAGGCAGTAGCCAGAGCAGCAAAAAGATAGAATAAGGTGAGCAGTTTTTTCATGAGCAGTCACAAATCTAGGCAATAATATGCCCATAGCGAGACGGTGTGTGGGCATATAACAGAGAATACACCACATAATGTTATGGCATCAATTTTATAGGTACATACCAAACACATCAACTATGGATAGCAAGGAATTAGAACAAAAATGGCCCATAATACAGGATAAGATAAGAGAAAACCACCCCAATGTAAATATAGATGACCTTACCTTTCAGATAGGTAAAGAAGCCGAACTGCTGCACCAACTGGGCGAAAAACTCAAGATGAACAAGGCCGAAATAGACAAATGGCTGAGCATGATGGGGTAATTGGAGGGCATGGAGCGAGAGCGGAGTGCGGAGTGCGCGATTTGACGAGGCGCATCAAGACAACCGAACTGAGAGGTTCTTTAGCCTTCCAAAACATTAAATAAACTTTAATTACTGCATGTAGTTTGCTTTGCAGATAGGTTTTACCTTTGCGGCTGCAAAAATGGAATTCGAATTACACGCGCAGGATAGCGCATCAGCCGCGAGAGCAGGCAAAATAACAACGGCTCATGGCGAAATAGCCACACCTATTTTCATGCCCGTAGGCACTGTGGGTAGCGTAAAAGCTGTGACCCACGATCAACTGGTAAAGGAAGTAAAAGCGGAAATAATACTGGGTAATACCTACCACCTGTACCTGCGCCCTGGCACAGAGGTGCTAAAAGCAGCAGGCGGATTGCACAAATTCAGCGGCTGGCCAAGGCCCATACTCACCGATAGCGGTGGATACCAGGTATTTTCGCTGGCGGCCAACAGGAAGATAAAAGAGGAAGGTGTGGTATTTCAATCGCACATAGACGGATCGAAGCACCTGTTTACCCCCGAAAATGTAATAGATACAGAACGTGCCATTGGCGCCGACATCATCATGGCATTTGACGAGTGTCCTCCCTACCCCTCTGAGTACGGCTATGCCAAGAATTCGATGGAGCTGACACACCGCTGGCTGGCCCGCTGCGTGCAGCAAATGAATACTACCGAGCCTCTGTATGGTTATGAGCAGACATTGTTCCCCATAGTGCAGGGAAGCACTTTTAAGGACCTGAGAAAAGTATCGGCAGAGTTCATCTCCTCTATGGAGTGCGATGGTAACGCGATAGGCGGCCTGTCGGTAGGTGAACCTGAGGAGATGATGTATGAGCTATGCGCACTGTGCTGCGAACACCTCCCTGCTGATAAACCCCGCTACCTGATGGGTGTGGGCACGCCATGGAACATACTGGAGAACATATCGCTGGGCGTAGACATGTTTGACTGCGTAATGCCAACCCGTAATGGCAGGAACGGCATGCTGTTTACCACCAAGGGCGTGGTGAACATAAGGAATAAAAAATGGGCTACGGATTTCAGTGTGATAGATGATGGGCTGGACTGCTACACGAGCAATTATTATACCAAGGGATATTTGCGCCACCTCTTTATATCGGGCGAGATATTGGCCATGCAGATAGCCAGCATACATAACCTGGCCTTTTACCTGCACCTGGTAAAGCAGGCGAGGGAGCACATTGTAGCGGGTGACTTTACCTCTTGGAAAAATGAAATGATACCGCTGCTGAAGCAACGACTGTAAATTGAACCACGCGGCAGGCAAAAGAAGCAGAAGAAATAAACAAATAGTGAATACCTTAGCAAAGAATGATCGAACGGATTAAATCACTGATAAAAAAGCTGGATTGGTACATCATAGGCAAGTTCATGAGTACCTTTTTCTTTGCGATCATCATCTTTGCGGTGATATCGTGCGTGATCGACTATTCTGAAAAGGTGGACAATATCGTGCAGAAAAAGGCTCCCTTCATGGCCGTTTTCCATTACTATAAGGACTTTATACCGCATATCATTGCCTTGCTTTTTCCATTGTTCATCTTTATAGCCACCATCTTTTTTACCTCTAAGCTGGCTTATAAGTCCGAGATCATAGCCATATTATCATCAGGCGTTTCTTTTCAGCGGTTTCTGAGGCCATACTTTATTGGTGGTGGTTTCTTATGCCTGATATCGCTTATTGCCAATCACTGGGTGATTCCTATTGCCAATAAGGAAAGGGTTGCCTTTGAGGATAAGTATATCAATGATGCCAACTTTGCTATACCCGGCGAGAACGTGCACCTGGGTATATCGAAGGATACCTATGTCTATATACAGAACTTTAACTTCGGCACAGGTACAGGCACCCGCTTTACAGCAGAAAAGATAAGCGGCACCCTGCTAACCGAAAAGCTGATGGCTGAGACTATCAATTATGATAGCCTGAAGAAGACGTGGAAGCTGCATAATGTGGTAGTACGCAGGAATGATAGTATGAAAGAGAGTATCACCACCATCCCCGAAATGGAAGTGAAATACCCGTTCTTGCCGGCTGACCTGCACCGCGACGAGGCCATAAAAGAAGCGCTGACCACACCCCAACTACTGCGCTTTATAGCTACTGAAAAACTGCGCGGACGTGAAAACCTCAACTTCTACTATGTAGAGGAGTACAGGCGCACCGCACAACCCTTTGCTGCACTTATACTCACCATTATCGGTGCCTGTATAGCCTGCCGTAAAATAAGGGGCGGCAGTGGTTTTCACCTGGCCATAGGCATTGCTATAAGCGCATTGTACATCATGTTCCTGCAGCTGTCCACCACCTTCTCTACAAAGGCATCGCTGGACCCCTTCCTTGCGGTGTGGATACCTAATTTCATATTTGGCGGGGTGGCCTACTACTTGTTCAGGAAGCAGATAACCTAGCAACGGCCTGATGACGAATGAGAAAGAAGATGATCTCAAACATTATGCCGCTTTTTATTTCTTTAAGTTTCGCTATGCCACAATTTCTATTTATATAACTTTGAACAAAGTATGCGGAATCTGCTGTTCAATATCACGCTTGCGTTCAGGTCTATACGTACCAACCGTTTACGGTCGGGGCTTACGATCTCTATCATTGCGCTGGGTATTATGGCACTGGTAGGCATCCTTACGGCCATAGAAGTAATGAAGGCTACCATATACACCAGCTTCAGCAGCATGGGCGTCAACAGCTTCCAGATAACCAGTGATGTGATCAAGAAGAAGAAGCGCCACAATGGCATGAATAATTTCACTGACGGTAAGAGCATCACCTTTCAGGAGGCCAGGTTATTTCGTGAGCGATTTGCCTTCCCCGCTACCATAGGCGTTTCGGTAAATGCCAGCCAGGTGGCTACCGTGCACTACGGATCGGAAAAGACAAACCCCAATATCTCTGTGGACGGTGTAGACGACCAGTACATTGTCATCAACGACACCAAGTTCCTGGCGGGGCGCAACTTCTCTCATTCAGAGGTTGAGTCAGGCGCCTATGTGTGCATACTTGGTGAGGGAACAGCCAAAAAGCTATTCAAAAAGAAAGCCACAGCAGCCATAGGCAAGATGGTGGCCGTGGCCAATATGCAGGCACTGGTGATAGGGGTAATGGAGTCCAAAGGTTCCAGTATGTTCACCAGTACCGATAATACGGTACTCATCCCTATTAATACTGCCCGCGCCACTTTTGGCATCGATAATGGCTACCTCATTAATGTACGAATACCTTTTGTAGAGATGAAGAGCTTTGCCGCTGAAGAAGCTGAAGGCACTTTCAGGATGATACGCCAGTTGCCACTGGGCACAGAGAATAATTTCAGTGTGCTGCAGAATAATGACATTGTAGATATAGTGCTCAAGAATATTTCCGCTATTCGCTGGGCGGCGGTCATCATTGGTATCATTACCCTGCTGGGTTCTATGATAGGGTTGATGAACATCATGCTGGTATCGGTAGTAGAGCGCACGCGCGAGATAGGCGTGAGCAAGGCACTGGGCGCACGATCATCCAGCATCAAGGCTCAATTCCTTACCGAGTCTATTATGATCAGCTTGCTGGGTGGTGGTATAGGCGTAATAGCCGGGATGCTTATGGGCAATAGCGTTAGCCTGATCTTCGGTATAGGCTTTATAGTGCCATGGGTATGGATCATCATGGGTGTGAGCCTGTGTGCCATGGTAGGTATACTCTCGGGTATCTACCCTGCCATTAAGGCATCTAAACTGGATCCTATCGTGGCGTTGCGATATGAGTAATTGCGGTTCACGCGAGTAGTCTTTCACGCAGAGGGCGCAGAGTCCGTTTAAAAGATAGTGTTGTTGGGTATTGAGGACGCAGAGCATGTGAGTTGCCAATACGTTACTGCTGCACCCATTGCTGATTGTAACGAAGGTCCCCGGAGGTATTTGTATAAAAGCTTTAATCCGTAAGTTCCCACCATACCGTAGTCTCTTATGGCTTTCACCTGCCCACCATTGAATGTAACAACTAAATTGCATGCTTGCTGATCTGTCCAAGCGATTTTGTAATCTGTGTTGAGTTGTGGGAAATCAATATACTTTAATACACTGACCATTTTGTCATAAACTGTACTATCGATGGTTGCTTTAAATTTTCCCTTTTTATAGTTTTTAGCAGTTTTGTAGTTACCTACGCTGTAATAGGCGCATCTATTGGAATCAATGACCAAAGAAAAAACCGGACATTCTCCGGAGTAGCAACTAGATGTTGAATACTCAATTTTTTCTATTCGCAGATTATTATTTGGAGTGTTTAGCTCAACAAAATCATCAATTAAATAGGTCAATGTATCTACTTTTAGCGTGGTATACAGTCCTAAAAAAGATTGTTGATAATTCAAGACAATCACCTTATCACTATCTTCCTTCACCACAGGAAATGTATTATCCGTGAAACCATTTGCTAACGAAATTATTTGATATTTTTTATCACCTTTACTCAGTATACACAAAGCGTCTGCTTCTGCGAATACATCTTTCAAATTGCCAAATTTTCCGATTAATAGGATATCGGTAAGGCCATTTGCATCGAAATCAACTTTCACAATTGATTTAACCCCAACTGAGTCGATAAATCTGCGACACTTAAAACTATCTGCTGTATAGTAAAATGAAGTATCCAATCCGACTTTAAAAGTCTTGAATTGGGGATTTTGGGCGCATAAAAAACTTTCGATTTCCGTTGGTGTCTTTAGGGAATCAAGTAAGTTCGACTGATGGTGACCTTGCGCCAAAGCAGTAAATCTCCCGCCGCAACAGAGAAGCAAAAGAACAGAAAAAACAGTCGCAGCAAATCTAAAGCGCATTTTCAAGAGGAGTTTTTGACATTTACCATAAAAAAGTAAGCACATATTTATTAATCAAACTCTGTCGCTGCTTGTGAGCTACCTCGGATAAACTTGTTGTAAATTTGCCTCATAATAGCAATGCACTTAAAAGGAATAGTATATAAATCGACAGGTAGCTGGTATTCTGTAAAGGATGAGGCGGGGCAATTCTGGGACAGCCGTATCAGGGGCAAGTTCAAGATAGACACTCAGATATCATCTACCAACCCTATAGCTGTGGGCGATAAGGTAGTGCTGGAAATGGAAGATGAAAAGGTAAAGACAGCCATCATCACCGAGGTAAGCCAGCGCGACAACTACATGGTGCGCGTATCACCACACAACAAGAACCAGAAGCACATCATCTCTGCCAATATAGACCTGGCCCTCATCGTTGCATCTATAGCTGACCCACGCACCTCTACAGGCTTTATAGACCGCTTCCTGATCACTGCAGAAGCATACCATATACCCTCCATAATAGTTGTGAACAAGACCGACCTGCTGAAACCCAAACACGCCGAGATACTGGAAGTGTGGAAGGATATATACAGTAAGGCGGGCTACCGGATATACCCCGTTTCGGCTACCAATCCTGAATCGCTGGTGGACCTTAAAGAGACCATAAAAGATAAGACCACTCTATTCAGCGGCCACTCTGGTGTGGGTAAGAGCACACTCATCAACAAACTGTTGCCGGGCATGGACCTGCGTACGCATGCAGTATCTGGCTGGAGCGGCAAAGGCCAGCACACCACCACATTCGCAGAAATGTTTGACCTGCCGGGCGGAGGAAGGATCATAGACACACCGGGTGTAAAAGAATTTGGGCTGATAGACTTTGAGAAGGAAGAACTGTCAGGCTACTTCCCTGAAATGCGAGCCCTGGTCAATGATTGCAGGTTCAACAATTGCATGCACACCAATGACCCGGGATGTGCCGTGAAGAAGGCTGTGGAAGAAGGTCGCATATCTGAAGAGCGCTACATCAGCTACCTGAACATACTGGAGAGCATAGAAAAGAAATGGTAGTTTTTTAATGCTCAATTTAGAAAGGCCCGCCCGGATGAATTATCCGTTCGGACGGGGCTCAATTATGGAATGCGGCAATGTGATTACAAGTGCATGCTATGAAACACGGTTGAATCGGGTTGTTGCAATACTCCTTACTTTTGCAGCTAACAAAAAAATAACCGCGATGATTTTATATAATGTAACAGTAAAAGTAGAGACAAGTGCAGCTGACGAATGGGTAAGGTGGATGAAAGAAACACACATGCCCGACCTCGTAAACACAGGCCTGTTCAGCGATACACGCCTTTGCAGATTACTGGAGCAGGATGATAGTGAAGGGCCTACATACGCTGCACAATACTACTGCAACAGCATTGATGACTATAATGCCTACATAGACAACCACGCACCCGAAATGCGGGAAAGAGCATTTAAGGCTTTTGGAGGAAAGTTTGCAGCTTTTCGCACCGTTATGGAAATAATTTAACACTACAAAATACCTTTGCCCACCCTGCCTACCCCCTTACCACATAGGCTTTACAAGGCAAAATAATCACAAACCCGCTGCTGTAGCGGGTTTCATCGTTTCAGGACCATCCGGACAATACATTAGATTGTTAAAAAGGTGTGGGAAACCTTCAACAGGCAAGGATTTGACCCAAAAAATATTTTTTCAGAATATTTGGAAGTGTAATAAAGGTGAGTATTTTTGTCTGGTACAAAAACAAAAATCATTTTACTCCAAAAGCAAACGTTATGAACAAAGCTGAATTAATTGACAAAATCTCAAAAGACGCAGGTGTCACTAAGACCCAAGCTAATGATGCGCTTGATTCTTTCACTTCTGCTGTAGTTGCTTCTCTGAAAAAGGGCGACCGTGTTACCTTGGTAGGTTTCGGTACATTCTCAGTATCTGAGCGCGCTGCACGTAACGGCCGCAACCCGCAGACCGGCGCTGTGATCAAGATCAAAGCTCGCAAGGTGCCTAAGTTTAAAGCAGGTAAAGAGTTTTCAACTAAGATCAGCGGAAAGAAATAGTCTTTCTGAAACCAACAATAAAAGCGGGGAGCCTTTCAGGTTCCCCGCTTTTATTATAACAACGCACTTACTGAAAAGTCTGCGACATGAAGCCAATATTCTTACAGGCAATGATGGGATTCGGCATGCTGTTTATGGGCTGCTGCGTTTGGGTGCTTATTCTGCTCATAGGCATAGTAAGCATCCGCGCTGGTTCGCTGGCCGACGCTGAAGTCAAACGCAAAAAAGTGAGGAGAAAGATCACCACTATTATCTTCATTGTTTTCCTTCTTGCTCTGTTGATGATGGCTATGGGATCAGAGGATCACCCCATCAATTGAGCATGCCGGACATCGCGAAAGCAGTAATCCTGCCAAAAAATCAGTAAATTCCCTCATAATTATGGGTCTTATATGGATAACGTTGCTTATCTTTGCCGTCTAAATTTTAAAAAACATTAAACATGGGCAGAGGAGATAAACGCACCAAAAAAGGAAAGATCACACTAGGTAGCTTCGGCAAATCACGTCTTGCACGCAAAGCAAAGAAAGCTGTTGCAGCACCGGCTGATAAAAAAGCAGAATAATTCCTGAAAGATATTTTTAGAGGGCCGTACCTGAAAGAGTACGGTCTTTTTGTATGTAATAATTGCTCACTTCATCAATTGATAAGATAAGCATGTCTGTTTTTCATTCAGTCGACATATCGAAAAGGAGTTTCCTGGTTACAGGTGGTGCAGGCTTTATAGGCTCGCACATAGTCGAGTACCTGCTGAAGCACGGTGCTGCTAAGGTGCGGGTGCTCGATAACCTGTCTACCGGCTTACAGTCTAATGTAGACATGTTCCTTGATCACCCGAACTATGAGTTCGTATTAGGAGATATACGCGATGTGGCCACCTGCAATGCTGCCTGCAAGGATATAGACCATGTGACGCACCAGGCAGCGCTGGGCTCTGTGCCCCGCTCTGTAAAAGACCCTGTGACCAGCAACGATGTGAACGTCAGTGGCTTTGTGACCATGCTCACCGCTGCAAAAGATGCGGGAGTAAAAACCTTTGCCTATGCCTCATCCTCTTCAGTATATGGCGATGAGCCTAATCTGCCAAAGAAGGAAGAGCGCACCGGCAACCTGCTGTCCCCTTACGCAGTGACCAAAATGACCAATGAGCTATACGCAGGCGTGTTTGCCCGGCTGTATAACATGAAGGTGGTGGGTTTCAGGTACTTCAACGTCTTCGGCCCGAGGCAGGACCCTAACGGGCCCTACGCCGCGGTAATACCCTTGTTTGTAAGTGGGATACTCAATGAGACGCCTGTGTACATCAATGGCGATGGCGAACAAACACGCGACTTTACCTTCGTAGAGAATGCAGTACAGGCCAATATAAGAGGTATGTTGTGCGAAAACCCTGATGGGTTTGGCGAGGCATACAACATAGCAGTAGGCGATAATTTCACTGTAAATTTCCTTTACGGGTCTATACGCGATATGCTGGGCAAAACCCACGAAGCGACCTATAGAGAAGCCCGGGCAGGTGATATACGCGACAGCCTTGCCGACATATCTAAAGCACAGCGGTTACTGGGTTACCAACCAACAAAGAAATTCCTCGATGGCTTGAAGATCACTGTAGATTTCTTTAAAGATAAACATCACGGGTAAATAACAAGAGGAAATTTCAAATCTCAGAAAGACAGATCACCATACCATGTCTCGACGTAGGGGCGCTGTTCACCTGCGGGCAAAAAACACACGCTTCATGGCCGGGCACAGGCCACATTACACAATGCATAAAAAGAGCGGATACTTATGGTACCCGCTCTTTTCATTTATAGCTTGTAGATATTACTTCAACACGCCGGTAGTCACCGATGTGGTATCAGGCAATGTTGGCGTCCACTTGATCTGGTAGCTGGTCCTGTTGTTCAGCGATTGGTACAGATACATCACATCCGTATTCAGGTAGTCATGCATCAGGTAGCCCTTGATCGTATCCTTAATAGGATAGAAGGTCATCACCAGCGCATTAGGTATCTGATTCCAGGTAATGTTGTAGTCGAAGCTGGTAGTGACCGCATAGGTCATAGTATCGGGGTAGGTATAAGAACCATAGTCGAAATAATGCGACACTTCTGATACTGTTCCGTTAGAATGGAAGATCACAAAATCAGAATCATTGATGCCATTACGCGTAAAGTGTATGGTATACCCATGATTATAGGTGAGATGCAGGCTATCTATGGCCTGATTGTAAGTAAAAGTGGTGGCACCCGGATCCTTCTTGCAGGCGAAAAAAGCCATGAACAGTGCACACACTAAGAATATTTTCTTCATTTAACTACATTTTATAAACGCATCATTGTTATATGATGGTCATTATCAACTATTTCTTTTCTAATTGGCCGTAAATATATGCTTTACTTTCCTCAAATAAAAGACATCGATGCCCTATCCTGCCATCAGCTACCTAAAAGTAGCGCCTACAGCACACGGGGTAGAGAGAAAACGGGCCAACCATGCATGGTTGGCCCGTAAAAAATTAGCCTATTTTATTCTTCAGGTTCTCGTTAAGTGCATCGAGGAACTCCTCGGTGTACAGATAATGTTCACCATGGTTCACCTTGTTGCCATGTATACATACAGCAAGGTCCTTGGTCATCTTGCCGCTTTCTACGGTCTCTATACATACCTGCTCCAATGCATCTGCAAACTTGATCAGGTCCTGGTTGTTATCCAGCTTACCACGGAAAGCCAGGCCGCGTGTCCATGCAAAGATGGATGCGATAGGGTTGGTAGAAGTAGGATTGCCCTTCTGATACTCGCGATAGTGACGGGTAACGGTACCATGTGCCGCCTCAGCTTCCATAGTCTTGCCGTCAGGCGTGATGAGCACTGATGTCATTAGGCCAAGTGAACCGAAGCCCTGAGCCACTGTATCACTCTGCACATCACCATCATAGTTCTTACAAGCCCATACAAAGTTGCCATGCCATTTCAGTGCGCTGGCCACCATGTCGTCTATAAGGCGGTGCTCATAGGTCAGGTTGTTCTTGTCAAACTCAGCCTTGAATTCTTTCTGATAAATATCTTCAAAGATGTCTTTGAAACGACCATCATACTTCTTCAGGATGGTGTTTTTAGAGGAGAAATACAGCGGCCATTTCTTCTGCAGCGCTATGTTGAAACATGCACGTGCAAAGCCTATGATCGACTCATCGGTATTGTACATAGCCAGGGCTACGCCATCGCCTTTGAACTGATATACTTCATGCTCTATGGTAGTGCCATCTTCACCTTCAAACTTGATGGTGAGCTTGCCCTTGCCTTTGGTCACGAAGTCTGTAGCGCGATACTGGTCGCCAAATGCGTGGCGGCCTATGCATATAGGTGCGGTCCAGTTAGGCACCAGCCTTGGGATATTGCTCATAACGATAGGCTCGCGGAACACGGTACCATCGAGTATGTTACGGATAGTGCCGTTAGGGCTCTTCCACATCTGCTTCAGGTTAAATTCTTTTACGCGCTCCTCATCAGGGGTGATGGTAGCACACTTGATACCTACACCATACTGGCGGATGGCATTGGCAGCATCTACAGTTACCTGGTCATTGGTCTGGTCGCGGTATTCCACACCCAGGTCATAATACTTGATATCTATATCCAGATAAGGAAGGATCAGTTTGTCCTTGATATACTTCCAGATGATCCGGGTCATTTCATCACCATCGAGCTCCACTACGGGATTCGCTACTTTGATTTTTGCCATTATTGTCAGTTTATATTTTTTGAAACAGGCTCAAATGTAATGAGTTTTAAAAATATAGAGAATCACAAGTATTTGTAATGTGTGCAGGCGATAGGTAAGGTCGGCCCCGTAGGGGGCAAAGCTTTGTAGCAAAACCTAATAACAAAAACACATTGGCTCCGTAGGTGCCAAACTATCGTTTATGTGCTATATTGCTTTCAATATGCCAAACACCTATACTCAACTATACATACACTGCGTATTTGCTGTTAAATACCGCGCTGCTCTTTTGAATACCGACTGGGACGAAAAAGTACGTTTGTATATCACTGCCACTTTACAGAATCATGACCACAAAATGCTCGCAATAAATAACGTACATGATCATTTGCATCTATTTTTTGGACTAAATCCTAAAGAATCAATTTCTGACATCATGCGGGTAGTTAAATCAGAATCTTCTGAATGGATAAATAAGAAAAAGCTTACAAACCATAAATTCAGCTGGCAGGAAGGCTATGGCGCGTTTAGCCATTCAGCATCACAGGTTGATAATGTTGTCAAATACATCCACAACCAGCAAGAACATCACAAAAAAGTGTTGTTCATTGACAAGTATAAAAAGATGCTGGCGGATTTTAAGATAGACTATAAGGATCAGTATCTATTTTCCTTACCCGAATAGTTATGCCCCTACGGGGCATATAAGAAATGTGAATTTCGTTGCTACAAAGCTTTAGCTCCTACGGAGCAATGACGTGTTAATGCCACCGATGTTATTAAACTGGCCAAAAGAACGGTGTTACTGCCCCGGCAGCTATCGGGACCCAACATCATGGTTTTAACATAGATTCAGCGCCCTTTGCGCCCACCCGGCTGAACAGACGGGTGACCCCTGCCATCATACATATTAACCAACCCTAATACAGTATTGAAGCAACCTATGGATATGACCCCGGACAGTTCACTTTCTGTGGCAAACAATTACCTTTGCGTTCTCTCCCGAAAACCATCGGGACTTCGATAACGACAAAACTTAAAAAACTGATATGAATAACGCTTATTTCGATTTTCCCGCACCTAAAAACGAACCGGTACTCAACTATGCACCGGGCAGCCACGAAAGAAAAGAACTGCAGAAAGCACTGGCAGAACTGAAGAGCCAGAAACGCGATATACCTATGTATATAGATGGCGAAGAGGTGCGCACCGAAAATAAGAAAGAGATACGTCCGCCGCACGAAACAGCACACCTGCTGGGCCACTTCTCAGAAGCCAGCGAAGAGCATGTGCACCGCGCTATAGATGCAGCACTGGCCGCACGCGAAAGTTGGGCGGCTTGCAGCTGGGAGCAGCGCGCAGGTATATTCCTGAAGGCAGCAGAACTGCTGGCGACCAAATACCGCTGGAAGATGAATGCCGCTACTATGCTGGGCCAGAGCAAGAACGCTTACCAGGCAGAGATAGACAGCGCATGTGAACTGATAGACTTCCTGCGTTTCAACGTGCATTTCGTTAGCCAGATATACAAGCAGCAGCCTGTGTCATCACCGGGTGTCAACAACAGCATGGAATACCGTCCGCTGGAAGGGTTTGTACTCGCTGTAACTCCGTTCAACTTTAGTGCTATCGGTGGCAACCTGCCTACAGCACCTGCTATGTGCGGCAATGTGGTGGTATGGAAACCGGCCAACACGCAGATATATTCTGCCAGCGTATTCATGGAGATACTCATTGAGGCAGGCCTGCCTGCGGGTGTCATCAACCTTATCTACCCTGCGGGTGCTATGGTGGGCGAGATCTGCTATGCACACCCCGACTTTGCAGGTATCCACTTCACCGGCTCTACCGGCGTATTCCAGAGCATGTGGAAGAGCATAGGCAACAACATAAGCCGTTACAAGTCTTATCCGCGCATAGTGGGTGAAACAGGTGGTAAGGACTTCGTGTTTGCCCACCCTAGTGCCGACCCTGCTGCGGTAGCTGCAGCACTGGCTCGTGGCGCATTCGAATACCAGGGACAGAAATGCTCTGCAGCATCGCGCGCTTACCTCCCTGCCAACATAGCTGATGAGGTAAAGAAGGCACTTGTAGCGCAGCTAAAGACCATGAAGATGGGCCCTGTAGATGATTTCACCAATTTCATCAATGCGGTGATAGACGAGAAGGCATTCAACAGCATTACCAAGTATATAGACGGCGTAAAGAACAGCAATGGCGCAGCTACGATACTGTGCGGTGGTAAATATGATAAGAGCAAGGGCTGGTTTATAGAGCCTACTGTTATAGAAACCACCGATGCATCTTACGTAAGTATGTGCGAAGAGATCTTTGGCCCGGTGCTGACCATATACACTTACGAGGCCGACCAGTGGATCCAGATGCTGGAAGTGGTGGACAACACCTCGCCTTATGCACTTACAGGCTCTATATTTGCCCGTGACCGCTATGCTATCGAATACATGAGCAAGCACCTGGTAAATGCAGCAGGCAACTTCTACGTGAACGATAAACCTACGGGCGCGGTAGTAGGCCAGCAGCCATTTGGCGGTGCACGTGCATCAGGCACCAACGATAAAGCAGGTTCTATCCTTAACCTCTACCGCTGGATGAGCCCACGTACTATTAAAGAAACCTATGTACCGGTTACGGATTACAAGTATCCGTTTCATCAGGAGTAATTTTTGAATGCTCAATGGCTGAATTGCCTTAGCGATAATAAAAGGTAAGTAACTGCACAGTTACTTACCTTTTGTGTTTTGTGTCAGGTCAGAGAGCCGTTTAACTAGTAAACATGAGACTGGTCTGCTGAATTCTCGCAGCGGTGACGATCAAATTCATTCCATGGCCGTCATATTATCAATCTGAGTTATAACCTTTTCCAAGTTAGATGTATCGCTGATTTGTAGTCGATGTATGTCTTCAAATTCAAATTTCGCAAAATTGTTTAGGAACTTTTCCTCTAACATAAATTGTTCATAAACTTCACCTGCTTTATCGTGTTTTTGAATAATCAATCTTTCAATTCCTTTAAGAAAATATTTTCTTAAAGGAATTGAATAGGCAACAATTCCATTTGAAGTATAGTAAGGAAAAAATAGGTCATTATGTGCCTCTGGATGTATGTATCGGGAAATGCATGTAACTTGTAGAAACATGTTGTTGAAGAACACGAGTTCATGGTCATCATTTAATCATGCGAATCAAGGTTCAGACAAAAAACCATTTCGCGATTTTGTGGATAATACCCGATCGGCAAATACATGTAACTTGTAGAAACATGTTGTTGGAGAACATGGGTTCATGGTCATCATTTAATCATGCGAATCAAGGTTCAGACAAAAACCCATTGCCCGATTTTGTGAATAATATCCGATCGGGAAATGCATGTAATTTGTAGAAACATGTTGTTGAAGAACACGAGTTCATGGTCATCATTTAATCATGTGAATCATGGTTCAGACAAAAACACATTGCGCGATTTTGTGAATAATACCCGATCGGGAAATGCATGTAATTTGTAGAAACATGTTGTTGAAGAACACGAGTTCATGGTCATCATTTAATCATGTGAATCAAGGTTCAGACAAAAAAAACATTGCGCGATTTTGTGAATAATACCCGATCGGGAAATGCATGTAACTTGTAGAAACATGTTGTTGGAGAACATGAGTTCATAGTCATCATTTAATCATGTGAATCAAAGTTCAGACAAAAACCAAATTCCCGATAGCCATCGGAAATCGGGAAATACAAAAATGACGGACACAAACAATAAAATCAGGCGTCTGGTATTTCCGGCTCTCCCAGATTCTATGTCATCGGTAGCTCGCCGATAAGCGGCAAGTACGATTATCTCACCGATCTGGCCTGCAAAGCAACATTAGTACTATCTGCTTTCCACTATAGCCTTCAGACTACTTCGCTGTGTTATCATCCAGCCGTTGCAATATCCGCAGCATCAGTTCATTTTGGTTTTCCAGGTGAGCTAGTATCGTCTCTATCTCCCGTTCTGCCTTCTTATTTACTTTAAAGTCAGACTCTGCCCTTAGTTCTGAATGTTCGCCCTGTAAGTTTTGTCCTATCATGATCAGGGGCATAAGGAAGATCTGAACCATGTTAGAGATGAACAACCACAAAACAAAGGCGGGATAGGGATCAAACTGAAGACTTTTAGGTGCGAGCATATTCCAGGAAAGCCATAGCAACGTCCATACGAATATGACCAGGAAGAAACCCATCGTACCCACTTTTTCAGTGATCCAAAGGGCTAACTTGTCGAGCCGGGAGCTTCTCTCCCTGCGTACTTGGTTGATATCCACCAGGGGGTCACGCAATTTTTTCAGCTCCTCCAGCGATGTCACAGGCTTTGGCATTTCAGTAAAGTTTGCTGTAAGTTAGCAATTGTTTGCAGCTTCTGGTTTTACTCGTCTGTTTCCGGCCTGAAGGGGCATTTCAGCTTTCTGTTTGTCTTTAGCCCAAACTCTTTCTACTTTTGACTAAACAGCAACTTACTACTTTATACTTTTTTTATACTAAAACATGAAAATAGACATACACACACATATAATGCCCGAAAACATCCCTAACTGGTTTCAGAAGTTCGGGTATGGAGATTTCATCAGGCTGGAGCATCATAAGCCATGCTGCGCCCGTATGATCAAGGGCGATAAAGTATTTCGCGAGATAGAAGCCAATTGCTGGGACCCGCATGTGCGTACCAAGGAAATGGACCTAACCGAGGTGGGTGTGCAGGTATTGTCTACCATCCCCGTATTGTTCAACTATTTTGCCAAACCAGAACACGCACTGGAGACCAGCCGTTTCTTTAACGACCACCTGGCGCAGTGTGTGGCGCACCACCCCACCCGATTTATAGCCATAGGCACCGTACCTATGCAGGACGTAGATACGGCCATAAAGGAAATGGAGCGCTGCGTAAAAGAACTGAAAATGCCCGGCCTGGAAATAGGCAGCAACATCAATAATAAGAACCTCAGCGATCCCTACTTCCACCCGTTCTGGGAGGCCGCAGAGCAGCTGGGCTGCTGCATATTTGTGCACCCCTGGGAGATGATGGGCGAGAACGACATGACGCGATACTGGCTACCATGGCTCGTAGGCATGCCGGCCGAGACCAGCCGTGCTATCTGCTCCATGATATTTGGCGGTATTTTTGAGAAGTACCCTAAACTGCGCGTAGCGTTTGCACATGGTGGCGGTAGCTTTCCCCTCACTATAGGCCGTATAGAACACGGCTTTAATGTGCGCCCCGACCTGTGCGCAATAGACAACCCCAAGAACCCGCGCGACTACATAGGCAAGTTCTGGATAGATGCACTGGTGCATGACCCTAAAGCACTCGACTTTGCTATAGAGATTATGGGCCATGACAAGATATGCATGGGCAGCGACTATCCCTTCCCGCTTGGCGAGCACCACCCCGGCAAGCTGATAGAAAGTATGGGCTATACCAAGGACATAAAAGACGGATTGCTGTTTAAAAATGCTATGGACTGGATGAAGATGGATGTGAAGAAATACATGTAGAGTGTGTTCAAGTACAGGTCGAACCTGCTTATTTAGCATCTTGTAGCTAATAACAACCATTTGCGCTGTTACCAAAAATTGGTAACTATACCCAGTTACACGCAATAGGTTACTATTATTCTAGGTATACGGCTACAATCACTCCTTCACCCGCTATTCGTTTACTGAAGTAAACCAGCACAACATATCAGCTATATTCGGCATCAGGATACACAAAACAAGGGTGACTATCAAAGGAAGAAATAGCAATAAGAGTTTCTAGCTTTGCTGCATCGATCCTAGGGCTACTAAACGGTATAGATTGTTTGCGTGCTAAAATAATTTGTAAATTTATCTATCAATTCCATGCGATATGGCAGGCAAGTCAGTACTCACACGAGAAGAAAAAGTAGAGCTATACAATAAGCTCGTTGCCTCGCACACCAATGCTGTGCGCAAGGGCGCCACTATACCCTACACCTCGCTCAATGGGCATATGTATAGCATGCTCACCAAGGGCGATGAAGTAGCATTAAAGCTACCAGAAGAAGAAAGAGCACAATTCCTGAGCAAGTACAAGACAAAACTGGTAGAGCAGTATGGCATAGTGCAGAAAGAGTACGTAGTAGTACCGGATACCCTGCTCAAAAAGACCACAGAATTAAAGCCCTACTTCGACCTGAGCTATGACTATGTGAGTAAGATGAAACCCAAGCCTACTACAAAAAAGAAAAAAGAGTAATTTTCCGTTGATACACTAGATACCAAATGGACAAATATATCATAGATAAAGACATTACAGCTGCTTATGTCACCGCATCATCATTCCCTGATGGTATAATGGCCGCCCATCAGCAGCTCCATAAGATAGTACCCTTCACTACCGCCAGAAAATACCTTGGTTTGTCGCGGCCGGAAGGAAACGGAGGTATCGTATACCGCGCCGCGGCTGAAGTGCTTAGTAATGAGGAAATAGCTCAATGGCAGCTAGATACTTACACCATCTCACAGGGCACCTATTATAGCCTTACCATCACCAATTACATGGACGATTTACCTGCTATTGGAAGGGCATTTCGGCAAATACTTGCACGGCCGGATATTGACCATGATGATGGCATGTGTGTAGAGTGGTATGTCAGCCAGAAAGATGTACAATGTATGGTAAAAGTAAAAACTCAAGACCTATAACTAACAGCGGATAGCTGAACATTGATAACTGATGATGAAAACCGCAACACCAAAAGATGTAGATGCTTATATCGCAGCTCAGCCTGCAGCCATTCAACCTTTCCTGCAGGAGGTCCGCAGCATCATCAAAAAGACAGCACCCGATGCCGAAGAGATGATCAGCTACCAGATGCCCGGGTATAGATACCAGGGCATGCTGGTATGGTTTGGCGCACAAAGCAAGCATTGCGGCCTGTACGCACCGGGTTTAAGAGCTATTGCTGCCACCGAGCCCGCCATGGAAAGCTACAAGCAGACTAAGGGCTCTATTCATTTTCTTTATGACCAGAAACTGCCCGCAGCCTTAATAAAACGGATTGTGAAAAAGAGTATGCTGGCCAACGAAAGCAAAGCAGAGCTGAAACAAAAGACCAAAAAGTAGACAAGGACAGCCTTTTGTTTAATTTTTTCTCCAGAGAAATATACATAAGACAATTTCAGCTACTTATTTATCAAGCAGATATTCCTTTATAAATAGATCATCCGTAAATTCATATCCTTAAACGATCAGCTACTCAAAACCCCGAATCAGCTGATATAGGTATGGATAGAATATTGATCATAGAGCATGAACCCGACCAGAGGAACGCTGTCAAGTCGTTTCTGGAACTCAGCAAATTTACAATATATGCCGCGCAAAACGGCAATGAGGCCATCAGACTGATACAAGAAGAACAGCTTGACCTCATTGTCTGTGACACTACCCTACCCGACACAACAGCCAGCGAGGTATTAAAAACTGTCCGCAACGATAAGCGAACATATGACCTGCCGTTCATCCTCTTGGGTAACATCACTGAGGATAAGGAGATAAGACGCTGCATGAACGAAGGTGCCGACGACTTCATGATCAAACCAATGTCTGCTAAAGAGCTGATAAAGATCGTAAAAGCCAGGCTCGAGATAAGTAAAAAGAAGAAAAAGTTTATTCTTACTGAGATCAACGAGAAATGGTTCAAATTTGTGAACGACAATATCAACCAGGAGTTCCTCTCACCGCTAAATGACATGGTGAATGCGACCTTCCTCATGGAAAGCACAGGCATGTCATTCGATCATACCGAGTTCAATGATACTATTAATGCCATCTACAGGTCCAGCTTCGGTATGTTTCGCAGCACCCGCAACCTCATTATTTTTTCCAAGTTCAGTAATAACACTTTTACGTCACACCAAACCCAAACAGAGACCCATCACCTTTACGATGTGCTCAACCAGATACTCAACTATTACAATAACGGTATGACTGCCAACTATGGGCAGATAGATGCAGAAGTGGACATGGTAGAAAAATTAAAAAATACTACAGAATTCCTCAAAGTCATCTTCACAGAGCTCATTGATAATGCAGTGCGATACGATACAAAGAGGCTGCCACCTAAGGTAAGGCTAAAGTCGAAAGCCAAAGGTTTCGAATTCACAGTTTCTAATAACGTAGCAAAAGACGTAATGTTTGAGTTGAAAGACATAGAACCATTCAGGAAATTTCACAAAGGGAAGCTTAAGAATGGGCTGGGCTTAGGCCTGTACATCTGCAGGGAGCTTTGCCTGAGAATGAGGTACCATTTTTCCATGTCGCTGGATAAAGGCGTAGTCACCTTCTTTGTATCCGGCTGAACCTATGCTAACTTCCATAAAAAACAGCCACCCTATGGCGGGGGTGGCTGTTGATCGTAAACCATCACAGATCTATTTCTTCTCTCCCAGATATATCATCTGCCCCTGATGATTGCTGGTATGAATGGCTCTGCTGAGCAGCAAATTCAATTTATTGCGGTGTGGCTCCTTTACAAAATCTTCTGCCGATACTGTCGCATGCTTTGTAAACCAATCTTCAGGCTGCATCTCAGCTATGTGCTTGTTTATTTTTTCATTGATCTCTGTCCAGTACTTCCTCAAGTCTGCAATCGGCGGAAACTCATTGCCTGATTTGTCTGGATTCACCAGAAATATCTGGTCCAGTTCAGGGTGCAGGCGCCCGCCCCAGCCCATAGCATCAAAAAGTCTGTCACTTACAGCAATCAAGTGACCAAACAGGTAAGTACCTGTATTACGGCCTGGCGCTGTTTCACGTGCCAATTGTTCATCGGTCAGCTCATTGACCAGTTTCTCTACTCTTCCGTTCTGGGCGCGCCATGCATCAACTGCCATTTTCACAAAAATGGCAGTTTGCGCCGCCGGCATAGTGGTTTGTGTTTCCATACTTCGTGGTTTTATTTACTTTTGTTACACAAAGAAACCAATAATAGTTATTAAAAGTAACTATAGATAATAAATTGACGTAAAAACTGGTAACCTCAGGGTAACTAATATGAGCAACGACGTATTCCTTTCCGTGCAATGCCCCATGACCAGGGCTATGGCCATTATAGGCACCAAGTGGAAACCAATTATTGTGTACGCCATTGGCCAAAAGACTATCCGCTTCGGCCAGTTGGCCGCGAAAATGCCACTCATATCCCGCAAGGTACTCACGGAGCAGCTGAAAGAGCTCGAAGCGGATAACATCCTTATACGGGAAGCATTTGGAGAAATGCCGCCAAGAGTAGAGTATCGACTAACGGAGAAAGGAAAAGACCTGCTGCCGATCCTGAAGGACCTCTGCAACTGGAACAGGAAGTTTGAAACTGACAGTAAAGTGTGTAAAATAGTGGCTTGATAGAATAACGCTAAGCGCCGTTTGATACCAACAAGCAGATGAGTAAAGCTGACTGGCAAATAGTAAAAACACTAAAGCCCCGTCGGTAGAAACCGTCAGGGCTTTTGTCAATCTCACCAAATGAACTTTATATATTTTGCACTGGGGGTTTAAAATACAATGCTCATTATCCGCATTAACCATTTAAATACCTGCCAATAGCCGATAACATTGTAACGACTCGGACATCAGCAGGAATAGGATGTCTTTATAAAAAAAGGGAATTCTTACTTTGTAAAACCGGACTGCAATACCGCATTGGCTGATAGCTTAGTCTGCACTACTTTTTTATTTTGCTTTAGAAACATCACCATTCTTATCAAGCATATAGTTATCAGCATATTCAAATAAATTTATTAAGTGAGTAAATAAAATTGATTCCTTTCCGGCATTACCATTAAGGGTGCTGCAGCCACAGTGTGCAACTGCAGCACCCATTTACCATATATCTATTCTTTGATCAATCTCTGGACTACGTGATCATCACCCAGGCTAACTTCTGCCAAGTAAATACCAGCAGGTAATTTTTCGAGTGATACCGTAATACTGCCACTTTGCATTGACCCAAGATTTTTATTGTAAACGCTTACACCCGTTATATCCAGTAAGCGCACACTTGCATTTTCTATTTTGTTACCTGTAAAGTTGATGTTTACCTGATCTGTAGCCGGGTTAGGGCTCATCACCACTGTCAAGTGTTTTTCAGTAACTTCTGTTACTGACGTAGCTGCTGTTGTCAACTCAAACCTGCGGTTGCCTTGAGTGGCAGCGTCACTCGTTACATTAAAGCTGTATTCAGCTCCGTCTTGCAGCAATGTATACGTGCCGGTAAGCTTATCATGCAGGTATAACGTTCCGTTATTCGGCACTTTCAGGTTAGCAACTTTTATAATGTACTCTTGAGCATAGTTAGTAGTGAAGCCGAGCGGTATGATAGCACCTTCGCTGTAAGGACGGGCGTCAATAGACAGCATAGTCTTATCGGCAGAGATAGTATAGAAGTTGAGATCTGGATTTACCGCCTTACCTGCATCATATGTATTATCCTCGCCTGCAGTAGATTTGTCAGTGAAGTCGATGTTAACCATATCCCACAAGTGGTAGTCAGCGTCGTAGATATTCAGTGTAACAAATTCGGAAGCACTTCTTAGTAATAATTCATCGCCTTGTTTGGCCTTGTTCGCTTCAGTAAATGTAAGCGTAGAACCTTCGTTCATGGCCCTCACCTGGAATGACGAATTTGCTTCAAGAACATAAGCTGATCCAATTGTCTTTACTTCAAAAGCACCATTAACGCCCAGGTACGGATTCCATACGTAAAATGCGCTGCCATTGATCTGATTTGTAAGCTTTGCATTGAGGAGCACTGCACCAAGATTAACCGGTGACGGATATGGATTGCTTAGTTGATTGTAATCAGAGGTTACGCCTTTATGCATCACTATTGTTTGGTTGCCCATGTTTATTACTCCGTGTAGCGATACGGTTACGGGTGAAGGCGTATATGCTGCGCCATCAAGACCTTCGCCATATTTACCCCTTACAAACAGTCGTATTCCTTCGTACTGCTTGAAATTATTGGTATCAGGTGTGCCGTAGCAACTTGTATAGGCTTTCCATCCGGGATCGCTACCCAGGCTTGAGTTGCCACACGCAGTATGATACCAGTAGCATGATGGAGCGTTGGTTGTTGTAGGGGTAAAACCATTGGTAGCACCGCCTACACCCGTAATGTCCAACTGATTCCTGAACTGGCTCAGAGGCAGACTGTTATTGAATGGATGGCCGAAGAAGCGATATGCACGGTGGCCACCTGCAAAATACTGGCGAACAGTAATAATACCGTTGATCAAAGCTCCGGAAGGTATCTGTCCTATCCTGCCTGTTCCTGTCGAATCGGAATGAAGTATCAATCCATTATTGGTATTAAGGGTACCACGAACAAGGTTAAGTGTTCCACCAACCTTCACCGAATCGCCACTTGATATAGAGACGCCTGAGGCATTGTCCAGATTGATATTTTGAACAAAGCCCTGATGAGAGATCACTTTTGCCGTATTACTTGTCATTGTCAGCGCACCATTACCCTTGATCATGCCGGCATTACTTAGGTTTCCACCAACGGTCAATACTATTGAATCATTTATATTCAGCAAGGCACCTGATAGTAAGGTAAGGTTGTTAACATTGATATTGGAGGAGACTGTCGGTGCTACCACGCCTGAAGGAATTACCACATCGCCGGTAGCAGAAGGCAATACCCCACATGCCCAGTTAAGAGGGTCATTCCAATTTGAATTGAGACCTAACCAATTACCTAATGAGTTGACATTGACCGGAACTGATACCGAATTCGTGCCGCAGCTATTCGTCAGCGTGTAAGATATATTAGAAAAACCACCGGTTATTCCCGATACAACACCCGAGGCATCTACAGTAGCAACCAATGTATTGCTGCTGCTCCAGACACCACCCGCTACTCCATCGTACAAGTTGGTTGTGGTACCTCCGCAAACATTGGTAACACCTGTTATTGCAGCAGGTAAAGTTTCGATAGTAATACTATGAGTAGCATCCGAACCGCATCCGTTACTGTATACAATAGTCGCTGTTCCTGATGCAACACTTGATACAACACCAGTAGAAGGATTAACGGTAGCCACTGCATTATTTGTACTGCTCCAGCTGCCGCCTCCCGATAGTTCGCTAAATGTTGTTGTAGCTGTTGAGCACAAAGTACCTACGCCTGTTATCGCTACCGGTGCTGCAAATACCGACAATGGTTGAGTTGCATCTGGGCCACATCCTGTACCGTAAGAGATGATTGTGGAGCCTGTACCATAGGTAATGACCGTGGATATCTCACCTGTTGACGGATTTACATCAGCTACAAGCGGATCACTGCTACTCCATGTTCCGGCAACAGCAGTGTTACTCATTATACTTGTCGTTCCGAGACACATTGTCGATGGACCGACAATTGATGTCGGCGTTTGTTTAACAAGTATTGACGTAGTTGCATCTGTTCCGCACCCGGTGCTGTAAGTGATACTCGCATACCCCTGAGCCAGACCTGTAAGTGTTCCGTTAACCGGATCGATCGCTGCAATAGTTGTATCGCTTGAAATCCAGGTGCCATAGGCCGCAGTATTGACTAAAATGGTTGAAGTGCCGCCGCATACATTATCCGCTCCTGTTATCGCAGAAGGTGTGGTTGCTGCGGTTATCGACATAGTTACATCTGCGCCACAACCGGTACTGTACGAAATATTTGTTACTCCCGGACTTACTGCCGAAACCAAACCCGACAAATAGCCCACTGTTGCCACTGCGGGGTTGGAACTAGTCCACGTCCCGCCAAGAACAGCATTGCTTAGTATCGACGATCCACCCATACAGGTAAGCGATGAACCTGTGATGCTTAATGGGACCGAAGTAGAATGTATCAGCGCACTTACCGGTGAGCCACAACCGGTGCTGTAGATCATCAGTGAATTACCGGTGGTAGCACCAGGAGTAACCACACCCGTCACCACATCAATAGTTGCTACACCCGTAGAACTACTGCTCCATAAGCCATTTATGGCTGTATTAGTAAGTGTTATTGTAGATCCGCTGCAAACAATTGACGGGCCTCCGATAGGAGCCGGAATAGTATTTACGGATAAAGTTTTAGTTGCCACACACCCTAGTTTTGTATAGCTGATTATTGGGTTACCCTGTGATACAGGTGTCACAACACCCGCAGAATTAATGGTAGCAGAACTTGGATCGCTGCTGCTCCATACTCCGGCAGTTGTTGCGTCAGATAATGTTCCGGTAGTACCAAGACAAATAAGGTTTGAACCACCTATAGCTGCCGGTAAAGCATTTACTGTCATTGTATAACTTGCCGTAGTTCCGCATCCGGTTGAGTATCTTATGGATACAACGCCTGCAGATATACCTAGTACCACTCCATTTGTATCAACTTTTGCCTTTGATGTGTTTGAACTGCTCCAAATACCAAAAGGAGTCGGATCAGATATGCTTGTTGTTGACGCGACACATACAGCAGAGGAACCTACTATCGGGGCTGGCACGGTCTTAATCTTCACTTGTGTTACTGCATACCCACATCCGTTATCGTAAGTGATATTTGCCAACCCACCCGATACACCCCTCATCACACCGGTTGATGGGTTAATAGAAGCGATGCTTGAATCACTGCTGCTCCAGCTGCCGCTTAGTGCTGAGCAGGATAACGTTGTTGATGTGCCCGAACAAATCGTTTTTGTTCCATTTATCGTAACCGGTGCAGCTTTTACAACAAAAGTGGCGCTCGCAACCGGGCAACCGGATATCGTATATTTCATTACAGCTGTTCCACCGGATACGGAGTGAACTACGCCGGTTGTATTGTCAATAGTAGCCTTAGTTCCGTTAGAACTTGACCAGGTTCCACCTGCAACTGCATCCGCAAGTGTCGTAGATACTCCTGTACAAGATGTAAGTATACCCGTAATTGCTGCAGGGGGGTTATGAACGATCAAAGTTGAGGTTGTTCTGGTAGCAGTAGCTCCGCAAACAGAAATCGCGGTCATAGTATATATGCCGGCGGAAGCTGCAGTAGCTGTTATAGTATTAGTTTTCGTTGAAGATGCAAATGAACCAGGCCCCGCCCATGAATAAGATGTAGCACCGGTAGCGGTGCCCGTAAGCGTTACCGTTGAACCATTGCAAACTGTCGTGGAGGACAATGACGTTGACAGACTGGTTGGCACGTTGCAGCTATAAGAAATAGTGATATAAGGTGCCGGAGCCCCGGATATACTATAATTTCTTGCTCCGGAACTTTCAATCCACCCAAAGGAAACTTTTCCTGAAAGGAAACTTTGAACAAATCGCCTTGATTGGTTGGTTGTGGCCAAGTTAAGTGTCCTCGAAACGCTACCCCACGTCGCCACATACAATACACTGTCACCGTGGCAAGCTGCATACTGGTCTGCTGCAGACAATAGAGATATGTCGCCTGCATAACCAAATATAGAATCAACAGGTGTCCCCGAACCTGAAACTGTAAAAGAGAAGGTTAAAGAAACTCCGGTAATACTTGTACCAGCTGGCAAAACTACCGTACTAAGGTCAAAAACAGCATAACCGCGACTTCCGCCTCCGGTAACCGTCATTGTTCCCGCAGTGGTAGTAGTGGCATTTGTCGAGCCCGAGGAAGTTGCATTTACCGATACACTCGTTGAACCACTCGCAAATCCTGAATAGCTCAAAAGAGATAGCAATGTGGAAAGGATGATCTTTTGCATAACAACTTTTTTAGTGGTAAGAGAAATGGTTTTTTTATAAAATTTGGTATTACTGATAAGAGATTTTTTATAAAATAATTGATAATTTATATACAATAACGACTTGTTAATGAAATAATCAGTTGTAAAAAAAATCCCAAAATGAGACTACTTTTCCGTATCAAGATATAATATTTATATAGTGAAACTATTTAACAACTTATTTTTTAGTTAATATTAAAAAATTATACGGTTATAAAAAATACACAACATTAAAATTATAAATTCTTATTCAATTGTTAATACTAAAAAATAGCAATAAAAATGTCTTAATGGATAAAATAAATTGATTTCTAATGTAAATTTTATAATTAAATAGACAACAATGCATTTGTTAATCGTTTGGTAATTATACTAATAAACACAAATGTACAAATATATTTCACATAAAAACAAATTTTTCTTAAAAAATATTTTTTTACATTTTTAAACAAACAGTTAATATAAGCTAAAACATAAGCCAGTATTGAAATACGAGATAGTCATGACCTTGAAAAAAAAATTCTAAGAGAATTATAAATACTAAAAGTGTAGCTTTTTATCGTGTATGTTTTACTTTTGGGGCAATTATGCTCAACGGTAAAAAGATAGTGATTGTGTTACCCGCTTATAATGCGGCGTTGACACTGGAACGCACTTATAAAGAGATCCCTTTCGAAATTGTAGATGACGTGGTGTTGGTGGATGATAATAGCCCTGACGATACAGTTGAAACCGGAAAAAGGCTCGGAATAAAACATATTATCAAGCATGAGGTCAACAAAGGCTATGGCGGTAACCAGAAAAGTTGCTACAGAAAGGCGTTGGAAATAGGTGCAGATATTGTGATCATGTTGCACCCAGACTATCAGTACACACCCAAACTGATAATGGCAATGTCTTCTATCATTGCAAACGAGTTGTATCCGGTAGTTTTAGCATCACGCATATTGGGCAAAGGTGCCCTTAACGGAGGGATGCCTATGTACAAATATATTTTCAATCGCTTTCTTACTTTGTTCGAAAACATCATGATCGGACAGAAACTAAGCGAGTATCATACAGGTTATAGAGCATTCACTGCTGACGTTATCAGGTCTATTGACTTCAGTCATAATAGCGATGATTTCGTTTTTGATAATGAGATGCTGTCTCAGATATTTATGAATGGTTACGAAATAGCCGAAGTTACCTGCCCTACAAAGTACTTCCCCGAGGCTTCCAGCATCAACTTTAAGAGAAGTATGAAGTATGGCCGTGGCGTACTGAGGGTGTCAATGACACACAGGCTGCATAAATGGGGTTTGATAAAAAGTAAACTATACGGCAAGCCACAGCCCTCTATTTGATTGTATTGTATTGTACTCTTCAATAACATGAAAGTTTGGTATTCAAATACCAAACTTTTTTCATTTTTCGATACTTCTATCCATTCATTCCTCTGGGCAATACACAATATTTTGTGTTTAGGACGGCCATTTCCATTTTAAACTAAACGCTTATCGGATAGTCCAATGCCAATATCAGGGGCTCATCGCGGTCGCTGTATCCTTAAAATACTGATTGTCAAATAACTACAAAAAAAACTTGCTATGATAACCGCTATTGCTGTTGACAGTGATCCTCTATCAATGGAAGTAATGAGTAATTACTGTAAACAAACAGGCTTTATTGATCTGAAAGAATCATTCTCAGACCTCAATTCAGCACTTGAAGCAATACGCAAAAACCCTGCCGACCTTCTACTCGTTAACACAGCGGCTGCAAATGAGCAAACACTTGCTGACATAACGACTCTAGATGCGATGCTTATTTTAGTAGCGGTGGGCAATGAACCTACTGTCAGCCATAGCAACAATATCATAGACTACATAACAAAGCCATTAAAATACAATCGCTTTCTGCATGCCGCAGAAAAAGCATTAGAACTTTTCTATTACCGTCTGGCTAAACAAGGCAATTCGCAGCATCTCTATATCCGCGCAGATTATTGCATGCAAAAAATCACCCTTGCAGATATAAAGTACATAGAAGGTATGGATAATTATATCAAAATACACCTGCAGAACAGCAAGCCACTATTGGTGAGAATGAGCATGAAAGGTGTTACAGAGAAACTTCCTGAGCATGAATTTGTGCGCATTCACCGATCATATATTGTAGCTTCATCAAAGATCACCACCATAAAAAACAAGGCAGTGCACATCGGCAATCTGGAGCTGCCTATCGGACTTAACTATGCCGACAAAGTCCTATCCACCTTTGCCAGGTAAAATATGCGCACTGTCATTCTACTTTCTCTATAGTATTAACCACCCCATTTATCGTAAAAGTGTTGCCGGCTGTTTTACCTGCAAGCATCTGTGCTACCGGAGCTACCGGTGAAACGGCCATATATATCACTTCATTCAGTATAAGCTTCCCTGCAGGTATAGATATGTAGTAGTTGCTTCCCGTAGTATAAACAAGCGCTCCCGACTGGACCTTTTGCATGATCAAAGAAGGGTCTATCCTTATAAGTTGCTCCTGTTGTTTCTGCACCTCACTTAGTCTTGTCTTGTTCAGGTCTATTTCCTGCTGCATCATTTCCCTCCCAGTTTCGTACTTATCTCCCGCGCTGCTCTTGGTGTCGTCGTTAGCAGATTCCTGAGCATCGGCTATCTTTTGCTTTATAGCCTTAATGCTGTCCGCTACATAGAGCTCACATAACCTATATAGTTCTTTCTTCAGTTGACTCACTTGCTGTTATTAGGGGTTCACTTTGCTGTAGTTATTTTATCTCTGTAATGCATGAATGGGCGTTCAAAATAGGCATATAACAACGATGAAACAGTAAATAATATCAATAAATACGCGATATAGGCCAGCAGTATCTGATAATGCGACGCAATTTTCCGGTTATAAAAAAAAGCAATATAAATAAGTGAGTAGTGGGTGAGGTACATAGCGTATGATATCCTGCTGACGTATTGTACGACATTTGTCAATACCCGGCTTCCTACCCTCTTTACACCGTTAGCAAATGGGAGGACAAAAGAAAATGACAGCGGCAAAAGCATATAAAAGAACGCATCCCCTAAAAATTTGAGGTAAATATTCTCGCTCATTATTACCAGCTCAGGTTTCTGTAGTAGGTAGTAGCAAAGGCTTACTCCACATAGGCCTCCAAGTAATAGCGGGTATTTCCATTTATTCAATTGCCATGATTGGAAATATTGAAAATGCGCGAACAACACCCCATACATGATAGCATCCAACCGGAAGACAACGACCTTGCGTATACCAGCGTCAGCGTCAGAACCATACAGAGGGTGAAAGGCATTGACAAATCTGATAGCAGTAAATAGGAGCAGATATAGCGCAAACACCCTTAACAGAAATTTCGCCTTGTCGAGAGGTGGAAATAACTTAGACGCGACTAGCAGAAATACAGGCAGCAAAAGGTAAGACCATTCCTCTACCGATAGGCTCCAGGCCTCTCCGAAAAAGTAGGGAGGATGAGGCGTTACAAGGTTTTGCAGAAAGGGGTAATACTGCCATTCATATCCCAGCGGTTTGTGTATCTGCATCGCCCAAAACATGCCTATGACCATAGTTAGTATCAGCCAGTAAACCGGTAACGTCCTGAACCAGCGCCGCACCCAGAAATTTTTTATATCTGAAAAAGAAAACCGGTTAGCTGACATAAAGGTATGTATCAATATGTTGCCTATCAGGAAGCCACTGAGTACAAAAAACAATTCAACACCTAATACACCGAGAGGCTGTAAGGCAATCAGAACAACATGAACACATCCACTAACATGCCCATGATTCGCCAGCGGCTCCAAAAATCCTGACGTATGTGCAAACACAACCGATAAAATGGCTACCGACCTTATAATATCCAACCCTAAAACCCGTTGACTGCTGATGTTTGTTGTTTTGCAGTAAAGCTAAATAATTTACCAGCAAACAAGACAAATACAGTAAAATAAATATAGGTCATAGCGCCTAAAATTAGCACCTACAACGTTTTTACTTTTAAGTTAACTTTACCGCATGGAATTTAAAATATTACCAAAGGCTCCGGCAAAACACCGGGTCTATATCATAGATGATGTAAAAAAACTCAATCAGGTAGACAACCTCACAAAAGAAGAAAGTGATTTTGCAAGTACCTCTTTTACTGCCGATCAGACAATGGTCACCATCAATAGATATGACTATGTGCTCTGCATATTCCTCCTCAAGGCTAAGAAAACAGACTGGCAGACACGCGAAGCTTGCCGCAAGGCAGGTGTAGATGTACAGGCCATCTGCGCGAAACATAAGATCGAAGAAATTACGCTGATCAATTTAGCTGCACTTCACGAAGCTGCTCTGCTTTGTGCCGAAGGTGCCGCATTAGCCAACTATCAGTTCCTTAAATACAAGTCCGAAGCTAAAAAGATGGAGTCTCCTTTAAAGAGAATATCCTTCACTAAGGAGTCGGCTACCGTAAAAGAACTCAACCATCTTAGCATCACTGTCACTGCTATTTACAAAGCGCGTACATTGGTCAACGAGCCACTTAGCTACCTCACAGCCGAACAGTTGGCAAAAGAGATAGCGATCATTGGTAAAGAAGGTGGCTTCAAAGTAACCACACTCAATAAAGCAAGGATAGAAAAAGAAGGCATGGGCGGTCTGCTGTCTGTAAACCGCGGCAGTATCGATCCTCCTACATTTACCATCATGGAGTATGTGCCTAAAAAAGCCCTTAATAAGAAGCCTATTGTACTTATAGGCAAGGGTGTTGTATATGATACAGGTGGCTTGTCATTAAAGCCTACACCCAACTCCATGGACCGCATGAAAAGCGACATGAGCGGAGCTGCACTGGTAACAGGTGCTATGTATGCTATAGCACAGATGCAATTACCTATACATGTCATTGCCCTGGTTCCTGCTACCGATAACCGTCCCGGGGAGAATGCTTATGTACCCGGAGACGTGATAAAAATGATGAGTGGCAAAACGGTAGAAGTGCTGAATACCGATGCTGAAGGCCGCATGTTGCTGGGCGATGCGTTACATTATGCTAAGCGTTACAAACCGGAACTAGTTATTGATTTCGCAACACTCACCGGTGCTGCCTCTGCAGCTGTCGGCGAACATGGGATAGTGTGTATGGGTACTGCGACCGAAGAAACCAAGCAGGCTTTTCGTGACAGCGGTTTCCGCCAGTACGAAAGACTTGTTGAATACCCGCTGTGGGATGAATATGGCGATCAGATAAAATCAGATATTGCGGATATCAAGAACGTTGGCGGCGCCACAGGCGGTGCTATAACTGCCGGCAAATTCCTCGAGCATTTTACCGATTACCCATGGATGCATTTCGATATCGCAGGCGTGTCATTCAATACTGCTAAGCGTAGCTACGCCCCAGTGGGCGGCACAGCCTTCGGATTGCGAATGCTGCTTGATTTTGTAAGCCATCTGGGTAAATCATAGTCACAACAAAAAACATTAACATGCTTGTAAATATAGAGAAACCTGTCATCGGCATCACCACCGGCGACCTTAACGGAGTAGGTATAGAGGTCATCATCAAGACCTTTTCAGATAATCGCATGCTGGAACTTTGCACCCCAGTTATATTTGCTTCCAATAAGGTGATCAACTATTATCGACGTATCGTAACAGAACATGCGTTCAACTTCAATAGCACCAAGGACATGACCAAACTCAGTCCTAAGCAGATCAATATATTCAACTGCTGGGATGACGAGGTGCCATTACAGCCCGGCGTACTCACCGATTCGGGTGGCAAGTATGCAATACGCTCGCTTATGGTAGCCACACAGTGTCTTAAAGACGGCGAATTGGATGCGCTGGTAACAGCACCTATGCACAAGAGCAACACTAACATTCCTGACTTTCCGTTCACAGGGCATACCCCATTTTTAAAAGACAAATTTGGCGCAAAAGATGTGCTGATGCTGCTGTACAACCAGAACATCCGCGTTGCCCTGGCTACCGAGCACATCCCTATATCTAAAGTGCCTGCAGCCATCACCAAAGAAAATTTGCTCTCTAAACTCGCAATTCTTAAAGAAACCCTTATAAAAGATTTTGGTATAGACAAACCACGTATAGCGGTACTGGGCCTAAACCCGCACGCTGGCGACGAAGGCCAGATAGGCAACGAAGAGCAAACCATCATTAAACCGGTTATCGACCAGCAGCGAAACGCGGGCAACCTCACCTTTGGCCCTTATAGTGCCGATGCATTCTTTGCACGTGGCATATATACAGAATTCGATGCCGTGCTGGCTATGTACCACGATCAGGGCCTGGTGGCATTCAAAACTATAGCGCAGGGCGAAGGTGTTAACTACACAGCAGGCCTGCCGGTCATTCGCACTTCTCCGGATCACGGAACAGCTTTTGACATTGCAGGTAAAAATTTGGCCGAGCCCGATTCTTTCCGCGAAGCTGTTTTTCAGGCTATCGACCTCATTAATCAGCGTAAAGAATATGCAGCCAATACAGCCAACCCTATGCGCAGGGGCAGAATAGAAAAAGAGAAAGAAACAGAGGCATAGTAGCCTTAAGAAAATAGTAATAGAAAGCAACGAGTGGTAACGCTCGTTGCTTTTTATTAGGGCCAATAAATTCAGTTAATTCCCGCATTCGCTAACCGAATAATATGCTTTTGGAATAAATACCCATGTTCTTTATTTGTGTTCCTTATCATTTAATAATTGGACAGATTTTCTTAGTATTGCAGCTATTGGGCAGATTGGGTAACTTCGCACACATTTTCGATACCTTTTTTGAGAAAATTGTATAGCTACTTTTCCTTTGTTGTTTACAACTAAATAAAACACATTGTAATAATGAGATTTTACGTTCCACCTTTAGAAAAATTTTACAGGTCAATGCCCGACGGCATCAAGTTGCTGGATGTGGGTGCATTAAATTTCAGTCAGTACAAAATCCTGAAGAGTAGTCATCCTAATATTAAACACTATGGTGTTGATTATTGCGACCCAACGGAACCAACTCCCACTGGTTACGTTTTTAAGAATGCCGACCTTAACCACAATCCGATACCTTTTGAAGACGATCTGTTCGACGTCATCATAGCAAGTCATATCATTGAACACCTTAATGACCCTATCGAGTTCTTTAAAGAATGTGTTCGCGTGCTGAAACCCGGAGGCACTTTTTATATAGAAGCGCCATCCGAACGTTCATTAAATTTAAAAGGCATGCCTTTCGACTACGATGGATTTTATTCACTGTCTATGTATGACGATCCTACACATACCAAAAGACCGTGGACTCCTCAATCTTTTCACAGGCTGGCACGATACTACTCTGCCATACCAAGAGAGGTGGGTTATGTCAGATCTACTATAGCCAGGTTGTTGGCACCCATCCTTATTCCATATGCCAGGCTTACCAAAAATGGACACTTGCTGGAAAGGGCGATCTGGCTTTCTAGGGGATGGGCTGCCTATGCATTTATAGAGAAAAGCAAGGATATAAAGGGAACACCCCCATTCTTATATTATTATCCCGCGAAAAGGGTTAACAAATAAGTAGCAACCACTTGTTGCATATCTCTTAAACAGTCAAACGACACCTTGTCATTTGACTGTTTAAATTTTACACATATAATCTTACAACACACATAAATCCGGCAAACTCTGGTCTAAGAAAAACAGATTGCCTACATTTGCGCAAATTTCAAAAACTCAGTATGTCTTCATTACTCATTATAGGTACCATGGCGTTCGATGCGCTCGAAACTCCGTTTGGCAAGGTTGACCGTATCATCGGTGGTTCAGCTACTTATGCTGCATGGGCAGCTTCCAACTTTACACAACCTATCAAGCAGGTATCTATTATTGGTGGTGACTTCCCAAAGGAAGAAATTACGGCCTTGGAAGAGCGCGGCGTTACTTTCGAGGGTGTTGATGTGATCCCTGATGGCAAAAGCTTCTTCTGGAGCGGGCGCTACCATTTGGATATGAACACGCGCGACACATTGGTTACCGACCTCAATGTTCTGGCTCAGTTCGACCCTAAGATCCCTGACTCATATCAGGATTGCGAGTACGTAATGCTGGGCAACCTCGTGCCTGCAGTGCAGATCAGCGTCATGAAACAGCTGAAGAACAAGCCTAAGCTGGTCATCATGGACACCATGAACTTCTGGATGGATATTGCTATGGACGAGCTCAAGCAGGTACTCGGCATGGTCGATCTGTTGATGGTCAACGATAGTGAGGCACGCCAGCTCAGCGGAGAGCATTCACTGGTAAAGGCAGCTAAGAAGATACAGCAAATGGGCCCTAAATACCTCATCATCAAGAAGGGTGAGCATGGTGCATTGTTGTTCTACGGCGATAAGATATTCTCTGCTCCGGCTCTGCCACTCGAAGATGTATTCGATCCTACAGGTGCGGGCGATACCTTTGCTGGTGGCTTTATAGGTTACCTCGCGCGCATCAATGATATCTCTTTCGAGAACATGAAGGCAGCGGTGATCATCGGCTCTGCTATGGCTTCTTTCTGCGTGGAAAAATTTGGCCCTACTCGTATGAAGGAACTCACCCCCGCAGATATCGAAGCAAGGGTAGATCAATTTGTTGAACTGATGCAGGTGAACGTAGGCACTGCCCACAACTAGACTTTAAAGTATGAGAATAATTCCCGGCGAAATAAAAACAGCTCAGCTTCATGCTTACTTGTTAGGCTCTGTAGCCCCGCGCCCTATATGTTTTGCAAGCACCATTGATAAGCACGGAAACCCCAATCTGTCTCCGTTCAGTTTCTTTAATGTGTTCGGCAGCAAGCCGCCTATACTTATCTTTTCCCCCGCTCGCAGGGTCAGGGATAATACTATCAAGCACACGCTGGAAAATGTGCACGAGACCAAAGAGGTGGTGATCAATATTGTCAACTACAATATTGTGCAGCAGATGAACCTCAGCAGCTGCGAATACCCTAAGAATACGGACGAATTCACCAAAGCAGGCTTCACAAAGATCAAGTCTGATCTGGTAAGGCCCTACCGCGTCAAGGAATCTCCGGTTCAGTTGGAGTGTAAGGTCACTCAGGTCATAGAGACAGGCCACGAAGGTGGTGCCGGCAACCTCATCATCTGCGAGGTAGTGTGCATGCATATCGATGATGCTATACTCAACGACAACGGCCAGATAGACCCGCAAAAAATAGACCTCGTAGCTCGCATGGGTGCCGATTACTATTGCCGCGCTTCCGGTAGTGCCGTGTTTGAGGTGCCTAAACCTAATGCCTCATTGGGTATAGGTGTAGACGCACTGCCTGCTGCTATACGCAATAGCCGCATACTCACCGGCAACAACCTGGGCATACTGGGCAATGCTACTTCCATTCCGGTAGTAAGCGACCTCCCTGCCGACAACAGACTTGCAGAGATACTGAAGACATACACACACGATGCCGATGCCCGTAAAAATGAACTGCACCACTACGCCAAGGAACTATTGGACAGTGGTATCACCGACAGGGCATGGCAGGCATTGTTAGCAGGAGAATAAACGGACTATAATTATTTATTGATAAAGGCTACACCCGTTAGGTGCAGCCTTTATTATTTCCATTCTATAAAACGAACTTTATATTAGGCGCAGCAGCTACTCATTTACCTTCCCCATCGCAGCCTGCTTCATCTGATGCGTCTTCTCTGGGCCCAGGTATTTTTCTATGCCCTGCTCTATCAGGTAGATGAGCGGTGTGAGCACTACAGCCATTACAAACTTGTAGCTATAGTTCACAAGGCATATGGCCAGCACACGCTGGTAGCTCCAGTCTTTACCTATCTTGAAGGCAATAAAAAGTACGATAAAACTATCCACCAACTGAGATACCACAGTTGATCCTGTAGCCCTTAGCCACACCTTCTTTTCACCGGTCACCTTTTTTATCTTATGAAATATCCAAACGTCCACTAGCTGGCTTACCAGAAACGCAACCAGACTACCGATAATGATCCACATGCCCTGTCCAAAAATACTTTCGAACGCAGCCTGCATATCAGGTACTCCGGTAGTTTTCTGACTGCCTATCCAGAATGATTGATCTGCCGGAACTCTGATGGCCAGGTAGAACATCAGAAAGGCATAGCAGATAAGCCCTATAGCAATATATGAGATTCGTTTCACCGCGCGCGGGCCAAAGTATTCGTTCACTATATCGGTCATAATGAATTCAAAGGGCCAAAGCAGCACACCACAAGTAAGCGTGTAGGTAAGTCCCTTTTCACCTAACAGTGTAAACGGGTGAGGAATAATGCCGAAAACACGCTCTAACGAGAATAATTTACCGCCGATACACTCTGCTATCAGCGCATTAGCGACAAAAAAGGAGCAGAGTACGATGAACAGTTTAGTAGGCTTATCGCCAAGTATTTTATGGATCATATGAGTCAGTAAATATACGTACTACCATATAATCTTACCATTAAAGACAACTATCGCTATATATCTAAATGAAATACACACAATTTTGGGTTTACAACTAATTCGGTTTACGCTTCCAACAATACCTGACTACTCTAGACTTATTTTGTACATTATTGTTAATTAAGAAGAAATCACGATGCCATATCAGGAAAAAATACGTACTTTATATTTGTTTTGAACCAATGCATAAAATAATATTTACTATATTATGCTCTTTTTTCATTTCTCATGCTGTGGCACAGCATGTTACTGATACTTTTCATCTCTATTTTGACCTCAATATCAATACCATTAACAAGAATACGGAGCGTAGAATAGACTTGCTGGTATATAACGATAAGATCATAAACGGTAGTGGAATCATGGTCATCGGTTACGCCGACTACCTGGGTACAGAGGGCTACAATAAGAACCTTTCCATGCAGCGCGCCAAAAATGTGAAAGACTATCTGGTAAAAAATGGTATCAATGCTGCTGACATCAAAATGTGCGTAGGAAAAGGACAGATAGAACGCAGAGGATTTACGGATAAAGAAGGCTACCCTACCGACCGTCGGGTAGATATAGTAGTGGATAATTCGGTTGACAGAACTAAACAGAGTGCTACTACGAGTTCGTCCCGTAGTATAGCAAGCAATAAATCGAAAAAAGACACCTCATCATTTACTGGTAGCAAGTCTACTTCCGAGATCAAAGAACTGCCTAAATTGCTGGAAGGGCAGACAATATTGCTCAAGAACGTCTACTTTCCGCCAGGCAGGCATATCATCAAACCTGAATCATTTCCTACCCTGGAAAAACTGTATGCTACACTTGCACAAAACAAAACGCTGCGCATTAGCATAGAGGGGCACGTATGCTGCGTTCATGATGTGCCTGATGCCTTGGATAATGATACCGGTGAACCTCTATTGTCATTCAACAGGGCTAAGTCCATATACCAGTACCTGGTAGAAAAAGGCATAGATCCCGCCCGTCTGGAATATCGCGGATTTGGTAAAACTCGCCCGGTGGTAGCCTACGAGCAGACCGAAGAAGACGCAGAACGCAACAGGCGTGTAGAGATAAGGATTCTGAGTAAGTAAAGGTATTCCAAAGACCTGAATCAAAAAATCGTTCAAAAACATCCGTGCAGCAAGTTGTTACGTATAATACATATACTTAACACCCACACACATGACTAATATTGAGGCACAAAGGCTAAAAGCCGTACGTCAGTTCGATCTGTTTGAATTTAACTTACACAAAGGTCTTGAAGATATTTTAGAGCTCGCAGCCGACATTTGTCAGACACCCGTCGCATTCATCACCCTTATTGATGAGGATATGCAGTTGTTCAAGGTCTGCCGGGGTTTTCAGCTGGATAGGTCTCCCCGCAATGCCACATCTTTTTGCAACCACGCCATCATGCACAACGAGGTGATGGTCGTCCCCGATGCGATGCAGGATGAGCGTTTTGTCAACAATTCATTTGTCACCTCCCCGCTCAATGTGCGCTTCTATGCGGGTGCGCCCCTGGCCACAGAGGATGGTCATAACATTGGCACCCTTTGCGTCTATGATGCGTATGCTAAGGAACTGGCCGAGGAAAAGAAAAACCTGCTAGGCATCTTAGCCCGCCAATCCATACACCTGATGGAACTGGAAATGAGCCTGAAGACTATACGCGCTAAAACGGCACAAATAGCCCTGCAGAATGATACTCTGATGGATATTGCTTTCACACAGTCTCATGAATTTCGCCGACCACTGGCCAATATTATGGGCATCATGAACCTGATAAAGGATGATGACTACACAGCCCCCACGGAATACCTCAAACACATGGACGCCGCTGTAACGGAACTCGATGAGAAAGTGAAAATGGTAGTTAAGAGCACAGAGATAGCCCGTCAGATGGTCATGGCCTAGAAAATGAAAATGGGATTATTGCAACGATATTCCCATTGAGCAATTGCGCCCCGTCCGAATGGATAATTCATCCGGGCGGGCATTTCGGAATTGAGCCATTCACAAATTATTCCTCAATAAAATTGAGGTCCTTACCAAAGGTCTCTTCTGTAAGGAAGACGGCTATTGAGCTTATGGTCATCACAACCCCACCTGTTATGGCAGCGGCGGTAACGTAGCTAAAGCCGGGTTGCAGGCTCTTGAACAGTAGAATGATGAGTGGCAGTGATCCGCGCACCATATTAGGGACTGTAGTGGCCGCTGTTGCCCTAAGGTTCGTACCAAAGTGCTCCGCAGCCATGGTTACAAACAATGCCCAGAAACCAGTACCAAAACCCAGCAGCATACAAATGGCATACATGCCCCATGCCGTGCCATTATCCTGGTAGAAGTAAAGCACTACACCAAGTATAGTGAGTGCATAAAAAATATACAATGCCTTTTTACGGCTTTGCATCCAGTTGCTCACAAATCCTATCAGCAGGTCGGCTATAGATATGGCCACATAAGCCAGCATCACGGCTTTGCCGGAGTCTATTGGTTCCTTGATACCAAAATGTTCTCCGAACTCTTTTGAGAAAGTGATCAGTACGCCGATCACGTACCAGGTAGGCAAACCTATGAGTATGGCCAGAAGGTATTTCTTAAATCGTGGCCAGTTGGTGAAGAACATAAAGAAATTCCCCTTCGATATCTTTGAGCTAGCCATGCTTTCATACATGCCTGACTCAAACACACTTACGCGCAATATCAGCAGGCACAACCCCAACCCGCCACCTATAAAGTAAGCGATACGCCAGTGAAAGGCATGACCAATAAAATAAGCCACAACAGCCCCGGTAAGCCCTATACCGGCCACAATAGATGTGGCTTTACCACGATTCTCTTTAGATATCAGTTCACTCACCAGCGTAATACCTGCCCCCAGTTCACCGGCAAGACCGATACCGGCAATAAATCTCGCCAATGCATATTGATTCACCGTAGCCACAAATCCGTTGGCAATATTGGCAGCAGAATAGAGCAATATAGAGCCGAAAAGCACACTCAGTCTGCCCTTCTTATCACCCATTACGCCCCACAGTATACCTCCTATCAGCAATCCGGTCATCTGCACGCTGATGATGAATTGCCCCTCAGAAAGGCACAACGCATCAGAAAGGCCTATCCCTTCTTTGATACCCAGACTCTTCACCCTGATGATGCTGAACAGCAGCAGATCATAAATATCTACAAAGTAACCCAATGCTGCTACCAGCACAGGTATGCTTAGTAAGCCTATGGTTTTGTTTTGCTTGGCAAATGTCATTGTGTGAGTTGAAGTTTAAGCAGTAGCTTTCTTTTTACCAAAGAACATTTTGAAAAGCACCGGAGCTGTCGTTACGACGATCATGCCCACAACAATAATATCAATATGCTTCAGTACCCATTCATTATTTCCTAGTAGAAAGCCGGTCATGGTCATACTGATCACCCACGCCAGACAGCCTATGATATTATACATGATAAATTTTTTGTGATTCATCTCTGCTATACCTGCTACTATAGGGGCGAACGTACGTACGATTGGTACAAAACGCGCTAGTATGATGGCTGCACCACCTTTACGCTCATAAAACTCATGTGCTTGTTCCAGATTCTTTTTCTTAAACAAAAACGAATCCGGCCTCTTCATGAGCAGGTGCCCGGATTTGTTACCAAACCAATAACCAACCATATTACCCACAATACCGGCAACAGATATAATTGAAATCCAATAGACAAGGTTCAGTGGAATGCTTTCAAAAGGAGTTGGATTCTTAGCAGAACCTGCGATAATAACACCTGCAATAAACAAAAGTGAGTCACCAGGCAGGAAAAAGCCCACAAACAATCCTGTTTCAGCAAAAATAATAAATAATACTATATATAACCCTCCGTGGGCCGATATCCAGTTAGGGTCCGTAAAATTCCTGTACAGTTCTATTAGTTGATGCATAATCCGTTATTGGGCTGTGAAAATAAAGAAAAATACCGAACTGCATATACTGCGACGGCATACATTGCTCTAGCGAGCGTAAGGTAACATAAAGTAAACAGGCTATCTCGTTACTTTCGTAGCGACGAGTTTATGCGCGGCGGCGTCTTTTCTTACTCTTTCCTTTGAGTGTTGATTTGATCTCGCGGAAGCAAATGAAATTATACCAGAAGGAAACAATGACACCAAAAGACATAACGATCATTTCATGCACGGGGAACATAACAGGGCCATCACCCAATATCACCTCAACGTATGACTCCTTATACCTTTTCACCACAAAAAATGCCGCTAGCCCCAATACCATCAACACAAAATTGACAACACGCTCCAGCACCTTCTTTTTAGAGAAAACCAGGAAACTATGCACCACTGCACTCAGTAACTCCCAGCTCAGCATCAAGATAAATGCATTTTGGTATTTACCCTCATCAAGTGAGTAACAAAAAAAGATAAACAGCAGGCTCTGTATTATCGGGTCTACTATCTTAATTACTTTGACTTCTTTTGTCATTACGCTGAAATATGACGCTAATGTATGAAAAAGTGCAAACTCAAAGTTTAAACTTTAGTTATTATCATCCGTAAGTATAAATTTACATCATGAAGGCAATGTTATTCGCTGCCGGTCTCGGTACCCGGCTAAAACCTTTTACCGACAATAAGCCTAAGGCACTGGCCGAAGTGAACAACGCCACATTACTGGAGCATAATATCAGGTACCTGCAGCGCTTTGGTATTACCGATGTTATCATTAACGTCCACCACTTTGCACACCTGATAGAGGAAACCGTGCAAGCCAGCAACCACTGGGGCAGCAATATTACCATATCCGACGAGCGTAAAGAGGTACTGGAAACAGGCGGTGGGCTTAAGAAAGCTATGCCCTTTTTTGAAGGCGAACAGGCCTTTGTCGTCATGAATGTTGATGTACTGACCAACCTGGACCTCACCAAATTAATCAATAGCCACACCTCTGCTCATTCATTGGCCACACTTGCAGTTATAAAGCGTGATTCTTCTCGCCACCTGCTTTTTGATGCTGACATGACATTATGCGGCTGGAAGAATAATAAGAGTAATGAGGAAAGAATCGCACGTCATGTCCCTTCTGCATCCCCATATGCCTTCAGCGGTATACAGGTCGTATCTCCTGATATCTGGCATAATACGCAGTTAAGCGGTAAATTCTCTCTCATTGATCTGTACTTGCACGTAGCTAAAGAGCACATCATTAAAGGATTCGATCACACTGGAGACCTGTTTATCGATGTAGGCAAGCCTGAAAGCATAGCTCAGGCAGAGCAATTATTTAAATAATGGTCTATTGGCGATAATAGAAAAAAAACATATTTAGGTAATACCATCTCCCGCTGCATTAGAGAGCATGCCCTACCGGCGATCGGTCAGGCGGCTGTAGCGATGCGTCTACTTGATCTGTATCCGTTCTCCGTAAAACTTGGCTTGTTTATTCAGCAGCAGGTCCAGCATCATTTTTACTCGGGCTAGTTTCTCTCTTATGGTTGCATCCCAGTAGTCATTGCCATCCTTGGCGCTAAAGGCCACTGCAGTAACATTTTTATGATTGGCAATATATAGTGCCCTTTGATTATGAAAAGTCTGAGAAATGATGGTAAAACTCGTCTGTCCGAAAATATCCCGGCAGCGCAGGATGCTGTCCAGCGTGCGGAAGCCGGCATTATCCATATAGATACGCGCAACAGGCACACCACGAGACACCAGGTCATCTCGCATCTGCAGTGGTTCATTGTAATACTGTGTACTATTATCGCCACTAACTATTACATAGTCTATCTTGCCTGCCATGTACAGGGCTACTGCTGCGTCTATTCGTGCCTGATAATACTGATTCACCAACTTGCGCCCCTTATCTGTATATTTAGCCGTCCCTAATAACAGGCCTACTCTGTTCTTTGGTATATCATTTACGTTATAATACATCTGTGCCCTGGTAGCATCATTAATGACCTTATTCACGGTGAAAACAACACCGAAAACAAGCAGAATGACAACTATACCTGTAAAAGTCCAGAAACGCAATGACATATAATAATATTAAAACCCGCAAGGTAACTATTTGACCATCATTAATCAAGCTTTGGCCAAATAAGCAGCACTGTTCCGCTAACAAAAAAACAAATAAGAATTAATAACGACGTACAATAATACTATGCCAGAACTGATATAAACTTATTAGATTTTTACTGCTTATAATTTTTCAATGCAAACGACTATATTTGCACACTTCAAATTTTTAAAGATACATACATGACAATGCTTTTTTACCTCGTACCCGGATTTGGTATCCTGGCCTTATTGTACACAATGATCAAAAGTGCCTGGGTCACCAAGCAAGATGCCGGTAATGACCGCATGAAAGAGATCTCTACCTATATTGCCGAGGGGGCTATGGCCTTCCTCAAGGCCGAATATAAGGTACTCGCTTATTTCGTTGTTATCGCTGGCTTATTGCTGGCATTTATGGGCTACAGCAACACCAATTCCAGCCCGCTCATTGCCGCGGCATTCCTCATCGGTGCTTTCTTCAGCGCGCTGGCTGGTTTCATCGGTATGCGTATAGCTACTAAGGCTAATGTACGCACGGCACATGCTGCTCGTACCAGCCTTAGCAAGGCGCTGGCAGTATCTTTCGGCGGTGGTTCTGTAATGGGTCTTGGCGTTGCCGGCCTGGCAGTTCTGGGCCTCGGTGGTCTGTTCATCATTCTCAAAATGTATTTTGCCCCCGGCGCTGGTGTTGACAGTGCTGAAATGGAGCGCACTATAGAAGTACTTACCGGCTTCTCTCTCGGCGCTGAAAGCATTGCGCTTTTTGCACGTGTGGGTGGTGGTATATATACTAAGGCTGCCGACGTTGGCGCTGACCTCGTAGGTAAGGTGGAAGCAGGCATCCCTGAGGATGACCCGCGTAACCCTGCTACCATTGCCGACAACGTAGGTGATAACGTAGGTGACGTTGCAGGTATGGGTGCCGACCTTTTTGGTTCTTATGTGGCTACCGTTCTGGCTACAATGGTTCTGGGTCGTGAAACATCCTCTGCCGATAATTTCGGTGGTATGGCTCCAATACTATTACCAATGCTCATCGCCGGTGTAGGTATCGTATTGTCTATCATCGCTACATTCTTTGTACGCATTTCCGATAAGACCGGTCTAAGCACCAAAGCTGTTCAGAACGCACTGAACATGGGTAACTATGGTTCTATCGTACTTACTGCTATTGCATGCTTCTTCCTTGTTAATAATATCCTCCCTGAAACCATGACCCTCCGTGGTATCGCATTCACCCGTCTGGGTGTTTACGAGGCGATCATCGTTGGTCTTGCTGTAGGTACGTTGATGAGTATGATCACTGAATATTATACTGCTATGGGCAAGAAACCGGTACTCAGTATCATCCGTCAGTCGTCAACAGGTCATGCTACCAACATCATTGGTGGTCTGGCAGTAGGTATGGAAAGTACTTTCCTTCCTATTCTGGTGCTGGCCAGCGGTATCTATGCAGCACACGCATGTGCGGGCCTTTATGGTGTGGCTATCGCAGCTGCGGGTATGATGGCTACTACCGCTATGCAGCTGGCTATCGATGCCTTCGGTCCTATCGCAGATAACGCCGGTGGTATTGCTGAGATGAGTGAACTTCCTGCTGACGTTCGTGAAAAAACCGACATCCTTGATGCAGTAGGTAATACTACCGCTGCTACAGGTAAGGGGTTCGCTATCGCATCTGCTGCACTTACTTCACTGGCACTCTTCGCCGCCTACGTAGGTGTGGTGGAAAAGAATGGTTTTGCTCTCAATGGCGCTATCAATATCTATCATGCCGATGTACTGGCCGGCCTCTTTGTAGGTGCTATGATACCTTTCATCTTCTCTTCACTGGCCATCCGTGCCGTGGGTGAGGCTGCGATGAGCATGGTAGAAGAGGTTCGTCGTCAGTTCCGCGATATCAAGGGCATTATGGAAGGTACCGGCAAACCGGAGTACGACAAATGCGTGGCCATCTCTACCCAGGCATCCCTGCGCAAAATGATGTTGCCTGGTGCTATCGCTATCATCTCTCCGCTACTCATAGGTTTCCTTCTGGGTCCTGAGGTATTGGGTGGCTTCCTTGCAGGTGCCACCGTCAGCGGTGTACTTATGGGTATGTTCCAGAACAACGCCGGTGGTGCATGGGACAATGCCAAGAAATCATTTGAAAAGGGTGTTGAAATAAATGGTCAGATCTACTACAAGAAATCAGAACCACACAAAGCATCAGTTACAGGTGATACAGTGGGTGATCCGTTCAAGGATACCTCTGGTCCTTCTATGAACATCCTCATCAAGCTGATGTCTATCGTTGCCCTGGTAATAGCGCCTAGCATTGCAAAACTGCATAGTAAAGACGTAAGGCAGGCCTCAACTCCTGTAAAAATTGAAGTGAAGGCTGCAACTGCTGCAGTAGTTCCTGCAAAGACACAAGCTATCAACTAATAACAATAGCTCTTCGAAAAGCCCCGCACCCGCAAAGTGCGGGGCTTTTTCTGTCCATACCTAACCACTGCTGGCAATAAATACCAGATAACAACACAATAACTTACACCTGTAAACCCGTTAAATACTTAAAAATAAACTCGCAAAAATGATATAGGTAATATGAACTTAGCCATACCTTTGCGCAGCCATAATATAAGGCAGGTTATGAACTCCGACCATTTTAAGAAAGTATCCGTTGCAGGACTTTTAATTACTCTAGGTATCATTTTTGGTGACATAGGTACTTCCCCACTCTACACATTTCAGGCAATACTTAAAGAAGGTGGCTCGGCAACCGAAGACCTCGTTCTCGGGGGGATATCCTGCGTCTTCTGGACGCTCACGCTGCAAACCACGTTCAAATACATACTCATTACCCTGCAGGCCGATAACCATGGTGAAGGGGGTATCTTTTCCCTCTATGCACTGGTAAGGCGCTATGGCAAAAAACTCATGGTGCCTGCCATCATAGGTGCGGGCACTTTGCTGGCCGACGGTATCATCACTCCGCCTATATCTGTCACCTCTGCTATAGAGGGTCTTAGCGGCGTAAAGGGCCTGGAGAATGTGATCATCCCCGGTGGCCACCTGGTCATTGGTATCGTACTTTCCATCATCGTGCTGCTGTTCATCTTCCAGCGCTTCGGCGCCAAGGTAGTGGGCAGTTCTTTCGGCCCTATCATGTTCCTGTGGTTCATGATGCTTGGCGCGCTGGGCGTTAACCAGATCGCGCACTACCCTCAGATATTCAAAGCCCTGAACCCTGTTTATGGGTTAAGGTTGCTTACAGAACACCCTAAAGGCTTCTGGCTGCTGGGTGCGGTGTTCCTTTGCACCACGGGTGCTGAGGCCCTGTATTCTGACCTGGGCCACTGCGGCCGCAGGAATATACAGGTAAGCTGGATATTTGTAAAGACAACGCTTGTGCTTAACTACCTGGGCCAGGGTGCATGGGTGCTCATGCAGGGAAAACCTAAACTGGCTGATGGCATCAACCCATTCTTTGAAATAGTGCCGCACGGTTTTCTGCTGCCCTCTATCATCCTCGCTACTGCGGCTACCATCATAGCCAGCCAGGCATTGATCAGCGGGTCGTTCACCCTCATTAGTGAGGCCATAAGCCTTAACTTCTGGCCTAAGGTGCGGGTAAAATACCCCACTACCGTAAGGGGTCAGATATACATTCCCAGCATCAACTGGATACTGTGTGTGGGCTGTATTCTTGTTGTGCTCTACTTCCAGACATCAGAAGCCATGACGGCAGCATATGGTTTCTCCATCACCATAGCCATGCTCATGACCACCATTCTTATGTACTACTTCCTCAGGTATGTAAAGCATTTCCCGCTGTGGATAGTGGCCATAATACTTGTGGTTTTTGCTACTGTAGAGTTCTCGTTCTTTGCGGCCAACGCCATTAAGATCCTGAAGCGTCTGTTCTTCCTGGTCTTTGAGGTAGGGCTTATCTTCACCATGTATGTGTGGTACAGGGCCCGCAAGATCACCAACAAGTTCCTGAAGTTTGTGAGCATGCGCGACTATGTGCCGCTGCTGGAAGAGCTGAGTGCAGATGAGAACATCACCAAATTTGCTTCTCACCTTATCTACCTCACCAAGGCCAATAATACTTTTCAGATAGAGGAGCGCATCGTGCATTCCATCTTCAGCCGCAAACCCAAACGGGCTGACATATATTGGTTTGTGCACGTGGAGCGAACTGACCAGCCCTATACCATGGAATACAGCGTGGAAGAACTGAAAAAAGACAAAGTGATCCGCGTCGAGTTTCAACTAGGTTTCCGTGTGCAGCCGCGCATCAACCTGCTCATGCGTAAGGTGGTGCAGGAAATGGTGGCCAATGGCGAGTTGGATATCAGAAGCCCTTACCCATCACTGGCGAAGCACAACCTGGCTGCCGACTTCATTTTTGTGGTGCTGGAAACATTCCTGTCTACTGAGAATGAATTTAAAGGTGGTGATGGCTTTATCATGAACAGCTACTTCTTCCTTAAGCACCTTTCGCTGGCAGATGATAAATCATTCGGGCTGGACACGAGTGAGGTGCGTATAGAGAAGATACCGCTTGTTGTGAACCCGTTCAATAAAATCGATTTAAAGCGAACGCACTTTAAGATATACGAGTAGGGTAATTAGTTAATCAGTTAAAAGGTTAATTGGTTAATAAGTTAACTAGTTAAAAGGTTAAAGGGTTAATTAGTTAATTAGTTAAAAGGTTAATTGGTTAATTAGTTAATTAGTTAAAAGGTTAAAGGGTTAATAAGTTAATTAGTTAAAAGGTTAATTGGTTAATTGGTTAAAGGGTTAATAAGTTAATTAGTTAAAAGGTTAAAGGGTTAATAAGTTAACCGGTTAAAACGGCAATAAGTTAGTAAGAATGCCTGCTGAGAGCAGGCATTCTTATTTAATAGTAGATCAACGAAATACACTTAACTGCTGCTGGCAAACTCTGTTGCCCTGCACGGCATTGACAATGTATAAGCCGCTGTTTAGCCCATCAAGGTTTACCTCTGCATCAGCGACGTTGCTGTATACCTTGTGCAGCACTATAACGCCCCGCAGGTCGGTCATAGTGATAGTTACAGGCAACTTGTTGTCAGGCAGTTGCAGATGCAATACACTCTTAGCCGGATTAGGATACATGTTGAACCCTATAGTGTTGTTAACCGTGCTGACATTTGCTGCGCTAACCACAGTAATGGTGCCCACCATACCCATAGCCGCATGAAACGAGCACTGATACTTATAGGTGCCAATGACCGTAGGCGTGTAGGAAAATGATGTGGTAGAAGAATTGATGTTGCTGTTCCACGTTGCAGCGCCTGTTGGTACGCTGGTGCTGGTAGTTGTGTGTGTACCATCAGCCCATACCCAATTGATGACATCGCCGGGATGCACGGTAAGTGTGGCTGGTGTAAAAGACATACCACCTACTGATATAGTGTGCGTGGTAGCAAAGCTGGTGGCCATACACAATATGGCTGCAATAAGTAATGCACTTTTTTTCATGATGAATAGGTTTAGATGATGAACAGAAAGACATAGACCATACGTAAATGCGAAAAAACCGTGCCATGACATGTCATTCAGCACTCATATTAAGACCGATTGTAACCAGTAAATGGTTTGGTATCGGGCATACTTAATGTGGCCGGGTGCGAGCCAAGAATGCTGCAACCACCTCGTCGCGTGACAAGAAGTGGCAGCGCCATTCGGGTTCTTCGAATTGTTTGAGGTTGTATTGTATGGTCATCAGGTTTACCTCTACACCATTGAAGTCGACGGTTTCATCGGGGTTCTCTGTCTTGGTTTCCAAAAGGTACTCGTATTTGATATAGTCTTTGCGCGTAATGATCTGCTCTACTTCCCGCGCGTGCTTTTCCTTGTCCTCATTTGTAATTTCCCTGTCGGGCATAACAACAGTATCGGGAATTTTGTTTGTAGCTATATCGGGTGAAGGAGTTGATGGTGAGGGAGTTGTGGTGTTTTCTTGTTTTTCGAGAATTCCCGATTTTTTCTGCCCAACGTCGTCGTTCGGGCAGGTGGTGTTGTCGAAAGCACTTTGCCCCTCATTGTCAGGGTCAGTACTCTTTGGCGTGAATTTGTGAATCGCGAAGTTGCTTCGTTCCAAGCCAGACAGGGGTCTCTCAATGACGGTCGAGGTGGAAGTCGCGAGGGTAACTTCTGTGTCGGTGTGCCCAAGCCCGTTGTCCACTTCTTTTATTGCGTCTGTTGTTTCGCGGACCTTTTGCTCCATATGGAATTGCTTGTTGTGGACGAGGCCTTTGATGTACTGATCGGCAACGACTGCTACACGCTTGGTAAACTCCAGATCGTTGGTATGCGGGCCTATGAAACCTGTGAGCTCCTGAAAGGCCTGAACATAAGTGCCAATGGACATTTGCTGCATATGCTTTGTAGATACTATTAATTTACGCAACATTTCGACCTCCTGAAAGGTGGGGATGTGGTCTTCGCGATTGGCGATAGCGTCGTTGATAGCTGTGATATGGTTGTATAGCTGCTGCTGGATGATGCCGGGTGCCTGTCGGGCTGCAGCTTTCATTTCATCCCACTTGCCTTTCTTTATCCATAGATAAATGGTCTTGGGATCGAGGCCGAGTTTTTCGGCAATTTCCTTCTGGGTAAAATCGGTGTTGAGATACAGGTTTCTGGCACCTTGCTGGTCATGCATAAATGATAGGGTTTAAAAGAATGCGATAATGTGGAAAAAATGCGGCAATGTGATTCTAAGGTTTAAGCAGCTTGAGCATAAGTCAGTTCAAATTGAGTTTTGGGTACAAAGTTGAGGTGGGATTTTGGGGTAGAAAAATCGGGGCCGCATGATGACGGCTATTGTGGTCATGATGACGGAAAAAGTGTGTCATCATGCAAATTTCTTTTGCCAGTAACGTGTTGTTATTGCCTGGTTGTGAAGAGGATACGGTGCTTTGCTGATTTAATGTGATCAAAAAATACCGCGAGGTGCTTTTTATCTTGAACTATGATTGATATGATGTTTTGATGGGCTATGAATTGGTGGCGAGGATGTTGTAAATGTTAGCCTTTATCATTCGTATTATAAATGCATACGAAATAGACAGGCCCTTACCGCTTATCGCCGAGTCCTGCGAAAAGCAGAGACTCGGCGAGGACGGAAAAATAATGATAGGGCTGAAAAATCTATTTACTGCCTGGCCAATGCTAAAAAAAAGTGCCTGCAAATGCAGGCACTCTTGAATTAAAACCAAACATATGAAACCCTTCTATCGCAGGGCAACTTTGCCCTCGCCTATTACGTAGCCACCATTATAGATGTTTACCTCATAGGTGCCTTTGCTGTATTCGTCTTCCTGCTTCCAGTTGATAACGATATCTTTTACCGGTTGATTTTGCTTGAGCGCGATGCGCTTTTGCAGGGTGTAGGCCAATGCATTACCATCATAGGTTTGCATCATGTCGGGCACTGCTGCATTCTGCACCAGCAATTTACCTGATGGATCTTTGATGACCATGTACAGGTCTTTGGTACCGTCTTCGGCTATCCTGTTCTCGTCTATATCAAAGTCTATGCGCAGCAGGTTAGTCTTGCGTGCTTTAGCTGTGTGTTTCTCCTTACGGCCTGAATGCTTCAGGTGTATAGCGGTCAAACGTATATTAGATGCGTGCAAGACAGAGCCCAGCTTCTTCAGCGCTATATACTGGCCCATGAGTGAATCCCGCTCGCTTGCAAGCTGCTTATTGTCGCCCTGCAGCAAGCCAATGCGACCAGCGAGTTCTTTAGCATCGTTGGTGAGATCGCTGATCATTTTCTTTGCGTTCTTTATTTCTGCCGCATACTTCTTATCGTCCTTCTGTTCATTCTTCAGCTTCTTTTTCAGCATAGCTATCTCTTTGTTCTTTGCTTCCAGCTCTGCATTGAGTTGATGATTAGTGGTCATCAGATCGTCGACATGCATGTGAGCCGCATTCACTTCTGATTGCAGGCTATCTTTATCGGCCGTGGCAACGGCGGTCACTGCTGCCTGGTCTACCACTTTTTGTTGTTGATTATTATCGCTCTTGCAAGACCACATCAGTGACATGGCTGCCACAAGTATCACCGTACTTAAATATCTTACTCCGGATTGAATGTTCATTACGCTATTATTTTTTACAGTATTCATGATTGTTGTTTTTAAAAGGTTATACAATAGTGCAGATCACATGACCTTATACATCTGCATAGCCGAGTGAGCATATTGTGAAGGTTCGAAAGCATCATCGAAGGTGGACTTGAGGTCATTGAGTTTTTCCTCGAGCTTGCTTACGTGTGTGCCTATTTCTTTGTTCGTTTTGTACTTGGTCACCAGTACGTTGTACTTGTCGATGTGCTGATGGATATGATAGGTAAGGTCGCCATATTTGATCTTGAGCGCCTGCACATCCATCAACTGGTAATAGATACCCTCCTTCCATTCCTTAGGGTGTTCCTTCTTCTGCTTACATACGTATTCAGACGCCAGGTGCCTCAGCTGAGTAAGGTAGGCATACCTGAGGTTGGCATCGGTCTGGCGGGCAAAGGAAGCATCGAACTCATCGGCAGGCGCATCGAGCATACGCAGGTTTTTATTGAGGGTGGAATCGTAGTATTCGTGCATGAGTTGCAACGACTGGGTAACTTCTTCCCAGTCATGTTCCATCACCACTTTATCGGTATTGAACTGGCTGAGTGCCGTGGTTATGGCGAACATCTTTTCCGCCTCCTCTTTGAGTTCGCGCTTTTTATGGCCTATGGAATTTACATACTTGGCCATGCCGGAAAACAGCAGCTGAGAATAGGCACCCACTAGGGGCACATTGAAAGAAATATTGCCGGTGGCCTCTACAAATGAGCTGACCGTCTTGAGCGCCGCATCGTGGTCTTTCTGCTCATCAATATACACCTTGAACTTGGAGTAGCCGGCATTAAAACCATCGTAGGAAGTAGGGTTGCTGGTCTCAGTAAGTGTATTGAAGAAGTCGCGGGTGGTGTGAAAAAGCACCAATGGCTTGATCTCCCTTTCCATAGACACGAGGTTGATGATGGCAGACTGGTAGTTAGCCTGGTAGGTATTCAGCTCGTTCTCCTCCAGTGCCTTTTGTTTTTCTTCCAGTATCTGCACCCGCTCCACCAGCTTATCAATACGGTCTTTCGGGTTACCGGTTTGTTTGATGACGCTATCCAGTTTGCCTATGCGGCCATCCAGCCGGGTGATGGTAGAGTCGATAGCCTTATTTTTCCGGTCGAGGTTTTGCTGAATGTCATTTAGTATTTTTTCTCTGACGCTTTTTTCGGTAAGCGTAGTATCATTGACCGAGGCAATAGCATACGCATGCGTACACAGTATTGCGCACAAAAGAAGTACTCCTCTCATAGAAGTTGTTTTTGAACAATAATGAATGGATAAACCGGATAGTGATCAATAAGACCCTATAAGCCGGATAGCAGCATCAACAATTGCTGTGTGGTGGCCCACGGAGAGAGTAGTTGTAATCGGAGCGGGCAGATGTGCAAGCGATGTAATGGCTTTGCACTTGCTTTGCGGTATGTAGCAGGTCTTGACGAACAGCAATATGGCCAGCAGCTTCGAAACTGCAATCGCCATTCATGTACCTGACCTTGTTCCTGATGTTCTTTAATATCCCGATCTCCTCACGACCATTAACGCGACGCAATGAGTAAGCGAGATGAAAAGAAGCAGGAAGCGTGTGCGTGTAATGGGTAGTGTTAGCAGTATTACCCGGCTGTGGAAGGCATTGTGACAGCCCTGCTATGTATATCACAAGCAAGACAAGCACGTCAGATAATATCAATTTAATTTTCCCCACGCAGGCAGAATAACTATGTAAAAAGGATATGTAAAAGTATGTATTTAAAATCCTGCATCACCATGAGACTGAAAATTTTACAAAAATTAACAATCTGATTTTCCCCATCACTTACCCATATATTGTTCATCAAAAATGCTGCCAGATATTTGTCAGGCGGCCTCATGTTTACCACTTATTAACTATTTACTTACCTTCGCACCGTGTTATACTTTCTACTACTCATAGCGGCCATTGCGGTGTTCATCACGCTTGTCACGGTATTCACCAAGGAATCAAAGAAGTAACTGCTTTATTGTCAAAGCGTTATCTATATCATAGTCACCAACCGGGCCGGCACTTGATCAACGAGTAAAGACCCTGACCATATAATAAACTACTACCTCGTAGCTGACATGAAAATAAAATACGGAACTGTGCTTCGCAGCATTGCGGGTAAACTCTATACAGAGAAAATGAGAACCCATGTTTTGCAAGCCCTACCCTTCTGGATCGCATCGCTTATTACCGGATTAGTTGCTGTTGGCTATGCGAAGCTCTTTGCCCTTTCAGAACATTGGTCGACCATGATAGTTGGCACCCATACCTGGCTGCTGTTCCTGCTGACCCCTGTATGTTTCACTGCGGCATGGTGGATAGTGAAACGATTTGAAAAAAAAGCAGCAGGCAGCGGGATACCACAAGTGATGGCTGCGATAGACCTTGCCAATCCGCGTTACAACTATCTGGTAGATAAGTTTCTGAGCATCAAGGTAATTATAGTGAAGATACTATCGAGTATGCTGATGGTGACAGGCGGTGGTGCTGTAGGGCGCGAGGGACCGACCGTGCAGATAGCAGGCAGCATTTTCAGAAAGGTGAACCAATTGATACCGGACTCCTGGCCTAAGGTATCTAAGAAGAACATGATCATCACGGGTGCTGCGGCCGGACTTGCCGCGGCTTTCAATACCCCGCTGGGCGGCATCGTGTTTGCCGTAGAAGAACTGGCCAAATCGCACATCAGTTATTTTAAGACGGCTATATTTACCTCTGTGATCATCGCGGGTCTGACTGCTCAAGCGATCATAGGCCCCTACCTGTACCTTGGCTATCCCGATGCAGGTAATGTAGCTACAGTTACGTTCCTCTTCGTGATCATTGTGGCGCTGATATGCGGTGCACTGGGCAGCCTGATGAGTAAGATCATCATCCGCATCATGAAGTGGAAGCGCACCTTCAACAGCAATAAAAAGGAACTACTTTATGTGATAGCAGTATCGCTGGTGTTTGCTGCAATAGCCTTCTTCGTAGGTACGGGAGTATTATCGTCCGGCAAGGAAGCGATGACGAGCATCCTCTTCTCGAGCGATAAACATACGGGGTGGACATTGCCCCTATTGAGAATGGCCGGCCCTATACTGTGTTTCACCACCGGAGGTGCAGGTGGTGTGTTTGCACCAGCCCTGAGCGCCGGTGCCACCATAGGCGCATTGACGGGGGAAATAGCCAATATGACCGGGAGTAATGTGAATATACTTGCCCTTGCAGGTATGGTGGCCTTTCTGACGGGCATAACACGTTCGCCGTTTACATCGGCCATACTGGTGCTGGAAATGACCGACAGGCACAATGTTATCTTCCACCTGATGCTGGCGGGTATTGTAGCCAGCTTCACCGCTATGCTTGTAGACAAACACTCCTTTTATGACCAGCTAAAGCATTTATACCTTGCTGATGCCTATAAAGAAGACGAAGAGCCGGTAAAGATAACAGCCGGCAAATAGCATCAGGAATTCACTGCAGGATCTGCCCGATGCTGATCGGGTTCCATGGGTGTAATATGATTTATCTTTACCTCGGCAGGGTTGTCGGTAAGCAGGCCATGATGGGCATGATGCTCCCTTGTAACGGCTAAACCATTATTAGCGTAGAGTATATAAAAAACATGCTTCTCTGTGTATACAAGGCCTGCACGCTGACTGGGCTTCCCTATAGACTGCATACTGCTGAACTCTATATGAATATGCTCATTCTGAGCTAACCAGTCGTTTATCTTTTGTTCTAAAGCTATCAGGTCTTCATCGTAAAAAAACTGTATCTTATTCATACCATAACATTTTTCCATGACACAAGATCAAAGGACACTTATACCTGTGGGTGAGACCAAAGTTGTGCCAATACAGGTGCTAAAAATGTTAAATGGAAGTCACCTGTTCGGGATGGAACATGCGCAGCAGCATGCTGTACAATTCCGGATGGTGCTCGCGGAGCAAAGCAGGCCGCTCGAAAAAATACTCGGTAATAACGGCAAAGAATTCAGCCTCGTTAGTGGCGGCATACATGTCTATATCTGAACTACCCTTTACCCTCATGCCCTCGATGGTCTGACGTACAAGGTATAACCATGGCTCGAGGTAAGGCCGGGCGACCAGGTATTCGGGCACACCATCAACAGCACCGTCTGCCTTATCAATGAGGTGAGCAAACTCGTGAAGGGCGGTATTGTGACCGTCGGCGCTTGCGGCAAATGAAGCGCGCAGTGAGGGCAGGGATAAAACCATTTCCCGATGCATAGCACCTTCACCCACCATGCCCAGTACATTGCGCTCGCCTTTATTAGTGCTGAAGTCGCGACTGAATGCCCCCTGGTAAAGGAGCACTTCTGCTATGTTATTGTACTTCCAATCGGGGAAGGAGAAGATGAGCATTATAGCACCAGCAGCTACAAGTACTTTGTCGCGGTCTTCGATAGTGACATCTACACCCCGAACGGTGACATTATCGAGGAAATCGCGAACGCGGGCCTCAAACTGTTGCCTGGCGGCATTGTCCAGTTTGTTGTAAAAGTCGACATTAGCTGAAAGAAGCCCACCGACGTCAGCCGGCAGAGCATGGGCCTTGCGGCTTCGCTGCCGGGAGGAAACGACAACTGCTACGATACAAGCAATACAACCAAGGACGACAATAAACCCTATCATGAATAAAGGATAAACACAGTTACGGGATGAATATACACCATGCTATAGCAGAGAATAAATATCGCGCCAAGTGCATAAAGGTAAATTACTTACCCCTGCCCTGGAAAATAACGATAAAGGTATAGAGGATGATCTTGACATCGAGAGCAAGGGAACAGTTCTCAATATAGAGCAAGTCGTACCTCATACGCTCGATCATCTCAGTGACGTTTTCGGCATAGCCGAACTGCACCATACCCCATGAGGTAAGGCCGGGCTTTACCTTGTGCAGGTACTTGTAATGAGGATGAGTAGCCGAAATGATGTCGATATAGTGCTTGCGCTCAGGGCGCGGGCCTACGAGCGACATATCGCCCTTGACAATATTGATGAACTGCGGCAGCTCATCGATACGCCACTTGCGCATGAACCGGCCCCAACCAGTGATACGGGTATCGGACTTACTGGACAATGCCGGGCCGGCCTCCTCGGCATCGACAAACATAGAACGGAACTTGAGAATATAGAACGGGCGACCAAACAAACCGATACGCTGCTGCTTATAAATAATAGGTCCGCGCGAAGAAAACTTGACCATTATAGCCGTAAAGATGAGGAACGGTGACAACAATACGAGCGCTAAACCTGAACTGAATATATCGATGAACCGCTTGCAGACGCGCTGCCAGTCGGGCATAAGATCGGGGTGAATGTGTATGAGCACCGCATCATAGACATTGCTTGTCTTTACCGAACCACTGAGGATGTCGTAATAGTCTGGCAGTACCTTGACAACGACCGGACGATAGCACAGCCTTGTAAGGATATTCTCCAGCAGGTGGTGCTCGGATGAATCGACGGCGACTATCACTTCTTCTATCTTGTGCTCATCTATTATGCTCTCTAACGCAGATAGGTGGCCCAGCTGCGGCAGGAATTTAGACATACCATTGCTGGCCTCTTTATTAGAATAGATAAAGCCTGTAAAGAAGTTGCCCAACACCTTGGGGTTGTCCTTCACCTGTTTGTAGATATTGATAGCTTGCTGGTTACCCCCAATGATGAGCGTATTGAAGCCTACCCTGCCCTTCACCAGATTGACCTTGACCCGATACAGGATGAACAACCGGAACACAAGGGCAAAGACCGTCTGTATGAGTAGGTAATGACCGATGGCATTGGTGAAATAAGAATAGTCGCCGGTATCGTTGGCAAAGACAATAACCGACACCATGGTGCAACCCAGGATGCAGGATATCAGTGTACGGTTGATCTCATTAAGCCTGGACTTGCGGTACAGATCGAAATAGGTGCCGGAAATAAGGTAAAGGATCAGCCAGCCTGCGGGTATAACTATGAGGGTATGGATATAATCCCTTAAATGGAATTTGCTGAGGGAACCAATATAACCACTGTGCGTCAGCAGATTCTGACGGTACATCCAAAAGGTAAACCACGCCAATGCAGTGGCGATATAGTCAAGCAGGATCAACTGCCGTATGGCTCTTTTCTTTTCCGGGCTTAGCTGCATGCTTGTTAAAAATGTACCAGTTGAATGTTGGCTAAATATACATCCCCCGAATCTACGCCCGGATCGAGACCGGCTTTAAGAAAGAAGGTATACGTATCGCCTTTGTACTGAGCCGCAAAATCGGCAACAGCAAAATAGAATTTCTTCCAGGTATCGCTGGGCGCTATAGCATTGAGGTATTCACCAAAGAAAATGGTGTTTTGGTAACCAGATTTCATCCCCAGGAATACAGGAACTGTAGATTTGTAACTGATCTCGATATAGGTAGGTGTATTGCCCAGATAGTTGATAGGAAATGTTATTGTACAAGTATCCTCCGACAAAGTATCGTTAGAGGCTCGGTTCAGGTGTATCCATCCACAACTACCTTCAGCGGGGTCACTGGTAAGGAGAAAGACCGGATCACCTGTTGACGTAGGTTTGAAATTGGTCAAAAACTTAAAATTAGCCAGTATGGTGTCTTTTACGCCACTGTAATAGCTGGTCTTAGGTGTATAGTTGATGGTTTTACCGGGCTGGGGAGTCAGGTAGAGGCTGGTATCGGGCTGGTAAAATGGATACTTGGTCAGGAAGTTGTTTTGCCCGGATACAGAGATGCCCGGATAAAAAGTTAAGTGGCCGGGTGTGGTGCCGCTGGTGATAACCGGGAAAGTTACCGGCAGATCGAACTCGCCGATAGGATTGTTGTTGTAATAGACCCATACCGTATTGATCTGATGGCTGTGTGAGAGGCCATGGTCGGGCACGGAATTATCCCAGGCGAAAGAATCGACATGAATAAAGGTAGGTATAGGCTCAGCAGGATTGATGACATTGCACCCGTGAACTATACAACCCGTAACGAATAACAGCAATACATATTTTAACGTAACCTTAATACCTGACATAGTCTAAACTTCGTTCTATTAACGCAAAAACCTTTTAAACATTGTGCATCTCATTATGCAAACTCATTTTTTTAAGAATCTGGTAAGCTACATCCATTGCCTGGTAGCCTTCGTATACGGAAACACGTACCGGACGATTCTCGATGATAGCCTGCGCAAATTCTGACAATTCGGTTTTTATAGCGTTGAGGGGTTTAACAGATGGTAATTGAACTGAAATATTTTTTTTCTCGCCGTTGCCGAGTTCTATAGGAAAATCCATCATGCCACTTTCCATGTCGCCTTCCTTCAGCTTGATGATCTCGGTTTTCTTCTCGAGGAAGTCGATACCGATATAGGCGTCGCGCTGGAACAGGCGCACCTTGCGCATATTTTTAAGCGATATACGGCTGCTGGTAAGGTTAGCTACGCAACCATTATCGAACTCAATGCGGGCATTGGCAATGTCGGCAGTCTCACTGATCACGGCTACGCCGCTGGCAGAGATACGCTTTACGGGTGATTTCACGAGAGTGAGCACAATATCAATATCGTGGATCATGAGATCCAGTATTACCGATACATCGGTGCCACGGGGATTGAACTGAGCCAGGCGATGTGCCTCGACAAACATGGGCTGTATGTCCATGTCTCCGAGTGCGAGGAAAGCCGGATTGTAGCGTTCTACGTGTCCTATCTGGCACTTTACGTTCGCTTCTTTCACCATCTTCACCAACTCTTTACCCTCCTCAAGGGTATGGGCCAATGGCTTCTCTATGAACAAATGCTTACCGCTGAGCAGGCACTTACGTGCTAGCTCATAATGGGAGACGGTGGGTGATACGATATCTACAGCATCTACGGCCTCAATAAGGCTATCCACATTGGTATAACGGGGAACCTGATATTTTGAAATAGTGGTAGCGGCCTGTATATCATCGGGATCATAAAAGCCAACGAGCTCTATCCCTTCTATTTCCTGCCATTGTTGTATATGTATTTTACCAAGATGGCCAGCGCCAAGCACCCCTATTTTTAACATGAAGCGATTATATTATTAAAATAACAACATATATTGACCCTAATCAACGCTGCAAGATAAGAATTATGAGGGTAAGAACTATTGAAAACCATCATAAAAGAAAGATAAAAACGTCTGCAGGTTTAACCGCGGAGGTGCTACACCATAGAGACCTAATTACCTCTTTCCTTATGTCAGGAACGCTAAGGCCCCTGTTGTTGAAAAAGCTGACCGAGAACATAGAAGACGGGAAGGCGCAAAGCCACCGGTGATTGCCATTACTTTAGTAATTTTGCGGGTGATGAAAAAGGCAGTATTTATCGCGGGGATCTTATGCGCTATAACTATTTGTTATGCGTTTTACCCTGTTGGTAAGGGAGATAGCTCATATTCGTTCAAGGGAGAGCCAAAAACGGTGGCACAACTGGGTGAGGTGCTGTTTTTCGAGAAAAAACTGTCGCAGGACGGGTCTGTAAGTTGCGGATCGTGTCACCTGCCGGCCTATGCATTTGCAGATACGGTGGCCTTTAGTAAGGGTGTGGGGGGACGTCCGGGTAAGCGCAACGCGCCTACCTGCACCAATGTATCGAGCAGAGATTTCCTGTTTTACGATGGCCGGGCAGTTACACTCGAAGAGCAGGTAAGGTTTCCCATAGAGGATGAAAACGAGATGCACTTTTCGGTAAGCAAGGCAGTGGTGCGCCTCAAGAGTGACCCTAAGTACGTAAGGTGGTTTAAAAACATACTACACTCGGCACCTACGGCGGAAAACATGACTACATGTATTGCTGTTTTTGAGCGCACGCTGGAGACTTCTAAAACGCCTTTTGACCGGTATATGAACGGTGACTCGATGGCCATCAATGCATCTGCGGTACGCGGAAGGGAATTGTTCATGAGCAGTAAAGCCAAATGCTTTGATTGTCATTTCACACCGGATTTTACAGGTGACGAGTTCAGGAACATAGGCCTGTTTGATGGTGAAAAGCTCAACGATTCAGGCAGGTATTGCATCAGTAAGAATGCAGCAGATATAGGCAAGTTTAAGGTGCCGGGCCTCAGAAACGTATCAGTGACCGCGCCCTACATGCACAACGGCATGTTCAAAACGCTAAGGGAAGTAATCGACTATTACGACAACCCTTATGCCATTGTGCCCCACCCCTTGAATACCGACTCGCTGCTGGAAAAGCCCCTGCATCTAACCGAGCAGGAAAAAACCGACCTGGAACAGTTTCTGCTGACGTTGACGGATGATAGGTTTGCGCAAGCACATAAGTAAAATGCCACACAAAGATATTTCACGCAGAGAGCGCAGAGCTTATGTAAGTATGGTGTTGTTGGGCATTGAAGACGCAAAGCAGGTGCAGCAAGACAATGAACCGAGTGGTAGCGTTTATGATTGGCAACTTTACTTAGAAAAGAACTAAGTTTGTTATACAAAAACAAATCTTATGGTTGACCACAATCTTATTACCACAGCATCATCACTTGATGGATACCGCGTAACCCAGCAACTAGGGGTGATCAGAGGTATTACCGTGCGTTCCCGCAGTGTATTCGGAAATTTTGCCGGAGGCATACAGTCCCTGTTTGGCGGGAAATTGTCGATATATGTAGAACTGTGTGAAAGAGCCCGTGAAGAGGCCTACCACCTGATGATAGAGCATGCTAACCAGGCCGGAGCCAATGCTATCATCAATATGCGCTACGATGCGAATGAAGTAATGAACGGGATAACCGAAGTGCTGGCGTATGGTACAGCTGTAGTGGTGGAAAGGGTGTAAGGTTGCAACGTGAATAACGTTTAAAAACATCACTCCCCTAAAAGAAGGGCAGCCCGATTCCTTAATGCAGGTAAATATTCGACAACGATACCCCAGACGATTTCGTCTTGGACCACGTCGTATCCGTGTATTATGCGGTTTCTTGTATCGACTATCTTACGTGAATTTGGCAACTGAAAAACAGGATCGCGACGCAATATACGGTTCATTGCTTCTCCGATTATTTCAATGTTCCTTTCAACAGCTCTTTTGTTTTGACATCGCTTTTGTATACCGCAAACTCCAACGCAGTATCCACAAAAAAGCTATCAATTTCGTTGATAGCATTAAGCATATCATCAAGCAATGTCCTGATGTCATTATCCATAAATGAGCTGTCGCTTTTGATTAATGGATTTAACGAGATACGGGTTAGTGAGCGCTTTTTCTTCCAGGAGGTCGATCGACCTTTTCAAAATACCTTGAAGAGAAAATTTCAGGTCAAAATGATTATCTGCATATTTACCGACTTCGATAGTATCAAAAATCAACAAGAAGATCTATATCGCTGTTACTATTGAGCTTATCAGTCAATACGGAACCAAAAGCATACAATTTTCTAACCTTGTGTTGTTCACAAAGTTGCTTTATTGCAGCCGTAAGTTGCTCCAGTATTGTCATATAGCTCAATAAATATAAGAAAATTATTTCTTTTTAGGCCTTCATGGCTGTTTTGAATTCTGATGTGAAATGGAATTCTATATCGGGGTTATTTTGACGTTCGGTATTAAGGAACCATTCGCTTTGTGCGAGGTATACCAGATTACCATCCTTGTCTTCCATTACGTTGCTCTGCTTGAAGCGTACAAAATTATCAATGGCTTTTTTATCGCCGGTTATCCAGCAGGCTTTGTAAAATGACAATGGCTGGAAGGCACATGCGGCACCATACTCCTGTAACAGACGATATTGTATCACCTCGAATTGGAGCTCACCCACGCAACCTATGATCTTGCGGTTGCCGCCATGCTGCGTAAATAGCTGCGCAACACCCTCATCAGTAAGCTGCATGACGCCCTTTTCGAGCTGCTTGGTCTTCATAGGATCCTTGTTCACCAACTCCTTGAATATCTCAGGCGAGAAAGTAGGTATCCCTGTGAACTGCATTATTTCTCCCTCGGTAAGCGTATCGCCGATCTTGAAGGTACCTGTATCGAACAGACCTACCACGTCGCCGGGGAATGCCTCTTCTATCACATCCTTTTCACGGGCCATGAATGAGTAAGGATTGCTGAAACGCACATCTTTACCCAGCCTGCAATGTTTGTAGTAAGTATTGCGCGAGAATTTGCCCGAGCATACCCTGAGGAAGGCTATACGATCGCGGTGGCGCGGGTCGAGGTTGGCGTGTATCTTAAAGATAAAACCTGTGAATTTATCCTCATTTGGTGCTACAAAACGCTTATCTGTATTGCGGCCCTGCGGGTGCGGCGCTATTTGTATGAACGTATCCAGGAGTTCCTTTACCCCGAAATTATTGACGGCACTACCAAAGAACACCGGTGCTATCTTACCTTCCAGGTATTGGTCTACATCAAGATCGCCATATACGCCCTGCAGCAATTCTACATCTTCCCTGAGTTGCGCCGCATCGCGGTCGCCGATCATATTATTGAGTATAGGGTCGTTGATATCATTGATAGGTACCGTGTTTTCCTCAGTCGATTTCTGACTGGCGGCGAACAGGTTAAGGCTGCTGTTGTGCAGGTTGTACACCCCTTTGAACTCCTTACCCATGTTGATAGGCCAGGACATAGGGTGCAATGTCAACTTCAACTCTTTTTCAATTTCGTCAACCAGGTCGAAAGGGAACTTACCGTCACGGTCGAGCTTGTTGACAAATACGATGACCGGTGTATCCCTCATGCGGCAGACCTCTACCAGTTTACGTGTCTGGTCCTCTACCCCGTTCACACTATCGATGACCAGGATAACGCTGTCTACAGCAGTAAGCGTACGGTAAGTATCTTCGGCAAAGTCCTTGTGACCCGGCGTATCGAGGAGGTTGATCAATGTGCTGGCGTATTCAAAGCTCATTACCGATGTAGCCACGGAGATACCCCTCTGGCGCTCAATCTCCATAAAGTCGCTGGTAGCGTGCTTCTTTATTTTATTGCTTTTTACGGCACCGGCTACCTGTATAGCACCACCAAACAGGAGGAGTTTCTCCGTAAGGGTGGTCTTACCGGCATCGGGATGCGATATGATGGCGAAGGTTCGGCGTTTGGCAATCTCTTTTTCGTAGCTCATTGGTCAGTACATAGCAGATAGTAGTTAGTATATAGTTTCTATCTACTATTATTATTTTCAAAGTGTGCAAAGGTACGAAGTTTAAGATTAGTCCTTCTGGCATACCCAAACAACGCTCAACTAATAAATATATCAGGGGATAAATAGTAAATTTACTTTGAAAATAACGCCCAAATGAAAAACACGCCCACAGTACTCCTGCTATTTATTCTGTATCTGATCGCCATTTCGGGATGCCATAAGGACAACGGATACAATTATACTGCACATATGGGGGGCATTCGTCACTGGCATGGCTTCTAACGTTCGTTTTCGCCATGGGAGCCGTTACCTGATTCAAGTTTTGCCTTGACTATAGCCGACGGAAGTCACGTTGCCATTTGGGGCGAAACTTTTGCTTTCACAAAAAATGATACGCTGGCAAAAGCCTATTACTTCGGTGCCTTTCCGCAGGATATAGCATGGGAGTCTTTTTTAGGCGGAGGAATATGGTACTTCTATGAAGCAGACAGCATAGTATATGCTTACTCAGGCGGTCTCAGCGCGCCTAAAGGAACAACATATCGGACGTACAAATAAACTATGAAAACACCTTGCTTGTTATTATAAAAATATCAGTACCGTCCGGGTTTATATTATTTCCGTAAGCCTGCCATGGGAAGAAACGACTTTGTACCCTACTTGCAGATAAAAAGCCTCTATCCGACAATTACATTTCCCCACTACTTTCTCACACCCTGTGGATACTTATATTGCTGCTGTAAGAGGAACGCGTGTTAAATTTGCGTAAAACGTTCCGTATCAATGGCCCTAACTACACTTAAAGATGATCTGCTGCAGGAGTTCCGTGAAGAGTGTATCATGATCAATGATCAGTTGGAAATGCTGGACCCGCTAGGCACCTCGCTGCGGAAACCGGCGGCACAGAGACTATTAAGCAGTACAACACTAGGATTGGCAGAATTTGGCTGTTATATCGTTAGCCTGGGCGGTATCGCCTTTACTGTTATGCTGCACCGTATCTATCCTTTCACACTGATACAGGAGTTGATGTACAACCCCAGGATAGAAGCTGTGAGCAGCCGCTCTAACTCTTTCCTGTTTATTCTGGCGCTGTATGGTATAGTAGCACTGCTGGTAGCCTGTATCTTTATCATAGGCCGTATGGCCCGAGAGATAAGGCTGAAGAACAATATCCTGAACCAAGCGGGCACCGACATCAAGGTAATACTGGGTCAGCACCTGGAGCGCAAGGCAGCTATAGACACACTACAGCAGCGCCACATGCTGGGCGTATCGGGCATCAGCGTACCTGCCAAGGCCAAGGTGAAGGTGAATGAAGTCACCAACCCGGGGTACGAAGAACCAACAGACGAGGATGCAGAAGAGGGTAATACCGTCAGCTGGACGATCAAATAGGCCCCCCTGTGTTGGCTATTTCACGCAAAGTGCGCAAAGGAAATATCCCTGTGACGTCATACTCAAATCAGTAGATTAAGAACGCAAAGCCCGCATTTAGTGAAGAAATTTCGTGAGCCGTGAGGTGGTTCACGCAAAGTGCGCAAAGTCAGTGTTCAGTACCGAATAGTTATTTACTTTTACGGCATGAACCGCTCTCAATTAACATCTACCATTTTCCATAAAAAGTCTGTACTCTGTGTAGGACTGGATACCGACATCAGTAAAATACCTACCCACCTGCTGAAAGAAGAAGACCCCGTGCTGGCATTTAACAAGGCAATTATTGATGCCACACGTGACCAGGCGGTGGCTTATAAGATCAATACAGCATTTTACGAGGCACAGGGCATACAAGGGTGGATAACCATGCAAAAAACGCTGGAATACATACCTGAAGGTATATTCACCATTGCGGATGCCAAACGCGGCGATATAGGCAATACCTCAGAACAATATGCCCGTACCTTCTTTCATACCTACCCTTATGACAGTGTGACGGTAGCCCCGTATATGGGTAGCGACAGTGTGCAACCCTTCCTGAAGTTTGAAGACAAATGGGCTATAGTGCTTGGTCTTACCTCTAATGCAGGTTGTGCCGATTTTCAGCTGCAACCCAGCGGTGATGGTATGCTGTACCAGAAAGTATTGAAGACCGTGGCATCGTGGGGTACGCCAAGCAACATTATGTTTGTAATAGGCGCTACGCGCAAAGAACAACTACAGGAAGTAAGGACATTGCTACCGGAGCACTTTTTCCTGGTGCCGGGCGTCGGTGCGCAGGGCGGCGATGTAGATACCGTGTGCCGCAATGCTATGAATAAGGATGGCGGCCTGCTGATCAATGTATCGCGGGGCATCATCTTCGCTGCTAATGATACCTCATTTGCAGACAGAGCACATGATGAAGCGGTGAAATACCAGAAAGAGATGGCTGTGTTTTTGTAGGTGCTTGTCTGAATCGCAGATTTACCAGATTAAGAGATTTCGCAGACTGTAACGAAATATTGAGCGGTGGCGCGGCTCAGAACCGTTCCGCTGCTGTTTTATATACAAGTGTGGCACACCGTTAACGTGTGCCACACTTGTTTTCTTGTTGTATTTATCAAGACATATCTTACCAGCTACCGCCGGCACCACCGCCGCCAAAGTCGCCGCCGCCGAAGCCACCGAAACCACCACTGTCGCCGCCGCCACCGCCTTCTCCGCCACCCCAGCCGCCACGGCCACCGCCGCCAAGCAAGTTGCCCAGGAAGAAACCGGTAGCAATGTTACCAATGCCGCCACCGCTGATGTAGTTACCACCACCGCCGCCACCACGACCGCTCATGCGGATGATAAAGAAAATGATGATGATGATCACTATGATGGCCTTGAGCGGAACATTTGTTTTCTGAGCATGCGCTGATCTGGGATCGGCTTTGAATTCGCCTTTGGTCACCGCGATGACATCATCTGCCGCTTCATTCAGTGCTGCGGCGTAATCCTTTTGTTTCAGGAAAGGGATCATTTTGTCCCTGATCTGACCGCATTTCATGTCGGTGAGACTCCCTTCCATGCCTTTGCCGGGGGCAATGAATTCCTTCCTATCCTGGATAGACAGCAATATTACTACACCATTGTCCTTGCCTTTCTCACCTATGCCCCATAGCTTACCCAGCTTAATGGCATAGTCAGAGGCATCGTAGTCGCCAATGCTATTGACTGTAACAATGGCGATCTGGCAGGATGAACTCCGGTTATAACCTAATACCTTTTGTTCCAGCTGATCTACCTGCTCCGGTGACATGGAGTGCGCCAGATCATTAACCAGCCTTGGCGGACTGGGCCTTTCGGGGAAGTCGGTATCGGCAGCAAAAGCCAGCGACCCTATAAAAAGGAATGACAGTAAAAAAGCCAGAATGCGCAACCGTGTATTTTTCATTTTACTGATCATTTTCCGAATACGATTTCGTCCGGCAATTCATTTTTCTTTATTGATGGATCTGCAGGGAATTGCTCGGCAAGAGCAGTTCCTAACACGTGTATGCAATTGCATAGCCCCTCTGTTACTTCATTTTTCCTGAGATGGCCGGTAAGTTGCTCAGCCGCTTTCTCCCAAAACAGGGGGCCGCCTGCCTTTTCATAGATAGCCGTATCGCCGAAGAGTGCAAACTTCTTGTCGGTGGAAGCTACATATATAAGCACGGCGTTTCGTGCTTCTGTCTTTTCCATCTGCAGCTTGGCAAATACCAGTTTGGCTCGTGCCAGCGGGTCGCCCCCCTCGCACTTATGCTCCATGTATACCCTTACCTCTCCGCTGGTCTTGCTTTCGGCCTCTTTAATGGCAGCTGCAACTCGCTTCTGCCCTTCGGCATTTATCATCGGTCTCTTAAGGAATGAAAACATAGCTACTTAAATTAAAAATCAAAAGTCAAAACTAAAAATACCCATGTAGCGTTTTTGACTTGCTATACTAAACAGCATGAGACCGTTGGTATGCCTTACGTGGATCTATCAGAATTTTCCGTCGCCGATCTTTGGCGCCTTCTGAGCGTCAGCATCTGCCTGGAATGATGGTTTTTCTTTAAAGTGGAACATACCCGCAAAAATGACAGCAGGGAAGTTAGACACCTTTACATTGTAGTCTTTTACAGACGCATTATAGGCATCACGGGAAACCTTGATCCTGTTTTCAGTGCCTTCGAGTTGGTCTTGCAGCGCCTTAAAGTTTTCCGTAGCCCTTAACTGCGGATATTGCTCGGAAACAACCATTAACCTACCCAACGCCTGGCTGAGCTGGCCTTGCGAAGCCTGAAACTGTTGCAATTTTTCCGGTGTAAGATCCTTTGGATCAATCTTTATCTGAGTGGCAGAAGCACGAGCTTGTATCACATCAGTGAGTGTTTTGGTCTCAAAATTTGCAGCAGCCTTTACTGTTGATACGAGATTAGGTATCAGATCAGACCTGCGCTGGTAGCTGCTCTGTACATCTCCCCATTTTTGATCCACGTCTTTGCTGGCAGTATTCATACTGTTGTAGTTGCTTACCCCGCAGCCGCCTATCATTAATGCGAGTGCAAGAATAACGCCTAAAGAAATCAGTAATCCTTTCATTGTGTTTGATTTTTTATCAAAAGTACACCGACTGGGGGAGAAAAGTAAATAGTTTGTCGGCCAACAATGTTAAAACGTCGGTATATATAAGGTACCGGCAGGCCTATGGGGCTACACCCAAGGTTAAAGGCGGGAGAGTGGCAGAGCAATATGAAAAACAGAACCTTTACCCGTCTCACTTTCAAACCATATATTTCCGTTCATGTACTCCATAAACTCTTTACAAAGCATTAAGCCAAGGCCGATACCTTTTTCATCTTTAGTGCCATAGGTAGAATTTGTCTTCAAGGTAAATATCAGATCCTGCTTATCGAGGGGTATGCCTATACCCGTGTCCTTTATTACTATTTCAGCATTACCGGCGTTCTTAGCTACGGAAATCACGATCTCACCACCCGGCTCAGTAAACTTGATGGCATTATTAACAATGTTACGGAGTACGATGCGCAACATCTCCATGTCTGCTATTACTTCAATATTGTTGGCAGCACTATAAGTAAGCTTAACACCTTTTTTTGCCGCAGTGGCTATTTTATAGTTGCGGGCATCATCCAATATCTCTATTATAGGTATAGGTTTCAGGTCTACGTTAACGCCATTCATCTGCGTTCTTGACCAGTAAAGCAGGTTAACCAGAAGTTCTGAGGTATATTTTGTTTGGTTGAGCAATTCTGTCTCTATCTCCAGGCGTTCTTCGGGAGCAACAAGGTCGTTGGTCAACACCTCAAGATAGCCGGCAATAGAGTCGATAGGTGATTTAAGATCGTGAGAGACAATGGAAAATAGTTTATTTTTCTCTTCGTTTATCTGGGCAAGTTGTTTGTTTTGCAGCACTATCTGCTCATTCTGCTCCTGTATAGAAAGTGCTCTCTCATCGGCCAGCTTCTTCTCCCGTATATAGTATTGTCGCAGGTAGTTGGTAACAAAAAATACAAAGACCACGACAGCGATATAGGTAGTGTACACATCTATAAAACGACTAAACTTGTTGGTATATGTATTGGGTATCCATTCAGGGTGCAGGTACTCTGCTGTAAGCAGCACTGCAGGTATGCATATATGCAACGTGATCCAAAGCTTATTGAGGAAGCGGCCGGAAATAGTGACCAGAAAATGGAAAACAAGAAAAAACATGAAGAGCGTAGGCCCTATGATTCCCGAATTATAAAAATAATTAAGAAAAATGGCGATATAGCTGCCTAGGGCGTATACCACAATGCCGTGTTTGTACTTCTTTTTTACCCGCGACCTATAGTAAAGGAAGGACAATGTAATGAACAGTAACACCAACATACCGCCCATTATGTACTGACCTATGTATAAGTCTATGATAAAGCAATATATTATGACGGCGAAAGAAATGATGCTTACGTAATTGAACGCACGGTTCTCCATAGAGAACTGGTTGCGGTCGCCGGTAAGTTTGTCCCAGATTCTCTTGGGGGTACTATTTTCGTTGATGGGCTTAGTCATAGAGGATAAATAGTAAAATTCACATTTAAACAAAGGTAAATAAAAATTTAATTGTTAATGCGATGTCAACATAATAAACTTTAAAAATACATAAAATCAAAAGCTACAGGCGATAAGTACACTATAATCATAAAAAACGCGTTAGAAACCTGAACACAGCCGGAGTTTAAGCTGCTGTTATAACACCAACCCCATAACCGGAAATATGCAGATCGGGAAAAAGACCCTTTTAATTATTTATTTATCTGTTGCCTTTTGGGCATCAGGCTGTCATAGTGGGAAGATAAAGATAGAGCCAGCGCAACAGCAGCAGTTCATTACGTATACCAATGTGCTATATGGAACAGACACCAGCGAGCAGATAATGGATGTGCACCTGCCTGTCAACAGGAATAGCTACACACCTGTCATTATGCTGATACATGGGGGAGCATGGGTAGCAGGAAAAAAAGAAGATTTTAACGGCCTTGGACTGGATACTTTCTTCACGGCCGCTGGCATTGCAGTGCTGAACATTAACTACCGGCTTGACAATAAATACGCCTACCCCGCCCCTATAGACGATATAGGTATGGTAATGGACTACCTTACCAAACATGCCACGGAGTGGAATGTTAACCCCAATGACGTAGTGTTGCTGGGCAGAAGCTCAGGCGGACACCTGGCACTGCAATATGCCTATACACACAACAGCGACAATAGAATAAGAGCAGTGATAGACGCTTTTGGGCCTACTAACCTGACTGACAGCTCGATAGCATATAAGGCGCTGGGCATCAACGTAGATGTGATGCTGGGCGACTATGCTACCAACCAGCAACAATGGCATGATGCCAGCCCTATATACCATATGGATGGCGCAGTGCCTACACTGATATTCCAAGGTACGGCAGATACACTTGTGTACCCCATACAATCGCAAATGCTGGGCGACTCACTACTGGCCAGAAATATACCATGCATATATATCCCCTGGACAGGTGCCGGGCATGGTTGGATAACAGAGCGCTGGCTGCAGAGCAGGGATGCGACCCTCGCATGGCTCAGGAAGTTCATATAATACACAACAACTATCACATATGCCTGACTAACGGCAACAGTGAAATGAGGCTATAAAAAAGAACAATAAAAACTTTCTTTTTTAGGTGGTGAATTCCACATAATTTGGTCGAAAATTAAGCAATGAAAAAGATAGGCATCATAGGTTCGGGAATAGTAGCAAAGACGTTGGGCGATGGCTTTATTAAACACGGACACGAGGTAATGCTGGGATCGCGCACAGCCTCCAAGATACAGCCCTGGAAGGAGCATGCCGGCGACAAAGCGCATATTGGCACACCAGCCGAAGCTGCTAAATTTGGGGATATAGTAGTGCTGGCCGTGAAAGGCAGCGCGGCTGCGGAAGTGATAGAAGAAGCCGGGCCACAGAACATGCGCATAAAAACCGTGATAGACACCACCAACCCTATAGCTGATGCCGCACCGGAAAACGGTGTACTTAAATTCTTTACCAACAATGATGAATCATTAATGGAAAGACTGCAAACGCAGTTTCCGGAGATACATTTTGTAAAAGCATTCAATAGTATAGGTGCACCGCTGATGGTGAACCCATCTATGAAGGAAAAGCCGAGCATGTTCATCTGCGGCAATAACGAAAATGCCAAGAAAGAAGTTACAGATATATTAGACACCTTTGGCTGGGAGATAGAGGATATGGGCAAGGATACTGCAGCCCGCGCAATAGAGCCCCTGTGCATGCTGTGGTGCATACCGGGCATGCTGAACGGCCAATGGAGCCACGCCTTTAAGCTGATGAGGAAATAATATGGTGGAATGTTGGAGAAATGTGATCGAACCTGCCTGCCGGCAGGCAGGTGTGATGCCAAATGCTATTTCAACATTCAGGCTACATCATAGCTTCTGACTTATAACTTTTTTAGTACCAGTCATTTAATTGATCATAGCCACAGGATATACCTGTACCTACATTTTTTTCAAACATACTTCGTACTTTGCACATTCAAAATAAACAAACACACACATGAAGCGTCTCCTACTTTCAGTAGCCTTTGTAGCTGCTGCCATCAGTTCTTTTGGACAGCTAAAGCTGCCATCCCTGAGTCCGACAACCAAGGTGACACAGGAATTCTCTACCTCTAACATAGAGCTGACCTACAGCCGCCCGTCTATGCGTGGTCGCAAGATATTTGGCGATGTAGTACCTTATGGCAAGGTGTGGCGCACAGGTGCTAATGCACCAACCAAGATCAAATTTGGTGAAGATGTATATATACAGGATACCAAGATAAAAGCAGGTGAATATGTACTATACACTATCCCCGGCAAGGACGAATGGGAAGTGATCATCAACACCGGTACCGGCGAAAGAGGCCCTGATGGCTTCAGCAGGGAGTATGACGTGCTGCGCTTCAAGGTGAAACCCAGCCATGTGGAAGGAATGGTCTTCCAGTCATTCACTATGGAATTTACAGACCTTACCTACAACAGCTGCAAGCTGGAAATGGAGTGGGACAGAACAAAGGTGCAGATACCTATCAAGGTCAAGAACGAAGAGACCGTAGAGACCAACATAGACAAGACGCTGAACCACCCTTCACTGCCTTACTTCCAGGTGGCTAACTACTATTATGAGACCAATCAGAAGACTGACCTGGCACTGACTTACGTAAATAAGGCACTGGATCAGGACCCTAAAGCTTTCTACGCATGGCTGCTGAAAGCCCGCCTAGAGAAAAAGCTGGGCCATAACGAGAAGGCTATAGAAGCCGCTCAGAAATCGATGGAGACTGCTAAAGGTGGTGCATTTGAAGAAGAATACATACACAATGGCAACAAGATCATTGATGACATAAAGAAAGGTAACAACCTTGCAACAGACAAGAAAACTTATTGATCAGTAAATAACATTAAACGAGGGCACATAGCAACGGGAATCCTGTCTATGTGCCCTTATATTTTACCACCAGCCTAACTACACCATACCATATGCGTCAAATATTCTCTTCTGTCGTGCTTGCCATTGCTGTGACCACTATAGGTGCCGCTCAGCAGGTAAAGCCTGCCCCATCAGACAAAATATATCATGAGTTGCAGCAGATGCGCCACCTCGTGAATGTGCTGTACGTGGCGGCACACCCCGATGACGAGAATACACGCCTGCTGGCATGGCTGGTGAATGACAAGCACCTGCGCACCGCCTACCTGTCGCTGACAAGGGGTGATGGCGGGCAGAACATACTGGGCAGCGAGCAGGGCGATGCACTGGGCCTGATACGCACCCATGAGCTGATGGAGGCCCGGAAACTGGATGGCGCTGAGCAGTTCTTTTCGAGCGCGGTAGACTTTGGTTTTTCAAAGAATTACCAGGAAACATTTAAGCACTGGAATGAATACCTGCTGACATATGACGCCGTATGGGTGATACGCAAGTACAGGCCGGACGTGATCATATGCCGCTTCCCGCCCGATACTATGGCGGGCCACGGACAGCATGCCGCATCGGCCATCATAGCAGCCAAGGCATTCAAGATGGCCGGAGACAAGACACAATATACCGAACAGCTGCATACCTACCCTGCATGGCAGGCTAAACGCCTGTTTCAAAACACGTACCGCTTCGGTGACAGGAATACCACATCAGAAGACCAGTTCAAACTCACTGTAGGGCAATATGCACCGGGCATGGGCATTGGCTCGGGCGAGCTGGCAGGGATCAGCCGCAGCGTGCACAAAAGCCAGGGGGCCGGCACACCTAATGTGCCGGGCGTGCAAACAGAATACTTTAAGCTACTGGAAGGTGATTCTGTGAAGCAATCGTTATTTGACGGCATTGACATCACCTGGAACCGAGTAGGCCGTGCCGACATAGGTGCCGACCTGAAAGAGATAAGTGAACAATACGATTTTCGCCACCCGGATGCCAGCATACCTGCATTACTAAAAGTGCGTACCAAAATAGAATCGGTAACCGATGAATACTGGCGCAATGAAAAACTGAGCGAGATCAACCAGTTGATCATAGATTGTACCGGACTGCTTGCAGAATTGTATACGCAGCAACCACAGGCTACAGCAGGTGCTACGCTACCTTTTACCCTCCACGTGATAGCGCGCTCGCAGACACCTGTGATGCTGAGCCAGGTGAATTGGGGCAATGGTGACAGCCTGGTGCGCAAAGTGCTGCCTATGGATACCCTGCTCACTTTTACCCATAGCATACAGATACCTGCCAATAGTCCAATAACGCAACCTTACTGGCTGGCACAGGCACATGATATGCGCCCCGGCATGTTCTCTATCCCTAACGATAGCTTGCTGGGCCTGCCGGAAACACCAAATAATCTGACTGCCACACTACACCTGATGATAGGCGGTCAGGCGTTCACGGTGACCACCCCACTCTCTTACAAAAAACTGGACCCCGTAAAAGGAGATATAGTAGAGCAACTGCGCATAGTGCCTGATGCAGCTCTGGAGTTTACCTCTACCCTGCTCATCCTGCAGCAGGACGGCACAGTGGAAGCTGATGTGCACGTACGCAGCTTTAAGGCGATGCAAAACGCAACACTGACTTTGTCAGGCAGTAAATCTGATGTTGCCGTGATCAGCGGCATCAACCTCGGTGCAGCTACCGATACGGTGATACCGGTGCATATAGATGCCAAAAAATGTGCGGCACAGGGCAATGGCGATTTTTACCTGAGTGCAGAACTTAAGAACGGAGATAAGGTATACAACCACTCGCTGCACCTGATACAGTATAACCACCTGCCTACACTGCAGCACTTTACCCACCCATATGCCAAGGTGCTGCGCCCGACATGGAAATGCACGGCAAAGCGGATAGGCTATGTGGAAGGAGCGGGCGACTATATACCATCGCTGCTGCGCCAGGCCGGCCTGGAGGTAGATGTGCTTAAAGAAGGTGACTTTACCAATGCTGCCAAACTCAAAAAGTATGATGCCATTATCACCGGCATAAGAGCCGTAAACGTGGAAAAACGTATGAGTGCGTGGCTGCCTGTGCTGCTGAAATATGCCGAAAATGGCGGCACACTGGTGATGCAGTACAATACTACACAGGATATGGCTACTACCAACCTCGGCCCATACCCCTTCACACTTGCATCTAACCTGCGTGTGACCGAAGAAGATGCAGCTATAACATTTGTAGACCCTAAGGCACGCCTGCTAAACTACCCTAACCAGATAACAGCCAGGGACTTTGCTGACTGGGTGCAGGAGCGCGGACTCTACTTTGCGTCTAAGTGGGACGAACATTATCAGCCTATATTCAGCATGCACGACACAAATGAGCAGCCATTGCTGGGCGGCACATTGTACACCAAAACCGGCAAAGGAAATTACATCTATACGTCACTATCCTTCTCCCGTCAATTGCCGGCGGGCAATACAGGAGCTATACGCCTGCTGATGAATATGCTGAGCATAGGTAAGTAATTTTTTGTATTATTGTATTTACTAAAATGCAATAATATGAAATATAGAACCCTTTCGCTGCTTATTGCTTTACTACTGCTGCTGGCAACAGCCAATAGTTATGCTGCATTCCCGGTAAAACCCCACACGGAACACACTGCTGTAGTCGTTACCAATGAAGCGGGACATCATGTGAAAAAACAAGCCTTCAGGGCACGTGCAAAACAATACTTTTCTGAACACGTGGCCAGATGGGTACACAGGAATGACCCAAATCCCAGCCAAAGTAACAAGCGCGGCTGGCCAGGTCCGCTTTCCTTCATATTCGGCATACTGGCATTTGTATGCCTGGCCAGTATTGTATTAGCACTGTTGTTCATTCCGTTTAGCATAGCAGCACTGGTAATAGGAATAATAGGCCTTAACAGACGGTATAAGAATCAGGGGTTTGCCATAGCAGGACTTGTACTTGGTGCCACGGGCATCGTACTCACAGCTATTATCATCGCAGTTATTGCATCTATATCCACGCTTTAAAAATGCCGGTGAGAAACATTACCCAACTATTAGTGGCAGCTATGCTGCTGACCACTGTAGCGTCTTATGCTGCCTTTCCGGTAAAGAGTGGACATTACGTTAACGCAATGCCCAGTGCGACGGTAAATGATCCTGCAACAGTCGCACATTTTCGTCACCCATCCCAACTAGCCCGGTTATTTCATGTTACCAATATCCGCAAGCCCAACGACCAACGACCGGGCTGGCCGGGCATCGCCGCATTAGTCTGTGGTAGCATCGGCTTTTTTCCCGGGGCCCTGGTATTTGGCATTATTGGCCTTAATAAACGGTATAAAAACCACGGCCTGGCGATTGCTGGCCTGATATTGGGTGTTGCTGGCCTGGTGCTCTCGGTCTTGCTGATCATGTTGATCGTCAACGCACTTAAAATTAGTACGTCGGGGTTGATATAAATGGGGTAATTCTTGTCATTTTACCATCCCCTTTGCATTTATTATAGATACCGTCCTCTATCTTTGGCTACCCCACTACCAAATGAGCACTACGGACTGGATCGTATTATGCGGCACTCTTGCATTGATGATAGCATATGGCCTGTATAAAGGCCGTAAGCAAAACGGCGCACAGTCATATCTGCTGGCCGACAGACAAATGCCATGGTATGTGGTGCTGCTGGGCATTATGGCCACCCAGGCCAGTGCCATCACCTTTCTATCAGCGCCCGGACAGGCCTATACAGACGGTATGCGGTTTGTGCAATATTACTTCGGCCTGCCGATAGCTATGGTGGTCATCTGCATCACCTTTATACCCATCTTCCGCAAGCTCAATGTGTACACGGCGTACGAATACCTGAAGCAGCGATTTGATAAAAAAACACGTATATTAACAGCACTTCTCTTTCTTATATCCCGAGGCCTTTCTACCGGTATCAGCATCTATGCGCCTGCCATCATACTCTCGTCACTGCTCAATATCAATATCTACCTTGCCAATGTCATCATGGGCGGATTCCTGCTCATTTATACCTATGTAGGCGGCGCCAAGGCCGTGGCACATACTCAAAAATTGCAGTTCCTCATCATTCTGGCAGCAATGGCGCTGGCAGGTTACCTGGTTGTGCACCGATTGCCTGCAGGGGTGCATATGGGCGATGCCCTGTTCCTTGCAGACCAATCCGGCAAGATGAATATTATTACTACCGCATTTTCGTGGAAAGACAAATACAATATATGGAGCGGTTTCATAGGCGGATTTTTTCTGGCACTCTCCTATTTTGGTACAGATCAGAGCCAGGTGGGCCGGTACATCACGGCTAAGAATGATAAGGAGAGCAGAACAGGGTTACTGCTCAACGGGCTGGTAAAGATACCCATGCAATTCATGATACTGCTGATAGGTGCCTTGCTGTTTGCATTCTATAGTTACTACCCTGCCCCGCTTACCTTTAACACTGCTGCTTACCACACCTTTTATTCGCATGAGCCGGACAAAGTGAAAGACCTTCAAAACAACTATAGCGCGCTGACTACACAGTATACCCTGGAAACCGAAAATGTGATACGGTTAAAAGACAGCCCTGACAAAACCGGCTATGCAACTGCACTTGCCGGATACCTGCATACACAGAAAGAGATAGCCTCGTTACGGGACAGTGTAGCCCGAACGATAACCACCCAGCACTATAGCCCTGACAAGAACGACACCAATTATATCTTTCTTTATTTCGTAAGAAAGACACTGCCTGTAGGATTGGTAGGGTTACTTTTTGCTGCTATAATACTAGCTTCCTGGGGTTCTATTTCCGCAGCGCTTAACTCACTGGCAGCGTCATCGCTGATGGATATGCATTTGCGTGGGCGCGGCGACATAACTCCGAAACAAGAGTTGGCATGGGGCAGGCTGCACACGCTGGCGTGGGGTGTTTTTTGTATCTGCGTGGCTATGTTTGCCGCACGGCTGGGCTCGCTTATAGAGGCCGTGAATGTCCTCGGCTCTCTTTTCTATGGCACTATACTTGGCATCTTCCTGGTAGCATTCTATATGAAGCGGGTAAGAGGTAATATTGTATTTCTTGCCGCGCTGATTACGGAGGGTGCCGTTATTTTCATCTACTGTATGGATATTGTTTCCTTCCTGTGGTTGAATGTAATAGGTGCATTAATGGTCATGCTGATCTGTGGTATATCGTATCTGCGACCTGCAACAAAGGAAATATAATTACAGACAACGACTGAGGGCAGATTTTTGCGGTTATAATCGGTAGATTTGACCTAAATAATGAACCTGCCATGAAATACCTTATGTATGGCGAAGAGACAGAACGCCTGCTGTATAGGCCGCTCATACCCGAAGATTATAACACATGGTTAGAACTTTTCAGCGACGCTGATGCGGCGAGGTTTGTAGGATTGGGGCATCTGTACGACAGGGACGAGCAATGCCGTATATGGTTTGACAGGGCCTTCCTGAGAATAGAAAATGAGATGGGGGGCCTGAATGTAATAGCGGATAAAAATACTGGGGAACTGATAGGCCAGACCGGCCTGCTGGTGCAGGTAGTGGATGAGCAACAACACCTGGAAGTGGGCTACTCTATACTACCCCGCTACTGGCGGAAAGGATATGCGACCGAGGCGGCAAGAAAGTGCAGGGACCATGCATTTGAAAATAACTACACGGACGAGTTGATATCCATTATACATGTAGAAAACCACAAATCAGCGAAAGTAGCTGAGCTCAATGGCATGACGAAATGGAAGACCACTGATTACAAGGGATTCCCGGTGGATATATACAGGATAACGAAGGAAGAATGGGGCCGACTAACACAATGATACATTAAACAAAATTTAATGAAAATAAAATACATTATCGGTTTGATTTTTCAATTTTTATTTTCGACTGAATTTGTAACTTTATGTCCTGACTAATCAAAAAATAAACTTGCGAAATGGCTATTAAAATTACAGATGAGTGCATTAACTGCGGCGCCTGCGAGCCTGAATGCCCGAATAACGCTATATATGAAGGTGGTGTAGAATGGGCTATGGCTGATGGCACAACCGTAAAGGGATCATATACACTAATGGATGGCTCAGTGACTGATGCAGATGCAGCACATGCACCGGTAGCTGTAGATACCTACTACATCACACCCAATAAGTGTACTGAGTGCCAGGGCTTCCATGAGGAGCCACAATGTGCTGCGGTATGCCCTGTAGACTGCTGCGTACCTGATGAGAACTTCCCGGAAACACCGGAGGAACTGCTGGCTAAGAAAGCTAAGATGCACATGTAATAACAGCATCCGAAACGATAATAATAAAGGCTATCCACGCGCGGATAGCCTTTATTATTTCCAACTATTCTACTTCACTGACACTGCCGCCTCCGGCCCATCGCATGCCAGCTACATGTGCATCTGTGTGATGTTGGTAAGTACATGAAGACTGCGGGCGTCCGTACTCGATCTTGGTAGTAACCAGTCCGTCGCTTTCCATGGCATGCAGTGCAGGATATAACGCTCCTTCTGTTATTTGCATTTTATCCGGTATCCATTCTTTTACCCGCCTGGTTATCTCATAGCCACACATCCCGTTATTACCTGCAAGCAGCTTCAACACTATGGTTTCGAGGGTTCCTTTTACTAATTCTGATGAGCAGATCATGATCGTTTCTTTTGTACCTAAGACAAAGACACATAAGCATAAGATGCCTTCACAGCAAATGCATTACTATTTTTTTAGAAAAGCTTTAATTGAGCATCTTGGGGCTTTATACCAGGCTTTACCTCATTGAAATTAGACAGAGAGATGCCTAATAAACGGATACGTGCATTATCCAGTTCAGTTGCTGCCAACAGTGCCTTTGCAGTTTCCAATATCAGGTTGTGGTCGTCCGTGGGTTGCGGCAACGACCTGCTGCGGGTTATCTGCCGGAAGTCGCTGTACTTGACTTTTAGTGTTATTGTCCTCCCCTTTAATTGGTGCCTGTGCAGCCGGTCATCAACATTATTGGCTATCTTTTCCAGTTCTGCATTCATTTCGTTGAGGCTCGTGAGGTCGTACGCAAAGGTATCCTCAGCCCCTACTGATTTGGTCTCTCTGTATGGTTGCACGGGTCGGTCGTCTATGCCTCTTACAATGCGGTAATAGAAATGGCCGCTCTTGCCAAAGCGATTGGCCAGATCATCTTCAGTTAGTTTCTTTAGGTCGGCGCCGGTATGCAGCCCCATATTTTTCATTTTATCAGCCGTTACCCTGCCTACCCCAAAGAATTTTTCTACCGGCAACTGTTCAATGAAGCTTTCAATAGACGAGGGGCCGATAAAAGTCAGCCCGTTGGGCTTGTTCATATCTGACGCTATCTTCGCGACGAATTTATTGATAGATACCCCGGCTGATGCAGTGAGGTCGAGCTCCTCTTTTATTGAAGCCCTTATCTGTTTGGCTATCTCTATGGCGGAGCCTATATTGAGCTTGTCCTGTGACACATCAAGATAGGCCTCATCGAGCGACAATGGCTCAATGATATCTGTATATCGCTGAAATATGGCCCTTATGCCTTTAGATACTTCTTTGTATGCCGCAAAGCGGGGATAGACAAAAATGATATCGGGACACAACTGCAGCGCCCGTTTAGAAGGCATGGCTGAGCGCACGCCAAACTTACGGGCCTCGTAGCTGGCCGTGGCCACAACTCCACCCCTACCAACAGGCGAGCCACCAACTGCAATAGGCTTACCCCGGTATTCAGGATTATCCCGTTGCTCTACCGATGCGTAAAATGCATCCATATCTATATGAATGATCTTACGAAACGATGTTGCCTGTCCATTTTCCACTATCGCAGATGATTGTTACCCTCTGCTAAATTAAGGAATGACTGCAACATGAACAGTGTAAGATGCGTTGCAGGAAATAATACAGAAATGTACATATTTTAGGCATAGCAATGACTTCAGCCTGCTTTTTGTTATATTTTGTTAATAACAAAGATTATGACGGGTGCGTTATTTATTATAGTTTCGTCCCTTCTAAAGCCGGAGTAAACCGACCTCCGGCAGGAAAATAAATTTAACTGATGAATAACTCCTTTACAAACGCGCCTACAAACAAGTACACGACATCATTAGGCTGTTTGTTCATAGCGTTACCTGTCATTATTTATTTCGTAATGGTCGGCAAATTTGCAATAAACATCCCCTTTCGCGATGACTACCCTTCTATATTGACTTTCTTAAACAACTATAAAGTAGCCTCATTCTCAGACAGGTTGGCATTGCTCTTCGGTCAATACAATCAACACAGGCTTTTTTCAAGCCGGCTGGTTCTTGTTAGCTATTATGCCATTACTGGCACTATAAACTTCAGGCACATAATATTTCTGGGAAATACACAACTTATCTTCACATTACTGATTATGGTACATTTCATACGTAAGGCACTCCCTTCGTATTGGATTCTTCCTTCATTTATCATGAGCCTATGTATTTTCGATCTTTCTGATTGGAACAATGCAACATGGGCTATGGCCTCATTGCAAAATCTCGGTATTACTTTCCTGATGATGGCTAGCTTATACTTTTATAGCCTGAACAAAAAAGCCTATTTACCCCTCGGAATATTATTCCAGGTCATATCCACTTTTTCCAGCGGCAATGGGATAGTCGCGTCACTACTTCTGGTCTGTTATGCCATACTGACCAAAGACCGAAATAAAATAGTGACTACAATTGCAGTATTTGCAATATGTTCTCCGCTATACTTTTTCCATTACAATAATGAAACGGGCACCCTAGCGCGATCCAGTATCCCATCTGCGCTTTATTATTTTCTGCATGTTCTTAGCGGTCATTTTTACTATGGCCGTCATCATTACTTTACAGATATTGTTATCGGGTTATCATTGTTGTATATAGCTGCTATTCTATTTCTGGCGCCTATTGGTAAAAGACTTACTATAAAGAAAGAAAGCGCTCCTTTTATTACCATTATGCTGTTTGCTTTGGCCACGGTTACACTTATTTGTCTCTACAGAGTTATCACTGGTTTTGTACCCAGCAGATATATGCTATATAGCAATATTATTACCGGGTTGATCTTCGTTTTCTACCTGATCCGGTTTGGAGAAAAGAAATTTAATAACCTCGTTTGTATTATCTTTGCCGGGCTGATGCTACTTTGCTACGAGCGTAACTTTAAACTGGGATATGCCGGAATGAAGTCCTGGAAACAGGACATACTTATCAGTAAGCGTGACCCGTGGACTCCATCAGATCCTGCCATAGAAAAATCAGTGTCAGACAGGTCTTGCCAATTAGGAATATATTGCATTGACAAGGAGAAGGTAAAAAAAGAAAAATTATAAACAGCAATGAATGTCGCATTTGAAAAATACATCTATACTAATCACAGGTGGTTGTGGATTTATAGGATCTAACTTGTCTTTGCTATTGAAAGAAAAGTATCCTTCCTATCATGTAGTTGCCCTCGACAACCTTAAACGCAGAGGATCTGAACTCAATATTCCAAGGCTAAAGGAATCAGGTGTTGAATTCATTCATGGCGACATACGTAATCCGGAAGATCTGGACCTGGGCATCAACTTCGACTATATCATTGATGCAGCAGCTGAACCATCGGTAATGGCAGGTATGGGCGCATCGCTCAACTACCTCATCAACACCAACCTCAATGGGACCATTAATACGTTAGAGCTGGCTGCAAAAACAAAAGCAAAATTCATCTTCCTCTCTACCAGCAGGGTTTATCCTATCCCATACCTGGAGCAATTGAACTACAATGAAGGTAAAACCCGCTTTGAACTGGCTGATGAGCAAATATTGCCCGGTGTAAGCAAGATCGGTATAGCTGAGAATTTCCCGCTGGATAAAGCGCGCTCTCTTTACGGTTCTACCAAACTGGCTTCAGAGTTACTCATCGAGGAATTCAGAGAGTTCTTTGATGTGAACTATGTGATCAACCGCTGCGGTGTAATAGCAGGTCCATACCAGATGGGTAAAGTAGACCAGGGCGTGATCACCCTTTGGATGGCGCGCCATTTCTGGCAAAAAGACATTGCCTATTTCGGCTACGGCGGCACAGGTAAGCAGGTGAGAGATGTGTTACATGTGTATGATCTCTTTGATCTGGTAGATTATGAGATCCATAATTTTGATAAGGTAAACGGCAGTACATTGAACGCCGGTGGCGGCCTTAGCTCCAGCGTGTCGTTATTGGAGCTTACAGGCTTATGCGAAGAAATAACCGGTAACAAAGTTGGCGCCGCATCTGTGGCTGAAAACCGCAAAGGCGACATTCCTTTGTATATTACCGACAACACTAAAATTACCAACCAGATAGGTTGGGCACCCAAACGAGATACAAAAGGCATCCTTACCGATATCTTTGAATGGATAAAGAAAAATGAAAAACAATTAAAACCAATACTTAACTCATGAATATTGCTATTGTCAGTGGTTCTAACGGCCTGATTGGAAGTGAAAGCGTAGGATTTCTAGCAGATAAAATGGATCTGGTCATAGGTATAGATAATGACCAGAGGGCCTATTTTTTCGGTCCTGAAGCATCTACCCGGTGGAATAAAGCAGTGCTGGAAGAAAAGTACAGCAATTACCAGGCGCATAACCACGATATACGTGACTACAGCAGTCTGGAAACCATTTTTAAGAAGTATGGCAACGACATAAAGATCATTGTGCATACAGCAGCACAACCTAGTCATGACTGGGCCGCAAAAGAGCCAATAACAGATTTCACCATCAATGCAAATGGTACACTCAATTTCCTGGAGCTGACACGACTACATTGCCCTAAGGCTGTATTCATCTTTACCTCGACAAACAAGGTCTATGGTGACACTCCCAACTTCCTGCCATTGATAGAGATGGAAAAGAGGTGGGAAATAGAGGAAACGCATCCCTACTTCAAAGAAGGTATTGATGAGCACATGAGCATCGATAATTCCAAACATTCAGTTTTCGGAGCATCAAAAGTAGCTGCAGATGTAATGGTGCAGGAATATGGAAAATATTTCGACATGAATACTGCCGTATTCCGTGGCGGATGCCTTACGGGCCCGCAGCACTCAGGTGCTCAGCTGCATGGCTTCCTGTCTTATCTTATGAAGTGTGCTATCACTAAAGATCATTACACAATATTCGGCTACAAGGGAAAGCAAGTAAGGGATAACATACACGCATGGGACCTGGTGAATATGTTCTGGCATTTCTATCAAAATCCTACGCCGGGTGGTCAGGTATACAATGCAGGCGGCGGACGATTCTCTAACTGCTCTATGCTGGAAGCCATAGACATCTGCGAGAAGATTACCGGCAACAAGATGAACTACTCTTATACCGATAACAATCGCTCAGGTGACCATATCTGGTATATATCAGACCTTACCAAATTTAAAACACACTACCCCGGCTGGGATTATAAATACTCTCTGGAGACAACAATGACCCAGATATTCGAAAATCTGAAAAACAGGGGCAAATAATGAAATTAAGTGTTGTAATACCTGCTTATAACGAAGCCGAGAACCTACCTGATACTTTGAGTGCTTTTTACGATGAACTTCATAAGAACGGTATTGAGCACGAATTGCTTGTGGTCAATGACAATTCAAAGGACAACACAATAGAGGTAATAAAGGAATTGCAACAAACAATGCCAACAATTCGCACCATATTCAATGAGCCACCGCACAATGGTTTCGGGTATGCAATACGAAAAGGGCTTGAAAATTTTGAAGGCGACTGCGTTGCCATTGTAATGGCTGACCTGTCTGATGATCCGAAAGACCTTGTAAAGTTCTATAGTGTGTTTATAGAAAAAAAGGTTGACTGCGTTTTTGGGAGCAGATGGGGCAAAGGTGGCCAGGTAATTGACTACCCTAAGAATAAGAAATTTCTGAACAGATTTGTGAACAATATGATCGCCTTTGTATTCAGAATGAAGTACAAGGATACGACCAATGCATTCAAGCTATATTCTAAACAGGCGATGAACGGACTGAAACCTTTCATGTCCCCTCACTTTAACCTTACTGTAGAACTGCCACTGAAAGCCATAGTAAGGGGTTATAGCTACGAAGTGGTGCCTAACTCATGGAAGAACAGAAAACACGGCACATCGAACCTGAAGATAAAGGAAATGGGCAGCAGGTATTTTTTCATCGTCATGTACTGTCTGATAGAAAAGTATTTTAGCCGCGGCGACTTTAAAAAGAAGTGGTAATAACAATATTATTCCGGATTACTGAAAGACTATTAGCTAACCCCTAATAGTCTTTTTAGTTCCAAAACACCTTGTGTTGCCGTACTTTCAATAGGCCTGATATTTTTGTAGCGTTTCACATCCGGGATGTTCTTGTCTATTACATATTTAGGCACTTCCGGGCGCACAAAATCTATAAGCCCGGCAGCAGGGTACACTGCCAGAGATGAGCCTACCAATAAGAAGATGTCTGCATCATACATATAGGGGATCACTTCCTCAATCATTGGCACAGGCTCTTCAAACCACACTACATGCGGCCTGTATTGCCCGCCATCTGCAGCCAGCTCACCCAGGTTGATATCACCAAGTATCGGATATAATTGCAGTGCATTGCGTTCGCTGCGCATTTTAATTATTTCGCCATGCAGGTGCAGCACGCGATGGCTGCCTGCACGCTCGTGCAGGTCGTCAATATTCTGCGTAATGATACTTACGTCAAAGTGATTCTCCAATTCTGCCAGAGCCATGTGCGCCGCATTAGGCTGCGCATTAAGCACGTCTTTACGGCGCTGATTATAAAAATCAAGCACCAGTTGCGGATCCCTACGCCATGCACGCGGCGTAGCTACATCCTCAATATTATACCCTTCCCACAACCCATCGCTATCTCTGAATGTTCTCAATCCACTCTCAGCACTGATGCCGGCACCCGTAAGCACTGTTAGTTTAAGCATAATCCATTATTAGAACTGATCTATTACCAAAAATACACAACATCACGGTATATGTATCCTGGTCTCTTTTGCTACCTTTCTTCTTTGCTCAAGCAGGTATGCATTTGCGGCTACACTTCCATAGCTGTGAATGCCATCCTTTTGATTCTGCATTTTCAGATAGGCATCATACATATAACTGCTGTACTTGCTGGCATCATTATCATACCTCTTTTCCAGTTGTTCCATGGTATCAACATGTGCGGCGGTAAGGTCGTTCAGTGTCCCTGCCAGGCTATTAGCAAGGGCAGAATCTTTATAGTAGAGCCGGGTATTGATATACATCCATATATTGAAGTAACCTGAATAATTAAAAGACACATCGGTACTTAGGGTGCATAGTGAATATGCCATCAGGTTGGCATCCCCTTCGGCAGCTATTCCTGCCTGATGTGCCATTTCATGACTGAGTACAAAAGGCAACATGAACGACGGCAATGCTTTATCTATCTGGCCCTCTCCCGTAAAAGGGTCGTAATATCCCTCAATGGCGATGCGGCGCATAAAATATCCGCAGAGAGTGGGTTTGACAGCCTGCCCGAAAAAGCTAACTCTACTATCCGTATACCTGCGGTAGTTATCTTCTGATACAGCATTAATATCCCGTATTTTTCGAGGCCGGTACAGTGGCGCGGTTTCGTTCAGCTTGCCGATAAGAAACTTGTCAAAATCCACGAGGGCTATACTGTCCTTCCTGAAAGAAAAATTGCGATCAAAATGCCAGCTTTCTCTGAGCGGTAGTTTGTTGTAATTCTCGCCCCAGCCTATGATGAAACTGATATAAATAATAAGCGCAACATTAAGTATCCGGATGAATGACCGCAACAACAATGACCGATGACTGTGAAAATGACGCAGACCTTTGACCAGTCTGACCAACCAAACAAGCAATACGATGCCACCTGCAAAGTAAAGTATATCACCAAAGCTGAAAGGGATGTAACCAAACAATACATTACGTAATGACTGAAGAGGGCAATAAATATACTTGCTGTAAAATGGCAGGACCAAAGGCTGTAACGGCAATACATAAGCACACAAAAGGGCCACTATCAATAACACTACAAATCTGATCACCGTCTTTCTGTACACCATTCGCCTTTACAATAATTCAAATTGGGTATGAATTTAATAATAATCGGTCACTAAGATCGTTATGCCTGAAAAGAAAAGTGGCGGGACGCATCTGCACCCCGCCACTTTCATAAACTTATGATACCTTACCTAAAAAGTGTGATCTTCTCTCTGTATACTTTGTCGCCTGCTTCCACTTTCAGGATATAGCTGCCTGACGCTAACTGGTCAAGTGACATATTGATCCTGGCATTATTGTTATCTGCAATTTGCGAAGCAACTACCTTGCCGAACATATCTGTAACTACTACAGACACATTTCCACCAGCTTCAGGCATATCTATAACAAATGTACCGTTTGATGGATTAGGATAGACATTGAATACCGCACCCGATGGCACATTAGCCACTGCAGATACGCAACTACCTCCGGTAACTACAGTAACCGGTATAGATGTAGAATTGTGACCGCAGCTATTGGTAGTAGTGTAGATAATGGTTGCTGTACCAACACTTATGCCTGTAACCGTGCCATCAGCCAATATCGTAGCTATTGATGGATTAGCACTGCTCCATGTACCGCCAGGCACTGATTCACTGAGTAAGCGAGTGGATCCTAAGCATACAGACGCAATACCGGATATAGCTCCCGCATCTGGCAATGAACCCACAGTGACATTAAGGATAGCAGATAGTGTTTCGCAAGTACTTGTTACTGAGTAGCTGATAGTAGCTGTTCCACCCGATACTCCTGTTACAGCGCCGACCGTGTTTACCGTTGCTGTCGACGGGTTACTGCTGCTCCACACACCGCCAGCGGCAAGGTCTGTAAGATCAATAGTTGAACCGGCACACAACGTAGATGCACCTGTAATAGTACCTGTAACGGGAGGAAGGCTTACAGTCACGGGGAACATAGCATAACCTATTCCGCAGGCATTTGTGACTGTATAAGTGATAACGGTATTACCGGTAGATACTCCGGTCACCTGACCTGTTGAGTTCACAGTAGCAATAGAAGGTGCACCACTATTATAGATACCCCCGGAAAACGTATCTGTAAGCGCTGCAACTGATCCAACACAAATATTGGAAGTACCGCTCAGCACGCCTGCATTAGGTATCGGAGTGACGGTCACTGTATGAGTCGCAGAAACCGAGCCACAAACGTTGGTAGCCGTATAGCTGATAATTGCAGTTCCGCCTGCCACACCGGTAACTATACCTGTGGAGCCAACAACGGCAATGGCCGGTGCACTACTACTCCATACACCTCCTGCAACACCATCGATCAATGCTATTGATGCGCCCTGGCATACGCTGCCCGAACCTGATATAGTGCCTGCATCTGGCGATAATGAAACTGTTACATTATGTGTCACAGAAGCGGTTCCACATGCGTTGGTAATGGTATAAGTAATAGTAGTTAAGCCTACTGAAAGTCCGCTCAACACACCTCCTGTAGTAATGCTGGCCACCGACGGTGTACTGCTGCTCCAGGTACCGCCCGATGAAGGATCTGTTAATGTGATGGTACTACCTGTGCATGCGCCTATAAGACCTACTATACTGCCCGGTGCAGGAAATGCCGTTATGGCGACAGGATATGTTACTGTTGTAGTACCGCAAGTTCCTGTAACAGAATAATCAATAATAGCGGCTCCTCCTGCCACACCACTTACAACACCTGTGCTGCTCACTGTGGCAAGGCCAGGTGTACCGGAACTCCATACACCACCGCTTGTTCCATCAGACAAGGTGATACTGGCCCCCTCGCAAACGGTCGCTAATCCCGATATAGGCAATACCGCCGGTGGCGGATTTACAGTTACCAAATATGTTGTTGCTGCCGAACCGCAAGAGGTGGTAATAGAATACGAAATGGTAGATACTCCTGCGCTAACGCCTGTCACTACTCCGGTGCTGCTTACAGATGCTCCTGCTGTGCTGCTCCAGGCGCCACCTCCTGTTACATCAGAAAGCGTAATCTGGGATCCTGCACATACTGATGTCGGTCCTGAAATAGGAGTGATCGTCGGGGGAGCAGATACTGCAACGCTATGTGTTGCTGTAGCAGAACCGCAGCTATTGGTCACTACATAACTGATAACAGCAGTTCCTGATGTTGCACCACTAACCACCCCACCTGAAGTAACGGTTGCTACCGATGGTGAACCGCTGCTCCACGTACCGCCACCAGAAGCGTCGGTCAGTGTAATAGGGGTGCCGATGCATATAGCAGATGGGCCGGTAATAGCCCCCGCAACCGGTAAAGGATTCACGGTTACAGAATAAGTAGTTGTAGCTGTGCCGCAAGCGCCTGTTACCGAGTAAGAGATGACAGAAGTACCACCGGCCAAACCAGTCACAAGGCCAGAGCTGCTTACCGATGCCACCAATGGTGAACCGCTGCTCCACGTACCCGTGCCTACCCCATCGGTGAGTGTTATGCTAGAGCCCGCACAAACTGAAGTTGGGCCTGATATCGTTCCTGCGCTGATGGCCGCACCCACTGTTACAGTATGTGTTGCCACAGCTGTTCCGCAACTGTTAGTAACAGAATAAGAGATAACTGCAGTACCTACAGCCGAACCTGACACTACGCCTCCGGAGGTAACTGATGCAATGGAAGGGCTGCCACTACTCCATGTGCCTCCCCCTGTTCCATCGGTAAGCGTTATAGGTGTGCCGATACATACGCTTGAACCACCTGTTATTGTACCTGCATTAGGCAATGGGTTTACCGTAAATGGAACATACGCATAACAAACACTTGTGCCATAGAGTATAGCATACACCACAGTGTCGAGTCCGGCAGCTACTCCGGTAACAACACCACCAGCGGTTACAGTGGAAATACTTGTATTACTGCTCCCCCATGAACCGGACGGAGTAGCATCGGCCAGTGTTACAGCAGAACCGACGCAGACGCTAGCCGTGCCGGTTATGGCAACAGGGGTAAGGTTAACCGTTACCGTCGCAGTAACGGTGCCGCCTGAGGTGGTATAGGAAATGACTGAGGTGCCTGATGTTACACCAGTAACAACTCCCGAAGAGGTTACTGTAGCCACAGATGGCGTTCCGCTGGTCCATGTACCGCCGCCTGTAGCGTCAGATAAGGTAGTTTGTGAACCCGTGCATACCGTTGTTGTACCGGTTATTGGTGCCAATGTTGGTACAACCAACTCCGTGATGGTCACGTTGGTGTAATTATATTTATCGCCGCTTGAACTACCGGTGCCATTTACGGCATTCAACACTCCGTATATTTTAATAGATCCGCTACCCGCAGTAGTAGGCGCAGTCCATGGTATTGATTCTACATAAGTAGTGCCTGACCCTCCAGTACCGCTGGTTGCAGGGATACTTCCGCTCTGCTCAACGACATTGATCGATCCTGCGGGACTGTTTTGACACAATGCAGGCAATCCGGTAGTAGCCAGTGTACCGGCATTGGTAGCCGAAGCAGTTCCTGCGCCGGTAGCACTCACACATGCCACCTCGAAACCGAACTTCGGTAACGATGCAGTTGTAGAGGTATTCGTACCCGTAATTTTTATAGTGTACGAATGGCCTGCAATGTAGTGAGTAACTGCAAAGCCTGCAGAGTCCAGCTCCAGAGCAACTGTTGTAGTAGTACCCATGGCATGACAACTGCAACCTGCAGCACCTGTAGCACCTGTAAGCTCGCTGCCGGTAGAGGCAGCATAACCTGCGGAGTAACTGGATAATCCTACATACACCAATTATAGCCACCAAGGGTAATAGTAAAAGTTTCTTCATACTAAAATTATGTTGTAATTATTAAATATTTTTTTACAATTAGATTACAATAAGGGAAAATCAAGATTTATAAAAGTATATATTTCAGTTGAAACGGAAAAAATGTATAAGATATTTTTTCTAGAACTTTTCGATTCTGTGGCAGAAAATAAAATATATATTTACTCCCATTGCCCCTATTTATATCGCTTTTCAACATAATACCAGCGGCATCAAGGCGCTCAGTTCCCTGGCTGGCCCTTCTCATATTTCCAGTTTCTACCTTTCCCCTCCGTGATCCATTCTATAGCTTGCGCCATCCTTTTATTTCTCGTGGCTTCCGTTTTGGCATCTTCAAACCACGTAACGTATTCTTTCCTGTGTGAATAGCTGAATGCTGCAAACTTCTTTTCTGCTTCTCTGTGCTCCTTCAGTAACTTTACCCAATAGTCGGGCACTACCACATCTTTTTTACCCTTTTCTATCGGTTGGGCCCGCACCACCTTTATACCCTCATCATTCAGCTTCATGGCTGCTTTTATGTACTTCTTCAATACAGCATCCTTTGGCAGATCTTTAATGCTCAGTAATTTACCCACGTGGCCCATTCCCTCTTTCTCTTTGCTGAACAGACTATCCGGATCCGGCATGATAGATGCCTTCCAAAACCCAAATGAGGCGTGATTCTTAAACGCCGACATATTGCACATGATCTCCCCCTTGTAGATAAATACGGGAAAACTCCATTTCCATGCTTCTTCTACATCAGGGCAAACTGCATGTATCAATTCCCGTATATGTATAAGTATGGGTTTAGCAAAATCAGCGGCGTCGGCTATATATTTATCGACCCTTGGATTATATGAAACCATATCAAATAATTTAAAAAGTGTACTTCGGAATATTTAAAATTAATACAACTATTCTGAAATCTTACACCCCACTAGCTCTGCACCCTCAATATCCAACCACACCCTTACCCCTCATAAACTCTGAGGCCCCTGCGTGAAAGTATGACTCTGTATGAACAACCTACCTCACCACCACCACATGCTCGCCCTTAGCTATCATCTTACCTATCGGCGTTACGAAGTCGCTCAAGCCCTCGCGCTCCATCAATGCTATTACCTCATCTACTTCATCTTCGGTTACGGCTATCAGAAGGCCACCATTAGTTTGTGGGTCAGGCAGCAAGCTAAAGGCCTCCATCACATCCACCCCTGCATCAAAGAAGAGTTTCTTACCATAGCCATTCCAGTTACGGTAGGTAGCATCAGGCACTATGCGCTGTGCCAGGTATTCCCTTACACCCTCTGTCACCTGCAATTCATTATAGTATAATTCAGCAGACAGATCCGCGCCCTCGGCCATTTCTATCAGGTGCCCTGCCAGCCCGAAACCTGTTACATCCGTCATTGCGGTCACCCCTGCTATCTTACCCAGTAACTCCCCTATCTTATTCAGTTGCGTCATCTGGTCTATGAGTGCACCGGTATGCTCAGGCCGCAGCAAGCCGCGCTTTTGCGCTGTAGAGAGCACACCCACGCCCAGCGGCTTGGTCAGGAAAAGCACATCACCTTCCTTCGCCGTATTGTTTCTTTTCAGTTCATTTATGGCGCACAGCCCGTTCACCGCCAGCCCGAATACGGGTTCTGTAGTATCTATACTATGTCCACCTGCCAGCGGTATCCCCGCTTCATTACACACAGCCCTGGCGCCATCCAGCACTTGCCGGGCGAGCGCTGCAGGCAACTTCTCTACCGGCCAGCCCAGTATGGCTATGCCCATCAGCGGTTTACCACCCATGGCATACACATCGCTTATAGCATTAGCAGCAGCTATACGACCAAAGTCATAGGCATCATCTACTATGGGCATGAAGAAGTCGGTGGTGGCTATAAGGGCCATACCGTTGCCCATGTCATAGGCCGCGGCATCATCGCTGGTGTTGTTGCCTACCAGCAGGTTATCATTCTGTGGCTGCGGACTATTGGTCTTCAGTATCTCCTGCAGTGTGGCCGGCGCTATCTTGCAGCCGCATCCGGCACCTCTTGAATATTGTGTCAGCTTTATCTGCTCGGTGTGTTCCATATATCGTTTATTGCTGTTCCTGCAGGCTCACCAGTAGTTGGCTGTTAGCCACTGCCGATACTGTTGCGCAGGGTATGTGTATGATCGGTTCTTTGTTATCTTCTCTAAGGCCCAGGCCTTTGTGGTAGTATTTATCATAGTAAGCCAGCAGTATCCTGAAGGCACCCTTGATGTCGTTCTCCAGCAGACAGTTGATGGCATCCTTGGCACCCTGCCCGCCCAGCCGCTTCTGTATGCGTATCACCGCATTCACCAGCAGCTCTTTGCTGTACTTGCCATAGTCTTCTGTTATGTGGTTCAGCCGCTCTTCAAATGGCATATCCAGAAAGTATAATGAAGAAACGTGCATGGTATTCCACAGCAGGTGCGGCACATTCACCAGGCCTATCCTCTGGCTCTCATCCTCTATCCATATGCCGTCTGTAATGCGCGCGTGCTGCATTATCTTATGCAGTTCCAGTGCCAGCCTGTTCTCAAACATCTCCTGCGTAGGCTGCACCCCATCAAATCCACCAAACGCCGACCCTTTATGATTAGCTATCCCTTCCAGGTCTATGATCGGTTCTCCTCGTTTTGCCAGCTCATGCAGCACCGGCGTCTTGCCGGCACCAGTATAGCCACCTATCACCTTAAAGGGGTATGGCAGCTCAAACTGTGCCAGCACCCAATTCCTGAAAGCCTTGTAGCCACCATCCAGTGTATATACTTTAAAGCCATAGAGGTCCAGCAGCCAGGCTACTGCCGTGGTGCGCATCCCGCCCCGCCAGCAGTGCACCAGCACCGTCTTCTTAGGTGGTTTACCCTCTTCATCAGCTGTCGTATACAGGTATTGTTTGGGCCATGAGGCCACTATGCATTCCACCTCTTCTATCATGTGGCGCATCTTACCGCCAAAGTAGTCCAGGCCTATCTTTATTGCATCTTCGCGGGATACCTGCTTATACGCAGTGCCCACCACCTTGCGTTCTTCATCGGTAAACAATGGAAAACTGAAAGCCCCCGGCATAGCCGCGTGCCCATACTCACCCGGGCTGCGCACATCCAGCACAGGATACTGTTCCGCCAACGCTAAAAACGCTTCGATCTTTACCTTCTGTATCATATTTCCCGGCTAAATAAAGATCATTTTTAGTACTGAATTTGTAATAGTCCCAGCCCATGGGCTCTGCACCCTCTGCGTGAATCTTCCACTAGTTACTTGGCATCACATTGCCGCATTTTTAACCGCCATAGCTTTTGCGAAGGAGGTCCATCACATTACCTCATTAACCTTTTAACCAGTTAACTATTCCCTCATCATCCCCTCCAGCACCTCTGCTATATCCTCCGCATTCGGCTTGCTGAAGTAGTCACCATCGGTAGCATAGGCAGGCCTGTGCGCCTTGGCAGTTATCGTGCGCGGCGCCACATCCAGCCAGCGGAAGCCGCCCTGAAGCTCCATCACCTGCTGGAACATATACGCACTCGCCCCACCCGGCACATCCTCATCTATAAACACTATGCGGTTCGTCTTCTTCAGCGACTCTACTATTATATGGTTGATGTCAAATGGCAGCAGCGTGCGCACATCTATCACCTCGCAGCTTATGCCCTGCGGGGCTATATACTGTGTTATCGCATCCTCTATTATCCTCAGTGTGCTGCCATAGCTCACTATTGTTATGTCTGTGCCCTCACGTATCACCTCCGGCACACCCATGGGCACCGTGTATTCGCCCAGGTTCGTCGGCATCTTCTCCTTCAGTCGATAGCCGTTCAGGCACTCTATCACTATGCCCGGTTCATCGCTTTGCAGCAGTGTGTTATACATACCTGCTGCCTGCGTCATGTTGCGCGGCACGCACAGGTACATACCCCTTATGCTGTTGATGATCATGCCTATCGGGCTACCACTGTGCCATATACCCTCCAGCCTGTGGCCGCGCGTGCGCACTATCAGCGGGCACTTTTGTCCGCCGCGTGTGCGGTATTGCAGTGTGGCCACATCATCGCTCAGCGGCTGCAAGCCATACAGCAGGTAGTCCAGGTATTGTATCTCCGCTATCGGGCGCAGGCCGCGCAGCGCCATGCCTATGCCCTGTCCTATTATCGTGGCCTCGCGTATGCCGGTGTCGCTTATGCGCAGCGCGCCATACTTATCCTGTAGTCCGGCAAAGCCCTGGTTCACATCACCTATCTTACCCAGGTCCTCGCCAAAGGCTACTACCGCAGGATTGGTGGCAAATGTGTGGTCAAAATATTTGTTCAGCACCTCATACCCATTCAGCGTCTGTGCCTCTGCGCCAAACTGTGCCGGCACTTCCGCCACCTTCATAGCGCTGTGTTGGCTCTCGCTGTGCAGGTGACTGCTGAATTTCGAGTGGTTATCGCTTTTTATCGAGTCATAAAAATTCCTCAGTGTCCTCACCGCATCGCCATTGCCGCTGCACATCGCCAGCACCTTGCGCACTGTCTGCATCACGTCCTTGCGTATCGGTTCTTTTATCGCGTTCAGCTCCTGCACTGCAGCCGCTATGGCCTGTGCATTATCGCCGCCCTCGTATACTGCCTGGTTGCATAGACCGGTAGCCCTTTGTATCTGTTCTTTTATCGGGTTCACAAATGCATCCCATGCACGCTGCTTCGCAGCCCTCGCCTCATCCTTCGCCTCATCCTCTATGCTGCTCAGCTCCGCATCATCAGCTATTTTATTGTCTATCAGAAACTGGCGCAACTTCACCAGGCAGTCCATTTCCTTTTCCCACTCCAGCCTTTCCTTGCTCTTGTAGCGCTCATGGCTGCCGCTGGTGCTATGCCCCTGTGGCTGCGTCACTTCCTGCACGTGAAATATTGCCGGTATATGCGTAGTCCTTACTTTTTCTATTCCCTCCTGCACCGTCTGCATCAGGCCCGCATAGTCCCAACCCTTTACAGTGTATATGTTGATGCCTCCGCTCTTGTCGTCCCACTGCATGCCGCTCAGCGCATCGCTTATCGAGTTTTTGGTCGTCTGGTATTTGCGCGGCACCGATATGCCATAGCCATCATCCCACACAAACACCGCCAGCGGCACCTGCAGCACACCCGCAGCATTTATTGTCTCCCAAAACAGGCCCTCACTGGTGCTCGCATCACCTATCGTGCAGAAGACTACCTCATTTCCTTTGTTGGTAAACTTTTCAAAACCCTGCTGCAGCTCATCTACATTTCTGTACATTTTGCTCGCACACGCCAGGCCCAGCGCCCTCACCATTTGCCCTGCGGTGGGGCTTATGTCGCTGCTGCTCTGCGGCTCCTGCATCAGGTCCTTCCAGTCGCCATTGTCGTCCAGCCAGCGCGTGCCATAGTGGCCATTCATCATGCGGCCCGCCGTGCTCGGCTCACTCGTCACATCCGGATTAGCGTATAGCTGACTAAAGAATTTTTCTATGTCGCTCATACCCGTGGCAAACATCAGCGTCTGGTCGCGGTAGTAACCACTGCGTATGTCGCCCGGCTGCATGCACTTGGCCACAGCTATCTGCGCCAGCTCTTTACCGTCGCCAAATATGCCGAATTTGGCCTTGCCCGTCAGCACCTCTCTGCGGCCTATCAGGCTTGCCTCTCTGCTCGCCACCGCTATGCGGTAATCGGCCAGCGCCTCCTGCTTAAATTCGTCGAACGATAACCTTGCTGATCCCGATGATGTCACTGTTTGCGGCATATATATAATTCAGTATATTATGATCAATATAAAATCAAGGCTAAGGTATAAAATTGTGGGCAAAACCTACCATTAGTCGATGGTTAGGAAGTTGATATATGTGCTAACCCTGCCGCTCTTTTACTTTTCTTTTCAAAAGCAAAAAGAAAAGTAACAAAAGAAAGTGCCTGACAAAAAAATCGCTCCACGCTCATCGACAACGCACGGCTGCTCCCGAGACAAGCGTCGGGACAGGCTGTTTTTTGTCTTAGCGAAGCTTCTTGACCATGTTACAGCTTAGATTCCGTTTTCCCGAATGCCTGCCTATAACGGCAGGTAAACCCCATGCCCGATGAATACTGGAATCGGGCAATGATTTTTTATAGTTTACTCGTTTTCAATGCTTTGTATTTTTACCATTGCTTGATTATGCCTGACGAAGGGAAAATCGGGCAATTGTCTGAACTATGATTCTCATGATTCAATGATAACTATGATGCCCAGCTTATACCGATTAAAGAAATGTCATGGTGAGCCTCGCCGAACCACGACATTTCAAAACACATGAGCTAATTAATATCATCATCAACTCTCCTCTTGCCAAAGAGGAGTACCCGAGGAACGAGGGGGAGGTGGTTATCAAACAGACGCCGTCTGGGCCATACTAAAAGCAGACAAGAAAAGCAACTACTAGATAGCAGGCTCACAACTACATATTTGATTTACAGGTATCTCCGCATACCTGCAAATAATATTTAGAGAAAAACTTGCAAAAATCGACTTTGTCCGTAAATTTGTCCGTATCCGTAAATTTGTCCGCAATATGATAAACGTAAAATTTTACCTCGATAAAGCCGATAAAAACCGACTATACCCTATTCATCTCGTCATTAGACAGGGTGAAGCACAGATAAAGGTAGCGATTGGAGAAAAAATCAAAAAAAAGGATTGGGATAGCGCAAATCAGCAGGTTAAGGAAACAGAATATACCCACAAAGCTATAAATAAATACTTGTCTTTTTTAAAACAGGAAACAGATAAGTATATCCAAGAGACACCGCTTAGTCAGCTAACCGAGAAGAAACTAAAAGAGAAAATTGTATCGTTAGTAGATAGTAAGAAAAAGAATACAGAGGCCAACATCATATGTGAGAGTGAAGTCTATTACGAAAACAAACAAAGGGTCACATTTATTGACCTATTTGCAGGAGCTGGCGGTTTTAGCGAAGGTTTTTTACAAGCCGAGGCAGGAAACAAAGTATACGATTTCCTCCTAGCAAGTGATATAAATGAGAACTGCGAATTGACTCACTTGGCTAGATATAATTACCAACTTGGCTTGGATATGGAATTTCAAAGACAGGATATTACCGAGCCAGACTTCCTCGAGAACCTTATTAAGAAATTAAAAGGCAAACAAGTCGATGTTGTCTGCGGTGGCCCTCCGTGTCAAAGCTTTAGTCTTGCAGGAAAAAGGAAAAAATTCGACAAAAAAGACGACTTGTTTGCTCACTATCTAAAAGTGATTAGACAATTAAGGCCCAAATATTTTGTGATGGAAAATGTAAAAGGGATCCTTACAAAAGAAGGGGGAAAGATACGGGAAATGATCCTTCAAGAGATCCGGTCTATTGTCGACTTAAAAGAATTTGGACAATTAGTAAGTTTTGTAGCTTATTTGCGTAAAATTGAGAAAGAACAATCTTTCATTCTAGATTGCTACATATTACGTCTACAATTTGAATCATCGATCGATAAAAACCTAGAAGAGCTTAAAGAAAAATATATAGAAAATGTAGAAAATAAATTTAGGATTCTTACACCTAAAATTGTTGACTACAAAACGAGCAAGACGGACATCGGCATAAGCACGATAAGACATGGCTTTAATCTTCTCAAACGCACCAATGAACTTGCCTATATTCGAAAGAAGGTCATCAACGAGAAGTCTTTTTGCGATCTAGACAATGATTTTTTTGCTGAAGATTTTGACAATTTCCTAATGGCAATTGATCCAGACTCTATAGTTGAGAGAATAAATGAAGCCTTTAAAACACTAAAGCCGGGTATCGCATTCGCCCAAGAGGTAAATGAAATTATCAAAGCTCTGGAGATTTATGCTTACTCCTTTGACGAGTGTATGAATGGTTTACAGGAATTTGTTGATAAAACTAATAAACAGAAAGAATTTGAGGATATTTTATCTCAGATCAGGCTCTATAATATAGAAGAACCATTTGTTGCGTTAGCCTCCAATTATGGAGTACCCCAAAACAGAGAGCGCGTGCTATTTATTGGATGCAGGAAAGATCAAAAATTGGTGACAACCGTCCCTCCATCGGTAAAAGGAGACGACAAAGTAACTGTTTTAGAAGCCTTATATGATCTGGACTTTCTAGGTAACGATGATGAAAAATACAACTACGAGAAAGTAAACTTAAAAGATCGCTTCAATGGCAGCACAGATAAAATGCTGGCATTAGTGCGTAAGCGGGGTATTGATGGTAAATTAGACACAAAAAACGGACTAACTTATGCTGAATGGTCTAAAAAAGGTAGACTTAATGGCCGCTTTGCAAATGCAAAAGATCCATTCTATGTAAGAAATTTTGATGAACTACAGAATATTGGAATGCACTTACCTGCACCTTTGCATAACCATAAGACCAGCAAACAGAATGAAGATGTAATTAAAAGGCTTAGCGTAATTCTTAAATCTGGAGACTATGATGATGCAAAAAAACAATTAAAAATACTAAATTTAGATTCTGAAAAACGGAATTATAATGTTTTAAGACCTGATGCTCAAAGCCCTACTGTTATGACGATACCAGACGACTATATCCATTATTCTAGTCCAAGGGCACTTACAGTTCGCGAGATGGCTCGGTTGCAATCATTTGATGACTCATTTGTTTTCCAAGGAAAGCGATCTACTGGCGGCAATAAGCGCAAGTTTGAAGTACCGCAGTTTACACTTGTAGGTAATGCAGTACCACCTCTGATGGCAAGAGCAGTAGCAATGGAGGTTTTAAAAAATATAGATTAAATAATGAGGCTATTATCTGAGTCTGAAATAAATAAAATACAAGTATTAACAGAAAATTCTGTTGAATTAACATTGATCGAACCCACGGAAAATGGGCTTGAAAAATCGATAATGGATGCAACGGGGTCTGTTCGCATTTACTTAAGAAATACTCAAATTCATGATTATAGTACTCAAAGTAAAGGCCCCGAAAATAAAATATTGATAAAAAGCCACTTAGTGTATGCAAATAAGATTATACCTTCTGTTGCATCATTATATAGACCAAAAACGAAAAATGGAGATCCACGGATATGGTTTAAAGGATTAAATGACTATTCGAGACCAAATGATATTTTAGCAATTATAGCATTTAACAAAGAATTATATGTTGTAAATATTACTAGGCTTGCAATCGGAGAATTGATAGATAATCAAGATAATAACCCATTGAGGGAATTTGTTAGCCAAATAAAAATAACGTCTAATGTTATCGCAGATGAACTATTACTACTACTTCGTAATATAGCGGCAAAAGGTCCAGTACCTGCCTTGCTAAATGCCGATACTGCTATAGGACGCACTTTAGAAACGCTTTTAGGAATAACAATTAATTCCTCAAAAAAGCCTGACTATAAAGGCATCGAATTAAAATCATACAGACAGCAAAGAGGAAACCGAAAAAATTTATTTGCGCAAGTATCTAATTGGGAACTTAGTAAATTTAAAAGTTCTGCACAGATTCTAGAGACGTTCGGTTACACAAGAGGGGGCGATTTCAAACTTTATTGCACCATATCTGCTATAACTAGAAATTCACAAGGATTACAATTTAAAGTCGACAACAAACTAAGCCAACTAATTGAAAATTCAGATAAACATGCGATTGGCGATTTTGCCGTTTGGACATTGGATAATTTGCACAAACGTTTACTAGAAAAACACAACGAAACATTTTGGATTTCAGCCGAATCAAAACAGATAGATGGAGTAGAGCATTTTCTATATAATAAGATTGAACATACTCGTAAACCAATTGTTTCTCAATTTGATATCTTACTGGAGCAGGGTATAATTACAATGGATCATTTAATTAAAAGAAAAGCTGATGGCAGTGTATCGGAGAAAGGCCCATTGTTTAAAATAAAGCCAGACTCAGTTAGCTTATTATTTCCACCGAGCAAAAAATACGACCTATTAAAATAGAGTGATGTCAATTACACCGTTTCTAACAGCGCCGGTCAGATCATCCATAAACCCACAGTTCGGCGTAGACTCCGTCTCCGTCGATGTGGTATCCGATCTCCGATCGGCAAAAAGCACGCTCAAATTGGCCAAAAGTACACCTTCTACCCCTCAAGCAGACGGGCAATCCGTGAAATCTGAGTAATCGCCTAAGAAATCCGTGATTCAGACAATTTTATCCACTTTAAGTAACCACCACAACTCACTGAACCATCGCAAGAACCGCCACCAGCGGTCTTTTTTTGTGCATATCTCTTTTTGGTCGGCATCAAAACCCGTCTCACCTTTGTAAGTTAAATAGCCTTTTTAGGGCACTGGTTCTTTGACTTACTGCACACGCTCTGCAAAGTTTTGCAGAAATCGGAAACACTTTGCTGCAAGCTGCAGCCACCCGCAGTCACAATTAATTGATAATCAATTGCTTGATATTTCAAACTGCAGCTTTGCACAAAAATCAAAACTGCTGCACACGTCGCATAAGAATACAGGGAATCGGCCGGAGAATCTGTTTGATAACCACCTCCCCTTTCAACCGCTTTAGCTATTATTTTTAGCGGCAGCGGTCTAGGTACTCCTCCTTCAAAAGTAGGAGAACTGCCCATCTGTTTACTTAACCCATGTGTGAGTCCCCGTCCGAACGAATTCATCCGGGCGGGCTTCGTTGCCTCAGGATGACAAACTCGTGCTATTAGTAAAAGAAAGTAGTATGCGTTGGGTTTGTCAACTCTATACAGGACTATATCTTAAAAGTGTCAACTTATTTCAGGACAATACATTCAGCGAAATCTATTAATCTGATAAATCTGCGATTCAGACAATTTCCTGATCGGGCAACCGTCGGAAATCCGTCGGGCATAATCAGGCAATCAGGAAAATACAAAACAATGATAACCAGCGAACTACCAAAAATCATTGCCCGATTCTGATTTTACCGCTCATCGGGTTTACCTGCCGTTATAGGCAGGCAATCGGGAAATGAGGTAAAAAGGTACATAACAACGTGATCACAGCACACGTGCCCACCCGACTGAATAGACGGGTCAACCAAAATCAGGACAAACCAACTTACAAAAAAATAACTACCAAATAAATTTGCGCAACTCAAAAGTTGCACATATATTTGCAACCTTCGGGTTGCGCATTAAATATTCAGCAAATGAAACAAGACATATTTCAGGCTATAGCCGACCCCACACGCAGGGCCATCCTAACGCTGATAGCCATGCAGGCATTAACGCCGGGCGCCATGGCCGAACGTTTTGACATGAGCAGACAGGCAGTATCGAAGCACATAAAAGTGCTGCAGGAGTGCGACCTGATAAGGCCAAAGCCAATGGGCAGAGAGATCTACTACCACTACAACCCTGAGAAAATGCAGGAGATGGACCACTGGCTGGCAGAACTGAGGAAACTATGGGAAGCAAGGTATAACCAACTTGACGATGTATTATTAACCATGAAAAACGAAGAAAAATGAGCAACAGTCTGAAATTTGACCTTACGGTAGACAAGGCAGCACAAAAAGTATATATCAGCAGGGAATTTGCTGCGCCCCTGCCGCTGGTGTGGGATGCCTACACCCGACAGGACATACTGGATAAATGGTGGGCACCTAAACCCTTTAGCTCCATGACAAAGGTGATGGACTTTGAAGTAGGCGGCAGACGGTTTTATGCAATGGTGAGCCCTGAAGGAATGGAGCGCTGGGCTGTGCAGCGGTTCACGTCCATCACTCCGAAAACCAATATTAAATACGCCAATAATTTTGCCGACAAGGACGAAAATCTGGAAATACCGGGATCTGACTGGGACATTACCTTCAGCGAGGAGAGTGACATAACAACCGTGCGTACTACCATATATAATGAGTCGCTGGAGCGCCTGGAGAAAATGATAGAAATGGGCTTCAGGGAAGGATATGGCATGATCATGAACAACCTGGAAGAGTTGTTAGGGGAGCAGGTGTAAGGTGACGGGGGCTGCTTGATAACCACCTCCAAATACAGAGCGAGAAAGAGAGCCCGTCTGGACAGCCGGGGAGCCGGGAAATGGCTAGAGGGGCTGTTTGACGATCACCTCCCCCTGCGGGTACTCCTTCCCGATAGCTATCGGGACTCTAGGAGAGTCCTCATGTTGTTACTTAGCCTGTGTGTTGCTCATGTGCTGAGAAATGTCGCCCTTCGACGGGGCTCAGGGTGACATTTCTTTAGATAATTTGTAGTTCGACTCTTTGGTGAACTCAGAGTAAACTTGGTTCGCTATGCCGGGGCTGAATATGATATAATTATCGTTTTTTACAATAGTTTTTATAAATTTGACTCCCCGCTTATTGCGGGACAAGTGATCCCTAAGTTGAATAGCTAAAAAATGCGTATGAAAAGAGTACTTCCCTTGTTGCTGCTGAGTGTGGTTAGCAGTAGCGTTTTTGCACAGCCTATACATTACAATAGGCTGCCGAGTATAGAAGCTGCCACTTACGATAACAATGGCAACGACCTGAGGGGCTTTATCAAGACCAATAAGAACGAACTGAACCTGCGCGGCAGTGCGGTGAATGACTACTCTGCCAATCACTGGGGCTACATGCAGATAAAGACCGTAAAGGTGCCGGGCGAGGACAAGAAGGGCAACCTGAACTACTACCAGACATTTGACGTGACACTGGGCCTCTACAAGACCACCAACGGCGCCAAGGGCACCTGGTGGGCACGCGAGTATAACTCTGCCAACGCCCCTATGCTCTACTACAAGACCAATGAGGCCGGCCGCCTGGACATGGAGAACGTAAAGTATACCGACATCACCCGCGAGCTGGAAGGCAAGACCTTTACCATAGTAGAATACTACGACAGCAGCCTGAACACTAAAGATCTGGATATGCTGCTGAAGAACACCCTGTATATCAAGAGCGGATCGGTAAAGAACGTAGAAGATTACAAAACGATCATCGATTTCTATAATACCTTCCTCAGCAAGTTCACCACCCTGAACGACCCTATGCTGGAAGACAAATCGTTCATCACTTTTGTACGCACTGCCAACGCCCGCTACATAGGTTACTTCAACGTGCTGAACGGTAAGCTCACCGGCAGGCTGGAATTACTGGACCTGCAGTTTGAAGCAGAGAAGCCAAAGTTTGTCAACGCTATGCTGAAGAACATTACCGGTAAAGAGATATATGTATATGGCGACAAGACCTTCGGTATGGAGAAGACCCTGAACAAAAGAGCCGAGGTCAACAACCTGAAACTGTATCGCAAATACACGACCATGACAGGTAAGTTTAATGAAGACAAGTAGGCCATGTGATGGAATGTGGAAGAAATGTGATAGAATGTGATTTTAAATAGACTACACAATAAATTGATAATCAATAAATTAGAAACCATCGAGCATTCGATGGTTTCTAATTTTAGCGGGTTGCCACCCCTAACAAACTCGACAATACATTAACTTTTTTTAAGGTTTTTTGCCCCTATTATTGGGGATAATTCCGCATCTTGCAAGCGCTTACTTCTATCGTTATATACACATGAAATACATTGCTCCGCTGGTGCTCCTGATCAGCTTCTACCATACCTCACTGGCCCAGCAACCTACCGCAGGCGGCCCCGGCAAGATAACCGGCCGCGTGGTAGACTCTGCAACCAAAGAGGCACTGGGCTATGCCGCGGTAGCCATTATGCCCAGGGGCACTACCAACATAGCGGGCGGGGTAATAACCGACGACAATGGCCGCTTTACGGTGGAGAACCTGCCGGTGGGTGAGTATAAAGTGAAGGTGGACTTTCTGGGGTATAAGGCCAAAGTAGTAGAGGGAATCACCCTTACCGCAGCCAAACCCGCCGCCACCACAGGCGATATTAAAGTAGCCTCCAACAGCAGCAGCATGAAGGAAGTGACCCTGACAGGCAGCCGCAACTTTATGGAAAACAAGCTGGACAAGTTTGTCTATAACGTAGAAAAGGATGTGACCAGCCAGGGCGGCATGGCTACCGATGTGCTAAAGAAACTGCCGCAGGTATCGGTAGACATCAACGGAAATGTAGAGCTACTGGGCACGGGCAATGTGAGGGTGTTTGTGAATGGAAAGGCATCGAGCCAGTTTGACAATAACCTGGCCGAGGCCCTGCAAACCATACCGGCCAACCAGATAAAGGCGATAGAGGTGATCACCAGCCCGGGCGCACAGTATGACGCACAAGGCACAGGAGGCATCATCAATATAGTGCTGAAGGACAATAAGAGCCAGGGAGTGAATGGCAATGTATCGGCCACGGTAGGCACAAGGCAAGAGAATGCCACCCTGAACCTGCACGCCCACAAAGGCAATGTGGACCTGAACGGCTATATACAGCGCAGCTATACCATAAAGAGCAGCACACTAAGCAGCCAGACGCGCATAGCCGGCGCGGACACACTAAAGCAAACGGGCACAGGCGACTTTCAGCGCAAGAGCGTAACCGGCTCGCTGGGCATGGAATGGGCTATCAATAAGCACAGCACACTGACCGCAGGCGTAAGCATGAGCGAGGCGCCCCACCTGAACAGCAACTTTACAGATCAGCATTCTATAACCGGCACGCAGGACACACTGACATTACGGAATGCCATCAATAACGCAGACTATAAATCGATAGACTGGAATGTGGGGTACAGGAAGTACTTTGACACAGCCAACCAGCACATACTGGAGCTCAACTACCAAGGCAGCGCCGATGTAGACTATACGAACTACCTGCAAAGTAACAGGTATGGAACGAGCAGCCAGCCCTACAGCGGAAGCCACGGGGATGATAACCGCAATATAGGCTATCACGTTTTATCGGTAGACTATACCCGCCCCTTCAGCAAAGATGTAACGCTGAATACTGGTGCCAGGGCCACCTTCTCTAACACCAATACCCTGGCCACACACTACCTGCTGAACCTGAATACCGACCAGTATGACTATGACGCGTCGCAATTGGATAAGTTCACCTACACGAGAGATGTGTATGCAGCTTATGCCTCCATCACCGTGAAGCTGGGTGAGCACTATAGCTTTAAGGCGGGCCTGCGGGACGAATATACATACACCACTTTTGTAGGGGACTCGGGCAAGTCGCCATCGTACAATACATGGATACCCTCCGGCGTGATATCGCGCAAGATGAAGGGCAACCAAACCCTGAAACTGAGCTATAGCCGCCGCATCCAGCGCCCATGGCCGGGCGACCTGGACCCATTCATCAATGCAGCAGACCCTACCAGCCTGAGCAGCGGCAACCCCTACCTGCTGCCCGAGAAGGTGCATAACGTAGAACTATCCTACATGAAGTCGTTTGAGAAAGGCAGCTCTATATTCGTGTCGCTATATATGCGCTACTCTACCGAAGACATGCAGAGCTACATTACCTACTACGACAGCCTGCAGGTGGGCAACAACATATACCGCAATGTATCTGTAAGTACAGATAAGAATGCAGGCACTCAGCAGGTAACGGGCATTAATACGTCGGGCACATTGTCGCTGTCACAAAAACTGGAATTGCGTTGCAATGTGACTGTATTCAATAAGTACATTCAAAGCAACCTGGTGGCGGGTGCAACATCTAACACGTTCAACTACCGCATCAATGGCAATGCGACCTACCAGTTTACCAAGACGCTGGCAGGTGAATTCTTTGGTAATTTCAGGTCGGCACAGACCGAGATACAGGGCAAATTCCCATCATGGACCAGCTATAGCTTTGCGATGAGACAGTACCTTTGGAACAAGAAAGGCAGCATAGCCTTTACCACCAACAACCCGTTTAACAAGTATACTGATCAGGCAACCAATGTAACGGGCACCAACTTTACCCTTACCAGCGATCGTAAGGTACCTAACCAATCGTTCGGCATCAACTTTAGCTACCGCTTCGGAAAGATAGAGTATAAGGAAACCAGACATGAGGGCATGGGGGAAAATGAATAGCTCAATTAGTTAGTGAGACAGATTGACAATGAAGTGGTTAATATGGGTAGTATGATGTTAAGGTTTGCGGCAAGAAAATTAATGAAACGTGATACTTGAGGTTTTATATTTAAAAATAAATAGCTACTTTAGCGGTGTGAATTGAGCACAATATGCTTAGTTTACTATATAAAAGGTGATGGTGCTCCACCTACTTAACCGTCCCCAACCGGGGTTCTGATGACGCCTACAAAACATTGTTTATCAGGTAATTAATAAAAATTACCTCAAGCACATTTGTAGGTATGTACATAAGAAAATACATCTTTCAACCGACAGCATTACTAAAGTATCTCTTTAAGTGGGCCGTACTTGCGGTGCCAGTAGCGTGGGTGGTGGGGTCGCTGGTAGCCCTGTTTTTATGGCTACTGGATGTGGTGACGCAATACCGCTGGCAGCATGAGTGGCTCCTGTATTTGCTTCCGCTGGCAGGTATAGCTATCCACCTGCTCTATAAGCTTTGGGGTAAGAATGCAGAAGCAGGTAACAACCTGATCATAGATGAGATACACGAGCCTGATGCAGGAGTTCCTCCAGCTATGACACCCCTGGTGATGATGACCACGCTCATTACTCACCTGTTTGGCGGATCGGCAGGAAGGGAGGGCACGGCGGTGCAGGTGGGCGGTAGTATGGCGCACCTGCTGGGCAGGTGGTTCAGGCTAGAGAAAGAGGATATGCGCGTCATGTTGATGATGGGCATATCGGCAGGATTCGGGGCGGTATTTGGCACACCGTTGACCGGAGCGGTATTCGCACTGGAGATATTGTCGATCAGAAAAATAAAATACAACTCACTGATTCCATGCTTGTTATCAGCGCTATTTGCTAATATAGTTTGCATTATTTGGGGTATACACCACACTCAATATACAATAAATTATCATCAAGCAAAAGAGTCTATTATCCCATTTTTACCTATTGATCTCGGTTTGTCAGGGAAAATATTTATTTCAAGTATTGCTTTCGGTATAGTAGCTTATCTATTTATTAATCTATCTCATAAACTAAAAAAAGCTTCGCATAAATTGATACCCGTTCATTGGTTGATACCGGTAATCGGAGGAATAATTGTTATAGCGCTTACCTATCTGGCAGGCACATATGACTACTCGGGCTTGGGAGTAAATACTTTAAGTAATACAGGTTATTCAATAGTAAGTTCATTTAAAAATCAAGGAGTTACGCAATTTAGTTGGTTGTGGAAGATCATCTTTACGGCTGTGACCTTGGGTATGGGTTTTAAGGGTGGCGAGGTGACGCCCTTGTTCTTTATCGGGGCGGCATTAGGTAATACCCTATCTGTTTATTTAGGAGGACCGGTTGATCTATTTGCGGCATTAGGATTTATTGCGGTATTTGCCGGGGCTACCAATACCCCACTTGCCTGCATACTTATGGGAGTGGAATTGTTTGGTACGGAACACGTATTGTCTTTCGCAATTGCATGCTTTACTGCCTACCTGTTCAGCGGGCACAAAAGTATTTATACCTCACAAAAGAGGCCAGCTGCCCAAAGAAAGTATATAGAAAATTAATCAACTAAACGCATCCGCTCGAGTATCTCATTGAGCATAGTGGCGTCTTCTGCAGAGAGAGACATTGTCTTATCAGTAATATCTTTTATCGCAGCATTGGCCTGCTCCAGATGCTTAAGCCCCTTGTCAGTAAGTGTGATAAGGGTTTCTCTTTTATCTGTTTTTGACGCGACCTTTTTGACCATTTTTTTGGCAATGAGCTTATCCAGGATACGGGGAACATTAGAACTTTTCTCTATCATGCGACCAGCAATATCCTTGACGCACATGGTTTGAGGATACTTTCCCTTCAGGATGCGCATCACGTTGAATTGTTCGGTGGTGATGCCGTTGTCTTTCATAGTTGAGTTAAAGTTCGTCTTCAACCAATAGGCTGTGTACAACAAGTTGAGCGTAGCCTTGTGTTGTTCATCTATAAAGCGAGTAGTTTGTAAGACATCTTCTATCTTCATGGTACAAATATATGTCGAGACATGAAAGTTAGGTAAGTATCAGTTTATTATTACATTTTTATTACCTGATTATTTGATATTCCTATATGAAACAATCGATGCATTTTACATTTAGTCCGGCCCATTTTTTACGCCTAAATTGAGTATCTTTGCCCACTTTCGCCGGCTGTATTTCCGGCGGGTATCTTGAGAATTCATATGCAAAACATTCGCAATTTCTGTATTATTGCCCATATAGACCATGGTAAAAGTACCCTGGCCGACCGTCTTTTAGAATTTACCAAGACCATTTCTTCCCGTGACATGCAGGCACAAGTGCTTGATGACATGGACCTGGAACGTGAAAAAGGTATCACTATCAAGAGCCACGCCATACAAATGGACTATACGTGGAAAGGACAAAAATATACGCTGAACCTCATTGATACCCCCGGCCACGTAGACTTTTCGTATGAAGTATCGCGTGCACTTGCTGCATGTGAAGGCGCACTGCTGCTGGTAGATGCATCGCAAGGAATACAGGCACAAACCATATCTAACCTTTACCTGGCGCTAGACAATGATCTGGAGATCATTCCTGTGATCAATAAAATAGATATGGATGGCGCTATGATACCGGAAGTAACCGACCAGATCGTGGACCTGATAGGCTGCAAGCCTGAAGATATTATACTAGCAAGTGGTAAATCAGGCATAGGTATTGAAGAAATACTGGCGGCCGTGATAGATCGCATACCGGCACCTAAGGGCGACCCTAATGCGCCACTGCAGGCTGTGATCTTTGACAGTGTGTTCAACTCGTTCCGTGGTATCATTGCCTACTTCAGGGTGTTTAACGGCACTATACGCAAGAACGATAAGATCAAATTCATACATACTGATGCTGACTATACTGCCGATGAGGTGGGTATCATGAAGCTGGCGCTGACCCCTAAGCAGGAAGTGAGCGTAGGTAACGTGGGCTATATCATCACAGGTATCAAGAATGCAAGGGATGTAAAGGTGGGTGATACCATCACTACTATTGCCAACCCTACGATAGATGCCGTACGCGGTTTCCAGGAAGTAAAGCCAATGGTATTTGCCGGCATATTCCCGGTAGAGACCGACGACTTTGAAGACCTGCGTGACTGCATGGAAAAGCTGCAACTGAATGATGCATCGCTGACCTATGAGCCGGAAACATCACAGGCATTGGGTTTTGGCTTCCGTTGCGGATTTCTGGGTATGCTGCACATGGAGATCATACAGGAAAGGCTGGAACGTGAGTTCAACCAGACTGTGATCACCACCGTGCCGAACGTTAGCTTTCACGCCTTCAAGACAAGAGATAAGGACAAGCTGATAGTGGTGAACAATCCCAGCGAAATGCCTGAACCAAGCAGCCTGGACCGCATATTGGAACCATTTATCCGCGCACAGATCATTACCCTGCCTGACTATATAGGTAACATTATGAGCCTTTGCCTAGGCAAGCGAGGTATCCTGATCAACCAGCATTACCTCACCCCTACCCGTGTGGAGCTGATATTTGAAATGCCGCTGACCGAGATCGTGTTTGACTTCTACGATAAACTGAAATCATGTACCCGCGGTTATGCATCATTCGACTACTCTCCACTGGACTACAGGGAAAGTGATATCTGTAAAATGGACATACTGCTGAACGGCGATCCGCTGGATGCACTAAGTGCACTGATACACCGCAGCCGGGCAACGGACTTTGGCCGTAAGCTTTGCGCCAAGCTGAAGGACCTGCTGCCTAAGCAACAATTCGTTATAGCCATACAAGCGGCACTGGGTGCTAAGATAGTAGCCCGTGAAACTATATCTGCCATGCGTAAAGACGTTACCGCCAAGTGTTATGGAGGTGACATCAGTCGTAAGCGTAAACTACTGGAGAAGCAGAAAGAGGGTAAGAAACGTATGCGCCAATTTGGTAGCGTAGAGGTACCTCAGGAAGCCTTCCTGGCCGTGCTGAAGCTGGATGAGTAGTCAATTGGCCAATAAGGCAATTTGATAATTTGGCAATATGGAAAACGGACTAACAACTGTTGTTGCCGGTTACATATGCTTTTACTCAATTTTCATTGATCTTGCGAAGTATTGATAATTAACTTTCAATTCTATATGTATTGGAATAAAATTTCTTTGCTACATTTTCTATAAATGAACGAACATTCACTTATTTTTGAAAAATGAGGACGAGAAATGAAGACAAAGTGCAGCTTGTGAAGCAAAAGGCAATGGAGATGCTTGTAGCTGACGGCCTCGAGGGCTTTAGTATGAATAAGCTGGCCAAAGCCTGTAGCATATCTGTCGCCACGCTATACATCTACTATAAAGATAAAGACGACCTGATCACCCAAATAGGGCTTGAAGAAGGTAAGCGCATGGCAGACATAACCATGAAGGACTTTACACCCGACATGTCATTTGCAGAGGGCTTAAGGGCGCAGTGGAAGAACAGGATAAAATACGTAAAGGGAAACAGCACCGGGGCACTATTTTTTGAACAATTACGCGGGTCTACCTATCAGGAAACGGTGGTACAAAAAATCACAGATGAATTCCGGCAAGTAATGGGCTCCTTTGTGATCAATGCTGTAGAGAGAGGAGAGATCAGGGTAATGCCCAAGGAAGTGTATTGGTCGGTTGCGTACGGACCGCTGTATTCCCTACTTCGTTTTCACCAGGAAGGAAAAAGTATGGTGGGGCATCCATTTGTACTTGATGAAGCTATTGTCTGGCAGACTTTTGACCTCATTATTAAAGCATTTAAACCATAAATATAATAACCACTACCACCCACTATGAAAGCACCAATAAATAACATCTACATATTCAAATCGAATATAAGCACGGCAACAGATAAGCTGGTCGTTAAAGACACGCTGGACATGCACCCGCAAATAGAGGAGTGGAGTGTGGATCTGGAAGATGAGGATTATGTACTCAGGATCATATCATCGCAGATGGACAGCAAAAAAATAAAAGAACTTGTAAGCCTATGCGGTTATACCTGCGAAGAACTGGACTGACGTAAACAAAGCAAAAATCCCTTAAATTAAGACCTACTACCCCACACACATCACTGCGAAAACAAAAAGAGTATGACGCAAAAAGACACCACCAAAATACCATTCACCTCCTATCAAAAATTTGCCATATTTATATTGGCTATTACACAATTCACTGTGATACTAGACTTCATGGTAATGTCGCCAATGGGCCCATGGATCATGAAATCGATGGACCTGACACCGGGCCGGTTCGGATTTGCTGTTTCAGCTTATGCCTTCAGCGCCGGCATTTCGGGCTTTCTTACTGCTGGGTTTGCAGATAAGTTTGACCGCAAAAAATTGCTCCTGTTCTTTTACTCCGGGTTTATAGCAGGCACTATCTTTTGCGGATTAGCTACCAACTATCCATTGCTCATCGCTGCACGTATAGTGACGGGCATCTTCGGTGGAGTAATAGGGTCCATCTCGATGGCCATCCTCACCGACCTTTTCGACAATCATCACAGAGGCCGGGTGATGGGATTTTGCAGATGGGATTTGGAGCCAGCCAGATATTGGGCCTGCCCATAAGCTTGTATATAGGACAAAAGTGGGGATGGCATATGCCATTATTTATGGTGGCCGGACTAGGTGTAATAGTTGCGTTACTTATTGCCACACGCATCCAGCCTATTACCAAACACCTGCTTGTGCAATTAGACAGATCGCCATATGCGCACCTATTGGGCACCATGTCTAAACGAAATTACCGTATTGGCTTTCTGGCCACGGCGCTATTGTCGGTTGGTGGATTTATGATGATGCCGTTCGGCACTACATTTGCAACGAACAACCTGCACATTGCAGATACAGACCTGTTTAAATTAATGATGGTATCGGGGATAAGCTCGCTCATCATCATGCCATTGATAGGTAAGTTTGCCGATAAGATCGACAAGTTTGTCTTATTTACCATAGCATCGGTATGGATGATGGTAGTGGTGGTGTTGTACACCAATCTGGGTATTACACCGCTGTAGGAGGTGATGATATTCAACGTAGTGATGATGATGGGCATTATGAGCCGCATGATCCCATCGAGTGCGCTGATGAGTGCCATACCCGACATGCAGGACCGCGGTGCGTTTATGAGCATCAACTCGTCGCTGCAACAGATAGCCGGAGGTATTGCGGCAGCTATTGCCGGGCAGATCATTTACCAGAAAGATAAGTTCAGTCCGCTGGAACACTACCCTACATTGGGTCTTGTAATGGTAGGCTTGTCGGCAGTGAGTATACTATTGGTTTGGAGGGTGAGTAACATGATCAAAAAGAAACTCGCCGAGTCGAAGGTGTAATTTGACACTGAGACGCGAAGACGAAAGGCACCTGTGTATTTGTCTGAATCGTGTATTAAACTGATTCCAAAATTCGACGGATTGCGATTTAAAGATTTGTGACGTCAAAATTGATGTTATTGCAGATATACCATTTGCCATATATTTGCTTCATGTACTTTGTGTCAGTGACCCGACTACGTTTAAAATCGCTTATCTATTTTCCGGGAATGGTGCGGGCGAACAGTGCAGTGAGCAAACAATTGGTGGTGACACCAGGGTTTGTGGCGGGAAAAGAATTGATAGATAAAGGACTTATCTTCTGGACCATAACCGTATGGCAAGGAGATGCTGATATGAAAGTATTCCGCAACTCGGAGGCGCATAGAAAGGCCATGCAAAAACTACCTGACTGGTGTAATGAAGCAACCTACGCGCATTGGCTGCAAGAAACAGACCAGCTACCCAACTGGGAAGCAGTACACCATAAAATAATATCGGAAGGCAGTGTGAGCAAAGTACGTCATCCATCGGCAGACCATGCAACCAAAAACTTTCTACCTCCGATATGGAAGAAAACGCAGCAGGTATTTAAAAAGGTATAAACGCAAGTGTTGTATCTTGCGCCCTTATGTCTGCCAACAGCCACCGTTATTTCTGCATTAATAAACCGCATACCATGTTATCCCAATTCATTGGCGGCGACGAGGGCATGACCATGCTGGGCAGTCTTGACTTTGCATTTCCCGAGGGCATACATGCTGTAGGCCGGCTTGACAATAATTCTGAAGGGCTGCTGCTGCTGACCACCAACAAAAAAGTAACCAAACTATTGTTTCAAGGTGAGACAGAACATAAGCGCACCTACCTTGTGCTGGTAAAGCAGGAGGTAAGCCCAAAAACACTGACCAAGCTGCAAACCGGCATCAGCATACGAATAAAGGGGGGTGAATACTATATCACCCCACCCTGCGACGTGCAGATAGTGGCGAAACCTGAGCGGCTATATAAGGGTAAATTTGACTTTAAAGATGAATGGCCACACACATGGCTGCGCATTACGCTTACAGAAGGTAAATATCACCAGGTGCGCAAGATGGTATTTGAAGCGGGGCATAGGTGCCTGAGATTGATAAGGCTATCTATCGAGGATATGGAACTGGGAGACATGCAACCCGGAGAGGTACGCGAGATGGACGAGGAGGAGTTTTTTGGTAAGCTGAGGATAGAGAACTGGAACTAGTGTATTCAGGTTCCCGTAAAGAAAATTTCACGCAGAGGGCGCAGAGCGTGTGCTACTATCTGAATCACGGATTTAAAAGGATGACGCTGATGTGAGGGGCAAGATAAGGGCTGCCCGGGCTGTAATGAAATAGTGGGGTTCAAATAGCGATCTTCTTTACCAGCATTAGTATATGGGCGTCATAGTTACTGAGCAGGATCGTTTCGAATCCCTCTATGTGCTTCATGTGCGGATAATTATAGATAATGATCACATCCTCCCTGGTATTGTTATAGATGAGCTGTAACATCAGCTTCATTTTGTTGCGGTTGTTGATGGGGCGATACATGTAGACAATATCAGCCTTTTTCATGCGGGTAAGGTCCATCTCCAGCAGATTGCCGTAAGTGACATCAGCCTTTATCTTTTTATGTATGGGTTGCAGGCCTATGTTGATATCGTATCCGAACGACTTGTAACCCATGAGCGCTGTGAAATGCAGCATATTGCCAATGCCGCAACCTGCATCGCAAAACACGGGTGACTTATAAAACTGCCGCAGGAATTGCAGGCATTTCAGCTCATCATCGTTGGTGATGATCTCGCGATAATAAGTATTATTCCCTGCCTGGTAGAGGTCGTCATCTGCATCTTTAGCCAAGTGTTTTTCAGCAAAGTTGTAATATTCCTTTACTGTGAACGGCAGCTTTGTTTTTGCTATGTCGCCTTCTATATCCTCATTCAGCTGTCGCAACTTTCTCTTAAGAACACTGTGCTGCTTAAAGAAATTGATGACAGCATTGCCCCCTTTACTTTGAGAAGGAGATGAGTGCTTAGTAGCGGGTTTTACAGGCATAGGCGGCTAAGGTAATCATTATACCCGCATATGGTCAGGTAGCCAGTTCTTTATGGACTTTTTTATTTCATCCGGAGATAGCTTTTCGCTAACCGCGCGGTCTACCAAAGCTACCAATTCCTCGTCGGGAGCGAACCTTAGTGCAGCTATATGCTTGAATGTCAGTTGTGCTTCTATAGGTTCCAATCGTTTTTGGGTGAGGATGTAGTAGCGCAGGCGCATTTCAAGGCGGACGATCCTGTTCTGATTACCGAGTGCATAGTGCTGACGCAGCATAAAGGCCAGCCAGCCAATAAGGATGAGGGCTCCGAGGATCAAGGCAAAGATCCGCTGGTGCCTGTTGATAATGGAAAAAGTGCCAATGGTGAGTAATAACCAGCTACCATAAAAAAGCACATGATGGGGAAAATAATATTTGGAATGGCTCTTATAACTCTGCGGTTCCATCTTTAATCTTTAGTGCTTACACCTTTGAACTGGTGGTGTGTCTCTTTGAACAATACATTGAATGTAGTGAGCGAACCATATACAGCAGTTATGTATTGTTGCAGCTCTACCTTATCGGCATCGTCGAGGCCTTTGTGGGCATTGATCTTTTGTTCCATCACACGGAGGCGGTCGCGCACCATGACTATCTTGTGGAAGAAGGTATCGATAGGCACCTCTTTTGTGGCCATGGTAGGATCTCCCGGTTTGAGGGTCATAGTGCCCCGCTTCCATTTAAGGCCGATAGGTACTAACTCGGTGTCGTGCAGACGAAGATCGAGTATATTGTTCAGCGCCTGCTCGATATCTGCCAGGCTAATGCCTTCACTTTCAGACTGCGCCTCTGCAGCCTCGACGGTGCTTAGCCCTTCATAGTCTTTACTGATGCTTTTGGTGCCTTGTTGTGACTTAAACCAAATGATATAAAACTCTAACGCAGTATCTACAATAACTCCCTTGCCAAAGTGCTGGTGCTCAACGCGAGAACCTATACCTAATGATGTGCTCATAGGGCAAATCTAATGGAAAAATTAACAACAGAAATGAAATAATTGGCACCTACTCTTCCTCTTCCCACGGCCCTGCGCCGGCCCTGATGAGCTCGGGTGCGCCGCTGGTGCAATCAACGACGGTGGAGGCCAGCGTGCTGCCTATGCCGCCGTCGATGACGATGTCTACCAGGTCGCCAAACAGATCGTGCATGATCTCAGGATCGGTGTAGTATTCCACATCGGTGTCCATAGGCAAGGATGCGCTCATGATGGGATTGCCCAGTTCGCTTACTATGGCGTGGCATATCTTGTTGTCTGGCACCCTTATACCTACGGTGTCTTTCTTTGTCTTGAGCAACTTAGGTACCAGCCTGCTGGCCTCCAGGATAAAAGTATAGGGCCCGGGCAGGCAGGCCTTAAGTACGCGAAAGACAGGCGTATCGACACTTTTGGCATAATCGCTAAGGTGGCTGAGATCGCTGCAGATAAAGGAGAACTGCGCTTTTTTAGGATCTATGTTCTTTATGCGCGCTATCCGTGCAATGGCCTCGGGGTTAGATATATCGCAGCCAAGGCCATAAATCGTATCTGTAGGATAGATGATGACACCACCCTTGCGCAGACAGTCTACCACTGTCTTTATATTACGGGGCTGTGGATTATCGGGATGTATGAATATGAGCATAGCGGAACAACAAAGTTACTACCCTATTTATAAACTATTGCTTTAATAAATTACTACATAGGGCAAATAACTATGTATACTTTAATTTTTCGAGGGTAAAAGTGTAATTTTGCGACTCTTACGACTGTAATCTATTCTAAAAAAATAACGACCGATATGAAAATGGATAAAGTGCTCAGTAAACTGGGCATTGAAAAAATAAATGAAGGCGCTGCAACTGGTGCTAAATGGCTGAAAGCAGGTGGCGAAAAACTGGACTCTTTCTCGCCCGTTGATGGCAAGAAAATAGCATCGGTGAACATGGTGACCCGTAAAACCTATGACAAAATAGTAGAACAGTCGCACGCAGCATTTGCAGAGTGGCGCATGTGGCCGGCACCTAAGCGTGGTGAAGTAGTGCGCCAGGTGGGCGATGCACTGCGTAAGCACAAGGAGCCGCTGGGCCGACTGGTATCATATGAAATGGGCAAGAGCCTGCAGGAAGGCTATGGCGAGGTGCAGGAGATGATAGACATCTGCGACCTGGCTGTGGGCATGAGCCGCCAACTGTATGGCCTGACCATGCACAGTGAGCGCCCGCGCCACCGCATGTATGAGCAGTGGCATCCGCTGGGTGTAGTAGGTATCATATCAGCATTCAACTTCCCCGTGGCTGTATGGGCATGGAACGCTACCATAGCCTGGGTATGTGGTGACACCTGTGTATGGAAACCATCGGAGAAAGCACCGATGTCTGCCATAGCATGTCAGAACATAATAGCAGAAGTATTTAAAGCTAACGGCGTACCAGAGGGTGTTTGCAGCCTTATAGTAGGTGGCCGTGATGCCGGGGAGTGGATGAGTAATGACAACCGTATACCGCTGGTATCTGCAACAGGCTCTACCCGAATGGGTAAGGCAGTGGCTACGGCAGTAGCAGGCCGCCTGGGCCGCTCGCTGCTGGAGCTGGGTGGCAACAATGCCATCATCATCACCGAAAACGCTGATCTGGATATAGCACTGCGTGCAGCTGTGTTTGGTGCAGTAGGAACTGCGGGCCAACGCTGCACGACTACGCGCCGCCTGATCATACATGAAAAGGTGTATGATGCATTTAAGAAGAAACTGGTAGCAGCGTACAAGCAATTGGTAATAGGTGACCCGCTGGATGAGAAGAGCCATGTAGGCCCGCTTATTGATATAGATGCGGTAACGGCATATGCTACCGCTGTGAAGGAAGTGAAGAAAGCAGGTGGTAAGGAAATAGTGCCGGCTGACATACTCACAGGTACCGGATTTGAAAGTGGCTGCTATGTGAAGCCATGTGTGTTTGAAGCCAGGAATGAATGGCCAATAGTGCAGCATGAAACCTTTGCACCGATATTGTACATTATGAAGTACACCACCCTCGCAGAGGCTATAGCTATGCAGAATGGCGTTCCTCAGGGTCTGTCGTCATCTATTATGACGCTGAACATGCGTGAGGCGGAACAGTACCTGTCGCACGAAGGCAGTGACTGTGGTATAGCCAATGTGAACATAGGCACCAGCGGCGCTGAGATAGGCGGTGCATTTGGTGGTGAGAAAGAAACTGGCGGTGGACGCGAAAGCGGATCTGATGCATGGAGAGCATATATGCGCAGGCAGACCAATACCATCAACTGGAGCGACCAGCTGCCGCTGGCACAGGGTATTAAGTTTACTGTGTAATGAAATAGAGTTTTAAAAAAAGTCACTACCCTGCAAGGGTCGGTGACTTTTTTTGCGCATGATATCCACCCTCACCCCAACCCTCTCCCTGAAGAGGCGAGGGAGATCAATGTCTGCGCAGTCGCGCAGCAAAACTTAAATAGGAGTTAGGATTAATCATTTTAAGCTTGCTACAGATATTCCCATTTCATTCACTGTAATGCATTTTTTATTAATTTGTGTGCCTATGAAAAGGCTGTTGTTATTATCTACCCTATTTATCGGCGCCTATACTACTACTCGTGCGCAAATACAGCCTACGGCTGTGGAAAATATGATGTACAGAAGAGTGCTGAACTGCACAGATATAGAGTATAATGCCCTGTGCATGATACCAAGGCTGTATAAAGAAGGCAAGATGGATACACTGGATGCGGTGATCACTTATTCGGCAGAAAACTGCGGCATGTATGAATACCTGGTGACGCTGAACATACTGCGCTCCATAAAAAATGGCACCTTTAAAGAGGAGATCAGCAACCTATATGACCCTAAGGGGGGTGAACATGCAGTGGATTCGGCCTACTACGCAAAAAATATACTGTCTTACCTGCAATCGTATAAAGAGCGGGCTGATATACACAGGGATAGTAAACGCTACTTTCCCTACACCATAGCGGCAATATGTGATTACTATGATTTTCTTAAATCGCTGGCTGTGTCGCTGGAAAGCAAGCAGGGAATGACACCGGTAGAGAGCTTTTTGGTGAACTACTATACCAACCCTGACACGGCAATGCTGCGCCGCCTGGTGGGGCCGGAGTATACAGGGACAACGCTACAAAACGCCTACAAGGGTTATGGAAAAGCAGGCGGTGTGAACCTGGGCCTGACCGCAGGATTCTGGATGCCTATGGGAAAGCTATCGGCGATGGGTAACCACCCCAGCCTGGGACTTGTAGCAGGCGGAAGGGGGAAGAACTTTATGTGTGATGTGGATTTTAATGTGCGCTTCGTAAATAGCCCGCAGGAGCATACCACGGTGAAGAATGATACGTTACGCTATGGGAAGGATTTCATAGGATACTACGTAGGGCTGGACATGGGGTACTCGCTGCTGAAGACCAAAAAGACAGAACTGGCGGTGCTGGGTGGCATAGCTGTGGACGCTATAGATATATGGAAGAACCCCAACAATACCGGCAACAATAACAACAACAGCAATAATGACCGGACGCTGTTCTCGCTGAACCTGAATGCCGGGCTGGGCTATAAAGTGTATATACACAACAGAGTGAGCAAGATCATGCAGAACAGGTCGTACATCGACTTCCAGGTGAAGTATAATTACGTGAACTATAAGAATGCAGGAGGTAGTGAGGTAACGGGCAATGCGGTGACCTTTGGTATTGTGTATGGCTCTTATAAAAAGCCCATACATCATTATTATGATGCGAAGTAAGGTAAAGGTCAGAAGTGAGAACCCAAATTTGGAGGTGGCAAATTTCAAAAAGTGAATTTCAAACGAACGTAATAGCCTTAAACAATGAAAAAGATACCCCTAATTTTATCAACCCTGGTGCTGCTAAGTTGTAATTCGCAACAGCCCGCGCAAAAAAACACAGCGCAAAAGAACGATACAACTAGCGCCACAAAAGATCTCGACTCTGGTCGCTTTGATACGACCATTAATATTGGGTATGGTTTCGAGGTGCATTGCACAGAAGGTGGCAAAGAAGATAGCGCAACTGTAGTCATCAGACGCCACAATAAGCTATTGTATCTAAAACACTCACTAGATTACTTCATGTTTGGAAGTGACAGCCTGAACCCGGTTATCTTATCCTTTGGTGACGAAAATTATGAGCTATTCCTGGAAATGGACAACCATCCAAACAAAACAACATTAAAAGGCATGAAATTTAATCACGATACTCTGGCAGGGGTATTCGAGTTCCCTACTTTCATTGCAAAGCCTTGCCGCATATTTAACGATAAAAGACTCGGTGTAGCAGGAACCTGGGATTTCTCTGAAGAATGGACCGATACTAGCAATAATGCCTTTATAACTCTAGATCCAATCATGTACTATGCTATTACTCCTGACGGACTGCTTCTAGACACGACAGAAACCATCAGACGGAATAAACGCATCTTTGGTATAAGTAACCCGTTCAAGGTAGAAACTGGCGCGGCGATAGCAAAGAAAAGAAGTCACCTTCTTAGGGAAGAATATCAAAGAATAGTAAATTGTAAGTGACATTTGGTATAGTTTACGGTTAGTATCAGAAGCCGATACATCACTATTATGATGCGAATTAAGGCAAAGGTCAAAAGTGAAAACCCAGACGGGAAATAAAAAAACAAAACGCAAATTTCAAATAAATATAATCATCATCTTATAAAATGACTGTACCCAATAATAGAGATGCCATATTGCAGCACTTTCAGGGAAAATGGTTCAGAAAAACGCAAAACAATGAAGTGATCTCTTTTACTATTGACGGCGAACGCATCAGCAACATTGAGGGCGCAGTTTATAATATTGATGAAGGATACTTTACATTGGCATTTAACAATGAGAATTTGAAATGGCAGTTGACTTCGCCGGTTTTTGGAATCAACTCCGTACTGGTCAATTTTGAAAAAGATAGTTTTACGATATTGCTTAGAAACGGAACAGATATTGTACCGGCCGTAAATATTACTGAGACATTTCACCAATTTGTGTCGTTTGATAAAAGGTTGAACAAATAATTGCTAGGTTGCGTCTTTCAAAGTTAAGTAAGGGCACAGCAATGAGCCTCATTTTGTATAACACGTGTGTAAGTTCCTTCGTGCCTCAGGATGACAAATTTTGATATAAAAATGTGTTTTATTATTTTACTTAGGCGCAATTGAACAAGTTGAAATGAAGAAAAGGGCTGATACTTGATAGCTGCCATACGATCAAAAGGAATAATGCCATTTTGGGGATAAAGAATGTATTTCAACAGACTGACCTCAAATCTATTCCCATAGATTCGGATTACCGATTTAGGAATGAGCTGGATAGATAGCAATATTGCAGATAAAACAAGGCAAAAATTAGATAAATGGGCATTCAGGAAAAAATAGAATATTATCGACGGAATAAACATTGTATTCATGTTGAGCGAAAGAAGGATGACTTTACAGGTTCATCTCAAGGGTATATTGTGGATTATTCCGAAGGTTTTTTGCTATTGCAACTGGTGAATGATCTAAGAATAGATGGCTATCAGATTGTGCCCATTTATACAATCAATAAGGTAAGATTTGATCGTACCGATAAATTTAGAGACAAGATCCTAGAGAAGGAAGGGCAAAAAGAAAGCGCAGGCATCTCACGTAAGATCGATCTGACTAGTTGGGTTTCCATTTTTAAGTCGATCAAAAAGACAGGGTGTTTTGTGACAGTTGAGGGTGAGGCCTTGATTAAATACGACATTCCATATGTAACTGTCGGTGCCATCAAGCGAATAGAAAAGGACAATGTAGTTATTCATTATGTTAGTACTTATGGCCTACTAGAAGAGCCTTTCGATAAGATCGCGTATAGTGATATTACGACTATACAGTTTGACAATCTCTATCTTAATCTGTATCAAAAATATTCCAATAAAAAATAACTTATGGACAAACGCACATTTCTAAAAAATTCTCTGGTTAGCTAAATAGTTGCATAATAATGAGGAAAATAGCCCGTTTATTAACTTTAAATAATACTTTATGAGAAAGACCATTCTATTTTTTTGCGTTTTGCTGGGATTTGCTGTAAGTGCAGTGAACGCGCAAGTGAAAGACGGGTTGCCTGATCCCATTGCTACCCTGGGCAATATAAGCATCCGGAACACGACAGCTACTGTGAAACAGATTTTGACCAACCGAAAGGTGATGATGAACCGAAGCGATTTTGAGGTGAGGAAGTTCGAAGTGTCCATAGTATTTAAAAACAAGAATGGCGAAGACCAATATTATGGTCCATTTACAGTAAAGAACTCTGCCGCATTGCCTGATAATATTTATCAGCTGATCGAAGAGCATCCTGATGCATTGAAGAAGATATATATTGAAGGTGTAGAAGTGGTAGGGCCCAGTAAACAGACAAGGTATCTGAACCCGATAATACTTGATTGCCACAATTAGATAAGAAGGCGAGTTATCTCGATACTCAATTTTACGTCGATTTTCAGGCGTTTTACGTCTAAAACCGGTGTTTTAGTGCTAAAATGTGTATAGCATGTGCAAAGAAAAGTGCATAATGTAGCCGACTGACCTGAAACCTGACCATTTATTCAAAAAAATGGTAGATTGCAGAGTAAACAATTATTGAACACAGGCTAACTCTTAAAACAAACAGATATGGACACTTCAAAAATGATCAAAGCATATTGTCTGAAGACAAAAGAAAAGAACGTTCCTATGCAGGACGCAGTGATCACCAAGACCGCTAAAGGTGGTTATATGGCAGGCGGCCACGATGGTAAAGGCAATAAAATGGCTGCTATCATGAGCGAAGCAAAGGCACTGCAGGCTATCAAGGATGGCGTTGCTAAGCAAGGTTTCTAATTTGTCGCTGACATCCAGGAATTTTAAAGCCCTGAACGGTATCCGTTCGGGGCTTTGTCATATCATAAATAAATGCGCCAATGTGATGGAATGCGGGAGAAACCTGCCTGCCGGCAGGCAGGTGTGATGCCCAATGAATTTGGGCGCCGAGGTCGGGCGTTAATTTGTGCTATAGGTACTAAAGGGCAAAGGGACTCGTGGGAGAATTTGCCTGAACCGGGATTCATTGGATTGAAAGATAGTATGATGCTTCTCTATGCTTATATCTGATAGGCGATCAGCCCGCTTTTTCTTCGGGTTGCTTTTTGATCTGCATACCCTCAAGGAACCAGTGTACCATTTTCATGCTCTTCATCTTATCTACTACGAGCAGAAAGTTTTTACCTACTTGCTTGAGGCGGGCATTCTTGGTCTGTGTCTGTATGTACTTTAATATATGGTTAAAGGTATCGGACTCGAAATAAGGAGAATCAGGATTGCTGACAAAATAGAGGCGCATCTGCTCATTTTTAAGTATGAGTTTTTCAAAGCCCAGTTCGCAGGCTATGGTGCGGCAGCGTATGGTGGTAAACAATTCTAATACCTGCGGCGGCACAGGGCCAAAACGGTCTTGCATGTCTTTGGCAAATTTGTTCAGCTCCTCGTCATTTTCAATATCATCTAGCTGCGTATAGATAGACAATCGCTCTGTGATGTTCTCGATATACGTATCGGGTATGAGTATCTCCAGGTCGGTATCTATAGTGCAATCGTTCACATAGTCGTTCTTACGGGCTATCTCCTCGGCAAATACATCTTTAAAGTCTGTGGTGCGTAGCTCGCGCATTGCCTCTGCCAGTATCTTCTGGTACATTTCGAATCCTATCTCTGCTATGAAGCCGCTCTGCTCGCCACCCAGCAGATTGCCGGCACCCCTTATATCCAGGTCACGCATAGATATCTGGAAACCACTGCCCAGCTCATTGAATTGTTCCAGCGTTTGCAGGCGCTTGCGGCTATCGCCCGGCAGCAGACTCATAGGCGGTGCCATCAGGTAGCAGAACGCCTTCTTGTTGCTACGGCCTACCCTACCCCTAAGCTGGTGCAGATCACTAAGGCCGAACTGGTGCGCATTATTGATCATGATGGTATTGGCATTGGCAATATCCACCCCACTTTCTACAATGTTGGTGCAGCAGAGCACATCATATTCCTTTTCTATAAACTTGAACAGCGCCTCTTCCAACTGGTGGCCTTCCATTTGCCCGTGTGCCATACCTATACTCAGGTCGGGGCACAGGTTACGCAGTAAGGTGACCATTTCGGGGAGGCTTTGTACACGGTTGTGCACAAAATAGACCTGACCACCACGCTCTGCCTCAAAATAGAGCGCATCGCGAATGGCGAACTCATCGAACACCATCACCTCGGTATGCACCGGCTGCCTGTTAGGCGGCGGTGTATTGATGATGCTGAGGTCGCGGGCATTCATTAATGAGAACTGCAGCGTACGAGGTATAGGCGTAGCGGTGAGGGTAAGGGTATCTACATTGGCCCTCAGCTCACGTATTTTTTCCTTGGCCGACACGCCGAATTTCTGCTCCTCATCTATAATGAGGATACCTATATCCTTGAACTTAACGTCTTTGCTGAGCAAGGCATGTGTACCTATGATGATATCCACCTTACCCTCTTCCAGACGTTTGAATGTTTCTTTCTTTTCCTTGGCCGATTTAAAACGGTTGACGTAGTCAACAGTGCAAGGAAAATCTTTTAAGCGCTCTTTGAATGTATTGTAATGCTGGAATGCGAGAATGGTAGTAGGCACCAATATAGCAGCCTGCTTGCTATCGGCCACCGCTTTGAAGGCTGCACGCACCGCAATCTCCGTTTTACCGAAGCCCACATCGCCGCACACCAGGCGGTCCATAGGTGAAGGCGATTCCATATCACGCTTCACGTCGGCAGTAGCCTTGCCCTGGTCTGGAGTATCCTCATAAAAGAAGGATGCTTCCAGCTCTGTTTGCATATAGGTATCGGGGCTGAAGGCAAAGCCCTGTGAGGCTTTGCGTTTGGCATATAGTTTTATCAGGTCGGCAGCTATGTCCTTTACCTGCTTCTTGGTCTTGCTCTTTAGTTTTTGCCATGCATCGCTACCCAGCTTGTTCACCCGCGGCACCGTACCTTCCTTGCCCGTGTACTTGGTGATCTTGTGCAGGGAGTTAATGTTCACATAAAGCACATCATTATCCCGGTATATAATGCGGATGGCCTCCTGCATATTACCGTTAACCTCTATCTTCTGTAAACCACTGTATACCCCTACCCCATGATCTATATGGGTAACATAGTCGCCGGGCTGCAGCTCGCGCAGGGCACGCAGCGTTAGGGCCTTGCCCTTGGTATAGGCCTGCTTTACATTGTATTTATGGTAACGCTGAAAGATCTGATGATCGGTATAGCAGATGGCCTTCTTCTCATGATCGATAAAACCTTTGCTGATCGATGTGCTAACGGGCACAAACTGAATATTGGCACTTACATCATCAAATATGCTGCGCAGGCGCTCCAGCTGTTTAGGGTTTTCTGCAAAGATGTAGGCCACATATTTTTCCGCCATACGCTTTTGCAGGTCGCTGATCAGCATGTTGAATTGGCGGTTGAACACCGGTTGCTCATCTGTAGCAAACTGGAGTGTAGCATCAATAGCATCGCCTGTTATTTTCTCCAGTGAGTGATTATACCACTCTATCAAATGTCTTGTTCTTAGCTTTCGCTGCCATTCCTCAGCCTTCTCAAAGTCAGCCTTGGATATCTCTTTGAGCATCTCCTCCTCGTGGTCAATGGCCACGGTGCCGATGTTCATTTTCTCGGGCAGGTCGTTGGCCATCTTGAAGATACGGCCTACGGTAAACGTGAAGTCCTTGGCCCATATCACCGTATTCTCCGGTAGAAAGTCGAGCAGAGATATCTTTTCCTGCGCCTCGAAAGACGTCTCGATATTAGGCAGGATAGACACCTGCAACAACTTACGCTCTGACAGCTGTGTCTCGGGATTGAAGATACGTATGCTATCGACCTCCGTATCGAACAATTCAATACGATAAGGATGCTCGTTACCGAAAGAGTAAATATCCAATATACCCCCACGCATGGCAAACTGGCCCGGCTCATACACAAAATCCTCGCGCTTAAAGCCCAGTGTCACCAATAGGGCCATCATCTCATCTACCTTTATGTTCTCCCCTACTTTAAGCGAGATCATATTGCGGGAGAGAGAGCCTGGGTTAACCACCTTCTCGAACAATGCTTCGGGATATGTGACCAATACCTTTTTATGAGGATTGTTGCCGGCAAACTTGGTGAGTGCTTCCGTGCGCAACATCACGTGGCTGCTGTTGAGCTCGTTGAAGGCACCTATACGCTTAAATGAATCGGGGAAGAAGCAAATATCCAGCGCCTTAGTAAGGTGCTCGAGGTCGTTATGAAAGTAAGCGGCCTCCTCTTTGTCATTGAGTATGAATACGTGATTGGCATCGGTGGCCTGCCATAAAGCAGTGGCAATGAAGTTGATAGCCGACCCTCGAAGGTTATCAAGGTAGACCCTGAGCTTGTGGCCAGGCAAAGAGATACCTGCCGCTATCTGTTTCACGCGGATATCATTCTGGTACAATCCCTGCAGCACTTCCAGATTCATCGGGCGCAAAGGTAGGGATTTAGTTAAAAGGGCAAGCAGGGAAAAAGTTAATAAGGTAATAAGTTGATCGGGGAATCAGAGCATGTATTATTTTCTCAATATCTTCTCCATTACCTTTCCTTTGGCCAGTTCATCTACTAGTTTATCCAGGTAGCGCATTTTTGTATTAGCGGGTCTTCTATCTCTTCTACCCTGTAGCCGCAGATAACGCCGGTGATCTTTGGTGCATTGGGATTCATCTGTGGGGCTTCGGCAAAGAAGGTTTCGAAGTCGCTTTTCTTATCGATCTGTTTTTGCAGGGTTTTCGCGTTATAGCCTGTCAGCCAGAAAATAACCGTATCCAATTCTTCTTTGGTGCGGCCTTTCGACTCCACTTTTTTTATGTAAAGCGGGTAGACACTTGCAAATACTATCTTGTATATTCTTTCCTTATTCATCCTGGCTAGCCGGTGTTATACGAGTGGTTTTATAGGCAAAAGAGCTTCTTGTTTTACTGCTTTGTCCCAATTATCCATTAATTCTGCCTGATGCATTGCAGCCCATTCTATTACCAGTCCCAAAACTCTTGGCGGCAAATACCCACTCCATAATTCTAACTTCTAAATATCAATGATTGCATTATACTCTCCATAATAAGCATGAAAATGAGGAGGATTATGTTCCCTGTAAAACATTTTAATAATGATACCAAGGAAGAAACTAATCTGCGGCATTATACAAAGGAGTATGAAGCAAATTTTCAGGTTTTAGATTCAAAATTTCTGCGTAGATATTTTCAGCATCTATTTCCAATTCATCCGACCATATAATAGCAGAGCCATCAGTATGTACATTCTGAAAAGCTGATCCGGTTTTCAATTGTTGAAAAATACCTTTTTGTACAAGGTCATTTAAATCTACAGTGCCTGTAACCCCGTCAGTGTAAACAACCTCAATCTTATAACCTTCCAATGCTTTAACACCTATTGCCTTCATAAACCAAATTTAAGACATTTAGACAATAAAAAGTCACTGACAATAACAACAAATGCCCCCATCCGGGAGCATTTGCATTATAAAAATCGATGAAAAATTATCCGCCGAAAGCATTGATGCCAGTCACATCCATACCCGTGATAAGCAAGTGGATATCGTGTGTACCCTCGTAAGTAACTACAGACTCCAGGTTCATCATGTGGCGCATAATGCTGAACTCACCGGTGATACCCATACCGCCTAATATCTGGCGGGCTTCGCGAGATACCTTTAACGCTATATCGCAGCTATTGCGCTTAGCCATAGATATCTGTGCAGGTGTTGCACGGCCTTCATTGCGCAGCACACCCAGGCGCCAGTTGAGTAGTTGACTCTTAGTGATCTCGGTGATCATCTCGGCCAGCTTCTTCTGTGTCAATTGGAAGCCTGCAATAGGACGACCAAATTGTATACGCTGCTTAGCGTAACGGAGGGCTACATCGTAGCAATCCATAGCGCTACCCAATGCACCCCATGCTATACCATAGCGGGCGCTGCTGAGGCAGGTCAACGGGCCTTTGAGACCACGGATCTCAGGGAATATGTTTGCCTTAGGCACCTTAACATTGTCGAACACCAGCTCACCAGTAGCCGATGCACGTAATGACCATTTGCCATGCGTTTCAGGAGTGGTAAACCCTTCCATACCGCGCTCAACCACCATACCATGGATAACGCCCTGCTCATCCTTAGCCCAAACTACAGCTATGTCGGCAAACGGGGCATTAGATATCCACATCTTTGCACCATTCAAAATGACGTGGTCGCCCGCGTCTTTGAAATTAGTGGTCATGCCGGCAGGGTTAGAACCATGGTCCGGCTCGGTAAGACCGAAGCAACCCATGAGTTCGCCTGTTGCCAGTTTTGGCAGGTATTTATGCTTTTGCTCTTCGCTACCGAATTTAAGGATGGGGAACATGACCAATGAACCCTGAACAGAAGCTGTAGAACGCACGCCTGAGTCGCAACGCTCCAGTTCCTGCATCATGATGCCGTAAGAGATATAATCGAGGCCCGGGCCACCATATTCTTCCGGCACAAAGGGACCAAAACAACCTATTTCACCAAGACCTTTAATGATCTGTTTAGGGAATTCAGCACGTTGTGCATATTCTTCGATTATTGGAGAAATTTCTTTTTTTACGTAAGCGCGAACTGTATCGCGGATAAGCTTGTGTTCGTCTGTAAGTAGTTCATCAAGAAGGTAGTAGTCGGGGTGTTGATAATTATCCTTTTCCATGCTATGTTAAAATTGATATGAAATTGTGCGCAAAGGTAGCATTTTTGGCATATTCATCTACTTTTGTGACAGATTTAAAGACAGGTTACAAGAGGTGTTGTTAGCTATGTAGTTATAAGAAATATTTATAACGGTGAAAACACAATACAGCAGGGCTTTTTACCGTCAGTTAAATGTATATACATCAATTGCGCAAAAAAGGAACAAAACATGGAACGTTTTTTGTGCAATATCATACGAAGAACAAATAGTAAATAACCGGCAAACTTTACTAGATATTTTTCGTATATTAACGTAAAAATTAAAATAAAGTAGTTCTATGAGGCAACTTAAAATTGCTACCCAGATCACCAACCGAGATTCCCAGGCAGTAGAAAAGTACCTTCAGGAGATCAGCAAAATATCGATGATCACCCCGGAGGAGGAAACTACGCTGGCACAAAAGATACACATGGGCGACCAGCGTGCGCTGGAAAAGCTGGTTAAATCCAACCTTCGTTTCGTGGTATCTGTGGCCAAGCAATACCAACACCAGGGACTTTCGCTGAGTGATCTTATTAACGAAGGTAACTTAGGCCTCATTAAGGCAGCACAACGCTTTGACGAGACCAAGGGTTTTAAATTCATATCATACGCTGTGTGGTGGATCAGGCAATCTATACTGCAGGCATTGGCCGAGCAGGGACGTCTGGTGCGTTTGCCGCAAAACAAGATAGGCACTTACAATAAAGCAAATAAAGCATTTATCGCTTTTGAACAGGAAAACGAGCGCGAACCATCTACAGAAGAGTTGGCGGGCATACTGGACATGAGCGAGACCGAAGTGACCAACATATTTACCAGCAACACCCGCCACACATCGCTCGATGCACCTGTGCATGAGGCCGAAGATGTGGCAATGGGCGACCTGCTGGAAGGCAGCAGCGATACCGACGATGACGTGATGAAAGATTCACTACGCAACGAGATACGCCGCATATTGAAATCACTGAGCATACGCGAAGCGGAAATACTGGCAGCCTACTTCGGTCTGGATGGTGATAATGGCCCGAGCATAGAAGAGATAGGCGAAAAGTATGACCTGACCAAAGAGCGCATACGCCAGATCAAAGAGCGTGCTATCAAGCGCCTGCAGAAGGCACGCTACAGCAATGCACTGAAGGTGTACTTAGGTTAAACATTTAAGGATAGAACAAATAGGAAAACGGAGGCGAAAGCTTCCGTTTTTTTGTTGAGAGTATGATCGTTAGTCTACGACCTGCGCCGCATCCAGAGTAATAATATTGGAAAAGGTATCGCATGAATTGCCGGTGTTATGGTGCCAGTTTATCTTCACGTTTATAGGGAAGGTAGCAGTAGAAAGATCTACTGTGCTGCCCGGGGGCATGGCATTAAACTGCGCTGTACTATCCGTTACACCGTGTATCCTGATCATAAATGCAGCTCCGCAAGCTGTCATTGTGAGGTTAGGACCCGTTATGGTAGCGGTATTCATGAAGGCATCGGTTGTCTTTGCCTTTTTACAAGAGGATAAAGCGAGGACAGCAATTATGAATGTAACAACGATCGATCTCATGTCTTTATAATTTTATGGCAAGGACAACATATCTGGTAATAACATATCAAAAAACATACCAGAATTGATGCTTTTTTTTATTTGAGTAAATATTTGTCTGTTAGGTGAACTTACTTACCTTTGCACTCCCTGAATACAAAATCAATGCAATGCCCGGGTGGCGAAATTGGTAGACGCACTGTGTTCAGGTCGCAGCGTTCGCAAGGATGTGCTGGTTCGAATCCAGTCCCGGGCACCAAACCAAAACTTGAAGTCCCTGTAAATACTGATTTGCAGGGACTTTTTGTTTGCATCCGCACCCAAAATGCGCCCAAATCAATTTTGTTTCACCTTATTTTACCTATTCTACCTTGTTAGGTATTGTTAGTTTCATTGTCCTCAAAGAGCTATTGTCAGATTACAACAAACCTACAATATGTACCTAATTTTTGCATGACATAAGCTAATATGTTTTAAATACGTTGACTACCGTGACTTCTAATTGTTTAAGTTAGGTTTCCCTATCGGGCTGATTACACGATTAAAAAAATTGTTGAGGACTGTCGTATAGTCACTAAAAAATAGACGATAATAACCTGCATTGATAGAGCACAGTTAAATTCCGTTATACTGTAGTGTCAATTGCAAGTACGGCTCCCCATCGTCACCATAACAGTGGATCTATTGTTGCCGAGTTGATCACGAGCGCGCAAAAAAATACAGGCAAGGTACCTTGCCTGTACAAAATGCCGTAGCATATATGCTTAGTAATTAGTGATAACAGTGATGGCCAGTCCCGGAGCACCGGAACCGACTGCAGTACCGGTAAGCATAACTGTATATACTTTACCTGCGCTAAACGTGGTGCTGCTCAACTGCGCCAGGTTAGCCGGAAAAGTAGCAGGATCGTCCATAGTAACGGTAGTACCTGTAGCAGCTGCTATAGAATGGTACTGGCCGATGCTATTAGCAGAGATATTAGAGTCAATGGCCACATTACCGATATAGCACTTTTCATTAAGCGCATCAGGACTCAGGTTCACAAACCGCACTTTAGCCATGCCTGAAACTACCGTCAGGTCATCAGATGCGGCGAGGTAGGTGGGGTGCGTAATGCTTCCACCTGCAAAAACTGAATAGTGCTGATCGGTAGTGGCAGATAGTGTACCGTTAACCAGCGTTCCTACACCGGTAAGGTTGTATACTATATTTACAGAGCTACCTGCAGTAATATATTGATATCCTGAAGTTTTAAGGAAAGCCATATTAGACGCGTTGCCTATGGCTGTGCCACCTGCGGTAACGGTCACACCTGTGTTGGCAGTGCCTGTACAACCATTCACCACCATTACACTTGCGCTATTGGCGGGTGGGTTATTACTACTCTTTTTACAAGAGAAAACAGTTAGAAGAAGCAAAGAGGCGGCTGTTAACAGCATTGGTTTTTTCATGATCATATTTTGTATTTAAAATCTACATACAAAAATAGAGCCAACACCAGAGCATCGTCTTAAATTGGCTTTACATTATCTATTTTGGGGCGGTGTTTTCTTCATAAGCTGCATGTCATAGCTGAATTACCGACGAACTTTTAAGGTGCGCATGATATCATCTGCATATTTCCTGTCACCGTCCGTTACAGCGGTCTTAAAGTAAACCGATATTTGGACATCATAAGAGTCCTTGTGCACAAAGTATAAAATGCAGAAGGGATAATAACGCTCTGAGGGGCTTACCGAATAGGTAAGTATCGTGGCCATCTTCTCTTTCTCGCAGCTGATCAAATTGAATGTAGAATCTTCACTAAGTCCGCGAAGCTTAACATCCAGATCCTTCCATGAACAGCTTAAATAGTTATCAACGCTGGCAAATGCGCTCCGGTTTGCCGTGATTGCCATAATAGTGTGGTGCACTGAATCTGTGTATACCTTCTCGTCGGCTGTAGAAATAGAGGGATCCAGCACCATCCCTGCGGGCATGCGCAGTCTTATCGTAGGGTCTCTCTTTACAACAGTAGCCTCACTGGCGCAGGCACCAAGGAAAAGGGCCGCTATTAAAATACCGGTAATTATATAACCGTTTAGTATTATAGACCTACCTTTCATCATACTTCTACTTTTATAGATTAACAGCTTACATAAAGGTACTAAATAGCATGTAACGCCATTATGGGAATTGGCAAATGAAGGGCTATCTCTTTAGACACACTCCTGTGAAACATAGAGCCGATAAAACCATGGTTTATAGGTATGGTTATCAGCAGATCAATCTGATTCTGAACTGCGGAATCAGCTATAGCCTCCTCAATGGTATGGCCGCTTGCAAAATGAAACTTCGGGTCATAAGCGGAGAAGGTAGCCTGCAACGAACCCGCAGATGGAAATGTTTTAGGCTTATGAGGGTCAAAGGAGGTGCTCACATAAATAAAATGCAGCTCACCATTCACCGCATCCAATAATCTTTTTATGTCTTTTGCCGGCATGATCTCTGCAATATTCTTCAGATCCCAGGCAACACCTACCTTTTTGATCTTAGTAAATTTTGCATCACAGGGCACTATAAGTACCGGGTATTCCAAGTCTCGCATGGCTGCCATACTATTGCTGCCCAGAATCAGCCTCTCGGTCCCACCACTGCCGTTCACACCCATTACTATGGCGATAGTCTCGTTTATATTAGCTGCATTATTTATATCGTTTAGCAAGCCGCCCATAGTCACCGTTGTCGCAATGTTAACAGCTCCGGCGCTATGTTCTGTAAGCGCATCCTTTAGTTGCTTTATACTTTCCTCTGCATCCTCTTCCAGCAAGTCGATAGTCTCAGATGTTGTCTGTACTTCGGCAATAGCAATTGGAATGCTTACAGAATGGAGCAAGATAAGGTCCGCATGTATTACCTTTGCAAAGTCAACTGCGTAAAAGGCTGCATTTTTTGATGCAGCAGAAAAGTCGGTAGGAACAATAATAGTTTTCATAGAAACATATTTTCATTTTATTTCGGCATTCCCCAAAACCTTGTATCAAGATCATACCGGAAACAGAGTTCAAAATAACAGAGTACTCAGACACTCAATGGTGATCAATTTCAGGGCTTAATATGATATTGGTCATGCCGCGGGTGCATCTTGCCGGATAGTTTTGCTGCCTTATTACAACAGATGGATCTTCGTTATGTTACCGCTGCTGAAGCGGTTAGGGTTGTTGCAAATGGCAATAGAGTGTTTATACATGGTAGTGCTTCAACGCCCGTCTCTCTCGTCAACGAGTTATTTAAAAGGGCTGGTGTGATTAACGACGTTGAGCTGGTATCAATGAGCACCTATGGTAATTTAGAATGGAACCACCCGGAAGTGCTTAAAAGTTTTCGCCTGAACTCCCTGTTTGTATCTGAAAATGTCCGCGATTGGGTAAATACAAGCGGAGGGGAATATATACCCGTTTTCCTGAGTGAGATCCCACAGCTGTTTGACCGGAAAATATTGCCGCTGGATGTGGCTATAGTACAAGTGTCACCGCCTGACAGAAATGGCTATTGCACGTTAGGAACATCGGTAGATATAGCATTAAGTGCTGTGCACAATGCTGCAAAAGTGATAGCACTTGTGAACCCAAGAATGCCGCAGGTACAGGGTAACGGCATTGTGCACGTTTCGAAGTTTACGGCTATGGTGTGGGAAGAGTTTGAGCTGCCAGAGCTGAACTATGGAAAGGAAGCAAGCGATATCACCCAAAAAGTGAGTAGCTACGTAGCCGGCGAGATAGAGGATGGCGCCACCTTACAAATGGGCATAGGTACCATACCCGACACAGTACTCAGATACCTGACCGGACATAAAGGCCTGGGCGTACACACCGAAACATGCTCTGATGGTATGCTGCCATTGGTAGAGAAAGGAGTGATCACCAATGAACATAAAAATGTGGTGAGGGGAAAGATTGTTACCTCCTTTATCCTCGGCACCCGAAAGATATACGACTTTGTAGACAATAACCCTATTATCAGCTGTATGGATGTGGGATTTGTAAACGATTCTGATGTCATACGCAGAAACCCTAAAGTAGTATCGATAAATAGTGCGATAGAAGTGGATATCACCGGCCAGATATGCGCTGACTCGATAGGCACCTACCAATACTCGGGTATTGGGGGGCAAATGGATTTCATGCAGGGTGCGGCACTATCTGAAGGTGGCAAGCCTATCATAGCACTATCATCTACCACTAAAAGTGGCATCTCCCGCATTGTTCCGGCGCTCAAAAACGGCGCGGGCGTTGTTACCACACGCGGACATGTACATTATGTAGCCACGGAATATGGCATTGTGAATCTCTATGGAAAGAACATGGAACAACGTGCACGCCTGCTCATCGGCATTGCCCACCCCAACCATCGCGAAGCACTGGAACAAGCACATTACGAGAGATTTGGGAGGATGCTGAAAGGGATCTGACCGTTCAATGTTCACCCGGAAACAAAGCATCCGGGACGAACAAAAAATCAACAGCAATAGCATGAGTAAAATCATTAGTATATGTGACGGCCATCATCAGTTACACTGGCAGGTGTCCGTATACTTGCAGATTAGTATCATTGATCAAACATAAAGCTACACAACATGTACGTACAACAGATCTATACCAATTGTCTGGCACAGGCTGCATATTATATCGAATATGGTAAAGAGGCCGCAATTGTTGATCCGCTAAGGAATCCGGAACCGTATATACAACTGGCAAAGGAAAGAGGTGCGACGATCAAATATGTTCTGGAAACGCATTTCCACGCAGACTTCGTATCCGGACATATAGATCTGTCTGAAAAAACTGGAGCATCCATTGTGTTTGGCCCTGACGCTACACCAGGTTATAAAGCATACATAGCTACTGATGGAGAATTGTTAACACTAGGAAACGGCTATATTAAAGTATTACACACCCCGGGGCATACTATTGAATCGGCCTGCTATTTAATACTGGATGAATCAGAAAAGCCAGAGGCGGTTTTCACAGGCGACACCTTATTTATAGGGGATGTGGGCAGGCCAGACCTGATGAGCGGTAACCTAAGCAAAGAAGTACTGGCAGACAAATTGTTTGATTCGTTAGATAAAAAGATCAAAACATTGGCCGATGATATTATTGTTTACCCCGGTCACGGTGCCGGATCGGCTTGCGGCAAAAATATAAGCAGTGACTCGCAATCCACTATCGGTCGCGAGAAGCAATTCAATTATGCTTTAAAGCTCAAGGGAAAAGAAGAATTTATAAAAGCGGTCACCTCGGGCCAGCCTGATATACCGCAATACTTTTTTACGGATGCAACTATCAACAAACAAGGAGCTACCTCGTTTGATGAAGTGCTCAAAAAAGGTATGGTAGGCTTATCAGTGCAACAATTCAATGCGTTCAGGCAACAGGGGGTTGTAGTTCTTGACACCCGGAGTGCTGTTGACTTTGCAGATGGTTTTGTCCCCGGCTCTATTAATATTGGTCTGGGTGGAGACTTCGCGGTATGGGCGGGCACACTCCTATCACCTAAAACACCACTGCTGCTGGTGGCAGAGCCAGGGAAGGAAGGAGAAGCGATAGAGCGCCTGCTGAGAATAGGATATGACCATATAAGCGGCTACCTGCAAGGAGGCATTCATGCATGGTTAGCCGACAATAGAAAAATGGACAGTATTCCAACAATCGATAGTCAGGATATTGAGAGGATGATCGATGAAGATAGTTATTACCTCCTTGATGTAAGGAACCGGAGGGAAGTGGCCAAAGATAGAATTGCCGGCTCTATGCATGTGCCGCTTACCGAACTTGCTGAAAGAAGCAAATCCCTCAGCCTCAGCAAGGACACCAAATGGCTTATATATTGCGCCGGTGGTTACCGGTCAATGATCGCGGCATCTTACTTAAAACATGAAGGATTCACGTCTGTAGCCAATGTAAAAGGTGGCATCACCCATGTGCGGGAAAAATCTCCTGAGCTGATAGAGGTAGGATTAGAGACCGAATAATAATACATCAAGCCTAGCTGCATTTTTACCATCAGTAACATCGGTTGCCGAACAACTCAATGTATCGCCGGGGTATTTAAGCAATTTACTGAAAGTGCTTACCGGTCAGAATACCCAGCAACACATACATGAAAAATTGATCGAAAAGCTAAAGAAAAATTATCAACTACCGATCTATCGGTAAGTGAGATGGCCTACGAACTTGACTTTGAATACCCTCAATCTTTCAGCAAACTATTTAAGACGAAAACAAGCCTGTCGCCACAGGATTTCAGGCAGTCGTTCAATTGAAAAACAGCGTGTTCACAATAATTTATTTGCAAAAATGCAAACCGTGAGGCACTTTTGTTCGTATTTAGCTGATTAACGCGCACACAAATGAAACAAGCGGCTTACCCGAAGAACGAAATAGATAGGATCATAGCTCTTGCTGATTTCAATCTGGACTACACGAATTTAGCTGATACCTTTAACGACCTCACCAAACTGGCAGCCAAAGTGACGGGTAGCCCGATATCTATGGTGAACCTGATAGACAACTACACTGTTTGGACCATATCTAACTACGGCATGGCTGTAGAACAAACACCGCGCGAGGATAGTGTGTGCCAGTACACCATATTAGAAAAAGAAGAGTTTAAGGTCAATGACTTGGCTATAGACCCAAACTTCAACGATGCACCGTTTGTTACCGGAGCAGACCATCTCCGCTTCTACCATGGTATCCCTCTTACTGTTAAAGAGCATAACCTGGGTGCACTATGCGTCTTAGATAGAAAAGAAAAAGAGCTTTCAGCTGAAAAGATAGAAATGCTGAAGATCATAGCAGACGAGGTAGTCAACAGACTCAAGACCATACAATACATAGAGTCGCTGCGCTACAAGGTCTATGAAACTAAACAAGCGCAGAACAAAGTCGCACATGACATTAGAGGGCCTATCGCAGGTATTATGGGCTTGGCAGACATCATCAGTCAGCAGGGTAAGAATAACAACCTGGACGAAGTGCTGGAGTTTATTCGCATGATCTATAAGGGAGGGAAATCGGTACTGGAGTTGGCAGATGATATCCTCTCGGAAGACAAAAAGGTAAAGGCAGAAGTAAAAAAGGGAGAGGAGATGCTCCTGAAACTGAAAGACAGATTTGGACAGCTTTATACACCTCAAGCAAGAACTAAGAACATAGAACTGAAAATAGAAGTACTTAATGCGGCTGATGAAATAAAAATACCTCAGCCTAAACTGATGCAGATAGCGGGTAACCTCATATCGAACGCTATCAAGTTCACTCCTCGATTTGGCAACGTTACAGTTACCCTAGACGTACAGGGTGCATCAGAACACGAAAAAACGCTGCATATAATTGTAAAAGATACAGGGGCGGGCATAACCAAGGCTGATATTGACAAATTGCTTAATGACAACAGCGAATCAACTGAAGGCACCGAAGGTGAAACAGGCTATGGCTTTGGCCTTACATTGGTAAAACACCTCGTGAAGGGACTAAACGGTACTTTCAACATTATATCGGAAGAAAATAACGGCTCACAATTTCAAGTGGCGATCCCATTTAGTTTGTAGCGCAACATCACAAACAAAAAAAACGGATTGCATTTGCAACCCGTTTTTTTGTTTTTCCTGTAAGGCGTTTTACCAAACAGATACAGTAGACTGCCTGAGATAGCTTTTAGATGACATTACATCATAAATGCGATGGATCTCATATTCGTTGTTGGTATGGAACATCGCCAGTATTTCTTTCGACTTAGCATCATTTTCTTTTGCACTACTGAGTAAGTTAAAGAAGCTTACCTCGGCATGCTGGTTCTCCATTTTAAAGTCATGCATATCTACATAGTACTTACAACCTTTTACAGTGATATCCACGGTGTAGTAAACTTTATACATGCCGGGAGCCGCGTTGCGCTTATCGGCTGAAAAAACATATACTCCATACCCGGTATAGCTGTGCTTTTCAGACTCCAGCTTCAGCATTTTAGAGCCGAACATTTTTTTGAAATAATACACGGCATTATGGTCCATATCTTCACGCGTGAAATTATCAGTATACTTCACAACGGTATCATAATAGGGTTCCCGGCCCTTAAGTGGGATATGCGATGCGGTAGATTTTAACCACTCCGCCTTTTTATCCACATGCCCTGTAAATGTAATATCCGGCAATGTTTTCTTGACATTCACGCTTTTTGCCGGTTGGCGTGTCTGGGCGGTCATATTGAACACCGGAAACGCAACTAGTAAGAAGAAGAAGAAGAATTTCATAAAATCTGTTTTTAAGTGAGTGTTTGTTTTGTTTTTGCGTTTTTAAATACTGAGTTTTAATTCAGCCTGTCAAAGGTAAGTAAATTTTGTTAATCATTAACAACAATAATAAAAAATCTTTTAAATTTTTATACTTTATTAAATAAAATACACAAAATGTCAATTAACAATAAAAGTAGTTTTTAATAACGAATAGATAACTATTTAAGTAGTTTAAAGAAATATAATTACTATAAAATGAATAATTACAGTCACTTACGATGATATGTTGCCGAAGGCAGTTCGCCTAACTAAGGTGCACCTTAGAGGCTAGGAAAGGTATAAATGGCCATTTTTAATGATTAAATTAATAAAATAAATATTATTTTATTAACAAAAAAAAATCGAGTCATTAACAAATGAATGCCTTGAGGAAGGTATAAAACAGGGTAAAATGAGGATCAAATCCTCGTAGCACGTACTGTGTCATTGTACAGATACAGCACTATTAATGCCGCTATAGAAAAGAAGAAACTGATAAGCCCCATATTGATAGCTATAAGCAAGTGAAACAGAAGTGCGGGAATAATTAACTTCTTCCTGATGCGCCAAGGAAAGAATAGACAGCCGGCGAGTACCAGCTCTAACGCAAGCACTCCCCATGTAAGCAAATACACCGCTGGTGATAAGGTTATCCACTCATTAATGCGCTGCAGCCAGCCTACTGCGCCCAACCTGTAGTGGGAAGTATAGTAATAGACAGCTGTACCATCCCGCCATTCCTTCACCACGAACTTTGACACGGAAGCATCAAAATACACCAGTGCAGCCTGTATGTGTATCACGAAAAGAGCGATTCCGGCTACAATATTGCGTTGAGATGGTGCCGCCCGCCCTACTCGCTTCCACTGGTTGATACGCGGATCTGTAAGGCATATCGGCAATAGCAACAGCGACAACACATAGGCCAGCTCATCGCCTCCATTATAAAGTATAAAATAGTTATGAATGCTAAAGCATGCCCAGAAATGAAGCACACCTGTTACCTGAGGCAACAGACCGGTCATAACTATCAGCAATATAATAATGACCACGACCTTTGCTTTGTCAGGAGCCATTAACCTGAACAGATTAACCTGTTTAAAGGGAGCGCGAGCCTGCTGCTTATTCATTGCCTGATAGTCGGGCAACTTCGTGTAGTTATGATTTGCTACCACGGAAAGATCGTTAGTGAATAAGGTAAGCAACATACCAAATGCCAGCAGGAAGCGCGCTATTGCGATCCTTGGCGTATGGACACTTCTGCTTTTCAGCCTGTCTATCAGTATATCTATATACTGTCTCATTGTATATGCCTGATGTTTATAGGGAGCACTATTACTCGCTTCAAAGGCTTGTCCCCTGCCATGGCTTCTTCTCTCGTCAGCGGCTGCTCTTCAGTAATAATATACTTACCTTGCAGGTAGCGCACGTTAGCGGATGAAATGTCATTATATTGCAATGTATCAATTGATATATACCTATTGATATCATCGCCGGGCTTCAAATTTATTTGTGTTTGCTTCATGACAGACAATGACACAGTATCCTGCATAATATAACTCATCTCAGCAGCTATAATTTTGTAGTCCCTATTAAGCCCAAAGTCGAATTTTGCAGCAAATGGCCTGATATCGTAAAGTCTTGCTTTGCCTCCATCTATAGTGTATAGCTTATATACAGGTTCATGTGGTGTACGTGTATACACATTCCACCTCACAGGAAAAAAAGTAAAAGCCACTGTTTTGTTGGCATATCGTGAAGGGATGATCTTGAACCGGGTGAAACTTGAAATGAGGAAAAAGACGAATAGCAGATAAACGGCACCTGTAGCCCAAAAGACTATAGCATCTCTATTTTTCTGACTCATATTACTCATGCAAGCTTTCTTATTGCCATCTATCACTATTCGGCACCTCAAAGCTATTATTCATTTTCATAGCATCACAGCTTTGCTGTGCTGATATCTATCATAAAACATAAAAAGTGCTGTTAATAACCTGCTTCAGCGCATCAATATTACCGGGCAGACAATACAAAGTCCCTTAAAATTGAGATATTTGCACCCAATTTAAATAGCAGCAAACCAACACAAACCTCGGAAAATGTCATTATTTGAGCAGATACAGGAAACGACAGCATTTATAATAAAGCAAATCAAGCATAAGCCTACCGTAGGCATCATACTGGGCAGTGGCCTGGGCGGGCTGATTGACATCATAGAAAAAGAAACAGAGATCCCCTATTCTGCAATACCTAATTTCCCGGTATCTACCGTTCAAGGTCATGATGGCAAGTTGGTATTCGGTAAGATAGGTGGTAAGCAGGTAATGCTAATGGCCGGACGCTTTCACTACTATGAAGGCTATAACATGCAGGAAGTTACCTTTCCCGTACGTGTGATGAAGGCATTAGGTGTAGATACGGTAGTTGTATCTAACGCTGCTGGCGGCACTAACCCTAAGTTTGACATCGGCGACCTGATGATCATTCATGACCATATCAACTTATTTCCTGAGCATCCGCTGCGTGGCCCTAACGATGAACGCCTTGGAGTAAGGTTTCAGGATATGAGTAAACCATATGATGCACACTTGATACAACTGGCTGAAGAATGGGCAGCAGAGCAGAAAATAAACATTCGTAAAGGCGTATACATAGGCCTGCAGGGACCCACATTTGAAACACCTGCGGAGTACAGATGGCTGCACGTCATAGGTGGTGACGCCGTGGGCATGAGTACTGTGCCGGAGATCATCGTAGCCCGCCACAGCGGACTTAAGGTTTTTGCTATAAGTGTCATTACAGACCTGGGTGTTACTGATGTACCCGTAACTATCTCGCATGAAGAGGTACTCGAAGCGGCAAATGCGGCAGCACCTAAGATGGCTGCATTAGTAGCTTCTGTGGTAACAAGAATGTAACTTTATAGCAGACAAACAAAAGAAATAGATTGAGGCGTAACACGGGTATTTTAAGAACACTATTACTGGCACTGACATACATGCTGTGCAGTATTGCCGTGCACGCACAAACCACCACTAACCCTACTACTTTAGGCACCAACTCCCCTAAAGATACTACCCACGCCAAAACCAATAACAGTAAATGGAAAGATGAAGATGCGCGTATCACATACGAGCAGCTGAACTCTGAAAAGAAATACATCCCGGATACCTCATTACATCAATTTCAGCACAGACCTTTTTTGCATACTTGGGAGCGCGATCTTGGCAACCCGGGCAGCCCCGTTAATAACCTTTGCTTCACACCCGAGTACAGGGTTGGGCCATCATTGGGATACCATGTCTTTGACGATTACCGCTTTAATATTGATTCACTCAATTACTATAATACCAACAGACCCTATTCCGTATTCACATATCAACTAGGCAGCAAACTGGAACAGGTGGCCGGGATCATGCACAGCCAGAATATAAAGCCTAATTGGAATTTCATGGTCGACTACCGGAAGACGAGTATGCCCGGATTTTATAAGACCAATCGTAATAACCACGACAATTTTGCCTTGACCACCAACTACAAAAGCCTTGACAAGCACTATACCCTGTATGCCGCTATGGTATATAACAAGGAGCAGCATGATGAGAACGGCGGCATTGTCAATGACAGCGAGTTGCAAGACCTGTCTTACATCGATCGGCGCACGGTAGACGTAGCTTATCAGAACAGCCAGTATAGCCTTACGCGCTCCACCGTCACCAATATGCAGCGCGACTTCAGCATACTGCTGCAGCACAGTTATACATGGGGGCACAGTGATACTACTTATAATGCCGACTCAACGGGATACACCTATAAACTGGTGCCCCGATTCAGCATAACACACAAATTTGAGCTGAGTACCGAAAAACATTTATTTAAGGATCTGGCACCTGATTCGGTAAGATATGTGACGTTATTTACTGCGCAATTTGCCAACAGTGGTAGCGGATATTATGTATTAGGCGGCGATTCTGTGGTCACCCAGCAAAACTGGTTTTGGGTAGATAATAAAGTGCAGTTGAATGGGTTTATGGGCAAGGAGAATAACCAGCTGAAATTCAGCGCAGGATTAGGCAACCGTTTTGACCAATTCCGATCACAACCCGCGTACAACAGCAACTCAGCGACCAATAACATCATCAGCAACTATGGTACTGGCGAAATAAAAAAAGAAGCGCTGAAGGCCGGACAGTGGGAATATGGCGGTAAAGCTATTCTTTATCTCACAGGTGACCAGGCAGGTGATTTTGCGCTACAAACCGCTCTTGGAAAAGATTTTAAGGGAAAGGGGTCGTTTGTTGCAGGGTTCGACCAGCAACTCAGCAGCGCACCTTACAGCTATACTACCTACCTGAACAAATATGCCGACCTCACCTACTCGTTCAACAAAGAAAGCATAACTACCCTGCATGCCAGTATAGATAGCCGCCCGCTAAGGCTATCGGCAGGTGTAAAGAGTTACATCATCGATAATTTCATTTACATCAACGAAGCCGAAGTACCCGCACAATACTCCGTGCCGTTCAACCTTACCCAAGCATGGATACGTAAGGTTTTCAAAGTAGGCAACTTCTTTCTGGACAATGAATTGATATACCAGCAAACTGCAGATAATGCTCCCGTAAATGTACCACAACTCATGGCCCGTCATCAGTTCAGCTATGAGCGTGACATGTTTCTGCATGCACTAAAAATAGCTACCGGGGCAGAAATAAGGTATAACACCAGCTACCACCCTGCTGGGTATGATGCCTTGCTCAATAAATTTTTTTATCAGAATAATTCTTATATAAGTAATGCTCCTGAATTATCTGTCTTTCTTAATTTCAGGATCAAACATTTCAGGGCGTTCATTCAGGCCGACCAGATACAACAACTTTTTGCCAATAATGCCATCAACTTTGTTGGCACACCGGTACTTAATTTCTACTCTACAGGGTCGGTCAATACCCCGGTGTATGCTGCACAGAATTTCATGATCCGCTTCGGGTTCAGCTGGGTTTTGATCAATTAGCCCATTAAAATTATCTGCCATTAGCTAATTGTTAATGTAAAAAATAATTTTGCATATTAATTAACTAACAGTTATCTTTATCTTGAAATAAGGATGACGCATCACTCCCCTTTCTGTTTTTCGATCCTTTTTTCATGACACTAACGCCTGCATTTCTGGCACGCTTTACCCTCTTTTGTTGTAGATCTTATCAAATGTTATACTGTAGCATGTATCATGTATGGTATCTCATTGCATTTATTGACCAATAAAAATAAGTTAGCCATGAAACTACTTATGGTAACAAGCGACACCTGCGACGAACTGGTAAAGGAAGGATACCAGTATCTGGTGACGCGTAACGTGCACGACAAGAATGAATTCGGGAGCCTGAAGGATCTCGTAACGCTGATGGCGCTCAAAAAGTCGAATGAAGCACAGGCATTCCCTATATGCGAAGACAAGATAGGCGAATTGCTGAGCCACAAAGACAGGCAATACTATGTAATGCTCAATGACTGATGCCTATCGGCATTGGTGGGTATGTACTCGCCTGAAAGTCATTAGTTTCCGCCGAAGCCGGTTATATAGCCCATCAATTGTATTACCTCCATCGCCTCCTTCACATCATGCACCCTCAATATGCTGGCACCTTGCTGCAAAGCCACAACATGCAGGGCTGTAGTTCCATTTAGTGCTTGCTCGGGATTTACATGCAGCGCTTTACACACCATCGATTTTCGGGATATTCCTGCCAATATGGGCCTGCCTGACATTCTGAACGTGTGCAATGAATTAAGCAATTGAAAATTATGCTCCACTGTTTTACCGAAACCAAAGCCGGGGTCAATAATAATATCGTTGATACCCATAGTCATGCACGCATCTGCTAAACTTCGCAGATGATCACGTACCTCTGTTACAGCATCATTATAGTCAGGGTTGCGTTGCATCGTTTCGGGCGTACCCTGCATATGCATAGCGATATATGGCACTTTCAATGCCGCCACTGTTTGCAGCATCTCTTGATCAAACCGGGCACCACTTACGTCGTTCACTATATCTACCCCACCCTCAACTGCATGCCGGGCCACTTTCGCGTTGTAAGTGTCTATCGATAGCCATGCGTCGGGAAAGTGCTTATGCAACTCCTCTACCACCGGCATCACACGCTGCAGCTCCGCATCAGCATTTATGAGCGGCTCCCCTGGTTTTGTGCTGGCACCACCTATGTCCAGAATAGACGCACCCTGTTTTAACATAAGTTCAGCATTTCGCAGTAAGGGTAAAAGCTCACTATCCTGTCCTTTATTATAGAAGCTGTCAGGCGTGGCATTTAGTATACCCATAACAACTGGCTTAGACAGGTCCAGTAAACGGCCTTTGCTGCATATGGTGGTAGCTACAGGGAGCATGGCTTACAAATTATAAAAGTGAATGAACACTAGGGACTAAATCAAAAAATAATGATAAAACCGTTTACATGCCTCGTCTTACAACACACGTTAATTTTGATTTTTGCCTGAACACTAGTATGTTTGATGGTAAAGTTACTATTCACTCATCAAAGGGTACGGCATAGTGACTACAAAAAGAAGGAAATGCAGCAAACACTTAGCCAATACCGTGAAGTAGTAAATAAATGCGAGGATCTATACGTGAAGAAAGCAACCGATTATGGCACTTCCTGGCGCGTACTAAGGCCGATTTCCATAGTAGATCAGATATATATCAAAGCATGGCGGATACGTCAGATACAGGAAAAAGGCTCCCAGAAAATACAAGATACAATTGAAAGTGAATTTATAGGTATTGTGAACTATGGCGTTATTGCACTGATACAATATGCACTACCTGCCGGAACACCCACTGAGCTTACCGGAGCCGACGCAAAGCAATGGTATGACGCACAGGTAAAAATTGTGGAAGAACTGATGCAACAAAAGAACCATGACTATGGCGAAGCATGGAGAGATATGTCACAAGAGTCTTTCGTCGACCTCATACTGGTAAAACTACTGCGTATCAAGCAGATACTGGCCAATGACGGGCACACAATAGTATCAGAGGGGATCGAAGCCAATTTCACCGACATTATCAACTACGGCATATTTGCGCTCATCAAAATATCTGAAGCTGCCTGATGTTTTAAAAAATATACGTACCTACAGCTATTTTTATAACCAATTTCATAAAAAGACACTATTTTTATTTACTGATACTAAATCAATATTATTAATTTAATATTTATTACATCATCCACAACCAACATTACATGAAGTACATCATTTGGATATTAAGAGTTGCCCTGGGCTTATTGTTCATTTTTTCGGGAGTAGTTAAGGCCAATGACCCGCTTGGCCTTACGTACAAAATGAATGAGTTCTTTGAAGTGTGGGGTTGGGGAGCCATGGTAAAATATTCTTTTGCATTGTCTATAGGTATGATCGCCTTTGAGATAATAGCAGGTGTGGCCATGATAGTCGGTAATGCCTTCAGAACCTACATCCTGATCATGGTGCTGATGAATGGTTTCTATACCTACCTTACTTATTATGCATTGTATTCCGGCAACATACATGAGTGCGGCTGTTTCGGCGATTGTTTTAAAATATCCAATACCGCTACCTTCTATAAAGATGTCGTCCTGCTTGCAGTATCTATCTTCCTGTTCATCTTCCGTTACCGTGTCTTTGCCATATTCAACGATGAGAAGAAAAACATAGCCATAGTAGCTGTGGCTGCCGTCTTCGCCTTTGGCTCGCAATACTATACACTGCATCACTTACCGGTACATGACTGCTTGCCTTATAGAATAGGCAATAACATATGGGAGAAGATGCAGGACGCTCCCGGAGCTACTCAACCAGAATATGAAACGAATTTAGTATACGAAAAAAACGGCATCAAAAAGACCTTTACCAAAGAAGAGTATACCAAGGAAAAGATATGGGAAGACCCTAAATGGAAGTTTGACACAACCTTGATCAAGCTGATACATGAAGGCAGCGGACTGGCAGAGATACCTCATGACTTTGCGTTCATAGATGAGGATAAGAATGAGAAAACGCAGGAAATACTTACCGCCAAGGGCTACACCTTCCTGTGGTTTGTGCGTGAACCGGATAAGCACAAGATGAGCGACAAAGAAATGGAGAGGCTGCACAACATCATTACCAAAGCAGCAGCCATGCATGTAAAATTCTATGTACTGGCATCAGTGGGCTGGGACCAGATAAAGACCTACCAGGAAGTATGGAACATGAAAGACGTGACCTTCTTTACGCTGGACGCAACAGTAAGCAAGACAGCTATACGTACAGACCCGGGATTAATGCTGCTGCACGATGGTGTGGTAGAAGGTAAGTGGAGCTACCTCGACTATCCTAAAGACATAGTACTGAACGGAGATAAGCTGGATTGCAAATAAACCACATACTATTATCTACCTTATCGATATGCCAAAAGTTATCTCAAAAAGCAACACCACAACTTTTTGGCTGATGACGTTTGCATCGTCGTTTTTTCTGCTTTTGATCGTATCTATTGTATCTCAATACTATTTCGGATTCGAAATAGTACGGATGCGAAATATCAATTCCTTCCGTCAGATGCTGGCCAATTTTATACTATGTAGCCTGCCTTTTCTGTTTTTTGTATCTCAAATATGGAGAGACGCCAAATTAATAACAATTGATACGGAGTTGAAAACCATATGCTTTCGTAATCGTTTTAGCCGTATTGCACGTCAATACGATTTCGATTACTTTCAAGGTTATGTAGCCTGTTATCAGTCGAGCAAATTGGGCAGTAAAAGAGTACTGTATCTGATAAATGACGAAAAATATTTTAGAAAAATATCCGCCTTTTATTATTCAAATTTAGGAGACCTCGAAAATAGTCTCACACCTATGAAATACTACGGGCAACAACATTTCGGTATCCTGAAGAGTTTCAGGATATTATTTGGAATGCGCATTGAGATAGTTGAAACAAGTGCGTATCGGAAACTGAATAAATAATATCAAGCTTACATACCCGACAGTTTCTTCATCAGGTTAACCCCGCCTTTCTTCTGGCTATTGATCTGCAGTTTACCACCCTTGCCACCACTCTTCTTAGTTTGTTGACCAGAGAAAGAAATAGGTTTTGATGGCAGTTTAGCGGCTGGTGCTTTTTTCTTAGGAGCTTCCATAGTTGTGATATTTTAGCTGATGAAGATAAGACAAAGCGCTGAAATAACCGACAAAAGAGCCATAAAATCCCTCATTGAGTAATAATTACGGAAAGTACTATTGGATTTTTGCGATAATTTTCTACTTTGTTAGCCATTACTCAGAATCGAAAAAAAACAAAACGCATGTCAACAGAAGCACAATCAGGTAAATTCCCTTCAGACATTGAGATATCAAGGGCTGCTAAATTGAAACCTATCGCACAGATAGCACAAAATATAGGCATAGATCCCGAAGACATTATCCCATATGGCAAATACAAGGCCAAGGTACCACTGCGTTACATCAACGAAGAAAAGATAAAGACCAGCAACCTGATACTGGTTACCGCTGTAACACCTAATAAGGCTGGCGTGGGTAAGACAGTGACCAGCGTGGCATTGTCATTAGGATTGAACTATATAGGCAAGAAAGCGGCTGTGGCATTACGTGAGCCGAGCCTTGGCCCGTGCTTCGGCATGAAGGGCGGAGCTGCAGGTGGCGGTTATTCACAGGTATTGCCTATGGATGAGATCAACCTGCACTTTACGGGCGATTTCCACGCAATCACCTGTGCCAATAACATGATTGCTGCCTTGCTGGACAACTACCAATACCAGAACCGCAAAAACGATAAGGGCCTGGAGCGCATAGTGTGGCGCAGGGTACTGGATGTGAACGACCGCTCCCTTCGCGAGATCATCACGGGCCTTGGCGGCACGGGTAATGGAATACCTGCAGAGGCTGGCTTTGACATCACTACCGCTTCCGAGATCATGGCGTTGCTTTGCCTCGCTACCGACCTCGACGATCTGCAGGCCCGTATAGAGCGGATCGTGCTGGGCTACCGATTCGACAAGACGCCTTTCACAGTAAAAGACCTCGGTGTCGCAGAAGCAATAACTGTGCTGCTGAAAGACGCTGTTATGCCTAACCTGGTGCAAACAACGGAAAATACTACCGCATTTGTCCATGGTGGACCATTTGCCAATATTGCGCACGGCTGCAACTCGGTAATTGCTACCAAAATGGCCATGAGCTGCAACGACTATGTGGTTACAGAATCAGGCTTCGGTAGCGACTTAGGTGCCGAAAAATTCCTGGATATCAAGTGCCGCCTGGCAGGATTGAAACCGAAAGCAACGGTAATTGTGGTTACCTCAGGCGCACTGAAACTGCACGGCGGCGTGGCAGATAGCGATATCTCGAAACCAAACATGGAGGCCATGATAACCGGCCTTGCCAACCTGAAAAGGCACGTGCAGAATATGAAGAACTTCGGGCAGAGCGTTGTGGTGTCATTCAACAAACACAAGCATGATACCGAAGAAACCATCGACTACCTGAGCAAATGGTGCGATGAACTTGGAGTGGTATTTGCAGTAAATAATGGCTTTACAGCAGGTGGCGAAGGTGCCGCAAGCCTGGCACAAAAGGTGGTAGACCTGATAGAGAAAAACCCGTCGAAAGACATACAATACTCTTATGACCTCACCGACCCTATTGGCACCAAGATAGAGAAGATTGCTAAAAAGGTATACTGTGCCGGCGAGGTTACTTTTAGCCAGACAGTAGAGAACAAGATAAAATCATACACTAAAAATGGCTGGGCGGGCTTACCTGTGTGCATCGCCAAAACACAGTATTCATTCAGCGACGACCCTAAGCGGGTAAACGCGCCAGAGGGTTTTAACCTGCATATCCGCGATATCGTTATCAACGCCGGGGCAGGGTTTATTGTAGCCGTTGCCGGCGACATCATGCGCATGCCGGGGCTGCCTGAGGATCCACAGGCCTACAGAATAAAGCTGGTGAACGGTGAAATAGAAGGACTTAGCTAATGGCTCAACCCGAAAATAGCTGAAAGGGCACAATTAGTTCTATATGACTGGTTACTTCGTGTAAAGAGCCCGCGGTTGCGGGCTCTTTATTTGCCTTGTGGTGCCGTGTTTTATATAGCCAATTGTATTTTAACAATTCTCTAATTCATGTTACAGCCTGTCTTTGAATACTATGCAGCGCCGAAGCATAAAACAGGTACGGTTTTTGCAACACTACAATCTGAAAAAGCTATTTAAACGTTACCTTTAACTATTCGTCTAAAACAATAAAAAGACCGTTATGCGTATACAGGGATTGGTTTTGACATCAGCGTTGGCTTTGGGCTCCTTGGCTGCATCAGCACAAGATCTTGCAGAGGCTTACAACCTCTCTAACCGCACTGTACAAGGCACGGCCCGCTCTATGGGGTTTGGTAGTGCTTTGGGTTCTGTGGGTGGAGATTTCAGCTCCATAAGCGTCAACCCGGCCGGTCTGGGTATTTATAGAACTTCAGAGTGGACAATAACACCGTCTTTAAAGATAAATAGCGCCGCTGGTAATTACATGGGTACCACCACCTATGATAACAATACGCACTTCAACATGAATAATGTCGGAATTGTATTCACAAAAGCGGCAAAGGGGCAGCGCTACGAGCGCAGCAACTGGAAAGCAGTGTCCTTTGCAATAGGCATGAACAGAGTAGCCGATTTCAATAACAGCTATACCTACAGCGGTAATAACTACGCCAGCTCTGCAACACAGGCCATGGCCTCTGACGCCAACCTAAACCCCGGAGGGGTGAGCACACCGGGCACGCTTGGTTACTTGGGCAATACGGCAGGGCTTATCAATAGCAACGGGGTAAATGGCAGTTATATTTCTTCAGTTCCGATCTCCAATGGCACCCAACAGACAAAAATAGTACAGGACCATGGCGGGATAGATGAATTTGAAATAGCATTGGGCGGCAACTATAAGGAGAAGCTGATGCTGGGTGCGTCTATCGGCATCCCCACCTTCTATTACACCCGCGATATGAATTACACCGAAACTGCACTTAACGGCTCCGCACCTAACACTTACAATTTCAACTACTTTACTTATGGCAATAGCCTGCAAATAGCCGGTACAGGTATTAATGCCAAGATAGGCGCCATATATAAGATCACTGATTTCCTCAGGGTAGGTGCTTCTTTCCATACCCCTACTTATTATAACCTTACCGACCTTTCAGATCCATCGATCGTTGCACAATCCAATGGCCTCAGTACTTCTTTATCCGCACCGTCTGGCCTGCCGGAAAACCAGTTTAATTATGGGTTCACTACACCATGGAAAACAGTATTAAGTGCTACTTTTATCATCAGGAAACTGGGCTTCATTACTGCTGACTATGAGTATGTCGACTACAATACTATGCGCTACATATACCCTGCGGGCAACGACGATGCCAACGGTATGACCTATCAGCAGGAAGAGGCGCAAATGAACCAGCAGATCAAAAGCACCTATCAGGCGGCTTCTAATGTACGCGTAGGGGCTGAGATCAAGCTCACCAGATACCTTATGATACGCGGTGGTTTCGGATACTATGGCGACCCGTATAAGAATGCCGGCTACTCCGCCACACGCACAGATGTGAGTGCAGGCCTCGGCTTCCACACCCATCATTTTTTCACCGATTTTGCAGTGGTGAACTCACAGTATAAAGCACAGGAAAACCCTTACACCATCGCCGGCACCTCATCGTTCATACCTGTAGCTACTACTAACTATAGTCTGAACAATGTAGCTCTGACGATCGGTATGAAGTTCTAAATGACTGAAGGTTAATCAATACCACCCTTCTCTTCTACAAAACCGCCCGACAACTTCGGTCGCAGCAATCGTGCCATTTGCAGTACTACGGAAAGAAGGATCAGACCCATACCAACGAAAAACCCGCTACTTAGGTCCTTATTCTCGTGATAAAAGAAAAAGGCCAGCAGCATGCCATATACGGGCTCCAGATTTACCGATAATGTCACGGTAAAAGATGATAGTTTCTTAAGTGCCGTAAGTGCCAGCGACTGCGCCCAAACAGTGCAGCAAAGGCTCAGCACTACCAGCCACAGCCAGTCATTTTGCCAGAATTGCTCGCCGAATAAGTTGGTAGCGGTTGGGAAAAAGCGGGTTTGCGGCAGATAGATAAATTGCAATGGCAATAGCAAGGTAATGAATAGCCAGCCGGTAGTCATCTCATAAAACACCATAGTGCGTGCAGGATATTTGTGCGCCACACGCTTATTAAGCACCGTGAATACAGAACTGAGTATAGCGGCTATCACGCCAAATACGATCCCGAGCCCATATAACTGCTGGAACTGATAGATAAAATAGACCCCCGCCAGGGCCAGTAGACCCAGCAGCACTTCACGGTAATCATATTTACCTTTATTTACAAATGGATCGAGTAATGAGGTAAAGACGCTGGCAGTAGATAAGCAAACCAGCGCGATGGATGCATTGGCAAACTTTATCGCCCCGTAAAAAGCCACCCAATGCAGCCCCATCAGGCAACCTACAAGTATCAATTGCACCATATCCTTGCGGGAAACAGGCGTCCATTGGCGTCTGTAAGTAAGGATGCCGGCCATAAAAAGGGCTGTAAGCAGCATACGGTACCACACCAGCACAGGCGCATCAAGCGAGATAGCCCTGCCTAAAACGCCTGTAAAACCCCACAGGAGCACCGCCGCGTGCAAACTGATCATTGCTTTCTTCATAGAAAATTACCTCCGCAAACATACAGGAAACATTGGTAAGATTATTTTAACACTACGAAAAAAGAAAACGCTTTACATTGTGGTAAATAACTATTTTTGTTACCGCTAAACACCATTTTTCAGTCATTGCTTTTTTGCGATAAATAATGAATAATACTTATACCGACCTCGTACATCAGACATTCCACTTCCCACAAGAAGGTTTTGACGTTAACGACGAAAACACGCTCCTCTTTAACAATGTGGACATTAAAGCGCTGATAGACAAATACGGCACGCCGTTCAAAATGACTTTCCTGCCTAAAATAGGCATGCAGATCAATAAGGCGAAAAAAATGTTTGCCGATGCTATCAGAAAGAACAAGTACGATGGCGAATATTTTTACTGTTACTGCACCAAGAGTTCGCATTTTTCCTTTATTGTGGAAGAAACGTTGAAACATGGAGTACACCTGGAAACGTCTTTTGCTTACGATATCGACATCGTCAGACAGCTGTACGCAAAGAAAAAAATTACCAAGGATACCTACATTATTTGTAACGGTTTTAAGACCCGTACATACACCCGCAACATTGCTAAGTTGATCAACGAAGGGTTCAAGAATGTAGTGCCTATTCTGGATAATAAAAATGAATTTGAAGACTACCAGAAATCCATCCGTTCCAAGCAGCCTGTAAATATAGGCCTGCGTATAGCAACCGAAGAGGAGCCTACATTCGACTTCTATACGTCTCGCCTCGGAATACGAAACAGGGATGTACTGGAGTTTTACATAGATAAGATAAAAGGCAATGCAAAGTTCAGCCTGAAGATGCTGCACTTCTTTATGAATAAGGGTATCAAAGATGATGTCTACTACTGGAGTGAGCTAAACAAGGTATTGAACCTTTATTGCCAGCTCAAGAAAATATGCCCGGAGCTTACAGGCCTGAACATAGGTGGTGGCTTACCCATCAAGCACTCGCTGAACTTTGACTACGACTACAACTACATGATCAATGAGATCGTGCACACTATTAAAGCCGTTTGCAAGAAAAATAAGGTGGATACCCCTGATATCTACACCGAATTTGGTTCTTTCACCGTAGGTGAGGCAGGTGCGGTAGTATACAGCGTGCTGGACGATAAGATGCAGAACGACCGTGAGATATGGTACATGATCGATAGCTCATTCATAACTACCCTGCCCGACACTTGGGGTATCGGTGAAAAATTCCTGATGCTGCCTATCAACAAATGGGAAAAAGAATATCAGGAAGTACATCTCGGTGGACTAACCTGCGACAGCCATGACTTCTATACCTCTGAGGAGCACATCAATGCCGTGTTTCTGCCTAAGCTGGATAAAGAAAAAGGTTCTGACCCATTGTACATTGGCTTCTTCCACACAGGCGCATACCAGGACCAGCTGGCTGGTTACGGGGGTATCAAGCATTGCATGATACCATCGCCTAAGCACGTTGTTGTTGAGTACGACAAGGAAGGCAACCTGGAAGACTGGCTCTACGCAAAAGAGCAATCGCCACAGAGCATGCTGAAGATATTGGGTTACATCAAGTAGAAAATTTATATCCCTTAACTTTGCCAGGAATCTCCTTACGAAACTGGCAGATCTTGCTATAAATAAGGTATATACCTACGCCGATTATTTCAAATGGGAATTTGAAGAGCGTGTTGAGTTGATCAAAGGACACATTTTTAAAATGATTCCGGCGACTGGTCGTGCACATCAGGAAGTAACAGGGACCATCTACAGGAAAATAGGCAACTTCCTCGGAAGCAGTGCATGTAAAGTTTATGTAGCCCCTTTTGATGTCCGTTTACCAAGAAAATCGAATGAAGACAAAGATATCATCACTGTTTTGCAGCCTGATATTTGCTTGATCTGCGACATTAGTAAACTGGATGACAAAAGCTGCATCGGCGCACCGGATATTGTAGTAGAAATACTGTCTCCCGGAAATAATACAAAGGAACTGAAGAATAAATATGATGTCTATGAGGAAGCCGGTGTAAAAGAATCAGGGCCGTTTCGCCTTAGGATTTTACTTTCCGGATATATACGCTGATAGACGGAAAGCTTATGCCTTCTAAGGCCCTTGTACAAAGCGACATGGTTACATCTGTACTACCGGGTTTGAATTAGATTTGACCTGGTTATTTGGCAGTATAAGTTAGCTTTACAGTATCTGAAGCATTCCATTCACGAACCATCAACGCTTCACCCACTATAAAAAAGCTACCGGTGATCAGCAGTGCATCATTGCCGCCCATACTATTCATCGCCGCATTTACTGCGGCCTCTACCGATGAGTATACTGCACCTGTAAGCCCCGCAACGATAGCAGTTTGTTGTAGCTCCATTGCCGGCAGTGCACGCTGTATCTGTGCATTGCAAAAGTAATAAGTAGCATCTTTAGGGAACAAAGCCAATGCCTGCGCTACGTCCTTGTCTTTTACAAAGCCCATCACTATGTGCTTTTTATCCGCGGCCACGTTCTTCCACTGCTGCAGTACTTCTGTCAGCCCGGCGGTATTATGCGCCACATCACAGATGATGGCGGGTTGCTCTTGCAGCCAGTCCCAGCGTCCCATGAGTCCGGTAGTACCTTTCACGTTCTTCAGGGCTTCGATAGCCCCTGCTGCAGAGATATTAAATCCCTGAAATGAAAGTAGCTCTGCTGCAGTAAGGACTGTTTTTATATTGTGCTGCTGATAATTACCGGTAAGGTCGGTGCAAACATCAAGCATCTGCTGGTTCAGCTTATTGATAGCCTTATAATACTGATAGCGCGCATCCTGCTTCACACGCACCATATCCCAATAACCCTGCGCATAGTACAGCGGGCTTTGCAGACTTACTGAGCGCTCAAAGAATACACGTTCTGTCTCATCATGCTGCTCGCCTATCACGGCAGGTATGCCCGGCTTTATAATACCGGCTTTCTCTGCTGCTATTTGAGGTAGTGTGTCACCAAGCAGATCCTTATGATCGTAGCTGATATTGGTGATGATGGACAGCAACGGTGTAATGACATTCGTGCTGTCCAGCCGGCCACCAAGGCCTGTCTCTATTATTGCTATATCCACCTCCTGCTCAGCAAAGGCAGCAAAGGCCATAGCCACAGTTATCTCAAAAAAAGAGGGTTCGATCTCATCTATCAGCGGCTTGATCCTCTTTGTAAAATCCACCACCCACTCTTTACTTATTTGTACCCCATTGACACGAATACGTTCTCTGAAGTCAACCAGGTGAGGTGAGGTATACAATCCTGTTTTGTAACCCGCCTGCTGAAACACAGCCGCCAATGCATGACTGGTGCTCCCTTTACCATTAGTGCCCGCTATGTGCACCGACTTAAACTTGAGGTGCGGGTCACCAAGACCTGCACATAATTTCAGCGTATTGGTAAGATCAGGTTTGAGGGCTGCCTTACCTATACGGGAAAACATAGGCAGCCGCTCATATAAATAATCGAGTGTCTGCTGATAATCGGAAGTAGTGTGCATAGACAGATATTAACGGGCTTTGAAGACAATGGTCACATCGCCTTGCTGCTCGGGCTCTGAACCTGTACCCGGGCTGAACTTAACTTCGCTCAGCTTATCAAGGGCTATTTTCTTCAATTCCTGACTGGAAAACTGTTTTACGTATTTACCTACAATGTTGCCTTTGCGGTCCACGGTAACGTGTATGATCACAGTCCCTCCCTCATGAAAGGCTGCCACAAACTTAGCAGGCGATACCGACCTGTCGGCAAACGGCGACTGTATACCTCCTGTTCCGTTGCCGGGAGTGCCGGTGTAGTTCGTAGCGCCCACCGTGCCGCCTTTTACACCTTGGTCGCCTGGCCCCGTCGTTTTGCCTTCGCTGGTACCTGCAGAGTTCTGCTGCGCGCCGTTACCACCCTTACCTGTCTCCCCATGATATACAAACTTAGGTACTTGCTGCACATGAGCAGTATTACTATCTGTTCCCGCAAGTGCATTCTTCTTCGCATTATTGGGATTATTCAAGCTTGGGTCATTCGGGTCGTTGGAACGCAACATGTCTTTCGGCAGGTGGCTTTTCGCCGCAGCATTTTTATAAAGTACGGTAGCACTATATGGCGCAGGATCTTCTTTGGATTGTGGCTGGTCGTTACCACTGCCATTATCACTATTACCCAGGTTCACTTCCAGGCCGTTGCTCAGGTCAGCAGGCGAGGGTGATGGGGTTACTCCATACCGCAGGAAAAAGAACAGTAAAAGCAGCAACAGGTGTACACCTATTGTCCAGCTAAGGGCTTTGGTATTGATAGTAGGTGGCTGTTGTGTGGCAGCTAGCATGGGTCAGATAAACTTTGACTAAAATTACAATAAATGAAGGAAATACCAACGGCTCTATCGCGCTGACTAACGTAGGAGCAATAGCTGTGGTACAATTTAACAAAACAGAAATAGGCTGCGGGTATTTATGCCGTTGGCTAACATTTCTTACTTTTACAATCGATACCATTCATTTACACACACATTTCTATTATTATGCCATCATTTGATATAGCCAGCAAGGTAGACATCCAGACACTCGATAACGCAGTGAACATCGCCAAGAAAGAGATCGACAACCGTTACGATTTCAAGGGCACTCACGTGGTTCTGGAGCTCAATAAAAAAGATATGACCATCGCTGTAGAGGTAGATAGTGATATGAAGTTGGCACAACTGCAAGACGTGCTGCTTACCAAGGCTATGCGTCAGGGCCTGGAAGCTAATTGCTTCGATATGTCAAAGGAGCCATCTGCTTCCGGTAAATACATCCGCAAGACCATTACTGTAAAGAATGGTATAGATAAGGACAACGCTAAGAAAATAGTAAAGCTGATAAAGGATAGCGGCTCTAAAGTGCAGGCTGCTATTATGGATGATATCATTCGCGTAACGGGCAAAAAGATCGATGACCTGCAGGGTGTTATAGCATTATGCCGTAGCTCCAGCCTCGATATGCCGCTGCAGTTCGTGAATATGAAAGACTAGCTTACCTGGTAAGAAAGCTAAAAAAGTAAAAGCCCACGGTTGATGACCGTGGGCTTTCATATTTTCTCTATTGGTTGTAGCACCTAAAAGCTATTGCTGGCATCCTTAAGCAGCGGCTGCTTGTGGTCTTTTTCCGAAATAATGGCTGCACTAATATCTATTTTCCAGTCTATGTTTATGGTAGGATCTGCATAGTATACCCCACCCTCGCACTGCTTATTGTAGAGGTTGTCGCACTTGTAAAACACCTCTGCCGTATCACTCAGCACCGCATAGCCATGTGCAAAACCATGTGGTATAAAAAACTGCTTTTTATTCTCCGCAGAAAGCTCAATACCATACCACTGCCCGTAGGTCTTGCTTTCCTTGCGTATATCTACAGCCACATCCCATATTACGCCCTCCAGCACTCGCAGCAGCTTAGCTTGTGGTACAGGTGTGTTCTGGTAGTGCAGCCCGCGCAACACGTTCTTTATCGAGCGTGCCTGATTGTCTTGCACGAACGTGATATCTACGCCGGTTTCATTAGTAAAGGTTTGTTTGTTATAGCTTTCAAAGAAGTAGCCGCGCGCATCACCATGCACCACAGGTTCCAGTATCAGCAGGCCGTCAATATGGGTCTTGGTTACTTTCATGAGTATTTTATGGCTTAACCTACTATTTCCAGCAGGTTTTGGGTGATGAATGTCAGTTCTTCCTCAGTCAGCTCGGTATGCATCGGCAGTGATATCACCAGGTTCTGTAGCTTATCGGTCACCGGCAGCTCGTAGGTATCATCGCTCAGGTCGGTCAGCATCTTCTGCTTGTGGCAAGGCACCGGGTAGTAGATCATCGACGGTATCTTGCGCTCCGCCAGCTGCTGGTTTACCTTGTCCCGGTCCACGCCGTTCAATTGCAGTGTGTACTGATGAAACACATGATAAGTATATGGCGCGCGGTATGGAGTAGTGATCTTAGGGTTATTCCTGAACGCCTTATCATAAAAATCAGCTGCCTGCCTGCGGGCGTAGCAATACTCATCCAGGTGTCGCAGCTTTATCCTCAATATCGCTGCCTGCATAGTATCCAGGCGGCTGTTGCAACCCACCATTTCGTGGTAGTAGCGCACTTTCTGACCATGATTGGCTATCATTTTCATGGTATCTGCCAGTGCATCGTCGTTGGTGAACATAGCGCCACCATCGCCAAAAGCGCCCAGGTTCTTCGACGGGAAGAAGGAAGTGCAGCCTATGTTACCCATAGTGCCCAGCTTCATGGTTTTGCCGCTCGAGAAGGTATAGGTGCCACCTATAGCCTGCGCAGTATCTTCTACCACGGCTATGTTGTGCTCCTCAGCCAGTGCCAGCAGCGGCTCCATATTCACCCCCTGTCCGTAAAGGTGCACAGGGATAATAGCCTTGGTATTAGGGGTTATTGCCTTCTTTACACTGTCTATGTTCATGGTGAACGTATCACCGTCCACATCTACAAACACTGGCTTCAGTCGCAGCAGCGCTACCACTTCCACCGTAGCTATATAGGTAAACGATGGAGTGATCACCTCATCACCGGGTTTCAGGCCCAGTGCCATAAGGGCTATCTGCAGGGCATCTGTGCCGTTAGCACATGGTATTACGTGCTTTACACCCAGGTATTCCGATAATTCTTTAGCGAAACTGTGTACGTCCGGTCCACCTATGAATGCTGATGTTTCCATCACATTCTGAAGAGCTGCGTCTACTTCGGCTTTTATTTTGTAGTATTGCCTTTTCAGGTCTACCATCTGGAGGTTCTGCATATGCCTTTTTTAGAGAGTGCAAACGTACGCTTTTAAGCAAATATTTGCAAAAGCGGTGGTCACGTAATAAGTTAAAAGTTGTGGCTTAAAAGCGGTAACATGTGCCGAAAAATCAAATAAATAAGCTTCAAATGCCCTGTGTGAAAAATAAATTGTTTTATTATCTTTGACGGGTATGAAGCAAACAGTTGTAAAAGTAATAGCCTTGTTGTTATTGGTTTCAATGGCCAGCAGTTGCATATCCCACCGCCGCACCTCATGGCGCAGGCATCGCTTTAATGCCCACTGGAGGGGCGAAAGCAAGTATTGGTATTAATACCCGATCAAAGAGCAGACAAACAACGGAAAAACTCCGTTTTTATAGATATAGCGCAGCCTTCATGGCTGCGTTTTAGTTTTTACCCATTACCAAAAAATCTGGCACGATATTTTCTGTTATTACCTTATAACCTGACCCTAAAGAAAAGGAGGCCGAAAATGGTAAGTGTCGCAATGTTAGTTATGGTGGCCATGTCACTGCTCATAAAAATGATGGAAAGCATTTTCAGTGAGGAACAAGAGGTCGCTCCGGACAATGAATTCAGCACTTCTGAAGAAATACTATAAGATCTTGCTCATCACCCTGTTTCCTGCTTCGCTGCTTAAAAAAGCACGATGTCTATCTGTCTATAGTCGGGATTAATGTCACGGAAATACAATTATCCTCCCAAAATATCTAAATTGCATTGCCTTTTGCAAAGGCAAGCAACAATTACTATAGTCTCAGATATATATGTCAGTAACAAAACTTAAGAACTACGCCGAAGGACATTGGGTAAACGGAACCAAAGAAGGTGAAACGCTATACAATGCCGTAACCGGCGATGCCGTCTATAATGCCAGCAGCGATGGCCTTGACTTTGGCGCTATGATGCAGTATGCACGCAAGGTAGGTGGCCCGGCCCTCCGCAAGCTCACCTTTCAGCAGCGTGGCCGTATGCTTAAGGCGCTGGCCCTCTACCTCATGGAGCGTAAAGAGTCTTTTTACCAGGTCAGCGCCTATACTGGTGCCACTCGTGCCGATTCCTGGGTGGATATAGAAGGGGGTATAGGCAACCTGTTTGCCAATGCTACCCTGCGTCGCCAGTTTCCCGATGAGCGCTTTTATGTAGATGGCGATACCGCAAAATTATCTAAGGGCAATACCTTCATCGGGCAGCACATCATGGTGCCGCGCGAGGGAGTTGCTATTCATATCAACGCGTTCAACTTCCCTGTATGGGGTATGCTGGAGAAGATAGCGGTAAATCTGCTCGCGGGTGTACCTGCCATTGTAAAGCCTGCTACCCTCACCTCTTACCTTACCGAGGCTGTCTTTGCAGAGATCATCAAGTCAGGTATTTTCCCCGAGGGTTCGCTGCAGCTCATCTGCGGTTCTGCACGAGGCATACTCGATCATATCGAGACCATGGATGTGGTCACCTTTACAGGTTCTGCATCTACTGGCCGCAGCCTTAAGGCGCACCCACGCATCCTGTCAGAGTCAGTGCCATTCAATATGGAGGCCGACTCGCTGAACAGTTGCATCCTGGGCCCCGACGTCATGCCGGGCATGGCTGAGTTCGATATCTTCATCAAAGAAGTGGTGCGCGAAGTGACCACCAAGGCCGGACAGAAATGTACCGCCATCCGCCGCATCATCGTTCCTGCCGACCGTGTAGAAGATGTGCAGATAGCACTGGGCAAGCGACTGGCTACTACTACCATCGGCGACCCGTCTATCAAAGAAGTGCGCATGGGCCCTCTGGCCGGCCTGGCGCAGCGCAACGAGGTAAGGGAGAAAGTAGCCCTGCTGGCCAAATCGCAGGAGATAGTGATAGGCAATATGGAGCACTTCGAGGTAATGGGTGCCGACAAAGAGAAAGGTGCCTTCCTTCCTCCGCTTATCTTCCTCAACACAGATCCTTTTAAGAACACAGACTGCCATAATGTAGAAGCATTCGGCCCGGTGTCCACCATCATACCATACAATACTATTGACGACGCCATAGAGCTTTGCCGCATGGGTATGGGCTCGCTGGTAGCCTCTGTAGTTACTGCCGATGATGATATCGCGAAAGAGATAGTACTGGGCACCGCAGTAATGCATGGCCGTATACTGGTGCTCAATGCCGACTGTGCTAAAGAAAGCACAGGCCATGGCTCACCAATGCCCATGCTGGTGCATGGCGGCCCCGGTCGCGCAGGTGGTGGCGAGGAAATGGGCGGCAAGCGTGGCGTACTGCACTACCTGCAGCGCACCGCTATACAAGGCTCCCCTACCACCATCAGCCACATTACCAATGTATACCAGCAAGGTGGCAAGCAGCACGAGTATGACAAGCACCCGTTCAAGAAATACTTTGAAGAGCTGGAAATAGGTGAAACATTAGTTACCGCAAAACACACAGTAACAGAGGCCGACATCACCAACTTTGCCAACGTAAGCGGCGATAATTTCTACGCGCATATGGATACCACCTCGCTCGATGGCACCATATTCACAGGCCGTGTGGCCCATGGATATTTTATCCTGTCCAAGGCTGCTGGTTTGTTTGTTGATGCTAAGAAAGGACCAGTATTGCTCAACTACGGTATCGACGAATGTCGCTTCACCAAGCCCGTTTACCCCGGTGCTACCATAGGCGTAAGGCTGACCGTAAAAGAAAAGACCGCCCAGGAAAAACGCACCGAAGACGACATAGCCAAAGGCATTGTAAAATGGCTGGTAGATGTGTATGACGAAACCGGAGAAACCGTAGCCATTGCTACCATCCTCACCATGGTGAAGATGAAGGATCAAGGATAGTTCCACGCAATAATTGTTATAAATAAGGGCGCACAATGTGCGCCCTTATTGTCTTATTCTGGAGTATGCTCAATAATGTCTTATCCCTCATAGTCCTCATTCAATCAAACGAATCATACCTGTCCCAACCGAAGGTCGCGGAGTTCAGACAATTAGCTATAAGCCAGTTCTAATCATAGTCCTCATTCAATCAAACGAATCATAGTTCAGACAAACACAATGCGTGTCCTTCTGTGCAATCTGATTAATCCGTGATTCAGATAACCAACGACCAACATGCAGGTACAACTCCCAAGCTGCATGCGGCACGTAAAGCAAGATAATAAAGAATGATGTTATTACCTATTTCGTAAACTTGCTGTTGGTCCGAAGGAAGACCAAAGGCGAGATCTGCTTCCAGTTGACCGTTCGCCGAGCTGCATTGTTGTTTTTAGAACACTACGCCCAGCTGGGGACTTATTAAGGACAGAGAAATTTTATTTACAATATTTATCCAAGTTCTTTTTTGCATCTGTATATCCTAAATCATATGCTTTTTTCCAACTTCGACACGCATCCTCATTTTTTTTCAATCCAAAATATGCAATCGCCAAGCTATTTAACGTCTCTGGGTCATTTGGTTCCAATCTATTAGCTAGTTCAAGATCAGTTAATGCTAACTGGAATTTTTTTTGAACTAAATACGCATACGATCTGTTATAGTAATATAATGCTTGCTTAGCATCTATATTAATGGCTTTTGTATATTCTGTTATTGCCAGATCTAGATTATTATTATCAAGCAAAATCATCGCCAAATTATTATGGGCCAGAGCATAAGTGCTATCTTTGCATATGATCTTATTAAAAATACCTATTGCGATCTCTTTATTTTCCGACTCACTAAGAATAGCGCCTAGAGTATTAAGTGCAAGGATATTGTTAGAATCCAATGTCAATACTTTATTAATATCTTCTATTTCTGCTGCTGTTTCCGACGTTTTTTCTTCTAATTCATATCGAAACGAATAAGCGTCCTTATCATTTTCATTTAATTTGATTGCATTATCTAAATCTTTTTTTGCTTCTATATACCTTTTTAAAGCCAATAAGCAGGCTCCTCTGTTTTTGTAAGCCTTTTGAGCCTTATCAGGCGCTAATTCAATTGCTTTAGAATATAAAGAAATGGCGGATGTTGTATCTTTCAGAATAAGGACTCTATTGCCCTCTTTAATATAGTAATTATAAGATTTATTATTGCACCCATAAAATGACATTGACAATATTACTGCCAGCATTATCATCAGGTCATTGTTGCGTCTTCGAAACCTGCTCTTTTTTATCATTGTAAATGAAATTTATTTTACGCCGTCGTTGGTCTTCCTTCAGAACAACGACCAACATGCGGGGTACAAAGCCCAAAATGCATGCGGCACGTAAAGCAAGATAAGAAAAAATCATGTTATTACTTGTCCTTAAAGATATCGGCATCCTGCCATCCCTCCCCTCCCGATTGCTATAAGCACCGGTTCAGACAAACGCATAATCCGTGTCCTTCCGTGCAATCTGATTAATCCGTGATTCAGACAAACACACAATCCGTGTCCTTCCCTGCAATCAGATTGATCCGTGATATTTTTATCCACCACTAACATATACCCCGCTCACCCACAACCACTTACCACCAAACTTTTTTGCATCATGACGCCAAAACCGCACCATCACGACCAGCCTGCAGGCCATCATGCAGAGCCGATTTTTCTATATCATATATGCGCATCAACTTTGTGCCCTAAAATATTGTAAAACGGTCGATCCCCGGCTACCTCAGGAAGAAGTAAGGGCTATGTAACAACACCTCCTCTCCTTCGGAGAGGGCTGGGGTGAGGCTTAAAACTAAAACTATGACGTTATCACCGCAACAAGCCCACGCCTACCAGCTCTATTCTGCCGGGCAAATGACACACAAAGAGATTGCCGAAAGCGTCGGCGTCAGCGTGCGCACCGTATATTCATGGGTACGCACATTCTCCTGGCGCCGGCTTAAAGATGCATCGCTGCACATTCCCACACTCATAGCCGAGAAGATCTCGGGCCAGGTACTGGCATTGCTCAACAACATCAACGCTCGCGAAGATGGAAGACGATATGCCACATTGCAGGAAGCCGAGATAATGACCCGCCTGGTCAACTGTTTCGATAAATTCAGGCGATACCCCACCCTGGCGCAGAGCATGCAGTCTGCCCGCGGCCTGCTCGACTTTGTCGATCAGAAAGACCCCTTCCTCGGCGCACAGCTGCACAAAGAGTATAATGCTTATTTCGATCAGCAGGCCCGCGAAGGTTTCAGGCCCAACGAAATGGAGTTTGGTGTCGACCCGTTGGCATTTGTTCCCTCGCGCGATGTCCTTGATGAGGAGCAATTCCTTAATGAGGACGAAGAACCTATAGAGCTGACTTACGACCTGCCCTGCACAGTCCTCAAAAATGCTGCAAAAGAGGCCCGAAATCAACCGAAAGAAAACCACAAAACCATTGTCGGCACTGCATCTCAGCCCATCGCACTCCCGCTGCACACTACTGCAGATATCGGAAATAAACCTGCAGATACTGCAGGAAAAGATGAAGCGCTGAAGCAGAAAATGAAGCCCGGTGATGATACATCGCCACTCACGCACACTTAGAGTTCCCCCTTAATAATTGATAATTAAGTTCTTTGAAAAAACGATAGTAAACGCCTTACATGCTACGCTGTATGATGTCCACGCATTCGTCTATCTGGTCGCGGGTGATGAGCAGCGGTGGTGCAAACCTGATTCTGTCGCCATGAGTAGGCTTAGCCAGCAGGCCGTTGTTCTTGAACTGCATACACATTTCCCATGCCGCATGCTGGTCGGGGTGATTGATAACAATAGCATTGAACAGACCCTTACCACGGACGATAGCTATATGCTCGTGATTCATGGCAGACAGTTTTTTGCGCAGGTACTCGCCCTGTTTAGTGGCGTTCTCGGCCATCTTTTCATCCTTTAGCACCTGTAGCGCTGTAATAGCTACGCGGCATGCCAGCGGATTGCCACCGTAAGTAGAGCCATGTTCGCCCGGCTTTATGGTCAGCATGATCTCATCATCTGCCAGCACTGCCGATACAGGCATAGTACCACCTGAAAGGGCTTTACCTAAAAGCAGTATGTCAGGCCTTACATCTTCGTGATCGCAGGCCAGCATCTTACCCGTGCGGGCAAGCCCGGTCTGTATCTCGTCGGCCATCAGCAATACATTGGCTTCTTTACACAGCGCTGCCGCCTGTGCCAGGTAACCATCATCAGGTACTATTACGCCGGCTTCGCCTTGTATAGGCTCTACCAGGAAGGCAACCACATTAGGGTCTTGCAATGCTACTTTTAACGCAGCAATATCGTTGAACGGAATGGTCTCAAAACCCGGAGTGAAGGGGCCGAAATCTTTACGCGAATCGTTATCGGTGCTGAAAGAAACTATACTTACCGTACGTCCATGGAAATTATGCTCGCACGTGATGATCTTCGCTTTGTTGGAGGGTACACCTTTTACTTCATAACCCCACCTGCGGGCCAGTTTGATACCTGTCTCTACAGCCTCGGCGCCGGTATTCATAGGCAGCACCTTATCATAGCCGAAGTATTTAGTGATGTATTCTGCAAACTCACCCAGGGCATCATTATGAAATGCACGTGAAGTAAGTGTGAGGCGCTGTGCCTGATGAATGAATGTTTCTATTATGCGGGGGTGACAATGGCCCTGATTGATAGCCGAATAGCCGGAGAGAAAATCGTAATAACGCTTGCCCTCAACGTCCCATACAAAAACGCCTTCGCCTTTATGCAATACAACAGGCAGAGGATGGTAGTTGTGGGCTCCATATAGTTCCTCTTTCTCCAGATATTGTTTAGTGCTTGACGTCGTTTTTGTGGCTTGCATACGGGGCAAATTTACGGGTTTAGCTTGGTAAAATCTATATATACACGCTATGCTTCAATAGTTTCCCTTAAAGAAACAGGCTCATGCGCATTGATCTTATCGAGTTCCAGCATGGTATACTGTCCGTCCCTTGCCCGTTCGAACATAGGCAGGAAACGGGCACCGTACAGCACCTGATCATGAGTATAAGAGGTGCGCTGCTGCACGATATTTGAAAAATGATCATCAAATGCCCTGATGTTGGCGATCACCTCCATCTTAGAGTCATGGATCATTTGCTGGTCATAACCATACAGAGGGCTATCTTCTGTGATATTGTGCACGATGGTCCAACTCAGCGCTAGGGAGTTGATATTGGCCAGTTCCAGAGCAAGCTGGTAAAAACGGGTCACGGTCCTGTCATTCTCTTTTACGTGCAGTGCCAGGGTCACTTGTGCACTGGCATCAGTAAGATGATTGTTTTTATAGGTCGCCACCCGCAGCATAAGTGCTGTGCCGTCTTTATACGGTGCTATGACCATATTGTTACTGAACAATAAATAAGCCCGGGGGCGTGAAAAACGACCATAGATAAGACCGGTAGCTACAGCGAAAGACAAGATGCCAAGTAGCGACTCTGCCGATGCAATAAAATTAGTCAGCATACCCGATGGCGCTACATGCCCATAACCTACTGTGGTAAGCGTTTGCGAACTAAAAAAGAAGGCATCCATGAACTTCTCAAAAAGCGAATTGGACTTGTCTACACCCATAAGATGCTCTACACCAGTGACAAGGTATAAGAAGGCAAAGAATAGATTAATTGCAGTATAAAAAATGAAAATAGATAGCAGAAAATGGCTGCGTTTCATGCGCAGCAGAGTATGATAAAGGCTGATGCGCGACAGGAACGGAATACCTGACTTGCGTAAATTATTGGTACCATCGGGGTTAACCAACCTTCCGCCCTCTACGCTACTGTTAGAGCCGAAGCCGGTACTGTTGATATCTTTGATCTTTTTATTGTGGGTTGATGACATGCGCCTCCTTGTTTTTATATTCCAGCCATAGCGATACGATGATGAGCAACGCCATAGTGGCTATTCCCAAAATTAAGGCAATCTTTTGGGTAAAATATAAAGAGGACAGATAATGAATAGCTATGAAGACAGAGCCAAAAACAATAAGTTTTATCAGCCAGTTACCAGCAGGCAACAGCTGAAACATGCTCACCTTCAGCAATTTTGACGAGTAAAACAGATAGAAAAAAGCCTGAAAATAGGTGGAAATAACGAAACTAAGCGCCACACCGGGAAGGCCTATCCACAGGTAAAGAGGATACATCAACGCGCAGGCTAGTAGTAATTCGGCAATCGCACCGGTATTGATAATGCTGCCCTTATGGAGCCGCTGCAGCACAGTAGTAAAGCTGTAAGCCCGCAGCGGAATGACCAAAGTAGACAACACAAATATAGGAATGGCAGCCTCATACCTGGCGGTAAGTAGAACGATGAATAATTCCCTGCTATACACCAGCAGGAAGAAAAAGAGCGGGAAGACAATAGAGGATAGCACCCTCCCCGACCTGTTCATCAGCCCTGCCGCATCTGTATCGCTGGTGCTCTTATCGCCAGTTGACAGCTGCATGAGCACCGCGCTGCCCGCCGCACTAAGCAGCAATGGCAGGAAGGGAATATTCTGAGCGCCATTGTAGTAGATCGCGGACAGTGTAGAACTGAGCAAAAGCGAAATAATGAACTTGTCGATGTAAGAAGACAGCATCTGCAAGACATCATACAGCCCCAGGTGCAGCCATAGCGATCTTACGGAGACGGGTATAACGGCTTCGTTTGCGGCCTTAGCCTGACTACGGAATGTGGGTATGGCCATAATGCCATAGACCAGCAGCCGGCCCACAGAGATGCTCATAAGCATAAGGAAAATGGTGCTGATAGAAAATCCGTGATGCAACACCCAAATGTGTATCCAGCAATACAGAGCAGCATACAGCACATTACTAACTATGAGTCCACCGAAATTGCGAAAGACAATATGATAAGATTCCAGAATAACACTAAGCGAATAGACAATGATGAACAGAAAAGGAATAACGAAACTAATACCAATGGCAGTGGCCTGGAGGGATGCAAAAACACAAGCTATCATGCACACCCACAGTGCATAGAGCAGGTAGCTTTTCTTATTAAGGCCATTGATCAGCCTTTTCAACTGATCGCCCGAGTAAGTAATGATGAGCACATGGATACCAAAACAAATGAGCGGATATAGCGTAAACAGTTGTATCCAGAAGTGCTGATAGCTGCCGTAGACGGCTGGGGCCAACTGCCTTGAATACCATATCATCACCACCAGGTTGGCCAATGAAGGGAAAAACCTGGTGATGAATATGAGAAAAGAATTGCTAAGAAATGCGTTAGTTCCTGCTTTGGGCAAAGGCATTACATTCTTCCTTGTTTAAGTATTTTATAATGCGCGCCGGATTGCCGGCTAATACGCAGTAACCATCAGTATAACTCTTGGTGACCACAGCACCGGCACCAACAATAGTGAAATCGGCCAACTCTACCTCCGGTAGTATGACCGCACCGAAACCGATCCAGCAGAAGCGGCCTATCTTAATAGGTGCCGCTGCGACATGCAGGTCATTATTCACCACATCGTGGTTAGAGGAAATGATGCCTACATTAGGGCCTATGTTCGTATAATCGCCAAAGGTGATACCATTCGATGCATTGATATAAACGCCGGGTGAATCGCCAGGGAATACATTTCTACCCAATACTATCCGCTCGGGACAATGGATGATACTGGTGTGGTGCACGGCCCATGGCACCCCGGCATTCTGTCTCAGTATCCTTCGAAACAGAAAATCGGTGAGGTAAAAACCAACACTCATCTCCCTCCGTAAACGGAACAGACTTCTGAGTGAGTATGATGGTTCTTTATCCATTAGTATTTGCCGTCAAAGAATAAGGCTACAGCTTTAGGTTTTCTGAATGCCTGGATCAGCGCAAAAAGGCACAACAGTGTAAGCATTATGCTCGTTGCAGTAGCTATCTTCTGACCGGTATAAAAACTATCTGGCCTGAATTGGAACTCAATATTATGAGCTCCCGCAGGCACTTTGATAGCACGCAGCACGTAGTCGGTCCTCATGATCGGTGTTTCCTTGCCGTCTACGAAAGCCTTCCAACCGGCGGCATAGTAAATATCAGAGAATACTGCCAGACCGTCCTTGCTGTTGTTTGACTTGAAGGAAATATCATCGAGTCCGTATTTATCCAGTTTAACGGTCGCTGCACTATCCTTACCAAAGGTGTAGCTGCCCATGTCATTCTTGAATGCATTACGGACAACAGCAGTTTTCTTAGGCTGGAAATCACCTGGCTTTACGGTGGTGTCGCCTATACCTGCCGCATTAAGCGCAGTGATCTCTTCTTCCGCAGTGTTTACCCATTTCACCTCATCTACAAACCAGGCGTTACCGCAGGTCCCTGGGTTAGGCAGTACTTGTGGCATCCGCTGCTGGCCACCCGGAGTGATGATGTATTTGGTGTTGAGCATGTTGAGCACCTGACCATTGAAGCCGTGCTGGCCACTCAAGTGACGATCTATAAGGTCCTGGTATATCTCCATCTTCGCCGGTGAGTAACCACCTACGCACTTAAAGAAGTAAGCCTGTATCGCATCATTATAGGGGTCATTATTGCCGAGGTCGAGCACCCTGAAGTAAGGGTCTTTATCTCTCTGTATCAGGTCATAGGCTTCTTTTTCATGGCGCTCAGCAACCTGTGACTGGAAGAATTCGTTTGTATCGACTTTTTCAGAAAAGCCCCTGCTGTTCAGGTAGTCTAAAGAAACCGGGAGCAGGTCAGCTACCAATAATATTGCTAACCCAGCCAGGAACGGAATGGTTTTTATCTTCTCGGTAACGAATGCCCAAAGCACACCTGCTGCCAATAAGATAAGTGCAGCACTCTTCAGCGCGCTGGACATAGCCATTGAAGCCCTGTCGTCTTTCAGCGCCTTAGCTATCTCAGCCGGGTAGCGGGCATCGTTAGGTCCCGTGAAGCTGAAGAACATGCTGCCACCCACGCCCAGGATGACGCACAAACCAGCCGTAATACCCGCAGCTATTTTCAGATTTTTTATCAGTTGATCGGTCGGGATCTTCTTATCGAGTATATCCTGTATTGTCCATATACCTAATAATGGGAAGAGAAATTGCGGGATAACTAATGCCATCTCTACTGTGCGGAATTTATTGAGCATAGGCACGTGATCGAACAAGAAATAGTTAACACCTGCGAAATTCTTACCCCATGACAGCACAATAGCAATAGTACACGCAGCCAGTATCCACCACTTGTTTGCTGAACGTATGGTAAGCATACCCAGTAAAAACAGGAAACAGATAATGGCACCAAAGAATACAGGGCCTGACAGGAAAGGTTGATCGCCCCAATAGGTAGGCAAACGCTCGGCATTGCCGCCGGCAGCTTCCAGCGTTTTAGGTGCCTTGGCTGCATCCTCGTCTGATGAACCACCATAGAGGTATGGCACCATAATGCAGAATGTCTCGGCAATACCGTTGCTCCACCTGAATGCATATTCTTTATCCAGACCACCGCTTGTCTTTTTATCATGACCGGCCAGCTCGCTGGCACCGCCACGCATGGTAGAGTTAGTGTATTCTTTAGTAGTGAGTATAGAGGTAACGTTAGGGCCAAGGGCTATACCACCAACCACTGCCGCTACTGCAACAGAGATAAAGAACTCTTTCAGCTTACCTTCTTTGATAGCTACAAAGAGCGCAACAACGCCAAAACACAGTATGATGATACCGAAGTAGTACATCATCTGGAAGTGGTTATTGGTCATCATCAAGGCGATGGACATGCCAAAGACAGCCGCTCCGCTGAGCCATTTTTGCCTGAATATCATATAGAGTCCTGCGAAAGCCAATGGCATATACCCTATACACATCATCTTGGTATCGTGGCCTGCACTGATGATAATCGCATTATATGAAGCAAAAGAATAAGCGACTGCCCCGATCATGGCCAGCCAGGTGTTCACCTTGAGCACCCTCATAAGCGCGTAAAAGCAAACCATAGCGATGAAGAAGAAATAAGCCGGCTTGCCTAATGCCTGCAGGAATAACTGCAGAAAATCGGCATAGTTGGTGGTTTTTGCACCTACGTAAGAGGTGTAAGTAGGCATACCGCCGAAGATACTGTTAGACCATAAGACGTCTTTACCGGTAGAATCGTGGTAGGCCATGGCCTCATGAGCCACCCCCATCCAGTGAATGTTATCACCACCCAGGAATTGCTTGCCCTGCAAAAGAGGGAAACAATACAGGAAGGTAATGACCAGGAAAATACCAACCGCTAAAAGGTCTGCTTTGATCTTCTTAAACTCAAATTGCATATGCTATGTTTAACGAAACAAAAATAAACTATCTGGGCACTATTGAAAATGAAATGACTGAAAATAATAAAATAAACAAGGGAAACGGGTACAACGCTGGTAAATTAGGTTTTATTGCCCCCATTCCAGAAAGGGATTTACATTTTTTAACCACACTTATCCGGTTCAATTATGGAATACGGCAATATGAGGTAGTACCAGCTTAGTTGTGTGAGTGAGACAGGAAAGAAGTGTCTGCACCCAATAGCACGTTTTTGATCATAGCAAAACGCGTCCAGGGGATAAAATGATTGGCATCGGGAAAAGTAATGAGCCGCACTTTGGGTGACTTTACCAATTGTTTCTCGGCGTAATAAGCATTTCCGGGAGGTACCATAGAATCCATTAGCCCCTGCATTATAACAACGGGACAAGTTATCGCGTTCAGGTCAGCGGGCATGGTCATAACGTCTTTCTTGAAATACCAAAGTTCGTCGTTGCTGGGCCTGAATGCACCCGGGAGTAACCATCTGAAAGGAGGTATCTTTAATACGGGCCTCCACCGTTCGGGTTTTTCCTCCGTGGGGTCTACGCTGGCAGCAAGTAAAACCACCCCATTTATGAAGGGGCCATAGCGTGCAGCAAGCTTTACACACATGGGCCCTCCCAAGGAATGCCCGATAATGTAGAAAGGCTTGCCATTTTGTAATGACCTGATCAACGAACCGATCAATGCACTTTGCTCCGTGAGGCTCATTCCCCGGCCATATTCGGAATGCCCAAAGCCGGGCCTGTCAATGCTAATGAGCCTGTATTTGGCCAATAAATCCTTATCTTTAAGATATGAGGAAAATGCATCCCAACTACCCGGAGACCCGTGGATAAAGAACAAAGTGGCAGCCCCGTCACTACCTGTCTTAGCCATATGCAGTTTGTGACCATCGAACCACCGATCTGTTAGTTCAATCAGCACACCGTTCTCCTTAAATTCCTTATGTGCAGACGAGTCAGAAGTGCGCATACTCATGCAGCTCTGCGCCAATATTATCCAGCAGGCAAAAAAAATGCACAGTATGCCAAACAGCCTCTTTAATCGTCTTCTGTTAGCCATACTATTTATTTGCCGCTGAAGTTTTGCGGCCGATCGGCAGGACATTCAATATCTGATCCTTATACATCAACAGTAATATTGCGCAACTGACCCATACCGCAATACCCATATAAAACAGTTGCCCATGGTCGCCCATGACATCGACTCCTAATGTAGTAAGGTGGAAAAAGATAGCTCCCGACATAGTGCCTATCGCCATAAGTGCCCCAAATGCTGTGGTGCGGGGAATCAATATAAGTATTGAAGCAATCAACTCTACCACCCCTGACCCAATCCTGCCCCATGGTTCCATACCCACCTTAGTGAATATATAAACACTCTCCGGCTCCGCGCCGAATTTGAATCGTAATGTTTGCAGAAGGATGTATGCAGCGATAATGCGCAATACCCATGAAAATATCTTTTTGCCCATAACCCAAGTATTATGACACAAAAGTAAAATGCGCAAAAAGAAAAGATTGTCGTTTAGCCGACTTTAGCTTCTTTTTGCAACAATTTAATATCGTGGATGACAATGGACTTCCGGTCCATCTCCAGTAGCCCCTCTTCGGCAAACTTATTGATCAAGGTAGTTACGGTTTGCCTGCTGGTGGCAGTGAGTCTTGCAATATCCTCGTGAGTAAGAAAGTTGTGAAGCTGTATTTTATTGCCGCTTACTAAGGACTTAGCCTGAGACAAGGTCCAGAAAAAATAAAGAAGCCTTGTGCGCACATCTTTTTGCAACAGGTTGAGTAACCTGTTCTCCACATTTTTAAGCTTCTGCCCTATCTTTCTGGAAAACGCAATAGACATATCAGGCCTGATATTGAGCAATTTTTCGAAATCGACCACAGTAAAGGAGCACAAAACAGTTTCGCATTTATGCGCCTGCGCAAACTCGCCCAGCATATTGTTCCGTTCAAGCATAAACTGTCCGAACACATCGCCGGGTTGGAGAATCTCTTTTACCAGTTCATCGCCATTATCATCAATATTACCGATCTTAACGTAGCCCTCCTTAACGAAATAGAGTTTGTTGAGGTATTGCGCATCGAAATAGATGTAAGCATCCTTATCTGCAATAATGTAATTGTGCAGGATATTAAGTTGTTCGAAATTATCCGGGGTCAGCTTATCCAGAAAATCATTCCTACGGATGATAAGCATCTGCTCTTCTATACTCATAGTTATGAATTATTCCTGATCATAATAGTTTTACAAGTTGTAAAATAGCCATAATTGTAAACAAGCACCCCATTCCTACATCAATTTTTTTCTTGTTCACCTGCATGACCGATGAAAATCGTTTGCCGGCCAGAATAAAAAGCAAGAGGGCTGCAAATGTGCCCACCCCCGCCCCAACGACAAATATGGTTCCACTCTGATAGCTACCATTGATAACCGACCGCGAAAGGAGATAAAACACCCACCCCATCCAAAATGGTATCTGCATGGGGTTGACCGCACTCATTGTGACGCCCAGAACAAATCTCTGTACTTTATTATCGATGATCACATTCTTCCCCTCTTTATGCATCAAGGCCATAAAGCTACCGGCTGCCATGATGAGCAGCAAAACAACTGAAATAGCCCTGAATATAAATAGCACTTGGCCCTGTATAGTGATCCTACCAATAATATTAAATGTGATGCCCAGGTAAACCATCTCTATCAATACCACACCCGCGGCAAACAAGATGGCGTTACGTAGCTTTTCTCTGGCAGCGATCTGCATGGCAGCAACATTCAGATTACCTAGTGGCAGAGAGCCGCTAATACTTATCAGCATTCCTGCAATACCGCTTTGCAAATACAGAGTACTCATTACAGAAAGTCAGTGCAAATTAAAAAAAACAGATCACCATGTTTGTGCAGAAAGCAACTTGTCAATATTCATGAATGCATTCCGATCTTGCAAGCCTGCAGCAAGGGTTGTATATGGTACCCCCTTTTTATTATTGGCTATGCTAATCGCATACAATATCTTCCAATGCTTCAGTATCTCCCGCCATGCAAAAAATATGGAATGCTTAGGGTCATAAATATGGGTAGGTTCGCTACCGCTACCATTTACTTCTATTATAGCCAGATCTTCTCCCCGCTCAAGCGCCTCCCAGCTTTTGAACCTTATGTCTAACCGACCATAATAAAATTCAGGTATCTGAGAACATATACGATGGATCGTGTCGTTTAGTTTTTTGGTGACCCTTTTTGTTTCATCTGTAAATTTCGAACCCCTGCTGTGGTTACCGTAGGGTATCAATTCTATCCTCTCTCCTGATGCCGGAACATCGCTCAGCCTTTGGCCGTGTATAGTAACTATCTGTTTCCATTGCAGCAGGTAACGGTCGTTGTTCCTGACAAGATCGGCTATTGTTGATACACCGTCTCCGGTGATAGTAACTGGCTCTTTATTGACAATACCCGATATGCAGCCATCGTCGCTGCCAGGTATCCTGTAGTAAAATATGCCGACCTCGTTGTCATGAGGTACAAACTCCTGCATAAGAAAAGACACTGGTATGGCAGTCGCATATTGTTGCAGTTCTTCCATATTCTTTATCTTCTTAACACCAAGGCCGCGTTCACCAATATCAGGTTTGCAGATAATGGGGAAGGAAAGCTGCGCAGAAGAGATGATATCTGTAGCTGCCTCCCGTGGGGCCACACTATCTAATAAAAAGGTTTTCGGGTAGACGTGAGGAGGCAAAAGGTCATATACATCCTTCTTACTCTCCATGATAAACCCTCCGTTCTTAATTCGCGGATTAGCGGCGGTAAGAAAATAAAAAGACCTTGCTTTAAGGCTCAACCAAAGCCAATAAGGGAATATAGGAGTGTATACAACCCAGCTTGGCCAGTATTCCCAATTCCTGAGCCGTATAAAGAATGTAGTTCTCAGTAGCCGCTTCATAGATGTTTCATTAAATCGGAGATATACCATTCATTTACAGATACGAGCCCGCCAAGGATGTCCTTGTAATGCATTAATGCTTTATGTTGCTTTATCTCTATGCCTGTGATGCTCACTGTTTGCAGGATACCGTTTCGGTTCATCTTAAAGCTGTTTGTCGGGTCGCCATCGCCGCCAAACTCGTGAAACCGGCGTATCTTGTCTGCGCTCCTGTAAGGGTTCTCCTTCAACCACTGATTGAACCACACCCGCCGGCGGGCTATCACCTCATCATCATATAGTGTTACAGACGACCATATGCGCGGTATATCGGCAGGTAAGGGGATAATATATTTTTCAGCACCATCCCAACGGGCTTCCCACAGTGTCTGCTGCTCCCAAATGACAAGTGTAAACGGTTCGATACCTGTAAGATCAATTTCCTGGAAGCTCTTATGAGGTTCGTTGCTGTCAAAAATATCCAGAAATACCAATCCTCTGCTCTTCTTGTATGGAGGTAGGTGATGATGTTTTTTAAAGGCACCATTGAGCAACACCATTGCATTACCATTGTTATGCAGTGCAATCCAAGTGCCGCCTGCCTGACCATCCTTAGGGAATAATATCTTGCCGCTATGAAATTCATATGCTTCAGGCAAGGCAGCCGGCAATCTTACTGTCGCTTCGTCCCTGTTAGAGGTAATAAGTACGCTATCATTAAAAGGCAAAAAGGTTACTGTGCACATGATTCTCTATGTTGTATGGTAGAAGGTGCTACACCAAAGCGCTCTGACACAACTATATCTGTAAGCTCGTTGACCCCTACTCGTATCAAGGCCATATGGTGTATGGCATGCTCTAAATTATAAACTAATTCCCGCAGGTAATTACTTTGAATGGTTAATACCTCGTTGGACGAGCCGAATGAAGCCTCCATCAATATGTTTTTATCCTGTCCGTGTATACCGTCAACCAGGCTAATAATGGTGCTGAGAGCTACCCCTTTATCTGTCTCAATCGATATATCGCGCTTGCGCTTATCGTAGTTAACAACACCGGTTACATATCCAATTTGCAGGCATTGAAACAACTCGACGATATGACGCACATGCTGCCCTATGGTAGCATTAAACAAATGAACGCTGCACCTGGTATATTCATCATTGCTCAATTGCACCAACAGTTCTTCAAGCTCTGCGAATACAGCACTGATCACTTTTTGTAAATGCATCTTGTTTTGATCCCTATTCATAAATTACATTTATTGTCCTTCATCTACAAACGAAAAAATGAAGTTTAAGGTTCTATCAATGGTAAATTTTCTGCCAGTTGGCATCTGCCTTAGGCTTTAAACCGTTCTCATCCTTGTTCCATGTTTTTAGGGTATTATTGAACAGATGATTGTAGAACAGATATAGCTTGCCGTTAATGATCTTGTAGGTTTCAGGATCTACTTCTACTTTTTCTCCCGTGCTGCCCATAGCATAAGCACACCAACCACCGTACTGAGGCTCATAGCCATATGGGTTTTGCTTGAAAGTGGCCAGGTTTGCCGCGTTGGCAAAATGGTAGGTAATGCCATCATGAACGAAAGAGATAGCTGCAGAACCTTTAACCGGCTTGCCTTTATAATAACTTACCGGATCGTAACCGTCGATGGCCACTCCTTTGCTAAGGTTGAAATTTTTCTGCCTAACGGCAGGTTGAGCAATTGCGTTAGTACCCCAGAAGACGATCCCTATCATGAGCAACATCAAGTGTTTCATATTCATATCCATTTATCATGCAAAAATTGAACTTATTTAATTTACCCACTGTCTGCTAAGCGACATTTTGAAAAATACTGTTTGCGGGCTAATGGAATTGGGTATACCTTAACGTTATCACCCAAGCGCGGGTAAGCCCATCGGGCCGATAGTCACGTACAATGAAGGGTGTACCGACCAACAGATCGATCTTACGAGATGGTAGCGAATAGGATAAGCTACCGGCAATATTTAATGTAATACCTTCACTACCTTTTAGTGACGCACGATCGCCACTTTGGGTCGTAAACCGGTCTTCTCCCAGGTGATCAATGAATAACGGCCCACCAGACACTGACCATCTATTCCATTGGTAGTGGCCCTCGGCACGTAGAAGAACATCCCCTCTTCTACCAAGATCCCGTGATGCAAAATACTCCCTGCCTGTAGGCATATCAGGATAGATAATATCGGGCAGATAGCCATTTCTATTATATTGAATAACCGGCTGCTGGTAGCCGGCGGCAATACTAATATACTTATGATACACTAAGCCCACACCTATGATGAGGTCTGTTGTCCCGAGGCTGCTCTGATATGGCATGGGCAGCGGCATGCCTCTGTCTGTGGCGTTCGCGTTGCCTAAGCCAATGCGGCCTCCTATTGTAGCTGTTATCGCTACAGGCATCCCATCGGCAGTAAGTATACGGGAATATGTCGCGATAATATCTCCTATACCAGAATGATGGCCGAGATTACCTGAGCAAAAATTAAACGGAAGCTTTACATCAACGTAACTTCTTTGGGCAAGCACGAACTTACCTTCCAGTTGTGGGGTAATAATTATCGTTCCTTTTTCACCAGATCCGACGGTAGCAGATGCCCCCAAAGCACTGTGCGTCGTTACGCTGTCTGAGACGGGGCGCCCACTCTGCATAGCTCCGGCAGTGCAAAAACCAGCATCAGAGCAGCCCTGGGCATCTGCGTTATTAAACAAACATAAACTGTACAAGACAGCGATTAGCATCCTCTTCATTGATCATAAAATTGCTCAACGAAAGTATAACTGAGGTCTCAGTTGCTTTGTCGCTTGAACGACAAACAAAAAGGGCTGCCGTATCGGGCAGCCCTTTCTATTGAAGTAAAATGATTATTCTGACTTGATAAACTTATCTGCTTTGAGCAGCGTTCCTTCTTCATCGTAAATCATGATCATATACATACCACTAGCCAAGTCGCTGACAGAAATCCGGGTGGCTGCTTTTTGCAGCATCACCTGCTTGCCATCCATGCTAAGCACCGATACATTAACTGTCACAGGAGCATCGATAGACAGAACAGATGTAGCGGGATTAGGATATACCTTGATATCGGTGCTTGCAGTAACTGCCTGCACGTTCGAAGAACCTGAAGTAACGACAACTGCAGCCGAAGTATCCATACAGCCATTGCCATCTGTTACTACTACGTTGTAATTACCTGCAGTAACTGCATTGTAAATGCTGGTATTAGCACCTGTAATAGGGTGGCCGTTGAACAACCACTGATAAGTAGAGTACGACCCCGTAAACAGCAATGAACCTGCGCCATGTGAGATAACCGGATCAGGAGGCAAAACAACATGCACAGCTGAAAGCACCTCGCTGCACGCAGCTGTAGACACTAAAACTGAATACATACCTGCTGTATCTGCATTATACGAAGCACCCGTTGCACCCACTACAGCGATACCATTTCTAAACCACTGATACGTAAGTCCGACGCCGGATGTAGCCACTGAAAGATCGACAGGGTTGCCATGACATATTGTGGCGTTACCACTTGCCGGTAAGAGGCTAGTTGAAGGTATTGTATCGGTAGTCACCGTATATAATGCTGTACCTGTGCAACCTGCACCTATAGTAACACTATACACAATCGTAGCACTACCCACCCCTATTGTTGTTACCAAACCAGTGACAGAATCTATGGTAGCTACCGTAGGGTTTGTGCTGAACCATGTACCACCCGTAGTAGTATCGCTCAATGTGATGCTGCTACCCAGGCAAGCTGAACCAGCACCAGTAATCGATGCAACAGACGGTGCGGATATCACAGTCTCGACCGCGGTCACTGTAGTAGCACAACCAGCTGCATTAGTAACTGTATAAGCTACAGTAACTGCTCCGGCAACAACTCCCGTTATCATACCGGAACTATTAATGGAAGCAATAGCAGTGTCGGCACTTGACCAAACGCCAGTTGCTGTAGCATCTGTAAGAGTAGCTGCGCTACCTATACAAACATCAGCCGCACCAACAATAGATGCAACAACCGGTAGTGCATTTACCGTGTCTGCCATGCTCACTGTAGCAGAGCAACCGAGCGTATTGGTAACAGTGTAAGAAATTGTATCTACTCCCACTGCGATACCAGTAACAACACCAGATGCGTCGATTGACGATACCGAAGAGTTGCTACTGGTCCATGTACCTAAGGATACTAAGTTGGTGAGTGTTGTATTGCTACCCAGACATAGGCTGCCGGAACCTGCAATAGCAGGAACGACAGGAACTGTATTGACAGTGTCCATAGTCGTAATAGTTGCAGTGCAACCCAAGGCATCAGTTACCATATAAGATATAACAACATTACCTGGAGCAACACCTGTGATAACACCGGTAGCAGGATCAACTGTTGCTATTGTTGCATCACCGCTGCTCCATACACCACCTAAGGTCATATCTGAAGCCGTAATGGCATTCCCCGGACAAACATTGGTAGCACCGGTAATAGCCGCTACAACTGGCAGGCTGTTTACTGTTTGTGATGCAGTAACTGTGGTGCTGCAACCTATACCGCTAGATACAGTATAGGATATTGTAACACTGCCCGCCGCAACTCCGGTAACCGCACCTGTGGTAGCGTCTACGGATGCGGTAGTATTGTCGCTACTACTCCATGAACCACCAGTAAGCGCGTCACTCAGTGTAGATACGCTACCTATACATACTCCTGTAGCACCTGTAATAGCAGGAACAACCGGAGGAGCAGCTACAGTATCGTGAGACATTACTGTAGTGGTGCAACCAAACACGTTGGTTACCATATAAGAGATCACTACATGACCAGGTGCAACTGATGTCATCAATCCTGTTACAGGATCGATAGTCGCCACTGTAGGGTCGCTGCTGGTCCATGTGCCGCCAAATACACCGTCGGTGAGTGTGGCTGATGATGAAGTGCAAATAGAAGCAGGGCCCGATATAGGACTAACTGATGGTGCAGGATTAACTGTAACATCGGCAGTAGTAAATGAGCTGCACCCGAATGTGTTGCTCACAGTATATGATATATTAGCCACACCCGCAGCCACACCGGTAACATTGCCCGATGCATCGACAATTGCGATGGTATTATCGCTGCTGCTCCATACACCGCCAACTGATGCGTCTGAGAGTGCAATTGTCATTGAAGGACAAACCGTAGTAGTAGCTGCAGTTATAGTGCCCGCATTGGTAGAAGGATAAACTGTATCTGCAATCGTCACCAAGCTTAAGCAACTGAATACGTTAGTGAGGCTATATGATATTGTAGCAGAGCCTGCTGCCAGCGATGTTACCACACCTGTTGATGCGTTAACAGTGGCGACTGTAGGGTCGCTGCTGGTCCACGTACCTGCAAAAGCACCATCAGTTAGAGTAATGGTATTACCCAGGCAGATGTGTGTTGAACCGCTGATGGCTGTAATCGCCGGTGTTGGGTTAACGTTTATTGTTGCAGTGGCCACAGCCGTTCCGCAACCATTAGTAACACCATAAGATATGTCTGCACTACCCGATGCTACGCCGGTAACAACACCTGAGGTATCAACGGTCGCGATGGTATTATCGCTGCTGGTCCATGTACCGCCTGCAACAGCATCAGAAAGATTTATAGATGCCCCTGCACAAACAGTTGTTGTTGTAGCGGTAATCGTACCAGCATCAGGAGCAGGACTAACAGTAACCAAAGCAGTTGTAGTTGCAGAACCGCAAGCATTCACAATTGAATAAGTAATAGTAACGCCGCCGCTTGTCACGCCAGTTACTACACCTGATGCGTCGACAGTAGCAATAGAAGTATTGCTGCTGGTCCATGTTCCGCTGCTCACCGTATCCGCAAGTGTAGTCGTTGCACCAGGGCAAACCGTGGTTGTACCTGTAATGACGCCTATACTTGCAGGAGCCGCGCCTATGGTCATTGTTTTAAGAGCCGAGGCAGATGCGCAGCTATTGGTAGCTGTGTAAGAAATATTCAGTGTACCTGCCGAAACACCCGTAACCACACCTGATGCATTGACAGTAGCTACGGCAGCATTGCTACTGCTCCATACACCGCCGCTCACTGCATCAGTAAGTGTGGTACTTGAACCTGCACATACAGATGATGAACCAGATATAGTGCCCGGATCAGGCAATGGATTGACCGTTACAAATGCTGTAGCCACTGCCACACCACATATATTAGATATAGAATAAGATATAGTTGCAGTACCTACTGATACACTAGTAACGACACCCGAAGAGTTGACCGTAGCAACAGGGATATTGCTGCTACTCCAAACACCGCCTATAGCAGTATCACTGAGCGTGATGCTATTACCTATACATACGGAGGTAGTGCCGGTTATAGCCCCCGCATTAGGAAGCGCATTTATGGTCATTGTTGAAGTAGTAAACGCCGTGCCGCATGCTACCGTTACTGAATAAGTAATGGTTACTGTTCCTGCCGTGACACCAGTAACAACCCCAGTTGAATTAACTGTTGCTGTGCCTGTGTTGCTGCTGCTCCATACGCCGCCTGTTACGCCATCGGCAAGCGTAGTTTGCACGCCTGCACAAACTGCCGACGCACCCACTATTGTACCCGCGTCAGGAGCAGGATTGATGACCATATCGGCAGTGGCTACTGAAATACCGCAACCATTGATGACCGTATAGGATATGATAACCGAGCCGCCTGACACACCTACTACCTCACCTGCAGAGCTTACCGTGGCTATAGCCGGATTATTAGTAGTCCAGGTGCCCCCTGGAGTAGTCTCGGTAAGATGGATGCTGTCGCCAGCACATATGGTAGTTGCACCCACTATCAGCCCTTCGTTAGGAGAAGAGTTGATGGTAACCGGAACTGATGTTGAAGCCGGCCCGCAACCAGTAACTACTGAGTAAATTATATTTGCGGTACCAGCTGTAACACCAGTAACAACGCCCGAGGAATTAACCGTGGCCACACCAGTATTATCGCTGCTCCATGAGCCGCCGCCCAACGCATCGGCAAGTGTGCTGCTAAGACCTACGCATATTGCCATAGTACCCGTGATGGTGCCTGCACTTGGCGCAGGGCTTACAATTGCTGTAGTGGAAGTGCTTTGGGTACCGCAACTATTCGTTACCGAGTAGAATATTGTAGTTGTTCCTGAAGTGACACCGGTAAGCACACCTGAAGCATCAATAGTAGCTATTGAAGAACTTGCTGTACTCCAGGTACCACCCGATACTGTTTCTGAAAGTGTAGAGCTTGCTCCCGGACAAACCGTTGTGACACCCGATATCGTACCGGGGTCGGCCAATGGGTTGACGGTAACGGACGTTGTAGCAGCGACAGTGCCGCAAGCATTAATAATCGAATAAGATATAGAAGCTGTGCCAGCTGACAAGCCTGTCACAGTGCCTGTAGTATCAACTGTAGCGATACCGGGATTAGCAGAACTCCATACCCCACCCGATACTGTTGGTGTCAATATCAAAGTACCACCAGGGCATATTGTACCCCCTCCTGACAAAGTTCCTGCTGAAGGAGATGTTGAGACAGTCAGCGATACAGTAGCGTTAGTCGCTCCGCAACTATTGCTTACAGCATAATATATATTTACTACACCTGCCGCGACGCCTGTTACAACGCCTGACGCATTTACGGTGGCAATAGTGTTATCGCCACTGCTCCATGTGCCGCCAATAGCTGTATCTGCCAATGTAGTTGATGAACCAATACATACTGAAGGAGAACCTGTGATCACGCCGGCATTAGGGAATGGGTTGACCGTTACTGTAGCGGTTGCCGCTGCTGCTGCACAACCGCCGACAATAGCATAAGATATGGTAGCTATACCGCCTGATACACCCAGTACCACACCTGATGAGTTAACAGTAGCTACCGCAGTATTGCTGCTGCTCCATACGCCACCGGAAACTGTTTCTGATAGTGGACTGAACGTGCCCTGGCAGAAAGTTGTCGTTCCGCTTATAGCACCTGTATTAGGTGTAGCGCTTGACGAAATAGATTTTGTAGTGGTTGCGCTGCCGCAAGCATTAGTTACGGTATAGGAGATAACCGTACTGCCTGTAGCGATACCAGTAACTACACCTGAAGCATCAATACTTGCCGCAGAAGGGTTGCTGCTGCTCCAGCTTCCACCTGCAGAACCCTCAGTCAGTGTTATGGCTGAACCGATACAAACAGATGATGGGCCGGATATAGTGCCCGCAATAGGTGCAGGGCCTACGGTAACTGTCGACGTTGACACCGCAGCGCCACAAGCTGTTACAGATGTGTAAGATATCGTTACAACACCCGCCGATACTCCCGTTACTACTCCTGCGGAGCTAACTGTAGCTGTAGCAGTAGCGCCTGAACTCCAGGCGCCGCCGGATGCAGTCTCTGATAATGTAATAGAGGACGCGACGCAAACATTGCTTGATCCGCTAATAGAACCAGCATCAGGCAATGGAGAAACCGTAACGGGCGATGTAGTCGTAGCCGAGCCACAACCGTTGGTCACAGTATAGCTGATAGTGGTGCTGCCCATAGCTACGCCAGTTACCACACCGCCACTAACAGTGGCTATTGCTGCATTAGCGGTAGTCCATGTGCCACCACTAATACCGTCTGTAAGTGTTATAGAAGATCCTATACAAACACCAGATGCACCAGATATTGTTCCAGACACAGGCGCCGGGTTTACGGTTACTGTTGCAACAGCATTAGCACTACCACATGAACCCGATACCATATACGATATCGTGGCGCTGCCTGAGCCTACACCCGTTACTACACCAGAGGCATTAACTGTGGCTACTGATGTATTGCTGCTGCTCCATGTGCCCCCTATTGCGGCATCGGTGAGTGTTGAAGTAGTACCCTGACAAATATTAGTTGTGCCGCTTATGCTACCTGCATCAGGAAGTGCATTTACTGTCATGGGGATACTAGCCGCAGCTGTTCCGCATATATTAGTTACGGTATAAGATATTGTAGTGCTTCCGGCAGCTGCTCCGGTAACTATGCCAGATGGTGTCACTGAAGCTATGGCGCTGTTAGCGCTACTCCACGTACCACCGGAGGCTGTGTCTATTAGCGTGACAGAAGCCGAGAAGCAAACCGAAGAAAGACCTGAGATAGCACCTGCATTAGCCGAAGGTACCACAGACATAGGATGAGTGGTTACGAAAGAGCCGCAAGAACTTATGTAAATATAAGATATAGTAACAGTTCCTGCAGACAGCCCGTGAACTATGCCCGCTGCACTGACCGTAGCAATCGTATTATTACTGCTGGCCCATGAGCCGCCACCGGTAGAGTCAGACAAAGTTGTCGATGAGCCCAGGCAGACAGACGATGCACCAGTGATTGATGAAGCAGGGACAACTGAGTTAACGGTAACAACATGCGTAGCAGATAATGTACCGCAACCATTGGTCACGCTATAAGATATAGTATCTGCCCCCACGCTAATACCGCCAACCAAACCTGAGCTAAGGACGGTGGCATGGCCATTGGACGCACTCCATGCTCCACCTGAGACGCCATCGGTCAAAGTAATGCTTGAACCGATACATAAAAAGCTACCACCGTTTATGGTACCAGGATCGGGAGCAGGGTTAACCGTAACAGGGTAAGTGGCGACCGCGATACCACAGGAATTAGTAACCGAATAAGATACTGTTACAGTTCCGGCAGTTACGCCAGTAAGGGCTCCACCGGTAATGGTAGCGTTAGCATTACTGGTGGTCCATGTGCCTCCCAGTGCTACATCAGAAAGGAAAATAGTAGCAGTTTCGCAAACAGATGATGGACCAGAAATACTACCTGCTGCCGGTAAAGGATTGACAGACATTACCTGTATTGCGGTAGCAGTACCGCACACATTAGTAAATGTATATTTGATAGTGTCGATACCTACTGCCATACCGGTAACCACCCCACCACTAACAGTTGCATTGCTATTGGCAGCGCTCCAGTTACCGCCGGTAGCAGCATCTGTAAGTGTTACAGAAGAACCCGCACACACGGCAGACGAGCCTGTGATAGAACCAGCATCCGGAAGCGGGTTAACAGTAACTACCTGTGTTGCGGCAGCTGTGCCGCAAGAGTTGGTAGCAGAATAGCTGATCGTATCAACACCTGCTGACACACCAGTAACCACCCCTCCTGAAACTGTAGCAAAGCCATTGCTGCTGCTCCAAGTGCCACCACTTGCTGCATCGGTCAATGTTATCTGTGAGCCAACGCATACACCCGATGCACCGGATATAGTACCCGGAGCCGGCAAAGGATTAACGGTTATTATTTTAATAGCGCTTGCAATACCGCAAACGTTGGTAACTGTATAATGAATAGTATCCGTACCCGCTGCTACACCGGTAACCACACCACCTGAGACAGTAGCATTTGCGTTACCCGATGACCATACACCGCCCGTTGCTGCATCAGTAAGCGCGAGGTTTGCACCTACACAAACCGTATTGCCACCGGCAATGGCACCTGCATTAGGCACTGGGTTAACTGTGACAACCGCAGTGGCAATATTTGTCCCGCATGAATTGGTAACAGTATAGCTTATCGTGTCTACACCGCCAGAAACGCCGGAAACTACACCACCGGAAACAGTGGCAGAAGCATTACTTGCACTCCATATACCACCTGTGGCAGGGTCTGTCAAAGTGATAGATGACGGTACACATACACTGGTGAAGCCGAAAATGCTTCCTGCATCAGGTACAGGGTTAACTGTTATTGGTTGGGTGGCAACAGCAGTTCCACAAACATTGCTGACTGTATATTTTGCAGTATCTGCGCCAGCAATAACACCCGTCACAATGCCGCCGGATATGGTTGCATTGGTATTGGTAACCGTCCAGTTACCACCAACTGCAGTATCGATGAGTGTGATAGAAGAAAATGCACAAACCGATGATGCACCCGAAATATTTCCCGCATTTGGCAATGCATTTATGGTGATCACTACCGAAGCAGTTGCGCTGCCGCATGAATTAGATGTCGTATAGGTAATAGTATCTGTACCAGGAGTTATAGGTGTAACCACGCCTGCCGTAACGATGGCATTACCATTACTACTGCCCCATGTGCCCCCTGTAGCCGTATCAGAGAGATTGAGCGTAGAACCCATACATACTGATGAACCACCTGTTATGGCGCCTGCACTGGCAGCCGGGTGTATAGTCACATTCTTGGCAGCAGAGGTGAAGCCACATGAGTTTGAAACTGTATAGCGAATGGTATCAATACCCGCTGTCACAGCTGTTACCACACCTCCGCTCACGGTAGCATTGCTATTGCCTGCACTCCACACCCCGCCTGATACGGTATCTGTCAGTGTGATGACCGCACCCGCACATACGTTAGACGAACCAAAAATCAGGCCCGCCGCAGGGAGAGTAATAACAGATATCGGTGTAGAAGTTGAACTGCTGCCGCAAGTAGTAGAGATAGTATAAACGACAGTATCTATCCCGGTAGACAGACCCGTAACAACACCCGAAGAGGAAACCGAAGCATGGCTATTGGTCACGGTCCATAAACCAGTTCCAGCAGCAGCAGTATCTGCAAGGGTGATAGTAGATCCCGTGCATACGCTGGATGCGCCGGTAATAGTGCCTGCACTACCCGTACTGTTTACTGATACCACCTTAGTAGCAACACTTGACCCGCAGGCATTAGTTGTAGTAAAGCTGATGGTTACCGTACCTGTAGATACACCATGTACTACGCCCGATGCGTCTACCGTGGCATGGCTGTTGCTCGCACCCCATGTACCCGGCGATGCGGTCTCTGTCAATGTGATGGACGAGCCAACGCAAACTGATGAAGAACCGGAAATAGCTCCTGCATCCGGCAATGGGTTGACTGTTATATGGATAGTAGTGATCGTACTGGCCGTGCCATCGGAAATCTTAACCTTAAAACTATCCAGGCCGCTGTAGCCGGTTGTTGGCGTGTAAGTCAATCCTGATGGTAACACAACACCTCCTGTTGACAAAGTAGTAGCAGCAAAACCACCCAATGTACCGTGTGCAGGATTTGTATTTACCGTCCATGTCTCGGTCTGGCTGATATCTGAATCTCTTACCGAGAGCAATGTATCAATATTATAGCTGCTTATGTTTTCGCACAGTGAAATGCTCTGGCTGGCACCATTCACAAATACCGGAGCGCGGTTGCTTGGTGTTATTGTTACATTGATGGTATATCCGGGGCTACCGCAATAGGCATTGGAGGCTACAAAAATACCGCTGTATGTTCCTGCCGCCGCTGCTGCAGGTACTGCAATTGTTATGGGGCTTGCAGGCAATGACACGATGCTCAAATTGGTAAAGCCCTGACCCGGTGCAGTACCGGTCCACAGTATACTGTAGTTATATGGTGCCCCTGTAGTTGCTGTATAAGGCAATGTAGTACTGGTGGTGCCCTGTACCACACTCGGTATAGTACCTAGGGTGATGGTAGGTAGTGCATTGATGGTAACAGTTATCGGATAACCAACACTGGTACACGTTGTATTCTTAACATAAAGAGTAGCGGTATATGTTGCCGCAGCCACCGTAGCGGGTATCGCATATGTAATAGGGCTTGCCGGTAAGCTAGAGTTGGTAACGTTAGTAAAGCCGGCTGTTATAGCGGCGGTATCCCAAACAATGCTATAGGTAGCAGGGCTACCCGCAGTAGCACTGTAGTTGATATAGCCTGTTGTACTACCTACGCACAATACAGTATCACTTGTAACGAGAGAAATAGTCGGCTGCGTAAAAACCAAAATGCGTTTGGACGCCTGCACTGTTCCACACACGTTTGTTACCGTGTAATATACTGTGTCATAACCTCCGGACGAACCGGTAAAATGTCCCATTGTATCAATAATACCATGGGTATTGGACACACTCCAGGCTCCACCAGATGCTGATTCGGTAAGAAGTATACTGGAACCAGCACAAACTCCCGATGACCCCGTGATCGTACCTGCGCTTGGCGCTGAATTTACCGTAACTGTATGAATGGCATAAGCTGTGCCACAAGAATTAGTTACTGAGTAAGAAATTGTTGCAGTACCCGGGCTAACACCTGTGACAATACCTGAACTAACGGTTGCTACACTTGTCAGGCTGCTTGACCATGAGCCTCCCCCTAATGGATCGGTTAAGGTCAATGTAGAACCTGAGCATACTGAACTACCTCCTGAAATTGTACCCGCATCGGGTGCTATATCTACTGTAACTGTGTGAATGGCATAAGCTGTGCCACAAGAATTAGTTA
>Ga0164297_10000016_pt1 | contig 226096 bp, 222 predicted proteins | sample GEODES058metaG_FD_113539 | JGI IMG/M metagenome (GOLD analysis project Ga0164297, IMG submission 113539) | Dystrophic lake water microbial communities from Trout Bog Lake, Wisconsin, USA - GEODES058 metaG | ecosystem: Environmental > Aquatic > Freshwater > Lake | place: USA: Trout Bog Lake...
ACCAACAAGATGAGTGCCGGGCCGCAGCTGGGCTCTAAAGACACCTCTATGATCAGGGGCACCTTTACGCAAGGCAAAGAAAAATTCTCTTACGACTCCATACAATATAACGCCAAAAGTAAACGGGCCATTGTGCGCAATGTGCGCACCCAGTATGGCGAGGGCTTTATGCATAGCGACCAGATAAAGCGAAACCCCGATCAGGTGGTATTTGGTGCACACAGCGTATATACTACCTGCGCACTCGATACGCCACACTTTGGTATTGTGGCCCGCAGGATAAAGGTGATACCGGGCAAGCTCATCGTCTCCGGCCCTGCCGATATATATATCGAAGGTGTGCCTACCCCACTCTTCATACCCTTTGCGCTGTTCCCTATATCGCAGAAGCAGAAATCGGGATTTGTAATACCTACCTACACCGTAGAACAGGCACGCGGACTGGGCTTACTCAATGGTGGATATTATTTCTATCTCAATGACCACGCCGACCTGCTGACACAAACCAACATCTATACCAAGGGGAGCTACGCGGTCAGCGCCATCAGCAATTACAGCAGCATCTACCAATACAAAGGAGCCTTCAACCTCTCTTATGCCTATAATAAAACAGGTGAGGATTTCGAGCCGGGTGCCACCATACAAAAGGACTTCATGATCAACTGGCGCCATGCGTCGGATGGCAAGGCCGTGCCGGGGCAGTCATTCAATGCATCTGTGCAAATAGGCACCTCATCGTTCTACTCCAACAATAGCTACGACCCTAACCAGATACTGCAGAATCAATATTCATCCAACATCAGCTATTCCAAAACCTGGCAGGGAACACCTTTTAGCTTCACAGCCAGTGCCCTGCACAGCCAGAATACTTCTACCAAGCAGATCAACGTTACCTTGCCTGCTATCAATTTCCACGTTACGCAGATCAATCCTTTCCAGCGCAAATCAAGTGTAGGTATACACTGGTATGACAAGATCACCTTCAGTTATACGGCTGATGTGCTCAACCGAACTACCTTCTACGACAGCACCTTCAATCCCGGAAATATGAGCTTTCATGATTTTCATGCCGGCGTACACCACTCTATACCGGTTGGTGCATCTTACACCATATTCCGCTACATCAATATGTCGTTCAGCGCCTCTTATAATGAGTACTGGCTCACCGACAAGCTGCACGTAGCCTACAACCCGGGCGACGCTAAAATAGACTCCATACAGAACACAGGCTTTTATACCGCTCGCGACTTCAATACCGGGGTCAACTTCTCTACCCGTATCTATGGTATGAAGCTTTTTAAGACGGGTAAGCTGCGCGGTATACGGCACGTTATCACGCCATCGGTTGGTGTCAGTTACCACCCCGATTTCGGTGCCAGTCCGTTCAATTATTATTACCGAACCCGCCTCGATACCTCATCTACCTACACCTACCAGTCGCCATATGCACAGTCTATAGTGGGCATACCCCCACTGGGAAAGGCAGGCAACATCAACTTCGGCATCAATAACAACCTGCAGATAAAGGTGCGCAACTCTAAAGACACGGTTACGGGCACTAAGAATGTGAGCCTCATCGATGCCTTTGGTTTCGCCGCGTCTTATAATATGGCTGCTGACTCCTTTCAGTGGAGCAATATCAGGGCATCCTTCTCTACCAATGTGCTGGACAAGGTCAACATCTCGTCCAGCGCTACTTTCGACCCCTATGCATTCGACTATAACACCGGTCGCCGCCTGCCGCAGACCATGGAAGAAATGGGCTTTGGCCTGGCACGCTTCACTGGCGCTACCGTATCGCTGGGATCCAACTTCCACTCCCGGGCTAAGGGCGGAGCCAATAACCCTACCAACACCGAGGAGTATAACCGTGTGATGCGCAATGCAGGGTATAACGAGTATGTAGACTTCAATATCCCCTGGAGTTTCAACATGAGCTACTCCTTATCGGCGGCCAAGAACTATACCTACTATACCAAGCGCGACACCCTGGTGCTATCGCAAAACATCACCTTCCAGGGCGAGCTGCAGATCACTGCCCGCTGGAAGGTTTCTGTGAACAGCGGCTACAACTTCTCCGCAAAGGCACTCACCCTCACCTCTATCGATGTGTATCGCGACCTGCACTGCTGGGCTATGCATCTGCAGGCGGTGCCCTTTGGCCCCCGCAAAAGCTACAACTTCACCATCAACGTAAAAGCGTCTGTACTTCAGGACCTGAAGCTCATGCGCCGCCGCGACTTCAGGGATACGCCTTTCTAAAAATATCATGGTCAACTCTCCTCCTTTTGAAGGAGGAGTACCCGTAGGGGGAGGTGGTTATCAAATAGATATGTTTCCTTTTCATCGCCGTTGTTGGTCTTCCTTCCGACCAACAACTAACTTATGGGCCAAATAATAACATTTTTCGATCGTCGGCGTTAATCACCAACAACCTACTTTCGCGCTGGGTGATAGCAATATCCTTTATTATTACTATGTGTACATAGTAGCCGGCTGTAGGTTGTTGGTCGGAAGGAAGACCAACAATGGCGAAAAAAAAGCATACTCACCCATTTCAGGATGTTCTTCATAATTATATGATTATATTAGTTAACGATCAACTTATTTGTCAGTGATGATCCGTCTGCACCTCGCCATTTTACTATATACAGTCCTTTCGACCAATCACCCGTATATATTTTACTAACACACGCGCTTCCGTCATTTGTCTTGTTTAGGACAATTTCGCCAATACTATTTGTTATCGTTAGCAAACCTCGTGCGTTTGGTATTTTCAAATTAACAAAACTACTAGTTGGATTGGGGTATACATCTAGTTTCTGTGTTGTAGGATTAACAGAATTTATCTGTAAAGGCCAATAATTGACTACACTAAAAAAGGCATCTTCAATATATCCATAATAAGATCCAGAATTTATCCCTGCTGAAAAACCAGGAGAACTGCTACTCCCAGTAGCTGCAAACCCATTCTGATATGGCAATATTACACTTGGATCTTCATAACTAGAACCACCAAAAACTAAACTGCATAACGTATTTCCCACTGTGTCTAATACATATAAGGTATTGTCCGTTAAACCGATGCTCCCTGGACTAATCCTTCCATAAGCTGCGTAACCAAACGAAGTAGGCATTACACTATAACACTCATCGCCATTTATTCCGCCAAGACATCTTTCCCACTTTAATAACCCATTTCTATCTGTTTTAATAACCCACATGTCTGATGCCCCCCCATTATATCCGGAGACCATATAGTCTGTTGAAGTGGTTATGCCTCCTACTACTATGCTGCTGTCTTTGCTATCCCAGATGGCCTGATATGCAATTTCATCCCCGCTTCCCCCATAACTACTATCCCACAGTATATTCCCGTTTGCGGTGTCTAATTTAAAAATGTAGTAATTTGAATAAGTATTCTCCGCATTGCCAGCACACCATGCCGTATCGTTGCAGTCATGATCTGCACTGGTACTTGAACTTATGAGATAATAGCTATTATTTGCGTACAGTATCGAGCCGTTCCAATCCTCATCCCGCTCCCCGCCAATGCTTTTTGACCATTGTATACTACCGATACTATCTGTTTTCACAACAAACCAATCATAATCAAACTCCGACCCGGAATAATGTGTAGGAACATCGCCACCGGCACCGTTACTTATCCCAAAAAAAACAAAACCATTATCAGGTGTCACGGTAATTGCGCCTGGTTGTTCATCATAAATACTTCCATAGCATTTTTGCCATTGAAGATCTCCGGCGCTATCAAGCTTCAGAAGCCAGATATCTCCAATTTCATAACCATGATTACCGCTAACATTTATGTCATTCGATTGGGTATAAGACAATACAGCGTAGCCCCCATCAGTAGTTTGGACAGCGCTTTTACCAAAATCCCCTCTACTTCCACCATAAACCTTTACCCAACTGATATTTAAATTGCTGTCCAGCTTACCAACAACGACATTACCTACTAGCGAGCCCATCGAGTCGGGAAAATTTGCGGGTACATTTCCACCTCCAGAATAACAATTAGTATAACCAACAAATAGTAGCCCTCTATCTCGAGTAGGTATTGAATATTTTGCAACAGTGTATCCACAAGATGAATCTCCACCTATAAACCTGGTCGTATTTATGCCTAACTCCTGCGCCTTAGCCACAAAAGAAAAAACAATAAATAATATGGTGAGGATTGGCTTCATAAGATGGCAGAAAAGAATGGCATCATAAATTTAACTATCAATTGTAATCCCCGTTGTTAATCAGCTATATTATTTTCCGCCGTTGTTGGTCTTCCTTCCGACCAACAATGGCGAAAAGAAGCAAAAAGCAATACAATTACATAAAGCAGTGCTTTTTTTCATAGTGGTGTCTGTTTGTAAAAAGTATAAAGAAGAACTACTCTATTACCAATTTTTGCACTTCACGCTGCCCATTCTGCAGTATCAGTTGCACACAATACACCCCACTACACATACCACTTAAATCAGCTCGGATATTTTGCTGCCCTACTAATACGTCTTTCACATATACTTGCTGCCCTATAGAATTTGTTATGACTATTTTGCTACTTTCTCCAAAATCATTTAGGCTTATACTAGCTACATCTCTTGTTGGATTAGGATAGATTTTGAAACTTATGCTTGTCTCGTTTACCGCCCTAATATCTGTCGTCCATGGCGCAAAAACAGCTAAAAAAGCATTTGTACTGCCAAATGTCCCGTAATACGGGAGTGTGGAGAAAGCACCATTATTATCTGTGTAATACCCTCCCGCTATTACAGAGCCATTGCTGAGCGAGTATATCATATATCCTTCATCCTGTCCAGTGCTTCCAACTACTTTGGCACTTAGGTAATTACCGGCACTATCTGCATGCACAATCCACGCATCTTCATGACCGTAGGCAGTATCGGGTGAGCCATAGCCATATCCATTCATCCATATGCTACCATCGGTAGCTTTACATACTGCATACGGTATCTCATCACTGGTAGATGTACCGTAGCAATTGTCCCATAGTATATTACCACTACTATCCACTTCAAGCACCCAGTAATCGCTCCCCCCTATATGATGATGCACATCACCATCATCCGAATGGGCCAATGCAGCTATCACTACCCCACCCTTATTATTAGCAAATGCTGCTGTACCTACCTCTTCTGTAGTCCCACCCATGTCTTTATGCCACAGCAGGTTGCCATTACTGTCAAGCCTGGCCAGGTACACCTCTCCACCACCGTGATTGCCCGTGCAGTCGTAATCATACGACCCAGTCCCCCCTACTACATAACAACCTCCACCAGGCGCAGACACAAGCGCACCACCACTCTCGTAGCCCGTGCCGCCTATTACCTTGCTCCACACTTTATTGCCATTACTATCCACTTTCAGTATCCACAGGTCTGGGTCAAAAGAGCTACCATAATGTATAGATACATTAGAGTCAGTATAGAGCGATTCTCCCAACATAAAATAACCGCCATCATTAGCCGCTATCATACTTCTTAGTATTGCTCCGTTTCCTTTGCTGTAGTTATGCTGCCATACAATACCCCCGCTCACATCCTCTTTACAAATAACAAAACCCCACCCATCCGTAAATACGCCCCCAAGAATATTTCCGCCGTCAGAAGTCGGGAAATAATAATCTAACGAACTATCATCCCCGTATCCATAACATTTGCTCCACTCTATTACAGACGCATCCGCATTGTATTTAACAAAAATTTCCCTTTTACGTGTCGGATTGCATAACGAATCTATATTGCCAGTAGTCGTATCAGAGTTTGTCCCGATAACAATTATAAACCCGCCATCTTGAGTTCTGGTTACCTGTGTTGCAACGCCGTCATCAATATTTCCCCCATACCCTTTAAGCCACCCGATAGCAGGCTCCTGCGCACGTGCAGCAAAAGAAAAAACAACAACAAATAATAATATGGTCAGGATTTGCTTCATAAATTAGCGAAAGGTATTACAACATAAATTTAACTATTAATTGTAGTCCTTGTTGTTAATCAGCTATATTATTTTGTCGTCGAAGCCTTAGCCTATGAGGTCCTCAGCCAGCAGCGGCTAAAATTTATCCACTTTAAGTAACCTTTATAACTCCTTGCCTCACCACTAGTCATGAAGCTCACCGCCATTTTTAGTGGATATCTAGTTTTGGCCGGTATCAAAACCCGTCTCACCTTTGTGTATTTAAATAGCCATTTTCTGGCATTAGCTCTTTGACAATAACTCGTCACTATGATTTCGGGTCACTGCACACCCGCTGCAAAATAGTGCAGAAATCGGAAGTACTTTGCACTTTAATGCAGCCACGGGTAATCGTAATTAATTGATGATCAATTACTTATTATTTCAGGTTGCAGCTTTGCACACACTTCAAAAAATGCTGCAAAATGTCACATGAGATAATTAACAACACAGGTTATTGCGATTTGTACAATCTAAGAATCAGTATAATCTGTGCGCACCCGGCCAAAAGTCGCGGGGTTAAGACAAAAGCAGCCTCAAGGAAACCGGTCACAATTACTGAAAATCGATCTCACAGGCCTGCCAGTCGCTCACTATTGCCGTAAACAATTCGTCGGTGCCGCCGCCCACCTGCCTTACCTCGCACTGCCATGTGCCGGTATTTACAGTGAACATTCTTGTTGACGCGCCACCGATCACACCCTGGCTATAGCCACCTATGTACATCTCGAAACTATTATTCCCCTGGTTCTCAAAGAAAATATAGTTAGTAGCATGACCAGGGCTAACCAGCGGATTGGTGTTTTCCTTGTGGCAGGAGGAAGTCATTGCGGCAATGGCTAAAAGGAATATCGATATCTTTTTCATCGGGTACATTTTACGCAAAGTTATATTGCCCCTTGCAGATTTTATAGCCTTGCAATTGCCTGCATCTGAACAACATAGGCACAAAAAAGTGTCACTTAAAGAGAAATGATCGCTGTTTTACCCCTAAATACCTCATTATTATTTCAAAGTTCAAAAGTTAATTACATTTACATCCCCGATGGCAGACCGTAAGATCCTTATCGTTACCAACCGAGTACCCTACCCCCTGCGCGATGGCGGCAACCTGGCCATGCATGCCATGGTGGAGGGCTATCACCGGGCCGGATGGCAGGTTTACCTGCTGGCCATGAACACCACACGCCATAGAGTAGCCGGGGAGCAATTGGTAAAGCTCTATACCGATATCTATAAGTTCAAATGGGTGGATATTGACAATTCTGTCACCACGGGCAAGATCATCAAAAACTATCTCTTTAGCCGCACTGCAGAGTTTGTAGAGCGTTTTTACAAACCCGAGTTTGAAGACAAGCTGATAGAAGCGCTCAACGAGTTCCGCCCCGACTGTGTTCAGTTGGAAAGTGTATACCTGTCCAGCTACCTTCCGGCCATCAAAAAATACTCCAAGGCAATAACCATATTGCGCATGCACAATATCGAGTACCAGATATGGGGTAGCCTGTCCCGCAAGCGTGGTAATGCACTCAAGCAATTTTATCTCAACAACCTGTCGGTACGTGTGCGCAGGTATGAGCGCGAGGTATGGAAGAAATATGACTTGCTGATACCCATTACAGAAAAGGACGCGAGCCAGGTGATATTGCTGGAAACGGTGAAAGACATTATTGTTGCCCCATTCAGTATAGACGTAGATAAGGTGCCGGTAAACTATGTCACCGAAGAATGGGTAGGCTACCACCTTGGCGCCATGGACTGGTTGGCCAATCAGGATGCCATACGCTGGTTTATAGACGAGATATGGCCACGCGTACGCAAAGCAGTACCCGACTTCCAGTTTTACTTTGCAGGCCGCAATATGCCTGATGAATTTAAAGACTATAACAACGCCGGAATCTATTGCCTTAATGAGGTGCCCGACGCCGCCGAATTCATTGCAGATAAAAAAATTCTGATAGTACCACTGCGCTCGGGTGGGGGTATACGCGTGAAAATAATGGAGGCCATGGCCGCCGGCAAGGTGATCATAGCCACACCAGTAGCCATAAAAGGCATCGAGGCCAAACCAGGCGAGCACTACCTGCAGGCACGCCGCCCACAAGACTTTGCTAAAGCCATAAAGTGGTGCATGGAGAATAAAAGTGAGGCACAGGCAATGGCAGATAAAGCGAGGGCAATGGTGCGCAGCAAATACGATCACTCCACTGTGATAGGCAATGTGATCACCGAGCTGGAGCGGATACTGCAAGACCGTAAACCTTAAGTATGTTCATTAGGGTACAACAAAAAGTTAAACCCCGTTTTTTTGTAGATGTAGTTCCTCATTCCGCAGGGTATTGTCTTCCTTAAGCCAGCTTATTCACTAGTTACAATTAATTGAATATCAATTTATTATAAACAAATTAGTGTATGTAAATTTATAGTGGCGGTTGTTTTGTTGTCAGTATAGTAACTAAAATAGAACTGATCATGATAACGCATAATGGAAAAGTAACCGCACAGAAAGAGCCTATACCGTTTATGAATACATTGACCACCTGTGTCAATAAAGTGCTGAAAGATGGCTATACCGACTCCATGAAAGTAACCAGGCAAGGCCTGTACTCTACCAACAAAAACAAGACCTATTCGCCGGCAGACGTAAAGATAGTCGACTTCTACCGTTTCGAAGGCCAGTCAGACCCGGCAGACAGTTCTATCATGTATGTGATAGAAACTACCGATGACGCTAAAGGCGTGATCATAGACGCATACGGCCCTTATGCCGATGCTGCTGTTAATAAGTTTATGACCGAGGTTGAGGATATCAGTAAAAAAGTAACTAAGGCCTAAAACGTAAGGTTTAAAGAATATTTTCATATTCTTTAAACCTTACGTTTCTTTGCTCATCTAACAAAGTCATAAACAACACAACACGTATGCGCAAAATACATCTGATACCGGCGGCAGCCATCTGCATCACATCATTATTGGCGTCTTGCTCTAAAGAAGGCCCATCGGGCGCTACAGGTCCTGCTGGACCAAGCTTCAGCGGCGGCATAAGCGGCCATGTAAGCCTCTATGACCAGTATGGTAGTAAAGTGCTTTCCGGGCTGAATACGGTGCAATTGTCGCTTAATGGCGCAGCAGCTGTTACTCCGGATGCTTCAGGGTATTATTCATACGCAGCAACCACGGGAGATTATAATATCACTGCTATCGCATCAGGGTATGGCTCTACCAAGACCAACAGCTTCCAGTACCTGGCTGACACCCTTAACAGGGACATCAAGCTTTCTGCAATACCTAATTTTGTGCCATCATCTATCACCGCAATGCCTACTACCGGCGCTGTTGTGGGCGACTCGCTCGTGCTTATGTTTACTGCCGACACAAGGGCAAGGAACTGTATTATATTCGTGAACAATAATTCTACCGTGACGAGTGCACCAAGTGGCTACTTGCTTGCTTATACCAAAGGGGTACCAGCTAATGCAACGAGATTATCTGTAGTTATACCTGCTCAGGACCTCTATGATGCCGGTTTTGCCAGCGGCAGCACTGTTTATTTTGCGGCATATGGGGGAGTTATAGGCGATGTATCTGCCTATGAGGATATCAGTACCGGAAGAACCATGTATACAGCTGTAAGCACCACTAATGTTACCGTTACCGGTACTACGCCATAAATAATTAGCGAGATAAAGCTTAAACAATAAAAGGTCTGGCAATGTGCCGGACCTTTAGTATTTAGCTGGTTTTACGTCAGGGCAACCGCAAGGGACTGCCCCTACGTTTACGGGTTATTTCTTTTCTGTCTTGGCTTTTACCACTATCCATTCCTCGATATTCACAGTAAAAGGCATGTTGCCTATTTTGACGATGGCCTTTTTATCGCTTAACTCCACAAGAGTGCCTACCTGGTGGTTGATCTTATTGCGCACCAGATCGCCAACTTTGGGCTTGCCACCGGCTACTTCGTAGTTCTTATCTGCCTTGCGAGCAGCGGCAGCATTCGTCTGTATCTGCTTTTTCTTAAAGAGCACATTCTCAGCGGCAGCTATAACATCTTGCTTATTGTCGGCGCGCTTCCAGTCCTGTATGATCTGCTTGAACTTGCGCTCTGTTTCCCGCAGGTAGTCCAGCTCTTCTTTCTTTATCTCGTTCTGCAGGCGCAGGGTTTCTCGCTCCTGCCTCAGTTTTTCTTTATCAGTGAGCTCTTCAAAATTCTTCTTCAGGCGCTCATTCTCTTTGAGCAGTTTGTTCAGTTCTTTTTCCTTGTCGGTGAGCCTTACGGATTGTTGCTCCGTTTGGTGCAGCATCTTGTCCAGCTTAAAATGTTCGCGCTGGGTGAGCTGTCTGGCCCGCTCTATCACCGACTCCGGCAGACCGCTACGCTGTGCGATAGCAAACGTGTAGGAGCTACCGGGCTTACCTATTTGTAACTGGTAAAGCGGCTCCAACTTCTGCTCGTCAAAGGCCATAGCCCCGTTGAAAATGCCCCTTACCTTGCCTGCCATCACTTTAAGGTTGAGGTAGTGGGTAGTGATTATCCCGAGTGCATTTTTCTTGGCCAGGTCCTCTACTATGGCCTCGGCAAAGGCGCCACCCAGGTTAGGATCAGAGCCACTGCCTAGCTCATCTATAAAGAAGAGGGTCTTGCCATTGGCAAAATCCATGAAGTATTTCATGTCCTGCAGGTGGGCACTATAGGTGCTGAGCTCATGCTCTATTGATTGGGTATCCCCTATCTGCACCATCAGCTGCTTGAAGATACCCAGCTCTGAGTTTTCGTCGGCAGGTATGAGCAGGCCGGCCTGTGCCATCAGTTGGAGTAACCCTACTGTCTTCATAGACACTGTCTTACCCCCGGCATTGGGGCCGCTGATAATTAATATACGTTCTGTCCTGTCGAGGGTAATGTTGAGGGGGATCGTAGCTTTACCGCTCTGCTTATTGCGCATGAGCAACAGCGGGTGATATGCCTTTATTAGTTGCAGTGACGGGTGCGGGCTGAGCCGGGGCATATTGGCATTCATGTCAATACCCAGGAGCGCCTTTGCCCTGATATAATCATATATACCGCACAAATGGTAGTAGGTCTCCAGCTGTGGCGCATACACTGCCAGGTCTTTAGTGGCCTGCATGAGTATGCGGTGTATCTCTTTCAACTCAGCCCTTTCCAGCGAGAAAACCTCGTTGTTGAGTTCTATGGTTTCTTCGGGTTCTATGAAAACGGTTTTCTGTGAGTCGCTCTCACCATGCAATATACCCTTTACTATTCTTTTATATTCGGCGAGGACAGCTGCCGTGCGGCGGCCATTCATAAAGCTTTCACCTATATCTGCGAGGTAGCCCGACTTGCCCCATTTGCGCAGCACCATATCAAAGGTGCGCCTTGCGGCGTGCCTCACCTTACCCAGATCGGAGCGGATAGCCATCAACTCTTTTGAGGCGGTATCCCTGACTATACCACTGTCGTCTATGACAATATTGATCAGGTCGTTGATGCCCTTTTCATATACCTGCCGCTCAGATATGGCCCGGAGGGCAGGAAAAAGTTCACCCTGCTTCTTGAACCATAGCAGCACGTCGCGCATATTATATGCCAGCTTATGGAATGCCAGTAACTGCTCGCCGGTGAGCACCCCACCCGATATCTGCAGTAGTTTCAGTTCCCTTTGCAGGTTGCTCGTAAAGTCGTTGGGAAAATGATCACCGGTGGTGAGTATGGTCTTGAACTCGTGGGTCTGCAGCAGTTCCTTCTGCATATGGTCCATGCGGGTATGAAAACGGATCTCCTCTACCCTCACCCTCGCGGCATCTGTGCGGCACTTGTGCATCAGCAGCTCACATACCTTATTAAACTCTAAAGACTCAGCGGCCGTAGCCGGATATAATAGCATCATGGGTTAACTCCGGGTGCAAAGGTAGGTAATTGGTCAAAAGGGTAATTAGGTAATTGGTTAAAAGGGCAATTAGATGTGAAGGTGAGGGCTTGGCATTAATAATATACACCCGATAACAATAATAGCCCCTGTATTCCGTTCCCAGAACTAAACGTCTTATATTCGCAAATCGATTTTCAAAAAGCCGGTAGCCGGAAGGAATGAAGTTATCAGTTATTATTGTCAATTATAATGTAAAGTACTTTCTGGAGGTTTGCCTGCACTCTGTGCAGCGGGCATCGGCAGGTATAGATACAGAGATAATAGTTGTAGATAATAACTCAAGTGACGACAGCTGCCGGATGGTACGTGAACTTTTTCCGTCCGTAGTACTTATAGAAAATAAAGATAATAAAGGATTTTCGAAAGCCAACAACCAGGCGGTGGCAATAGCCAAGGGTGAGTATGTACTTTTCCTGAATCCCGATACGGTGATGCCGGAGGATTTCTTTGGCAAGACCCTACCCTATATGGACAGCCACCCTGATGCGGGCGCACTGGGCCCGAGGCTGATAGATGGCAAGGGACAATTTGCCCCGGACGCTAAAAAATCCTTTCCATCACTCTCGGTAGCCATCTATAAAACAACGGGAATCAATAAGTTATTCAAAAAATCACCTTACTTCAATAAGTATTATGCCGTCCATATCGGTGAGCACCAGACAGCACCGGTGGAGGTACTTTCCGGATGCTGCATGCTGGTGCGGCGCAAGGCCATGGACGAAGCGGGAGGGCCCTTTGACGAGGACTACTTCATGTATTGTGAAGACGTGGACCTCTCTTACCGCATACAGAAGGCCGGCTATAAAAACATCTATTTCCCTGAGGCGGACCTGATCCACTACAAGGGAGAGAGTACCCGCAAGATGACTTTATCCTATGTGCGCATCTTCAACGAAGCACTGGTCACATTTGTAAAAAAACACTATTCCAAGAAAGATGCACAGTTGTTTGTGCTGTTCATTAAAGTAGGTATTGCCCTTAGAGCCGTATTAGGCACCCTGAAAAGAGGCCTGAAGGTGCTGCATATGCCGTTATTTGACGCTCTTATACTTCTGCTGACCCTATGGGGCATGAAGAACTTCTGGGTGCAAGAGGTAAAGAACATGATGCCGATATCGTCATCAGCGGTTTATGCTACGTTTCCGGCCTATATACTGCTATGGCTGGCATCACTGTACCTTAACAGCGCTTATGACCAGCCTTACCGGGCCTTAAAGGTGACCAGGGGTATGTTCATAGGCACGATAGCCATACTGGCTTATTATGGCTTGCTGCCACCTGAGTACCGATTCTCCCGAGCTATTATCATCTTCTCCGCCTTTGCGGGTACCGGATTATTGCTGGGGCTACACGAGGTATTGTACCGCATGGGCATATTGAAATTCATACCTTACGACAAACTTCCCCATAAAGCGGTGATCGTAGCCAGCGAGCAAGCCTATAAGCAAACAGCCGAAACCCTGCAGAAGGTGCACTATGCCCCCGAACTAAGTGGCCGGATAAGCCATGAACATGACCGACAGAATGCACTGGCCTGCCTGCCTGAGATGAAGGAATTACTCTTTACCACCGGTGTGAATGAGGTGATCTTCTGCATTAACGGGCTTACCTATCAGGAAGTATTTACCCAAATGCAGCATTGCGGCAAGGATTATGAATATAAAATACATCTACCTGGAAGTCAAAGCTTTGTGGGCAGCAACTCAAGCAGCACATCCGGAGACCTATACACCATAGACCGCAGTTATAACCTATCGGACTTTGCACAGGTGCGCAATAAACGCATGGCGGACATAGCCTCCGCCCTTGTCCTCTTGCTGTTATTTCCGGTGACTTTCTTCATGGTGAAGCACCCGGGCCAATTTTTAGCCAATTGCTTCAGGGTATTGGTCGGGACGACCTCTTGGATAGGCTATGCCCCGATGAGTTCTTTACAGCACCTCCCTGTAATCAAGAAGGGTATTCTACCTCCCTACAACCTGCTCGACGGCTATGAACCAAGCGACGATGTAAAGAAACAGGTGAACAACACCTATGCCCAGCACTACACTGCGGTGACCGACCTCTCCCTTATAGCCAACAACTTCAGGTACCTGGGACGCCGCTAAGGCTTTAAAGTACTCTCTACCCCATTATCCATGGTAGTACCGCTGCTAGCCAGTGCAGCTATCATCTTTCCGAACTGTACCATACGGCCATGCTTGCTGTCCCAGTAGTGCCCATCAGTGGGTGTTACCATACATGGCGCTGATGGCAGGATCGTCGACACCCTTGTTGAACCATACCTTGTCTATCGGCGCTCATAAATCCTTAATCAATTGTCTATCAAATGATATGGTGCTCTTACCGAAAACAGATATGTAATTATCCTTCCCTTTTCCGTAGAAAAGATTGACGGTGGCATCCTGCCCCAGGGCTTTGTTCTTATCGCTGTTCTTGTCGGACAGGAACCATACGCGGCCCTGATCGTCCACCTTTAAGGCAGACATAGATCTAGAGTACAACTTACCATTGGCACTACGGGTGCAGAACATATATGTACCGATCTCATCAGATATCTTCCTGATCATTGCTACGGCTTCTGCAGCCGACAGGTTATTTACCTCTCCCATTGCTTTAGTTTTCGGGAAGAGGTAGCTAAAAAATTATGCCCGGCATAGTGCCGGGCATGGGACAGTATTTCTTCTTGAAAAATAGCTCTTTTAGGTGGTCAAATCCAAATAAAAGATGAGACAGCAAACACAATTAACTGAAAATCAATTAATTGTTATTTTTTCTTGAATTTATTGTAGCGCTTCTTTTTGGTACCTCCTCCGCCAGAGCGCTCTTCTGCACTGCGTACTGCAGGCACCGGGCCAAACTGCTCCGGCACTACCTGCTTTTCCACTTCCTTGCCTATCAGCTTTTCTATCTGGTGGAACTTACCTTGCTCTTTATCACTGACAAATGTATAAGCAGTACCGGTGGTAGCAGCACGAGCCGTTCTACCAATGCGGTGTACATAATCTTCGCCATCATGGGGTACATCGTAATTGATCACGAGGTCGATATCCTCGATATCGATACCCCTGCTGAGGATGTCGGTAGCCACCAATATCTTTAAACGCTTGTTCTTAAAATCTAAAAGTACCTGCTCGCGCTTGGTCTGGTCAAGGTCAGATTGAATTTGATCTGCGGAAAATTTTGCCCTCTTCAGTTCCTCGGTCAGGTGCTTTACACTCATCTTACTGGAGCAAAATACAAGCACACTTGTAAATTCTTTCTGTGATAAGATGTACTTAACGAGGGGTGCCTTCTGAGAATCATATACCAAAAATACACCCTGCTTTATCTTTTCAGGCGGGCGGGATATAGCAATGTTCACCTCTACCGGGTTGTGCAAAATAGTGTTGGCCAGCTTGCGGATGGTAGGCGGCATGGTGGCAGAGAACAACAGATTTTGCCTGTCCTTAGGCATGTAAGAGATGATCTTGATGATATCCTCGTAAAAACCCATATCCAGCATACGGTCGGCCTCGTCCAGTATCAGGTACCTGAGGGAGTCCAGTTTCACATAGCCCATATTGAGGTGGGCGATCATGCGACCCGGTGTGCAGATAACAATATCCACACCCGATGATAATGCCTTCTTCTCGGTAGCGAACATAGCACCACCGTTGCCACCGTAAATGGCGATGGAGCTGATATCGGTATAATAAGAAACACCCTCCAGGGTCTGGGATATCTGCAGGGCCAGTTCGCGTGTAGGCACTATGATCATACAATTGATCTTGTGCGCCTCATGGTGCTGGGTGAGTAATTTATGAATGACAGGGAGCAGGAAGGCAGCCGTTTTACCGGTACCTGTCTGCGCTGCGGCAATAATATCTTTTCCTTCTATTATGTGGGGTATCACTGCTTCCTGAACCGGGGTGGCTGTTGTGTAGCCCATATCATCGATCCCGTCCATCAGGTCGTCATCAAAACCAAAATCTATAAAATCCAAAATTTGTTATTTAGGCCTAAAGGTAATGTAGAAATTTGTAACGTTGTGTGAAGGACTTGCGATGGCCCGATGCTCCTGCCAGTTACCAACATATTAAAATGACAAATGACAATATACGTTGCTGATGTACAAAATGAGTATATCTTTTCTGACGAAGCAAATAATCACATGTATTATGCACAATGTAGCGGCTTAACTACATTTAAAACAAAGCTAATACAGGCAACCACCCGGGAGTTATTATGTGAAGCTGTACTATCAGTCAGAATAAAGCTAGCTACCTTATTGCTCTTTTATAAAATAAAATACGGCGGAGATCTTATTCTTTTTTATTACAAGTGCAAACTCAAAGCCTACACTTGTGCATATCATGGTGTGCATTATTTCTTTTTGTGTGCATACAGGCACAGCGGTTTCAATATTTGAAGAAGAGAGACAAATTGGCTACTATGACTTAGCTTCATTTCATTACTATAATGATAGAATTGCCAAAATAGAATTAAATGACGATTGTAATGTTGAGTTCATAACTGTTCTTTGCTTTGCTTTAATATGTAATTTTCAAGATCGCAGTGATGTGAATATTAATCTTGGTAACATTTCACGTAATGGCAGAAAATTTGACACCACCTGGTATCCTAACAAACCGTAAAGAAAAAAGTCTTACAGCTTATCACCAAGTTCCGCTGAAAATGCCTGACTCGGTGAGGACGAAAAACGCACACAAATATGAGCTATGATTTAATGGTATTTAAGCCAGAGGCGGTTTCCGGAGAAAGAGAAACTTTTATGAATTGGTACAGAATACAAACCTCATGGAAGGAAACTCATGGCTACAATAACCCGGGCGTAACAGACATAAAACTGCAAAATTGGTTTATGGAGATGATCCAACATTTCCCTGCTATGAATGGCCCCTACGCTAATGACGAAGAAAATCAAATTAAGGCAGACTACACGATCGGTGAAAACTTCATCTACATAACGTTTCCTTGGGCTATTGCAGAAAAAGCATACTTATTAACGAAAACAATCGCTCTAAAACATAATGTCGGTTTTTTTGATGTTAGCGCCGACGAAGGTGATATTATTTTCCCTTATTCATATTGACTATTTTTAGTATTTTTGAAGAGCTTTACATTTTGCCAATCTGGAGATTGGCGCCCGCCGCGACTAAGTCGGAGACATACGCCGAACTGAGAGGCAGGATTATTTCCCAGACGCAAGAGCGCTACGTTAACCCTCGCGCCAGTGGTAAAACTAAGAATCGCTATGGATACAACAATTTTGGAGTTACTCAATAATTGCAGATCGTCAAACCTTGACTCTGGTCTGAAGGCACTTGACGATCTAGGTTATCTTATTGAGAAAAACACCATAGTCAACGCCGATGATAACTACAATTTGATTTTCTATAGAAAAGAATTGACCAACCACCTTTTGGACGAGGAAACTAAAAGATGTATTGAATATTTTCTTTTTTTCATGCTCCTCAATTATCCTGATAGGGCATCAAGAACTGCATGGTGTCTAATTAAATGCTGCAACAAAGAGTTTCAGGAGGCCTTATGTCAGGCAATAGAACTCTATTTTGACAAGGATGACATCACCGTTTGCTATTTGGTGCGAGCCATTACAAATATTAGTGAATTTGAAGAGTTGACTCAAAGGACTTTATTGCTCTTCCAAAAAATCAAGATTAATGGTCTCCCACACTCGAGCAATGAGATTTCTAATCTTTTACAATTATATAAAGTCCATCATAATTTTACTGATTAACTGGTAATCATTTGTATATTAACTTGGCATACAATAGCTAATTTGTCCCCTGTGAACTATTTAGAGAAGATACCTGAAATAATTGAAAAAATAAAGGATAGCGGAGACCAATTGAGTGCTCAAAAAGTTTCAGATGCGTTTTATTGTTCCTCTACGGAAGGGGGTTACCCACACATTACTTGCAATAGTTCACGACGATGAAGATATGTATGCCTTAATTGGTGAAGATGTAATGGAACTGAGAGCCTTCTGCTTATCAATTGGATTAAAAGTGCGTTAAAACCTGCGCTTAATTTATCGCCCTCTTACTCGCCTCTCTCAGCTGCTTGAACAGCTTAAAACCATGCTTCACGAAGGAGAAGGTTTTGACACTTGGAGATCCGCCACTACGGTCGCGGAAGTGAATGTTCACCCACTTTATCTTCTCCTGCCTGTTGGTGAGCACAGAGACATAGATATTCGCCAGGTGGAAGTCAGCCGGCACCTTTTCGGTAATGTTGACCATGATGCTCTTGTGAATGAACCTGTAAGGCACATTGGCATCTTTGATCCACTGACCTGTGGCAGCAAAGGTGAACAGGGTAACAAATTTAGATATAAGCGTACGCTTCAACCCATCGTCGCGGGTTTCGCGCATACCATATACTGCTTTATGCGTATCAGATAATTGAATGACCTCGGCAAGGTATTTAGGGTCGCACTGGCCGTCAGAATCTATCTGAAATATCCAGTCGGCGCCGTTCTGCAATGCCATGCGATAGCCGGTAAGGCAGGTTTGGCCGTGGCCTGTATTCGGTTTGTCTACCAGTTTTATCTGCGGATATTTAGCTGCAAACCCCTTTAATATATTAAGTGTACCGTCTTTAGAACCGTCGTTAAGTATGCACAGGGTATAGGGTACTTTACTTTCTATGAGGGCCTTTTGCCATTCTTCCACCACACTTGTTATCGCCTCTTCCTCATTATATACAGGCATGATCACCCATAAGTTATTTATGCTCATACTTTTCTTTAATGATGTTGAAGGTACCAAACGCGCGCTCTATCACTTCGTCGGTGTTGTAATACTTATACTCGGCAAGCCGCCCGCAAAAGTATACATTATTATTCTTTGTTTCTTCCTCTGCCAGCTGGCGGTATTGCTCATATAAATTAGCATTGGCCTCCATAGGTATTGGATAATAGGGATCGCCCTCGGCCTTTGAATATTCGTAGGACACCACCGTATGCGGGTGCTGCTGCCCGGTAACATGCTTTATTTCCACCGTGCGGGTATACTCATTATCGTTAGGGTAATTGATCTGCACACATGGCTGGGCAAACTCCTGAGGTACTTCTTTAAAGTCAAACTCCAGCGACCGCCATGGCAATTTGCCATACCTGAAATCGAAATATTCATCGATAGGGCCGGTATATATCAATGCATTTTCTGCCTTTATGGTATCCTTTATAGCACTATAATCTGTATCCAGCATCAGCTCTATATTGGGGTTATCTATCATGCGGGCAAACATTGCTGTAAACCCTTTGGCAGGTGTGCACTGGTATTTATGGTCTACATAAAGGATATCCTCGTTGAGCCTTACCGGTATGCGGCCGCACACGGATGGTGCCAGATCGCGCGGGTGTATGGCCCACTGTTTCAAGGTATAACCCAGGTAGAAGGCCTCATACATTTCACGCCCTACCCTGGACAAAACGAATTCTTCTGAATTGGCGGGATGTTCAATCTTTTCTCTTTTCTCTTCGAGCAGTTGCTGCGCCTCTTCTGCAGTCAGATCTGGCCGCTTGAAGAATTGCCTGAGCGTGAGCAAATTGATAGGGAAAGGAAATAACTCGCCACGGGTGGCGCTCTTTACAATATAGTTGCCCGGTACCCACTCGGTGAACTGAGACAGGTAATCGATCAATTCCGGTTTATTGGTCCGGAAATAATGCGGACCGTAACGGTGTATCATTAAGCCCGACTCATGTTTTGTATCAAAACAGTTGCCGGCAATGTGTTTTCTTTTATCAATAAGCAGCACCTTCCAGCCCAGAACAGTAGCCATGCGCTCTGCCAGCACACAGCCAACAGGACCGGCTCCTACAATTACTGCCTTATATACTCCATTCATTATGTATTTCCGTAAATAGTGGTTTAAACAACGGTAAGGGGTAAAGATAACAAAAAGAGGTTTATATGGAGCAAATTAATAGCAATCGTGCTGTCAGGCTTAACCGAAAAAGACGCGGAGACTCGTAAGTCTACCCTACCCCTGAAGGGAAGTGCTGTTACTTATCCATGAACGCCCAACAGGGCTTTGTCTATAGAACATTCTCCCCATTGGCATCGGTGGTGAGTATCTCACTCATAAAATCGAGGAAGGGGCGCATCTTTTTAAATACACCATTCATCTGTGTTACAAAATCGGTGGCCAATACTTCTGCATTTGTAAAGTGGTGTTTTAATATAAACTGCTTGTAGCGAAGTAATTCTATAGCCGGATGGTCTTTCTCGTAGCCGCGAGGTGCCGATATGAGCTGCTCGCCCTGCAGGGCACCAAAAGTGCTGACCAGCGTTTTATTGGCCAGCATTTTTTTCCAGTCTTTATAATTAGCTGCGATATCCTGCCTGATGCGTGCCAGATCAGCAGTGTTAGGAGCCCAGAACCCGCAGGCAGCAAAGGTGTTGCCCGGCTCTATGTGGTAATAATAGCCACCGCGCAGTTTTTTAGTTGCGCGCCTGAACCCACCATTCCAATGGGTATTGTAGGGAGTCTTGTCTTTAGAGAATCGTACATCTTTATAAATGCGGAACAGGCTGGCCTTGCCAGATGGCGTCTCGATAGTATCATGCTTGCTCATCTCACCCAGCAGTGAGCTGGCAAAGTCTATGATATTGTTGTGCGCATCGGTATACTTTTCTTTATGGGCAGTAAACCAGTCACGGTTATTGTGCTTGCCCAGGGTTTTCAGGAAATCGATGGATGCTTTTTGTATGGCGGGATGTTGCATGGTTTTGTAATGAGGTGTGAATTTACTATGAAAAAACACAAAAGCCGCTTGATAGCGGCCTTTGAAATATATGCTGTATGCCTGCATTACATTCCGGGCAATTTCGTAGTCTCGCTAAGTTCTATTGTTGCCTCGGGATGCCAGCCACTGATGTGTGGATGGCCGTCCAGCATTTTTTGCGCAGCATCAATATTTTCCGCCTGGATGATCGAATAGCCTGAAAATTGTTTCTCGCTTGGTTTTGACCCGCCTGCGGACAGCTGAACACCATTTATCAATGGAGAGCCCATATCTATGAGATCATTGCCGCAGCGTTGTGCCCATTGCATCCACATTTCCATTCCCTTGGCTTGCTGCTCGGCAGGCACATTAGCCATTTGTGCCATTGCATCAGCAGGCACATGATACGTTACCAAAAATTTTTTCATTGTTTAGTTTTTTTAGAAGTGATATTCAAATTTCGTCTTTTTAAGATGAATACTCAATTATATTATTGTAAACAATACTAATACATTTTTGTTTTGTCGGTTGGCTAAGGCAAGGAGATAAGAAATACCGTGAAACTCAACTATTTTTATGTATTCATGTCCATCAGCCAAAACATAACTTTCAAGTTAGCTATAACACTGTCGTTCGTATGCCTATCGCCATCTTACGGGCAGCAAATTGCTCCGGCATTCAAGGTCAAAGACAAAGATGGTAAGACCATCATTATAGCGGATCTGAAAGGGAAAGTAGTGTTCATCAATTTCTGGGCACTGACTTGTATACCCTGCCGGCAGGAGATGCCCACCATAAATCAACTCGCGGCACACTTCAAAGACAATAAAGATGTGGTGATACTGCCTGTGAGCCTCGACTATAATTTCACCACGACCTATGCCTTTATGAAGGAGCAGGGACTAGCCCTGAATGTATATAGCCCTTCCGGTGCTATGCCTGATGCACTATTTCAAGGTGTATTGCCGACGACTATTGTTATCGACAAGCTGGGAAAGGTTGTTTTCTACAAGCAGGAAGAGGGGGATTATGGGAAAGATGGTTTTATTCAATTTATTGAGGGGCTCCTCAAATGACAACCTACTTCACCCACTTTCTTATTTCTTCAATTTTCAGGTCGTTGTAGCCCGACTCTGTGATAACCTTACCATTATCTACCCACAATATCATAGGGTAGCTGCCACCGGTGTATTTCAGAAAGGGAGCTGCATCCATACGGCTATGTGGCACGTCCCGGGCCTGTGTCACCTGCCAGAATTCGGTGAGGTCGCTGGTGGCGCCACCTACAAAAATGAATAGCGGCAATGTGGAATCCTGCTGCCTTATTTTGTGCATGCTTAAGGATGCTTTGCGGCAGTAGCCGCAAAAAGGGTGAACGAAGGCTATGATGTGTTTACCGGTTCTTAGGTTTACAGATGGTGTATCGGTATTGCCGGGTGTGTACATGGCCGTCATATCCAGTTTATAGCCCAGTGGCAGGGCGATGTATGGCAGTAGCAGCGCCACGAAAAATAACACCAAAGTTGTAGCCTTACTATTCCGGAACTGCACTCCATCATAAAAACGAAGGAGGAGACCGACTATCAATAATAGTATTGCATTCTTCACCAGTGCCGCAATAGGGCTCATCCATATGGCATCACCAAAGCAGCCACAGTTCACGTGATTACCAAAGTCGATACGCAGATATACCAGGAAGATACTAAAGCACAGCAGCAATGTAAATGCTGACCACAATACCCATTTACGCCTGCCTACTATATTGAGTAATAACAGAATGCCGATACCAGCCTCGATACCGATGAAGAAACGGGCAAAAATAGCGGCGGGTTTCCACAATATACTCAGATAGGTCTCTAGCAACATCTCAAAAGAGTGTATCGGAAATGCTTTAGCGTAGGCTGAATACAAGAACAATGCGCCCGTTGCCGCAGATAATACTCCCCATAGTGCTTTACTGATACTCTTCATTTGTATACCTGTGGCCCAAAAATAGTTGTTTTACCACAGTGTTGGCATTTATGGCAATGGCAAGCAAGTTATAATCATAAAAACCGCCACCTGTATCAGGCGGCGGCACTCTTAATCACACACAATTATGTTGATATTAAAGATGACAGGTGGTTCCGCCCGGCAGGCTGTTGTTGGCCTGATCCTGATAGTTATTGCAGGTGTTTTTGGCATCTACATAGGTTGCATTGTCCACATTGTGGGTTTCTGTAGCAGATCCTGCGCCCACCACGGTTGTGCACGTGCATACATAATTCTTCTTGCAAGAGGTAAGTGATGCAGCGCCCAGTAATACTACTGCAATGATAATGTTTCTCGTTTTCATGGTTTAGTGATTTAGTTTCTGATACTAATCGTATAGAAAACTATGCCAACACCATAAAAAATATCAAAAAAGAAGGGAAAGGCGATTACACAGCCTTGGCAAAAGAGGGCTCCAGATCATCAAAGCCCACCATTTTATTGGTTTCGGGATCCCACACCTTAAGGCGCAGGCAGGCAACAATATCCGCAGGCTTTAGAGAAGTGACACCCGGCGATTGCAACTCCGGAATTGCGGCCATAGCCTCCGGCAATCGGTAGAACGGTATTTTGGAATTGAGGTGATGTATGTGATGAAAGCCGATGTTAGCTGTAACCCATTGCATAAAGGGGTTCATAGGCATAAAGCTCGATGATTCCAGGGCTGCGTCGGCATAGTTCCACTCAGTGTTATTTCTATATGTAGCACCCGGAAAATTATGCTGCGCATAAAACAGGTAAGACCCCAGCATATGTGACAAGAAGAAAGGAACGAAGAAAGTAAGGAACCAGGTAAGCCACCCGAAATGAACGAACAGGTATGTGGCTATGGATACATGAACAATAATAACCACCAGCGAATCCCAATGTTTCTTTTTATTGCTTAGAAAAGACTGCACGCACATACCGTATAAAAAAGTAGTGAAATAAGCAAAAAACATATTTAACGGATGCCTGATGGCCAGATAAGCAAACTTCTCGCCCCTGCTTGCTTCTAGAAATTTCTGTTTGGTCATGATGGGAAATGAACCGATACTGGCACTGTACAACTTGGCATTGTTATTATGGTGATGATCATGCGACCTCTTCCAGATACTTGGCGGTGTGATCATATACACACCGAATAATGTAAATATTACATTTGCGGGAAATGAATTACGCAGTATGGTATGGTGCTGGTAATCGTGAAAAATAATAAAAAAGCGAGCAAGCAATGCTGCCGTGGCTATACTGCAACCTATGCGGGCAAAAATGTTTGGCACATATATACAACCGTATATTGATGCGATCAATAAAATAAGTGTAGTTAATGTATGGTACCAACTCTTCCAGCGGATCTCCTTAGCAAACGGCTTTGTTGCGAGGATCAGTTCTTTGCCTGTAAGCATCGTGCAAATTTAGCAACCTTAATCAATAATAATAATCAAAAGAGAATAATGACTTAACAATAAACAGTTTATTAATCATGGTGGCGGATACAAAGATAAAGAATAGGCGCCATGCAACTGCCCTACGTGGATAAATATTATGATGTTTGATTGTTAAAAAAAATACATCCGTATTACCTTTAACAAACGCTTGTGACTTATGTTGTATTCATCAAAAAGAAAAAACATAGCAGCGTGATAACGATTTATCCGGTTCGTATATTTGTATTCTGCTAGACATTGTTATGCGCTATATCTTCTTCCCTATTAATGTGCGTCACCTTTTACTGCTGCCGGTATTCGCAGTACTGCTATTCCTGGCTTCCTGTGAAAAGCAGGTACACATTGATCTGGGAACCAGTGCACCACAAGTAGTCGTTCAGGGAATCATAGAGAACAATGCACCTCCATATGTGATACTTAACTCTACCATCGGCTTCTTCGCCAGCGTAGACCTCAGCACCCTGCAAAATAGCTTCCTGCATGGCGCTACCATGCAGATATCTGATGGCACTAAAACGATATTCCTCAAGGAGTATGCACTTGATACCGGCCAGTCAAACAAATTTTATTTCTATGCTGCAGATACCGCGATCCCCGGCAATAACATGGTAGGTGTATTAGGTAAAACGTATACCCTTACTATCAATTATAATAACCAAACTTATAGCGCTGTAACCAAAATACCTTACCCTAAAGGGCTGGATACACTATGGTTTGGTCAGCCGGTTTTTAAAGGAAAGACCACCCCTGCTAACGCGCTGGAACTGTTTGGCAACTACACCGACCCGGATACGCCAGGTAACTATGTGAAGTATTTCACCAAAAGGAACAATGACATCTTCTACCCGGCAGGTGTTTTTTCTGACGAATTGGTCAACGGTAAAAAGATAAGCAATATCGACCTGTTTGCAGGCTACAACGATAGTATCAATGTAAACGTGGACTCTGTTATCTACTTCTATCCCGGCGATAGCGTTACTGTAAAGTGGAGCGAGATAGACAAAGGTGTCTACAACTTCTGGAATACTTACCAGTTCTCAGTGCAGTCCATTGGCAATCCGTTTGCAACGCCGATCAATATAAAAAGCAATATCTCTAATGGTGGATTAGGTGTCTGGGCCGGGTACGGCACCTTATATTATACTGCTGTTGCACACTAAGTTCACATTCCTGGTTCCTTTATAGTCGTATTTGTCATCGCAATAGCGGGCAACCCTGCTTATTTGTAATTTTGTACAGTATCATATATAAAATAGTCGGTTTGCTGCATCAACCTTTTTTTTGCATCTTTACCACATAACAATTAGCATAGTAGAAAAAATGAGTGAGATAGAAAAAGTACATTGCCTGATCATCGGTTCTGGACCTGCAGGCTACACCGCTGCCATATACGCAGCACGTGCCAACCTAAAACCTGTTCTGTATCAGGGAATGCAGCCGGGCGGGCAATTGACCATCACCACCGAGGTAGAGAACTATCCCGGATATCCCAATGGTATCATGGGTCCGCAAATGATGATCGATTTTGAGCAGCAGGCTCAACGCATGGGTGCTGACATCAGGTGGGGAATGGCTACCAAGGTAGATTTCTCGCAACGCCCGTTCAAAGTAGAGATAGACGAAGAAAAATGGATAGAAGCTGACGCGGTGATCATAGCTACCGGAGCGTCTGCCAAGTGGCTGGGCCTGGAGTCTGAGGAAAGGCTCAATGGCCATGGTGTATCGGCATGTGCTGTATGCGACGGTTTCTTTTTTAAGGGCCAGGAAGTAGCAATAGTAGGTGCCGGCGATACCGCCTGCGAAGAGGCTTTGTACCTGTCGAAGCTATGCAGCATGGTGCATATGTTCGTGCGTAAGGGCGAAATGCGGGCCAGCAAAGTGATGCAGGACCGCGTGCTGAAAACAGCCAACATCAAAGTATACTGGAATACGGATACTTTAGAGGTGATGGGCGAGCACAAAGTAGACAGCGTAAAAATACGCAACAACCAAACTAGCGAAGAGAGCATCATACCGCTTAAAGCATTCTTTGTAGCTATAGGCCACCAACCTAATTCCGGCCTGTTTAAGGGTATGCTGGATATGGATGACCAGGAATACCTGATCACCAAGCCGGACTCAACCAAAACAAATATAGAGGGTGTGTTTGCCTGCGGCGATGTGCAGGATAAAATATATCGTCAGGCAGTGAGCGCTGCCGGCAGCGGCTGTATGGCCGCCCTCGATGCTGAAAGGTACCTGGGTACACTGGAACATTAATTCAACTGACCAAACAAATTACTTAAAATAACCCCGGCTAAAAGTCGGGGTTATTTTATAAAGTGCACCTGTACCGGATCACATATACATACCGGGGGAATAGCTGATTTTCCAATACTCTATTATATTTTTCAGGGTTGCCATCAGCTCATTGGGGTCTATCGGCTTTTTAAAATAGCCTTGTATACCCATGTGATACGCATCATCGATGAAGTTTTTGCCTACTGTTGTTGAAAACAGGATGTACGGAACACACTTAATATTGATCACATCATTTTCCTTCACTCTTGCGCGCAATTCTATTCCGTTGATCTTGGGCATATTCAGATCAGAGATAATGAGAAATGGGATGCTCTTCATTTGAATAAGGTATTGAATCGCAGCTTCGCCATCGTTTAGGAAAACCAATTCATTTGTATAATTCAGTTTCCTGTATGTAGTTTCAAGAAATTCTTGATCATCAATATCATCTTCAATTATCAGAATTGGTCCGTTCTTATTCACGTAAAAATCTTTTGAATTAAAAAAATAGCGGAGACATCGTTGTATGGCGAGTCCTCCCGATAAAAATTATTGTTTAATCAGCGGGGATATACATATCAAACGTAGCGCCTTTGTTTAACTCACTTGTAGCGGTGATCATGCCATTGTGATTCTCTACTATCTTTTTTACAATTGCAAGCCCAATGCCTGTACCGGCATATACCTCTTTACTATGTAGTTTTTGGAACACTTCAAAAATGCGTTCTCTGAATTCCGGTTCAAAGCCAATACCGTTGTCTTTGACGACAATATGGCAATACTTCTTTTCAGATGAAAGTTTTGGGTTGTTCAGTTTATTGCCCCTAACTATTTTACTCCTTATTATAATGTAGGCAGGGATGTCGGGCCGCGAAAATTTGAGCGCATTGCTGATCAGGTTGTACATAAGCTGGCGAAACTGAAAAGGAATAATATTTGCAGGGCTCAAATCAATGGCATCAATAATAGCATGTTTATCCTGCATCGTATCTTTCAGGTCTGCTTTTATTTCTTCTATAATTATACCCAGGTCTGCCTTTTCAAATTTATGGTCGGTAGTGCTGATGCGCGAGAAAGCAAGCAAATCCTCTATGAGTTGCTGCATTCTGCCGGCTGCGAGCTGCATTCTCAGGAAATTATGTTTCCCTTTTTCAGACAGATTTTCATTTTCATTCTCCAAAATGACCGTGACAAATGTTTGTATTTTGCGCAGAGGCTCCTGCAGGTCGTGGCTTGATATATAAGTGAATGCCAGCAGCTCTTTGTTGGCAATGATCAACTCTGCCGCACGCTTCTCTTTCTCCTCATTTTGAAATGCAAGTTCTTTGTTGGCTATGATCAGCTCTGCCGCACGCTTTTCCTTCTCATCATTCTGAAATGCCAGCTCTTTGTTCGCGATACGCAATTCTTCTGCACGCTTTTCTTTCTCTTCGTTCTGGAAGACAAGCTCTTTGTTAGCGATGATCAGCTCTGCAGCACGCTTTTCCTTCTCATCATTCTGAAACGCAAGCTCTTTGTTCGCAATGCGCAGCTCTTCGGCGCGCTTTTCCTTCTCCCCATTCTGAAATACAAGCTCTTTGTTAGCGATGATCAGCTCTTCCGCTCTTTTTTCCTTTTCTCCGTTTTGAAAGACAAGTTCCCTATTAGCGATGCCCAGCTCTGCAGCACGTTTTTCTTTTTCTACATGCTGAAAGGCCAACTCTTTGTTAGCCTCCATCAACTCATCAGACTTCAGCATATCCTTTTCTTCTTTCATCAGGATGTTGTATTATATTATTGTAGCGCTAACAGCCATTTTTGGCCAATCTTATTTAAAGACTGCTTTATGCGGTAAGGACAAAATTCTCTCTAAGCGGCTGCGTCACATTTCCTTGTGTAATGAGTGTAAGTGCCTGCCGGATGATCTTTTTGAAGCTTGAAAAATCAGAAGGTTTACGAATAAAATTATGCGCGCCATTCCTATAAAGTTGGTTGACCACCTCCTGTTCCAGAGAGGTGGAGTACATTATTATGGGGAGGTGATTTAGCTTGCCGTTCAACTTTATTGCTGCCAGGCATTCGAAGCCGTTTTTCCTCGGCATATTCAAATCCAGAAAAATGACCTGCGGAAGTTCATCTGTTTCATTTGTCAGCAAGTGCATGAGTTGTTCCCCATCATGCACGGCAGTAAAATGCGTAAAGAGAAAAAATTCGTCTAATGCTCCTCTAAAGAATTCACAATCGTCAATATCGTCATCTGCAAGCAGTATCCTTAGCGCAACTCTTTGTTCTTTGGGGTCCATGGCAATTAGCTAGTTAGCGTTGCAAATAGTGAGATAATGGAACGAGAAGTATAAACCATAATATAAATTAAAATCATGCCACTACATATAATTACCAATTAAATAATTATGTCTTTAAGAGAGATTGAGCCCGATACGCACTAACGCAATGAGAAACACAGGGTGAACGCGCAAGCACAATTACGGCGCGGCAACTACTTTATTAACGAAGCTTAATGGAAAGATTAAATTACAGGGGTGTATTTACCCCAATTCTTACGAAAGTCTATCATATTACGCACAAAAACAAAAAAATCAACGCTACCCTGTCGGTATTCTAACGACTTTGTTTGGAGTTTTGGCAAACAATGAATCAGGGATGGGTTCGTTGTTGTCGTCAATACCGATCATTTACCCACCTTTTCCAGCTTTTCTATTCGCTGCACTAGGGCATCCAGGTTACGGAAGTGCACAAAGGCTTTACGGTATTTATTGGCATCAAAGGCCGGCGATCCCATAAACACCCCACCTGGCTTAGGTATGCTCTTAGATATGCCCGACTGTGCAGTGACTATAGTATTATCGGCTATATGCAGGTGACCTACTATGCCTACCTGGCCGCTGGTCATGCAGTTCTTACCTATCTTGGTAGAGCCCGCTACCACTGTGCAAGCTGCAAAGTAGCAGTTCTCCCCTACTTCTACATTATGCGCAATATGGATCAGGTTATCAAATTTCACACCTTTTCTCAATATTGTAGATCCCAGTGTAGCCCTGTCAATAGCACAGTTAGCACCTATCTCCACATCGTCTTCTATGATCACATTCCCTATTTGCGGCACCTTTTTATTGCCTTCATTTTCCGGTGCAAACCTGAACCCATCGCTGCCTATCACTGTACCTGAGTGAATGATACAATCCCTGCCGATAACACAATCGGAATATATTTTAACTCCGGCAAACAATGTGGTATTGTCGCCCACCACTACGTTATCCCCTATGTATACCTGCGGATATATCTTTACGTTGTTCCCGATTTTGGCATTGTCGCTCACCACTGCAAACTCGCCGGCATATACGTTGTCTCCTACCTTAGCACTGTCTGATATGTATGCCTGCCTGGATATGCCGGTCTTGTTCAGCTTCACCTGGTTATACATTTCCAGTAGCTTAGCAAATGCATTACCTGCACTTTCCACACGTATCAATGTTGCTGTTACCGGTGCAGTCAACTCGAAATCTTTGTTGATGATGACCAGTGAGGCCTGAGTATTATATATGTAGTGCGTATATAGCGGATTGGCCAGAAAAGAGATAGACCCGGGTTCCCCCTCTTCTATTTTAGACAGCTTGCTTACTGTAACCTCTTCATCGCCCTCTATTTGCCCATTCAGTAATCCTGCTATCTGTTTCGCGCTAAATTTCATTTATTGGTATTTAAAACAATTGAAAATGAGTGTGTTACGCCGCCAATGTAGAAAAAAAATCCGTTATAGACTATTTAATTGCGCTTTTACGAGAAAAATATACCGTGATTTAAAGATAGTTTAATATCGCTATTCTCCGATAAACGCTGCACAATGGATCTCCTCTACACCAGGGCTGCTTGCTACACTACATAAATAGTCACCCATACTAATGCTTTGCACCACCCAGCTTTCAGCAGACCCGATAATACCTGCTGGCACCTTATGCACTCCATCCAGGCAGGGTATATTTACCATCTCGTCGTCTATGCCATTGCCTGTTGCCTTTAGCAGTGCTTCCTTTCTGGTCCATAAAGTATAAAAAGACAAAATACCCGATTGTGCTACGTACTTCTGCTCAACTACTGAGAAGCAGGAAGTGACTATGCCTGCAATATCAAACCCCTGTTTGATATGCTCAATATCAATTCCAACAGGAGTGCTTGCTATCGCAATAACTATAAGATCACCTGAATGAGATACATTGTAGCATACGGGCGTGCTTATTGCATTACTTACATAGGGTTTCTTGCTTTCACCTTCATCAAATGTAATGTCAGCCGCCTTTATACCTATTTGTTTTGCCAGCAACATCCTAAGCGCTATTCTGCTTATTATAAAACGGCTCCGGTCATGTTCATGATGATAACTATCTACCCTCCTCTGCTCGTCAACTGACAACACTGTGTTGGCATAAGGTAGCAACGATGCATTTAAAGAGATATTGACGCTATAAATAATGATGCTTGGTGGGTTATCTCTCCCGGCATCCTCCTTATCGGCAACAACTATGCTTTTGCATATTATTTCAGGCATCGCAGCAAAGCTACATCTTCCTTCCGGCCAGAGTACACCTTCGCATACATGCCAAAAATAAAAATTTACTTAAAATCTAACATTTTTGCCTTTTGTGACGTCAATATTATTGTAACGGTACACATTTCATTCTTTAATCAATAATTAAAAATCTATCTTTAACCATTCAAATACAAACCAATGAAAAAATCGATTCTACTAACGATCACGGCACTTTTTCTATCGGTGGCCGCATCATTCGCCCTTAGCGGCATTGACGGCCCTTCAAGTGGCTGTACGGGTTCTCATGTATTTCTTAATGACAGCACAGTATCTGGCGGCATCTGGACCAGTAGTGATCCGAGTGTAGCCAGTGTCTATGTTGACACAATGGGATATATTAATTGTGTTTCTGCAGGCACTGCCACTATCACTTTTACTACCAGCGCAGGATCCGAGACTTTTACATTGACCGTTTACCCTTCACCGGCTGCTATCACCGGACCTACATCTGTTTGTGTGGGTGGAACTATTACAGAAGCGGATCTAACACCAGGCGGCGTGTGGAGCATATCACCAGCTACACTGGCTTCTGTATCTGCTACCGGCGTTGTCACAGGTGTCGCTGCGGGTTCAGCAACGATTACTTATGCTACGTCATCGGGCTGTAGCTCTACTGCCTATATTTCTGTCACTACCTCAGGTGCTTACGATTCACTTTCGGGCCCGTCTACTGTTTGTGTTGGTTCTACTATCACTATATCTGCAGCCGGCACTACCGGTGGCACATGGAGTAGTTCTGCAACTTCTGTTGCTACTGTAAGTTCTGCTGGTGCCGTAACAGGTATTGCTCCGGGTACCACCATCATCAGCTATACTGTAACCGGCTCATGCGGCAGCGCTACTGCCACATACCCAGTTACCGTTATCTCCGGCACAAGCGCAGGCACCATTGCAGGTCCTTCAACAGTATCTGCAGGCGGCATTGTAACGCTTACTGACGGCGTTGCAGGCGGCACATGGACAAGCAGCACTACCAGTATTGCTACAGTAAATCCTACAACGGGCGTTGTTACAGGTGTAGCAGCAGGCACAGTTACTATTTCTTATACTGTTACCGGTTGCGGTGCATCGTCTACAGCTACTTATACTGTTACTGTTACTCCGGCTAATGTTATTTCCGGTTATGTATACTTCCCTACTACTCCTTACTATGGCCCTGTAAAGATCTGGCTCATCACCTATGTATCTCCTAATCTGGAAGCAATTGACTCTGTTACCCTGTACAGCAGCGGCGACAGCCTTTACTATCAGTTCCTTGGAGAGCCTACAGATTCTTATCGCGTGAAGGCTGCTGCCCTCGATAGCACAGTATCGTCAATGGGTTATATCCCTACTTACCATACAAGCAGCTATTACTGGTACTCGGCCGATGTTATCGCGCACACAGCAGGCACAGTTGATGCCCACGAAAATATCAATATGGCATATGGTCCAGTTACATCCGGACCGGGCTTCATAGGTGGTAATGTTACTACAGGTGCCAATAAGGCAACCTCTGGTGGCGTGCCGGTATACGGACTGACCGTGTTCTGCGTTAACTCTACAACAGGCCAGGTCGCACAGTATACGCATACCGATGCAAGTGGTAACTATTCTTTCAGCAGCCTGCCGGTAGGTACCTATTTTATCTTCCCTGATTCGCTCAACTACCACACAACTCCATACATAGGTATTACACTGACAACCGGTGCTCCGTCTATGGCAGCTGCCAGCTTTATACAGCACACCATTTCAAAGACCATCACCCCGATAGCTACAGGTGTAGAGAATATATCTGCAAATACTACATCAATAGTAGCGTTCCCTAACCCAACAATGGGTAAACTGAACATTCAGTGGAATGCTGCTGCAGCTGAATCTGCTACTATCTCTATCTGCGATGTAACAGGACGCGAAATTTACAAGTCTAATCTTAATGTACATCAGGGTTATGGCAGCACTGCTGTAGATATGACTGCACTGACAAATGGCCTTTACATTTTGTCTGTTAAATCTACTACTATTAACTACAGCACCAAGATCCAGGTGCAGCACTAAGAAGATGATTGTTGATGATCATTTTGATCGATAAAAGAGGGTGTCTCACAAGTCTGAGACACCCTCTTTTTTATTTGGCTACCTGATTCAATCCGGTACTCGTTTCTGCGATTGTTAGAGGCTTCACTTTGCCTTTGATACCGCCTCTTTTTATACCCGGGTACTTACAGCACTGATAATGAAAAAGCCATGAAGAAATGACCACATGACTTTTTGCATATTTTTTTTTGGAATCACGTATTAGCTCGCTTTCAGCATTTTGCTGTTCGATTTTTTGATGGAGTAGATGGAAGATATGAACTCCTGTATATTCTGATCAATGCTGATCTGCTCATCCGGTATCATTATGTTCATATCCTTTTCGCAATAATAGAGCAACAGATCAAGTTGCCTGTTATTGATCTGCAAGTTAGAATTCAGGTACGCATGCTCATTGATAAGAGATTTATCTATGAGTAATTCGCGATTGAGTATATTAATGAGTTTCCTTTTTATTTGCTTCATAAAAACCCGGTTTAAAAGGTGAAGGATACTGAATTGATAACACAAATCGTACCAAACTCTTTTTTTGCACCAGATAAACCCTACTTTTTAACCTTATTTTGGGGTAAAGTCGGTGAATAACGCCTATTAATCGGTGAACGCCGCCCGGCTATATAGGTTGTGATCAGCGATTTAGACTGCGGTGCAATCCATTGCCAATAACCAAAGCGAAAAGTCCGCTAATGGCAGCCATAAAGAGGCCCTTAAAGATATCCAGAAGCATTATAACCACTACAGGGTTCATAGACTTGGCATTCTGGTTGGCCAGTGCAGCTATTTCCTCGTGATGCAGAAAATATATTTTCACAAATGATATATGAACAAACATAGCAAGGGCTATCTGTAAAATGCCGGTAAGCAAGCCGGTAAGGAATAATTTACGATCTGTGTAAAACCCTAGCACCAATGCCGAGATAAGAAAGGCAAGCAGCCACAACAATTGCTCCCCCTTCATAGAATGAATGTACAAAGTAGCATATCCCATAAGGGCACCTATCAGTGTCAGCGGCAAGATCAATTTCCAATTCATAGCTATTATCGGTTGGCTACCCTATCAGAAAGGTACTCTCTCTTTATAACGATAGATCACCTGTTTTACTCCATTGGTTTTGGTGGTACTCACTATAACTTCGCAGTCACTATTCGTGAATTTATATTCAAATTCATGACAATCAGGATCCAGTAGCATTGCCTGATTTTTGGTCAGCAGCTTTTTTAAAAAACTGATCTTGCCACCCAACGTAGCCTTTTCAGGTATATTTACTGCCATCGCTTTGTAACACTTGACAGGCTGTTCTCCCGCAGTTTCAGGAAAGGTTTTCGTAACTTTAAACTCATTGAAGAATACAGAGCGTTCCTTCACCTTGCCGTTCTCTCCGTACTTAAATTTCTCTTCGTGGATAACGTCCTTGTTGTTATCATTCAATCTTACTTCCTTATAAAGGACACTATTCTTATCATAGTATGAACGGGTGTAAAACTCGATGCGGCCATTGAAGTAAGATGCTTCATGTATCACAGACTCACCCGTTTTTTTATCGGTTGAGTAGTCATATTGTTTCTTGTAGTTATTGCCGTTTACCTTATTATCTTCCGATTGAAATATCTTTCTGTTTTTATCGTCATACCTGTACTCTTTCATCGTCTGCATTGCATCGTCTTTATATTCTTCCGTTCTTATCAACTTTTTAGAAGAGTTGTAATAGTTGGCCACCTTGTACTTGATGTTATCATGAAAAGGATAATCAATGGACAATATGGCGGAACTATCAGACGATATGTATATACGCGTACTATCCGCCAGATAGAGGTGCACACTATCTTTAAAATTATAGCTATATGTATATTCATGTATCACCATCCTTGCCTTATAAGTGTCCCAACCGCACTTAAAAGTAGTTTGTGCACTAAGGCTGATGATCGGCAACAAGAATAAAGCAGTAAATAATTGTTTTTTCATTGACGAATGTTGTAGCGATACAATATCGTTACAAATAGTGTAAATAGAAAACCCCATAAACTACTATTTAGTAACACCGTGTGGATAGCATAAAAAAGATCGGGCTGTCTCGTTGGAGACAGCCCGATTTCTTAACTGAATTTACGATTAATATTTCCAGAGGTTCCTTTTATAGCGAGCTATTTCACGCTCGATACGTGCTGCTTCTTTGAGCTGCCTTGCTTCGTCAGGATATTTATCCTTGATACGAAGGTCTGCCGGATTCGACTCTTTCACAATAAGAGATTTGAATGTTCTTTGGATGAACACATCATCAAGACTGATGTTGTAAATGTCCCTTTGCGGATCAACAACTTCTTTCGATGCGAATATCTTACGGCACTGGTCGAAATACAGATAGAAAGGATGCACATCACCTATAACAACACCCATACTGTTCTTTTTGGTTTGTATTGGTGCGAGACCAATGATCTGTGTTACCACACGTCCCCTAACCTTGTCGAAATATATTTCTTCTTTGATCTCGTATTTTGTAACTGAATCGGGATTAAATTCATTAGGAATGGTACGTGTACCTGTTTGCTCACCGGTAGAGTCAATGATCGGTACGATAGTACTATCGCGGAATCTTGCCAAAACCTTAGAATAAGTCAGTTTTGTCTTGAACGACTCATCAGCATAAGCAACCAGCTTACCTTTCTTGAGCGCGTCCATGATCAGCTGCATCATTGTTTCACCAGGCACAGCAAATATCTTGTTCTGAGAATCCTTAGTGCTGATCTCTCTCCAAAGACGTTTGTAGAATTTGATATTGTTCTTATCTTCTTTAGGAAAAAGAAACGGACGCGCACCTTTCAGAGTAGTTGCTTTATAAAACCCATCTATAGGAGCAACGCTGTCAACAGTAATATTACTGAAGTCAAAAGAATCGCTTGCTGCAACCAAGTCAGGAGTGGCAACACCGGTATCTTCAACAGGAACCGGTTCAGCCATCACAGGAGCCGGCGTTTCTACAACAGGAGGAGCAGCCTCAGTAGCAGCTTTGTCTGTAGTCTGCTCGGTCTTGGTCTTATTCTTGCCTTTGCCTTTGCCTTTTTTCTTAGTCTGTGCAAGAGAATCAAAACTGAATCCTACCGCTACAACTAACAATAATGTAAGTACAATACTTTTTTTCATAAACTCTCTTTTTATTCAATTAACTTACTGTGCTGTGAATGTAATTGGGTCAAGTGGGCGCCTCATTCCATCAGGGCCTGTTGCGAACACGTTATCAAACATTACACGTGTACCCGGTATAATACTTGACATGGCAGACTTCATCTGCGCTGTCAACGTGTTGGTATTAGACTCAAACGTCTGTACGTCACTACGTGGCTTTATGATATACAACGTAAAGTGATTGATATTGAATGTTGTAGCAAAGTCGAAGTCTTCTAGGTTGGCAAAAACTTTATCCTGTCCTGTCAACAACGCCTTTGCAACTGTACCACCACTTTTGCCACCAAAACGAACGTGAGGTGTAGGTATACGCTTACAACGGAAGTCAGCAGTACCTAATACAGTACTCTTACCCTTATCTCCTTCACCAGTGATGGTGATCTTAGCAGGGCCTGTCGCTTTTACATTTACGATATAATGCCCTTTACTACCAGTAATCATAGCACTACCACCGCCAGTAATAGAAACGTGGAGTTTATCGTCAGGTGTACCCGGTGCAGAAACCGAAACCGGGTTATCAACACCAACATAGAATACGTTCATTTTATCCGGAGATACAACTGCAGAAGGCTTAGCTACTCTGTAGGTCAGCTCTTCAGATTTGTAAGTAGCAGTAGTACCGTCAGCCTTTTTAGCAGAGATAGTTGCGAACCATTTAAACTCCCCTTCACGGCTAGTGCTGACAGTGTACGTGCCCTTACCACCCGCAACATTGAGTTTCTGGCCACCAACTACCATATCCGGATTGGTTTTAGAATCAAATGCAGTCAGATAAACTTCAGCTGTGTATGGCTGTCCTAACAATACATAGGTAGAAGAGGTAGGAACCGCAACTGCAGAGAATTGGTCAAGGTTCATTACTGCCTTATCCACTTCACCCAGTATGTTCTTAATCGCTTCCGACTCTGTATTTCTAAGGTCCGCCTGAATCTTTGTCAATGCAGTAAAAGCCGCTGTCAACGGTATACCGTCACCAAAGAAGTTATCCTGCCATGATCTTGCAACACCATCACGTGAACGTGGAGGATCACTTGCATTCAAGGCCATTTTAAAATTTTGTCTGCCAGTAGCATCCAACTCCGCAAGTATCTTCTTTTCAGTTTCCTCGATCTTTGCCTTCAGTGTGTCAGCACGGTGATGTACGATCATTATACGTGGAGATACATCCACATCTTCGCGTCCTTTTAAATCACCTGAAGTGGCATCGACACCTCCGTTCACTTCCTGAAGCTTTGCCTTAGTTTCTGCAATATAATTATTAAGGTCTTCAACAGCTGCTTTTACCCTGTTCGCTCTATCCCATATCGGCTTAGCACGCTCCGGCTCATTTTTCAGTTTACCCGCAGCAAATGCTGCAAATGTCTGGTCAATAGCAGATTGTACATTATTTGTAGAATTTTCAAGCCCTACGGTCAGATTCCTGAACGCGTCAAGGACTTTTTCGGTAATTGTAGTTGCTGCAAGGCCTAGCAGTACGAGGTACAATATACCCATCATTTTCTGCCGGGGCGTTTCATTTACTCCTGCCATGCTATATAATATTTTAAAATGAGGTTAGTTTTTTCTGAATGCTTCAACCTGAGCTTGATAGATCTTGTTCAGGTCAGTAATATTCTTGGTGTATGACTTCATACCCTGAGTTGCAGCTTCAAATTCTTTCAGCATAGACGCAGACGAAGTAGTCATCTGATTGATGGCCTGCAATGTCTTGTTGAACTGATCGAAACTTGAATTCATGTCAGTCATGTTCTTGGCATACAATTTCATTCCCTGGCTTGCAGATTCAAAATCTTTCAGCATAGTCTGTGACGCTACTGACATTTGATTGATAGACTGCAATGTTTTACCAAAAGCCTCAAAATTAGGACCAACTCCATTTACCTGATCGCGGAATTTCTTAAGGTCGCCCGTAGCAGACTCGATTTCCTTGATCATGTTCTGAGTAGCACCGAAAGAACCGGCAACCTGGTTAACAGATGCAACTGTCTTTGTAAAATTCTCAAAGCCAAGACTAAGTTTCTTAATTACATCAGGGCTTATAGCCGTAGATAAAAGATCATTGAGACCTGATGATTTAGGGTCAGCATCGGCTGTAGCTTCTTCTACTGTCATTGCAGCAATACCTAAAATAAAGAAGAGTATAGACTCTGTGATCAAACCTGCTGCGATCATGATCTCACCACCCCTCCAGTGGAGGATCTTGAACATCAGACCAAGGATAACCACACTTGCACCCCACGAGATGACCGTATTAAGGCCAATTTTCTTTTTACCTGCTGTTTGAGGATTACTGCTCATAATTGTTTTTAATTTTAAGTTGTTCGTAATTCGGGTTGTCTATTGATTGTGAAGATTATTTCCTTTTAGAAGACTTTTTGCGTGTTGATACTTCTTTGCTGAGAATTTCAGGAGCTCCCATTACACAACGGAAACCGATAAAGCAATGGGCAACATCCATAAGTTCGTGATCACGTGCATAAGGGCTCAGTGCCTTTGCGTTGCTCACAAATGAACCACCGCGTACTACTTTACGTTTCATTGCCTGAACATCTGACGAGTCGGCATCATACTTCAACACCGGATTGATATCAGATACGAAAGCAAATGCTGACGGGCTATATGCATCCATAGTCCACTCTGCAACGTTACCTATCATATTGTACACACCAAAATCATTTGGAGCATACGACATAACTGGCACGGTGAAAGCAGATCCGTCGCCCGTATAATCACCTTCGTCTTGTTTAAAGTTTGCTGTCAGGCCCTTTCTGTCTGCAGGTACATTTGTCTTGTCGTCACCAACAGTAGGGTCAAAGAATGCGTTGGTGTCTACCAAAGCTGCTGAGTTATCAGTTGTTGTGGAAGTAGTAGCAGACCAACTAGAGTTAGGATCTGCCGCCATTACTGCACGAGCACCATCACCGGTAGTATCATGCGGTGTCTCATTTTTAGCAACTGGTTCTTTCTTGGTTTTGTCTTTCACCTCTTCAGCAGGGATTGGAGTTACCGGAACAGAAGACCTCATATCTTGCTGTGCAGCATACACCCACTGTGCCTCAGAAGGGAGGCTGAACGACAGATGATAGTTCTTCATGTAATCAGCTACATCACTATATCCATTAGATGTAAGTGAGCGCCAGTAAGTATAGGCCATTGCCTGATCCCAGGTAACACCTACTACAGGATAGTCATCATATGGCGGACTAGTGAAATAGTTCTCCACGAAAATATCTGTCTGAGCATTAGGAAGATCTTTCGCCCATATTTGCTCGTCAGGATAAACACCTACAACTTTAGTAGCATAGGTACCTACTTTAGCTTTAGGGTTAGTACCTATTGCTCTCAGGTAACTATATGCGAACAGTATTGAATCCTTCTTGATCTGACCCCTTTCGTCCAGCATAGCCATCAGCTTACTACGGGTATCGCCTTCAAATAATTTCTTATGATCAACCTTTGACCAGTTTATTCGCCTAACAGTGACTACATTAGAATTAGTAGAGTCAACAACTTTTGCATCTTTGAAATAATCACCATCACTCAGGTAACGTGTAATTGCTATAGAGTCGATTACCCACTCTACGAATTGCCTGTACTGCTGATTGGTTACCTCTGTCTTGTCTATGAAGTAAGAACTAAGACTCACCTTCTTAACACAATTGCTGTCTGTAGACTGCTGGCTATACTTGATAATTGTAGACCCACCCGGAATGTAAACCATCCCCGGAGGCGCAGTGATCTTGGCATGTGCATACGGTATTACCGGGCGTATTCTTGACTTTTGCTGTTGAGCACCGCTATGCAAGGACAGGGTAGTAGCCGTAACAAACAAGGAGAATGCAAAAATAGAACTCTTCATATATACACTAAATTTAATTTAAAAACAACTTCTCAAAACAATAAACTTGCTGTAAAACAAGTATTTGCAAAAATAAAATTTCTAAGACTTGTACTGTGTTCCATTTATGAAGTGTTAAAACTTCAAAAATACACCTAACAAAAACCTTAACAAAGAACTAAAAACACAACACACACCAATAACAGTAAACACTTTACTGCTACCGTAGATGGCCGTAAAGATAATTAAGTTCCCGTGAAAGTAAAGAATATTTCCAAAAATCAAAAGGATAACACAATAAAAATAGGCATGGTATGACCTTATAAAACACATGTGAATGCCCCTAATTATTAACAAGAAATTAGTAAAAACGCGTGTTTTAGGGCATTTCAGGGGGAAAAAGACATCATTAAAAATCTATTAACAATATCAATCTGACTACAATTTTATAATATAAATTAATTGTTAACGGCAGAGAAATAAGCCAAATAAAACTGCAATCAGTTAACATGCACAATAAAAATACAATTTATGACTTGCCAAATTGTTATTTATTAACAAAAAAAATCCCGTTTTTACTATCTCTGGATTAGTCACTTGAAAACGAGCAATTACCTTTATTAACTTATCCCAAAGTGCAAATTATCTACGTTGGTTACAGCGGAATCACTGCTATTTACTTAACAAAACTATGCCCTGGCTTTACCATCTCAGGATGCGCGGCTTGAAAACGGGCTATATCTCTGATCGAAACATTTTGTACGTATGGATTATCCGTATTATGATCGATGTAATGCTGGTGATAATCCTCAGCCCTCCAGAATAGCGTATACAGCATTACCTGAGCCGCTATTGGGGCGGTGTATTTACCCGATTTGTTGAGTTCTTTAATATAGGCTTCAGCCATAGCCTTTTCACCTGAATTTCTATAGAAAATAATAGACCGGTATTGTGTCCCATTGTCAGGCCCCTGCCCATTTACCTGTGTAGGGTCTTCCTGCGCTTCAAAGTATATTCTCAGTAGTTGCGCATAGGTTATTTTAGTACTGTCGTAATAAATATTTACGGTCTCGGCGTGGCCGGTAGTGCCGGTTTCCACATCTTCATATGTAGGATCAGCCTTTGTGCCACCAGCGTAGCCGGATACCCCGTCTATAACACCTTTGATACTTTCAAACAAGGTCTCCTCGTGCCAGAAACAACCGGCCGCAAACGTTGCCTGGCTATACTTTGACAGGTCTTTCGGCACGTCATCCCTGGAGAAATTCTGTGCGACAACTTTTGCCTTTTGAGGAGATACGGTCTGACCGCAAGAGGTGATGCTAACAACAAGTATCGTACTAAGAAAAACGGATATCCGGTTCATTGTTTATAATTTTGTGTACTGCAATTTACGTAACTAAACACCCTTAGGATTGTCGCGCTAACGACACCTATGACCAACAACACCAGAATCTATGAGCTTTAACAAATCCTTCTGCAAAAGTGTTATGATCTGCACATCGGCTGCAATGCTGTTTTCTTGTAATAATAGCCGGCAAGAGACCAAAAAAACTACCGATACCATTGCCGTAAATAAGCCGGTTGCGGCGGTTGACTCCTCTGCCATTATCGACGTCAATGATACCTCAGATAATGCTACCCTATACCTTACTGTGGCCGACACCGGACAAGACTATTTTGCACTACGAACAACAATGTTCGAGATCAATAAAAGAACACGCCTGAAGATCGATACCATGAACAGATATTACAATACGAGGAAGAAAGAAATAGTACTATCGGACACCGATGAAGACGAGATATATAGAGGCGAATATTTCCCGCGCAGGTTCCCCGGGGAAAACCTTAGCCTGGAATACTACAGTGTGTTTGATAAGCACTCTACCAAGAAAAATATAGCACTCGTGGCCGGCATTTATGAGACACAAAAAAGCGCAGACTCTATGCTGTCAAAAATAAGCCAACTGGCACCCCATGGTTTTACGCTGAAAGCTGTGGTGTATACGGGTTGTATGCACTAGGCCCGCCCACTGAAAAATGAAACAAAAAAGCAACGGCGACCATGGCCGCCGTTGTAGTTAGTACTCTTTTATTTGACCCTGAGAACACAGTAATGTTCGCGTATTCAAAAGCCCGCAATTATGCGATGTGCTTCTGTATCTTCTTGTCAAAAACAGGCTTTGGTGCCATGCCTATCTGCTTGTCGACCACCTGGCCATCTTTAATGAATAACACGCATGGTATGCTGGTCACGCCATAGTTTACTGACAGGTTAGGATTCTCATCCACATTCACCTTACCTACATTCACCTTGCCTTCATATTCTTTATGCAAAGCATCGATCGTTGGTCCGAGAGCCAAACATGGGCCACACCACGGAGCCCAGAAATCCACAACGGTAAGCTTGTCCGTTTTTAATACTTCTGTGTCAAAGTTTGAGTCGGTATATACTGCCGCCATTTTATTTAAAATTTTAAGTGTTTAACTTGTTATTGAGACACAAAGTTAATTTATTATTACATACCCATTCATAGCGATCATAAATACAGGTATTAGTATTAACACTATTCCCACAAAGACCTGAAGAACAGCATCCGTACTGTTAATCCTCCCAGTACTGTGTGCCCTTCTTATCTATATATCCAAAATCATCCTTATATTCCACAAAGGCAAAACCATTGATAAAACTATTGATGACATCAGAATAGATGCATGGTATGACGAGTTTGCCTGTTGTATCTACAAAACCCCATTTGCCACGGGTGCAAACTGCCGCCAGCCCCTCTGAAAAATCCATTGCGCTTTCGTAGATCACATCTACTACCAGCTTGCCGCTCTTGTCGGTAAAACCTACTTTACCGTCTGCATGTTCTACTTTGAATCCCTCAAAGTATTCTGCATCTTCCGGCTCTGCTACATACTTACCGTCACGGTCTATATACTTATCCTCGTTATTGATCTCTACATAAGCCACACCATTTACAAACGGCGCTACCATATCATATTTACATGGTATCACCTGCTCCCCCTTCTTGTTGATGAAGCCTGCTTTACCCTTCAGTTCCACTATCGCCAACCCGTCAATAAACGGCTCCGCATCTGAGTATATCAGGGGTATTACTTCATTGCCCATCTTGTCTATGTAGCCATACTTGCCATTCATCTCTACTACAGCCATACCCTCCGCAAATACAGAAGCAAAGTCCCACTTGTAGGGGATAACGACCTTGCCGGCAGCGTCGATAAAGCCGCTGCGCTCGTCAAACAGTACTGCACCCAAGCCTTCAGAAAAAGGCTGTGTGCTGTCGAACCGACACTCTATCACTATATTCTTGTCTTTGTCGCAGTAACCGCACATATCACCTTTGCGATAGGGTATTAGATTTGCATTTCCTTGTGTATTCAATTCTACTATCATATTGTTTAGTTTAGTTTATTTCTTTTTCGCTTTTTTCACTACGTCTTTTTCATCCCCCTCCAATCTCCTGCTTACCTTTTTTAAATCTTCCGAAGGAGGTAATTGTTCCGGTCTTACGCCTCTCTCCTGCAACATTTTTCTAACTGCAAGATTATTGTCTACATGCTCCTTTGATATTTCGTTTTCACCCTTCAAGTCCCTTTCTACAACATTATGACTTGTTAGTTCAGTTGCAAAATCCTTTGCCTTTATCGTGAGCGTAGGCAGAAAATCTGCCAGTGGCCTGCTATCCGGTACCTGTAGCTTGCGCTTCATATCATTGGTAGAAAACCCACCAAACAAAGCCTGATCACCTTTACTGCGAATGACTGCGAAGCCTTTATCGTCTACTCCCCGCTCATAAATAATACCGGATAGTTTCTTCTCAGATTTAGACGATTTCTCTCTTGCAACTACCCGCGCTACATCCAATAGCCTTTGTTCAATAATCTCCTGCTTCCTTGTTTGAACCGCGAAATAAGTTTGCGCAAAAGCTATCTCAGATTTGGCAGAATCTCCATTTTGTGCAATAAGGTAACAAGCATATCTTGTAAGTGCTATATCTGCAACTTCGCGCCTTGAACCGCTCCCTAATTCGACCATTTTGTTGACATCAACGAAATGGTCCACCGCAGCTATACCACTACTATTGCACCCAATTTTTGCTTTCTCAACTACCTTCAGGAAGTTGCGCCAATCTGCGTAATGAAATATGGCTTGCAAATCTCTTGCGCTCCAGTATTCTATGCCCATCTGCTCGTAGCGGGCGCTTTCAAATTGCTCAAGAAGTTGTTGTATCTGTTCCCTTTTCATCGTTGCCACTCATGAGTTTCTTTCTATTTTTTACTTTTTACTTTTCATTTTCTTACACCTTCTCCAGCGCATATTGTATTTCGTCGTGCTCCTGCAGGTAGCGTATGAGTTCATCATTCAGTTCCAGCTTCATGCCCTGCGAGCGCAGCCTTACAGAGTGGCCTGTATCGGGGTCTGCTACCAGTATCATGAACTCGGTATTACCGGGGTGCGTCTTCACATTGGTCCTGATGAAGTCTACAAAAATATCATCCAGTTTTTCCATAGGCACGGACAGGCTTATCTTCTTGGTCAGCAGCTTGCGCACATCATCCAGCAGCATGATATTGTCTATGGTGAACTCCATAACACCCGGGCGATATTTATGCTCGTCATACCGGCCCTGCAGCATCAGCTTCTGCCCATTCACCAGGTAGTTGCCATACTGCACATAGCTCTTCTCCCACAGCATGATCTCGTAGTTGCCGGAGTAATCGTTGATGGTCATCTTGCCAAACTTAGTGCCCTTCTTGCTGGTAAGGTGGCCCACATCGGTTATAAAGCCTGCTATCCTTACGGAGCGGCCCTTATTCTCTTCCAGCTCACGTACAGGGGTCATGCCATAATTCTCCATCTCAAAGCGGAACCCATCGAGCGGGTGTGCACTCAGGTAGATGCCCACTACTTCCTTCTCCCTGTCCAGCAATTCCGGTAGTCCCCACTTTTCGCACTCCGGCATTTGCGGTGGTTTTACCTCAGGCATAGCTGCCTCGCCAAACAGGCTGTTGGTCGCCATAGAGGCGCTGGCCTGGAACTGGTTACCGAACCTTACCAGCCGCTCCAGCCCCGTAACAGGATCGGTGGCAGGTGCGTAAAAGTATTGCGCCCTGTGCATCTGAGGAAAGCTATCTAAAGCCCCTGCCAGCACCAGGTTTTCCAGTGATTTCTTATTAACGGTGCGCTGGTTCACGCGCTTAATGAAGTCGTACACCGACATGTAAGCGCCATTCAGTTCACGCTCTGCTATGATATCATCTACCGCAGCCTCGCCTACCCCTTTTATGGCATTCATCCCAAAGCGGATCACATTCTCCTTGGCCACCGAAAAGCCCTTCAGGCTTTCATTCACATCAGGACCAAGTACCTGCAGCTCCATGCGCTGGCACTCTTCCATGTAGAACTTTATCTTTTCTATATTGCCCTGGTTATTCAGCACCGCCGCCATATATTCTGCCGGGTAGTGTGCCTTCAAGTAAGCCGTTTGGTAGGCCACCAGTGCATAGCAGGTACTGTGCGACTTATTGAACGCATACTGCGCAAATGCCTCCCAGTCGGTCCATATCTTCTGCAGCTTGTCTTCAGGGTGACCCTTGGCTTTAGCTCCTTCGAGGAACTGTCCCTTCATCTTATCCAGCACCGACTTCTGCTTCTTACCCATGGCCTTACGCAGCACGTCGGCATCACCCTTGCTAAAGCCCGCAAGACTTTGCGATAACAGCATCACCTGCTCCTGATACACGGTGATACCATAGGTCTCCGCAAGGTACTCCGCCATCTCCGGCACATCATAGGTGATCTCTTCCTGCCCGTGCTTACGCTTGATGTAGTTAGGTATATACTCCATAGGCCCCGGACGATACAGGGCATTCATGGCTATCAGATCGGCAAACTTATCGGGCTTCAGGTTGATGAGGTGCTTCTGCATCCCCGCACTTTCAAACTGGAAGGTACCGTTGGTATCGCCATCCTGGTAGAGCTGGTAAGTGAGCTCATCATCGAGCGGCAGCTCATCTATATTAATGTCAATGCTGTAATTTCTTTTGATCAGCGCCAGCGCATCCTTAATGATGGTCAGGGTCTTTAACCCCAGGAAGTCCATCTTGATAACGCCTGCATTCTCTATCACATTACCCTCATACTGGGTGATGAGCGAGTCTACATCCTTTACCATGAATACAGGCAGCAGATCGCTAAGGTCGCTGGGGGCTATGATGATGCCTGCCGCATGTATACCCGTGTTGCGCACAGATCCTTCCAGCTTCACAGCATTGTTCAGTATCTGCCCCAGTGGTGTGTTAGGCTGGGCATATATCTCGCGCAGCTTCATTACCCCTTCCAGTTCATCGGCACCCAGTCCTTCCTTCTCATCCAGGCTATCCTTGCCCTTCAGTTCCGCCATTATCAGTCGCTTCAGGTTGATGCCCGGCCGCTCCGGCACAAACTTGGCCAGCATGTTGCTTTCAGATAGCGGCAGGTCCATTACCCGGGCCACATCTTTGATACTGCTCTTGGCCGCCATGGTACCATAGGTAACTATCTGCGCCACCTGGTTCTTGCCATACTTATGCACCACATAGTCTATCACCTTTTGCCTGCCCACGTCGTCAAAGTCGGTATCTATATCCGGCATGCTCTTACGATCGGGGTTCAGAAAACGCTCGAACAGGAGCTTGTACTTGATGGGGTCTATATTGGTGATACCAATGCAGAAGGCCACCGCAGACCCCGCTGCCGACCCACGCCCCGGGCCTATGAAGACACCCATATCGCGCCCGGCCTTGATGAAGTCGCTTACGATAAGGAAGTAGCCCGCAAAACCCATGGTGCGTATGGTAAAGAGCTCGAACTTCAGGCGCTCCTCTACCTCGGGTGTTATCTCTTTATATCTTTCGTATGCCCCCTTCCAGGTAAGGTCTTCGAGAAAGGCATTCTGATCATTATTGAACTCCGGTGGCACCACAAAGTGCGGCAGCATGATGTCGCGCTCCAGCTTCAGTGGCTTTATCTTGTCCAGTATCAGGTTGGTATTGTCTATAGCCTGCGGTATGTCGGCGAACAGGTCGGTCATTTCTTCCTGTGTCTTGAAGTAGAACCTGTCGCTGGGGAAGGCAAAACGCCCGCCCTTCACCGGTGCCTCATCGTCATCGCCTATGTCCTTCCACTTAGGGTCGGCCTGCTTGCTGCCTGTGTTGATGCACAGTAGTATATCATGCGCATTGGCATCCTGCTGGTCTACATAGTGGCTATCGTTGCTGGCTATGATGGGCACATTGTACTTGGCGGCAAAGCGCATGAGCACTTCATTCACCTTTATCTGGTCGGCGATCTCGTGGCGCTGCAGCTCTATGAAATAGTCCTCGCCAAAGAGGTCCAGCCACCATTTGAATTCTTTCTCGCCCTCTGCCTCGCCCTTCTTCAGTATGGTGCGGGGCACCGATGCTGCCAGGCAGCAGGTGGTGGCTATAAGGCCCTCATGGTGCTTTAGTATCAGCTCCTTGTCTATACGCGGGTACTTGCTGTACAAGCCCTCCATATAGCCCAGTGAGCATAGCTTCACCAGGTTCTTATACCCTATCTCGTTCTTGGCCAGCATCAGCTGGTGGTAGCGTATGTCTTTATCGTCTTTATTAAAGGTGCGCTTGTGCCTGTTCTCTACCAGGTAAAACTCACAACCCACCACCGGCTTCACCACCGGCTCCAGTATGTCCTTGCCCTCGGGTGTCTGCCCCACTACCTTGGTCTTCTTCCAGGCCTGTGCAACAAAGTCGAATACGCCGAACATATTACCGTGATCGGTAATGGCCATGCCGGGCATGCCGTTGTTGATAGCCTTATCAAACAGCTTGGAAATATTAGAGGCCCCGTCGAGCAGGGAGTATTGCGTATGGTTGTGTAAATGAGAGAATTTCACGTCGTCTGAACCTTGATTTACCTGATTAAAATGATGATCCTGATGTTGAAATATTATAGAAATAACGGCTACAACAAGAGTCTTACAAAGTAACGAAAATTAGCGGGAGGGGGAAAATGGAGTTTTCCACACCGGGCGTTTAACCGCTAAGGCGCACAGACGCCAAAGTAAAATGCAGGACTGCAGGTTTTTTTAATTGTGTGCAGATGTGCAGTTTACGAAATTAAGTAACTGATTTTCATTCGTTTACGTCCTCCACAAGCTGCAGGGCACTGCATTTTGCTTCCGATTTCTGCATAGTTGTGCAGTGATTTTGCAGCCAGTGAGGGCCTGAACTATGATCCACATGGTGAAATGAAAACCTATGATCACCCATCGCTTTTATAGTATCTCAAAGAACTTTGCGCCTACCTGTGTAACGGCTTGGCACCGCGCCAAGGGTGTATGGCAGTATAAAGTTGAGGCGGGAATAGCAGATGGACAAATCGAATATGCATGATGACGGAAAAAGCGTGCATGATGGTACAGTTTTGGGGCTATGATGCTATATTTATTTTTGACAAGTTTTATGTGGTGTTTGCAAGTCAAAAAGATTTGTAGAAGGTAAGACCCGGGCGAATGACGAGGCCAGGCGGGCACAAGTGGAAAACACTTGCGCCAATGCGGGACCTTACACTGCGCTCTCGAATTTTCCTTATCAATAAATTTTCCTATTTTTAATATACAATCTACAATAATGAAGGTACCATACATCTTGTTATTAGCCTCACTGCTATCACTAACTGCTTATCCCCAAAAAATTCATTTCACTGATACCACGAATGTGTGGAAGCAATTTATGGATACATATAATGATGGATTACCGCCTAATTTATATTACAATACCTATCATTACATTGGCGATACTACGATTGGTACAAATGAGTACCGTACTTTCAATTTTGGTACTTTCGATGTCTGGTATTCAATGACATTTGTCAGGGAGGATACCATTCAGAACAAAGTTTACATCAGAGATATAGCTAATGATTCCGATTTCGTTCTTATGGACTACAATCTAAATGTAGGTGATACATTTACGACTTTCAGCCCTACCACTCATCAGTATTATAAATATCCCGTTCTATCTATTGACTCTACTCAGATAAACGGTGTATGGCATAAAGTATGGAGTTTCCCTAGCGTAACAGACGGTGAAGGTACCAATTTTCCATCTCAGATCATAGAAGGCATCGGCTGCATACAACATCCGACTTACATGTTCTGGCCAGGAACAGGAGTCGAGCCTCCCGACCCACATGTTTACTGCTTTTCTAACGAGGGAATTACACCACCAATAACACCTGCTATTGGTTATTTTAATAATACCGGGTCCTGTACATACTATCCACATCTTCAAGTAAATGACATTAAGAATAGCAGAAGTGTGCAACTTTTCCCTAATCCTTCGACCGGCATAATAACGGTACAGGCGCCTTATTTCATAGAGCATATTTTGATCACAAATCCCGTAGGAGGCATTATCTACGAGAGACTTTACAATGACAACACGATAACAATTGATATGTCTCTGTTTCCCAATGGAGTTTATTTTATAAGAATAAATGATACCCAGGTCAAAAAGATATTAAAAAACTAAAGCCTACTACTAAGGGCAGCCATCCCGTTGGGCGCAGTCTTCTAAATACAAAAAACACTATCGCTTGGCATAGTCGCCTACGAAAAAGTACATTTGTGTAATAAACATATACCCCCCCGCTGGGCGTAGTCTTCCGAAAGAAAAAAAAATGAAAGCTTGGCGTAGTCTCCGACTACGTCATCGCGGAGGCCAATCCCCCGCTGGGCGTAGTCTTCTTAAAAAATGTACGCTTGGCGTAGTCTCCGACTACGTCATCGCGGAGGCCAATCTCCAGATTGGCGAAAACATAGCATGAAACCATGAATGCGGAGTTAAATCATACTCGCCAGTCTGGAGACTGGCAGCCACCGCGACGTAGTCGGAGACTACGCCGAGCATTTAAAAGACTATACCAAGCCGCATGTTGTATAAAACTGACTGCCGCTATCGATAACTACCAATAAGATAAAGGAATCTGTCCGGCAGTATTCGTATAAAGAGCCTTCGCGCTGCTATATACATAATCCTCTTCCCGTTCCACCCATCCTGCACGAACAGGGTTTTCATGGATGTACTGCATCTTCGACCGAAAGAAAAGTTCGGATGTAATGATGATCGCATGATTTTCATGCGTCCAAAACTGATTGTCGCTGCTACGTTCATTTTGGGCCGCGTTCCATTCTAACCTGTGTAGCAGCCATTCACGCCTGCTCTCAGGTTCGGTCTTTATAGCATCAATGATCTTACGTGCAGTAAATTTTTTAAAGTCACGAACAATAGCAGATAGCTTACCATCTGGCGACTGTACCATAACGTGGATATGATTGGTCATGATCACATAAGCATATAACTTAAGCCTCTTCTCATGGACACAGAAACGCAGACTATCAATTAAGATATCCCTGTAGCTTTTCCGGCTAAAAACATCAACCCAGTCAACTACGGTCATTGTTAGAAAGTACATACCGTATTGATCATCTATTTGGTAACCTGTGCTCATGTACGCAAAATAATATCTTTTGCTTTTCTATTCGTCAATCTGGAGATTGACATCCACCACGACGTAGTCGGAGACTACGCCGAGCATACATTTTTTCACTTCAGCAACGCAAAAAACTTATCCACTTGAAGTAACCCCCATAACTCATTCATCTATTGCAGCAAACGCGCTGGCAGCACTGTTTTTAGTGGATATCTCTTTTTGTTCAGCATCAAAAACCATCGGAACTTTATACTGATTGCGCTTTAGTTTTGGTCTACCTGTAGAGCGCATTTAAGCTCTTTGAAAATATGGTTCTTCACCCTTTTTCATCATCGGAATGATCGATTTACCGTCCTGAGCGCATTTCCCTATCGGGTCAGAATCGGGAAATGCAAAAGTTGCCATCTGTCATAAAACCATTTGATAGTCAGTAATTTACAGCGTTGATCCACCAATTCCATTTCCCGATTTTGTGAAAACGAGGTATCGGGAAATGAGGGAAACTTTGCAGCCCTTTGCGTAGCTAATTAACAAATCAGGTCTTTGCGAACTTTGCGTGAAAGTAAATTTCAGGACGAGCCACATTTCCCGACTCATTTCCCTATCGGGTCAGAATCGGGGCCGGCCCCTGCAAAACCTTGTCTATTGTGAGTCACTCCCCACCCTAAAAAATCAGGTGGGTACAACATGGGGACAAGCCTGCTGCCTTTCCACTTCCGATTTTCTTTTCTCCGCTGAAGCTATAGAGACGAAATGCACAAATACAACTAATGTATACACATACTAAATTAACATTAAGGTAATTATCCGGTTGTAATATTGCTAGCAACTTTTTTAGTATGTGTAGGAAATTCCTTTTTTCGCTTGTTACGTTTTTATTCGCTTATGCAAGCATGTGTACCGCGCAATTGACGGTTAGTCCGGGGCAGCCTGCTGCTACCTTAGCCTCTACACTTGCTGGTCCGGGAGTGACTATTCTCAACCCTGTGCTTACCTGCCCTACTGTAGCCAATGGCACGTTCACCTCTACCGGCACCCTGCTGACGATGGGTAATGGCATAGTGCTTACCAATGGCCACTCTGCTGCATGCGCAGGACCTGAGGGTGCTTTAGTAAGCTTCACCGACGGAACAGCCGGTGACCCATCGATGGCGGCGCTGCTGCCGGCAGGAACGGGTACCTATGATGCGTGTGTGCTGGAGTTTGACATTGTAGCCGCGGGAGACAGCATAGGCTTCAATTACCAGTTCGGATCGGAAGAATATCGCAATGCTGTATGCAGTATATACACCGACCTGTTTGCATTCTTTATATCAGGTCCGGGTATCACGGGCGCACCCAATATTGCACTTGTGCCCGGCACTACCATACCCGTAGAGATCAACTCTATCAACAACGGAACACCGGGATATGTAGGCGGCGCAACCCTTTCCAACTGCACCAGCCTTGGGCCCGGCTCTCCCTTCACCTCCTATTATATTGACAATACCGGCGGCACGCAAATGTCGTACAGGGGCTATACACAAAAGCTGCGGGCCGTGCACGCAGTTACCGCCTGCGATACCTACCACCTGAAGCTGGCCATTGTAGACGCAGGCAATGCGCAATTTGATTCGGGCGTTTTTCTGGAAGGCGGCAGCCTGACCACCAACTCCTATTCATTCAGCCATCTAGACTCTGTAGGTGCTACCATAGACGGGCTATCACACACTGTGGTGCGCGGATGCTCGTCTACCAACATAAAAGTAGTGGCGGCACACACAACAGCAACGGCCACCACACTGAACCTGACCATAGGCGGAACAGCGGTGAACGGAACGGACATAGTAACGATACCCACCACCGTGGTGCTGCCGGCAGACAGCCTTTCGGCAATCATCAACATCCAGCCGATCAACGCTGTGCCCGGCGGACCAAAGACACTGATACTGTACCTGAATGGTGTATGCGGCATACTGGATAGTGTACTGATCAATATCATTGATGCGCCAACACTAAGCATCATAACCCCCGATACATCTGTGTGTGCCGGCCAATCGTTTACTATCAATACTTTGGGTACTCCGGCGGGGCTTAACTATTCCTGGTCGCCTGCGGCGGGGCTGGGCAGCACGAGTGTGATGAGCCCTATATGCACGCCCACAGCAACAGGCGAATATGTAGTGACCGCGACCCTGCCTAATTCGGGATGCGCAGCTTTGATCGATTCGATGCACGTCACCCTTTCGCCACCTCTGGTGGTGACTGCTACATCTGAAGTAAAGCCTTGCAACTCAGCAATACAATTGTTCAGCACACCAGACGACAATCTGTATCTATATTCATGGCTGGGCCCAAATGGCTTTACAAGTACAGGTATGAATACCATTGTAGCCAACCCGGTAGCGGCAGACGCAGGTGCTTATACGGTTACAGTAACCGATGCCTTAACAGGATGCCAGGGGCAGGCCACTACCATTGCGACACTGCCTCCATCACCGGGTCTGGAGCTCACCCACGTGTCGGCAGATGTAACAATAAACGTGGGCGGATCAGTGCAACTGAACGCGGACACGGCAGTATACTTTTGGTGGATGCCTGATGACGGAACAATAAGTAACCGAAACATCAACAACCCGGTGGTAACGCCGACCGTTACCACAACCTATACGGTGTATGCTATGGATAGCGCCGGGTGCAGGGACACAGCAGAAGTAACGGTGACCGTAGTGTATGATTCTATTATGATACCAACGGCATTTACGCCGAACGGTGATGGCCGCAACGATATTTTCAGGCCAGTGAATATGAAAAATGTGAAGCTGCTGGAATTCAGTATCTACAACAGATGGGGCGAGCGAATATACACTACCAGTGACAAAAATGGCGGATGGGATGGCACCTACAACGGCGCGCGCCAGGACATGGGTGTGTATTACTATATGCTTGTCGCCTCACTTGATGATGGAGCAAGCACACGAACTTATTCGGGAAATTTCACGCTGTTGCGATGAGCATTTCACCTATTGGTGAATGATATATCTGTCGCTGCTGAGGATCAATACCACATATGATTGCCGTGATAATGCTTGCGGTGGTAAGTGCCGTTTTGCTTTTTTATCCTGTCGTTAGCCACACTGGCGCGATAAAAGCGGCCAAAACAACTGCTTAATGTCAACGATGCTGTGAAGAGGGCGATTACAGCTACCAGATGGGACCTGTTTTTCATATATAAGTATAATTTCTGCTCAAAATAGGGCTGTTTAATGAGATATACAATAGAAGAGGCTGCGCAGGAGGGCTCGGGCAGAAAATGGAACATAAAAAAACTACCCTTTTTACGGGGTAGTTTTTTGCTCTTAAAATATTCCTGATTATTTCTGTGCGGTAAAGCTTCCAGCTGACACAACCGTTCCGTCGCTTGCCGTAAAGGAGAATGTACCTGAAACAGAGTTAGTAGCAACGGAAGTGATCGTTACAGTTCCTGTCTTTTCCAATGACGTGGTGGTTGTATTAGGCAGGTATTGCTCATAACCTGTAGTCATCGTGCTATCAAACGTGACCGTACCTGTAGACTGGTTCCAGTTCACGATAACGATGTCGATCATAGGCGCGGTAGCTGTTGTGCTTGTGCCACTCCACCCTGTAATTGTAAGGCCGCCACTTGCAGCAACCGCCAAACAATGAGATGTGTTGAAAGAAGTAGAACCGATAGTAGCCTTCATGCTGTAAGATGGCGAACTGTCGCTTTTTTTGCAACCTGTAAGTGCACTGAAACCAATCACAGCAGTAGCTGCGAAGAACAAGATTTTCTTCATAAGGTATATTTTTTAAAGTGAGTAACAAAAATAGTAAAACCTAAATAATATCCTAACTAACAACATAAAATTTCTTAATAAAATTAACTGCCGATTAATAATACTCAGAAAAATAAGATGCTACCCGACCTTCACTTCCATCACTGCTAAAGGCATGATTTTTATGCGTTTAATTGAAAATCAAACCACATGTCACAAAACAGCCAAGACCGCAAGAAAGCTTACGACGCACAAGACAAAGAGATCAATGACCTGCAAAAGAAATACAATGTAGACATGCAGGAAGTACTGAACGCCGTGATAGACGCGGATAATGACCTGGAGAAAGCAGAAGCGTACCTGAAGAAAAGGACGACGAAGGCATAAAAGCCTATCAGTAGCTTATTTCCAAATGCTTGCCTCTTCCACTTTCAGGGGCTTGTAGGCTATGTACTGCACCATACGTGGTGCAGTACCTTTGTTAGGCGTAGCGCAGTGGGGTAATGCCTGGTGCCATATGACCAGGTCGCCGGCTTTGCCCGCGACGGGCACCGGTGTCAGTTCTGCAAGTGCCTGATCGCGTGGGTTCGCGCCTTCGGGTAGCGCTGCTATCCAGTCGTCTATGCGGTTGTGAAAGCCCGGTACGCAATAAAAAGCGCCATCGGCGGCTGATACATCATTCAAGTAGAGTAAACCCTGTAATGCAAACGGGACAGGCAACTGCAGGCTTACGTCCCAATGCAATCCACTGCCATTGAACCGGTGTTGTATGTTTTCCGGGGCATTGAAACTTACCTTGTCTACCAACACGTACAGATCGGTGTGTCCGTATAGCTGCTCATGGGCTTTGCGAATGCGACTTACGTGGCGGTTGGTATCGAGCGCTGGGTGCTGAAAGAACTCGAGCATCATACCGCTCTTGCCGCCGTGAGGGGCATACCAGCTATCGGGGTTATCCAGGCTGGCGCCAAGATATTGCCATACGGCGTCTCGTGCAGCAGTGCACTGTGCCGGTGTTACGGCATTCTTTACTACTATATATCCATTCTCTTGCCATGATCGCATGTCCTCTGCAGTAAGCACGTCTTCCTGAAAGTCATACGGTTCGCGACAGCCCCGCTGATGGTTAGCAACTACCCACTGCAGAAATGCGGGGAAATCGGCGCGGGTACTATAGAGAAAACTTAGTGCCTCCCTGGTGCCTATACCTGCACCCGACAGGTAGAATTGCTGCTCATTCCAGTCGGCGTCGGTACGCTCCTGAACAACGGCCTTACCCAGACACCTGGCCCAAAAACTGTACAGCGCGGTATCTCTTGCAGTAGAGGTTGACGTAGGAGTAGGTATGCTCATGGTAAGGAAATATTGGCTGAGTTAAAATTATAAAAAAAGCCCCATTCCCGAAAAGAGAATGGGGCCACCACCACTAACCAAACAATTATTTTTATGCCATCACCGGATAGTCGGTAAGACCTACAGGACCCGGTGTGTAAAGTGTGCTAAAATCGGGCACAGCCAGTGTCGCATGGGCTGCTATTCGCTTATCCAGATCAGGGTTAGCGAGGAATGAGCGGCCGAAAGCAATGAGGTCGGCTTTATGCGTCTCGATAGCCTCCTCTGCTGTTTCAGGGGTGTAACCACCGCAGAGAATCAGCGTACCAGTAAATTCTGTTCTTATTGCATCCAGCGTGTGTGGCTGCATAGCCGGGCCAAGGTTAAGGTGTATATAAGCAATACCTATCTTACTGAGTTCCTCAGCCAAGTAAGCATAGGTAGCATGCACGTCTTCAGCCGCATACTCAGGCATATCATTGAAGCCAGAATAAGGAGAAAACCGGATCCCTACTTTTTCCTTACCTATAGCTGCCGCAGTATCGCGGGCTATATCGAGCACAAACTTAGCGCGAGCCTGAATGCTGCCGCCATACTCATCGGTACGGGTATTAACGCCCGGGTTGAGGAATTGCTCCATCAGGTAACCATTGGCACTGTGGAGTTCCACACCGTCAAACCCGGCTGCTACTGCATTCTTTGACGCATGCACATAAGGTGCAATAACATCTTTTACGCCCTGAGTAGTGAACGGAACAGGCACAGGATGATCCTGCATGCCTTCGGTGTCGCTGTAAATTTGTCCTGCGGCTTTCACATCTGATGCGCCCATTACCTCATATCCGGCCGGCAGATTACTCCTGTGCCCTACCCTGCCTGTATGCATCAGCTGCATGAATATTTTGCTATTGCCTGCATGCGCTGCGGCGGCTACTTTTCTCCAGCCTTCTGTTTGCTCAGGAGAAAAAGCACCCGGTATACGCGGATAGCCCAGGCCTTCCGGTGCAGGGGATGTACCCTCGGTAACGATAAGCCCTGCGGCACCTGCGCGCTGGCCATAATACTCGGCCATTAGGTCGTTGGGGATATTGCCTATAGCACGGCTACGCGTCATAGGTGCCATCACCAGATGGTTCTTAAAAGAAAGGCCTTTGTTATTGTAAGGTTGTAATATCTTCATTAGTTTCTGTTTTTGATTTTGAAAATCAAAGGTCAAAGAAAAAAAGGATGTTGCTACATCTATTTTATCTTAGTATGTATAGAGAATAACAATAAGGCAGCACAATCAATCACGATCATACTGCATTACTTTTCTTAATGGCCGGATACATGGCGAAACCCACAATTATGCCAGACAATAGACCACCAACATGTGCAGCATTATCGGTATTGCCCTGAAGGCCATACAACAAATTGAGCGTAACAAAGAAAAGGATACTGCGTAGCATAGTGCGCCGTAGCGACTTCTTAATGTAAGAAGTAGTAAGTAGCGCGAGGAACACACCATACATACCGAATATGGCACCAGAGGCACCTACCCCGACGCTGAAAGGGTGCATGGCGATGCTCATCAGTCCGGCGCCGATACCAGTAAGCAAGTACGCAGACAAAAAGCGCCACCTGCCCATGAGCGGCTCCAGGAACATACCTATATAGAGCAATGCAAAAGTATTCATGAGAATGTGCATACCGCCTGCATGTACGAACATATAGGTAATGAGGCGCCACCACTGGCCACCCAATACTGAGGGGGCATGGTTGCCACCCCATGCGTACAGCCCTTGTGCTGTAGGATGCAAAAAGGATACACCCGAGAGGGTCATAACCAAAAAGACCAACACATTGGCATAAACGAGTAACGGGGTAATCTTATAGGTCTTTGAAAGCAGGAGCGCTCCATACTTCTCGCGGTGCATGGGGTGGAGGTTCCTTTCGGCAAGGCGCAGTTGTGTGGCTGCGTCTATGATATACTGCTCCAGTGTGGCTGTGTTCCTGCGGCTTTGCTCCTCATTACAGTAGTATTCATTTATTGGCCGACTCTGTATCGAGATGTGTTGCGGGTGTATCCCGACTTTTATCACATCGCCCGAGTAGCCATCGGTGGTATAATAACACTCAATAGCTTCAGGATGCACGGCTGTTATAGTGAGTGCCTGCCTGCGCACAGCATGCTGCGCAATAGCCAGCAATTGCTCTGCGGTAAAATTGGGAAGTGGAATATCCTTACTATACACCTCCGTACGCACGACCCCCATTATTCAGATACTTTTTATAAAATTAGGAAGTAAAGACCTCTCGCTTTATTGGTTATTTCTAACAGAGCTTTTAAAAATGGTATAAATTAGCAGTGCAATGAAGGTTTCCTATCTTATACTGGCCCACAACAACTATCTGCACCTGGAGCGGTTGATAGATGAGTTGAAGACGGGAACGGCAGGATTTATATACACCTGGATAAGCGATCTGAGCTACCCAAGAAGCTACTGGACAAGCCGAACGTGCATTTTATCGAAAAGCGCCAGCGAATATATTGGGGTAGCTATTCGATAGTGCAGGCTACACTCCACCTGATGGAAAAAGCTGTTGCAGATGATTTCGGAGACTATTACTGTTTGCTCAGCGGGGCTGACTTCCCGATAAAAAGCAACAAACACTTTTACCAGCAACTGGCACAAGGCGGTGAATACATCAATATGATACCCTCGCACAAAAGCAGGTGGACGGAGCGTATCAAATACTATCACTTTGAAGGCATCAACCGACGTAACCCGAAAAGCCTGAAGACTATCTCGTACTGGTTATTTGAGTATACACTCCGGTTATTCCTGAAGAAAAAAGCACCCTTTCCGGTATTTATGGGTTCGCAATGGTTTACCTTGTCCAGGGCGTGTATCATGCATATAGTGAGCGTATCTGCAAGCGACAAAAGCTATGAACGATTCTTCAAGTATGCCCTTAGCCCTGATGAGTGCTACTTCCATACTATTATAGGCAATTCATTATTTGCAAAAGATGTGAGGGCCTACCTTACTTATGTAGACTGGAGCAATAAAATGGAGCCTGCGATCATCAATGAGTCGCATGTGGTTATGCTCAAAAATACACCTCAATTCAGTGGCGTATATGGTGCTTATACTCCGGTATTTGCACGGAAGTTTAATGATGATTCCGGACCCGTAATCGATCTTATCAAGAAAGAACTATACTGACCTGTCGCCGTGGGAAGTGTGTACATCTATTTCCTTTCGAACTTAACGTCAGGCAATTTAGCCTCGATCATTGTATTCAGGTATTTAGTACGCTCTGTTTTAAGACCGGCGAGGAAACCACGAATCTCATCCTTGTACGCCCTTTGGGAATAGGCATAAACCATAATCCCTTGTTGCCCATTAATAGTAATTTCCCTCGAACGATACACATTAAATTCTACTACGTTCAACGCTAAAGCATTACCATCGCTCAGCAAGAAATCCAGCATTTTCTCTTTTCCGTCCGGACTTTCATTTAGCTCATAGTTGCAGACGGGATCGTTTTTTTTCCGCTCCTGCAACTCTGCAACTTTACTTTTTAAAACCTCATCCAACGAGAGCCTAGTATCGTAAACGAAGATGCTCATCATCTCGTGAAAGGATTCAACATTATCTCCCTTAGGCACATATTCCTGAACATAGCTAATCCCACTAACTTCGGTTGAAGCCAGAAAAAAGCTTTTGCTGTTAAACGCCAGGGGGCCTTTAACGCCGAAGCGCTCTATCACCTCCGGCTTAAAAGAAACCAAAGACGGAAACGCAATAGCGAAAAACAAAATGACCTTCTTCATGAGGTGGCATTTAATATATTTAACTAATTCAAAGATTACTGATAGCTTACTTGTCGCTTGGCTTTCTAAACACCGACAGAAGATACATTTGTTTTCCCGTTGTCTCGAACGACTCCGGATAGTGATCCCCGGCAAGGTTGTAACAGATAGTGAGTTGGCCGTTCTCGTATTTGTATATTGCAGGATAGTGTTTGCCTGCGTTTACGCCCTGCCTGCCATAAATATCCATTTTACCTTTGTGGTACTTTACGATGCCTTTATCAACCGACTCTGCAGTAACGGTATAGGAGCTATCGCTGAGCAGCATTGTCTGATGTTCGAGTGCCACTTTGGGCAGTTGATTCCCGCCTATTTCCATAGATACCGGCACCCAAGTACCTTTGAGTTCATCCGGCACCATTTTATGGCGCTTAGCGACGCTGCAACCAAGAGTGAGTAACACGAGCGAGCAAAAGACAATTTTACGCATGGCTTTATTTTGCTCTAAAATAATGAAAGAAATGTAAGTATCGATAATTTATCTTTACTGTAAAAGCAGAACTATGAAGCGCCTTTACCTGGAAACCGAGCGGCTTATTATCAGGCCCTTGGAACTATCTGACGATGAGGGTATGTTTGCCATGGACTCAGATACTGAAGTACATAAGTATGTGGGGCAACAACCTGTAACTACAATTGAGCAAACCCGGGACGTTATCAAGTTTGTACAAGACCAGTATGACAACCTGGGAATTGGCCGCTGGGCAGTAATAGAAAAGGGCACTAATGATTTTGTAGGCTGGACAGGGCTAAAGCTGATGAAAACAACCGTGAACGGGCATACTGACTTCTATGATTTCGGATACAGGCTCACCCGTAAGCATTGGGGAAAAGGATATGGAACAGAGAGTGGTAGGGCATCGCTGCAATATGGACTTGACGTAATGGGGCTAAAGGACATTTATGCCATGACCGACGTAGACAATGCTGCATCCCGCAGGATACTGGAGAAGTTGGGATTCCAATTCACCGGGCTTTTCGACTATGATGCCGAGCCCATCTGGCGAACAGCGGGGCAACCTACGACGTGGTATAAATGGCATGGGTAAGCCGCCGATGCCCAACAAGAGCTACCCAAAGTAGTTCTCTACCCTTTGTATCTTGCATTTTGCGATTCGGGCGGCAGTGGTACGAACTCGGTCTCACCCGGCACAGGGGCATACTCCATGTTGCGCCATCTCTCTTTTGCCTGCTCTATAAGCTCATTGCTGATAGCTACGAAATTCCAGTAGATATGCCGCTCCTCTGGGAATGGCTCACCACCAAAAATGTATACCGTAGTGTCGGCAGCCATCTCAAATTCCAGATGCTTGCAATCCTGCGCCACGAGTAATTCCTTGGGCGCATAAGTATTGCCCTCCAGCATAACGGACCCACTGAGCATATACAGGCCAGCCTCGCCGTAAAGCTCGGCGCCCAGATTAACTATTTGTTTTGTCTTGCTCTTTATCTCCAGAAAATATAATGGGCTATAGACCGGTACAGGAGATTCCGCACCTGAGAGTTTACCCGCCACCAGTTTAAAAGACAGGTCGTCGCTACCCCACCGAGGTAAAGCATCTTCTTCTGTATGCGAGAAAGAAGGCTCCATCTGCTCCAGGTGCTTAGGAAGGGCCACCCATATCTGCAGGCCGTGCATCGTCTTATCGGTATGGCGCAGATACTCCGGCGTTCGCTCGGAGTGGACTATGCCCTTGCCAGCAGTCATCCAATTTACCTGGCCGGGCTTTATTTCAACCTCTGTACCCAGTCCATCGCGATGCATGATGCTACCCTCGAACAGATATGTAAGTGTGGAGAGGCCGATATGCGGATGTGGCGGCACATCCATATTCTGATGGTCGCTCATGAGTGCAGGGCCCATATGATCGATGAAGATGAATGGGCCAACCATGCGCTTACCTGAAAAAGGCAACAGGCGACCTACCATAAAATTACCAATGTTGCGCGGACGCTCTTCGATAATGAGACTGATGTTTGACATAGTGGGGATTTGAGAAGCAAGTTAAGCAACAACTACGAAATTTGTTGGTCGCTGCGCCTTACCGCATAGAACAATTCATCAAGGTATTCTCCATTCTTAAAAATGGTCTTCTCAAATCTTGTTTCGAATGTGAATCCTGCTTTTTCCAATACGCGCTGCGATGCCGGGTTGTTGCCATATGGACGTGCAAAAAGACGATCGATGTCGTAAGTGCTAAACGCCAGAGGAATGATTCGTTTTACGGCTTCTGTTACGATACCTCTCCCCCAATATTGCTGAGATAACCAATAACCCATTTCTGCATTTTTGCGCATGATATCGGCCTGCTGAAAGAAACCTATACTACCGACAGCCTCGCCCGCCACATCGATAGCCAGAATATGTACAGGAACATCCTGGGTGATGCGACCGAGAAAAGCCCCGGCAGCTGCAAGCGTATATGGATGAGGAAATCCATCGGTCATGAAGCGGGCAATATTGCTGTTATTGGCGTGCTTGACCAGGCTGGCAGCATCAGTGGGAGTGTTTGTCCAGGGGCGAAGTGTAAAATCCATAGCTGCGGGTTTATTCAAAAATAAGAATTTAACCACTAAGACGCGAAAGCGCAAAGATCAGGATCACCTGCAATTTCGCCCTATCCTACCCGAGAGTATTCGGGATAAATTCCGGGTGATAGGCGTTGAGGCTCATGCTCTGTAAATAATACTATCAATTTAAAAAAAATAAGGGGAGCGACGCTCCCCTTATATATCATATCATGCAACCTGTCGCTTATATCTTCTCTACCCTTTTTTCGTGACGGCCGCCTTCGAAAGTAGTAGACAGGAAAATATCTACCATTTTTTGTGCTGATTCCAGCGACACAAAGCGGGAAGGCAGGCACAGCACATTGGCATTATTATGCTGGCGGGACAAACTAGCCAACTCTTCTGTCCAACAAAGCGCTGCACGGATGCCCTGGTGCTTATTGGCGGTCATGCAAACACCGTTACCACTACCACATACCAGTATACCTGCTGTAGCCTCACCGCTCTCTACCATGGCGGCAACGGGATGTGCATAATCAGGGTAGTCGGTGCTATCAAGGCTGTGGGTGCCTTTGTCAGACACCTGCCAGCCGGCAGCTATGAGTGCCTTTTTGATCTCCTCCTTGTATTCAAAACCTGCATGGTCTGAACCGATAGCCAATGGCATAGTCTTATCGAAAGTGGTCTGCATATTAGTCGTTATTTTCTGAAGCTTCTTTTTTTAATTTTTGCGTCATTGCACGTCCGCTGATGAATACTGAAATCTCATAAAGAACGTACAAAGGTATAAATACAAGCAGGCAGCTGAACAGATCGGGCGGAGTGATGATCTCAGCCAGCAGGAACAATATCAGTATAGCGTACTTACGTTTTTCGCGCATGAACTTAGGGGTAAGTATACCTATACGTGATAGGAAATAGACCACAATAGGCAATTCAAACACGAGGCCCAGCGCCAATACCAGGTTACTAATGGTATCGTAATAATTGTCGATGGTGATGATATTCTTGAACTTAGGGCTGAGCTGGTAGCTGCCAAAGAAATTGATAGTGTATGGCGCGAGAATGAAGTAGGCGAACAAAACACCTACAAAGAACAGTAGTGAGCACCAAAAAACAATACCCCGTGCTGAACGTATCTCATTAGGCTTAAGGGCAGGCTTGATAAAACGCCACAGTTCCCAAAGAACATAGGGAAAGGCAAGAATAAACCCGAGCATCATAGATACAGACATACCCATCATGAACTGACCGGTAACAGCAGTATTCTGAAACTCCATCTTGATCTCACCAAGGCAGAAAGAATCGTAGTGAAAGAAGCGGCCTAAGGCACAAAACCATTTATAAGAAACGAAATCATTGTGGGCTGGGCCAAGTATGATGCGATCAAATATCCACTCTACCTTAATGAATACAGCGATGGCCATGATAACAATAGCCACAACCGAACGGACAATGTGCCACCGGAGTGCCTCAATATGGTCCAGAAAGCCCATTTCGCCATCGGAGTTACTTTTGGCCTTATCAACTATATTTTTGAAGATGCTCACTTTGTTGGATTACGGAGCGCAAAGGTAAGGTAAAAGCCTCAATACCCTTCCCTTTCTCCATCGGAGGGAGGACGAGAAGGGTTGACATGTGTGTAAATAATATTAAATATCTACTTATTTTCCTTACTTGTAATGTAATTGTAATCGTGCAAGAGTTGCTGCAGGAAGTCGTAGCCGTTGATGTCCGATTCAATCTTCAAGACATTCTTTATTTTATAAACTACCTGATACATATAAGCTTCGGAATCCCTGCCAGGACGCTTAACATCCAGTAGATTACGAATACCATTGATATCGCGATCGGTAAGACGCATAACCTGCGGGAATAATGGCTTGTAGTCCTGTACCTCTATCTCCTGATAAATGGTTTCCGTAATACTGGTCACGTAACTGGTATCAATGACCACAGTGCCAGCTGCAAGGTCGCCAATGCGCTGTGAATTTTTAGTGACCAGGACCACTATAGCGTCTGGGAGATAAATAATGGCAAAGACAAAAATCAACGCTACACTCTGCATCATAAGGTAAGGGATCGTATATATGTATAGATTACCTATACAAAGCATCCACCTGATGATGTACTGTCCCCATGTGGGCTCCTGCCCTCCTTTGTCAATCACCTTAATACCGACCAGCCTTTTACCTATGGTTTGTCCGTTAAAAAAAATCTCTGAAGACAATTGGTAAGCAAGAACTGGAATGACAATGATGAGTAAGCTGGTAGCAGTCCGTACGTCCTCGTCCATGCCCAACAGCGGATAGAGCAGCCGGAGCATAACATAATAATAAAGGCATATCACTACGACATCTACTATCCATGCCCCTACCCTTTTACCAAAGGCTGCGACCCTGAATTCCAGATCGATATTGAATGGGGTAGTAATGGTGATAATAGGCATACGTAAGACAAATATAATTTGAAAAATGATGCCCTGAACTAATAATAGCGAGAAAAAGACCAGGATAAATTTTATGCCCCGGTGAAATGCAAATGCCTTATTTTTAATGTTCGATACCCCTTATGCGAGAAGGCCAATTCATAAAACGTAACCTTGAACGGTGGGAAAATTACCAGGAACCTACCGAAGATCCGGATGAGGTTGCCAAACGATTTACCTACCTGGTAGATGATCTTTCCTATGCGAAGACCTTTTACCCCGGCAGTAATACCGTAAGGTATATCAACAGCATTGCGGCCAAAATATACCTGTCTATCTACAGGAATAAAAAGGAAAAGAGCAATAGACTTATAACCTTCTGGACCCAAGAACTGCCGCTTGTGGTGCGCAGGCATCATCGTTCGTTATTGCTGGCCTTAGTTTTATTCCTTGTTTTTGTGGGCATTGGTGTTTTTTCTGCCTATAACGACCAAACCTTTGTGCGAGCGGTGCTGGGAGACTCTTACGTAAATATGACCGAGCAGAATATAGCAGACGGTAAACCCTTTGGCGTGTATGCGAGCGAAACGGAGCTGGCTATGTTTTTACGAATAGCATTCAACAACATCAGCGTAGCATTTATGTGCTATGTCATGGGCCTTACAGGTGGGCTGATCACTATGTACTTCCTGTTTAAAAATGGCCTGATGGTAGGCGTTTTTGAATACATGTTCTTCCATCATCACCTCGGCTTCAAATCAGTGTTAGTGATCTTTACACACGGCACACTGGAATTATCATCGATAGTGATAGCGGGAGGTGCTGGGCTGATATTGGGCAATTCGTTACTATTTCCGAAAACCTATACCCGCATGCAATCTCTGCTTATGGCGGCAAAAGACAGCATCAAGATCATTATATCGCTGGTGCCACTGTTCATAGTAGCTGCATTTTTTGAAGGATTTGTGACCCGACATACTGAGATACCCGTGCCACTTAGCCTGCTGATACTACTATTAACAGGGTCATTTATGGTGTGGTATTATATTATATACCCGATAAGATTAAGTAAGCAAGCAGACCAAAATGAGCATTAGTTTTAATAGTATACTTATTACTCTACTGTTATTCTTTATGTCGCTGACCGGCGCCGGAGCAGTGACGCCTAACTCTGTGCGCAACATCTCTGCCGCCGAATGGCAGCGGCTGACCAACGACAAAGATCTGGGTTACGCCAAGGATGTAGAAAAAGAAAAGGAAGTAAAGGAAGAAAAAACAGGGGCTATTGCGAAGTTTTTTATCGCTCTATTTGAATTTTTCGGGAGCACTGTGGGCGAAATCATATTATGGGGTCTGGTAATCTGCGTAGTAGGATATATTATCTTCAAGGTGGTAACCAACAGTGAAAGTTTTTTGTTTGACAGGCGAAAGAAAAAACAAACACCTGACGCAGCAACTGAAGAACCGGAAGATATTACCGCCACCAACTGGGACGCCCTATTGCAAAAAGCAGTGCAACAGAACAACCTAAAGCTAGCGGTGCGTTACAGCTATATGTGGCTGCTACAGATGCTGGATAAAAGACAGCTGATCAGGTACAGCGATGGCAAAACCAATTACGAATACTACAGAGAACTTGAACCTACCCCCTACAGGCAACCATTCCGACAATTATCCCGACAGTACGAGTATGCGAATTATGGCAATTATGAACTATCTGCGGATGCCTACAATGCCTACATAGATCAATTTAACAGCCTGCGTAAACAGCTTGCCGGATGATGAGACGACGACTGCTATACACGCTGCTGGCCGTAATGACGGCATCCTGCATAGCAGGTTGTGATATGCTGGACAAGGATCCCACCAAGTGGAATGTGACGCTGAAAAACAATGAAAAGAAACCATATGGCACTTACCTGGCCTACCAATCGTTAAAGTACTATTTCCCGGGAGCACATATATCTGAATTATCCAACAGCTACAGGTACAATACCATGAGCACAGAAATGACGCAACCTGAAGATGGGAAAAACCTGATGGTGCTGGCAGGTCTGGATCTATTTGTATCAGACGATGAATGGCAGGGACTGACTGACTATGTGCGTGCCGGTAATGAGCTGGTTATTTTCTGCAGTCAGCTGGATGAAAAAATTGAAAGCACACTAGGATATAACAAATCGCGTGGCCTGGAGGAAGTGCTGGGCTATAAACAATATAACGAACTGAACGGCAATCAACACGTTCTGAGACTGACAAGTGACACCACTACATACGGATATGCGGGAAGATGGTTGAAAAGCAGCTTTAAGATACGCGCAGGCTATTCCACTAATGATGGCTATAGCCTACCTCAAGCCGATACACTGGGATATGCTGATGGCAAACCGAATGTGCTGAGATTCAAGCTGGGCAGCGGACACCTGACCATACATGCTGCCCCCCTGGTAGTGAGCAACTACTTCCTGTTGCAACCGGGCAACATACAATATCTGACGGGACTGTGGCAGACCCTGCCCGAAAACATCCACAGAGTCTACTGGAACGAATACTTTAAGCACACGGCCGATGATTCTTCATTTGCTGTGCTGATGCGTTACCGGTCCACCAGGTGGGCTTTATTGCTCAGCGTATTCACTGCAGCTGCTTACCTGCTCTTTCAATTAAAGAGAAGACAGCGCGTAATAGCAATAGTAGCGCCGCTAAAAAATGACTCCGTGTCATTTGTGGAAACAGTAGGACGGCTTTACTACAATAAAGGCAACCACGCCAACCTTGCGGAGAAAATGACCCAGCAATTTATGGAGTGGGTGCGCATGCACTACTACCTGAACACCAACCTGCTCAGCGAGGAATTTGCACAGCAACTGACCATGAAATCGGGGCAACCTGAAGCTATGGTACACGAGCTATTGGAAATGATCAGAGACCTGAGAACGGGAAGTGCTCAACCAGATGACGCCTATCTTTATCAGTTATACCGAATTATTCAGCAATTTTATAAAAATGAACAATGATGGAAGAACTCACATCAAACTATATACCGGAACAAGACCCTAACCCGCTGGCCGATCTGATAGAGCTGGTGAAAGAACGCATGCACCAGGTAATAGTGGGGCAGGACGATATGGTAGAGCAACTACTGGCGGGATTGCTGGCAGACGGACATATACTAATAGAAGGTGTGCCCGGCGTGGCTAAAACACTAACTGCGAAGATGCTCGCAAAACTGATCAGCGTGCGTTTTTCGCGCATACAGTTTACCCCCGACCTGATGCCAAGTGATGTGCTGGGAACAAGTGTATTTAATCAGCAAGTGGCGGCTTTTCAGTTCAAGGCAGGGCCTATATTCAGTAATATAGTATTGATAGACGAGATCAACCGTGCGCCCGCGAAGACACAGGCTGCACTGTTTGAAGTGATGGAAGAAAAGCAAGTAACCATAGACGGCCTTACGCATAAAATGCAGGCACCGTTTATGGTAGTAGCCACCCAAAACCCGATAGAACACGAGGGCACCTACAGGCTACCCGAGGCGCAACTGGACCGCTTTATGATGAAAATAACCGTAGGCTACCCGACGCTGGATGAAGAGATAAAAATACTAACGCGGCATGACGAGCATATCATAACAGACGTGCTCAACAACATAGAAGCTGTAGTAACACCTGAAATGCTGGCTAATGCGAGACAGACAATAAGAGAAACACACATAGAACCTAAGCTGATAGAACTGGTAGCTAAAATAGTATTTGAGACACGCAATGACAGATCGCTGTACCTGGGGGCATCGCCGAGAGCATCGATAGCTATGATGCAGATAGCGAAGGCATTTGCAGTACTGCGCGGCAGGAATTTTGTGATACCCGAAGATGTGATACAGGCCGTAAACCCAGTATTGCGTCATCGGGTGAGCCTGACACCAGAACGGGAAATGGAGGGGGCTACTACTGATGATGTACTTAAAGAGATAGTGGCAAGGATGGAAATACCGAGATAGTTAGCTGATGCGATGATTTAATAATTAGCTGATTAATGCAGCAATGTGGAAGAAATGCAATGTGATACGGCCATTTGATGAAATATATTTTGCCATGCGCTGAAGCTAATATTGCTGAAAATTGAAAAAATGAACTAATAAATAACAATAAGGGTATTGGGAATTATCAGAAAATATATCGGTGACTTGCAGATCGGGACCATGTGGTACCTTTTGATGACAGGCTGTGCCATTCTGTTTTTTCTGTCATTTTTTATTCCTATCATTTTCAACCCGGTACTTTTCATCACGCTACTGGTGTTCGCGTTTACTATTGTCGATTATGTACTGCTCTTCATTTTAAAAGGTGGCCTGAAAGGCAACCGTATAATGGGACAGAAATTCAGTATTGGCGATAATAATACGGTTGGAGTATCAATCGTAAACAGCTACCCTTTTAAAGTATATGGACTTTTGATAGATGAACTGCCGGTGCAATTTCAGGAAAGGAATTTCAGTATATCTATTTCTGCGGCACCTATGTCACGGGCAAAAACATCGTATACCCTGCGCCCCACATCTCGCGGCGAATATTGGTTTGGATATTTACTTTGTTACGTATCCAGTCCGCTGGGCTTATTGCAACGCAGGTTTGAACTGGAAGGCCATACTCATATCAAAGTGTACCCTGCCTACCAGCAACTGAAGAAATACCAGCTGCAACTGCTGGGCAGCAACGAAAGCCGCATACCCGGACTAAAACGCATACGCAGACTGGGGCACAGCCTGGAGTTTGAGAAGATAAAAGACTACGTGGCCGGTGACGACGTGCGCACGATCAACTGGAAAGCTACTGCAAGGAGCAATAGCCTGATGGTGAATACCTTTACCGATGTGCGCCAGCAACAGATATACTGCCTGATAGATAAGGGCAGGAATATGAAAATGCCTTTTGAAGGGATGACCTTGCTGGATTACTCCATCAATGCCAGCCTTGCATTGCTGAATGTGGCGCTACTGAAATATGATAAAGCGGGATTGATCACCTTCTCTAACAAGATAAGTGATGTGATACCTGCCGACCGCCGGAATAACCAGATACACCACATCATAGAAACCCTGTATAAACAGAAGACAGACTATAAAGAAAGTGACTACGAGGCCGTATGGACCTTGGTGCATAAGCGCATTACGCAACGCAGCTTCATTTTGTTCTTTACCAATTTTGAGACTTACTCCTCTATGGAAAGGCAGTTGCCCTTTCTGAAGAAAATAGCCAAGAATCACCTGGCATGCGTGGTATTCTTCCAGAACACATTGCTGGAAGAGATCAACGAGTCAACCCCTGACAACATTGAGGGTATATACATTAAAACCATAGCGGAACAGTTTGCCTACGAGAAGCGTCAAATAGTAAAGGAACTGCGTATGCACGGCATATTATCGATACTTACCACCCCGGAGAACCTAAGCATTGATGTGATCAACAAGTACCTGGAGATGAAGGCAAGACAAATGGCCTAAAAAGTAAAAGCCTCACCCCAAGACTATCCCAAGGGGAGAGAGGTATTATGACAAGCCACCCTTTTAATCATCATTTTCATTGCTCAACACCTTTTCTATAGCCTTATTAGGAAGCAACCACATAATGGCTACCGCTACAAAGAAAAAAGCAGCTACACCGGGATGAATATATAATGCAGAAGGTATTGACAGAATATAGAATGCGACAGCGAGTACCGACCTGTGTTTATCAGTTTTCAGAGCCTTTATGAGCGGGGTTTCTTCTTTATAGCCTTTGATAATGACCTTAGTGAGGAGTGTGAATGACAAACCACACATCAAGAGCAGGCAACCATACGTGGCAACGGTGATGCGCTCAAAATTGTTGACGCCCATCCAGGTGGTAGCAAAGGGAACCAATGACAACCAGAAAAGCAGGTGCATATTGGCCCACATGGTAGCTCCGTTGACCCGAACCATTGTCTTGATCAGGTGATGGTGGTTGTTCCAGTAGATACCAACAAAAATAAAACTGAGTATATAACAGCCAAATATGGGCAGCAAATGATGGATAGCTTCCCAAGCAGTGCTTTCGGGCACTTTCAGTTCCAGCACCATTATGGTAATGATGATAGCAAATACACCGTCGCTGAAAGCCTCCAGTCTAGACTTATTCATAGGTAACTATTTTGTGCCCGTAAATTATTGTATACAAGCGTAAAAAACGCTGTCAGGCCGAAAAAACGTGAAATTCTTGTAGAATAATCTCATTAACCCCATTGTATCCCCACCTGATGCTAAAAAAATCTATATTTGTAAGTATAAAAGGTGACTTACCAGATGGAAAACGTACTCATTATAATGGTATTACATCTTACTATAAACATATTATAACGCATGCCTTTTTCAATACGCCATTACCTCAGGGTATTTGCTGCCTGTGTTCTTCTGCTTTGTTCCGGTGTACGGTCATATGCCTCGCATATCTTCGGTGTAGACTTATATTATTCACATGTAGGCGGTAATACCTACACCGTGCATCTGACAGTATACGGCGATTGTTCCAGCTCCGTATTTTACACCCTCTCGACAGCGTCACCTACTATAGATATTTATAACGGCAACACCTATTTAAGTTCTATAACCCTTGCTGTGCAACCTCCTACAAACGGTGTTGAGGTAACACCTGTCTGTCCGTCTCAGGCTGGTAATACGCAATGCAGCAGCATTACCAATCCACTGCCTGGCATCAAAAAGTTTGTGTATACAGGAAATGTGACCCTTACAGGTACATCTTCGGTATTCAGGTTTGTATTTGCCGGGTCTATGTCATCTACCTCTACTGCCGGCAGATCGTCTTCTATTACCAACATAAACTCTCCGGGCACCTCTACGATACAACTTGTAGATACGCTGAACAATGTAGGTTCTGCCAATTCAAGTTCGGTGTATACCACTATACCTACTCCGTTTTTCTGTATCAATACTGCATCTAACTACAACCCAGCTGCCGTAGATCCGGAAAGTGACAGCCTTGTATTTGCCCTGGTGCCTGCAGTAGACGCTGCTACGTCCAGTTCCGTATCCTATATATCTCCTTACTCGGCGACAGCCCCGCTGGCAGTAACGACGGGTGCCTTCTCCTTTAACAGTGCTACAGGGCAATTGGCATTTACGCCTAACGCGATACAGCGATCGCTGGTGGTGTATAATGTAGAAGAATGGAGAAGTGGGGTATTAAAAGGTACCAGCCAGCGCGAAATGACATTTGTGGTACTCAGCCCTTGCTCTAATGAACCGCCTAACGGTTCGGTAAGTTCATTGTCGGCCGGAACAGCGACCAGCGGTACGCAGGTAAGTATATGCAACTCTGCCGGTGTATTCAGCTTTCAGATCAACCCCACCGACCCTAACGGCGACAGTATTACCGTTACGGCATCGGGTGTTCCATCAGGAGCAACCTTTAGCGTAGTGAACAACGGCTCTACCGCACCGCTAGGCACATTCACCTGGAACACTATCGGTGTAGCACCAGGCACCTACACTTTTTACCTTACCTACCAGGACAACGGCTGCCCGCTTACCAGCCAGCAAACAATCGCCTATACTGTAACGATACTCCCATCACCATCGGAAGTGGTAACCGTATTATCGCCCGCGACCTGCACACGAAAGGCTGTATATACCGTCACGCCGGGTGGTGTGTCGGGCCCGTGGACCATTAATGTATTGTTTGGCGGATCTACATTGCATGCATTTACAGGAGTGACCGGTACGCAAACAGACAGCCTCAGCCCCGGCACCTATACCATACGCATTTACAATTCAGTTAACTGCTATAAAGACACATCCATTACGATAGCACAGCCACCTTTACCATCGGCCATCATTACGGTAACCCTACCAACCTGCATAGGCTATAGTAACGGCTCAATAAGTGTCGCCGGCACGAGCGGGGCAGCTCCTTATCTATATGCTATCGGCGCGGGCAGCTATTCAGCATCAGGTACATTCAGCACTCTTTCTGCCGGCTCATACATCATTCATATATCTGATGCAAACAGCTGCACCAAAGATACCACCATAACGGTAGCCAACCCTACACCCACGCTTGCACATATCTACAAACTAAGCCCGCTGTGCAACGACCTGGCAGACGGCAGGGTGATCATCGCAGGCTATAACAGTATTGCCCCATATACCTATGCCATGGGAGCAGGGGCATTTTCTTCTACCGACACATTCAGTAACCTGGTTGCGGGCACCTATACCTTTCATGTTAGAAATGCCAATGGATGTCAGATAGATACCACCCTTACCTTGGTTGATTCACTGCACCTGAGCGGCACGGTGTCGATAGCACCTGTAGCCTGCAACGGCGGTAATGCAACCATCACGGTTACCGGTGTATCGGGCTACGGCCCACCCTACAGCTATGCGTATAACAGTGGAGCCTTTGGCCCGTTCAACGTATTTACTTTGCCAGCGGGTAGTTATACCTTTCATATTAACGACCCACAATCCTGCTACTTTGATACCTCATTAAGCATTACCCAACCAACTCCGATAACCATTACAACATCCATCACCAATGCATTATGCAACGGTACTGCTACAGGTAGTGTTGTAATAACTGCTACGGGAGGTACACCCGGTTATTTGTATGCTGCAGATGGGGGCACCTATGGTGCGTCATCGACCTTAACGGGATTGACAGCTGGCACGCACACCGTATATGTTCAGGATGCTAACGGTTGTATTTTCTCTTCCTCAATTACCGTAGGGCAACCCCGGCCTATCTCAATTGATTCTATTGTAATGCAGCAACCGGCCTGCTTTGGCAGTGCTAATGGAGTAATAACTGTCTATGCATCCGGCGGGGTGCCGGCATATACTTATGCTTACAATACAGGCACGTATGGTGCAGTAAATACTTTCACAGGATTGACCAGCGCAGCCTACACCCTGCATATAAAAGATGCCAATGGTTGTATCAAAGACACGACCGTAACACTGCTGCAGCCTGCCGCAATAGTGCCAACAGCACTAGTATCCCCCTCATTCTGCAATACATTATCGGACGGGCATGCGACCCTTAGCGCTACGGGAGGCACACCGGGATATACTTTTGCCATAGGCACCGGAGCCTATGGTAGTACAGGATATTTTTCACCATTGGCTGCAGGAACATACACGCTACATGTAAAGGACAATCATGGCTGTGTCAAAGACACGTCCATTACTATAACTGATTCGCTGCACGTAACAGGAACACTCACTACCACACCTGCAGTGTGCTATCATGACGCCAATGGCACCATAACAGTAGCAGGCAGCGGAGGCATCAACCCTTATATTTATGAAATAGGCACAAGTGGCTATTCAAGCACAAATACATTTACCGGCCTGGCAGCAGGATCTTATACTATACAGGTAAAAGACTCGGTAGGCTGCACCGGAACTGCGACGATTGCGGTAACAGAACCTGCTAATCTATTGCCCTCTGTAGCAATAACGCAGCCAGCATGTAATGGAAATAATAATGGCAGCGTAGTTATTGCGGCCAGCGGCGGCACGGCAGCTTACACTTACTCATTTGATGGAGGTGCGTTTTCATCTACCACCACATATACTTCATTACCGGCGGGAATAGACTCCTTTACGATCAAGGATGCACATGGCTGCCTGCATGATACCGTATTCACGATCTTGCAGCCCGCAGTGCTTGGTGTAGGATCTCTGACCGTTACCAATGTATCTTGCCACAATGGTGCTGACGGCACCGTGATCGTAGCAGGAAGCGGCGGCACAGCACCTTACCAATATGCAGCCAATGCATCTGCTTACCAAACGAGCAGCCTGCTAACAGGGTTAGCCGCTGGCATACAAACCATACACATAAAAGACAGCCATGGATGCACTATAGACACAACAGTGATGCTGACACAGCCTGCACAACTTGTGTTTACCGGCGCCGACACCCTAAACCCTACCTGCCAAGGCTATAAAAATGGCTCGGTGACATTGCTCCTCTCAGGTGGGACCACGCCTTATAGCTACTCCATCGACAATATCACCTTTACTTCCAGTTCCTCATTTACTTCGTTAGCTGAGGGGACGTATACTTTCTATGTCAAAGACGCTAACGGCTGCTCGGCTGACACCACTATTACGCTTACTGGCTATCCGCACATTATAGTGGATAACATTACGATCAAAGAGCCTGGCTGCGCGGGCGTTTCTGACGGGATGGCCACGGTTACCGCATCAGGTGGCGTGCCGCCATTTACTTATGGAATTGCAGGCGGGGGCATACAGTTATCACCTGCCGTGTTTGGCGATCTTCTGTCGGGCTATTATACCGTAAGTATTACTGATGCGAAAAACTGTGTAAAGGACACCACCTTTCTGGTGCCACAGCCCGACACCCTGAATATACAAACCAAGATAATACCTAACGAGTGCCTAGGACTGGACGTGAACGGTGCCGTGATCACCACTGTAACGGGCGGTACGATGCCCTATAGCTACCTATGGAGTGTAGATACCCTGACCACACCTAATATCACCGGCATGCCTAACGGGTACTATACCCTGTGGGTGAAGGATGTAAATAATTGCCAGGATAGCGCTACCGTAAACATTGGTTATGATGACTGCTGTACGCCATACATACCTAATGCGTTCTCTCCTAACAACGACGGCAAGAATGATGTGTTCAGGCTACGGTATAAAGGTGACGTGCACATCATCGACTTCTCTATTTACGATCGTTTCGGTGAACGGGTGTTTCACCTGGAGAATCAGGATGGAGCCTGGGATGGAAAGTATAAAGGGGTGCCCTGCGAACTAGGCACTTATTATTACTTCATCAAGTTCAACTGTGGTATATTACTGGATAAAGTACAGTTTATGAAAGGGGATGTGACGTTAGTGAGGTGAAAAATTAAAAAGTAAAAACTCCGGTGAGTTGCAGCTCTATATTCCTCTGCTCAATATTCTTGCATATCTTTTGATATCTGCTTCGGGATGCAGTGGCGAGCCATTAGTAATGTGCTGTGCTAATACCCCGGCAAAATAAGGAGCCTGTGAACAACCCTTGGCACCCATGCCATTAAAAATACCTACTGCAGGATGTAATGGATGAAAACCTACAAAGGGCTTATGATCAACAGTAGCAGGGCGCTCAGATGCCCAATGATGCTCTATGGTATAGGGCAACCTTACCCACTGTTTCAATTCTGCTTCCATCTTTGCTTTAAATACTGCTGTAGTATCCAGGTTATCATAAGTCCATTCGAAAGAAGAACCTACCCAGAAAGTGCCCTCTGCCCATGGCACGAGCTTTGCTCCCAACATCAATACATGTGTCTGCGGCATATCTGGAATGCGCACGATTAATGCCTCACCTTTATTGAGTGAAAAAGGTAGCCGTGCGAAGTAAGGATTTTTCAGTCCGGCACTACCATCGCAGAAGATGATCTTTGAGGCCTCGATATCTTTATACACTACTCTATCGGTTGTTACCCGGCACTTACCCATGTCAAAACGCTCCTGCAATAAACAACCTTGCGCAATCAGCTTTTTTCGCCACGCAAGGCAAAGTGCTTGTATATCTACCACCCTGCAGCCGGATATGGCACCGATACCATAGTGAAAATTGCAGAAAGGCTCCCATTGGTCATCATTGGTGTAGCTGTGCAGGTAGTCTGCTTGCTGTTCTATTTTACCTTCATAGATATCGCGGACCGATATGGTGGAGTGGAAATCGAGCGTATCGTATGGGGTGCAAATGTTGATGCCCAAATCCTGCTCTATGGCCTTATACATGTCATCGGCTGCAGGCAGCAGCTCATCTATCATCCACGATTTGGCCACACGCATACCGGTGACGGGATTGATCAAGCCACTGGCGACCATACTTGATGAAGCCGGATTGAACTCATCTATAACGATGACCTTCTTACCTTCTTTTATCAGCTGCCAGCTCAGCAAGGAGCCGCAAATGCCCTGACCGACTATGATAACATCTGTTTGCACCCTGCAAAGAAAATGTAATTAACTGACAACAGGAACTGTTGCCACACCGGGCATATTCTGCGCGGCAATCCACCCGCTGCTCCAGGCGTTCTGAAAGTTGTATCCGCCTGTTATGCCGTCAACGTCCATTATCTCACCAGCGAAATACAGCCCCGGCACTACCCTGCTCTGCATGGTTTGCGGGTCTATTTCAGACAGATTGATACCGCCACAGGTCACAAACTCGTCTTTAAAAGTAGTTTTACCTTTTACCGGGTATATGTCTCTGAGCAGACGCTCCGTAAGTTTATTTTGTGCTGCAGCGGTAAGGTCTCCCCAACGCACATCTTCTTTTATGCCGCATTGCGCCAGCATATATTCCCACAGGCGCTTAGGCAGATTGAATGGATTTTTGTGTTGCACCAATTGCTTGCCCTGTTCTTTTCTGAGGTCAAATATTTTCTCCTTCAGATCGGCATCAGTCACTTCGTCCAGCCAATTGATAATGATGTTGTATTCATAATTACGGTCGGCGAGTTCTCGTGCAGCAACAGCAGATGTTTTAAGTACGGCAGGGCCACTCATGCCCCAATGGGTAATCAGCAACGGGCCATGTTGCACAATTTTAGTGCCTTGTATTTTTATCGTCGCATCAGGTACACTCACCCCCATCAGCTCAGTAATGGGATGTTTGGGCATATTGAAGGTAAACAATGATGGTACGGGTGACTGTATGGTATGTCCCAGGTCGGTGAGCCATTTGTACTGCTCAGCCTTTGGGAATCCGCCGGTAGCTATAAGCACAGCATCAGCCACATACGATGAAGTATCAGAAAAATGGATGGTCAACTTTCCATTCTCCTTCTTTATCGAGGCCACTGATTTGTGATAACGCACTTCCGTTTTATTGCGCATCATTTCCTGCCATATGCAGTCGATTATGGTCTGCGAATCGTCAGTTACCGGGAATATGCGTCCGTCGTCTTCAGTCTTCAACTTCACTCCCCTTTGCTCAAACCAGTCTATGGTACTTTGCGGCGTGAACTGATACAGTGACTTGCGCAACAATTGCTTGCCACGTGGATAGCGGGTAAGCAGTTCCGGCACCTCAAAGCAATCGTGGGTAACATTGCACCTGCCGCCACCCGACACTTTTACCTTTTGCAGCACCTTTGCTGTTTTCTCGAACAATACGACCTCCTGTCCTTTTCGCAAAGACATATTGGCCGCGGCGAAACACCCTGCCGCTCCCCCACCTATGATTGCTATCTTCATTCGGGGTCAAAACTACAACAAAAAAAGAGGCTGATAGTCTTTCAACTATCAGCCCGCTGTACTTACTAAAGTATTGTTTAAGCAACTACTTGCAATGCTGCGCGTATCTTGCCTTCTATTTCTTCCATCATCTCCACGTTGTCATTCAGGAATGTTTTTACTGAATCACGGCCCTGGCCAACCTTAGCTTCGTTGTAGCTATACCATGATCCGCTCTTCTGCAGAATGCCCAGCTCTACACCCATGTCTATCACCTCGCCCACTTTGCTGATACCCTCGCCGAAGATGATATCGAACTCTACCTGGCGGAATGGCGGCGCTACTTTATTCTTCACCACCTTTACACGGGTGCGGTTACCATTGGCTACATCACCATCTTTGATCTGACTTATACGACGTATATCCAGACGTACAGAAGCATAGAATTTCAGTGCATTACCACCGGTAGTGGTTTCCGGGTTACCGAACATCACACCTATCTTCTCGCGAAGCTGGTTGATGAATATGCAGCAGCAGCCTGTGCGGGAAATGGTAGCTGTGAGCTTACGCAGTGCCTGACTCATCAGACGGGCCTGGAGACCCATTTTGCTTTCGCCCATTTCACCTTCCAGTTCACCCTTTGGTACCAGTGCAGCTACCGAGTCAATAACCACGACGTCTACTGCACCTGAAGATATCAGACGATCAGCGATCTCGAGCGCCTGCTCACCATAATCCGGCTGAGAAATGATCAGGCTATCTACATCTACACCGAGTTTGCGGGCGTAGCTGCTATCGAAAGCATGCTCCGCATCTATAATAGCGCAGATACCACCTTTCTTTTGTGCTTCTGCTATAGTGTGAATAGCTATTGTTGTTTTACCTGAAGATTCAGGGCCATATATCTCTACAATACGGCCACGGGGAAGACCGCCTACGCCCAAGGCTACATCCAGCCCCAATGAGCCGGTGCTGATCACCTCCATTGGTTCGTGTCCTTTTTCGCCCAGCATCATCACAGAACCCTTACCATAGTCCTTTTCAATCTTATCCATCGCCAGCTTGAGCACTTTCAACTTATCGTCTGCCATAATTATTGCTTTTTATCTCGTTTATTATAAGGTCAAAAGTAGGCGAAAAAGACACAGCAGCATCAAGGCAGGGCAAGAAGATATCCACATTTCGCGCAAATGACCAAATCCTTTACTGTAGCGGATATAAGGCTATTTCACCCCTGTTTTATGTGGACATCTCGGAGAATCCGGGGCCTTAAAACAGGGCAAAACACATATTAATTATCTTTTTTCTTATCTAACCACTCCCTTTTCTCTATTCTGTAAGAGTTATAGAGCCCTAAACCGCCGCCTATACCTATGAGGGCAAAGTAAATGGCCGGGTTATCGCTATCGTGCGAGGTGATACCGGCATTAGTAACAACGACATGGTGGCCTAACAAAAAGGTATCTATAAGATAGGCAGCCAGCAGCCCTGTACCGCAGCCGATCAGCAGTAAGCCATATTTGAGATTAATAAAGGGCGAAGGGCGGCTATCCTTCTGGCGGGGGTTCATTCCCCGTTCTATAAGTGCCATATTTTCCCTGTTGCGGATATATACTATCCCAAATATCAGCGCGAAAAAAGCGAAAGGCACAAGCGTTGCAATGATTACATCCGGTCCCATAATGTATTGTTTTATAAAGTTAATTGATCTGGTGAATAAATAACTGTTCGCGAACGATTATGCTACCTATGACTACACGATTGCAGAGCCGGTTACAAAACGGATAATATTTTTTGACGCAGACCTACTATTAGCCGAAATTTATGCCAAATATGTAACCTGCGGGCGCAAGTACGCGTCTTATGATAACGGATGCACCAACAGGAAGACGACATAGCGCTGATACAAATGGTATTGCAAGGCCACCGGTCAGCATATGGCACGCTGGTGGACAAGTACCAAACCTATGTATTTACATTGGTGATGCGGCATGTGAACAACCGCGAGCTGGCTGAGGAACTGGCGCAGGATGTATTTGTAAAAGCCTATAAATACCTGGCTGATTTCCGTGGGCATAGCAAATTCAGCACGTGGCTATATACTATAGTACACACAACCTGCCTCTCTCACATGAGAAAAAAGGCAGATGCGGCCATTTTTCCCGGCGATGATAAAATACAGAACTTAGCGGCTTATACCCCGGCTGCGGAACAAGCATCAGCGCGGCTGGAGCAGCAACACCAGAAACAATTGATAGCTGAGGGTATCAGCCATCTATCGGAATCAGATGCAGAGATCATTACCCTGTTCTACCAGGGAGAGCAAAGTATTGACGAAATATCATCGATTACCGGCCTCACTACCAGCAATGTAAAAGTGAAACTGATGCGTGCCAGACAAAAGCTAAAAGACATACTGGAACAGAAATATGCCAGAGAAACAATAAGGTAAAATGAAATAAAAAATAATTAGCTAATTTTAATAGCGGGATATGGAACAGGAACAAATGGAAATGGAGTTATGGGGTTATATAGATGGTACCTGCGAACAGGCAGACACACATCGTATAGCCAATCTTATAGCTACCCGTGCAGACTGGAAGAATAAATATGAGGAACTGCGGGCTTTTAATGCAGCACTGGCTGAACATATGGAGACTGAACAACCCTCTATGCGTTTTAGCAAGGACGTAATGGATGCCATAAGTAAAACACAAATAGCGCCTGCAACCGACAAATACATCAATCCATTTATCATCAGGAGCATTGCAACTTTCTTTATTGCTACTATAGCAGTTGCGATAGGTTATTTACTGCTGTCGGTGAAATGGGATAGCCCTTCAACTAACGCACTCAATGTGCCGACCATGCATATGGAACGTTTATTTAATGCTACTACACTGAATGTAACCATTGCATTGACAGTAGTGCTGGGGCTGGTATTACTGGATGGCATACTGAGAAGAAATAATAAAGCGCACGCATAAACACACTATACCATGAATAATTTTCTGAGTGAGATATTTGAGAGAGACCTGCTGAAACTTAAAGAAGAGCTGACCAATTTTAAAGACGAAGCTAATATCTGGAAAACCACCGACGGTGTAAGCAATTCTGCGGGTAATCTGGCACTACACCTTATGGGTAACCTCCATCACTTTATAGGCGCAATGCTGGGCAATACCGGTTATGTGCGTAAAAGGGATGAAGAATTTTCGCAAAAGAATATATCCCGGGAGGAGATGCTGGCTAATATAGATAAAGTGATAGCTATGGTACCCCGTGTACTCAACAGCCTGACGACAGCGCAGCTACAACAGGATTTTCCTTTTGAAGTTTTTGGCAAACGCCCGACAGAGTTTTACCTGATGCACTTCTACGGGCACCTGAGTTATCACCTCGGGCAGATCAATTACCTGAGAAGGATATTAGAGGCTTAGTTATCCAGCTTGATCTCAAATATTTTTGGCCAGTCTTTACCGGTCACGAATATCCTGTTGCCGGAGGCATCCCACGCTATTCCGTTCAGGACATCAGGCTGGCCGCGACGGCCGGCAGCAGGGAGGATACCCCCGCGCTGGCGCAAGGCGCTCAAATCGGCGCGGGCTACTACACGGCCACTTGCCGTGTCTATCTTCAGTATCAGGTCCGTCTTCCATTGGTTGGCATAGATAAACCCATTAACCATCTCCAACTCATTGATCTCATTTACGGGGCCACGATCATCAGTTACAGCTACTGTGCGTACTTCTTTAAATGTAGCAGGGTCTAAAAAATGGAGGATATTGCTGCCATCGTCAAAAATAAGCTGACTGCCGTTATTGGTCATACCCCACCCTTCTGTTGCGGCAAATGTGAATGTCTTTTCCAGCTTAAGAGTGGCTGCATTATATACAAAGCCCTTACCCTCTTTGTAAGTAAGTTGATACACTTTGCCGTTCAATACCGTAAGGCCCTCGCCAAAATACTGTTTTTCCAGTTTATGGTTTACCAACACTTTACCGGTAAGATCGGTTTTGCGTATATCTGATGATCCATACTCTCCTATGCTTTCATACAACACACCATCTTTGTACTCCAGCCCCTCGGTAAATGCCTTAGGGTCATGCGGGTATTCCTTTACCACGTCCCAACTGATGAGTTTGGGAACGGCAGGCTCATCTGATGCTTGCGCAGGCGCAGTAGTTGTCTTAGCCGCTGCAGACGATCTAGTATTGATATCGGAAGCGACAACCGAAGGTGAATCCCTTTTATCAGCACCTGCAACCATATTTGTTGATGAATTACCATCGGCTGATTTGGGACCATCGTTGCATGCAGCTACAGATACCAATAATATTGCACACAGGTATTTATTTAACTTTCTCAGTGCTCTCATGTCGTTTAAAGCCTATCGGCTGGTATTGTTGTGGTTGCTGCTGTTGTTCCTGTGCCCTCTGGTCAGTCACTACTGACCTGCGCTGAAGTGCCACTGCGCCTGTAAAGCTGCTGTAGAAAGCCATCTCAATCCCTTTAGCCAGTATATCATTAACCATCTCCATGGATAAAGAGGCCGGATTCTCTACCATGCCCAGATTGATGTACTCTGCTTTTTCCGTAGTAAGCGTGGTATGGTGGGGTAATAGCATGATGAGTATCTCCCCTGTAACTGTAGGCATTAACGTAATGTGAAACCCCGCCTCCATATACTCCTTCTTGTCGCTCATAGCATTCTTAAAGATCAACATCAAAGGCATCGCACCGCTGCGAAAAGTGAGCGAGGGCAAATTCTCACAAGTGCCATTCATTTCCTCGTTGAATGCATGATTGACATCTACGTAGAAGTTCTGCTTGTATTCAGCATTGGCATTCAGTTCTTCGGCCACCTGTTTCATTCGCGTCTGCACTTCTTTGTACTTCTCCAGCCATTGTTTGCGCCTATCGAGTACTTCCTGCAAACCTTTGGCATATAGGTTTGCTGCGTTTAAGATGTTATCCATCCCCGTTTATTTAAATAGTTACCAATAAATACCTGTTCAAATTTATATCTTCTTTAGTAACTCCTTCACTATTAAAAATAAAATACTATCACAATTTTAGTTAGCATACAATTACACTTCCTGCAATATCATTTTAACTACCGGAACCACTAAAAACCACGGAAGTACGGCCTGCTGACGAGTGGAGAAAAACCCCACGGCACGGAGCTGAGGATGACCAGCAAACCTATGGTGAACCATATGGTCATGGTTTTGAACTTGTCTTTGTCCTCCGCCTTCCTCTTTGCCTTTGCCGACCCTATGGTGATGATAACAATACCCAGCAACATCATAATGCTGTGCTCCATGCCGAAGAACCTTATCTGGCGGTTGTGTACCGCATCCTTGAAATTAGACAGGAAATAACTGATGACAGGACTAATCAAGTATAGCCACACGCCCAATACTAACTGAACATGTGCTACGGAGGCAGTAATATTCCTGAGTATATCATCCTGCTTCGAGTACTTCTTGTTGCTCAACCAACCTTGCCAAGAGCGAATGATGGCAACAAGGAGGGTAAACAGAACGACCCAACGAAAAAAGGAGTGTAGTGCCAGCAGAGTTGTGTACATGTAGCGGTGTTTGTGTGCAACAAAAATACATCCGCCATTTGAAAGTATACTCAGCCATAAAGAGATTACCCAATAGTGACACAACCAACACCTTCCGGCCCGTAAATTTTATTTAACTGTAAATCTGCGTTTGAATACCTTACCGTCGCTGCAAGACACCTGCAACAAGTATACACCCGGCAAAAGCTCGTTACGAGATATGGTCAGGTCTTTAGCATTTACATGTTCCTGTGCAGATACCCGGCGACCATCGATATCGGTTATAGCAACACTTACAGTCTGATAGGCCTCTGCTTCCGGCAGTATCACGCTGGATATCCCGGTCACCGGATTGGGGAACAAATTTGGGAAGGCAAGGCTTACCCCAGGCACACCGGAAATAGTATTGTCTTCCTCCATATAGTACATATCCCCGTAAGGGTCGCCATACTGGGCAGTAGTGCCAGCTACCAGGTAACTGTTGTTTCCTTGCAAGGCTATACCGGTTGCATAAGAATATATGCCCCCGCACAGCTCGTCTGTTATCATCACACCGTTGGCATCAGTAGTCAGGACGTATACATTTCCTGTTGTATCGACGGAAAAGCTCTGCCCTGTAAACATGAGGTCACCATCAGGTAATTGAGCCACGTCACGAAATAGCACGGCATGAACACCATCACCATATTTACGTTCCCATAACTGGTTACCATTGGCATCCAGCTTTATTATCAGTCCTTTAGATTTTGATGCATTATCTGCTGTGGTCAGCCCCGCAAGAATGTAGCCATTGTCGGTAGTCGGAATGATCTTGTAATAGCGGGAGTTCCCGTTTTGCTGATACAACCTTGTCCATAATGTATCGCCGTTATCTTTAAGACGGAACAGGTAACCATCATACTCACCTTTACCGTAACTGGTGCTCCAACCAGCAGCCAAAAAACCACCCAACGGCATGGCTACTATCGAAAAGGCCTCTTCCTGCGCACCTCCGGCATAGTAACGCGTCCATGTAGTATCGCCCACGCTATCAGTGCGGATGAAATATACGTGCCTGCTCGTGCTATCATTGGGCGGGTTGCCATAGCTGGCTGTGATGCCTGCAAAAACATAACCGCCATCTGCCAGCTGTATTACCTGCTCGCTGATATCGTCGGCATCTCCGCCATACACCCTGAACCACTGATGATGCCCTGCTTTATCCAGCTTCATAAAAAAAGCATCGCAATCTACAGCTCCAAAATCCTGCGTATGACCAGCTACCAGATAGCCACCATCAGCTGTTTGTATGACACTGTTACCACCCTCGAGGAAGGGGCCACCATAAGTGAATGTCCACATGGTGTCAGCCTGGGCATCGAGTTTTACTACAAAAATATCACCGTAAGGATCGTTGATCCCACACTTAGTAAGGCCGGTAATGATATAGCCGCCATCATCGGTAGCGGCTGTGGCGTAAGCCACGTCTAAATATGCCTTACCCCAATGCCCTTCTATTTTCTTTTGGGCATGCAGTTGCAGAGTAGCGCATAGTAGAGCACACAGAGATACAGATACCTTCATAGCGGTAGTTTTAGGTAATTTTCAGGAACTGACATTAAGCATTATTAACTCTGTTCCTGTTAAAATATTGTGTAAAAAAGATAAGTAAATGAAATAATGATGACCGGCCCGACATCCCATGGAACACTAAATCAGCAAAAATCTCTTGTATATTTACACTCATGAGATTTCTGGAAAGAGTATTTATTTTCCTGTTTATTTTCGGTGTTGCCGGGAGGCTATTTCACTGGCAGGGCTATGATGTATTCTGGTTTATAGCAATTCTGGGATTGGCCTGGCTTTACTTCAGCTTTGGCTTCCTGCTGTATACCGGCATTAGGATACAAGGCATATTTAAAAAAGAAAGCTACCGGCTCGTTCCGGTTACCAATTTCATTATCGCCATAGTAGCTGGCATTATTCATTGTATTATGCTTATCGGCATTCTTTTTAAGATACAACATTGGCCGGGGGGCAGGAACATGTTGTCCGGAGGATTGATGGCCAGCCTTATCCTCAGCATTCTTGCCTTTCTTGTCAGCGGTGGCGCTAAGTCTAAGCTGTTCCTCAATATATTGGGAAGGACTTTAGTTATAGTGGTCATCAGCCTTTCACTACTTACCAATCCGTTTAGCCTGTTTCGATAGCACAACGGCCTGTTAATCAATACATAATTTTAATGCTTCGGTCGTATTATTACGCCCACCTGACTTATAATGAAAAATAGCAGGTAACTTTGCAGCCGCATATATTAATTAAGAATATAAGCGTTTTGCCTTTATACATTTGAAATGAACGGAACACCATACATATTATATTCTGACGGGAAGGGGAACATATTTGAGGACACATCGCTGTACTGCGTGGGCCGTGTGGGCTGGGATGCCATGCCTATACCTGAGGAAGACTGGATAGAACTGCCCGACGGGGGATCGTTATACGAATTGCCAAGCCGTCGCGGCATTGGCATAGATGTGGTAACCGGGGAAATGCGCTTGTGTGATAAGGGATGGGCCGTTTGCGCATTCATACCACCTGCACATACAGGCCTTTACCTGGCGGCCTTCGAAACAATGCCTGATGCTCCTACCCTACCCCTATTTAGCTACACAGCAGCCGGCTGGAAGGATGATAAATTTTACGTTACCGCTGTGCGCATAGAGCAGGACATACGCCAGGAGTGCAGCGGCTATGACGACCGAACCATACGCGAGGGTGTAGATAAATTTACTGCAGCCTACCCGCATAACCGTCTGGTGCAGCATCTGGCACAGAAATGCACACTTACCTATAGTTGCCCTGCATCGCGCAACTACTTTATGGGCAGGTGGGAATGCCCTATACCTACATCACCTGCATGTAATGCCAATTGCATCGGATGTATTTCCTTTCAGCCGGAAGACGAGACGATCGTTTCTACACAGGACAGGCTCACCTTTAAACCTACTGCTGAGGAAATAGTAGAATATACTGTACCGCACCTGGAGACCGCACCTTACCCAATCGTCAGCTTCGGACAGGGATGCGAGGGCGAACCACTGCTGATGTGGGAAACCATAAAGGACGCTATTAAAGAGATCCGCAAACATACCAGCAAGGGCAGCATCAACATTAACACTAATGGAAGCAAACCCGATGCAGTGGAAGAACTGATGAAAGCCGGACTAGACAGCATACGCGTAAGCTTAAACTCTGCCCGAGCGGATATCTATACCAAGTATTACCTGCCTAACAATTATGAATTTGCTGATCTTGCGGAGAGCATCCGCAGGGTAAAGAAGCATGGCGGGTGGGCATCCATCAATTATTTCGTGTTCCCCGGTGTTACAGACAGTGTTGACGAATATGAAGCACTACGCGAACTGATCCGCACTACAGGACTTGATATGATACAGTGGCGCAACTTCAATATCGACCCTGACTGGTACCTGGGTAAAATGGGCATCACTGATCCGGGAGAGTGCCTGGGCGTAAAGCAAATGATGGACCTGATCGCTGAAGAATTCCCCCATGTAAAGTTCGGCTACTTCAATCCGCCAATGGAGCGCATGAAGAATTTTGATACCGACTTCGCACATCACTAAGCCTATACAAACAGTTTAACCGCAAAGCAGCGGAGGCACAAAGGTGCCTATCAAAATCGCCTCATTGCTTACCGACACTAAGGCATAAAACATAAGGCCCGTATCCTTTCGGATACGGGCCTTACTATTTCGGGGATTTGTACGCTGTTATTCTGCCTTCATGAACTTATCTGTTTTCAGCAGGGTATTGTTTTCGTCATACACCATGATGATGTACATCGCGTTAGCAAGATCGCTGATATTGACCTGTATGGCATTATCCTGGCGAATTACCATTTTGCCGTCCATACTGTAGATAGCCACGTTTACTTTTACAGGCGCTTCAATAGTTATCTGTGCAGTAGCAGGGTTAGGGAACAGTTTAATATCAGCTGCATTAACCACCACCTGCACGGAAGAAGTGCCACCCGATACCACATAAGCAGCAGATGTATCTGTACAGCCATTACCATCGGTAACGACTACATTATATACGCCCGCGCCAGATGCATTATCAACGCTGGTAATAGCACCCGGAATCGGATGACCATCAAACAACCACTGATAAGTTGCAAAAGAACCGGTATACAACAGGCTACCTGTACCGTGTACAATAACCGGATTTGGCGGAGCAATAACATTGATACCTGAGAGCGTCTCGCTGCAAGATCCTGCAAATATGGTCACTGTATATAACCCCGGTATCGTTGCTGTGTAACCCGACGCCACCGCACCTGCGATGGCAATACCATCCCTGTACCACTGATAAGAAAGGCCTGCACCGCCACCTACGCTGGAAACGGACATTGCCACAGGATTACCATGACACAAGGTGGCACTGGTTACAGCAGGTAAAATAGTACTTACCGGCAGCGTGACAGTAGATACTGCTTTCGAAACAGACGCAGAACAGCCTGCGGCACTGGTAACAGTGTAAATAACATTAGCACTGCCTGCAGACACCATTGTCACATCTCCTGTGCTGGTTACTGTAGCGATCGCCGTATTATCGCTGCTCCAAACACCACCACTTGTAGTGTCTGTAAGCAAAATAGAACCGCCTACGCAAGCAGCAGAAGAGCCACCGATAGCACCTACCACCGGAGGAGCAACCACAGTCTCGGTAACCGTTACTGTAGTGCTGCACATCGATGCGTTAGTAATAGTATAAGAAATCGTTACGGCACCCACAGCTACACCCGACACAACACCGGTAGAAGGATTGATGATTGCAATGGCAGTATCGCTGCTAGCCCACACGCCACCTGCATCACTGCTGAGCGTAGTGGTTGTGCCCATACAAACGGTAGCACTACCACTTATAGAACTTACCACAGGCAGCGGATCAACTGTTATCGTCGAGATAGCTGTAGTAGCGCATCCTGTAGCATTAGTGACTGTATAAGAGATATTGACTGTACCCGCAGCAACACCCGTAACTGCGCCCGTAACGGGGTCAACAGTTGCTAAAGTGATATCAGCGCTGCTCCATACACCACCAGACACTGTTGATGACAATGTAGTTATGCCGGCCACGCAGACATCTGAAGCACCGCTGAGTGTTCCTGCATCAGGCAGGGCAACTACTGTATCTACGAAAGCAACTGTAGTGGTGCAACCCGATACGTTGGTCACGGAATAAGAGATAGTATCAACACCCGGCGCTACGCCAGAAACATTACCTGACGCATCTACCATAGACACCAGATCATTACTACTGCTCCATGTACCACCGCTTGTAGCATCTGACAAAAGAACGCTAGACGCAGGGCACATGCTTGACGCACCTGTAATACCTGCAACCACCGGAGCAGCAAGCACTGTATATGTAGCTGTAGCTGTACTCATGCAACCGTAGATGCTGGTAACTGTATATGATATAGTAACTGATCCTGAAGCTACGCCTGTAACCATACCGGTAACAGGATCTACTGTAGCAACAGTGGCATCGCTACTGCTCCAAGCACCGCCTGTTGTCAGGTCCGCAGCAGCGACCGTGCTACCCGGACAAACACTTGAAGTACCTGTGATCACATCAACTAAAGGAAGTGGCTGAACAGTATCAGGTATCATCACCGTAGTTATGCAACCAAAACCATTGGTAACAGTATAAGAGATATTATCAGAACCAAAGGCAACTGCTGTTACATTACCTGAGGCATCTACGGTTGATACCGTATTATCGCTACTGCTCCATACGCCACCCAATGTCGCATCGGTAAGAACGATAGAACCACCAATGCATACATTAGCAGCACCAGAGATAGCTGCGACTACAGGAAGAGCATTCACGGTATCTATTTCTGTAACTGTAGTGCTGCAACCAAAACCATTGGTGACGGTGTAAGAAATGGCAACGTTACCTGCTGCAACGCCAGTAATATCACCGGTCGCGACATCAATGCTCGCTATAGCAGCATCACTGGTGCTCCATACACCGCTGCCGGTAACATCTGTAGCTGTAATTACATTACCTACGCAAACAGAGGTAGGTCCTCCTATGGCATTAACCGCAGGAAGCGGATTAACAGTCAAAGTCATTGACACCGTAGTGCTGCAACCTGTAATGCTGGATGCTGTATAAGATATATTTGCAGAACCTGCTGCAACACCCGTAACTACACCGGACGGTCCTACAGACGCAATAGTATTATCACTGCTGCTCCACATGCCGCCTGTTAGTGCGTTGGTTAGTGTATCGGTGCTGCTCATACATACATTTGAAGAGCCTGCAATGGCCGGAACCACAGGGGGTGCAACAATGGTGTCAACAACAGTTGCGGTCGTGCTGCAACCGAATACATTAGTAACCGTGTAGGAAATGGTGGTAACACCGCCTGAAACACCTGACAATAATCCGCTGGCAGGATCAACTGTCGCTACAGCAGTATTACTGCTTGTCCAGACACCACCAAACACACCATCAGTAAGTACAAGCGATGATGTACTGCAAATTGTTGCAGCACCACCTATAGAGCTAACCACGGGTGCCGGGTTAACAACAACATCGGCAGTTACAAATGATGAGCAACCATATGTATTACTTACTACATAAGATATAGTAGCAGTACCGCTAGCCACACCTGTTACCAGGCCAGTAGTATCAACAGTAGCTATGGTATTATCACTGCTGCTCCACATGCCACCGATTGCGGCATCAGTAAATGCAGTCGTAGCACCAGGACATATTGTTGTAGTAGTTGCGCTGATAGAGCCTGCATCTGTGGATGGATTAACCGTAATATCAAAAGCTGCCATTCCAGTACAACCAAATACATTGGTAAGTGTATAAGATATTGTGGTAGTACCGAGGTTAAGCGAAGTAACCACACCAGATGCATCTACCGTAGCCACCGATGGGTCAGTACTGGTCCATGTACCGGTGAATGATCCTTCGGTCAATGTAACTGTATTGCCCAGGCAAATATGAGACGGGCCAGTTATCGGCGTTACAATCGGCGTAGGGTTAACGTTAACCATCACAGTAGCGCTGGCCGTTCCGCAGCTATTGGTCACTGAATACGAAATAACAGGACTACCGAAGCTCACCCCTGTAACTATACCTGATGCATCTACCGTAGCAAGCGTAGTGTCGCTGCTACTCCATACCCCACCTGATGCAGCATCAGTAAGCGTAATAGACGATAACGCACAAACTGTTGTAGTTGCGCCAGAGATAGAACCTGCATCAGGCTGAGGGTTTACTGTTATGCCCGTAGTCACCGTTGTATTACAACCGAAAATACTAGTAACAGAATAAGTAATAGTTGCTGACCCTACCGCTACACCTGTCAGCACACCGGTAGAAGGATCGATGGTAGCCACCGCAGTATTATTGCTGCTCCATACACCACCAGGCGCACTGTTAGTAAGGTTACTTGTTGCACCAACGCAAGCCAATGGACCACCGGCAATAGCGCCTACCACCGGCAAAGGATTAACTGTTATCGCAGCAATTGCCGTACCTGTGCCACAACTGTTAGCCACCGTATAAGATATATTAACAGCACCAGCAGCAATACCTGTTACTACTCCAGACGCATCTACGGTAGCAATAGTGTTATCGCCACTGCTCCAAACACCGGATGGTGTAACATCACCTAAAGTCAAAGTATTATTGACACAAACCGAAGTTGAGCCAGAAGTAATAGTGCCGGCAGAGCTACCTGTACTAATAGTAACAGGGTAAGTGGCGGTAGCTGCACCACAGGTATTAGTTATTGTATACGAAATCGTTGCACTGCCACCCGTTACACCTGTCATAACACCCGATGCACTAACAGTAGCCACAGCCGTGTTGCTGCTGCTCCATACACCACCGGATGTTGTATCTGTTAGTGTAACAGCTATACCAGGACAAACTGTGTTTGTACCCGTGATAACCCCTGCCGCTGATGGCGGAACACCAATGGTCATTGGGAACGTTGCATTAGCGGTGCCGCAACTGTTGGTAACTGCGTAAGTGATCGTTACATTACCGGCCGTAGCACCAAGTACTACACCGAAAGGATTAATACTTGCAATAGCAGGGTTACCACTACTCCATATACCGCCAGAGGCCGTATCAGTTAATGTTGACGATATACCAACGCACAACGAAGAGACACCTGATATCGCACCTGCGTTAGGCAGAGGCTTGATGATCATATCGGCAGTGGCAATAGCCACGCCGCAAGCCGTCGTCACAGTATAAGATATAATAGCGTCACCGCCAGATATACCGGTCACCAGGCCCGAGTTATTTACCGAAGCAACGGCAGTGTCGCTGCTGCTCCATACACCACCCGGTGCACTTTCTGTAAACGGACTAGTGCTGCCTGCGCAGATAACCGTAGCTCCGATCATCACCCCTTCGCCTGGTGTTGTGTTCACCGCGACGGGTACAGTTGTAAATGCTGCGCCACAACCGTTGCTGACAGTATACGTAATATTAGCGGTTCCGATGGACAAACCGGTAACGACGCCTGATGGATCAACAGGAGCTACAAGGCTATTACTGCTGCTCCATGCACCGCCGGATACCGCATCTGAAAGAGCCGAAGTAAGCGTTAGGCAAATTGCAGTACCTCCTGTTATTGCACCGGCATTTGGCGCTGGATTTACCGTAAATACAGTCGTAGCATAAGCTAGTCCGCAAACACCAACAACACCATATGATATCGTAGCAGTGCCCCCGGCAATAGCTGTAACTAATCCACTTGAGTTTACAGTGGCAACAGATGTATTGCTGCTGCTCCATGCACCACCACCAACAGTTTCACCTAATGTGGATGAATTACCCGGACACAATGTTGTAGTCCCTGAGATAACACCTGCATCAGTAGTAGTAACAGTAAACGGTGTTGAGGCAACAGCTGTACCGCATGCGCCAGTTATTGAATAAGAAATATTAGTTACTCCCGAAGCCAATGCTGTAACAATACCTGCGGAATCGATTGTAGCAACAGCGGTATTGCTGCTGCTCCATACCCCACCGCTTACCGATTCAGAAAGGCCAGTCATTGCACCGGGGCATATAGCCGTAGCACCGGAAATACTACCTGATGCCGGCGCCGATGACACAGTAAGAGAAACAGTGGCATTGGTTGCGCCACAGCCATTGCTCAGCGAATAGTAGATATTAACTACACCTGCTGTAAGGCCAGTAACCATACCAGAAGAGTTGATAGAAGCTATAGATGTATTACCACTACTCCATATACCTCCCGACGCAGTGTCGGTCAAAGTAATTGCCGAACCGATGCAGACAGTAGAGGCACCGTTGATAACACCAGCATTAGGGAATGGATTGACGGTAACTGTAGTAGTTGCCGTAGCTCCGGTACAACCACCAATGATAGAATAAGAGATCACAGCTGTGCCACCGGAAACACCGGTAACAACGCCCGATGAATTCACCGTAGCTACAGCAGTATTACCACTACTCCAGGCACCGCCGCTAACTGTCTCTGACAATGGACTGAATGTACCCTGACAGAAAGTGGTTGTGCCGCTTATTGTACCCGAAGATGGTGCCGGGCTTACCGCAACGGTAAATGCAGCCATTGCCGTACCGCAGCCATTTGTTACAGAATATGATATAGTAGATGAGCCCGACGCGACACCGGTAACCACACCCGCAGGATCTACTGTTGCGGCTGCCGGGTTACTGCTGCTCCATGTGCCAACTCCCGATGCTGTTGCATCGCTGAGTGTAGTTGCGGCTCCGATACAAACGAAAGAAGAACCGCTGATGCTTCCCGCCAGTGGCAAAGGATTAACCGTTACTATAGCCGCAGCCGATGCAGTGCCACATGTAGTAGTTGATGTATAAGATATTACCGCAGTACCGCCGCTGATACCAGTCACGACACCTGAAGAAGTAATTGTTGCAACAGTATTGTCGCTGCTGCTCCATGTGCCACCCGATGCCGATTCACGAAGCGTAACTGAAGCCCCCTGGCATACGGTAGTTGTACCGCTGATTGTGCCTGCATCAGGTGTAGGGGTCACAGTGACATTTGCGGTGGCCACCGCAGTGCCACAACTATTAGTCATTGAATAAGAGATGACCGCGCTGCCTGTACCATTACCTGTTACCATACCACCTGTATTCACTGATGCTATACCTGCATTACTGCTGGTCCATGATCCACCAGATGCAGTGTCGGTAAGTGTAAGTGTATTGCCATTGCAGACCACACTACCACCAGTAATGATACCCGCTACAGGAGCCGGGTTAACAGTAACCGGATATGTGGCAACAACTGTACCGCAATCGTTAGTAACAGTATATGTCATAGTAACGGCACCGGGTGCAAGACCAGTGATTATACCAGAGGTATTGATCGTAGCGATAGATGTATTGCTGCTGCTCCATGAGCCGCCCAATGCAGTATCTGACAACGTAATATTATTGAACTGACAAACGGAGGTAAGACCAGTGATGGTGCCCGCATCAGGTGACGCATTCACCGTTACTAACTTAGTGGCATTTGCTGTGCCACAGCTATTGGTAACAGAATATGACATAACCGCAGTACCCGCTGACAAAGTGGTAACTACACCACCAGACACTGTAGCGACGGCTGTATTACCACTGCTCCATGTACCGCCAGATGCCGCATCCATGAGCGTGAGCGTTGATCCATTGCATACCGAAGATGAACCAGTAATGCTACCTGCATTAGGTGCTGCATTTACAGTTACTGGTAATGTTGCAACAAATGAACCACAGGTACTTGTATATATATAAGATATGGTGGCCGATCCCGCAGATACCCCATATACTACACCAGACGAATTAACAGACGCAATAGTCGTATTACTACTCGACCATGTCCCCCCTGAAGTAGAGTCTGAGAGAGTGATATTGGCACCGGAACAAACGGTAGACGCACCTGTAACAGGTGACGTAGCTAATGCCGAACCTATTGTAACAACGTGACTTGCAACAGCAGTGCCACAACTATTTGTAACTGCATATAATATAGTGTCAACACCCGCAGTAATACCGCCTGTGAGGCCCGAACTTAATACCACTGCGTTTCCATTGGTCGCACTCCATGTGCCACCTGTTACACTTTCTATCAACGTAGCACTACCGCTGATGCAGATAAAACTTGCTCCGCTTATAGCACCTGCATTTGGCAATGGACTAACGGTTAAAGGATAGGTTGATGAAATAGTGCCGCACGCTACTGTCACTGAATAAGATATAGTGACACTACCCGCAGCAACACCGGTAACCACCCCTCCTGAAACAGCAGCATTACTATTATTAGCACTCCAAACTCCCCCCGATGCAGTGTCGGCAAGCGTTATCGAAGATCCGACGCAAACAACAGCAGGACCGCTTATCGCACCTGCGTTAGGCTGCGGATTGATTGTCATAATGGATGTGGCAATAGCCGCACCACAACTGTTGGTCACAGTGTAGGATATAGTATCTACACCTGCTGACACACCCGTCACTACACCACCCGACACAATAGCGTGACTGTTACTTGCACTCCATATGCCGCCTGCCGCAGTGTCAACAAGTGTAGCATTTACGCCTACACATACCGTTGACGAACCTGTGATGCTCCCCGCAAAAGGTAATGCTTTTACCGTGATCACCTGACTAGCAGAAGCAGTGCCACAGGTGTTGCCCACTGTATATTTAATAGTATCTACACCCGCGGTAATTGATGTTACCACCCCGCCCGATACTGTAGCTAATGTATTATCGGTGCTGCTCCACGTGCCGCCGGAAGCGGTATCTGTCAACGAAATGCTCTGACCAGCACAAACAGTAGATGGACCAGAAATCATTCCCGCATCAGGTGCGGGGTTCACTGTGACTGATTTTATCGCAGTTGCTACCCCGCAAGAATTGGTTACTGTATACTTAACAGTATCTATACCTGCTGAAACACCTGTAACGATACCTGATGCCACAGTAGCACGAGCATTTGACACGCTCCATACACCACCACCTGCAGCATCGGCCAGCGCAATAGAAGCAAATACACAAACAGAAGAAGCGCCCGCTATAGCTCCGGCATTAGGCAGCGCATTAATAGTAATGACCTTGCTCGTGGCAATTGTGCCGCAAACATTGGTTATTGTATATACTATAGTGTCGGTTCCCGGGGTAACCGGTGTCACAGTGCCTGCAGCAACTGTTGCGTTGCCATTAGTGGCCGTCCACACACCGCCGGAAGTTGTATCTGTCAGTACGAGTGTAGAACCAATACAAACAGTCGATGAGCCCGATATTGTTCCCGCGTTAGGTAGCGGATTGATCGTAAGTATTTTTGTAGCGCTTGACGTGCCGCATGTGTTAGAGACCGTATAGCTAACTGTGTCTGCCCCTGCTGTTATGCCGGTCACTACACCACCCGACACGGTCCCCCTTGCAGAACTGCTCCACACACCACCCGATGTAGTATCTGTCAACGTAATACTTGAGCCTACGCATACACTTGATGAGCCCGCAATAAAACCAGCCGATGGCACCTGAGATACAGTAATGGCTTTTACTGCTGTTGCGCTGCCACAGATATTGGTTACCGTATATTTGACAGTATCCATACCGGTAGACATACCGGTTACTACACCACCGCTAACCGAGGCTGTAGCATTGCTGATTGCCCATGCTCCCGCACCGCCTCCTGAAGTATCTGTCAATGTGATACTTGACCCTACACAAACTAATGAAGCTCCCGAAATAACGCCTGCGTTGGCCAACGGATTGACCGTAACAACTTTGATAGCCGAAACCGTGCCGCATGTTCCTGTTACAGTGTATTTGATCGTATCTGCGCCGCCTGACACCCCCGTAACCACACCAGATGAAGAAACGGCAGCCTTGCCTGTGCTGGTGCTCGACCAGGTCCCAGTCCCTCCTTGTGCTGTATCTGCCAGAGTTATAGTAGCACCCACGCATACTGATGCCAGACCCGTAATAGTGCCCGCATCAGGACCCGGCTGTATTGTAATAAGTTTAGTGGCAATTGCGGTACCACAAGTATTGCTGTAATTATATTTTATAGTATCTGTTCCGGCTGTCACACCAGTTACCACGCCTGTTGTGCTACCTACGGTCGCATTAAGGTTCTGCCTGCTCCATACCCCTCCCGACACAATATCGGTAAGTGTAATACTGCCGCCTACGCACACAGTAGATGGCCCTGCTATCGTGCCTGCATCCGGTTGCGCGATCACGGTTACCACCTTAGTAGCCACCGCCACGCCACAGCTATTGGTGTCGGCAAATTTGATAGTATCCACTCCCAGCGTTACTCCAGTTACTACGCCTGCATTAGTCACCGTAGCAATAGATGGTGTAACACTTATCCATGAACCTGCAGAGGCAGTATCAGTAAGTGTTATGCTGGTACCCTGACATATTTGTGAAGCACCATTAATAACGCCTGCATGTGGCAGCGGATTGACCTTGATAACCTTTGTGGCCACTGCAGTATTGCAAGAGTTGACAACGGTGTACTTAATGGTATCGAAACCGGGAGCGACACCAGTTACAATACCACCTGTTGACACGGAAGCAATAGATGGGGTTACGCTACTCCACGTGCCACCCGTGGCAGTATCGATCAGCGTGATACTTGACAACGCGCATACACTATCGAGGCCGCGTATCGTATCGGCATTCGGCTGCGGATTAACGGTAATTGAGAAGGCCTTGGTTATAGAGCCTGCCAGCGGGCAAGCATTATCGGTAAAAGTGATATAGAAAGTATACACGCCAGGTGTCACACCGGTAGTCGTCCAATTGAGCGTTCCCTGCGCATGATTAGTTGAGTCGTTGGTGACAGAAAATGTACTGCCCGATGGAAGTCCCGATGCTGTGATGTGTATTAAGTTAAGTGTATCCTCTTCAACAGTTTTGATATTTACATACAACGAACCGGTCGATGCGCATGTATGCAAATTCGTACTATCATCAATGGTAACATTACCACCATCAGAAAAGTACCCCGTTGGTGGCGGTGTGGAACAAGTCACCACTGTATAGACCATTTCCCTTTGACTGGTGCCGATAAGTGTATCGTTGCGTAGTTCCCTTATGTTGTATACTACGAGTGCCTTTTGTATCGTATCCGGGGTAAAAGATATTTGCCCTGTCGACGCACTGAATGAAAAGGTTCCAGTAGGTGTCTGGATAGGAAATGCGCCCGAATGGCCTCCAATGTAATTTACAGGATTATAGGTGCCTGATGTAGTGCAGGATGCACCTGTGTTATTAAGACCTGCCACTAATTGAAAGATCAGAGCGTCGCCATCAGGGTCTACAGCACCGGGATTATAGTTGGCAGCATGGTTAAGGCAATAATAAGGAGTTGGCAATACAGTAAGGGACGGGTTAGTATTATTATATGTGGTATTATCCAGCGTATCTACCAATTCAATGATAGAGGTATTAGGAGAGGTTATATTAGTGATCTGTGATGAACGGCCAGCTATCGTGTGCGATGACATATAGCCCGCAAAAATGAAGCGCCAGTTATGCGATCTGTTCGGGAGAGTGTAGGTACCCGAATAAACGAAGCGCTTGATACCGGCTACAGGATTCGACAGATTAGTACATGTAGTCTGATTGGAATCAGCTATACACACAGGCGTAATCTCTACGCCAGCTGACGGCGACTGAATAGAGAGCAGTATACTTGTGACCGAAGTGTTTCCATCGTATATACAGATCCTCGGTGTGCTGGTAGGCAGTGAGTCGAATACAGGAACGCCCGCACAATCACCATATACCACCAGGGTAATCTTGTAGGTGCTGTCGCTCACATAGGCGTAGTTAAGGTCCATGCCTATGATATGATTGGCAAACGCGCTATGGCTTGCAAACAAGAAAATAGCCGAACACAATAAACGGGTCAAAAAACTTTGTAATGATCTTTTCATAATAGACATTTCAATAAACGTAGAGTTACCGTATAGCTTCAATTTAATACCATAAATTGCACCGTTAGACGCGCAATAATGCATGCACCGGCAATCAGACCCTGAAGGGGACAGAAAATGGTACCACATGTTGCCATAAAGTTAATTTTTTATCTTTAATGTTATAGTACTACACCGTGAAAAGATGCAATTGTTTAAGGTAGTAACTGAAAGTTATTAATTTAGCGTTTTCAGAACCTTTTGCCGACATGCAAATACATAAAGGGGCACTTTGTATCCATTTTCTTATTTTTATCGACCCAATAGGCATATTAAAATATTTTATCTGAAATGGAACTTATCACACCTTACCTTTTGATCGGCCTGAAATCAGTCACCATATACATATTCATCATAGCAGCCATACGTCTGTTTGGCAAAAAAGAGATATCGCAGCTGTCTGTCATCGACCTGGTTTTCATATTGCTGATCAGTAATAGCGTGCAAAATGCGATGGTGGGTACCGATACATCGGTGCAGGGAGGCATGGCTGCAGCATTGGGGCTGTTTATCTGCAATGCTGTATTCCGCTATTTCCTGCGCCGCTCAGAAAAATTCAACACCCTGGTCCAGGGCCATCGGATCATACTTGTGCATGATGGTGTTGTTTTGCCGGTGGGTATGAAAGAAGCCCGTATGACGCTGGGTGAACTGGAAATGACAATAAGAGAACATGGCGTGAACAGCATACACGAGGCTAATCTGGTCGTACTCGAAGTAGATGGCAACGTAAGTGTACTCTCCAAAGATTTCTCGCACAAAACGGTGACGAGAAGGAAAAAACCACAGACCCAACACAATCCATAAACATAGGCCCCTAAAAGCCGTATCTATAATAGCAAAAATGAGTCAACTGCAATTTCTAAAGAATATGAGATCCGGCAACCATAGCTGGAGCTTCTCCACTGTGGGCGGAGTAAAAAGAGTAAATCTTGAATCAGGCAGCGACCTTCGGCACCTGTCTGAGCTAGACCCCAAACTTTGGACAGCACTCAGTTGCCCTGTCAACGATCTGGAAATAGACAGGAAAACGTTACAGATAATTGACTCAGATAAAGACGGCCAAATACGCGTACCCGAAGTAATAGAGGCTGTTAACTGGGTAGCGCGGGTGCTCAGGAACACTGATGATTTGCTGAAGCAGGCTGCGGTATTCCCTCTCTCTGCTATTAACGACCAAACTGAAGAAGGCAAGGCACTCCTTGATTCCGCATATACCATTCTAAGAAACCTGGGTAAAGAAAACGAAACAGTACTTACAGTTGAAGATACATCTGACACAGAAAAAATATTTGCCGGCACCCGCTTCAACGGAGATGGCATCATTACCGAGGATAGCGCATCTGATACATCGATGATTCAATTGCTCAATGAGATCATGCTATGCTGTGGCTCGCTGACAGATAGAGGAGGTAAACAGGGTATTTCGGCTGAAATTTTACTCGCGTTTATAGAGCAATGCGACAAATACCTGGCCTGGATCGCAAAAAAAGACGCTGACGCAAAAAGCATATTGCCAATAGGCGAAAATACGAAAGACGCCTACGATAACTTCTCTGCCATTAGTGCTAAGGTCAACGATTTTTTTATCCGTTGCCGTCTTGCGGCGTTCGACCCGCAATCTACCGAAGTACTTAACCTGCAGGTGGCCCGTGTGGAAAGCATTACGGAAAAAGACCTTTCTACCTGTATCAACGAAATTGCAGCGTATCCATTAGCCAAGATAGAACCTAACAGATCGCTACCACTTGCGCGCGGCATCAACCCGGCATGGGAAAAGGCAATAAAGACGTTTTATGAAACAACCGTGCAGGTCCTGCTCCCCGGTAAGGAGCAGATCACCGAGACAGAGTGGAACATGATCACTGGCGCCTTTGCACCATATGCAGCGTGGGTAGCAGAAAAAGAAGGCAGCGTGGTAGAAGCATTGGGCATGGCGCGCATCAAAGAAATAATATCAGGTTCTTACAAAGATGCACTACTGGCCCTTATAGACCAGGACAAAGACCTGGCGACAGAGGCTAATAATATTATATTGGTTGACAAACTCGTGAGATACCATAGAGATATTTTCACCCTGCTTAAAAATTTTGTCACCTTTTTCGATTTTTATACCCCGGGGTCAAAAGCTATATTTCAGGCGGGCACTTTGTATATCGATCAGCGCAGTTGCGACTTGTGTATCAAAGTTAGTGACATGCCCAAACATGCAGCGCTGGCATCGTTCAGCGGTATGTACCTGCTGTACTGTGATTGCACCTCCCGTGCTACAAATGAGAAAATGACCATCGTTGCTGCACTTACCAATGGCGACATAGACAATCTGGTCACGGGCCGCAATGCGCTTTTCTATGACCGTAAGGGTCTCGATTGGGATGCGACCGTAGTAAAGATCGTTGATAACCCCATCAGCATCCGCCAGGCATTCTTCTCACCATACCGAAAAGTATCCCGCTTCATCGAAAGCAGTATCAATAAATTTGCGGCCTCACAGGATGAAAAGTCAAACGCAGCAATTACCAAAGGCGTATCTGACCTGCCGGTAAAAGAAGATGAAAAAGCAAAAAAAGAACCACCTGCACCATTTGACGTAGGCAAGTTTGTGGGAATATTTGCAGCTATAGGACTGGCTTTGGGGGCTATAGGCACCGCATTGGCATCCTTTGTCGGCGGCTTCATGGGTCTGGCCTGGTGGAAGATGCCACTGGCATTTCTGGGCCTATTGCTTGTTGTCTCTGGCCCTTCAATGATCATGGCTTACCTTAAGTTGCGCAAACGTAATCTTGCACCACTGCTTGATGCCAATGGCTGGGCAATCAATGCCCGTGTTATTGTTAATATACAGTTTGGCAATATGCTCACTCAACTTGCGGAATTACCCAAAGGAGCACGTATCAATATCAATGATCCTTTCACCAAAAAACAACGGCCAATATTGCCGACTATATTTATCCTTGCTGTCTTGGCAGGCATAGCGCTTTATCTGCTTTGCAAGTATGGATTTATACACATCCGCTTTTAGCGTATTGATGATACAGAAAGGTTCAGCGTGCTGAACCTTTCTGTATACAACATAGTACAAAAAACGATCAACAAAATATGCGCTTCCAGATCACCGGATCTGAAACAAATTCATTATCAGAAACATTGTATCTGTTAATATAGCCTATCATTTCCTTTCCACTGTTCTTTATTTCCAAAAACATGGAAAGTGCTCCAGATTCCTTCACGGCTTTATCATTCTTGGTAAGCGTAAGAAAGCCATTAAGTATGTAGCCTTCAAACCTGAATGTTTTGACCTGACGCTCTGGTCTGTAGCTGGCGGTGCCGCTCTCTACAACCGCGCATTCTATTTTCCGGGCACGCTGCACCACCTCCACACTAAATGCGGGCATATGCTCTGCGCCAGGTAATATAAATTCATATTGCCACGCGCCACTTATGTTAACATCGCGCTGCGTTACCCACCACCTGCCGTAGATCATGTACCTCACCGCAAGCAGTAATGTGATAATAGCAATCAAGCAGAACGCACTGAAAATAACAAGTTCTTCTTTACCCATTATCGTCTATTGAATACATGGCAATATTTGCTTCAACGCCCATCTGCACAAGCACGTAGCCTATAAATCTGGCTCTTGGGTGCGGCCCATCCACCATGATGCTGCATATTGCTATCGATCGCCTTATAGCCAGGTGTGGCGTCTCAGGATATTCATGGCCTATCTTGGCAACGAGATAGTCTACTTCCCACGGAACTGAGCACCCAAATTCGTCCGGTTCCATTCCCTCTTCTCTCTTCTTCCGGTCATAGTCCGACCAGTCCGTATTTAAAATTCCTTTCAGTGACATGACGTTCGTGATGGTTTATACCGCAAAACTAAGACGACAACTACGCCAGTGGCACCGTTAAAAAACGGAATTTTAAAAAATATTCATGAAAATAAAAAAGCCCGAAAGCTAGTCCAGCTTGTCTGAGAAAGATACCACCCCCATCTGAATCGCATACATTACCAATGCTGTTCGCGTTCTCACATTCAACTTTTGAAAAAGGGTATCTCTATGGCTTTCAACAGTTCTGGGGCTACAGATCATAATATCTGCCATCTCTTTATAAGTAATATCCCGGCAACACAATTCAAGAAAGCGTAATTCCTTATCTGTTATTTTAGGAAAACTATCTTTTTCCTTCTCGATAGATCTGAATATTCTGCTCGTCACGAAATCAGAATGGTAATAGCCACTTGTATAGATCGATTGCAGCGCGGTTTTAAGATCGCCGGGGTTGCAATTTTTCAGCAGATAACCGTTTGCACCACTACGCAGCATTTTCAACACCGCAAATTCATTATTGTACATGGTCATCACCAGCACCTTCAGTGCCGGGTATGTTTTCTTTATTTCCAGCATCGTCTCATAGCCGTTCATCTTCGGCATACTGATATCAATGATACAGATGTCAGGCTGGCTTGTTTTTAATTTTCGCAATAATTCCTCACCATTGTCTGCTTCCATTGTTACTTCGTAGCTGCCAAATGCATTAATGATATCCTTGAACCCTTTCCTTACAATGATATGATCGTCTGTAAGTGATATTGATATGTTTTTTGCATTCATACTAAACGTTTACCAGAGTTAATGAGATTTGTGTACCGTTGTTCCTTTTTGATATTATTTCAAGTCTGGCCTGCAGTACCTGTGCGCGTTGGTGCATATTTATAAAGCCTATGCCACCTATGATAGTATCTGCATCATCAAAGCCAATTCCGTTGTCTGAGATAATGAGCTGCAATTCATGGTTTTCCTTTTTTAGCTTTATAGTCAGCTCTGTAGCATGCGCGTGCTTCAGCACATTGTTGATCGCTTCCTGCGCTATCCTGAACACCAACAACCCCTTATCTTCTGCTATTTCCGGGCCATCACCTTCTTCTTCCAGTTTACATAGCAGTTTTTTAGTAGCATTAATATAGCCCACCTCATTGCGCAATGCTTCTGCCAGTCCCAGGTTATTAATAAAAGAGCCATTCAGAGAGTGACTAAGGTTTTGAAGATCTGTAACAACATGCGTAAGCAAGTCGTTGATATTGTCCAGTACGGCTTTGTCGTCAGGTTTCTCAGTCTTATCCCTCAACATATATACATTGGCTTGCGTGAGCCCCAGTAGCTGATTGAGGTTGTCGTGTATCTCTTTGGAGAGTTGGTTCATGGTCTCCTCCTGCACCTCAAGCCTCACCCTCAATATCTGGTTTTGCTGCCGGTAATTACTTATAGCCAGTTCCGATGCATACCTGTTCTGCTTATTCTTCTGTACCACTAATACGGCTATCAAAAAAAAGCAAACAATGCAAGCACGAATGTGCTCACAACAACTATCTCGATGCTAAACTGTTCATTCATCGCCCTTTTGCATTTTGGGGTATAAAAGAAAAACAATGGCAATCCCCAAGTATAACAGCACATTTGCCATCCAGATAATGGAGATCATTACCCATGCTCGTTTAATTACCTTTATTGTGATCAAGCTATAAAAACCAAAGTTCAGAAATGTAAGGCTCCAGTAAAGCAATATCATAGTGATGAACCAAAAGTGATGGTACCTGAACAAACGCAACTGATCATGATGGAGTAATAACCGAAAAAAACCAAACAACGACACTGCGATGATCACAAAACCCTCTACAAAAAGAAAGTTAGTTCCGAAAACATCTATTGGCTGAAGGAAAATCAGATTCAATATCCATAACACAACACTCACGCCGGCAATATACCATCCGATTCTTCTTTTGTAAAAAACGTCAATTACGTCATTGAAATACATATTTAACAGAAAAAAATCAAGAACAGCACTTATGTTGTAAGTTATCGCATTACTATGGTACCTGATCGCGGTATAAAAGCCAATACTTTCAGACAACATATCAACGACAACCAAGAAAAAAATAATCCTTGTACCTGCATCAAAATGTCTGTAACGCAGGGCACCAATTACCAACGCGATAGTCAGCGTACTCACAAGCATTACATCTTGAGCAAAGGCATTCATAGCTTCTATTGTTTTGGCAAAATATCATAAGCTGCGCTTCCCGTTTTAGGACAATTGCTTGGACATGCATTCCCCTGATCCATAACCCTTTGGTCCTTATTATAGATGTAATTGTTCTGGGCATCATAGCCGGCGATGATAAAGGTCAGCGCTCCGCTTTTATAACCACAGTTCTGGTTGATCTTCGGACTCCTGATGTACGCCAGTGAGTGAGCAAACATGATCTTTACACTTTTTATCTTCCCATTAGTGGTGTCGTTGAGGTAATTACGCAGCGAATCGGCATTAAAAATGATACTGTGCAGCAGTGTATCATTCTGCTGATAATTGATACTGGTAAGGTAACTCAGCAGCATGCTGTCCGCCTGCACTATCGATACTGACTGCACCCCGGCTGAGTCGCCCATTTGGTGGTGTCTGCCACCGTCATCAGTGTTACCACCCTTGCCGTTGCAAGAAAAAAGAGCTGTAGCAGCTACGAGTCCGAATAATAAAAAAATCTTGTTCATAAATAGTTGTTTGTTTTTAGGTTAAGTAATTAAGCGGAAAAATACCGTGTTTTTCACACGTAACATACCGTTAAAAAACGGAGTTTTTCATTAAATCATCGAAATTTAATAGAGTTACCTCTAAGGATTGACAGTCAATTGTTTGTTTATTACAATCCAATAAAACACATTCGGAAGGAAAATCAATTGCGTTCAGCAATTTTTAGGAATATATTATCTCCCGCTTTAGCAGCGGCATGACTTTGGGCAATGATTGTTTGTTTTCTCACCTCGATCTCTATTTCATAGTGGCTACCCAGGTATACAGCCCGCCTCACTACCCCTTCAATCCCTCCTTCATGCGCACCCACCAGCATTACCTGCTCAGGTCTTATATACTTCCCCGTCTTTGCAGATATGGTAAACTTACCAAACAACCCTGCTGTGTAGGCAGACCTGGGTTCGGAATAAATCTCCTTCGGCGTACCACTTTCTATTACCTTCCCCTCCTTCATCACCAATACCATATCTGCCCACGACAGTATATCTTCCGGACTATGAGAAATAAGCATACAGGTAATGCTCAGCCGGTCACCGATATCATCTATCACTGTCTTCAGCAGGTTCTTATGTATAAGGTCCATATTGGAGAACGGCTCATCCAGCAGCAGTAGCCGCGGCTTGTGCGTTAGTAGTTTAGCCAATGCCACCCGTTGCTTCTCCCCACCCGATAAAGTATTGGTCCAGCGGTGCAATAAGTGATCTATCCTGCATACTTTATACAGATGATCTGATTCCTCATTGGTCAGGTCATTGGCGTAGGTCAGCACCTCTTCCACCCTGTAATTATTGTTCAGCTCAAAGTGCTGTGATAAATAAGCAATGCCTTTATGCCCCGCCATCAACTTCTCATCTATTCCCTTAACCGCGGTATCCTCAAAAAGAATTTTGCCGCTATTAGCCTGCCCCAGACCAGCTATGATGCGCATCAATGTTGTCTTCCCGCTTCCTGTTTCTCCTGCAATAGCCACCTTCTGCAGGCGTTCCTGCACAAAACTTACATCATCGACAACAATAGAGTCACCGTGTTTTTTGACAATATTTGATACCTTAAGCAGGCTCATAGCTATATATACTGTTAGATCGACGCAAATATAAGCGATATAGCCCGGCCTATCTGTTTTACTAACTGACTGACAATCAAGTCTTACGTCTCCAACGCAGGTTATTTATCAAAAAACATTTGGTGGTGCAGGTTAATTGTAAGTAATTTTGTAAGGTAACCTAACAAGTTTACAAAACAAGCTAACTTACACACATGGATATAATTGAACTTTCCTCATTGCTACGCGAATCGGTATCGGGGCTGCATAAAAGATTGCGCAAGCAAATGAACTCCGTGAATGTCTACTCCATGACAGAGATCGAGACCATAGCCCATCTGGCTCGTAATACATCTCTATTACCGACCGAACTGGCTTCGCTTACGAGGATCACTACACAGTCGATGTCTCAAATACTTAAGAAATTCGAAGAATCCGGAATAGTGGCGAGAACCCCATCTAAAGAAGATAAACGCAAAGTATACATATCGATAACCACTGCTGGAAAAAGAATAGTGGAGCAAGCCCGCTATGACAAAGACGAGTGGCTGAAGAAAGCGATAGAACAATCACTTACCGAAAAAGAAAAAAAGCTATTGGTAAAAGTCCTGCCATTGCTCAACAAATTGATGGAAACCAAATAATGAACAACAATATGCAATGGTATAATTATTTAAGCGCATTCTGGTCGGGAGCATTTCTAACCAACTTTGCACCGCACTTCATCAGCGGCATCATGGGTAACAGATTCCCTACCCCATTTGCCAAACCATCTGGAAAGGGTCTTTCCTCCCCTACCACGAATGTGTTGTGGTCTTTGTTCAATTTATTAGCAGGCTATCTGTTGTTCCGTGCTGCTAAGATATCTGCAGACGATAATCTGTCGCTGATCTCATTCTTTGCTGGCATAGTGCTCTTAAGCCTGTTCTGCAGCAAGCATTTTGCCGGCAAGCACAGTAGTTAGTGAAAGGTGATAACGAAATAATACTATGAAGTCGATCCTAAAGGCAGATACATTCAGGGCTTTCCGTAACAGGAATTACGCATTGTTTTTTAGCGGGCAATCCGTGTCGCAGATAGGCACATGGATGCAGCGCACAGGTGTAAGCTGGGTGGTGTATACCATGACTCATTCCGCTTTCATGCTAGGGGTAACGGTATTTGCAATGCAGTTCCCTTCCTTTATATTCTCTCTGTACGGCGGCATCATTGCCGATAGGTACGACCGCTATAAAATACTCCTGATCACACAGACAGCATCTATGATACAGGCCGCGTTGCTGGCGGCATTGGTGCTCACAGGCCACTCTACGGTATGGTGGTTGTTATCCCTAAGTATTATTCTGGGTATCATCAATGCTTTTGACGTACCTGCCCGGCAACCTATGGTACATGAGATGATCAACAATAAAGACGATCTGCCCAATGCCATGGCGCTGAATGCAGCAATGGTAAATATAGCTCGCCTCATCGGGCCGGCACTATCGGGCATTATATTGCAAAGGTTTGGCGGTGGCATATGCTTCCTGCTCAATGGTGTCAGTTTCATTGCTGTTATTATCTCTTTGTTGCTGATGAAAATGCCGGCACACACTCCACCACAGACAAAAAAGAAAATAACTTCGGACCTCGTAGAGGGTTTCGCTTACCTAAAGAACACACCGTCAATTGGTGTAATCCTGCTCATGCTCACCTTAGCCAGCTTGCTCGTCTTGCCGTATAATACGCTACTGCCGGTATTTGCCAAAGTAGTATACAGAGGTGATGCGGCCACCTTCGGTTATATCAACAGTTTTATTGGCCTTGGTGCTATAATCGGCACTATCGGACTTGCATCTTTAAAGTCCGGCACCAATCTCAAAAAAATATTACTTGCTAATACCACGATCATGGGGGTAAGCCTGGTACTCTTCGCCTTTACACACTACTTCTGGCTAGCTATGTTTTTTGCTACCATATGCGGACTCGGCACTATGGCCCAAACCACTATATGCATTACCATTATACAGGTGGATGGAGACAAAAACATGAGAGGGCGTGTGATGAGTTTTGTGGCTATGGCCTATTTCGGCATGCTGCCGTTGGGCAGTCTTATCATAGGTGCCATTTCGCAGCAAATAGGGGCACCCTACACACTCGCTGGCGAAGGAATTTTGGGAGTGATCATTGCGCTGGCATTCGCTAAATTTCTGAGAAAAGATAAACTCAATAAAAATGATCCGTCACCGCTGGAACAGGCAGAGGAACTGGCAATAGAAAAAATATAACTGCAGAAAAAAACACACACAAATGAAACAGCACAAACAGAGCACCGCACTGGTGATATTAGATATGCAAAATGGCATATTACCAATGTTGCCCGATACTACAAACCTGATAAAAAACACTGCAAATGCAATAGCACACGCACGAAGCAGCAGCATACCCGTCATTTACGTAACGGTTGGATTCAGAGAGGGTGCACCGGATGTCAGTCCAAACAACAAAAGTTTTTCAATGGCTAAAGAGCAATACGGCAAAGCTGATATGGCTGAGTTCACAGAAGTGCATGCTGCCCTTGCTCCAATTACCGGTGACATACAATGCACCAAACGCCGTGTATCCGCATTCACCGGTAGCGACATCGAGGTAGTGCTCAGGTCCTTGGATATAAAGCACCTGATTCTTGCAGGTGTGGCAACGAGCGGCGCTGTGCTATCAACCGTACGCGAAGCTGCCGACAAAGACTACCGCCTCACTGTATTATCAGACTGTTGCATCGATAGAGACGATGAAATTCATCGCTTACTAACTACCAAGGTGTTTCCTCGTCAGGCCGATGTAATGACCTGCGACGAATGGATCAACATATAATTTGCCAATAGTAAAGGTTTACAGCTTGGTAAACCTTTACTATTTCAAGTTTATCAAGCGAATTTATTCCGCAACTATCTTGTGTATTTCTGCCCTATCAGCATACTGCACTTTCACCAGATAGGTGCCACGCGGCATGCCGCTCATATTTACCTGTAGTTCACTATTATTTGCTGGTATATACTTTGTATCAACTATCCTGCCAAGTATGTCGTTTATTGTTATGGCCAATTGCTCACCATGTTCTGGTACTTTTATAGTAAAGGACCCTGAGAATGGATTAGGGTATATCTGCGCAGTTGCTGACTTCTGCTCCATAGTAGATATTCCTGCCGGATGGCAGTCCGCCGATGAGTCAACTACGAAAAACAAGCTGGCTATTGATGTGCAACCTGTAACCCCGGGAATGGAGACAATATAGTCTACTTCGTTAAAACCGGCAGCTAATCCCTTTACAACACCTGGAGCGATCAGCACGGCAACCGTAGTATCTCCTATGCTCCATACTCCTCCGGGAGCGATGTCTGTAAAAACAGCCGTATGACCGAGGCAAATCGTATCTGTACCTGTAATGACGCCTGCGGCCACTAGAAAATTCTGTATCACAAAGCTGGCGCGGCCAATACCGCAGGTATATGTGATATCGTAGTGCACGGTATCAAATCCAACACTTAGAGCAGCCACCACATTGCCGGTAATTGCGCTATTCCCATTAGTCAAAGACCACACACCGCCAACCATAGTATCTGCGACAACAGCCGAAAAGCCGAGGCACATGCTATCGCTGCCCGTTATCACTCCGGCATAAGGAGTAGCGCTGACCCTGACGTTAAGAAAGGCGGTATCGTTACCTATATGATAATACAAAACTCCGCTGCCCGCGGCGATACCTGTGACCATTCCCGACGAAGCATTCACACTAATGACACCAACACCGCTTACACCCCATGAGCCACCTGGTGCCACTGCAGTAAACAGCGTGGAGTCGCCGGCGCAGACGTGCGTTGCACCGGATATACCATGCACTTCCCTTATCACATTATTGTAGGCATCCGCTATGTAAATATTGCCAATATTATCTACCACTACCCCTTCAGGGTTGTTCAGTTCAGCAGAGTCGGCCAAGCCAAAGTCGCCCGTGTATCCGCCCGACCCCGAGCCTCCGCCCGGAGCAGGTATAGCACCAAAACCATTTCCTGCAACTGTGCTTATTATTCCCGATGTGTCTACTTTACGAATAACATTGGCGCTCAAATCGGCTATATAGAGCCTGCCATACACATCGGTGCACAATGCCGTGGGATTCATGATTGCCGCGTCAACTGCAGGGCCACCGTCGCCGGTATAAGCACTTGAGCCTGGTATACCCGCGAAAATGCTGATGATACCGTTGGCAGCAACTTTACGCACCACCCTGTTACCAAAGTCACCTATATACAAATTACCCGCATGGTCGGTAGCTACAGATTCAGGATAGTACAATTCTGCTGCAGTTGCCGGACCACCATCGCCAGATGCACCTGCAGTTCCAGTCCCCGCAAATGTAGAGATGATCCCAAAAGTGTCTATCCTGCGAATAACATTATTAAAAAAGTCCGCAGCATATACATTACCCGTATCATCCACAGCCAGCGCGTTGATCACAAGTCCGAACTTGGCCAATGTTGCCGGGCCGCCATCACCTGCATACCCTGTGCCGCTACCGGCAAAGAGGGTAATGATGCCCGTAGAATGATCCACTTTACGTATCACATTTTCATCGGCAACAAACATGTCGCCTGCATGATTAAATGCCACACCAACAACCGCAAAAAAACTGGCTGCAGTGGCCGGCCCACCATCGCCGGCGGTTGCAAAAGTACCATTACCTGCGACCACTGTCACCACACCTTCGCTGCTCACCTTTTTCACAGTCGCCGTGCCATAATCTCCTATATAAATGTTCCCTGAGTCATCCTTGCCCATAGCATCCGGACGGTTAACAGAATTGGTCAGTGTAGTGATGATCTGCGCTTGCACGAGGTGAGATGCGGCTAAAAAGCAGAAAAGAAAGCCTAAGCAGAGTAATGCCTTTTTCATGGAGAAGAGCTTTAAGGTAAAAATAAGAATATGTAATATAAATTGAGATAATACTTCTAAGTTAATAGACATGAAACAGTAGCAAATGGTTAGGTCCTCACCAGGTATTTCATCTTAACAAAGCGTGCTTACACATCATGCCAAGCTTCGCGCCACCTCATCAAGATATAATCTTCCAGTTGGGACAACTGGTCTTCAGGATGCTGCAAATTGTATGCACCAAGTTGGTATTGCGCTGCATCCGACGGTGTCAGCAGTCTCCTCTCATGCAGTTGATTGCGATTACAGTAAAGCATTATGGGGTTCCATTGGTGCCTCCAGAAAGCCTCTGTAATTCCTCTGGTAAAATATACATGCCCTATAGTTGGCGTTCGCTGTAATATTTGAACGATGTTCACAAAATTAAAATCCTCGAATTTATACTCCAGTGCCCTGTCTGAAAATCCGCCCAGCGCCCTCACATGTTCCGCATTATTAAAGTCAGCATCATCTATTGATTCTATAATATCTGTAAGCGCAATCCGTTTACTGCGGCAAAACGCCTTCCACTCCTCAATAGTACTATTGCTAAGAGAGGCTTGTCCATACAACCTGGGCAGCACATTCCAGAAATAGTTATTGGCTGCTGTATCATAAAACCATTGCGCATCATTACCTGTCGGCATATCCGGATTGAACGTTCCGACTATCAATGTCGTGGGTGAATAGTCAATTTGCTCAAGCCTGAGTTCATTTTGGAATTTGTGTTTACACGCCATGTCTTGCAATTTATCCCTCAGCGAGGATAAAAACAAAAAAGCTTACCCAGGATAGAATTTAGCCTTCCAATTCCCTTTTCGATTATGGAGCAATCGACAAAACAGAAAAGAAAACTAATAAGCTAAATGCATAACAATAGCTTACCTTTATGCTTCACAGGCTGCTCTTTTTCAAATGGACAAGCTGCAATATTCTACATACAAGTCACTAAGCTATACCGTCAATATACATTATGAATAAAGGAGGCCCAATAATAGTTATCGAGGATGATATGGACGACCAGGAAGTCCTTTCAGAGATATTTACCAACCTTGGCTATAAAAACGAGATATGCTTTTTTGCAGATGGTAATGATGCACTGGAGTTCATAAATATGACTGACATACAGCCATTTTTGATCCTTTCTGACATTAACATGCCTAAGATCAATGGCTTCGAACTTAGAAATAAAGTATTCACGAATGAGAAACTACATACCAAATGTATTCCTTACCTGTTTTTCTCAACGAGTGCTACCAAAAAAGCGGTTATAGATGCCTATGCACTATCAGTACAAGGCTTCTTTATTAAATCCGGCACTATCAAAGGATTGGAAAACACAATAAGAAAGATTGTAGAGTATTGGAAAGAATGTATAGCCCCCAGTGAGTTTGACTAGAAATAACAATATATCAGTCAATTATACTTAATTGACTACAGGTATATACAGATCAAATCTCGCTCCGGCATTCAATTCACCTGATGCTGTAATAGCCCCATCATGGTTTTCAATGATCTTTTTCACAATAGCTAAACCAATACCTGTCCCTGCATATTGTTCCTTCCCATGGAGCCTTTGAAACACCTCGAATATCTTGTCGGCATACTTGGAATCAAAGCCAATACCGTCATCGGTAACTACTATATGGCAATACTTCTGGGCATGCAGCAACTTACCTGAAGGCAATAAAGAATTTTCCACCTGAAGCTGAAAGCCATCATCTACCTTGCTTTTTATGATAATATGCGACGGGCAATTAGGTTTTGAAAATTTTATAGCATTGGTGATCAGATTAGTGAGCACCTGCCTGAATTGAAAAAAATTAATATCCGCATCGCAAAGCTCAATCGAATCAATAACAGCTCTGTTCTCCAATATCACATCTGCCAGATCATTTTTAACTTCGTCAACGATCTTACTGAGGTTGGTCCTTATAAATACCCGCTCACTAACCTTAGCTCTTGAATAGGTTAGCAGATCTTCTATGAGCGTTTGCATTCGTCGGGCTGCGGCTTGTATCCGTTGAAAATTATCCTTGCCTTTTTCCGATAGCTGCTCATACTCTCTGTCAAGTATAAGGGTAGAAAATGTCTGTATCTTTCGCAGTGGCTCTTGCAGATCGTGGCTGGATATATAATTGAATGATTCTAACTCTACGTTTTTCTGCAATAGCTGCTCATTAGCCTCCCGTAACTCCGTAGTGCGTTGGTGAACTCTGCTCTCCAATTCCCTGGAATGCTGCTGCTGGATTGCAGAAATTTTATCCCTGGCAATCACTTGCTCAGTCACTTCATAACCAAATAATAAAATGGAATAGATCACCTTATTTTCGTCACATATTGGCTGATAGCTTAAATTGAAAAAGCGCTCTTCAGGTTTCATCCCCTCATCTCTGGCAAGGGTCATTAACACTTCTATCCCCACATAAGGCTCACCTGTGGTATATACTTTATCGAGCAATTTATCAAATCCCTGATCCTTCAATTCCGGTAGCGCATCAAGCATTGATTTCCCCTTTATCTGACGTTTACCTACCGACTGCTGATACCTGTCATTGACCATATCATATACATGGTCTGGTCCTTTCATTGTACAAATAAAGCCAGGTGCAGTCATCAGCAGGTTAGCCGCCATCAATGCCTGCGCCTCCATCTTCCTTTGCAACACAACCTGTTGCATGTTAGCCGCATTAAGCTCTTCATTCAGGTTATTCAGCTCCTGGTTAAGCACAGTAAGCTCTTCATTGGTGCTTTGCATCTCCTCTTTGCTAGCCTCCAACTCTTCATTAAGACTCTGAAGCTCCTCGCTGCCACTCAGCAGTTCTTCGTTTGCGCTCTGTAGCTCTTCATTAGCAGCATCCTGATCTTCAGTGATGCTGCGCATGTCCTCCCTGTTCTGCAGCAGTTCCTTTTCCAGATACTCGTAACGCGATAATGCCCTTTCGGCTTGTATTGAGTCGGAAAACGGCGTCGACGGCATATCCTGCAGCCTTGAATAAGGCGTTTCGTAAAAGATAAAAAGGTTCCGCTACATCGTTGAGCGGTATTGACTCTATTGTTATGGTACGCTCAGCACCGTTCACCAGTATCGGAATATTATCCTTTACTACGGTTACTTTCTCCTTTTTCGATTTTTGAAGCAGTGTGCGTATCTCAAATGCCAGGCCATCTTTTGCCATCTTCAGCACGTTATGCGTGGGCTTACCGGGAGCCTGAACCAGATAGTCATCGGTTACACCACGAAAATAAACGATATCCATCGTTTCATTGACAACTACTCCGGCAGGTGTGTATTTGTTAAGAATGATCTCGTTTGCTACTTTCTGAAAATCAGGCTGCAAGTTCTCGATCATGGAATTAGCATTCAGGTCAGATATTCTTTGCTCAACACGGGGGCTGGCCACATGCATATATCTTCCCGGGCCATCCTTACGTATAAATAATTTGTCCTTTTTATCCATGGAAGCAAAGAGAAGCGGCAAACTACTCCCGGTCTCTGATTTTCCAAGTAATAAGAAACCCTTTGGATTAATTGCGTAATGAAATGTAGCCAGCGCCTTTTTTTGCAGGTATTGCTCCATATAAATAAGCACGTTCCTGCAACTGATGAAATCGATCTTCCCGAATGGAGGATCTTTCAAAAAATTGTGTACAGCAAATACACACATGTCCCTTATCTCCTTGTTGATACAAAAGCCATCGTCAGTTTTGGTGAAAAATTCTGCGAGGCGATTTGCGGATACCCCGGCCAACTCACTCTTAACGTAAAATCCGCTCCGGGCTTTTGCTATAGCTGGTTCGCTGATGTCGGTTGCAAATACCTGAGCCTTTTGCCCTCCATTACCAATAAACTCTTTCAGACACATAGCTATGGAATAAGCTTCTTGTCCTGTACTACAACCCGCTACCCATATGCGAATGTGTTCATCCTCTCTTTTGTTCTTCACAATATTTGGAAAAACAGAAGTACACAAATGGTCAAAAACGGTGTTGTCGCGAAAAAAAGAGGTAACAGGTATGAGCAGGTCAAGGTATAGTTTATCCTGTTCTTCTTTACTGAATTTCAGGTACCTTAAGTAACTATCGGATGAAGCACTTTTATTAACAGCCATTCTGCGTAATATGCGCCTGCGGATAGTGGCTCGCTTGTAATAAGTAAAGTCAGTCCCTTTGCGTATGCGAAGTAAGAACAGTATCTGTTTAAATATATCCTCCTCTTCCAAAGGTGCATTTTCGAGATCGTCATTCGTTCTGCTCAACTGCTGCATGATATCAACCAGCTTTTGAGGTATGGCTTCAGGAGGAAGAATAAAGTCCACCACCCCTGCCTGCACTGCACTCTGCGGCATTCCATCATAGGCAGCAGATGCTTCATCCTGGGCAAATGTGATACCTCCATGGTCTTTTATTGCCCTCAATCCTGCCGTACCATCTGACGCGGTACCCGACAAAACCACACCTATCGCATCAGACTGGTGCACCTCTGCAAGCGAAGCGAAAAAGAGGTCTATGGGTAGATTTAATTCCTTCTTGTTTTTCTCGGGACGCGGAGTAAGTTGCAAAACGCCATCATTGGCAACGAGCATTTTATTACTGGGTATGATATAGATATGATTAGGCTGCACCGGCATCTCATCGGCAATCTCAAGCACCGGTATTGCGGTTACCTTTTGCAGTAGTGCAGGTAAAGTACTTGCGTGCGAAGAATCCAGATGTTGAACCAACACATAAGCCATCCCTGAGTTCACAGGTATTGCAGCGACCAATTTTTTAAATGCCTCAAGCCCACCCGCCGATGCCCCAATGCCCACCACTGGAAATGTGTTAGCAGAAAGGATTTTATCTGTGTCTTTATCTGAGTTCATGGAAGGCGGATTAATAAAACAATACGTACTCTTCTAAAGATGGTTGGGTGAATTTCTTCTGCATGCTAAGAGCCACAGCATTGTCGATTATTCTTTTAAATTTGGAAAAATCATTCGGTTTGCGCAGGTAGAACATCGATCCGTTATCATAAAGAAGATTGATGATCCTTTGTTCAAATGAGGTAGAAATGATGATCACGGGTAAAGACCTGAGCAACTCGCTGCCTTTTATTTCCGACAGACATTGAAAACCATTTTTCCTCGGCATATTCAGGTCTAGAAAAAGTACATCCGGTAACACTTCGCATTCCTTAAGAAACCTCATCAATTCTTCCCCGTCATGCACCTTGCTGAGCTGATAAGACAAACCCAGTTCTTCCAGAGCTTCGCTGAAGAGCATGCAGTCATCCAGATCATCTTCCGCGAGCAAAATACGATGAGTAATCTGCTGCGGATCCGACAAAGAAAGCGTATCAGAAATATTTGGTTCGATTGTCAATTGAAGTAGTTTTGGGCGCCTTATCTTTCAATAGATAGCCAATATTTCATGTACTTGTAAAGAGCTGTTAGTTTAAAGGTACGACTATATAGCCAAACTAACCCGAGCTTATTTGTAAAAACGGAATGATCTTTATTAGCCGAAAAAAGTTAAGGAATCGTGATATTATCGCGGCAATTCAATTTTCGAAGCAATAGGCACGAGGCACCCTTCTATGAATAGGCATTCCGCATGTATGATCACTGCACAATATCTGTAAGGGCATCTTCAAGTCTTCCGTAATTACTAAATAAAAACCTGTGTCTGCCGGTAACAAACCACCACAAACACGCGGTATCGCGATAGGAAAACACAGTTATTATCGCGCCAGTATATGAAGTATCGAAGATTTCTCCTTTTCATCTAATCTAAGAACAGTTTGTAAGTGATCGCCATGCTTGGTGGGATTTGTAGCAAGGCACTCGTTTTTCTTGTCAAACAATGTTCAAACAAATAGGCAAAAATGGACTCATTTACGTGTTGATAAGTGAGTCTGCCGTAAATGAAAAAAGCCAGTAGAAAGCGCCGTGAATAGCTATCTACTGGACTTTTAACGCTCTCCCTTCTGGACTTGAACCAGAGACCCTCTGATTAACAGTCAGATGCGAAAAACAAGCTAAGAGCCTACCAGCAATAATTTCAGCCTTTTTATGTTTTGCTTGTGTAACATTTGAAAAACAAATGCTTCACTGGTTAAGAATGATTTTTATTTAAAGTTAGAGGTAATTTACACGATTCAGTTTGCTTTGAAATCAAACTTTGATAAGCACATATAAGTGCTGTCATCTGTATGATACCACATTTCGGGCGCATTGGGCTTAGATTCTTCGATTGCAAATTTCTGGAAGCGTTCAGATTCTGGCCCTGTTACTTTTGCCACAAAGTGCATCATACCGTTACATTCACCATGTCTTACAATCAGTTCGGTCCAGGGTAGTTGGTCTTTTCCGTGATGTGCCTTACATCCTACATGTGCAGGTTCTATTTCAGTAACAACTGGGAAAAAGTACTGTTCCTCCTCTGACCAGTGGTACACAATTATTTCGCTGAACAGTTCGGTGTCCTTTATATCACATATGCTGCAATCTGCCTTTACAATATCTGCACATTGCCTGAATGTATAGAATACTTCGGTATGCCCGCATGTGCATTTGTATATTGCAAAATCCATAGTTACAGTATTTTCCATCGTTCTGTTTACATTTAATTATCAAATAGACCAAAATATGGAGACGATCTAATTTCAATAGCTTTTAATAGCGGAATCAACAATTGCTTTCTACGTTTAACCCCGTATGAATCAATATACTCATCACCATATGGGCCAATTGGCACAACAATATCTTGTTGCAGGTACTCCATAGCAGTATGCAAAAATGATTGCCTCAATTTTCTACCGTTATCATCTGATAATATTATATCGTGTAGTTCTTTTTTGGTAGCATCAATTATATTCATAGTGCGATTCAAGATTGACTCCATGTCACGTAGTACTAATCGGTTGAACTTGTAAATGTGTAGTGTACATGCGTAAGTAAAAGAGTAAAAAAAATCATTTGCATTTAGACTTTTCTTTTCTTCTTGCAACAGTTTCATGGTTTGCAAAAACGCTAACTGCACCTCAATATCATTATAAAAATCCTCAATTGGACATTTTTCAACCCAGTTGGCTGAATTTGTTTCTTCATCTGAAAATTGATATGCGTTATTCAGCAAGATTTTCGTTTTATCAGTTTCATCAATTTTACCTGCATCAATTGTGATGATTCTGTTGAAAAGCTTGTAATCTTTATTTTCCATCTGTTATTAGTTGATTTAATAAAAAGCACTCGTAAGTCGTACAAAACACAATATAGCTATTATTTGTAATTGGGCGCGTACGCCTAATATATATTTCCGCCTTTGTTGGTCTTCCTTCCGACCAACAACTAACTTATGAGCAAATTTATAACACCACTACTAGCCGAAGTCACTACTTCGTCCCAAAAACTACAAGCGTTCTCTTACGGAAACAAAAAAGCCGCAACAAATGTTGCGGCTTTTGCTCTCCCTTCTGGACTTGAACCAGAGACCCTCTGATTAACAGTCAGATGCTCTAACCAACTGAGCTAAGGAAGAATTTTGTTAGTTGGGATTGCAAAAGTAATGAGTTTCGTCTTTTTACAAAAATTTTTCTCCTAATTCCTGATATTTTTTTTTCTTCCGTACGATTTGTTTCATTATGTTTTCAATTTCCCTTGTGCCCGAGCTATACACTTCGCCTGTAATGACTTTTGACCGCTAAGCTAGAGCATCGTAAGGCTCTGGCAGCCGTTTACATTTAACGGCAGTATTGTTTCACATAGGCATCGGCACCAGGGTTCTTTAGTTTTTGTGCTATTTTAAAATTCATACACGCACTGTCCGTCTGATGCAGCTTTACTTCATATACGCCTTTGTACATGTATGCCTGCGACCAAGTAGGGTCTAGCTGCAGCGCTTTATCGATATCACTTAGTGCCTCCTGCAGCTTATTTTGCTCACCGTTAGCTACCGCCCTGTTGATATATCCCATCACGTGTCCGGGCATCAGTTTCACCTCCATATCAAAATCAGCGACAGCTCCCGAATAGTCGCCCATCTTGTACTTACAGGTGCCCCTCATGCTGTACGCTGCATAGTAGTCTCCACGCACATTTATCGCCTCGGTAAAGTCGGCAGCGGCCTGCTTCAGGTTACCTTTGCCAAATTCGCTGCGGGCCTTGCCCATTATAGCCACAAACAGATCTTTTTTCAGTGCTATGGCTTTGTTCAGGTCTTTGCTATATCCTTTCTCATCACCCATCATTTCTGATATGCTGCCCCTGTTATAGTAGGCCATAGCAAAGTCAGGGTTCAGCTTAATGACTCTGGAAAAACTGATGTAAGCATTAGCAAAATCCCCCTCCGATTCCTGTATGCCTCCCAGCTCGTAATATGCCTTCCAGTAGTTGCTGTCAATATCTATTGCCTGTTGGTATTCCCTTTTCGCTCCCGCATTATCTCCTTTAAAGAGCAGGTCATTTCCCCTCTCAAAATGTTCAGTTATCTCTTTTTTCTTGCCTCCGCAAGATAACAGGCCAGTAATACATAATGTGACTGCCGCCACAATTGTTACATTTTTCATTACTCTATTTTTTTAGAAAGATAACCTGAAAAGGCCGATCAGGCAATGAAAAAAAGAAGTAAAGCAGTAAATTTGCCCCACATTAATATAAAATAGCCATATAAATTCTTCTATAAATCAATGTTTTATTAACTTGTAGTTTCATTTTTTAGCTATTATTTTCATTTTGTAGAATTAATACGTACAGCCAATATAATATTACTGTTTACCTTGTTTTCCCAAATTAAATTTCAATGTCAGATCGCAGAGCATTTCTCAGGTTTTCAGTACTTACATCTGCATTCGCAGTAGTGAGTAAGAGTGTGCTCGCACACACGGCATCGCGGTCAGCAGGTAAGTACCCTGTTACCAAAGACAACCCTATCGTTATCTCCACATGGGACTTTGGTAAGGAAGCCAATGTTGCCGCATGGGAAGTATTGAAAAGAGGCGGTAAGGCCCTAGATGCTGTAGAGGAAGGCGTGAAAATACCAGAGGCAGATCCCGAGAACCAAAGTGTGGGCATGGGCGGCCGCCCTGACAGGGATGGCCGCGTAACCCTTGATGCCAGCATCATGGATGAGAACAGCCATACCGGTGCCGTGGCTTGCCTGGAGCATATTACACATGCTATATCCGTAGCCCGCCTGGTAATGGAAAAAACACCACATGTGTTTCTTGCCGGTGATGGTGCGCTGCAATTTGCATTAGCTAACGGATTCAAAAAAGAGAACCTGCTGACTCCCAAGAGTGAGAAGGAGTGGCGCGAATGGCTGATCCAGTCAAAGTATCAGCCGCAGATGAATATTGAAAATCAACCAAACGACCTATACAGGATCAAAAACGGCATCCCGGGTGACGAGCATAACCATGATACTATTGGTATGCTGGCTATGGACGCCAAAGGCGACCTCAGTGGCGCCTGCACTACCAGCGGTATGGCCTACAAGATGCGCGGCCGCATAGGCGACTCACCTATTATAGGTGCAGGCCTTTATGTGGATAACGAAGTAGGCGCTGCAACAAGTTCCGGCGTGGGCGAAGAGGTGATACGTATTGTAGGCTCTCACCTGGTAGTGGAACTAATGCGCCAGGGCATGAGCCCCGAGGCTGCCTGCAAGGCAGCAGTAGACCGTATTGTGGCCAAAAACCCTGAAGGATCTCAGAATCTGCAGGTAGGCTTCCTGGCGCTGAATAAGCGTGGTGAGCATGGCGCATATGCACTGCAAAAAGGTTTTTCCTATGCCGTAAAAGACGGAAGAGAAGAAACCATCTACAATGTAAAGCACATCTACTAAACTATAGCTGCTTATGCTCGAGGTTTGCGCATACAACATACAATCATGCCGCATAGCCAAGCAAGCGGGAGCCAAGCGCATAGAACTGTGTGCCGATCCGGCGGCAGGAGGTGTAACCCCCAGCTATGGCACCATACAATATGTACTGGAGCAAATAAGCATACCTGCCTACATCATGCTGCGCCCACGTGGTGGCAATTTTGTGTATGATGCCGATGAACTGGCCATCATGTACAGAGATATCCATATCCTCAAAGAACTGGGTTGCCCGGGCATAGCTACCGGAGTACTCCTGCCTGATGGACGCATAGATACACAGCAGATGAAGCGCATTACCGAACTGGCCTACCCTATGGGTGTTACCTGCCACAAAGCTTTCGACCGCACACCTGATGCGGCACAGGCCCTGGAAGATGTTATAGCCACCGGTTGCGAACGCATACTCACCTCAGGCCTTATGCCCAACGCTATGGAGGGAGCTAATATCCTTCACTCCCTGGTGCAGCAGGCCGCGGGCCGCATCGTCATTATGCCCGGCGGCGGAGTGAGGAGTACCAACATCGCACAGCTCAGGCAAATAACCGGTGCTGCAGAATACCATAGTTCAGGCATTACCAATACCGATTATCTTTATATAGCCTCTGCCGCCGAGATAAAAGCAATGGCTCAAAACACCCTTTAATAAATCCAGACTGATTCTGTCCTACTAAGTAGTGAGCCTATTGCTTACCTTTGCGCGGCAACACTACACTACTCATGGCATCATACAGCAACATGCGCGCAATGCGTGCAATGATCAAGGCCAGCCTTCAGGCTATCTTCCGTAGCCCATCAGCTATCATTTTCACCATTGCTTTTCCGCTCATCTTTATACTGGTGTTTGGCACACTGGGTGGTGGCCGCGGCTTCAGCATACAGGTGGCCGATGCACCGGGTGCTGATACTACCAGCCGTCTTTACCATGTGCTGCATAGTGTGCCCGTGCTGAAGTGGAGCGACTCAAAAGATACTGCCGAGGTAAGCAAAAAGCTGAAGGAAGGCGATATAGTAGCTACTCTGAACATCCATCAAAACCCAATAGGCACAAAGCCTGAATATTCTATCTTGATCCATGCAGCATCGTCAGAAATGCTGAAGGCCCAACAATTGAAAAGCATGCTGGCGGGCATCGTGCAAATGCAGGACCCTGAAATAACCAAACGCACTGCAGATCTCATAACAGTGGATATGCAGGTAGCTGAAGTACGCGAATACAAAACCATTGATTTTATTCTGCCGGGTCAGCTCAGTTTTTCGTTGCTGGCATCGGGTGTTTTTGGCACCGCATTCGTGTTCTTCAATCTTCGCCAGACATTGGTGCTGAAACGTTTCTTTGCTACTCCTGTGCGCCGCGAGATCATTGTGGTAAGTGAGGGTATTGCCCGTGTGCTGTTCCAGATCATCGGCTCTATTGTCATCATCACTTTGGATCACTATGTTTTCGGCTTTACCTTATACCATGGTGTATTCACCTTTATAGAAATGCTGGTGATGTGTGCACTGGGGCTCATGGTGTTCATGGGTTTTGGCTTTATCATCAGCGGCCTTGCTAAGAGTGAGTCTGCCATTCCGCCATTGTCCAACCTCATTACCCTACCCCAGTTCTTACTGGCAGGTACCTTCTTCTCTATAGATAATTTCCCTAAGTGGCTGCAACCCTTCTGCAGGGCGTTACCACTTACCTACCTCAACGATGCACTGCGTAAGATATCTTATGAGGGTGCTAATCTCTGGGCTGTTCGTATGGATGTGCTGGTGCTTGCCATCTGGGGCATAGTTATCTATGCCATTGCCAGTCGTGTGTTCAAGTGGGAGTAATAAATTACAATTCATCAGAAGACGAATTTGTCATCTCAAAGGCAACGTGGAACTCACACGGGTATTATAATGTGAGGGTAACCTAGCCCGCAAAACCGCGGGAAGCCTCGCCGAACCATATGCCACTAAACCTATCTCTAGTAGCGCGGCAACTTATAGGCCTGACTACCACACAACCCGTTAATCATACTCCCGACAAAGGAAAGTGAGTATCTACGTCTTTTAGCATTTCGAAACCTTTGTGCTCCATGTAATGCACATTCTGAGACAGTTCCTGTGGCGTTTCTCCACCTGACAAAGGAAATTCAGAATCGAGATCATGAAAAAAATGAAGCAATTTTTGTGCAAAAGATTCCTTCACTGCATGCTCATTTTCTATATTCATTGTTCCGGCATTGCCTTTGATATTTTCTGCAACCGTTTTCATATCCGTATATTTAACTTGTTCTGTTTGCTTCTTTACACAGTAAAATTACCAATGCTTTTCGTCGTCAGTTCTGACGACCGTCATTACAGTAACTGATTGTTCTTGTAATCGATTTGTTAATGAAAACCGCAAGTCATAAAATATATTCAGTAACTATAAATGCTGAGCGATCCCACCCTTCAGCTATTCAAAAAACAATAATTGGTCAGCCCGAAAAATTTATCCACTTGAAGTAACCTTCACAACCCGTTGAACCACCAAAAGAACGACAACAAAAAGGTATTTTTAGTGGATATCTCCTTTTTGTCATTCCCAAAACGTACCACAACTTTGTACCTTGGTAAGCCTATAAAAGGCTTCACAAAGTTCTTTTATATATAATAAATTTTCGCTTCTGTCAATTCCCGACCCATTTCCCGGTCGGGTAACGATCGGGCAATGGAAAGGGAGATGCATACTGATAATCAATCATTTACTGGAAATCATTGCCCGATTCCGGTATTACCAGGCAATCGGGCATCAGTGAAATAAGTGGTAGCTTCTTAATCTGCGCCAGCCCGGATGAATAGGCGGGATCCAGACAAATCACAATTCCCGACCCATTTCCCCGTCGGGTAACGATCGGGCAATGGAAATGGAGATGCATACTGATAGTCAATCATTTACCGGAAATCATTGCCCGATTCCGGTATTACAGGGCAATCGGGAAATGTATATACCCTCGTTGACTTTAATCATAACTAGTTAACCTATTATGACAGAACTTTGTACCGAAGACTTACGATCATGAGACGGTTCATCAAATGGTGGAGAAAATTGTTCAAAAAGAGCTGTTGCGAGTAACATCCGCCAGACATGACCCTATTTACTACTACTAAAAATGTCCAAGACGATAAAAAGATCATTTCCTGTTACCGGCATGACCTGCGCCTCATGCGCAGCTACTGTGGAGAAGAAGCTGAAGGTGCAAAAAGGCATCACCAGCGCCGCTGTGAACTATGCCAATGCCAGCGCCATGCTGGAATACGAGCCCGATACCAATCTGGAGCAAGTAAAGAAAACCATACAATCTATAGGATATGACATCATTACCGATGAGCAGGTAACTGCAGAAGATATAGAACAACTGAACCAGAAGAATTACCGGGCACTGCGCACACGCACCACCCTGGCTATACTGTTATCAGTGCCCTTATTTATCATCGGTATGCTGGGTATGCACATACCCTATGCCAACTACATCATGTGGGCATTGGCTACACCTATAGTGTTTCTCTTCGGTAAGCAATTCTTTATAGGAGCATGGAAGCAAACACGACATGGCTCTGCCAATATGGATACCCTGGTGGCACTGAGCACGGGTATAGCCTATATATTCAGTGTATGTAACACGCTCTACCCGCAGTACTGGACATCGCGAGGTATGGAAGCGCAGGTCTATTTTGAGGCGTCGGGCATTGTTATTTCCTTTATCCTGCTGGGCAAGTTGCTGGAAGACAGGGCCAAATCAAGCACCTCATCGGCCATCAAAAAACTAATGGGGCTGCAACCGGAAACAGTGACCCGTGCAACGGAAAAAGGGGAAGAAATCATATCGCTGTCCGATGTAATGGCAGGAGATATACTAATAGTAAAGCCAGGCGACAAAATAGCTGTGGACGGAGCAGTGACCAGTGGCACCTCTTATGTAGATGAGCACATGATATCCGGCGAGCCGATGGCTGTGGTAAAGGCGGAGGGGGCTAAGGTATTTGCCGGAACCATTAACCAGAAAGGCAGCTTCCGCTTCAGGGCGGAAAAAGTAGGCAAAGACACCCTGCTGGCCAACATCATCAAAAAAGTGCAGGAAGCACAAGGCAGCAAGGCGCCCGTGCAGAAGCAGGCCGATAAGATAGCCGGCATATTTGTACCCGTGGTTGTGGTTATAGCCATTGCTACGTTTGTAACCTGGATGATAGTGGGTGGTGAGCATGGATTGGAACATGGACTGCTGGCTATGGTGACCGTAATGGTGATAGCCTGCCCATGTGCGCTGGGGCTGGCCACACCTACAGCCATCATAGCCGGTATAGGCAAGGGTGCGGAAAATGGCATATTGATAAAAGATGCTGAGAGCCTGGAGACCATACCCAAGGTAAATGCAATGGTGTTTGACAAGACAGGAACCATTACTGAAGGCACACCCGAGGTAGTAGATATAGCCTGGCTGGACGATACTGATACTGCTGTGCTTTCCTCTGTACTCTATAGCATTGAGTTGTTATCAGAGCATCCGTTGGCCGATGCTATTACCTCCTTCTATAAAGCACTGCAGGTGCCTACAGTAGAGGTAAAATCCTTTAGCAGTATCACCGGCAGTGGTGTCACGGCGCTGTATGGCCGCACCATATATTTTGCTGGCAGCAGTAAGCTGCTCAAGGAAATGAACATACCCATTCCGGAGCTACTTAACGAAAAAGTAAAGCCATGGATGAATGGTGCCAACTCTATTGTATGGCTGGCCAATCAGAGCAAGGCACTTGCAGCAATAGCCATATCAGATAAGATAAAACTGACCTCCTTCCGCGCAGTAAAGACGCTGGAGGCCGCAGGTATAGACGTATATATGCTCACCGGCGACAACCAGCATACAGCCTACATTGTAGCCGAGCAGGCCGGTATTACAAGGTTTACGGCAGAGATGTCGCCAAACGATAAGGCCAACTTTATAGCGGCATTGCAAAAAGAAGGCAAGATAGTGGGTATGGCCGGTGACGGCATCAATGACAGCCAGGCACTGGCGCAGGCCGATGTAAGTATAGCGATGGGTGCGGGTACTGACATAGCCATGGATGTGGCTAAGATGACCCTCTTATCATCTGATCTGAACCAGATACCTAAGGCCATAACCCTGGCACATAAAACAGTGAGGCTTATTAAGCAAAACCTTTTCTGGGCTTTTATCTATAACATCATTGCCATACCTGTAGCCGCGGGTGCGCTCTACCCAATAAATGGCTTCCTGCTGAACCCTATGATAGCCGGTGCGGCTATGGCTATGAGTTCGGTATCGGTAGTAAGCAATGGCCTGAGGCTGAAATGGACCAAGCTCTAATGCTCAATTGCGAAATGACTCAATTAGAAATGTGGAAGAAATGTGATGGAATGCGTCAATGTGATGCTACATGTTATAATAACAAACTCAACAAAGACTTAAGTGGTACCATAGAATGCTCAATTAGAAGAAAAATCTTAAATTTACTTAGTTATAAAAATAAAAATGATGAACAAACTAAAAGGAGTGCTGACAGCAGCAATCATGTTTGCAGGTATGACTACCGCGTTTGCAAAGGCAAAAACAGACAACATCAAAGTATCAGGCAACTGTGGCTCATGTGAAAAACATATAGAGACGGCGGCTAAGAAAGCCGGTGCCACAACCGCAAAGTGGGATAAAACCACCAAGGTGCTGACAGTGAGCTATGATGATGCCAAAACATCTAATGATGCGATACAGAAGAACATAGCAGCTGTAGGTTATGATACTGAAAAGTATGCGGGTGATATGAAGGCGTACAAGTCGCTGGAAGAGTGCTGCCAGTATGATGGCAAGAAGAAGTAAGCAACTTTAACCATGTCGATAGAAGAGGTAAAAGACCTGTTGGTTTTCCTAAAGCCTTTTGCTAAACAGCAAAAGGACACGGCACTGTGGCTACGTGACTGGATATGGAAACAATATCCCACTACGAATGAACTGATCTATGACAATTACAATGCACTGGCGTTCGGCTGGTCGGTATCCGATAAACAAGGCGATACATTTTGCCATGTTGCCGTTGGCTCGAAAGCAGTCAACTTTGGATTATACAGGGGCGCTGTAATTCCAGATCCGGAGAAAAAATTCTTCGGTAGCGGCAATCAGGCACGGCATATTAAGGTATTTGATGTAAAAGACTTTCCCAAAGAATACGTAGGCAAAATGGTAAAAGAAGCTTACATCAATGCATGCCTCCGGCTGGGAGATAAAGAACAGGTACACTCCGGTCTGACTATTGTCAAGTCTATTTCAGAAAAAAAAAGGCGGCCGTCTTAAATAATATTATGCTTCCCCTCCGGAAAGTGGAAACTCTGTATCAAGCCTTCTTTTAAATTCATGCTTTTCCTCCTCTTCGTCCATTTCTTCCTTACCGTCTTCCGACTTCTTGTTTTCCTCTCCCACCGTTGACTCAGTCTTTACGGTTGGCTGACCTTCAGACGGTTTCTTGTCTTTTTCATCGTTCACTGACATGGCTGTTATGTTTTATACTGACGATAATCATATGAAAATGATGCCAACACGTAAATTAGACCGCTGATTCTCAAGCTAATTGGGTAATTTTGCGACAAATGAGCATAACCGAGAAAAAGCCGCTTTTAGTCCCAGCCATTTTCAGGATGAGTTGCCCCAGTTGCAGAAAAGGCTTTGTGTTCAAGAACAAAAGCATGTTCCCACTTGGTCAGACCGTGGACCTGAAAGAGCATTGCGACAACTGCGGACAGAAGCTTATCTCAGAAAAAAACAATGGTGCAGGTATCAATTATGCACTCACAGTCATCATCTTCTTTCTTAATCTCATCTGGTACTGCCCATTATATATATACCTAAAGAAAGACCCTAAGGAAATGTGGTACCAGAATAATAGTGTGGAGTGGTACCTGGCATCAAGTATAGTAGTAGTACTGCTATTGCAGCCCTGGCTATGGCGCATATCGCGGATGCTGTACCTGTTCATGTATGTGCGCTATGGTACCACCCGCAAAAAAGCATGAGGCGATTAACCCCGCATTTTCCTACGTTCCCCGATTTTAATAGACTTTTAACCGACTTGTTGTTCTGCTGTTTAAACTGGTACGATATTTTTGTATCCTATCTCTAAAGAAAACATCGGTTATGAACAAGCACAAGGAAATCGACAACTCTCTTTTCACTACCACATTTGCCAGCGTAGTGTTACTTATCATGGCCTTAGGAGCCGCTATCTTCAGCTTCAGGCACGCTACCAATATAGAATTGGGCGTACTGCTGGTATCTATACCGGGTGGCTCATCAATGGCGCTGCTTTATGATAGCGTCAAGAAGGACAAGAAGAGGATGAAATACTCACACTAACGATAAAACCTGTCCAAAGAACTATCCCGGACAGGTTTTGCAGTTAATATCTTGACAATCAATAGTAGGAGCTGTTCAATTCTGTGTTTGCCTTTTCTGCAGCCTCAATAGTTGCAAAAGTGGATAGTGGCTCACCCTTACCCTTTCTCACCGCTGTGGTGTGCTCGAAGTGTGCAGAAACTTTCCCATCATGTGTCACCACAGTCCAGCCATCCTTTTTCGTATATACTTCTTTTGTTCCCAGGTTGATCATTGGTTCAATAGCGATAACCATGCCCTCCTTTAACTTCTTTCCGTCGCCTCTGCGACCGAAATTAGGCACCTGCGGGTCTTCGTGCAGCTTCTTCCCTACTCCATGCCCTACCAGCTCCCTAACGACGCCATAACCGTGCTCTTTCGCAGTATAGTTTTCAACAGCAAATGACACATCGCCTACCCTATTGTTGTCCATAGCCTGGGCCACACCACGGTATAAAGACTCCTTCGTTACCTGGAGCAGCTTTATTGCTTCATCTTTGACGTTACCGACGGCAAAAGTGTAAGCTGAATCGCCATGATACCCGTTCATGAATACACCACAATCTACAGAGATGATGTCTCCATCCTTAAGGACATAATCGCTTGGGAAGCCATGCACTACCACCTCATTGACAGAGATGCACAAAGAATATGGGAAACCGTGGTAGCCCTTGAATGAAGGAACACCACCGTTATCGCGAATGAACTTTTCCGCCATCTGATCAATTGACAAAGTAGTGATGCCCGGTTTGATCATTTTTGCCACTTCTGTGAGGGTTGCAGAAACCATAAGCGCACTCTTGCGCATGATCTCTATTTCCTCATTACTACGAATATGTATCATTATGTATACAATTAAAAAAACCAATAGCTGTTACACTATTGGTATATTATTATTTGAGTGTTTGCCAACAGTTAAGCTGATAAACTCTTGCTTGCATTAGTTACAGTACGACCCGTGATGCGGCCAGTCTTCATCAGACCATCATAATGGTTCATGAGAAGATAGCTTTCTACCTGCTGCAGGGTATCGAGGATAACACCTACACCGATCAACATAGAAGTACCACCGAAGAATGAAGAGAAACCACTTGTTACGCCAAGTACAGTAGCTATACCTGGTAAGATACCAGCCAATGCCAGGAATACAGCACCCGGCAGAGTGATACGATCCATGATAGTAGCGATGTAATTAGCAGTATCTTCACCTGGCTTAACACCTGGGATGAAACTATTATTACGCTTCAGGTTATCAGCCATTTCTGTAGGGTTGAATATCAACGCCGTGTAGAAATAAGTGAATGCTATTACCATTACTGCATAAAACAGGTTGTACCATAATGAGTGGTTATCTGACAATGCATTGATGAAACCAGCAGCGCTATCGTTGGTAGCATAACCTCTGAAAATAGTAGGTATGAACATCATAGCCTGAGCGAAGATGATCGGCATTACTCCTGCAGAGTTAACTTTCAAAGGAATAAAATCACGTGAACCGGTTGCTTCCTTAGCAGCGTTGGTGCTGCCAATGATACGACGGGCATAATTCAACGGTATCTTACGAACACCCTGTGTAAGGAGAATAAGACCAATAATAATAGCTACGAATACAGCCAGCTCAATAAGGAATATCAAGAGACCACCAGCGCCGTCAACTGACTTTGTAGAAAACTCCTGAACAATAGCAGACGGAAAACGAGCAAGTATACCAACCATGATGATCAACGACGTACCATTACCAACACCGCGGTCAGTAATCTTCTCACCCATCCACATAACGAATAGTGTACCTGCCGTAAGTACTACCAATGTAGTGAGCCAGAACATGAACGGACTGTAATCAGGAGCGAGCGCACTAGCATACTGCGGAGAGCGTAAATAAGTAACATAAGCACTTGCCTGAAGGGCAGTAACAATAACTGTAAGATAACGCGTATACTGATTGATCTTTCGACGACCGCTGTCTTCTTTCTGTAACTTAGCCACCTGAGGAATAACGATACCGGCAAGCTGCATAAAGATAGAAGCAGAGATATAAGGCATAACGCCCAACGCGAAAATGGATGCACGGCTAAATGCACCACCAGCAAACATATTGAGGATACCTAATAATCCGCCACCAGCACTACCTGACTCAGGGATCAAATTTGGATTGATACCGGGTAAAGTAATATAGCAACCAATACGATATACTAATACAAGGAGTATAGTATAAACTATTCGTTTACGAAGTTCATCAATGCTCCAAATATTTTTTAGCTTATCTATAAATTTCTTCACAGGAGTGTTGTTAGTCTAAAATGAAATGCGAATAAACGACAAAAGACGCATTTCTCCAAAAAATGCGTCTTTTGCGGGTGTTAAATAAGTTCTATCGTAGCACCTGCAGCCGCGATGGCTTCTTTGGCTTTCGCACTGGCAGCGTTTACTTTGAAAGCTACAGTAGCCTTCAATTCGCCACTACCTAATACCTTCACGAGGTCGGTACGGTTGATCAAGCCATTGATGTAAAGTACTTCCGGAGAGAATTCTGGAAGATTGTATTTTTCAACGAGGAAGTCGATCTGACCGAGGTTGAATACCTTGTAGTCAACACGGAATGGATTTTTAAATCCACGCTTAGGCATACGACGCTGGATAGGCATCTGACCACCTTCGTGACCTTTCTTGGACTGGTAACCGGTATCAGCTTGCTGACCTTTATTACCACGTGTAGCTGTACCACCATGGCCGCTACCTTCACCACGACCTATACGTTTTACTTGCTTAGTTGAACCTGCAGCAGGTTTCAGATTGTGTAATTGCATTGTTACAATTTTTGAACTTGCGCGGAATGTAAAACCGCTCGCAAATCAGTTAAAAAAATTATTTTACTTCTTCTACTTTCACCAGGTGATGTACAGCCTTAACCATACCAATTATCTGCGGTGTAGCTTCCACTTCAACAGTGTGCAGCATCCTGCGCAGGCCCAGTGCTTTAAGGGTGCGCTTTTGGCGCTCCATGCGGTCGATGCCGCTCTTAACCTGTGTGATCTTTATCTTAGACATAAAATTCAATTCAAAAAGTCTGTTTTCAAATAGCCCGTGGGCTTTACTTAACCTGTCAGTTATTTAAGGGATTAACCGTTAAATACTTTCTTCAGGCTTACGTTACGTTGTTTAGCAACCTGGATAGGCTCACGCAGCTGACCTAAAGCAGAGAAGGTAGCCTTAACCACGTTGTGCGGGTTAGCAGAACCTAATGATTTAGACAGGATATCGGTGATACCTGCAGCTTCAAGAACGGCACGCATGCTACCACCTGCGATAACACCAGTACCATGAGCGGCTGGTTTTATCAACACCTTGGCAGCACCTTCTTTAGCGAACTGATCGTGAGGAATAGTACCGTGCATAACAGGAACCTTTATCAGGTTCTTCTTCGCATCGTCTATACCTTTAGTGATCGCTTCCTGAACTTCCTTTGCTTTACCCAGGCCATGACCTACAACGCCATTACCGTTACCAACTACTACAAGCGCTGAAAAGCTGAATGCACGGCCACCCTTAGTGGTTTTCACCACACGGTTGATAGCTACTACCTTTTCAGTCAGTTCGAGGTCTCCCCCTTTTACGCGATTAAATGTTGTCTTCATAATCTTATCGATTAGCTGATGTGATAATGAGCTTATTAGCTAATACCCACACTTCGCATTATTATGTTGTTTTATTAATTAGAATTTAAGTCCACCTTCGCGTGCACCGTCTGCTACAGACTTGATGCGGCCATGATACAGATAACCACCACGGTCGAATATGCAAGACTCGAGACCGAGAGCAATAGCTTTCTGCGCGAGTGCCTTACCAACCAATGCTGACTTTTCTACCTTTGTGCCTTTTGTAGCGGCGATGTCCTTCATGCGAGAGTTAGCAGCAGCGAGTGTAACGCCGTTGTTGTCATCGATGAGCTGAACATATATATCGCTATTGCTGCGAAATACAGAAAGCCTTGGCTTTTGTGCAGTGCCATGTATTTTGGCACGAATGCGCCAACGGAGTTTCTGGCGACGGATTACTTTTGGATCTTGTGACATTTTTATCTTGGTTTTTACGGGCTCGGCCTACATTGCTACAAACCGGCTGCCGGAGTATGAATTAAACCAGAATTTTTTCATGCGAAAAAACTCTGGTTTTATTTTGAAAAAATATAACCTAATTAGCAGATTACTTACCTGCCGACTTACCTGCTTTACGACGAACGATCTCACCTGCATAACGCACACCCTTACCTTTGTACGGCTCTGGTTTACGAAGGCTACGGATCTTAGCTGCAACCTGGCCAAGCAATTGCTTGTCTATAGATTCCAGTATGATACGTGGGTTCTGACCTTTTTCAGCGATAGCGTTAACTTTAATCTCCTTAGGCATATCCATAACGATGTTATGAGAGAAACCCAAAGCCATATCAAGCAGCTGGCCCTGAACAGTAGCACGATAACCTACGCCGACCATCTCCAATTCTTTCTTGAAACCGGTAGTAACGCCAGTAACCATGTTGGCAACGAGTGAACGGTACAAACCATGAAGCGCACGGTGGCGGATCTGATCTGTAGGACGCTCAACTAACAGTTGACCATCAACAACACTAACTTTGATATCACGGTCGATATCCTGTTTCAAAGTACCCAGTGGGCCTTTAACGGTCAGTTCATTTGCAGCAGATACAGTAACTGTAACGCCATTAGTGAGCACAACCGGTTTTTTACCTATACGAGACATTTTAAAAAAATTAAAAAGTAAAATTTTTAAAAAAAAACTCAAAAAGCTGTGTTCAGTTACCGTATAGAGAACTTAAATTCTCAGCCTCTTGTAAACTACTTATATAATATCAGCAGGTTATGAATAACCTGCCAATGATTAGAATATGTTGCACATTACCTCACCACCTACGTTACTAGCGCGAGCTTCTTTATCGGTCATCAGACCTTTAGAGGTAGAAACGATAGAGATGCCCAGACCATTATGCACTCGGCGTATTTCTGCCGGTTTAGCATACTGGCGAAGACCCGGACGGCTGATACGCTCAAGCGACCTGATAGCCGGTTCCTTAGTCAGAGGATTGTACTTTAAAGCTATTTTGATAAGGCCCTGCTTGTTGTCATCTTCAAACTTGTACTTCAGGATATAACCTTTATCGTAAAGAATTTCAGTGATGCGTTTTTTAACGTTAGACGCCGGAATTTCAACGATACGATGACGTGCCATTTGGGCGTTACGGATACGGGTCAAATAATCTGCTACTGGATCTGTTACCATTTTCTTTTTTGATGTTTATCTTGTAATAAAATGTTTCTGGTTTCAGCATTTGAAAACTGACCTTGAAACGTTAAATCCGGCTGCAGGGCAGCTTTTGGAATTACCAGCTCGCTTTACGAACGCCTGGTATCTTGCCATCGAGCGCCATATCGCGGAAAGCGTTACGACACATACCGAAGTAGCGCATGTAACCACGTGGGCGACCTGTAAGCTGGCAGCGGTTCTTAAGACGAACTGCTGAAGAGTTTTTAGGAAGTGCATCAAGCGCTTCGTAATCTCCTGCTGCTTTCAGAGCTGCACGCTTAGTAGCATATTGTGCTACCATCTTTTCGCGTTTACGCTGGCGGGCTTTTACTGATTCTCTTGCCATAGTTTTTTATTAGTGAGTCTCCAGTTTTTATCTGAAAGACTATTTCTTTTTATAAATTAGTTGGTACCTGTCTTAGCCATGTTAGTGAATGGCATACCCATTTCCCTCAACAGTTCGTAAGCTTCTTCGTTGGTCTTGGCAGTAGTCACGAAAGTGATGTCCATACCGCTGATACGAGGTAATTTATCGATGTTGATCTCCGGATAGATGATCTGTTCAGTGATACCCATGGTATAGTTACCACGGCCATCGAATGATTTCTCACTGATACCCTTGAAGTCACGCACACGTGGCAGAGATACAGAGATAAAACGATCCATGAATTCGAACATGTTCACATTACGCAGCGTAACACGGCAGCCGATAGGCATGTTCTTACGCAGCTTAAAGTTAGAGATGTCCTTTTTAGACATGGTAGGTATTGCCTTCTGACCAGTAACGAGTGTCATCTCGTTTACCGCATCATCGATCATTTTCTTATCAGATACAGAACCTTTAACACCCTGGTTCAGGCATATCTTCACCAGACGTGGGCACTGCATAACTGTTTTGTACCCGAATTTCTTCATCAGTGCGGGCACCACTTCATCCCTGTACTTTTTCTGTAACCTCGGGCTGTATGTTGTTGTCGTTGCCATTATTTGATTACCTCCCCTGATTTTTTAGAAATACGAGAAAAGCCGGTTTCTGTACGGGTGCGTGAAACACGTGACCCTGTCTTAGATTTAGCATCCCACAGCATCACATTAGAGATGTGTATAGGAGCTTCTTCCTTGACGATACCGCCCTGAGGATTTTGCGCATTAGGCTTAAGGTGCTTAGTTACGAGGTTTACACCTTCTACCAGCACACGTTTGTCTGCTGTTATAACTGAAAGCACCTTACGAGGTGTGGTGCGATCCTTATCATCACCCGCGATAACTACTACGTTATCGCCCTTCTTGATATTGAACTTAGATTTAAATCTCTGTTTCACAATTACTATGAATTAAGCGTTGTATTTACACCGTTTTCGTAAACGGAGTGCAAAGGTACAACAATTTTACAATACTTCTGGTGCGAGGGAAACAATTTTCATGTATCCTTTATCGCGCAATTCACGGGCTACCGGGCCGAAGATACGCGTACCGCGAGGATCGTCAGAATTATTGAGCAACACTACCGCGTTGTCATCAAAACTGATATAAGATCCGTCTTTACGACGAAGCTTGTTTTTGGTACGAACGATAACTGCTTTTGACACAGTACCTTTCTTCATACCTCCACCTGGGAGTGCATCCTTTACAGTTACAACGATCTTATCGCCAATACCTGCATAATCTTGACCCGAATTGCCCAACACACGAATACAAAGTACTTCTTTTGCACCGCTGTTGTCGGCTACATTGAGCCGGGATTCTTGTTGTATCATTTTAAAAAGTTACTTAGCTTTTTCAATAATTTCTACCAAGCGCCAGCGTTTTGTTTTGCTGAGCGGGCGAGTTTCCATAATCCTTACAACATCACCAATGCTGGCAGTGTTGGCATCATCATGCGCATGAAAGCTTGATGACTTTTTCAGAAATTTACCGTAAAGGGGATGTTTTACTTTACGTTCAACAGTTACAGTGATGGTTTTCATCATCTTGTTACTGCTCACTATCCCTATACGGGTCTTTCTACTTTTTCTTTCAGTTGTCATAACGGACATCTATATAATTTATTAGAAACCTAATACTCGTTTGCGCTGTTCTGTCTTCAAGCGTGCAATATCGCGACGCATCTGCTTAATAGAAAGCGGATTTTCAATCGGATTAACTGCGTGGCTGAATTTTGTCTTCTTCAGGCGCAGTTCCTCGTCACTGATCCTGTTTACCAGCGCTTCGTTATCCAGCGAGCGGAAATCATCTACATTCGCTTTAGTTGCTTTTGCCATTTTACTTATTATTAGTAGTCGGTAATCAGTTGTTGGTTACAATAACGTTTTACTTCCTGTTTTAACTTTTGTTGTAAGGCGGCCATCAGGCCTCCAATTCTATTTTACTGCTTCCGGTGCAGCGTAGTCGTGACGAACAACGAACTTAGTGCGGATCGGGAGTTTCTGAGCAGCAAGGAGCATAGCTTCTTTTGCCAGTTCCAGAGATACACCTTCCATTTCGAACATGATCATACCTGGCTTAACAACTGCAGCCCAGAATTCCAGACTACCCTTACCTTTACCCATACGCACTTCTGCAGGCTTACGAGTGATTGGCTTATCAGGGAATATGCGGATCCAAACATTACCCTCACGTTTCATGTGGCGGGTCATTGCCTGGCGCGCTGCTTCTATCTGGCGGTTATTAATCCACTTAGGCTCCATGGCTTTCAGACCAAATGAACCAAAGGATATCATAGCACCACGCTGTGCGTTTCCCTTAATTCTGCCTTTATGGGCTTTACGATGTTTCGATTTTTTTGGTTGTAACATTGTTACAAAAATTATATAGTATGTATAATATTAAATTAGTTGTCTTTCCGGTTACCTTGAGGTATTAGCGACGAGCGCCACCACCACCACGGTTACCACCTTGTCCTGCACCACCGCGACGATCTCCGCCGGCACCACCGCTACCGCGACGATCACCACCGCGATCTCCGCCACCACCGCGACGGTCTCCGCGTTCGCCACCACGACCACCTTCAGATGGCTGGAAGCGAGGAACGCCTGTGTTATTACCACGGCTGTCAGAGTTTGCAGAGAAGTTAGGGTTCAATTCGCGTTTGCCGAGCACTTCACCTTTACATATCCAAACCTTCAAACCGATCTTACCGTAAACAGTCATTGCATAAACAGAAGCGTAATCGATATCCATACGGAGTGTATGAAGCGGAGTACGACCTTGTTTGAATTCTTCGCTACGAGCGATTTCAGAACCATTCAAACGACCACCGGCCTTTATCTTGATACCTTCAGCACCCATACGCATTGCTGTAGAGATAGCCATCTTTATAGCACGCTTGTAGCTCACACGGCCTTCGATCTGGCGAGCGATAGTTTCACCAACTATCATTGCATCCAGTTCCGGACGGCGGATCTCCATGATGTTGATCTGAACGTCATCCTTCTTGGTAAGGTTTTTCAGCTCTTCCTTGATACGATCTACCTCAGTACCACCTTTACCGATGATGATACCTGGCTTTGATGTATGTATGGTAACGATAAGCTTACCCAGTGTGCGCTCGATAACGATGCGAGATATACCGCCCTTATTGATACGTGCATTGAGGTAATTACGAATCTTGTGGTCTTCTACCAGTTTCTGGCCGAAGTCCTTTTTTTCGCCATACCACATTGAGTCCCATCCGCGGATGATGCCCAACCTGTTACCTATAGGATTACATTTTTGACCCATTATACTATTATTGAGTTATTATTATCTATTTAAATTACGCTTCAGTTTGGTCAGCTACTACCGGCTGAGCATTACGGCTATCAACTATTAAAGTGATGTGGTTGCTACGCTTGCGCACACGGTAAGCACGACCTTGTGGTGCAGGGCGCATCCTCTTAAGAACACGGCCACCATCAACAAATATGGTCTTAACAAACAGTGAAGCATCAGCGATGTCTACACCTTCGTTTTTAACTCTCCAGTTAGCAACAGCACTCAGCAACAGTTTTTCCAACGGTACTGATGGATCTTTTGTGCTGAATTTCAAAGTGTTCAGCGCATTTTCCACTTCCATACCACGGATCAGATCCGCCAAGAGGCGCATTTTGCGTGGTGAAGTAGGATAATTTCGTAAGCGAGCTACAGCTTCCATTCTTTTTCTTTTTATTAGCCGACCTGCTTTAAGGGCCGGTCAACTGATTTAATCACTTAAGATTGTTAATTAATTACTCTTACTGTTTTGTTCCGCTATGTCCTTTGAAGTTGCGGGTAGGTGAAAACTCACCTAATTTATGGCCAACCATATACTCGGTAACATATACCGGTATGAACTTGTTGCCATTGTGTACCGCGAAGGTCATACCCACGAAATCAGGAGTGATCGTGCTACGGCGACTCCAGGTCTTTACAACACCTTTCTTCGCTTTACCTTCAGTTATCGCAGATACTTTGCGGTTCAGCTTAGCATCTACATAAGGACCTTTACTTATTGAACGAGCCATTTTATTGACTTAATTTTTGTTTATGATTTTTGACTGAAAATGTTCCAATCAAATAACTACTTATAAATTAGAGTTTCTTACCGTTTTTCCTCTGGATGATCAGGCTGTTTGAAGCCTTAGTCCTGCTACGTGTCTTTTCACCCTTTGCATACTTACCAGTACGGCTACGTGGATGACCACCTGATGAACGACCTTCACCACCACCCATCGGGTGATCGACTGGGTTCATCGCCACACCACGGTTACGAGGGCGGATACCTTTCCAACGGTTACGACCTGCTTTACCCATTGACTGGAGTGCGTGGTCGCTGTTAGATACGATACCTACAGTAGCCATACATGTGCTCAGTACTTTACGGAGCTCACCGCTAGGCATTTTCAGTACACAATATTTTTCTTCTTTCGCGCTGAGCTGAGCGTAAGTACCAGCTGAACGAGCAAGAGCGCCACCTTTACCAGGCTGCAATTCGATGTTGTGAATTACAGTACCTAATGGCATATTCTTTAACAATAAAGCATTACCAACTTCAGGGGCAACGTTAGCGCCGCTGATGATAGAAGCACCTACTTCAAGACCTTGCGGAGCGATGATATAACGCTTCTCACCATCTACATAGTTAAGAAGTGCGATAAAAGCTGTACGGTTCGGATCGTATTCGATAGACTTAACAGTAGCTTTGATATCGCTCTTGTTACGCTTGAAATCGATAAGGCGGTACATGATCTTGTTACCACCACCGATGTAGCGCATTGCACGACGACCCTGTACGTTACGACCACCTGTACCATGTTGATGCTCTAATAAGCTCTTTTCAGGAACATTAGTAGTGATCTCCGCGTATGCGTTACCTATTCTCCAACGTGTTCCGGCTGTTACCGGTTTGTATTTACGTAATGCCATTTTATTTTTGATTAGCTGATGGACGATTAGCTGATTAGCCAATTAACCCACCAGGTTAACAGTTTTTATTATTAATTATGCAAACAGATCTATTGAATCACCTTCTGCAAGGGATACAACCGCTTTCTTATAAGAAGGCTTGCGACCAGAGAGGTAACCGGCTTTTGTGTAGCGGGTTTTGTTCTTTGCAGGAACAACTACAGTGTTAACGTCGCTAACCTTTACACCATAGAACTCTTCAACAGCTTTCTTGATCTCCAGCTTATTGGCTGTTTTGCCTACTATAAACGTGTAGCGGCCACTTTTTTCCATTTGGCGATTTACCTTTTCGGTAATTACCGGCCTTACCAACACTTCCGATAGTTTCATCGTTTCTATTTTTATTGACCGGCTTGCGATGTGCCACCCGGCTGATTATCTAATTTACTAATTATGCTTCTTCAACTACTGATACTGCATCCTCATTGAACATCTTAGCTACTGATTCAGTAAAGATGACCATGTTAGCATGAGTGATATCGTAGGTGTTCAGGTCGCTCAGAACAACAGTCTTCGTGTTCTGCAGATTGCGGCTGCTCATGTATACGTTATCATCGTACTCAGGGAGTACCATCATTGTTTTGCGGTTATCGCCACGCAGTGCATCGAGGACTGTAGCATACTCCTTAGTTTTAGGAGCTTCCATCTTCAGGTCTTCAACGATTACGATCTTGTTATCGCGTACCTTGTAAGCGAGTGCGCTCATCTTAGCGAGGTCCTTAACCTTACGGTTCAATTTGAAACCATAGAGGTGAGGAACAGGGCCATTGATAGCACCACCACCCTTATACAATGGGTTACGGATATTACCTTTACGGCTACCACCGGTACCTTTCTGTTTGTGCAGCTTCTTGGAAGAACCATGAACTTCAGCACGTGTCTTTGATTTGTGCGTACCCTGACGCTGAGCAGCGAGGTATTGTTTTACCGCGAGGTAAATACAATGATCGTTTGGCTCAATACCGAAGATATCATCCGGCAACTCAACCGAGCGGCCTGTTTTTGCACCTTTACTATTTAAAACGTCAACTTGCATGACTAAATTAATTCTGAATTAAAACAATAGATCCATTACTACCCGGTACAGAACCGCTTATCAATATATAATTCTGTTCAGGGAATATTTTTACTACACGCAAAGCTTTCACTTTCACGCGATCCTGGCCCATACGACCAGCCATGCGCATTCCTTTGAATACACGGCTAGGATAAGATGAACCACCGATAGAGCCTGGTGCACGTGAACGGTCATGCTGGCCATGGGTAGCTTCACCCACACCGCTAAAACCGTGACGTTTTACCACGCCCTGGAAACCTTTACCTTTCGAAGTGCCGATAACGCTTACCTTTTCACCTTCGGTAAATATTTCGCAAGTCAGGCTTTCACCTATCTGCTTATCTATAGAACAATTGCGGAGTTCTTTTACAACACGCTTTGGCGTTGTGTTTGCTTTGGCAAAGTGATTGATGAGTGCCTTAGGAGTATTTTTTTCCTTGGCCTCGCCGAAAGCAATTTGAAGAGAGTCATAACCGTCGGTATCTACGGTTTTCTTTTGAGTAACCACACATGGTCCAGCTTCGATAATGGTACAAGCAGTCTGCTTTCCATTAGGCTCAAAAACGCTGGTCATACCGATTTTTTTACCAATAATACCTTTCATTATATTATTATATTGTAGTTGAGCGCCCGGGTCCTTTGTTTGTGTGGGCCGGGATCAACTGTTTTTTCAATTTATTAAAGAACTAGCAATGGTGACTTTCAACTCCATGAGGAGGAAGTTTCATCATGCTTTAATTTCAACCTCTACGCCACTTGGCAGATCGAGCTTAGAAAGCGCGTCAACTGTGCGAGAAGAGGAAGTATAGATATCCAACAAACGCTTGTGCGTGCAAAGCTGGAACTGCTCACGTGATTTTTTGTTTACGTGCGGTGAGCGCAATACTGTAAAGATCTTCTTCTCTGTAGGCAAAGGAATAGGGCCTGTAACCACTGCTCCTGTATTGCGCACAGTCTTAACGATTTTATCAGCTGATTTATCAACCAGGTTATGATCGTAAGATTTAAGCTTGATTCTGATACGTTGTGACATACTTTATAAATATCTTCTTTCCCTAAAAATTTGGGACTGCAAAGGTAATGAAGTGTTTTGATTCAACAAACTTTTTTTAGAGAAAGTTTATTTATTTTGGTTTTTTCTTCAAAACTGTTGCCAGTCAATGCTTCCCGATATTATGCGGGGCTGCAAATTTAGGGGATTTGGAGGAAATATCAGCAGAAGAATAAATATTTATTACCTTTTAGGATACAAGAAATGTATCTGAAGAGCTGAAAATGCTGGGACAAGAGATAAAACGGACCTGAAACAATGCTGAATGTTAACGGAGGTTGCGGTGTACCTACCCTCAAAAAACACGGTAGCAGCACGGCATATCGTTGATATAAACTATTGATTACCAATATTTCATGAAATACGTTCATCGCTATGCCGGATGAGTGCATTTCGTGAAAAGGTGAAAACAAATCTTTTATGAAAAATTCTGCGGATCATATTTCCCACTCTACCACGCTATTAGCCCACTCCGCACGGTATGGCGTCTGAATTTTGATATAGTTGTCGGTAAAACCTTCCATAAGCGTATCTTTTTGTGCCCTCTCGAACAGTACTTTACGTTTTGCACCACGATTTTCTGCAGTGAAGTATTGCATTTTTTGATAAGAAAGGTTGCGCAGGGACTTATTGCGCTCATTGCGTATATGCACAGGCACTGCGGGCTTCATATCAGCCGCAGGGGTGTTATCGCGCTCAGAATAGGTGAATACGTGCAGGTAGGATACGTCGATACTATGCAGGAAGTCAAAAGTTTCTTTGAAATGTTCTTCGGTTTCGCCCGGGAAGCCAACGATCACATCGGCGCCAATGCAGCAATGTGGCATCAGCTCTTTTATTCGGGCTACCCTATCGGCATATATGTCGCGACGATAGCGGCGACGCATAAGGCCTAATATGGTATCGCTGCCACTCTGCAGGGGGATATGAAAATGAGGCATGAATTTCCGCGACGATGCCACAAATTCTATCACTTCATTAGTGAGCAAATTTGGTTCAATACTGGAAATACGGATGCGATCTATGCCCTCAACAGCATCCATAGCCTGCATAAGGTCAAAAAAGGATGTTTCCTTTGTTTTACCACCGTCGCCCCCTTTTCCGAAATCGCCGAGGTTGATGCCTGTAAGTACGATCTCTTTGATACCCGCAGCCGCCAGCTCGTTCATGTTAGCCAATACCCCTTCAATGCTATCACTGCGGCTATGTCCGCGAGCAAGGGGGATAGTGCAGAAACTGCACGTATAGTCGCATCCGTCCTGCACTTTTAAAAATGCCCGGGTACGGTCGGTCTGAGAAAATGAACTATTGAATCCGGCAACATCCTCAATATCACAAGAGCATATTTTGGCACCACCATTGTTGGCAGCAGTGTCTTTGGTAAGCTCCTTAAGATGCTGTGGGAGGTTAAATTTTTCTGCTGCGCCCAGCACCAGGTCAACTCCTTCTATCTGTGCTATTTCCAGCGGTTTCAATTGCGCGTAGCACCCTGTAATGACCACAAACGACTCAGGAGCCCTGCGCTGTATGCGGCGCACCAGCATGCGGCACTCTTTATCGGCATTATCGGTTACCGAGCAGGTATTGATCACATAAACATCGGCAATACCCTCAAAATCAGCCTTCACAAAGCCTTCGGCTTCCATGCCGCGGCTCAGTGTGGATGTTTCAGAGAAATTGAGCTTGCAGCCCAATGTGTGAAAAGCTACTGTTTTGGTCATACTACGTTAAAAGGAGGGCAAAATTACTGATAAAACGGTTGGCGGCACAACTTTTACTGACATAGACAAGTAAAACCTTACAACTATGAAAAACACGATCATCATAACGGCCACAGCGATATTAATATCAGCTGCAGGCTGTAAGAAAGCAACCGATCTGGCCAATATAAGCGTTAACATACCGTATAACCAGCAAGTACAGGTTCCCCAATACAATAGTAACGGCGACATCATCACCATGCTGCCAGGGGGTGTCACTATTCCTATTCCCGCCATACCGGTTGCCACCAATTCGGCATCTTATCTGGCGCAATACCACATAAGCAGCAGTAATATTGTGAATGTATCAATGAAAAGCCTGGGATTACAAATTCCGGCACCCCAAGGCCAGAATTTTGATTTTCTGGATTCTGTGCAGCTCTATATTTCTGCGCCGTCGCAACCAGAGGTATTGGTAGCGTATGACTATAATATACCTAAAGGTCAAAATACCATTACTATTGTTACCACTAATCAAAACCTCAAAAATTACTTCCTTCAGGATACCATGTACTTCAGAATGCAGATACACGTAAATGCATTACCACCGTCCGGAACAACACTGAATATAGCCTCTGTCTTTAACCTTACAGCTAATCCGCTGAAATAACCTGAAATCTAAATTCAGCGTTAAACTAATGCTCTAACGAGCTATCTATCATTATGTTCTAGTGTAACCTCAACCACATTTTTGGTACTGTGCGTTCTAATCGTGAAATTTGGGGTAATCATTGCATGCAGCGACAAAAAAAACATAATGAAAAATATATTATTATTCGTTCTATTACTTGTGTTTACAGGCTGTGCAGATGATACTATAGAAGACCATGTATCAAAATCGACAGCACCTGATGCGCCGAAAAAGAAGGAAGTAAACTCTACCAATGCAGGTAATTTAGTGAACGGCCTGCCTTATAACCCTGACTCCACACACAGAGAAGCCATCATTAAGTTTAACGAAATAAAGATCATCGAGATAGGTAATCTTATGTTGGAGAATATTCTGAAAAAGAATAAGAAATTGGAATTTCAGAATGATATCCAGGAAGCGTACGGTTATTTTTTTACTCAGGATGTCTGGGACTCTCTCGCAGCTTTAGGCTTTCCTAAAAATGAAGTAAGTATGGGAGAAGAGGCCGCGCCTATTATGCTGGAAGGGAAACCGCCTTATATAGATAAAGGCATATGGGAAGAACAGAAATTCAACAATAATGACATGCGCAGCAAGCACCCTATATTATTTAAGCGAGCTGTAGATCGCTTTATGTCGTCTGAACATCCGAAGATAAATGACGTGACTATGGAAAATCAGGGAGGTAGTTTTGTAGACTATAGCTTGAAAGTAAGTTACAACATCAGTAACGATCAATATATATACTATACAGTATCCAATACAAATCAAAGGATCGTAGTAACTGTTGACAAATTTGGCATGAAGTAACCATCAATTCCCCGAAAGACCACCTTGGGTTAGTTTTCCTATTTCCTTTCCAATATCCCTAAGCGATTGAAAATTAAGCGGAAACTCAAAAATAACATGCACGATACTAAGGAAATACAGGAATGCCACGCCTGTTAAGTAATTAGTGAAATACAAGCCTACAGACAAAACCCAAACCAAAAGTACTGTGATCAAAGACCTCAGCGGCACCTGGTGCCACTTGATGATCGATGTTTTGCTGAACCAGTTAAGGTAATGATAAGTATATGCAAAGGCGATGAAACGCATAATGAGCACACCTGCCGACGAAAAATAAACATCGTCATGAGCAACGTGCCGGTGCAAAAATGTGGCAAATATCTGCTGGTTCACCTTCAAAAAACTGCCGGCATCATAAGCAGCTACTGCTGTAGTGCCGGCATGCGCACCAGGATGGATATTGACAAAAAGGAGGCATACCGCGCAGGCAATAAATACAACAAGAGACAATAGCCCGGAAAGGGATCTACTCTTAAGTGCACCGACAAAAATAAATGCCCCCGTAAAGACAAATACGTGAATAATGGTAGGAACAAACAACGCAAACAGCACTACCACAAACTGCTGCGACCTGAAAATAAAGCCGATAACAATGATGACGGCAATAGCAATAGCACGCTGAACGGCACTGCGCACAAACACCAATACTGCTGCAGCAGCAAAGGCTACAAACATCATCACTCTGCCTACCTGAAAAGTGGCGGCATATGAAGGGCTCGACTCCGCCGTGCCGGCATGCGTGAGTTGTAAATATTGCCTGACAACGGTGGGTAACAGGATAAGAAGACAGAGTGAACCCAGTATCCAGAAATCGTACTTACCGGGCGAGAAATACCGGCGCCTGTGTAACCAGGATAACTCAGTAAGGTAATGCAGCGGCCCCAAAATAACATATGAAAACAGGAATAGCTCGAACGGCAAAAAAACAGCAATGATCGCTGACAGTGCCATAAGACCTATATTCAGATAGTTGATCTGGTCAGTATTCATGCCATTTTTATGTTTAATTACCTATCAGGCAGTAGCTGCAAAAGCTTCCCCTTTGGGGCGGTAAAATATAAGCAGAGACATACCTGTAACAAACAGTATCACTGAAATGATCTCCGCCTGACTGGGATGTATAAAGCCCCAGTCGTATTTATAGTTTACCCGCACCAGCTCTACAAGGAACCGCTCTACCCCGGCGAAGACAAGATAAAGCCCGAACATGTGTAAGGGGTATCTTAAGCGTTTTCGCAGAGACCACATCACGCAGAATAACAGAATACCCGATATGGCCTCATAAATAGGTGTGGGAAAAACAGCTACAGGCAATGCTGTATCATATTCCTGCCCTGAAAATGCTGCGATAGGTATACCCTCCCGACCAATATTGTGCGGATAGTTCATGGCTGCCATCCACCGCGGCATGTAAGATGGTGCTGTAAAGCTAACTGCATCGGTCTTGCCCACCATATCGGAAATGAAATGTGCATCGGCGGGGGTTGATGCCCTCAGGTTACCATCGGCCTGCACCACATAGGCCGAATTATAAATACCCCAGTCGCCATCGCCGGAGAACTGGCAACCCAGACGGCCTATGCCATAAGCCAGCATAATAGCGGGAGCTGCGGCATCGCACATATGCTTGAACGTGATCTTGTACTTACGCGTATAATAATACAGAACTATGGTTGCCACTATGAAGCCTCCGTAGAAGGTAAGGCCGCTGCGGGAGAATAAACTACCAATAGGATCTCTCACAAAATCGCTCCAGGTCTCAAAAGCATTGAATATTTTAGCACCGATAATACCTCCGATGGCAGCCGCGAAAACTATCTCTGTCATCATCTGGTGCGGATACGCCAAGACGTCTTTTTCTTCAGTAACAGGAGCGGAGCCATCTGTTGGCTTTGTTTTTACCTTGATCTTCTTTATAAAAGGCTTGAGCAAGCCCATTTTCTCCTTTCGCTTCAACTCATCGGTAGTGACCTTAGCTGCTGCTATGAATGCCAATGCCACAAAAAAGCCAAATGTTTTGAATAAGCCCAACCACGCCGGCATGGCATGGCCGGTAATGCCTTGAAGTAAATACTGAAAATCAGGATACATGCTGTAAAAGTAAGCGGATAAATCGATAGAGGAAAACGGCCAGGGATATTATTAACTATTAAAATACAATACATATACTGGCATAAATTTACTGTGCAGGTAATAAACGTATTTTTACATGATGAAAACAGCAATTGTCATAGGGGCAACAGGATTGGTGGGTAATGAGCTTACCAAAATATTGTTAAAAGACTCCCGCTTTGAGCTGGTAAAAATATTTGTACGCAAAAGCACGCTGATAAAAAGTGAGAAACTGGAAGAGCATATAGTGAACTTTGACAAGCCGGAACAATGGAAAAAGGAGGTGACCGGCGATGTATTGTACTCTGCCATGGGCACCACGATAAAAGCAGCCCGCAGCAAAGATGCTCAATATAAAGTAGACTATACTTATCAATACCAGATGGCGAAAATAGCCGCAGCCAATGGTGTACCTAAATATGTCCTTATCTCTGCAGCAGGTTCTAACCCAGGTTCCAAAATTTTTTACTCCCGCATGAAAGGTGAACTAGAGCGCGATATCAAAAAACTCCCTTTTGAATCCATATACATCATAAGGCCGGGAATGCTATCTGACAACCGCAAACAAGAGCGCACCGGAGAAAAAATAGGCATAGGCGTCATGAAAGTAGTATCGCTTATTCCCGGCCTGGGGCAACTAAAACCCATAGCAGGGTCAGAGGTGGCGCGTGCCATGATCAATGCTACCTTCAAACAAGAGCTCGGAATCTTCAGCTATACCATGGGCGATGTGTTCAAACTGGCTAAACCCGTGTTGTAATCCTACGCGTTCCGCTTAGCCCTATATTTAATGAGATAGTCCTCAAACTGCGCTAACGTGTAACTACTGAGGTTGTGTGCTGCGGTGAGTCCACCCTTCTGTGCGATCATAACACCATAGTAGTTGCTACTATACCCATCTATACTGTGGGCATCAGGATCAATGGACAGCAGTACCCGCTTCTCAATGGCGTACTCTACCCAACGCCAATCAATATCCAACCGGCGAGGATGGGCGTTGATCTCTATGACTACATTATGAGCAGCACAGGCATCTATAACAGCCTTGTGATCAAGCGGATAACCCTCACGCGACAAAAGCAGGCGCCCGGTAGGGTGACCCAAAATAGCAGTGAACGGATTAGCGACCGCAGCCATTACACGACTCATGGCCTTCTCCTGGCTCATCTTCAGGTTGCTATGCACTGAAGCGATAACAAGGTCGAACGTATTAAGTACTGACGAGCCATAATCAAGGCTACCGTCGCCAAGTATATCGGCCTCTATACTCTTAAATATTTTGAAGGGGGCTAGCTTTACATTGAGTGCATCTATTTCACCGTGCTGGGCAGCAATGCGCTCAGGCGAGAGACCGTTGGCATAAAAGGCGGCCTGCGAGTGATCGCTCATAACCAGGTATTCCAGTCCTTTGTCCATGGCGGCTTTGGCCATTTCTTCAATGGTGTTCATACCATCGCTCCAGGTAGAGTGTGAGTGGATGATACCTTTAATATCGCCCGGCTGTATAAGCACCGGTATCTTACGAGCTGCGGCTCTATCTATTACGGCTGCCGACTCGCGCATAGCCGGCGGAATGAATTGCAATCCGTTAGCAGTAAATATCTCCTCTTCTGTTGCCGGGCTTTCAGGTATCGAATACTTTGCGGTAAACGCTGCAAGAAAGTCTTCACTGCCTGTTGCTTTAAAAAGCCCTGCGAAGAAACTCTTACTATCGGTAAAATGCATGTTTATCTTAGGCTGCCCTGGTGCGGCGATCAACACTATATCTGTGAGAAGCTCTTCTATCACAATACCTTCGGTGATGCTGAACTTTTCAATCACTGTTTTTTTATCAGCATCGGTAACCATGTCTACTACCTCTATGGTTTCTAACTGCCTTCTCACATCACCTGCCAGCTCAAACATTGCTCCGGGAAATACCATCTTTAATCTTCCGATAAGCGCAGTTGCAATATCCATGGCTTCAGACCACAGATAGAAACCCTCGTTTTGGCGGGCATAAGCGATACTCTTTAAAATACTTTCCTGCGTTTTGGCACCAAATCCTTTGAGCGCCACCAACCTGTTTTCATTACAGGCATACTCCAACTCCCCTACCGACTCTATCCCCAGTTCCTTCCATATCACGGCTATCTTCTTCGGGCCCAGGCCCTTTATCTGCAATATATCGAGTATACCAGGGGGGGTACGCGAAAGTATATCCTCCAGTGCAGCCATCTTACCCGTTTCTATCAGGTCAAGTATTTTGCGGCCTGTAGAATCACCTATGCCCTTCATGCTGAATAACTCAGCCTCACTCATGGTGGTAATTTCAGCCGGCAGGCGCTCTATATTGTAGGCGTTGATGCTATAGGTCTTGGCCTTAAAGCTGTTCTCACCATGTATATCCATGAGTTTGGACAACAAAGAAAAATGGTCGGCTATCTGCTCGTTGGTCATGTTGTTAAGGTAGTATTGAGTCTAAAGTAGAAAGACAAAAGTAAAAAGACAAAAGGAATATCGTATTAGAGATAGCCTTCAGCTACTAAGAAATCTATACTTTCACAAATTATCCAAGAAAGGTGTGAATTATCTATTTTCATTAAATTACCACCCAAATTTTCGAGACTTTTGCTGTCATCTTCCTTAATAACAAATCGAGCATCGACACCATTAATGGAATATAAATAGCCGCTATGTCCGTTACCTCTTCCACGATGAAGTAGAATAGTATTTAAATAAACAAAAGCATCTACATAAGTACGAAGATTTCCGGCTGACAACGTCATTAAATTGATTTTCTTTAATGATGTCTTAAGGCTCTCTGGGCTTCCTTTAATATTGGATAGTATCTTTAGAAAAAATGGAAATGGGAATTCTTGTATTAGAATTGGGTGACCATTTCTAAAGCGTAGACTATCGTTGTACCGGATTGGCTGTCTAAATAACTTACCCAAATTTCTTAAATCAATTTCCTTGTACCGGATTGGCTGTCTAAATAACTTACCCAAATTTCTTAAATCAATTTCCTTACAATCAAATAATAATACTAGCATTGTATAAAACTACTATTTTGTAAAAAAAATACTCTATAATATTCGATATTATCCCTAGTCATTAAATCGCCATTATACCATTCCCAAAGCGCATTATTTATCATCCCTTGAGCAAAAGACTGTATTGCATTTCTTATGCTGTAACAAAATATTTCGTAGGAGTAGAACTTATCGATATATCCATTAAAATCAGTATTCGCACCATATTTTGCGGCAAAAATATTTCTGATATTTTCAATATCGCAAACAAGAATTACTTTATCAAATCCGAATTTATTTTTCGAATGCATTTTGTTCCGCCGATCAAAATGAGCTGCAAAAACATTCAATATCCTAAAGATATGCTCTGGGTCAATACGATCTAAGTCATCAATCAATAGGACGTTTTCTTCGTCCTCGTTGCTTTGAGCCAATATTTTTTCAATTGTTTTAGAAACGACATTTTCTTCAAAAATACTCCCTTCTTGATTTTCCAGTTTATCGAAAAAATCGATTAAACCGTTTGTTTCATTTTTCTCTTCTTCAGCTTCCTTATGAAAATTTTCATATTCGCTTATAAGGTCCTTTAGCTCTTCACTCCTATCAAGAAGCTCAACTAAATCCTTCCCAACTTGCGGAATCATATGAAGCATTGCAGCTAAAATCTTATAACCATTTTTATGCAGGTATTTTGGCAAAGTCTTTAGTTGATCAATATATACTTCCTCTACTTTATATTGTTTCTCAAGCATTTCAAGTATTATATCATACTTGATGTACTTAAAAATATCTTCGTTGGATGCTATTGAGTAATTAACAGGGAAAAGCCTAATGACATTGTATTTTTTCCTTTGGAAATTTTGCTTTTGATTTTCATCTTTAAAAAATTCAGAGAGAAAAGTTGTTTTGCCATGACCGAACTTTCCGGAGAAAATTATTCTTTCGTTGCCGGGAATGGACAAATGGATCTTAAACTGTTTCTCAGCTTCTGCAAATAGGTCCAACTCCAGATTTTCATTTTTAATCATAAGGGTAGTTTTAATTGAAATATAGCATTACATTTTCACCCACTTCCTAACCGCGGTACTGCCACCTGTGGTTACCTCTACGGTGTACACGCCTGCGGGCAGGACAGCAATATTGAATGTGAGGATATTATTTCCCTGTCGCAATTCCTTCTTTGCTGAAATTACGTGTGCACCTGTGATGCTCATAATATTGCAGGTGGCGGCAGCAGGGGCGGTTGCAGTCAAGGAAATATTAAGCACGTCGCTAGAGGGGTTTGGATAGACCTCGATGTGCACGGGCTCTGCGATCCGCGTGATGGACTCGGGTGTGTAAGTTACCGTAGCCGTGTCTGTGCTACCTATACCCAGGTTATTGTAAACTCCTGATGGTGTAGACTGTACTTTAACCGGGCGCACCATATAATATTGCAGGCCGTCGGTACCGACAGTATCGTGATAGGTAGTTGCAGACAACAAACCTGATACACGCAGATAACTGCCAAACTCGGTCGCAGATTTATAGACATAGTACCCATGCACGGCAGTATCAGCAGATGCTATCCAGTTGAGGATTGCTCCATGAAGCGGCACAGAAGCAACAGTGAGATTGGTTGCCGGTTGCACATATTCTGTACGTAATGTAAGATCACCCATCAGGGCTACATGCACCCATTGCTGTATGCCATATATATTGCCCGGAGCATAGAGGTTGCCATCATTGTTTTGGGAGCACCACGCGGAAAAACCAATATTCTCGCCGAGCGCCATGTGATGGAAAAACCAGTAAGGACGACCCGACCAACAGCAGGTAAGGCCAGGATTGCTGGAGCATAGCGGCGCGCGCAGAAAATTATCGGCCACATTCCAATCGCCAAAGTAGCTGCCGAACAGCATCGTAAAAATGCCATTGACCTGATGGGTAGCGAAGTCACCGGTTGCACCTATCCCACCGGCACCGCTGAACCAACCGCCGCCACAGCCATAGGACCATTGGTAAGAAGCAGTGTCCAGGTTAGGGATCATAGCTGATGTCGCAGCCACGCTATCTCTGGATAATAGAGGTGCAAAACTGCGCCACGCCGATGACGCGAAAGCCTCGTAATACGTAATGCCTGCATCCGGTACACTGAATACACCAAAATTGTCGCTGATGATACCCCTGTGCCGCACCACGAGTGAATCCATTTTGTACATGTGGTCTTTGTTCAGATAGCTGCGCATCAGTTGCACTTCTGATGCTGCGAAACCGGGCATATCATAAAAGTCAACGCGGGCTACCTGCAGCTGAGTTAAGTTGGGAATAGTCGTCTGGTCCCATTTACCATCTCCCGGAATGTTGATATTGGCCGCATACCCTGCGGAAACATCATTGACACTATCATCAGTCCATGTTCCTGTCATGTCGGCATAGTAGATATCTGCAGGCCAAGCGCCCAGGTGATCGGGGTGCCCGTCAGGGTTCAGGTCGCCACTATAAGGCACAGCCACGTGACCTATTATCATAACAGCCTTTACATTTGGTATGGTGGCGTAGTCATTTTTTATCAGCGCTTTCACGGCGGTGTCAGGCAGGGTGCGCGCCACATCATGACGTACCAGTTGCCAGCCATCACCACTTACATCCTTCATCAGCCGGTGTATACCTGCGGCGCAAGAGTCTGTGAACGCGCTATCTACCACTAGTATTAGTGCACCTCGGGTATGAATAGCAGGCGACTGCACCGCAGCATATATATAGCCCGCAGCCTCCCAGTTCAGCGACCTGGAGTGATGCCCACCCAATACCTGGTACTCGTAAGCAGAATCAGCTATCACGGAGTTATCAGTGTAGGTGCTATCCACGGTAGTGAGCATAGCAATAGGGCTGCCCCATATTAGTGAAGTCTTGCTCTTGCGATAAATATTATACGTGGTAGTGTCTGCAAGGGGGTGCCAGTGTAGTGTAATGCTTGCGGGGCTCGCCTGCACGGTAGCAGACAGTTCTACGGCAAAATCCTCACATGTTTGTGCGCGTGATACATTAACCAGTAATAGTGTGAAACAAAGAGCATACAGATATTTCATTGGCCATGCTTTGAACACGTAAGTTACCAATAAAATACTTACTCAGAAATAGCCGGGAGGGCGACTAATGAGCCGAAGTACTCTTAATAACATCGAGTGGCTTCTTTGCCTCAAACAGCGCATTGTGCCGCCCCCTTGGCAGGGTGATTCCAGCGGTAAGTATCAGCTCATAAGTGCCGAATGCCTGACGGGCAGTACCACCATCCGCAATACGCAGACCGCTATAGCGTGCATAGTCTACCTTCTGAGAGAACTCTATAAAACCATAACGCATAATTGTAGCCCTTACTGCGGTCTCCAGCCCGGTGTTCCAGCCGCCCACCTGAAAATGCTGATCATTAGGTACGCCGAAAAACTCGTTCTGAACATGTGGTATTACCGGGCCTATACCTGCCTTGCCCAAAAAATCGAGCCTGAATTTATTGTCCATCGTGCTGTACAGCGGCAGGCGCTTTACAAAATTGAACAGGAGGAAATTAGCACCATTGTTCAGGAAGTAATAAAAACCCTTCGCCTCCGAGAAATAGATCGTCGTGTCCTTTTGTGCGCCAAACAGTTTGCCCTTGAGGTGTATGTTCTGATTATCAGTAATGATAAACTTGGTGTGGTCGAAATTGATCTCGAAACCCATATCCTGCTTATCATTGAAGTAATAGCCTATACGGTAGTTGTACTGAGGTATGGTAGCCTGCTGCACAAAAATGCTTTTATCCCAGCCTTTTTTGTCGTGCCCGTTAACCGACAGGAAAGTATAATCGTTACCTACTGAAGTTTGCTTTATATGCACATCCGATTTGGTATACCATTCGTGGTTATAACCCCAACTGATGTAAAAAGATCCCTTTTTATTTTTCTTCTCTTTTTTTTCTGTGGTCTGAGCTGAAGATGAGCCGGTAATACTGATTGCGCAGCACACCATAGCTGCAAAAACGAAAACTTTACTGAATTTCATTGCCTGCGGATAAATTGGGCGCAAAAATACCGATTTATTCGATCAAACCCTTGAGCAAACTGCTCCATTGTTCATCAGTGATGCCCAACCATACGTAGTTCGCCCCATTTGTTCCCTCAATTTCCTTGTCGATCAGTTCATCCCTTCCGTGGTAAGAAGCCGAAAGCGTTTTCCCACGGCGCTCAATAACCAGGGTACCCGTTGTGTCGTTGGCCACCCGCTTATTCATGCCATCGTCCGGGTCTATCGCAGTTCTTATCTTCAGCGCAAAGGTTTCGCGGCTATCATCGGGGTAATCGTCATATTCTATTGCTTCTATCACCACCCAGTCGTAGGCATTCATTTCTCTGGTGCCGGGGCCAGGCAGGTCTATGCGTATATGATCTCCCCTGTGAGCTGACCTGTTCATGATGCGCCCATGCTTGTCTGTAAGAGTGAGGTCAGGAGAGATGGCCCGCATGAACCGCTTCCAGTTATTGACGTCCAGCATACGTTCTTTGGCATCTACAAACCAGTCTTCAGCATCCTCTATAGCATCAGTAATAACATGATACTCCAGATTTTTTCCGGGGCCTTCTTGCTGCTGAGGAACCAGATAATGATGCATAGGCTTGTTAGTTAAGTTGTTATCCGCGACATGTATATGCCACGAACAGTAACATAAATTTACTCATTAACCACAAATTGCATAGCCTGAATATATTTTTTTATAGCCAATAACTGTTTTGCTCCCACTGATGGGAAAATGATACTTTTGCAACCTAAAATATAACTCTATGAGCATAGCAGACCGATTATTTGCGATGAATAAGGAAAAAGCTGAGAAAAACCTCAAAGAAGGCCAGGACTTCCTAGCCACCAATAAAACTAAAGCAGGTGTGACTGAATTACCCAGCGGCTTGCAATATGAGATCATCAAAGAAGGCAATGGACCAAGGCCAACCGCCAACGATAAGGTAACTTGTCACTACCATGGTACATTGATCAATGGCACCGTGTTTGACAGTTCTGTACAGCGCGGCAAGCCGGCACAATTCCCGCTTAACGCGGTAATAAAGGGCTGGACAGAAGGCGTACAGTTGATGCCGGAGGGCAGCAAATGGCGCTTTTTCATCCCTTCGCACCTGGGTTATGGCGACAGGCAAGTAGGCACTTTCATAGGCCCTAACAGCACGCTGGTATTTGAAGTGGAGTTGCTGGGTATCAACTAAACCCATGGCCTTCTACGACAACAATAAAGAAGAGCGCGCTGCCATTGTTGCACGCATAGATAATGAACTGGCGAAAGAGATACAGAAGGGCAAGACCGTGTATCTCTTTCGTTATTTTGCAGATGAGGATACCTATATACGCAAAACGGCGTATCAGGCCATAGGCAAGATATATTGCGCAGACACCAAACTGCTGCCAAAGATACTTGCGGTACTCAAACTACTGCTTAATGAACAGAATGCCCACATCAGGCAGACCGTAGTGAACGCTGCAGGAGAAATAGGCAAGTATGATTTTGCGGCGGTTCAGTCGTTTTTTGATACCGCACTTTTCGACGAGCACCACGCCGTGCGCAATGCAGTGATAGGCTCTATGAAAAAAATGGGCGAGAAAAACCCTGAGCCGGTGCTGGAATGGTCAAGAAAATACCTGCACCATACAGATAAAGAGATTCGCAGGGAAATATGTCATGGTATAGAACTAAGGGGCCGTACCCACCCGCAGGACGTGCTGCCACTGCTGAAGGAACTGCAATTTGACAAGACCCGCCGTGTGCGCAGCACGCTGGTGCACGTGATAGGACAGATAGCCTATAAAAAAGGCTGCCTGGAAACGGTAATGCATGACATACTGCAATGGGAGAACAGAGAACTTGTAGATGAGGCCATAGAGGAGATCATAGATGTCCACTATCGCTACAGGAATTTTTCCATTTACACTCAGGAAGAAGCACGAACGAAGATCGCAGCGATCAAAAATTGCTACTAATGTGCCACAGCCGTTGTGCTCGCCGTACCTGTGCCTACCGGCGCTGTGCGCTGCACCCTACCTACACCCGCCAGATACTTTTTCCAGTATTCGTCGTTCAGGTTACTGATCATCACACCCTGAGATGAAGAAGCATGGACGAAATAGTCGTTCATCAGGTAAACGCCTACATGTGTAATATGCCGGCTATGTATCTTAAAAAACACCAGGTCACCTTCCTGTGCGCCCTCAGACCTCTTAAGGTGCTGGCAGGCCTTATATTGCTCACCCGAAGTGCGAACCAGATCGGCACCAAATACAGTGCTGTATAATTTTTGAACGAAACCCGAGCAGTCGATACCGTCTTTATCGCAGCCACCACGGTGGTATTCCGTGCCTAGCCACTCTTCTATAAACCGATATAGGGAATAATTGGGCAATTCTACACTGGCCACACCTAGCAGGGCAGCATATTTATCCATAAGGATAGCAGAGTGCTCAGGATCGGTGGTTACCGGGATGGTTTTATCAAGGCTTACGTCATGCGGTTGCACTGGCGCATCTCCTTTCTCTTTAGCAGTTTTACGCGCTTCGGCAGGTGGCGTGGGAGCCACGTAGCGACTTACTGCATTGGCGGTGCTGCTGGTCTTGTTATGGCTATCCATAACAATATCATCAATAAAATGAGGTTGACGGGAATGATGCACGGCAGTCTTGTGCTGAGCCTCGCAGCCCATCACGAGTAATATCGTAACTAAAGCAAACAGTTGTAAAAAAAACTTCATTAAACCCGGGATTGGATTGCGAAAGTAGGGAAATGAGATTACAGATGCAACAAAAGGAGGCTGGTGCAGGCTGAAATGTTGCTAAATGAGACTAGATTTGTGATACCGTCAGCTATAAGCCGCTAAGAAAATATACCCTATGAGGCAGATATTAATACTCTTATCATTTCTAAGTTTCTGCTATATATCACATGGACAGGTAAGCAACATCCGTTTTGAGTACACTGGTTTGTCTAACCACGCACGGCCGGCATTGATCATAGAAAAACTACATATACCATCAAGTGACGATTTCCCTATGGCAGCTAATGAGTGGGGCCGGAAGAACAGCAAAACAAAACTACCCGAACATTGTATTCAGGTCTCAACCAAAGCTTATAACCTGATAAAGCGGTACACCCATAAAAAGAACAAGAAAACCACCACTGATGAAAATGCCTCACTCACAATAGTTGGAACGACAGACGGCACAGATAAAAAACTAAATATGCTTGATCGCGAGGCCGCAGGCACTTACATTACTCAACTTGAGCAGCTACTCACGAAAAAGAAACTGGATAAGGACGAACTACAACGCATTGTGGATGCGTTAGAGGAAATGAGGTGATTGTCCACGGGCATGGTTTTTACACCAACCCTACTATGAACAAAGCAAGATATACTTTTATGGTCATGGGACTGATAGCTGCGGTCCTCTATGTGGTATTAAGAATCATCAATTCTCCCGGCAGCGAATTTGTGCTGATGTTTGTTGCTGCGTTTTTTCTGGTTGCCTTCAGCATCCGCCTTCTGGGCTATTTGCTTAAGAGAGACAAGATACGCGGCACCAAGTATTGATCTTACTTCTTCTTTATTTTCTTCTTCTTGTCTCGAATGCATAGCTGAAAGGTTATGCAGTGCCGGTTTGTCTTCAAAAAGTAGGTAAATTTGTAAAAACGAGTATAATGGCACAAGCATTGGACAATGAGATATTAAAGTATCTGCCACTATTGGGCAACGAGGAAAAAAAATCGCTATTAAGCGTTATCAAATCATTTTTAAGCCTAAAAAATGATAGTGAATCTCTTAGTATTGAACAATATAACGCTGAGATCAGGGAGTCTGAAGCAGAATATGAAAAAGGAAATTACATAACTCACGATGCAATGAAAAAGAAAGTGGAACAATGGCAAAAGAACGCTGCCAAGTAGTTTGGTCGAAACCTGCTGAGCTGAATTTAGATCAGATATATGAATACATCAGCACCGACTCTCCACAGAATGCATCAAGGATAATCAGCGAAATAGTCGATCAAGCCGACAGCATATCTGCTCACCCTGAAAAGTATCCACCAGATAGACTCTTTACCGATAACGATGGTTCTTATCGCTTTTTTATTAAGCATAATTATCGCATTGTATATCGCTTTACACCGGGACTGGTCAAAATCTTATGGATCAGGCATATAAGGATGCAACCTAAAAGATCTTAGATACTTTGCCTTACTTCTTCTTTATTTTCTTCATCATTTCGTCCTGCAGGTATAGCTGATAGGCATATGCAGCAGATGTTTCCAGCTCGCGGGTTACCATCTCTATGTCTTTATCGCGACCTTCCGGCTCATAGTTGCGAGCCAGGTTATTGTTAAAGAATACCCCCACCCCCTGCCACATCATAGCAGAGAAGCCGCCTTTCAGTTCCTTGATCACGTCATAGCAGTTATCCCCTGTCTGGCGGTTAATGAGCAGAATGAGCACATGCCCCTGATCGATAGACAGGTTTTTCAGCGGTTCCTTAAATGCCTTGTCCAGCTGCTTATCCATACTTTTCAGGTACCTCTTGCGCTCCCGTCGGTTGTCTATTTTGGCCAGGTCTGCATGCACTTTTTTAAATACGGCCGCCGCAGTAAGCGCATATGAGTAGGTGGCGTATACGTTCGTCCTCAGTCTATTGATACGATTGCGCTCTTCCGGGTCCACCATCTTTCGCTCGAGGGTATATTCATTCAAAAAAACGTACGGGTATACTTTCCCGTTCACCTCCAGCCCGCCCAGCCTTATTGTATCGTTGACAGATTGCGCACAAGAATGCCGGATTGTCATTATTGACAAAATAAAAATATTTAATATGACTATATTTTTCCAGGGCATCCTTATAACAAATATAGCATATTACAGGCCAATAAATGCTTCTGAGCCAATAGTGCCTGGGAAAGAAAGTGTTAATTTTCATATCCTGAAAACGTGGTATGTTGTTTGCTGTAGCATACATGAGTAATTTTGCAGTGGCTTATGAGAAAAATAATTATTGCATTGTCCATTATATCTATCAGTTGGGCATCGTGTACCAAGGAAAAAGGCCCGCAAGTGCTCACCAAGCAACAAATACGCAAGCAGGTAGATAGTATTATGACCGAGCGCAACAAAGATCTGGAGCAGCAGGGGCAGAAAGACCTGCAAAGCAGGCTAAAAATTGAAGTAAAGGTGAAGGCTGATTCTATCGTAACCGCAAGACTTAATCCGCCTAAGGTGCAACCGGCAAAACCAGCCGGCACACCTGCACCACTGCCACAGGCACCACACAACATCATTCACCAACAGGGCCCTACTAAATAACACACTGTGGCTACCCTACCCACATCCCGACCTGTAATTTTTTTTGACGGGGTGTGCAATCTCTGCAACCGTACTATACAGATCATTATCCGCAACGACAAAAGGAAGCAATTCCTTTTTGCCCCACTGCAGTCTGCTTCCGGGCAAGAGGCACTGACACATATATCAGAAGGCTCATCCGCTGGCAGCGTTGTGCTGCTGCACAATGGCACATATTACACCCGTTCTTCCGCAGCACTGCATGTTTTCAGACTTTTGGGCGGCGCATGGTCATTACTTTATGCCTTTATTATCGTCCCCTCCTTCATTCGCGACGCCATATACAATTGGGTGGCCCGCAACCGCTACAAGTGGTTTGGCCGGACCGAAAAGTGTATGATCCCTGCGCCGGAATTGACAAGTAGGTTTCTCTCGTGATGCCGCTTGTAATAACCTGATCGTTTTTCCTCTTTTTTAACAAACAGCGTTATTATTAATATCCTATTTTTATGCAGCTATATGAAAATACAACGCGCCACGCCCGTCAACGAATTTCTGGCCAAGGTGATATTCTTAATGCTGCCGGTAGTGGCCATATCCTACTACCTGCTTGTAGGATTGCATCAGCGCTACAGTCTGCTCGAAAATCAGTCATGGTTGCTTGCTACCTACCTGGCAGCCGGCATGGGTATTGCCGCCATATTCTATTCATTCCGTTTACGATTTTTACCTACGTTCGCATTGTTGCTGGTGGTCTTTTATAGTATATACAAGGGCCTCGATAGCTATGCCAGCGGCGAGTTCGACACTTTTTTTATCACCGTAAAATTTATAGCATTCGCCCTTTTGTTCGGCGCGGGGTGGATCATAGGCTGGGGGTACATCCGGTGGCGTTTTTTCTCGGTGCTTGCATCTGTCACCTTTCTTACGAGCAGTATTTTCATCATTGCCCATTCCCGCATCGACTCTGTAGAAAGCTTCCTGTGGCAGTTCTTGCCGGTATTGCTTTTTGCTATTCACAACATCTTTACCGCGGAGCAGATATACAACTACAAAGATAAGTCAAAGAAATTCTGGTGGTTCCTTTTGCGCAGGTTATTCCTGTTCTCGCTGCTTATTGGCGCCATAATAACCATAGTGGTGTACTTGATGAGGCCCCAGATAAAAGAAACGCTGGCCAAGTATGGCGGTGGTGCTATGGCCAAGAACAGTATGTTTGGCAATGATACCACCTTCGACCTGAAGAAATATGCAAGACTGAGTCCTACACTTTACCGATCTAATGCATTGTTGTTTTGCGCTCACATTGATAATTTCTTCCCCGGCACCGATTTCCCTAATCCGCTGTACCTGACGGAGTATTACTTCACCCGATTTGACACCAGCACTGAGACCTTTGAGCCGGACGATCATGTGCCGTTCAACGACCTGTTCAACCCGGATCCTTCTAAAATACCGCTGTTCAGCACCAAGATGGATACCTCTGTTATCCGCAACAGTCTTGGAGATAGCCTGCGTAAGATCGTAGATGTCGAGATATACAATGTAAACCTGTCTCCGAATACTTACCTGGCACCTAACGTGGGCTATTTTGTACAGCCCATAACTATAGAAAAGGACTACCGAGAAAAATTCAGATCGGCATTCCGTACCAAGAGTTATGTGTCGTTGCTTAATAGCGCCTACTTCGTCTACAACAGTGATACTCCTGTGATCAGAAAATTTCAGGAAGACCGCTGGAAAATACTTCGCCACGTCAAGGACTACAGCAAGGTAGACCCTGTCTTTATGAGGTATTATACCCAAATGCCGGGTGGTGATAAATATAATTCTATCAGTGTGCTGGCCCATAAAATAGGCGACAGTGCCCACACGCCTGTAGATAAAGTGCTGGCTTTACGCAACTACTTCAAATCGAAGACGGAGAGCGGTGAGCACCTCTATAAATATACAGACAACCCCGGCGAACCCGACATACCAAGTGCGTCAAAGCTGCTCTATTTCCTCAACGAGAGCCACAGAGGCTATTGTGCTTATTACGCCGGTGCTACCCTATTCCTGCTCCGCTCGCTGGGCATACCCTCTCGTATTGCCGTAGGTTTCCTTACAGAAGATCGCAGCGACAAAAGCAAGGGTTGGTATTGGTATTATGCCAATCAGGCGCATGCCTGGGTGCAGGTATATTTTCCGGGATACGGATGGCTCGACTTTGATACTACTGTAAGTAATACTGATGAGAACCGCCCTACTCCGCAGCCCGATGGCACGCCACCTATACAACCACCTAAAGCATGGCTGGCAGCCGACGGCACCGTAGAGAGCACAGATACGATCAAAAAACTGATGCAGTTCAGTGTAAAGCAATTTGTATTTCACGATAAGGAATACAAGCTGGCTGCACCCGTTACTGTAACACTGGACATGAAGGTGGCGATAGTATTCCGCGACAGCCTTACCTTGCCGCTACAAAAGGTGCAGAAAGGGGATGATGCAACTGCAGTATCCTATGCCGAGGCATTAAAAGTAATGGAGGCGAAAAAAGATGAATCGTCTGCTGCACTCCTCAAAAGGTTGCCATCACCTGTGCCTACAGATGAACTGTACCTGAAACGCAAAGACACAGTGCCACCAAAAGAAAAGAAAGAGGAGCCGGCTGCGAGTAAACCAATAAGCGCGAAACATGTGCTGTGGATAGTATCCGGCGTACTTTTAGGTATTCTGCTGATCATACTTGCACTTCCGGAACTGGTTTTGCTGTTCTTCGTTAACAGGTATAACAATACCCGCGCAGACAAGAACAAGCCATATTGGGCTTACCGTGCCGCCACCTATTACCTGCACATGGTGGGTATAAACAGGGGCACACGCACCCCCATGCAGTATGCACGGCAAGTGGTTGACCCTCAAATGGGGCTTAGCGACAGTCAATCCGGCACGTCACTTACAGAATTTATGAATGTTTACCTGAAGAAAAAGTATGCGCAGCAGGAATTAAATGAGCGGGAACGCCAATATGTCGACAAATTCCTGAAACCGTTTATGGCTGTGATCAGGTCGCGCATCACGTTCAATCAGCGTTTCTTCCGGATGATGAATCCCATCAAGATGGTTGAATTTTTCTCGATAAGGGAAGATGATGAAAAAGAAGGATAAAGATGCAGTTATAAACGAGATAGAAACCCATAAAATTTCCTGACCTGAAAATAATTAGGTTATTTTTGTAGCCATGCACTATAAATAATGGTGTTGCAATATTTTTGAATCTGACTTATGGCTAACGACATAAAAAATAAACTACCTGTTAAATCCCGTGCAAAGCGCTCGGTACGTCTGCTTTGGCGTGGCTTTATCGCTTTCCTGGTCATATTCACACTTCTTATCGTTGCTATTGACCATGGATTGGTAGGCTATATGCCATCAATGAGTGAGCTGGAAAATCCACAAAGTGCGTTATCGTCGGATGTTTACGCAGCCGACGGAACCATACTTGGCCGCTACTACGTGCAGGACAGATCTAATTGCAAGTATTCCGACATATCTCCTAACATACTTAGTGCACTTATAGCCACCGAGGACTCCCGTTTCTATGAGCACGCCGGTATTGACCCTATTGCCACTGTTGCTATTCCTTTTTACGCTGCTATTCATAAAAAACGTGGTTCATCAACCATTACACAGCAGCTGGCTAAAAATCTTTTTCCCCGTAATACGGAGAGTAAGTTACTGCTACCTTTTATCAAGCTCAAAGAATGGGTGCTGGCAGTAAAACTGGAACGCAATCTTACAAAAAATGAAATAATTACTCTCTACCTCAATACGGTTCCCTTTGGCGATAATGTGTATGGTATACGTAATGCCTCGCTTACTTTCTACAATAAAACACCTGACAAAGTCTCCGTCGACGAAGCAGCAGTGCTTGTAGGTATGTTGAAAGGTAATACAGCTTATAACCCACGCAGCCACGCTAAAAAGGCAAAAGAACGACGCAATACTGTACTGGATCAGATGGTGAAATATGGCACCATTACAGAGGCACAGGCAAGCGCCCTTAAGAGCAAAGAAACACCGCTCAACTATCATAAGATAGATTATCATGATGGTATTGCACCTTACTTCAGACAGGTACTGGAGCAGCAGGTGCGCGCCTCACTTAAAGACCTGAAGAAGAACGACGGTAGCGCGTATGACCTTTACAAGGATGGGCTGAAAATATATACCACCATAGATGTGCGCATGCAACGCTATGCCGAAGAAGCCATGCAAGAGCACCTGACCGAACTGCAGAAGCAGTTTATGGCACAGGGACCTTATAAAGATGGTACTGTATGGACCAAAAGCAGTAATGCACAAAATATACTTATAGCTGCCATCAAGGCATCAGATCGCTACCAGAGCCTGCGTGAAATGAACATGACGGAGAAGCAGGCTATGGCCGAGATGAAAATGCCGCAAAAGATGCGCGTGTTTGCTTGGAACAAGGCCCATTGCAAGGACACTACGATGAGCCCGTATGACTCCATTAAGTACATGAAAACCTTCCTGCAGTCGGGCTTTATGGCTATGGATCCTTTTACGGGCGAGGTAAAAGCATGGGTAGGAGGTATAGATCATACTTTCTTCCAGTTTGACCACTGTAACGTGAATACCAAACGTCAGGTGGGTTCTACCATCAAACCAATATTATACACCTTTGCCGTAGATAACGGCTTCTCTCCATGTGGCATAGTGTCTACTTCCCCGCAGACATTCCCTACTATGACAAAGCCTTATGACGCCCAACCGGGAGAGTCCTTTGGTGATGTGCCTATGAGTTATGCATTGGCTAAGTCGCTGAACAATGCCGCACTCTATATTCTGAAGCAGGTAGGCATAGATGCCTTTGTAGACTTTGCACATAAGTGTGGTATTACCAGCCGCATGGACAAGTTCCCCTCCGTGGCACTGGGTGTTTCTGATATCTCCCTTTATGAAATGATGGGCGCATACAGCATGTTCCCGAGTGGCGGTATGAATACGCAACCTTTCTTCCTCGTAAGACTGGAAGATAAAAATGGCGTGTTGATCAAAAACTTCGCCCCTGTGCAGAAAGAGATCATTAATCCTACTACAGCGTTTAAGATGGTAAAGATGATGCGCGGCGTGGTGGATATCGGAACGGGTAAGCGCATGCGTTTCCGCTATGGGCTTAACAACGATATTGCCGGTAAAACAGGTACTACCAATAAGCAGGCCGATGCCTGGTTCATCGGTTACACTCCTCAGCTACTAGCCGGCGCATGGGTAGGTTGCGATGATCGTGAATTCCGTTTCCGTAGCGAGCAGTTGGGCCAGGGTGCATCTGCTGCATTGCCTATCTGGGCATTATTCATGAGGCGCGTATACGCAGATAAGAATCTCAATATCAATCCTGCTGCAAGATTCCGCGCTCCCGAAGGGTTCGTTGGCTGCGGTGGTGATACCTCTGACTCTGCTGATACCAAAAAAGTGGTGCCTCCGGGTGTCATGGATGACAAAGACGATCTGGAACATATCAGAACGAATCAAGACGAAGACACAAATGACGATGACGACCCGATAGACAGGACGAAGAAGAAGTAAAGAAGCAGCATGAGTATTAAAGTCAAGATCATTAACGACCCGGTATACGGATTTTTAAGATTTCCCGAACCGGAAGTGATACGTGTCATCAATCACCCCTGGTTTCAGCGGTTACGAAACATCAAGCAAATGGGGCTGGCACACCTGGTATACCCGGGTGCCGTGCATACCCGCCTGCACCACTCACTGGGTGCATGCCACCTGATGGGCAAGGCGCTGGATGAGCTGAAGACCAAAGATATTATCCCCGACAAAGAAGAAATGATCGCTGCACGACTTGCAGCACTACTGCACGATATAGGCCACGGGCCGTTCTCCCATTCATTGGAAAATACCCTGGTAAATGTGCACCACGAAACCTTGTCGCGCCTCATTATGCAGCGCATGAACACCGAGTTTGACGGGTTGCTGACCAAGGCTATTCAGATATTCGATCACTCTTATCCACGCAGGTACCTGCATCAGCTTGTATCGAGCCAACTGGATGTGGACCGTATGGACTACCTGAACCGCGACAGTTTCTTCACTGGCGTGTCAGAGGGCGTTATAGGCTACGACCGTATCCTGCAAATGCTCACAGTACAAGATGATGAGCTGATGGTAGAAGAAAAGGGCGTTTATTCCGTTGAGAAATTTATTATTGCCCGAAGGCTCATGTACTGGCAGGTATACCTGCACAAAACAGTACTTGGCGCAGAAATGCTATTAATAAATATATTGCGTAGAGCAAAGGAACTGGCCCGGGAAGGCAAAGAACTGTTTGCGACTCCCGCATTCAGATATTTTTTATATAAAGATCTTACTGAGGAGGATTTTATTAACGACCCAACTCATCTGGACGTTTATTGCCAGCTGGATGATACCGATGTCATGGCATCTATCAAAGTGTGGCAAACACATGATGACAAAACATTATCCCAACTCTGTGAAATGCTTATTTTACGGAAATTATATAAAGTTGTGTTCGTACCGGAATCTTTGGCAAGCATTTTGGGGGAAAAGAGGGAAGAAGTGCAAGCCAAATTCGGTATTGAGGATAAATATTTGCATTATTTCGTATTTAAGGGTAATGCATCTAATAGTACCTACAATATCAGTGATGAACTGATAAAAATAGCGACCAAAAGCGGACTAGTTAAAAACATCACGGAAATCGAGGATTCATTAGTTAACCAAACACTTGCTCGTGCCGTACATAAAAACTACATTTGCTATATCCAATCCTGATAACTACGGGACATTTTCTTTAAAATGAAAGATAATATAACTGAAAATTAAAGCCAATGCAGTTTACAGCACAGCAAATAGCTACCCTGATACAAGGCAGATTGGAAGGTGATCCCGGAGCTAAAGTGAGCCATGTAGCTAAGATAGAAGAAGCAACGGGCGGCGCGCTGAGTTTTATTGCTAATCCTAAGTACGAAGAGTACCTCTATAGCTCTAAGGCATCCATCATTATCATTAATGAGTCACTTGAAGTCACCAGGCCTATTGAACCTACGGTAATAAGGGTTCAGGATGCTTATATGAGTTTTGCCCTCCTGCTGGAGAAATACAGCGAGATTATCTCCGGCGGCACAAAAACAGGCATAGAACAGCCCTCTTATATATCCACTACCGCCAAATTGGGTAAGGATGTTTACGTGGGCGCGTTTTCTTACATCGGTGAAAATGCCGTAATAGCCGACGGTGTAAAAATATATCCCGGTTGCTACATTGGTAATAATGTATCAATAGGTGCTAACAGCAAGGTATACTCGGGTGTAAAAATATATGATGAGTGTAAATTGAGCACGAAAGTGGTCATACATTCCGGCACTGTAATAGGTGGCGATGGCTTCGGTTTTGCACCATTGAGCGACGGTAGTTACAAAAAAATACCGCAAATAGGCAATGTGATCATAGAAGATGATGTAGAGATAGGAGCGAACACTACGATAGACAGGGCGACCATGGGCTCTACCATCATCAGGAAAGGCGTAAAGCTGGATAACCTGATTCAGGTTGCCCATAATGTGGAAATAGGTGAAAGCACCGTGATAGCCGCACAAACAGGCATCTCAGGCAGTACTAAAGTGGGCAAGAATGCCGTAATAGGTGGTCAGGTAGGTATGGTAGGCCATATACAGATAGCTGATGGAACGAAGATCAACGCGCAAAGCGGATTATCTAAATCCATCACTTCGCCTGATTCTGTGCTGAATGGCAGTCCTGCATTCGATTATAAAAGTTCATTAAAAAGTCAGGCAATTTTCAGAAATTTGCCCGAATTGCAACATCGCCTTCAAAAGCTGGAAGAAACAGTACAAGAGTTGACAGCATTATTGAGTACGCAAAATCTTGAATATAAAAAGTGAGTGAACATACATTAGTTAAATCGGAAAGCAAGAAAAAACCGGAGACATTGTACCAGAACAACAGCGCTGAAAATCAACATACACTGAAAGGCCCTGTTACTCTGCATGGCGTAGGCTTGCACACCGGTGCCATTGTTACAATGACCATGAAGCCCGCTAACCCGGGCTTTGGTATCAGGTTTCAGCGTATAGACTTGCCTGATAAACCAATAGTGAAGGCGGATGTAGACTTTGTGGTAGATACGAGCCGCGGCACAACCATTGAACATAACGGAGCGCGGGTTAGCACCATAGAGCATACCCTATCTGCATTGGTAGGTCTGGCGATAGACAACGTACTTATAGAACTGGATGGCCCTGAAGTACCTATCATGGACGGCAGTGCACGCGAGTTTATGGAAGCGATAGACAGCGTAGGGATTCAGGAACAGGACGCACGCCGCGTGGTTTACTCCATAGACACCAATATACACTACTACGATCCGGTAAAGAATGTAGATATGCTGGCAGTGCCTTCTGCCGACTATCAGATCACTGCTTTAATAGACTTTAACTCACCGGTACTGGGCACACAACATGCGTCTCTGAAATCTATTGCAGAATTCAGGAACGAAATTGGCCCTTGCCGTACATTTTGTTTCCTGCATGAGCTGGAGTATCTGCTCGACAACAACCTGATCAAGGGTGGCGATCTGAACAATGCCATCGTTGTTGTAGACAAGATAGTAAGTCAGGAAGAGCTGAACAGGCTTGCTGTAATATTCAACAAACAAAAAATAGAAGTAAAGCAGGAAGGCATATTGAATAATGTGCAACTGCACTTTCATAACGAACCTGCCAGGCACAAGCTACTTGACGTGGTAGGCGATCTGGCACTAGTGGGTCATTCGATTAAAGCACACATCATAGCCAGCAGGCCTGGTCATGCATCTAACGTTGAGTTTGCCCGCAAGATCAAGCAATACATCAAGAAGAATAAGCACCTTTCTGACATACCACACTATGATCCGTCGCAGCCGGCTATCTACGACATAACGATGATACAAAAGGCATTGCCTCATAAATATCCGTTCCTGCTGGTAGATAAGATCATAGAGCTCAGCGATAACCATGTAGTAGGTATAAAAAATGTTACCTATAACGAAAACTTCTTCCCCGGGCATTTCCCGGGCAACCCTGTAATGCCCGGCGTATTGCAGATAGAAGCACTTGCACAGACCGGTGGCATACTGGCTCTGAACAATTATATAGACCCGGAAAACTACGATACCTACTTCCTTAAAATAGACAAAGTACGCTTTAAGCAACGGGTGGTACCAGGCGATACACTGATATTGAAACTGGAATTACTGAGCCCTATACGCCGCGGTATATGCGAGATGAGAGGAACAGTATATGTTGGTAATAAACTCGCAACCGAAGCAGAACTTGTAGCACAAATAGTTAGAAAAGACAAAAAATGATCCACCCGCTTACATACGTACACCCGGATGCTAAGATAGCACCCAATGTTAAGATCGACCCATTCACTACCATCCACAAAAATGTGGAGATAGGCGAAGGCACCTGGATAGGATCGAATGTGACCATCATGGAAGGAGCACGCATCGGCAAGAACGTCCGTATCTTTCCCAGTTCAGTGATCTCAGCCATTCCGCAAGACCTTAAATACAAAGGTGAAGATACAGTGACCATTATCGGCGACAACACCACTATACGTGAGTGTGTGACCATCAACCGAGGCACATCAGACAAGAATGCCACCAAGATTGGTAACAACTGCCTGATCATGGCCTACACCCATATCGCTCACGATTGTGAGGTAGGTAACCACTGCATATTTTCTAACAATACTACCCTTGCCGGCCACATCATCGTGGGCGACTATGTGGTGTTGGCGGGCCTTACAGCTGTGCAGCAATTTGTGCGGATTGGTTCTCACGCCTTTGTCACAGGGGGTTCACTTGTCCGCAAGGATATCCCACCCTATGTAAAGGCAGCACGTGAACCGCTAAGTTATGTAGGAGTAAACTCGGTAGGTATGAAGCGCAGGGGCTACACTATCGAGCAGATCAACCACATACTGGATATCTACCGTATACTTTTTGTACGTGGATACAATGTGTCTAAAGCGCTAAGCATTATCGATACCGAAATACCTGTATCCGATGAGCGTGATGAGATCATCACCTTCGTTCGCGAAACAGGCCGCGGTATTATGAAGGGCTATATCCGCCGTCATAATGAGGATGCATCTTAACCAAGGCAGCAACAATATATTTTGAGAGAGAGAATGCATGCTGCATTCTCTTTTTTGTGCCGCTACTTCATCAACTGATCATAATCGATCATCTGGTAAACAGATGTCGTATCGATTGAAAAATATCGGGCATTCAGCTCACCGGCATTCATTTTCCTGATAGGTCCCAGTAGTTCGTCCTTTCTTTCAGTATGATTACTGTGTATTTCATCACTGTTCTGAATAATGAAAGTGCGTTGCGGCACCGCCCCACTAAGACGGGACAGGATCATGCTCTCGGCAGGCGCGCACCAAGTGATCATAAGTTGCTTGTCCAGCAACTGCTCTCCGCCTGTGATCACCAATTTTGTCAGGCTCTTGTCCCCCATTTTGCTACTGATGCTGTTAATAATGCTTAACCTGGTTTTAAAAAGAGGAGCAGCGTTATATATATAAGCCAGTCTGACTAAAAACACTACAGCCAATACACCAACCGCAAGACTAACTTTCATACGAGGCAGCGCATAGTACACAAAAGGCGCGGATACCATTATCGCCAATATCATGTATTCACTCTCGAGATAAAAGGTAGCATCGTTAATATCATGAAATGTAATGCCTACTATAAGTATATACCCCACTGAATAAGCTAGTGTAAATAATAATTGCAGGTACCTTCGCTGCCCGATCAATGTTACAATACCCGCCAGAAAAAGCAATACCGCGATCCAGTAATTACGAAGACACTGTGCAAGAAAGAATTGCACAAACGGCCAGGAAAAGAATGTTTTTAATGCGCTTATTTTAAAAGTGCTGATGAACTCAATCTTACCGCTGTCGTAACCATGATGAGCACCATAGTGGTATTTAGCAAAACATAACCCCAGCAAAACAACGCTGTACACCCACGACATCTGCTTGCTGAATGGCCATCGTTTTTTATCCATCATCGCTAAGAACCACAAATACGAAGCCACGATCAGCACCAACGGATGTGTAGAGATGGCCAACCCGAAAAGCAATATAAATGCCGGAATACTAAAAAGTAGAGATCGTCCCTTAATTGCCATGGTCTCAGTAATGGCGAAGGCCAGCAATAACCAGGCTATACCCTGATGTATCTCATCATTTGTCCAGAAATAAGCATCACTTACAAATAGAGTAAGATATAGTGCAAGCAAAATTGCTGAAGCATATTGCCTGTATTTGTAGACAAGCAATACCGCAACACCGAGGTAAAATAAATTGAAGCTGACCGAATACAACAACAATATTATTTCAAGTGATAAATGCAGCTTTACTGCCAGGTAAGGAAATAGCTGGGTGATGAACGAGCCATATCTGTGCTCAACGATCTCGATTTGCCCTGAGTTAATGATCTTAAACAAGATAGCCGACGCATCGGCAAAGAGCATACGTTCCCTAAAATAGATAACCGCACCTATCAGTAATAACACTAGTGCACCCAGAGCCGTGATGGCCTGTTTTTTAGAAGTTCTATCTGCCGCTATGTTATCCGAAACTGACACTTTTTGCAAATCTAATCTTAAAATCAATGGTTGTTTTTCAAAAATTACCCTAACTTTACTTACGTGAAGGTCAAGGATATATGTATCGCATTTAGTTTATTTGCCTTTGAGTAAATTGTAAAGGAAATTTAACTATCTTGCGTTAGCATAGTATTAACAAAATTCAACTAACCCACTACAATAATGAATATCAGATCTACATTCTCAACGGCTGCTGCTGCAGCGCTGCTATTGGTGTCAGTTTCGGCACATGCACAGATTCCTCAATGGAAAATAGACCGCGAAAGACAGGTTTATTCCGAATTCGGAATCAAGCTGGGTGGTAATTTTCAACAAATGAACGGCTATCCTTTTGTACCGGCTTATAATCCGGGTGGTATTGCCGGCGTGTATGTCAGCAAGCACGGTAAGACTTATGGTATCAAGCTGGAAGCTACGGTAAGCACAGGCGCATACAAAACAGCAGATGCCGCATCGCACTCGTTCGTCCCTACAAAAGATAAGCCTTCCGATACTGTTTCCAAAGGAGATTTTACTACGCTATCTGTCAATGTGCCATTGCTCCTGGAGATCAGGCCATGCAAGCATTTTCTGTTCCAGTTCGGCCCGCAGTACACACATCTGCTGATGACCAACGACAACAACAACGCCTTTAAGAAAGCATGGAACACTGACAAGATATTCAAAAATGATAACTACTCTTTGGTATTTGGCGTAGAAGAAGACATCACACATGGGGTGAAAATAGGAGCTACTTTCACTGAGAGCTTAAGCGACGTCAACAATGCCGCATTTGCGGGAATCAGCGACAGGTGGCAGAGCACGTCTGCACAAGTTTACCTGGTGATTAAACTCAGAAAATGGTACTCAAACAGGAATTTTAACTAACAAGATTTTTTTGTAACTATTTTTCCCAAAAAACATCCGCTATGACACGTAAACTACTCTGCTCATTCCTATTAGGCGCGGTGATGTTTGCCAGTAGTGCTCAGGCACAGATACCAGTTGTAGGTAAGAAATTGCCTAAGGTTCATGCAGGCATTAAAGCAGGCGCTAATTTTGATCAACTTACTGGCAGTACCTGGAAACAGAATTACAAACCGGGTGTTGTTTTTGGTGGCTTTGTCAATGCCTCAAAAGGTCATTTTGGCCTGCAGGTGGAAGTATTGTTCAACACAGCGCAGTATCAGGTAAGTGACTCGTTAAGCAGCGGCACATTCAGGGCTTTATATTTCAATCTGCCTGTATTATTGGAGTACAAAGTAGCCCCAAGGGTGTGGCTGCAAGCCGGGCCTCAATTTGGCAACCTGATCTCTAAGAAATCTGACAACAGTTCCATCAAAGATCCTAAGTCGTTCTTTAACTCCAGCACGGTTTCGGGCGTCCTCGGTGCACAGGTTAATCTCCCTTTACACCTGGTAGTGGGGGCGAGATATATTCTAGGCTTTACCGATGTCAGGAATTCATCTGTTACAAGCACTACTGATGCTTGGAAGAGCCGAACTATACAAGCATACCTGGGATTCAGGTTTATTTAGAAAAGCAAATGATCAAACGATCTGTAAATTAGAAAAAGCCGAACGGTAGCTACCGTTCGGCTTTTTAATATCGCGGGATAAAATTAAAATAAGGTTGTAATGGTCTAGCGTGCCAGAGTAGGTGTGAACAAGTGATTAGGACAACCATACTTCTTGGTACTGGTGCATGATACGGCAAGCAAAGCAAATACAATTGCCGCTACCGGAAGAATACTGCGAAATTTAAACATCGGCTGCATACTTTTAAATTATGAATAGTAAAAAGCTCTTTTAACTTTGTACGAAGATAAGAAAATAAAATGAAACATATACACTTTATAGCTATTGGCGGCGCCATTATGCACCAGCTGGCGCTTGCTCTTCACAGGCAGGGATATATAGTAACAGGCAGCGACGATGAGATCACTGATCCGGCCAAAAGCAACCTGGCAGAAGCGGGTCTCATGCCTGAAAAATTCGGCTGGTATCCCGAAAAAATAGCAGGAAAGGAAGCGGTAGTACTCGGTATGCATGCTAAGGCAGACAACCCGGAATTACTGGCAGCAAAAAGCGCAGGTATTCCTATTTACTCCTTCCCGCAATACGTATATGAGGTAAGCAAGAACAAAAAAAGAGTGGTGGTAGCAGGAAGTCACGGTAAGACTACTATCACCTCCATGATCATGCACATACTCAAGCATCAGGGTGTTGATTTCGACTATCTGGTAGGCGCACGCGTTGCAGGTTTCACCCAATCGGTAAAGCTCAGCGATGCCCCCATTATTGTACTGGAAGGCGATGAATATCCAGCATCTGCTGAGGAAAAAAGACCAAAGATATTTTTCTATCATCCGCACATCAGCGTGCTCAGCGGTGTAGCATGGGACCACATCAATGTATTCCCTACTTATGAAATATACTTTAACCAGTTTGAACAATACCTGCAGGGCATGAATGCTGGTGTTAAGGTATTCTATAACAACGAGGATGCCGAAGTGCAGCGGGTTATTGCTACATCAGGACAAAAAATAACAGCTGTACCCTATAATACCCCACCCTTTCATTACGAAAGCGGAGTACCCGTAATGGACACTAAAGACGGGCCGGTGACGGTATCGGTATTTGGCAGGCACAATCTGCTGAACATGCAGGCCGCTATAGACGTATGTATGGAATTGGGCGTCAGCGAGCACGACTGCTATAAAGCTATTGCCTCGTTCACAGGCGCTGCACGCAGGCTGGAGAAAGTAAAAGAAGAACCCGGGCTGTTGGTTTATCGCGATTTTGCGCATGCACCCAGTAAACTAAAGGCAACACTGAATGCAGTGCGCGAGGCATATCCTGACCATCACCTGGTTGCCTGCTTTGAATTGCACACCTTTAGCAGCCTTAATGCAAAGTTCCTGGACGAATATGCGCATAGCATGAATGGGGCCGATAACAGCATCGTTTTCTTTAGCCACCATGCCCTGGAGCTAAAAGGTCTGCCCAACCTCGACAAAGGCCTGATAAAAGACCATTTTGACCGGAAAGACCTCGAAGTAATAGACAATAAGGAAGCCCTTGAAGCCCGCGTACAGGAATTGATCAAAACGGACGGTCGTCCGGTGTTTTTATTATTGATGAGCTCAGGCACTTTCGATGGAATTGATTGGAATAGCGTAAGTTCGCAGTAGATTATTATCAGTAAATCATGTCTATGCTTAATTTAAAAAGGCCAATCGTTTTTTTCGACCTTGAAACCACCGGTACCGACAATGTAAAAGACCGCATAGTTGAACTGGCTTTTGTGAAGATAATGCCCGATGGCAAACGGGAAAGGTATATCAAGAGGATCAACCCAGGAATGCCTATTCCTCCAGAGTCTACGGTGTTTCACGGCATAACAGATGAAGACGTGAAAAATAGCCCATCATTCAAGCAGATAGCTCATGAGCTCTATGAATGGATGCGTGGCTGCGACTTAGGCGGCTATAATTCCAGCAAGTTCGACCTGCCGCTACTTGCAGAGGAATTTTTGCGTGCGGGTGTAAATGTCGACTTCACCGAGCGCAATATGGTAGATGTTCAGCAGATATTCTTCAAAATGGAAGCGCGCACCCTCAGCGCAGCTTATGCGTTCTATTGCCACAAGCAGCTGGAAAACGCCCACAGTGCCGAGGCCGATATCAATGCCACCATAGAAGTACTGGAGGCACAGCTGGACAAATATGAGGAAATTGCCAAAGATGTGCCGGGCCTGCATAAGTTCACCCACAACGATGAATATGTAGATTATGCCCGCCGCATGGTCATGAAAGATGGCCACCCCGTCTTCAACTTCGGTAAGCACAAAGGGCGCAAAGTAGAAGATATATTTACCGCAGAACCACAATATTATGACTGGATGATGCAGGCCGACTTTGCACTGCACACCAAGCAAAAGATATCAGAAATATTAAATAAAATGAAGCTCAAAAAGGCGGGATTAAAACTTTAGCATTTATTTTTGCGCGTAATACTAACAATTATACTATTTTTCCGCTTCCAATTTAAAATTCTGCTTGAGAAAACTTGTCATAATACCGACCTATAACGAGAAAGAGAACATCGAAAAAATTATCCGCAAGGTATTTTCATTACCCGGCGGCTTCCATCTGCTCATTGTCGATGATGGTTCTCCTGACGGTACCGGCGATATTATCAAGGGCTTGCAAAACGAATATTCCGGCAAGCTGCACCTCATGGAGCGTAGTGGCAAACTGGGTTTGGGCACGGCATACATAGCAGGCTTCAAATGGGCTTTGCAAAACGGCTACGACTATATCTTTGAAATGGATGCTGACTTCTCTCATAATCCTGACGATCTGGAACGCCTGTACGAAAAGTGCCTTGCCGGAAGCGATGTGGCAGTAGGGTCTCGTTACATAAAAGGTGGCAAGGTGGTTAACTGGCCATGGGATCGCATTTTTATTTCAAAGGGTGGCGCCATGTACACCAAGGTGATCACATGGATGCCGGTGAACGATCCCACAGCAGGTTTCGTTTGTTACAGCGCTAAGGTACTCAGTACTATTCCGCTTGATGAGGTACACTTTATCGGCTATGCCTTCCAGATAGAAATGAAATACCGCGCATGGAAGTTGGGCTTCAAGATAGGCGAAGTGCCTATCACATTTGTTGATCGCACAGAAGGCGTATCAAAGATGAGCAGCGGCATCGTAAAGGAAGCTATGTATGGTGTGTGGAAGATGAAGTTTATGATCTGATATCATTACCCATGCTCCACCACAAGGAATTGCCCGGTTAGCGGTTCTATGCCTTCCAGCACAATATCCATAAAGGCCGGCCCGTGATCCAGGTAATACTCTGCAAAATTATCTACACGCTCCTGCAATCCTCCATTGGGGAATAATGCCGTTTTCATCCTGTGAATGCGCGCCAGCTGCACCTCCATTTTCCGCTTCTCTGCACGCAGCATCTTCTGTTCCAATATAGCCAGTTGCTTTTTGATCTTGGCCAGCGCGGCCTCAGCCGATGAGCCAAGCGTACTATCTACCTTTACCGCTTTTTCTTTAAGCTGATGCAGGGTCTGATCTATAATGCTATCCTCACCTGTTGTCTGCCAGCTATTATCGGTATGTCGCTTTACATATTCTGTTATCAGCGCCTCTTCGTCTTTAAACACATCCTGCATGCTTAGCTCCAGTTCTTTATAAAGGTCGCCGGCATACTTGCTCACCCACATTACTGACTGGCGCAGATAAACAACCGGAAAGAAACCTTTATAATGATCGAATGTATCTTTCAGCTGCATCCAGTAGGCTACCTCTGCCCCGCCGCCTATAAAAGCAACATCCGGCAATATCATCTCTTGAAACAGCCCACGCAGCATTACATTAGGGCTAAAGCGCTCAGGATGCTCGTGCAGCTCTTTTAATACTTCTTCCTTTGTCCATTCAATGGCAGTATTCACTACTATCCATTTATCACCATGCTTCTCTATACGCTCCCTTAATTGATCAGCCAGGTAAAAGAGATTGATCTCCCTTGGGTGTGCTTGTATCTTATAGTGGGCTGCCAGTCTGTTGATCTGGTCAGTAAGTATCGGAAACGCGGTCTGGTTAAGCAGTTCATCTTCCATTACCGGAATATACTGCGCCTTCAATGCTGCATCATCAGGGTCCAGCACCACAAGCCCGTATTTACCAAAAAGCTCGTTCACCAGGTATTGTGTCGCCGCTCCTATTGTTTTGTGTTTCAGATAGGCGTTAGTGACTATTGTTTGCAATTGCTCACAATCCTTACCCGGAGGGCCAAACATCTTGAACAGATCCCCCATCATCTTCTTTAGGCTTGCAGTACTCATTCTGCCCACTGCACCTTTCTGTCCATCACCATCCCACACATACTTGTTGCCCCTGAACCTGAAAACGCCGAGTTCTTCCAGGTCATTGTCCTCACTACCCATATAGTATACAGGTACAAAGTGCTTACCGGGATACGCACCATTCAGATGGTCAGCCATCTTAATAGCATGCAATATCTTGTAGATAAAATAGAGGTAACCCGTAAGTAAGTTGGGTTGATGCGCAGTGCAGATAGTGAACGTATTTTCACTCAGCAGGCTGTCAATATTTTGCTGCGTATGGCCATGCAGTTCCAGATGCGCGTACTGCTTCCTGAGCGTATCTACCAGCACCTGGCGGTCTACAGGGTGTGCCATCCTGTCGTCGATCGCTTTGTCTATGCCGTTTATGTCTCTGCTATACCTGTAGAAAGGTTGCACATCTGCGCTATCTTTCAGATAGTCAGTAACCAGTCGCGAAAAATATCCGGTGTCTTCACAGGGAAGATAACAAAAGCTATCGGCCACAAATATTGATTTAGAGAGCGAAGTTACTTGCCTGAACACTAATTTCTATCCTCTAACTCATTTTATGTTACAATACAGGTAGAGTGTGTATCAATATTTAGCTTTTATTGGCTAATATCTCCCTATTTTCGTTCTTTATACACCATGACCAGCAAACTGATAACAACGTGTATTTACTTGAGTATATGCCTTACATCGGCAGTGGGCAAGACATACGCACAGGATAACAATCGGGGCAGGCATATACAATTGACCCTTGGGGTGGAACATCCTCCATTATCAGAAAAAACAAAAGATATTTTCAATAACGATATTGACAGCATCTGCCACATACTGCAACATCGTTTTTCAGCTTTAGGAGTTATAGACGTCAAATTAAAGCCCGACCTGGCCAATAGCGCTATCCTGCTCCATGTGACATGGCCTTATGATGATGACAAGCTACGCACCTATGTTACGGCAATGGGTAAGTTAGAGATCCTGGAAACATATTCTAACGAAGAGTTTTTCCCTTACCTGCTTGGCATTAATGATTCAATGGGTGCTCCAAAACCTACGGATTACCTTACAGCTCAAAGAACGAAAGAGGAGGATTTTAAATACCACAATCCGGTTTTCACGGTAATATATCCGTATTTGTCAAAAAATACGCAGCTCGTGCAGGGGCCTATTATTGGCATGTCTATGCGCAAAGATGCTGAAAAATTGGGGCATCTATTGGCCAATGAAATATTGAAAAGCATGTGGCCGTCTGATGCTCAATTGGCAATGAGCCATACAAAAAGCGAGGATACAACTTACTATCTCTATGCTTTAAAAACACCTAAAAAACAAAACTCCACCATCACCACTAAAGATATTCGTCTGGCAAAGGCTGTATATGATGACAAGTATAGCCGCAAAGAACTAGTGATACTGGAGATGACGCCTGCCGGCACACGTAAGTGGAAAGAAATGACTGCCCGTAACATAGGCAAATACATCGCTGTGGTACTCGAAAATCAGGTGTTTTGCGCGCCAAAGGTACTTGACACGATCACCAAGGGCGGAGCAATGATCGAGGCAGACCTAACTGCAGAACAAGCAACCGATATAGCGAACATCATCAATAACGGCCAGATGCCCTTACCATTGCACATTATCCATCAGGAATTGCTTGACATGGATAAGCGATAAACTACAGCTTAATATCTCCTTTAAAAACAAGAGCAGCAGGGCCGGTAAGCACCACCGTCACAGCGCTATGTGGCGCATGCTTCGTAAAGGTCACCTCCAGTTCTCCGCCGGGAGTTTCTATTTTAGTGGCAAATATACCAGTAGTGTCTTTTGTTGCCGCAATAGCAGATGCCACTACACCCGTGCCGCAGCTATAGGTCTCGTCCTCTACCCCGCGCTCGTAAGTGCGCACCAGCAGCTTATTAGGGGCAATAGCGTGTACAAAATTCACATTGATACCTTTAGGCTGAAACTCATCCTGATTGCGGATCGCGCTTCCCTCTCCGTAAACATCGGCATGCACTACATCCTCCACCCATTTCACATAATGAGGTGAACCGGTATTCAGTATCGTATATCCTTCATGTATCTCCATGCTGTCCACATCTTTCATATGCAGGCTTATAAGACCATCCTGATGAATAGTTGCAGTGTGCTCCCCATCTATAGCAACAAACAAAGCGCTTGTGGTAATGATACTCAGTTCTTTCGCAAACGCGGTCATGCAGCGGCCACCATTACCACACATGGTGCTTTCACCGCCGTCTGAGTTATAGTATACCATTTTGAAGTCATATCCCGGAGCCTCTTCCAGCAACATGAGGCCATCAGCACCTATACCAAAGCGGCGATGGCATAAATGTGCCACCTGCTCTGTTGTCAGCTTGATCTTCCCATCCCTGTTATCTATCAGGATGAAATCATTTCCTGTACCGTGATATTTATAAAATTGCATGCTCTGTTTTTTTAGATAGTCTACATTTCTGCTTGTGCTCTTTCATAGCCCACGTCTTCCAACCAATCTCTGCTATCCGCAGCCATAGTGGCCAGCACATCACAGCGGTTATTACCGGGGTTATCAGCATGTCCTTTCACCCACACAAATTTCACCTGATGTTTTTTGTATGCTTTCAAAAACCTTTCCCAAAGGTCGGCATTCTTCTTCCCGGCATAGCCTTTCTTTGCCCAGCCAAATACCCACTTCTTTTCTACAGAATTCACAACATAAGCCGAATCGCTGTAGATAACTACATCTACACCCGGCCTTGTCAGCGACTCCAGCGCTACAATTACAGCAAGCAACTCCATCCTGTTATTGGTGGTGAGCCGGTATCCCTGCGACAATTCCTTTACGGTATTACCCCACTGCATCACCACACCATAGCCACCCGGGCCAGGATTGCCACGCGCAGAACCGTCAGTATAAACTATGAGTTGAGCCATTTATGCCGCAAAAGTAAACGTTAATAGCGTAAAACCCGTGGGCATTTGCTGCGACATCGTCATCCGAAGGGGTAGGGCTTGCCCCTACCTTAGCACACAAGAAGCATCAGCGTTTGATCATCTTATCCTTCAGGATATCTGCCAGCACCTTTTCCCTCAGGTTCTGACTTATGGAGATCTTGCTGTTACCAATATCCAGAATATTACCCTCTATACTCCCTCCCTGATTTGTATTGATAATAAACGACTTGTGAACCTTCATAAAATACCGGCCCAATCAGGAGTGACAAGTCGCAAGAAGTTGCGCAGTTTGAGTACACTTAATAATAGACTCAGGCCATTTATCTTAAATTTTTTACAATAGTCCAACTTATTCCTTACATATCATCTTCTTCCTCATCATCCTCATCGCTGGAGAGGTTCATGTTCATCATGCTGCCCAGCATGTCGCCGAAGTTATAGCCGCCACGCTCTACGCCCTTCTTGCTGATGAGTGAGAACTCGGCAAGGCCATGCAGCATAAACTCCATAAGCAATACTGTTTGCTCCTGATCTGCATCAGGGTAGAACTGCTTTACAGCACTGTAAAGACCATCTACCGCATAAAGAGTGGTGCGGTATTCTTCGTCTGTTTCGTCCTGCAACAGCATTACGTCGTTGCCCTTACCAAACCAATCGATAATTGGCTGATAAGGACTAGTCTTAGCCTTAGCTTGTTTAGGGTCGCGGCCTGCTTTCTTGAATGATTGAGGATCGGGGAAATACTTACCGAAGGTGCTGCGTATAGCCAGGCCCATAAGGCGGTAAGCTACATTCAGCGAGCCTTCCTGCTCGCCTTCATATACCAGCTCTATCTTACCGGTTATAGATGGGATGATGCCTGTAAAATCGGTAAGGCGCACCCTTGTGTGCTGCGCGCCATGCCTTAGTGCACGTCTTTCAGCAGTGCTTATCAAATTTTCGTAAGCCGATATTGTCAACCTGGCCGATACGCCACTCTTCTGATCTACAAACTCGCTCTTGCGCGCTTCCATAGCCACCTGCTCTACCAGCAGCTTGCACAGGTCGGGCACTTCTACCATCTTCAGCTGTGCAGGCAGTATCTGTGCTTCCTGCGCGGTTATGGCCTGCGACAGTTCTACCGTTTTAGGATAGTGTGTAATGATCTGGCTTTCTATACGGTCCTTCAGCGGCGTCACTATGCTGCCACGGTTGGTATAGTCTTCAGGATTAGCTGTGAACACAAATAAAATATCGAGCGGCATACGCAGCTTGAAACCACGTATCTGTATATCGCCCTCCTGCAGTATGTTGAACAGGGACACCTGTATACGCGCCTGCAGATCGGGAAGCTCATTGATAACAAATATGCCCCTATTGGAACGAGGTATGATACCATAGTGCAGTGCACGCTCATCGGCAAAGCTAAGGCGCAGGTTGGCCGCTTTGATAGGATCTATATCACCTACCAGATCGGCTACCGATACGTCGGGCGTAGCCAGCTTCTCGCCATAACGGGCGGAGTTGTGCAGCCAGCTAATGGGCGTATCGTCACCTTTCTCAGCGATCAGTTCCCGGGAATAAAGAGATATAGGTGCAAAAGGATCATCATTTATCTCGCTGCCGGCCACCACGGGTACCCACTCATCCATGAGGTGTATCATTTCGCGGGCCATACGCGTCTTAGCCTGACCACGCAGACCCAGGAACAATATATTATGGCGGCTGAGGAGCGCACGCTCCACATCGGGTATTACTGTATCCTCGTATCCAAGTATACTAATAAAAGGACTTTTCTTCTCTCCTATACGTGCTACGAGGTTGTCACGTATCTCATCTTTCACACTCTTTGACTGGTAGCCGCTTTTCTTCAGCTCGCCTAATGTATTTATTGCAGGTTGGTTCATGTTCGTTTTTAGCAGGGTTAAAGGTACGGGATGTGCCATTTACTGTTTGGTTATTAATAGATTGTTTTTACTTATCGGGGTATTGGGGCGCGAGGATCAACCGGTATACTACACTTCCGCTTTTTATGATGTCATTTTTTAAAAAGCGGAAGGTGGATAACTCCAGGTAGTTTTGCTGATAGTGAGCTAGTTAGCATTCACATTACCTATATCGATCCTTCCGGAGCGGAAGTTAGCTTCCGCTTTGCGACCTGATTCCGGCTTCGTCCTTCTTCTACTGTTCAAATGGTGGCTTCCGCTTTTTGTGACGGTGCTTTTTTAAAAAAGCGGAAGGTGGATAACGCCCAGTAGTTTTGCCGATGACCAGTTAGTTAGTATCCACATTCTCCGTTCCTGCCCTTCCGGAGCGGAAGTTAGCTTCCGCTTTTAGCGGAAGCAACTCTTGTTGCTTATACGGCAAATGAACGAACTCCGGAATTCGAAACAGATTGCCCTTGTTCCGCCGGGCAGGCGCAAGGCCTGCCCCCAAACGGCCTGCATTGCAAAGAACATGCAAGTGGTAAAAATGCCCCGAGATGCGCAAGCTACGATTCCAGATAGGGGTTTTCCAAAAATATTTTTGAAAGCCGCTACCAGCAAGGGAAGAAATCTGCATGATGACGGAATGTGCTCTCCACACCAAATACAGTTAAAAATTTCCTTAATTATCAGCCCATATACATTGCCTTATCAATATCGCTAACTTTATAAAAAACACCCCTATATGCGCTATTCCTTTATCGCCTTTTTTCTTGGTTTTGTCTTCCACGGCAATGCACAGTTGAATAGCACACCTCCTCCCGGTGCCGACAGTATTGTACCGGTGGCGGCTACCGGCGTTTTTCATATTTCCGAAAAGGAATATATACACTTATCGGACAACCACCCATTATCGACTAAGCATCCCGAATACATATATATTAAAGATACCCTCACCAGTAATAATGCGGCAGTTATCCAATATCAACTGCGCGAAGGCGATACTGTGATGTGGGGAGTAGCGATGAAAAAGAAAACCGGAGTAGATATACTGCCCTTGTATCCGTATGCCGCGGCCCGCATCGTTAATGCCGCGGAAATAGATGTACCAGGCGCGGGCTCAGATAAAAAAATACTGGTGAGGTGGAGTAACGAAACTATGGCCCAATCGCAATGGGGCAGCAGCAGCAGCCATATTGATGGGATAGACATATGGGACCTGCATACTATGCAGCTGACACTGCGCTGGCAGCTAGTCAACCGCAACAACGGGTGGAGCATGTGTAGCGGCAACTATGGCGAAAGCAGATACAATTACCATGTCAGGTTTGCAAACAATTACCTGATCGTAACAGATAATCAATACCGGGACGGCCGAAACAAAATAAATCGCCCGGCGGGGCAGTATATAAGACAAGAGAAACATGAGGAGGTGGGCACAACTAACAAAGATGTATATGCCTATTTATACCGCAATGGCAGGTTTGAGAAAGTGCCTTTGGCGCAGTAAAATATTACCTTTGCGCAAAATCTGATGAATGCCAGCGACTTTTACCGAACATGAAATAAAGGCCAAACTAACCAATAAGCGCCAACTGAGCGCCTACCTGGATAAGCTGGTGGATAGCCACCTGGAAGGTATCAAGAAGGTGCGCCTCAACTATATATTGTGCAGCGATGATTACCTGCTGGGTATCAATGTTCAATTTCTACACCACAACACCCTTACAGATATCATTACTTTTGACCTGAGCGAAAGTGAAGATACCCTGACGGGCGAAATATATCTGAGTGTAGAGCGGGTAGCAGAAAATGCTGCGAAGTTTGGCGTAAGCTATACAGATGAATTGCACAGAGTGATCTTTCATGGTGCGCTGCACCTGTGCGGTTTTAAAGACAAGAAACCTGCCGACGTGCAGGAAATGCGGAAACAAGAGGACAAGTGCCTGAGCGCTTACAAAAAAGAATTATCGAAATGAAGTTAGAAGTACTATTTGAAGACGATGACCTGATCATAGTGAATAAACCATCCGGCGTATTGGTAATACCCGACAGGTTTGACACCACCATACCCAGCCTGAACAAGCTGCTGGAAGAGCGCTGCGGCCAGAAAATATGGGTAGTGCACCGCCTGGACAGGGAAACCAGTGGTGCGATCGTGTTTGCCAAAAGTGAACTGAGCCATAGGTACCTCTCGATGCTGTTCATGGAGCGGGAAGTCAATAAATTTTACGCGGGTATAGTGATAGGTGTGCCGGTACCCGCTGAGGGGCGCATAGAGAGCCCAATAGCCGAGCATCCTGCTGTAAAAGGCAAGATGACGGTAGCCAAAAGGGGCAAAGACTCAGTGACCGACTATAAAGTAGTAGAGCAGTGGCCACTGTATGCGCTACTACAGTTTCAGCTGCACACCGGCCGTACGCACCAGATAAGGGTGCACATGGCAGAGATAGGGCACCCGCTGGTATGTGACGACCTGTATGGCGATGGTAAACCATTTCTGCTATCGACAGTGAAAAAGCGCTATAACATGGGCAAGAACGAGGAGTTTGAAAAGCCCTTGCTTTCGCGCCTGGCGCTGCATGCATATAAACTGGAGTTTGCCAAGGAAGATGGTACGGAAATAAGCGTGGAGTCTCCATTGCCCAAGGATATGGCCGCGATGGTGAACCAGTTGAATAAATGGTCGGCGAAGTTTTAAGGGGAATGTGATAGAATGTGATCCCAGGTATTGTTAGTTTGTGAATGTAGTTTAACTATTAAGGGCGCAAGGGTGTTATGTTAGTTATTTGCTGCACCTAACCCGCCCCTAAAGGGTGACATGGGTTGACCATAGAATTTCGGAATCGTGTGCTTAGAAAAAATGCCGTCCTTCGACGGGGCTCAGGATGACATTTTTTTTCAATGCGTATTATTTCAATGCATATTAAACGGTGTTTTGCTTTTTTTACTTTTTGACTTTTGCTTTTTGATTTTAATTTATGCTTAGTGTTTCTTTAAAAAGTATAAGATTAACGGCGCCACATGGCTTGTATCCTCAGGAGCATATACTTGGGAATGACTTTGAGGTGGATGTAGATATCTACCTGCCTGATAGCCAGCCGTGGCCTTATGCCGACTATACATTGATACAAAGTACTGTGGCTGAGGTGTTTCACAAAGAGGGGCAGCTGCTGGAGACATTCGTCTACAATATCCATTCGGCGCTTAAAGCCAGTTTCCCTGTATCACTGAAGGTGAAGGTGGCGGTTCGTAAGCTTCACCCCCCTATGCCCGGCGAAGTGGCTCATGCTCAGGTATGCTATGAACAATAAAAGCTAATTATTAACGTTAAAAAAAAGCATTTATTAGGTTATTGTGCTCCGGTATTCATTTTAAATAAATATTAACATTGGCATATTATTTGCAGGTGTTTCTACGTTATAAACCCCAAAACCTGCTACTATGAAGAAGTTATTCTATTCTTTATGTGGTTTTTACGCGGTTTGCATCATTATAATGGTGGCAATCGACTTCAGGCAAGATGCCCAAACATCCTCCTACAGGCATGTACCTAAGGATCGTGCTTTAGCATATACATCCGGCAACGAAACTCATTACCTGTTGAGTTCATCCTATATAATTTCCGGGCTCAGAACTCCCGGCTCAGGTTTTCTGTTGAATATTTTGTTCAACCATTACGGCGTAAGGAAGAGTGAGGAAGAAGTGAGCAGTCTTTAACGCACCGACTACATAAACAGGTACATCAACCTGAATACCCAAAGATTATTGTACTGCCCCGAGCGAGTGTACGATTGTGGAATATTATCCCGAATAGGTAGTACCGAATACTGAAAACGTGCGTTGACAAAGAGACCTTTATATAAGTGCAGGCTTGCACCCAGCAACAGGTTGACATCTGACTTCCTGAACGGAAATTGCGACTGGTTGTACACCTGTGGCGGATCAGTGGTCACAGTTTCATTGGACGTGCCCAGCCTGGAATAAGATAGCCCTGCGCCCCAAAAACTTTTGCCATCATCATTATAGGTGAACAACACAGGGAACTCGGCATAATTGAGGTTGATGCCGTAATCGGTTAACACAACGCCTGAGCCAAAGGCACCGGCCCCATTTGACTTACTACCCTTTTGTGAATACAATATCTCCAGGCTGCCGGCCCAGTGTTCACTAAGGCGTGCATACATTACCCCACCCACATTGACGCCCACCTTGTAGTATCCGGCAAAGTAATCGCCATCTACCTGGCAGAAGTTGCCACCCATGGTAAGCCCGCCATAGAATTTACGGTCTTCATACATGGTAAAGTCGCGCTGGGCAAGGGCCCTGCCGCAACAAAGGCAAAGTACAAATAACGTGATAAGAGAGCGGCGACGGATAGGGGTTTGTGTAGTCATACGGGGCTATATAAACAGGTACATGAGCCTTACCGCAAACATATTGCTGTACTCCTGAGACCGCGAAAAATCGGGCGGCACATTGGACCGCACCGGTGTAATAGAATACTGGAAGCGAAAATTGAGAAAGAATCCTTTGTACAAATGCAGCTGGGCGCCCACGAGAAAGTCCAGGTTCTGTTTCTTGAATGGATATTTAGTCAGATCAATATTGGTGGCAGGAATAGTGGTCAAACTTTCGCTACTGCTCACCAACTGGCTGTAAGATAACCCGATACCGAAATGACTTTTGCGGCTATCGAAATAATTGATCATTATAGGTATCTCAGCATAGTTAAGTTTTATATCATATTTAGTAATCACTATATTACTATCTGTAGCATAGCGGGTAATGTCGCTTTTACTTCCCTTCTGGCTGTATAGTATCTCGTAGCTGAGGGCTAGATGTTTGCGCAGCTGGGCATAGCCTATACCACCTACATTAAGACCCACTTTATGATAACCTGCAAAATTATCACCATCTATTTGAGTAAAATTGCCGCCCAGCACAAAACCAGCATAGAAAATGTGAGGATTTTCGTCATCTTCCTCTTCTTCCTGCGCACGGGAAACTAACGATACAGCAGATAAAAAAAACACTATAACGGCAAATGCTGCTAATTTTCTACTTTTAGTCATCGAAAGAGTAAACAAATGAGCTTCAAATATACGCCAAACACGCTAAAAAAACTGGAAGAGCTTTTTGAAGAGGCCCGATATACGATACGTTTTGAGAAGGGTAACTTCAACAGCGGTTACTGTATACTGGAGGAAAAGCGCATAGTGGTGATCAATAAATTCTTCAACGTAGAAGGCCGCATTAATGCCCTGCTGGAGATACTGCAGACCATAACTGTGAAGGAAGAAGAACTGAGCGGAGAGATGCTGAAATGGTATCGCCAACTGAAAGAACAACCCCACCTGAAAAAGGAAACGGACGATTCTGCACCAACGAAAATAGATCTGTAGCGTGAAAGTAACTTTTTTGGGCACCGGCACCTCACAAGGCGTTCCTATGATAGGGTGCGGCTGCAAAGTGTGTACATCCACCAACAAAAAAGATAAGCGCCTGCGCTGCTCGGTATGGGTGCAAACCCCTGAGGCGAGCATAGTAATAGACAGTGGTCCTGACTTCCGTTACCAGATGCTGAGGGCTAAAGTACTACAGCTTGATGCCATCATCTTTACCCACGGACACAAAGACCATATTGCCGGTATGGATGATATACGTGCCTATAATTATTTTACCCAGAAGCCTGTAGACATATATGCCACAGAGGAGACACAAGCTTACCTTAAGCGCGAGTTCAGCTATGTATTTTCTGATATACAGTACCCCGGTATACCGCAGATCAACCTGCACACGATATCCTATGACAAGCCATTTTATGTAAAAGGTGCAGAGATCATTCCTATACGCACCCTGCACCACAAGCTGGAGGTACTGGGCTTCAGGATCGGTAAATTCACCTACATCACCGATGCCAATTATATAGCGCCTGAGGAACTGGCTAAAGTAAACGGCAGTGATGCCATGGTGCTGAATGCGCTAAGGCATGAAAAGCACCTATCGCACTATACCTTATCTGAAGCCGTAGAGATAGCGCAGGGACTAGACGTAAAGGATGCCTATTTTACCCACATCAGCCACCAGCTGGGCCTGCACGACGAGGTAGATGCCCAGCTACCCGGCCATATGCACCTGGCGTATGACGGACTGGAACTGGAGTTTTAGCTGGTCTGTGCGTTGATGGTTCACGCGAAGATTATTCCACGCAGAGGACGCAGAGCACGGTAAGGGGCTTTTTCACCACAAAGGCCACAAAGAGCGGCACTAAGGGCGCTATAGTGCGCATTTAACCTGATCATTAGAAATATTTTCTTGCAAAGTGTATGAAGCGTAACACTTTTCAGGCTTTAAGCCTGTTTTAGATTTTGATTTTTTACTTTTGGGCACAATTATGGAATACGATTTTAAGAAGATAGAATCTGAGTGGAAAAAATATTGGAATAAAGAGCAGATATATAAGGTAAGTAACCCTAAAGAGGGAGAACCCGCAAAGCCTAAATATTATGTGCTGGATATGTTCCCTTACCCTAGTGGTGCCGGACTACACGTAGGCCATCCATTGGGTTATATAGCATCGGATATTTATGCCCGATACAAGAGGTTATGTGGCTATAATGTGCTGCACCCGATGGGGTTTGATGCGTTTGGCCTGCCGGCTGAGCAGTATGCACTGGAAACAGGGCAGCACCCTGCTGTGACCACAGAAAAGAATATAGCCCGCTACCGCGAGCAACTGGACAATATAGGATTCTGCTTTGACTGGAGCAGAGAAGTGCGCACCAGCGATGCCAGCTACTACAAATGGACGCAATGGATCTTCCTGCAGCTGTTCCACAGCTGGTTTGACCGCAAGGAAAATAAGGCGAAGAACATCAGCACGCTGATTGACATTTTTGCTAACGAAGGTAACATAAACACACCTTGTCCGGGCGACGAGAAAATACAGTTTGACGCAGCAGGATGGGCATCGAAAAATGAGCAACAACAGCGCGAGGTATTGATGAACTATCGCCTGGCCTACCAGGGCTATGCGCAGGTATGGTGGTGCGAAGCATTGGGTACTGTGCTGGCTAATGACGAGGTGGTGAACGGCGTATCTGAGCGTGGCGGGCACCCGGTAGAGCGTAAGAATATGCGCCAGTGGTTCCTAAGGATAACAGATTATGCCGACAGGCTGCTGGAAAGCCTGAACCACCTGGAGTGGAGCGAGGCTATGAAGGAAATGCAACGTAACTGGATAGGCAAGAGTACGGGGGCGGAGGTGAAGTTTCTCCTAACCCCGACCCTCTCCATAAATGGAGAGGGAGGTGAAATGCAGGCTTCCTGCATCACAGTGTTTACGACACGTCCTGATACTATATTCGGGGTGGATTTTATGGTGCTGGCGCCCGAGCTGGATATCGTCAATACGATAACTACACCTGAACAAAAAGAGGCTGTAGAAGCCTACCAGAAATATGTGAAAAGCCGTAGTGAGCGAGACCGCATGGCCGATGTGAAACAAGTGACCGGCTGCTTTACCGGAGCATATGCCACACACCCGCTGAACCATAACCCGGTGCCCATATGGATATCGGAATATGTGCTGGCAGGGTATGGTACGGGGGCTATAATGGGCGTGCCTAGCGGCGATGAGCGCGACCACCGGTTCGCCAAACACTTCAATATCCCGATCACCAATATTTTTGGCGACAAGTATACCGGCGATGATGCCTATGCAGAAAAAACAGGCATCATCACCAATAGTGGATTTGTAACAGGCATGAGCATTGCAGATGCTGCCAATGCTATTATAGATACGCTGGAAAAGATAAATGCGGGCACCCGTAAGGTAAACTACAAACTGCGTGATGCAGGCTTTAGCCGCCAACGCTACTGGGGTGAGCCATTCCCGATAGTGTATGTGAATGATGTGCCTTACGGTACTGACGAAGTCCTCACCCCGACCCTCTCCATAAATGGAGAGGGAGGTGTTATGCAAACTCATGATATCGCGAGTTTGCCGGTAGAACTGCCGCATGTAGAACATTACAAGCCGGGCCCAGAAGGACAAGGGCCGCTGGCCAACCTCACCGAATGGGTGAATATCTCCTCACCCCCGGCCCCTCTCCATGAATGGAGAGGGGAGTCATTTGGTGATGCTGACGCATCACTGGAAAATGATGCAGACGAACGTTTTAGCGGTATCCCTAAATATAGTGTTAAGGCTACCAGTGCCTTTGAAAAGGCACGACAAAACAGAAAAAACTCTACTGACGCGGAAGATAAACTGTGGCAAGAACTCAGGAACAATAAAACAGGTTATAAATTCCGAAGGCAGCATCCGGTTGATGCTTATATTGTCGACTTTATCTGCCTGCAAAAAGCCATAATCATTGAAGCCGACGGAGACTACCATAATGACCCTGAACAGCAAAAAGCAGATGACGAAAGGACCAAAACGCTACAGGATATCGGCTTTCGCGTTTTAAGGTTTACCAATAAGCAAATTCTCGATGACATGCCTTTTGTTGTTGCTGAAATAACAAAAGCGTTATCGATACAAGATACTGCAGCCCATGTCACCCCTTCTCCATTTATGGAGAAGGGGCCGGGGGATGAGGTGCACATCACCCGCGAGACCAACACCATGCCGGGCTATGCAGGCAGCAGCTGGTATTTCCTGAGGTATATGGACCCGGGTAATGATACTGAATTTGCCAGTCGCAAAGCAACCGACTACTGGAACCAGGTAGACCTGTATGTAGGCGGCACAGAGCATGCTGTAGGGCACCTGCTCTACTCCCGCATGTGGACCAAGGTTTTATGTGACCTTGGACATATAGGTTTTGATGAACCGTTTAGGAGATTACTGAACCAGGGGATGATACAGGGGAGTTCGAGGTTTGTGTATAGAGTGTTAGGCCGGTCGGGCTCAGTGGTAAGTGGAGCGGGTGATTTACCAATACTTTTCGTTTCAAAAAACATCGCTGACATAATCGCTGATGAAAGCGCACAAAATCACCAAGAAGTGGTTGAGAATGTAAAAGATCATTATGCTTCGATTATGTCGAAAGATATTGTTTATTCGATTGAGGTAATGAAAACGCACGTTGATATTAGCTTCGTGGATGGAATAGAATTAGACGTTGATAATTTTAGAGAAAAGAAAAAGAACAACCCACCTACTTATTTTATTCTCGACGATCTATCCCTAGACACACCATTTGAGAAAAGTACTTCAGGTAAATACATCTGTGGCGCGGAAGTAGAAAAAATGTCCAAGTCGAAGTATAATGTGGTCAACCCGGACGACATTGTAGCGCAGTATGGTGCTGATACCTTCCGTATGTATGAGATGTTCCTGGGGCCGATAGATGTAAGCAAGCCTTGGGATACCAAGGGCATAGAGGGTGTGCACCGCTTCCTCAAGAAGCTGTGGCGCCTGTATGCCGATGAACAGGCCGGATGGATCGTTACTGACGAGGCAGCTACTGACGCAGAACTGCGCATACTGCACAAGACGATAAAAAAAGTAGGCGAGGATATAGAACGCTTCGCCTTTAATACTGCCGTGAGCCAGTTCATGATCACGGTGAATGAACTATCCGGCTGCCACAAGCGTGCTATACTGGAACCACTGGCGGTGCTGATCTGTCCGTTTGCACCACATATAGCTGAGGAACTGTGGCATAAGCTGGGACATGACACCAGTGTCATTAATGCAGCTTTCCCAGCGTTTGAGGAGCGTTATATCACTGAGAGCAGCAAACTATATCCTGTGGCCATCAATGGAAAGATGCGCGTTGAAATAGAGTTCCCGCTGGATATGGAGCAGAGTGTAATTGAGAGTGCGGTACTGGCCAACGAAACGGTGATGAAATGGATGGAGGGTAAGGCCCCTAAGAAGTTCATCTTTGTGAAGGGTAAGATGATCAATGTAGTGATATAAGGCTGCGCCAGAGCGAAGAAAGGGAACGAAGATCCGTAAACTACAGACCTATAAACGTGGCACAACTTGAAGTTGTGCCACGTTTTTTTTGTTCAGGTGTTCAGGTATTTAATATATAGTTGTGGCACGACTTAGAGTCGCGCCACAACTGAGACTTAGCTATATACAAAAAACCTCCGGAGGCCGGAGGTTTTTTGTAAGTATGTTACAGTAAGTATTAGTGTGCTACTACTACCTGCTGAGTGATGTTTCCGTTTGTACCATTGATCTTAACGATGTAGTTGCCTGTTGGTAAGTTGTTCACAGAAAGTGAAGTGCTGTACTGAGCAGTAGCAGGAACGCTTGTCTGCATTACTACGCGGCCACTCATATCGAACATGCTGATAGTGAAAGCCTGAGCTTCATTCCATTTCAGGTTGATGTTGATCATATCCTGAGCAGGGTTAGGAAGGATGCTTACAGTACCGTTAGCAACAACATTGTTTACACCTGTAGTAGAGTAAGACTCGTAGTAGTAGTTAGACTGAGGATCGCCGTTAGCGAATTCCCAGAAACCAGCTACGTTCCAAGACTCACCAACTGAATTGGTCAGTTGATTGCTGCTGTTGTAAGCGTAAGTATACTGGATTGAGTTATTCCAGGTACCGCCACCAGCTGTATCCCAAACCTGATCCAATTCTGTTACAGGCATTCCGCTTGTGAAACCACCGTAAGTCTTCAGGGTAACATTATCCCATGCAGATGTAGTGGTGTTGTAAGTAGAATACTGAGCAGTAAGACGGTTACCGGTAGTATCGTAAGTATATGCGTTCTGGTAGTTATTTACATAAGCGATACCATTCCACTGACTATACACATCGTTAGTCAGTTTGTTAGACGCGTTGTAAGTGTAATTTTCCTGACTTACCTGAGTGAAAGTAGTACCAGAGATAGCCAGCGTGTTCTGCTGAATCTTGTTACCGCTACCATCGTAGAAATAGTTGATCTCGCTGCTTGCATCGAAAGCTGCAGTAAGGCTATTGAAGATACCATACTTATCCTGCACCAGACGGTTGCTAGGATCGTAAGTATACACGTCGTTAGAAACGTTAACCCAGTTAGTACCGTTCCATGTCTGGTAAACCATGGTGGTCAGGTTGCTACCTGTGTAGAAATATAAGTTCTTGCTTACGTTGTTCCACGTTAAAGTGATGGTATTCCAAGTCTGGTTTGTCATAGAAACCAGGTTGTTGTTCGCATCAAAAGTCTGGATCATGTTGGTAGAACCTACGAATGCTGTTGCGGTTGTGCTGTACACCCAAGCCCTGGCAGTATCGTATTTCATAGCATGTTTCAGATCACCACCTCTTGTACCTGAATACATGTAAACAGCGGTATCAGTTGGCTGGAAGATAGCACCATCATTGTGCCAATCAGCTTTAGCGATCAACCTTGAACCAGTTTGAGCCTGTGCGCTCTGGAGGAGCATTACAGGTATTGCAAGTGTGAAGAGTAGCTTCATTCTTTTCATAATAGGCAATTTAATAATTTGATTAGATTTAGTACATTCGGAAAAACCGTACAATGATAGTGATAATTTTCTACAAACTCCAAATTTTCAGAAAAAAATCTTCTCTATCGGTTTACCTGCCACAAAATAGTGGTAAAACACGACAATTGCAAGTGACACAAGGTATTAACAGATATAAAGTCATAAAAAACTCCCGATAGACCTCTTCATCAATAAATAATCCAACCCTACATTATGGAAAAGCAATTTTTCCCCATCTTTACTATGAGTAGTAGCGTAACCAATATCTGAAACAACTTGACAGGAACCTCCAGACATAATGAACTCAGCGACGAAGAATTACTGAGCGCATACCGCAAAAGCGGCGATAATGAATGGCTAGGCTACCTGCTGCCGCGATATACTACCCTGCTGCTGGGTGTGGCTCTAAAGTACCTGAAAGATAAAGTGCAGGCAGAAGATGCAGTGCAGCAGGTATTCCTAAAAGCACTGACCAAAATGCCTAAGGAGGAAATTCAGAACTTTAAAGGCTGGCTATATATACTGATGCGCAATCACTGCCTGCAGCTACTGCGCGACAAGCTACCCCACAGCGATGAGAGCGCACTTGCCGGACTGGCAGCAAGCCCTATAGATGAAGAAGAACTGAAACTGCATGAATACACACTGCAACAGCTTACCGTGGCCATGAACACACTGAATGAAGAACAGAGAGTAGCGCTGACCCTCTTTTACCTGAAAAGACTAAGTTATGAGCAGATCATATTGCAAACGGGCTACAACTTTATGCAGGTAAAAAGTTTTATACAAAATGGTAAACGTAACTTGCGCATCATATTATCAAAGAAACTCGGCGAACAGGCAAATGAGCGATAGAGATGACATACTGCACAATGGGTTACCTGACAGAGGTAAAGAACCTGACCAGGCGATGATGATGGCCTACCTGGAAGGTAAGCTATCGCCTGAAGAGCAGCACAGAGTAGAGCTATGGCTGAGCGAAGAAGGTATGGGAAGCGATGCCATAGAGGGCCTGCATATGCTGCCGGTGGAAGAAACGAAACAAACGGTGAACAGGCTGAACAATGAGCTGCACAAGACATTAAGACACACAAAAAAGAAACGCAGGAAAACAGGATCTGATGTTATTGTATGGACCACGGTCATCACTATATTGATATTGGCTGTAGTAGCTTACCTGGTGATCAAGTTGGTTTTATAGCATTCACCCCTTTATCACTGACTGAATAAAAAAACAAAGTAATTTGCCTGACGTACCGACAATATGAGAACGCTTATTCTTTCACTTATCCTTATCGCCGGCTATACGGTCACTTATGCGCAGACAGATAGCATAAGGGTATGGAATAAATACTGCTCAAAAGCTGATAGCCCACTGCTGTTTATAGGGTCCTATAACGAGATACAGATATACTGCCAGACGCGAAAACCCGGCGACCTGAAGATAAAATGCCTGGACAATACGCTAAAAACGAGCACACCGGAAATAAAGGGGGACACCCTGTGCATGATGGCTATGCCCTACGCCACGGAAGGTAAGAAAATGCGCCTGGCCATAATGGACAAAAAGACGCAGAAGGTGCTAAAGACCGTGTACTTCAGCCGGGATAATGTGCCTGCACCCGCAGCACAATTTGGCAAGCTATCGGGAACAGAAGGACCAAGAAAAAATTTGCTGGAGCAGACTGCTGTGAAAGTGATCTTCCCAAACTCGCTATACTGCTACCCTTACACGGTGAAACAATATATATTTAAGATGAAACATGCCAAAACGGATATTACCCGACCTGTGCTGGGCAATCATATACCGATAGACATTCTTACCGAGATCAAGAATGCACCTGATGGGACATTCTTTGAGTTGACAGATATAAAGGCGATAGCGCCGGAATGTGCTATGCATACGCTACCCAACCTGAAGATAAAAATCAAATAGCAGTTCTAATATTTCCTGTCAATAACGTAGTTTACTAATTCTTCCATTGCCTGGCGGGCGGGGGTATCGGGATAGGTATATAGTATATCGATCGCTTCCTTACGGTATTCCATCATTTTGCCTGCAGCATAGTCTATACCACCTGAACGTCTCACCATATCTATCACCTCGTTCACCTTCTGGCGGTCGGTGCTATTGTTCTTAACAATATAAATGATCTTGCGTCGGGTAGCGGTATCGGCGTGCTGCAGTGCATAAATAAGGGGCAAAGTCATTTTCTTTTCCTTGATGTCTATACCTGTAGGCTTGCCTATGCTATCCTGCCCATAATCAAATAAGTCGTCCTTTATCTGAAAAGCGATACCCACCTTCTCGCCGAACAAGCGGAATTTCTCCGCAACTGCATCATCTCCGCTGGCTGACAAGGCCCCTGCAGCACATGCGGAAGACAGCAATGAAGCCGTTTTAGCCCGAATGATCTCAAAGTAAATAGCTTCGTCAATATCCAGTTTGCGGGCCTTCTCCATCTGCAGTAGTTCTCCTTCGCTCATCTCCTTTACTGCGCGCGAAGTGATCTGCAATATCTTGTAATCGCCATTGTCTATCGAGAGGAGCAACCCCTTTGACAGCAGGTAATCACCCACTAATACGGCTATTTTATTCTTCCAGAGGGCGTTTATAGAAAAGAAGTTGCGGCGCATCATCGAGTTATCCACCACATCATCATGCACCAGGGTAGCGGTATGCAGCAATTCAATAAGCGATGCCGCCCTGTAAGACACCTCATTGATCTCCCCGGCTATCTTAGCCGACAGAAAAACAAACATAGGGCGCATCTGCTTACCCTTGCGCTTAATGATGAAGCGCATGATGCGGTCAAGCAGGTTATTAGCGCTTTTAACGCTTTCGGAGAATTTTTTTTCAAAAAGGACTAATTCGTCGCCAATGACTTTATGTACTAATTCCATTAATCGGCCATATTGTTAATCTTCTGTAAAAGTCGACTAAGAATCTTTAACGAAAAAGTATTTTTGTTGCACAATCGCCGATAAACGATCAGACAAACAATAAAAGCGCTAAAAGACTGTTATTTTCTGGGGATAATTTGATTTTCATCATTTGACCACTACTTTTGCGTTTGCATTTTTGTTCATAACAAAATTGTTTTATTAATAAACTATATTCTATGATTCTAAAGAAGTATCTATTACTTGCAGGGTTTTCTGTAATTGCTGCCCAATCAGTATTGGGGCAGGAGAGCCAGCCAGCAACGCCACCGTCAACAACAACCGGCACTCCTGCCACAGGAGCGCCTGCTGCAGGAGCACCGCAGTGGTCTAACAGGGACATGACCTACAGAGGCAAAAACTATGATGTACTGGATTCTTCTTATTACCCTAAAAGGCGTCTTAAGCAGTATCGCCAATATATGGACCATCAGGGATTCTTCCCGCCAAAGCCACGTAACCAGTGGGAAGTGGGTATAGGTTTCGGCCAGTATAATGTGCTGGGAGATATCGCTTCGCTCAATATGTTCCAGAAAGGCGGTTATGGCCTTAACCTGCATGTGCGCAAGGCATGGGGTTATGTTTTCTCTACCCGTTTCGACTATACTTATGGTATAGGCAAGAACCTGGACCTGACACCGACACAGAGCTTTGACGCTCCTTATACCTTACCTGCAGCAGGCGGGGCTTACGTACCATTGCAGTATGCCGGACCCGGTAAGCCGGCTACAAACATATACCGCGCTACCCGCACAGAGTCATCACAGTATAACCTGGACCTGATGTTCAACCTGTACAACATCAACTTCCACCAGGCGCGCAATTCTATTTCTTTCTATGGCTACCTGGGATTGGGTATGCTGAAATATAAAACACGCGTGAACGCACTGGATGGCAATTACAGCGCTTATGACTTTGCGTCTATCGTTAAAGACCCATCGGCAAGTCCAAGAACGATTCGCAAAGAACTGCAGAGCAAGATGGACAACACTTATGAAAGTGATGCTGATGGCAGCAAAGGGAAGCGCACAGACTTCGCGCCAAGTATGGGTGCAGGCATACAGTATAAACTGAATAAACAATGGAACCTGCAACTGGAAGAGCGTTACACTTTCCCTGGGGATGATTATCTTGATGGAACCCGTTTTGGAGCACCAATAAGCGGTGCAGCTTCTATCAGCCAGACCAAAGATGCGATCAGCTACTTCTCAGTAGGTGCCAACTATAACATCAAATTAAAGAAGAAAGCTGTTGAGCCATTGTACTGGATCAACCCGCTGGATCATATCTATAGCGAACTGTCTTACCCAAGGCATATGATACTGCCTAACCCTGTACTGCCTGACGAAGATGCAGACGGCGTAACTGACCAGTTTGACAAATGCCCTAAGACACCTGCAGGCGTAGCGGTAGATGGCCACGGCTGCCCACTGGATACAGATGGCGACGGTGTACCTGACTATAAAGATAAGCAGCCGATCACTCCTACAGAGTGCCAGCCGGTAGACGCTGATGGTGTAGGACATTGCCCATGCCCAGAAGGTTGCAAAGATGATATCCGTAATAAAAAAGACAAGTGCGACCGTATCAATGATGGCGTTATCCGCTTCAGCGGTAAAGGCACGATCACTCCTGCCATAGAAGCTCAACTGGCTAAGCTGGCGAGCGAAATGAGGATGAATGCTGACTGCAAGGTAACTGTAGTAGGCGGCGGCGGAAGCAAAATAAAAGAACAGCGCTCATGGGAGCATGTGAATGCCGTGATAGAATACATGACTGAAAAACAGAGTATTCTACGCGCAAGGTTCATCTTCCAATATGGTAAAGGAGATGATGAGAACGTGGTTAATTTCCACGCTGCCGGTGAAGACGAAAAAGGTCCGGACCAGGTAGCACCTCCACATCCTGAATTGAAGTAATTAAAAATAATAGCAGCATAGAAAATCCCCCGGAATTCGGGGGATTTTCTATTTATTCTAAGTCTGCATTATCTGGAACGTGCACCAAAAATGCCGTCCTTCGACGGGGCCCAAGGTGACATTTTGTGTTTTACAATGCTTTAATAGCTGCGGCGAATTTATCAATATCTTCTTCCTTAGTATCCCATGAGCACATCAGGCGCACCTCGTGGGTGCTATCGTTCCAAACATAAAATGGAAAATGCTCCTGCAGGGGATTATACCAATCGCGGGGAATCACAGCAAATACTGCATTGGCCTGAGTAGGCTTAGTAATTTGTGCTTGTGGAAATGCAGCTATAGCCTTATGCAGTTTTTGCGCCATTGCATTGGCATGTGTTGCCGTGCGGCGCCAGAGATCGTTAGTCAGCATCGTTTCGAATTGTGCGGCTATGAAACGGGTCTTTGAGGCCAGCTGCATCACTTGCTTGTGCCGGAAAGCGATGTGTTTCCGCAGGTCTTTATTGAATACCACTACAGTCTCACCATACATCATTCCGGCCTTTGTGCCACCCAGCGACAATATATCTACACCTGCTTTACTGCTTATTTCTGCAAGACTACAGCCTAGTGACGCAGCTGCATTGAAAAAGCGGGAACCATCCATATGCAGATACAGGCCATGCTCATGCGCAAGATCAGCTATCTGCCTGATCTCGGCCGGGGTATATACCGTGCCATACTCAGTAGCCTGGGTGATCGATATCATGGCAGTTTGCGCATAATGCACATCACCTTTGCGGATAAGGCGCTCCTCTATCGCTTTTGGGGTAAGTTTGCCATGTTCATTTGACTTTAGCGGGAAGAAACGGCACCCGGTAAATGTTTCGGGAGCAGAAGATTCATCGCAATAGATATGAGACGTATCAGCACAAAGCACCGCATTATAAGACAGCGTGGCCGAGCTGATACTCAGCACATTGGCGCCTGTTCCGTTAAAAACAAAATGCACCTGCACGTCGGCCTCAAATACCCAGCTAAAGTGGTCGTTGACATGTTTAGTTAACTCATCAGCGCCATAGGAGCGGGCATGAGCTGAATTGGCAGCTACCAGGGCATCCATCACTTCAGGCAGCACACCGGCATAATTATCGCTTGCAAAGCTTTTCATGGCTTATATTTTAGCTCTAAAATTAGCTGTTTTTTGTACTTTAGTGGGAATAGATAAATAAATACCCCGATAGCTATTGACAGCCATCGGCAGCTATCAATAAAAATACCGCAAATGAAAAGCCTGGTGTCCCTTTTACTGGTGTTTTTTCTGCCCCCTGCTCTCAACGCCCAGCACCCGGTACCAATACGGAACCTATGGACACGCCCGCAAGTGCACGTGCTGTTTGGCGGCTATAAGGTATCATTTGCTATACGGGATATCAATAAGGCACTGGCATTGATGAAGGATATACCGGACACAACCTATGGCACCAAATGCCTGCTGGATACGAGCAAAAACTATTCCTATGAATTATACCCGGGCACGCACACGCAATACCGGTATGAAATGGAACCACTCCTGCAAAACGGCGTAGGTGTTTTTCTGCTTACCCGAGGCCTGGCAGAGGTGGAAAACGGCAGGCACAAAAAACTAAAAACCATTATTGCCGATATTGCCACAAGTGAAACGGGGGAGCTATCCACTTTTGCGTCCTTTTACGACCCTGACACACATCAGATGATATTTTCCGGCAGAATAGATGTTGACCTGATAGGCCGTGATCCGGGTATTGATGATTGATCACTTCGTGCGCACCTCTATAAATACAGTGACATCATCACTGATATCACCTTTCTCCCCAACGTTGAACATTAATCTATTGATCGTCATACTACCCCGAAATAAGTAACTCTTACCGGAGCGTGTGGTGGTGAACTGCAGCTTCACGGGCTTGGTAACACCTTTGATAGTAAGGTTACCGGCTATATTGTAAACAATGCTACCCGGGCGGTCCTGTGTAACTGACGTTGATACAAACCTGATAGCAGGGAAGGACAACACATCAAAAAAGCGAAAACCCTTCAGGTCCTTATCGCGAGCAGCATCCCCGGTATTGACAGAAGCTGCGTTGAGCGTAATATCGAAAGACGACTTATCCAGGTGTTTCGGGTCAAAATTGATACTGCCTGACATTTTATTTATCGTGCCTTTTACCTTTAGAGCAGAGCCTCCAGCCTCTTTGTTCAATACACTAAACTCTATCCTTGACCCTGTTTCCACAGGCACATAATGCTGCGCACCAGCATGCTGTCGTAACAACATGAAGCAGCACACAAACAGCATAAACAGATAGCTCCCCGGCTTGATTGACATGACCATAGCCCGACAAAAGTAAAGAATCTCCGGGCTATCTTTGCACCCTATGATCAATGAGCAGTACAAAACAATAGAAGACATCATCAAGACCCGCAGATCTGTGAGCTGGGCAAAAATGAACGGCAAAATGATACCCGACCAACAGGTAAAACAATTGCTGCACCTGGCGCACTGGGCACCTACACACGGACGCACAGAGCCATGGCAGTTCTTTGTATATACCGGTGAGGCATTAAAAGCTTTTGGTAAAAGCCACGCCGACCTTTACTGGAATAATACGCCGGAAGAAAACCGCACACAGGCTACAGCCGACAAACTGACAAACAATGTGAACATGACATCGCACCTGATAATAGCGGTGATGAAAAGAGGGCACAATGAAAAGATACCCATGCACGAGGAACTGGCAGCCGCATCGGCAGCTATACAGAATATACTCCTCGGTGCGCATGCCATGGGCATTGCTTCATTCTGGAGCACCGGCGGTATGACGCACAAAAAAGCACTCAAAGACTACCTGGAACTGCAACACGAAGATATTGTACTGGGTTTGCTATACCTGGGCTACACCGATGAGCCCGCCAAAGAAGGTGTGCGCAACTCGCACATCGACGACAAAGTGAAATGGATGTGATAGCAACACCGCAAAGAGGCGCAGCGGAACTGTCTTTTTCCCTGAGTTACGAATGCTAAGGCTCTATTTTATTTCCCTTTGCACAGATGCCAATAAGCACTTAATAGAAAAAGCGGGCTGAGCCCGCTTTTTCTATTAAGACAATTATCTATTAATAAACGATCACTCTGCAACGTGCAGTGTTCCTGTCGTTAGTAATCTCACATATATAGGCTCCTGCATGCAAACCTTTGGCGGCAACCTTTAGCGTACCATCGCTACCGAAAGTAGCCTGTTCCTGCCATGCTACTCTACCATCAGAAGACAACATACGTACATTGAAGGTATTACCGGCAAGCTCCTTGCTGGAAGTGGTGATGGTAAATGTTCCCCTGTTAGGATTAGGTGCTACACTGATAACATCAGCGGCAAAAGGCACTATGGAAATGCCGTTAGGAATATCCTTCTTTGTTGTCCTCCACATACCGCGGCCATAAGTGGCAGCCCACATCTCATTGGTGGTATAATTGATGCCAAGGTCGTTAATGATAACTGCGGGCAGGTTAGTATTGTACAATGCCCAATCTGTCATGGTGGTGTCCATGTAGAACACCGCTACGTCAGTACCAATATATTTTGTACGGGAAGAGCTATCGATAGTGATACAGTTGACCGGCACGTCAGGCAGTGTGCCGTTATGTATGGTCCAGTGATTGGTGGTGCGATTGTACTCACCAACCTTGTCTGTGCCATATCCGCTGAATGTTACCCAAATGATATTCTCGTTTTTAGGGTCTACTACCATTCTGGAGATATTGCCGGTGAAGCCACCGGGAACAGTTACCCATGTAGCACCGAGATTGGTGGTATAGTGGATGGTATTATCATCCAGGGCAACATACATACACAGGTTATCGGTGTACGGCATGGCAATATTGTTGATGTTGGTTCCCGTGTTGAATACAGGAGAAATAGCAGCCCATGACCCACCAAAATCGCTGGAACCGAACACCTGATCATAGCCTATATAGATATTGTTGTCCAACATAGGATCGATGATATAAGGAGTAACCCAATCGCCCGTAGACGTAGTTGGCAAGCTGCCCGTGATGCTATTATAGCTGACACCACCATCAGTAGTGATGTCTACGGAACCACTGGGGTAAGCCGCATACCATGTAGTCGTAGGTGACATATAGTCGATACGCGGTTGCATACCGTCTCCGCCGGTAAGGTCTATAGATGGACCTCCGCCTATCCTCTTGGTCCCATTGTCTTGCGCTCCACCTATGCACCATGGTACGGCATTATCCACTGCCACGCGATAGAACTCGGTGATGCCCATTCCGTTGGTAATGTCGTTCCATGAACCCGAAAGAGGGTCTGATGTTTTATACACGCCGCCATCGCAGCCCTCGTAAAGAGTAAGGTCCAGTGGATTATATATCAGGTGATGTTTGTCGGCATGCACCGTCTGCACACTAGGTATGCCGCTGTACCATTGGGTTACAATGTTCCAGGTAGTACCACCATCGACGGAGTAATAATTGTTAACTCCTCCTACTATCACCTTATTGGGGTCTGTAGGATTGATGGCGATACAAAGGTCGTACCAGCCCTGTCCGTTGCAAGCCGTTGTAGGAAGGCCGAGTTCGTAGCCCAATAAATTCTGGGTACAGCTTCCGCCATCTTCAAAAAGCGGGGCAAACGTAGCTCCGCTATTATTGGAACCGTAAATACCCTTGAAACCAGAAGAACTGTTAGAAGCCAGTGCCTTAACTACATGCGGTGCAATAGGGCATACGGCGAGCGCTATGCGCTGCGCATCGGGATAAGAGGTGACCACCGTCCAGGTATTACCGCCGTTGGTTGATCTCATGATCTGAGAACTTGGGTCGCCGCCTCCCGGATATCTTGACGCATAAAGTATAGTAGTATCACCGGGATTATAAATCACCTGATTAAAGCTGCCCGGGTCGGTACTTGTCCAGGTAGCACCCGCATTGTGCGTGATGTACATACCGCCATTGGTGGCCAGCACCAGTGTATTGGTATCGCTCGGGTTGATGATCAGCGACCTGGCATAATAATTAGCCGTAGGGGTCCAGCTCATACCTGTCGGATGCCAGGTAGCCCCGCCATCAGTGCTTTTCACAACACCCATACTGTAATCGTCATAGCCATCTGCATCGCCCGTAGCCACATAAATGGTATTCGGGTTAAGCGGATTAATTACGATGTCAGACACCCCTATCGTAGGCAGGTTATTGTACAGGGCTACCCAGGTATGCCCTCCATTAGTTGTTTTCCATGGGCCTCCGCCCGCAGTACCTACGTAGATGGTATTGGGGTCGGTAGGATGCACGGCTACTTTGTTGATGCGACCTAAGCCCGAATACCCTCCATTGCTGGTATCAGGACCCTGAAAGGCCCAGTTGGCAGCACCACCTGATGTAGTGCGCTGTGCCGACTTGTTAAGTTCTGTACTTTCCAGATACTTAGTCCATTCCTGCAAGGTCTTTACAGGGGAAACCATGTAACCATTAGCGTCCAGATGCTGGCTCCAGAACCATACCCAACGTTCAAACAGGTAGTCTTTTCCTTCTTTTTCCACTTTGCCGTGCCCCTGCTCTTCCATCTCTTCCTCTACTTCCAGCTTATGCGGATTGCGCTTTTGCTCGGTGATAATGTCCTGCAACTTCACCGGCTGGCCGGCCGGATGCCCCTGCATCCATGGCTGCGCCTGTGCAGCAAAAGAGGAAAGTGAAATACCCGCAAATAATAATAGCTTCTTCATGGTTTATAGATTATGGCATGGATATATCATGCTTCTTAACGATGGTTTTTACAGGAAATGACAACCAGCCGCTGCCGGCGGTTTTATAAAACAGTGTATTCTTCGCTGTCTGGGGTATATCGGCAGGTACAGGATATTTGCCACGTGTCAGTGGCACAAGTTCCAGCGTATCGCCTTTATGTATTTGGTCTCCGGTCACATTCTCCTTCAGGTATTCCATACCCGGGGGATATTTGCAGGCATCCTTGGGGTTGATCTTGTGGGCCTTATCTATACTGCACAGCAAAAAGCCATTCTCCCCTCTCCAGAAAAAGGTTACGGGATAAGAAGCGCCTAACCATTGGATAATAAAATGCGCGTCAGTGGGCGGTGGGGCCGGGCTCTTTACACCCGAAAGCGTACGCTGAGAATATGCTTCAATTAATTTAAAATTGGTTTTGGCTGTCTTTTTTTTATGTTTTACAGGCCCTTTACCTTCCGCCCGGCCGCATATAGCCATGACCAGCAGAAGACTTACACAAATACTCCTCATTTTACAAATATATTATGCAAATTTAATTAAAAGAAACGTGATAGCGTATTGCTGCATAAATAACCTAAAATATGACACTAAAATTACTAGTGTATACCTCGGGCATTGAGTGCTTGCTGATAGGCATGGGCATTTTTGATGTGCTCGTCGCCTGTGGAAGCAAAAACAGATGCTCCGCGAAGGTCGGCCTTGGCGCAAAAGTAAATGTAAGTGGTTTTAGGTGAGTTAAGCACCGCATCTATAGAGGCCATAGAGGGTGTACATATCGGGCCGGGAGGCAGCCCTTCATTCTGGTAAGTGTTATAGGGAGACTGGTATTGCAACATTGCCCCTGTGATACGGCGAATGGCAAAATCACCGATGGCAAACTTAACGGTAGGATCGGCCTGCAGTTTCATGCCCTTCTCCAGCCTGTTGAGGTACACACTGGCTATATTCAATTTATCATCAGCCCGGTTGGTCTCTTCATCTACTATAGATGCTACTATTGTTGCCTTTACCGGCGTCAGGCCATGCGCACGTGCTTTTTGTCGGCGGTCATCGCTCCAGAAGCGCGCATAGTTCTTCTGCATTTTTTTGAACACGTTATCCGCAGGTGTGTTCCAGAAGAACTCGTAGGTGTCGGGGATAATGGCACACATAGCAGTATTGGTATCCAGGCCAAACTGGGAAAGGTAGGCAGAATCCTGAAGCATATGAGCCAGTTCAGCAGAGTCTGCCTCAAGATTAGCTGACAATAACGCGACAAGGTCTTTTTTGGTGCGCAGTTTATTGATGACCAGCTTAACAGGCGCTTGGGTGCCGCGGCGCAATAGCCGTACGATAGCAAAATTGCTCATACCCCTGCTGAGCTGATAACGTCCTGGCCGGATATGTGCGGGCAGGCCGGCACTCTTGGCCAGGATATCAAAGCTGGTAGCATCGTGCACGTAACCACTATCCTTAAGTGTAGCCAGCACCTGATCATACCCCCACCCTGTGTGTATATACAGGTAACGCTGCCTGCCGATATTGGGACCAAACAATACCCATACCCCCAAAGCAACGATGGCGATAAAGACCAAACCTAAAATGAGTGGCCTGTTAGACCTTTTCTTTTTTGCCGCTGACATGCCGCTAAAATAAGGATTTTGTGGGTCAAATTGGTAGTAAGCTACTCGCAGACATTTACTGTTACATAAAAGAATTACCTATTCAGTAGAGACAAATTTTCCTTTATAGTAGTTCCTTGTGTACATTTGTTACTTATTATTCCTGTAAAATATAATGCAATTAGCACAACGAATAAGTTCCATCAACGAGCCGCAGACAATAAAAATGGCCAAGTTGAGCCGCGAGCTGAAGGCGCAGGGCGTGAGTATAGTTGACCTTAGCCTGGGAGAACCGGACTTTAGAACACCGGAACACATATGTGAAGCCGCCATAAAGGCCATCAACGAAGGATATACCAAATATCCGCCGGTGGCCGGATATCCCGAACTGCTGGAAGCAATAAGCCTGAAACTGAAAAGAGATAATAACCTCGACTATCCACCCAACCAGATCATTGTATCTACAGGTGCCAAACAATCGCTGGCCAATGCTGTGCTCTGCCTCGTGGACCCCGGCGATGAAGTGATCATACCTACCCCTTTCTGGGTGACTTATGCATCGCAGGTGCAGATGGCGGGAGGGGTGGTAAAATACATCAACTGCGGCATAGATAATGACTTTAAACTTACGCCGGAGCAACTGGAAGCCAACATAACATCTAAGACAAAATTGTTCATGTTCTCCTCTCCCTGCAACCCTACGGGAAGTGTATATTCAAGGGAAGAACTGGCAGGACTCGCAGAGGTATTCATGCGTCATCCGTACGTCAACATCATCAGTGATGAAATATATGAGTACATTAATTTTACCGGCCATCACCAAAGCATAGCCCAGTTTGATGAGTTGAAAGACAGAGTGGTGGTGATCAACGGTATGTCCAAAGGGTTTGCTATGACGGGCTGGCGCATGGGGTACCTTGCAGGGCCTGCCGAACTGGTAAGGGCATGCGACAAGTTGCAGGCGCAATTTACATCTGGTGCTAACACCATCGCACAAAGAGCGTCTATTACCGCAATGCTCAGCGACCTGTCTGCCACCTACAAAATGGTCGACGCATATAAAGAGCGCAGAGATTATTTCATTGCGGCACTGGCCAAAATACCGGGCATAAAGATCAATATGCCACATGGTGCGTTTTATGCCTTCCCCGACATCAGTTCCTTTTATGGTAAAACCGATGGCGAAACCGTAATAGAAAATGATACCGACCTGAGCATGTACCTGTTGAACAAAGGACATGTCACCACGGTATGTGGTAGTGCTTTTGGCGACACACAATGCATACGCCTTTCATTCGCTACCTCTATGACCAACCTGCGTGAGGCAGTGAAGCGTATGGGCAACGCACTAGGCCAATTGAAATAATAAGAAACCTGATCACATATCATAAGAAAAGCGGGCATTGCCCGCTTTTCTTATGATATAATGTTGCCATCATTTACCTGGCTTATTAGACTCTGTGGTTTGCACCTTGGTCATTTTCGTGAGCACATGATTATAGATGGTATCCAACTGATCAGGGTGTTTCTTATACCAGATCATACTATTAGAAAAATCAGCCTCCGTGATGTGGTTATGTGCAAATATCTCCTTGTAATAAACCGTAAGGGAATCCACATTCTTAGTACCTGCTATGTGCTGGTTATCGCGGCCCACAGTACTGTATGACTCCGCCAGTGTGATGTCAAACAGTACATCTTCCATTGTCTTCTTGGGCAAATGTGCCCCCGGCATACTATTGCAACCCAAAAAAGCAACGCCAAACAAGCAAACAAAAAACGAATAACGAACCATGAAATTATTTAAGGGCATTGTACTTACTTGAATTGGGAACATCCATCGCTGTGAGCAATGTTACATACTGTCCGCGTTCGTTCTTAGGAGCCTGCGCCAGCAAGTGAATGAATTCCTCACTCTTGGCTGCAAAAATGAACTGTATAAGCATAGAACTGGGATTTTCCCTATTCACATTATATAACTTTTTAAGGCCGGTAAGGATACGGGAACGGGAGTCATTAGGCTTGGTATACATACTGTCCAGCCCCTCGCGGTGCATCGTGTACCAGAAGCTGCGCACATCCTGAAAGCGGGTATTGAGCAACTGATCTACCAGCCAATACCTGTTTCTTGTGCCCTCTAAAGCTTTCCAGCCGCTGATGCTCTTATTCATCTCGGGGGCATTATTCACCACATTCTGTGCTTTCTTCAGATAGTTGGTCCCACCAAGCGGCGAAAAACTATCATAATCCAGTCCCAGGATAATGTACGCATAGTAGCCCAGGATAGCAGACAGATTTGATATCATAGGGTCCGCACCACTCACACTATTATCGTCAAACTGCAGCTTACCGTATTGTGTGAACTTGAACGCAATATCGCGATCCATATAGTTGACCAGCGCGGAGATATAACCCGAATTGTATACCGGCCTCGAAGCCTGTATGCTCAGTGTAGCACTATAGGCATCGGGATCACCATTTACTTTATTACCAGTAAGATTAATGAAGATATTACAGTCAATTTTTTCAGTAGCCCCGAAATCATCGGTACTCCATTTATGCCCATTCATAAACTCTGTGATGGCGCGCTGCATCGAGTTGAATACCTCGCCATCTACACCCACTATCTTATCATGCATGATAGTGACCTTGCAGTTTAACTCCTGGGCACGGCCAGCAACCGCGATCAGGCAAAACAATAATATACTAAACAGTTTCTTCAACATGCCTCAATATCAAAATATGATGTACAATAGCCACCGCCATCTCTTTTTTACTTTGCAGCGGCAAGCTTATTTCTTTCCCATCCCGCGTCAGCAGGGTCGTTTTATTAGTATCATGCCCGAAGCCTGCTCCCTCATCTCTTAGGGAGTTAAGCACGATCATGTCCGCGTTCTTAGCCTCAAGTTTCTTTGTCGCATTGTTCACCTCATCAGTAGTTTCCAGCGCAAAGCCTATTAACGTTTGCCCGGGTTGTTTTATTTTACCCAGCGACGCCAGTATGTCCTTTGTTTTTGCAAGCTGCAGGGACAGCTCATCATCTTTCTTTTTTATTTTTTCGGTAGCCTGCTCGGCAGGTCTATAGTCAGCCACGGCAGCAGCCAGAACAGCTATCTGCACCTGGTCAAATTCTTCCATACAGGCGACATACATCTGCTCGGCACTCTCTACGTGCACCGTTTGCACCATGGGATGATGGGACACCTGCTGCGATGGCCCGAGCACAAGAGTCACATCGGCACCTTTATCAGCCAGTGCCTCGGCAATGGCCACGCCCATTTTACCCGTAGAGAAATTACCAATAAAGCGAACCGGATCCAGACGCTCATAGGTAGGCCCCGCCGTCACTAATGCTCGGATTCCTTTCAGCGGGCTAGGCGCAGCAAAAAAATCAGCGAGGTGCTTCGTTATGTACTCAGGCTCAGCCATACGGCCTTCACCTGTCAATCCGCTGGCCAACTCTCCGTGGCCAACAGGAATGATATGATTGCCGTAAGTACGAACTTTGATAATATTGTTTTTCGTAGATGCGTGCAGCCACATATCTTCATCCATAGCCGGGGCAATGAATACAGGACACCTTGCCGACAGATATACAGCGCATACCAGATTATCACAAATACCGTTGGCCAGCTTAGCCAGTGTATTAGCACTGCATGGTGCTACCACCATAGCATCAGCCCACAATCCCAATTCTACATGGTTATTCCAGGCAGCCCCATCACTTACATCTGCCAGAACGGGGTGCTTAGACACTGTGGCCAAAGCCAGCGGGCTGACAAAATCGGCAGCCGCACGTGTAGTCAACACCCTCACTTCCGCACCCGCCTTCACCAGCAAACGCACCAGTTGAGGTGTTTTGTAAGCCGCAATGCTACCGGTTACAGCCAATACTATTTTCTTTCCTTGTAAAGACATAATAAAGTATCTGCAAGTTACATAGTTTTCAATAACATGATGTTAAAACAGGCCACAGGCACAATTTCACCCCATTCCCGGCGTTGTATGATACAAAGAATTACTTTAACTTCGTTTAAAATCGTTGTCATGCGCGCGGCTATTGCTCCTTTGTTCTTATTGTTCGCGGTGTTGGCTTCAGGTACATTCCTGATGACCTACCATAAAAAGGTGCTCAATAGTGACTACGCCAAAAAAATGCGCACCAAAAACACCGATGAATCACCTTTTACGGAAATAGCCTCGTTTGTTGAATATTCCTTCTCAATATTCAATCCTGTTCAGGAGGAGCCTACAGCCATTGCTGCCGGGGAAAAAGATACGGCAATGAGGAGCATGGACTATGTTGACCAACTAAATCCGCTGATATTCAGGAATTAAGCCATGCAGTCCAAATAATGTTCCCTTCACCCTACTCTACCCCGACGGGCATTCTGGCCATCCAATAATTTTGCATATTTAATTTTCAGGAGATTTAAACCAGTTCCTTACTTCACAGTCTTAGAACTGTTAAAAAGATATTTAAACCACTAAAAAATAACGTTATGCGCAAAATGAAAATCTCCTACTATCTCGGTGTTGCGGCATTGGCCGTGGGCTCGATGGTATTTATGGCCGCCTGCCATAAAAAAGACACTAACACTGCAACAGAAGACACCGGCTATGCGTCAGACCATATGCTGGCTGAAAAGTCTTATTCAGACGTGCAATCAATAACCGATCAGGCTGCTAATACAGCTTCAGGAAGTACGCTTAGCTACAGACTTACGAGCTCGGCATGCGCTACTGTTACCCACACGGGCGACAGCATCATCGTAGATTTCAGCAGCACCGATTGTCTTTGCAACGACGGTCGTACACGCCGCGGTAAGATCATTTGCGTTTATACCGGCGGTGCATATGCCGATAGCGGATCTGTACACTATATCACTTTTGATAATTACTACCAGGATGACAATAACATTGCCGGTACAAAAACGGTGACCAATCTGGGACATAACTCAGCAGGCCAGCCTATTTTCAACGTTGTTATTGCAGGTACTATTACCAAGGCTTCAGGAGGTGTGATCACCGCCAACTGGACCAGATTGCGTACCTGGACAGCAGGTTACCTGACACCAACTGACCATACTGATGATGCTTATTCTATCAGTGGCACCGGCACTATCGTTCGTGCTACGGGCGCAACGGTAGCAGTATCTATACCTACCACCGCACCATTGCAGGTTGCTTATGGCTGCCGCTGGATAGAAGCAGGTACCATTAACTACACATTGCCTAGCGGACTTACCAGGAGCATCAACTTTGGTAATACGCCTGTTTGCAACAATACCGCTACCATTACCCTGCCTAGCGGCGCAACTTATAACATTACAATGCCGTAATTTTTGTAGAAAGGTAAAAAACTAGAAGTCTACTATAACGTACAATAAAAAGCGGGCGAACCAGTGGTTCGCCCGCTTTTTATTGAGTGGCTGCGGGGTACTATTCTTTACTAATAACAGGCATTGAGTCTATTGCCGAGTAACGTTGGTTATCTGTTATTTCACCATTTCCTTTTCTCCATTTACCTATATATGCGTCATTGAACCTATTGCCAATGTTATCTAGACTACCATCACTACATTTTAGCCACGTTGACAGGCCGTAGAAATGACCTTTATAAACTATACCCTCAAAAAGATAAACAATCTGAGAAGGCTTCTGTTTGTTATTGCATATCTCTCTTCTTAATTCAAAGTTGTTATTTTTTGAATAATAGATTTCCGCGCGCAAGTCATCGTTTTTATAAATCTTAGCAACACACTTACGTCCATGAGAAAAATAATATTCATTCTTACATCCGTACTTGTCCGTGTCTTTATCTTTGACTATACTATCTGGTTTAATCGTTGATTGTCTTAGAATTTCATTCTTTGTCAGCATATACCACTTAACGCTGACAGTATCATAATTATAAGTATTGATAATGCTATCTTCTATGCTATCAGCATGATGTAGTTGATACACTACATCAGAGCTTCCTCTGTGATGAAATTCGCATCCATATATCATAATTGATAACAAAACGAGAAAGACAGATCGATATTTTTTCATACCACAATATATTGAAAATATTTCGCTCCCTTTTACGATACTAATATTATCCTGTATATGGTGTATAACGGGGGCTTGTCATTCTCGTCTTGAGCATCATGCTACTTGCAGCTGTGAAAACAAGCGGCAAAAGATATTAACAATGCGCGACCTCAAATTCCCGGGCCCCGAAAAAGAAGCCATTGTAAAAAATCATATATCGAGCATTTAGGGCTTTGACACCTGGACTAATGTACGCGACTGCTACCTGCGACGTACAGACACGAGCAAAACTTAGATAACATCCCCTTAGACTCACTTAGTGGAATCAATCCGCCCCCTTCCAAATACGATTCACTTGGAAACAATATCTTTAATTATGAAAAAACAGGTGTATTCAATTGCTGTGGTCCACGCCACAATATCACTTCTGATTTTAGTAACCTGGGCATAATAACAAAAGGGCATACATGGAGTTTGGATACTTTTTGCTATACACTATCCCGCAATACGCCCATTACCTGCAATATTGTAAGATCTAACAGCATCGATACTAAAAAAACCTTTTCCTGCTTCGACACAGCAGTCAGGATACTGTTCTCTTTGCAGTATTTGTATAGATCATTCAACAAAGCAGATACAACAGTCTATTATGATACTACAGACAGAAAACTATACTGTAAAAAAGAAATGCCGCCGATACCTGAACAACCTTATACAATGTCTGATATGCCTAACAAAATTGCAAAACGCTATTACTACAAAGGCAACTTGCTTGATTCAGTAACAACAACCTACGAATACTCTAATCCCGCTTTTAACGATACCGATGTATGCTACTACAACAAATATGGTGTGCGGCAGTCAAACATCAGCATTTAGGAGGCTGCATGAAAAGTAAAAATATTCTGAAAGTCTATCACAGATGTACAAAATTCGGAGAGGCTATTAAATATCTATACAGCTGCGCCCTTCTTCACCCGCAACAACTGAGCGGTAATGACCAGCAACACTGACGGTGCCATGATCAATGGAAGCAATAATGCGTGAGGGAGATCTTTCAAATAGAATGCAATGGCAATTGTAAGGGCATTAGTTCCAGTCATTGCCCATGCTGCCTGTGCATGCGTAAATCCTGCGTCCAGCAGATAGTAATGCAAATGCCTGCGATCCGCCTTGAGTGGAGAAATGCCTTTCACCGTCCGCATAATAAAAACACGGATAGCATCAAACACGGGAAGGAATAACAGTCCGAATACAAATAAGCAGGACTCACTGCCGTTCAGCAGGGTATTATTGTTGATAACGAACAAGGACAGCATAAACACAATAAAACCTAGTAACATAGAGCCCGTATCGCCCATATATATTTTAGCAGGTGCATAGTTGTAATAAAGCAGCCCCAACGTTGCCCCACACAAGCATAGCGACACACAAATCTGGCTTGTCTGTCCGCTAACTGCAAAAATCCCGGCCAGAACAGCGGTATATAATACCACCGTCATCCCCGCAAGCCCATCAATACCATCTACAAAGTTGAATACATTGATAAAGAAGGTGCAGCAAAAAGTAGTGAACACAAGGCTTATCCAGTAAGGCAGCTCGCCTATGTCCATAATACCATAGAGAGAGGTGATCCTTATATCGGCAAAGTAGACGGTGATGAAAGAGGCTATAAGCTGCGCCAGCAATTTCTTTGATGGCCGCATATTGGCCACATCATCATAGATACCCGTAAAAAACAGGATAACAGATGAGGTAAGCAGGTAGTTCCATCCCTTGAATGCCTCGGTTATAAAGAAAGGAGCTGTAGCCAGGAAGCCCACAAATATCCCAATACCACCGAGGCTCGGTATCTGCTCACCATGTATTTTCCTGATGTTATCGGGTATGTCGTACAACTGTCGCTTCTGCGTAATGAATATGATCTTCTTTACCGCATACAGACTGACTACTGCAGAAACGACCACAGCCAGAATGTATAACAGGTAAAGAGGTAAAGAGGTTAACATGCAGGATTAACGTGCTTTAGGATTAATTATTATTCCCAATCGGGGAACACATGACCAATAAAATCTTTGACAAATGCGTACAGGTTAAAATCATCTTCCTGCGTGGCTATGGCTAATAGTGTCTTTAATGCTGTCTGATTCACCCCTTTCATGCGGTGCGCCTGCACCAGTTGCCAGCTTTTCTCGGTCAGCAGCTGGAGTCGTTTTTCCGGCATGTCCTTTTGCTCGTCCAGGTACTTCATGATGGCCACTGCAAGCTCATCCACACCCTGCCGCTCAATAGCCACGGTTTTTACTACGGGAGTTTCAGTTTCGTTGCCCGCACGTTCATGGGCCAGCATACGCAGGTTGCGGTACAGCCCTTCAGCGTCTGCCCTGTCCGCCTTATTCACCACAAAGATGTTGGCTATCTCCATGATGCCTGCCTTCAGGGTCTGTACTTCATCGCCAGCCTCCGGCACCAGTGTCACCACCGTGCAGTCGGCCAGCCCCGCTATCTCTACTTCACTCTGCCCCACTCCTACCGTTTCTACCAATATAATATCAAATGGCGCTTCCTTTACCAGGTCGGTTATTTCTATGATCTTGGCACTCAGCCCACCCAGCGCGCCACGCGAGGCCAGTGAACGGATATAGATGTTAGGATGCGTATAAAACTCATTCATCCGTATTCTGTCGCCTAGTAATGCACCGTAATTAAAGGGTGATGACGGGTCCACAGCGATGACTGCAATTTTTTTATCTTCTTTGAGCCAGTGATGCAGCAGGGCATTTACCAGCGTGCTTTTGCCTGCCCCCGGCGGGCCTGTGATACCCACCACTTTTGCCATGCGGTGCTCACTCAGCTTCAGCAGCATGTCTTCATATCCCTCCAGTTCATTCTCCACTATGGTGATGCCACGGGCCAGGGCCAGAAAACTGCCCGCTTTTATGTCTTGGTGAAGTTGATTAATATTGTTCCGCACTAAAATGGATTTTTATCCGTTTATACATCCGGTGAATAAACTCGTGGACAAAAGTACTTTTCTAAATAATAATAAGCTAGGTAAGTCTGACATTGCAATAATATGCATATTAGGCATGGTCGCAGGATTTTTATATCCGCGGGTATTACTATCTATTTCCATGTTCCTTTTCGGGGTAACAGCGCTGTGGGGTGTACACCCCAGGCATTGGCTCAAAGATAAGTGGTGGCTTACCGGCGTACTATGGGTAGCCCTATACGCCATCACCTGGTTCTGGAGCGAAGATAAACACAACTGGGGCACACGGCTGGAAGTGAAGCTACCTTTTCTATTGCTGCCGCTGGCATTTCCTTTTTTACCGCAATTCACCACGCGGCAAATACGCATATTAGCTACAGGAATAGGTATCATGCTGCTGGCTGGTGCGGGCTACAGCATTTTTTTTCTCATAAGGGATTATGATTTTTACATTAAGGAATATTCTGTATCGCACATGTTGCCTACCCCGGCACGATACGACTATATACGTTTTAGTATGACAATCGTCCTCTTCATTATCTGGTGCCTGGGCAATTGGAGTACTTTTGAAACGCGCCGGGCCAAATGGTTAGTGGGCAGCTGTATTACCATATTGGCAGTATACATGCACATACTGGCAGCCAAAAGTGGTTTGGTGTCGCTATACCTGTTCATTTTCCTGTGGGGCCTGTATGAGACTATTGCAAAGAGAAAACTGGCAGGCCTGTTGGTATTGATTGCCATTCCTGTAGTATTCAATATTGCTTTGAAATTCATCCCTACCCTTTACGAGCGTAAAGAGCAACTCATGGCAAGTATATGGATGATAAGAGTAAAGGACAAAGGTGGCAACTATGCCGACCAATCACGCCTGATATCCTACGACATTTCCAAAAATATTATCCTCCAACACCCCATGACTGGCGTAGGCACGGGTGATATGCTGGCAGAAATGAAGAAGGGCTACGCACAATGGTATCCGCAGGTGGAGGAAAGGAACATGCTTGTACCGCATAATCAGTTCCTCACTGTGGCCCTTGGCTGTGGTATACCGGCGATGCTGGTATTTGTGCTATGGATATTCTGGCCTCTGGCGTGGCTACGCAAAAACAGGGAAAGTTTTTTTTTCTTTTCCGTCTGGCTCATATTGCTTGTTCAGCTGATGATAGAGCCTGCACTTGAGGTGCAATACGGAGTGTTTGTGTTTATATTTTTCCTGCTGCTGTTTCGTCACATGCTGCCCGCCGGCAGACGGCAGGCCTGACCCACTCATTGCCGATCCACTCAATGGCCTTTGGGGCTGGCAATGCCAAAGTCTATCCTGTAGTAAAATATCGGGAGAAACCCCAGCTGATACTGCTTGTAATAAGTGTTGTCGCTATAAGTAATGGACAATACATTTTTTGTACCGAAGATATTAACCAGGTCCAGACCTACTTCATGGGTCACTTTTTTTGAGTTAAACTTGGCACCCAATTTCAGATCGGCACGGAAGTAGTCCGGAAATTTTAGCGTGTTCCTTTTGCTATCTACCACCACAATATCACCGTATGCCCTGGTAGCGGCAGTGTCTACAGGCGAGTAGAGTTTTCCACCGGCATAGGTCACTTTACCACCAGCGATAAATGTACCATACTTACTTATCTTATGCTCGTAACCAAATAATAAATTGACGGCATATTTTGAGTTGAAATCAGTGCTGCGAAAAACGCCATCATTACCTTTTGCCTTAGAGTCAAACAACGAACCAGTAATGAGGAAATAATATCCCTGGTTCATCCTCTTTTCCAGTGTCAGCTCTGCACCGTAATTATATCCCACCCCTTTATTCACTAACGTCGACGGAAAATCGCGCGAATAAGAAGAGCCCTGATCGAGAGCAGAATAAGAGGAGCCCGTTACTGTTTCTATGGGCACCTGAAACAGGTATTGATAATAGCTCTCCAGCCTCAGGCGCATCACATTACTGAGGATATGCTCATAGGCAGCCACCATATGATGGCTGCGGGTGAACCCCACATTGTAGTTCTGCATTACAGATGGTGAATCGCTTAAGTTGTGTGCGAAATACTGGTAAAGCTGCTGCATCTGGCTGTGCAGCCCATAGCCTGCCGTAAACACATTGTTCCTGTCTATCGCCCAGCGCATGCCTATACGCGGCTCTACAGATGACGAGCCATTATGAGACAGGTACTGCGCATGTATGCCTCCGGTAAAAGCCAGTTTGTCCGACGGCCGGTATTTATACTGCACATAAGCCTCCGCCAGGTCGGTACTGCCAATAAAGTTTTCCCTGCGCTGCCAGTCCTGTCGGGTAACCGGATATTGTCTGCTGCTATCCAGCAAATTGAGGTGGTAATAATTATCAACGATGCCAAATTTCAAGGTCTGTCGCGAAGATAGCTTCTTGTTAAGGAACCAATGCAACATCCCCGTGGTGGTTTTGAAATCATAGCCCAGTATGGGTTTCAGCGAATCAGTGTGAAACGTAGCTGAATCCCTGAACACATAATTGTGGTTAGCAAAAATATTGTTACCCGATATACCAACGGTCAGTTTGGTATAGGTATTGGCATCTATCGTATAGCTATACTCAGCGCCCGCGATACCGGTATTAGAGGTAAAGTACTGGTCGCGATCCGACTCGCCATATAGCTGAGGCTCCGGCTTGGTAAGGGTGCTTACTATGAGATCTATGTTACTCAACCCTCCTATTCCGAAAAACGAAAGATTACCCTTTTTACCCATCGGGTAGTTGAGCTTGAAAGTCAGGTCCTGGTAGTTGGGTACGGAAGTAGTTCCAATTTTAATGTTCAACCCTTCAAATATTTTCAGGGTAGAATATCGGTAAGCAACGAGAAACGAAGAACCGTCCTTGCGGGATATTGGCCCCTCGGCACTCAGCTCCGTACCTAGAAACCCGAACTGTCCTGTGAATTCATACTTATCATTGTTTCCATTCCTTAGCTTCAGGTCAAAAACGCCCGCTACAGCATCGCCATATTCTGCCGGAAAAGCCCCCGTAAAAAAATCGCTGTTACCTAGCGTCTTGCTATTGAGCATACTTACCGGCCCGCCTGTGGTTCCGGACACTGCAAAGTGGTTAGGGTTGGGAATATCTATGCCCTCCAGCCGCCACAACACGCCTTGCGGAGAATTTCCCCTGATGATGATATCATTCCGGGAGTCATCTCCCCCCTGCACGCCCGCAAAATTACTGGCCATACGTGCCGGGTCCGATCGGCTGCCTGCATATCGCTCTGTCTCTGCCACGTCAAATGTTTTGGTACTCACCAGTGCCATGTCATTAATATGCTCTCTTCGCTGGTGCACTTCCACTTCTTTCATTTTTACCGACGTCTCCTCCATCTCTATGGTCAGCACCACTTCTTTGGCCGATGTTACTACGAGGTCACTTACAGCATAAGTGCCGTAGCCCATATATTTGACCTCAAGTTCATGCTTACCAACAGGTACATCGTTCAGCGTAAAGCGCCCCAGGGAATCTGTCGTTGTGCCTGAAAAAGGCTGCACGTCCTTCAATACTACCGCTACACCTATTAATGGAGATTTAGACTCTTTATCTACTACGCTACCCCTAACGGTCTGAATGCGTTGAGCAAATACAAGTACCGGTAGCAATAAAAAGAAAAAATAAAGCGATATTTTTTTCACCATGGTTTTTATCTTGCTTATCACAACAAGATATAAAATCAACACACAATTAAGTAATATCTGTGCGATACAGGCCGTTGGCTGCTACTCCAACCCGTCCAGTGTGATCAATAATTCCTTCCACGAAATATTCCGGGGATCAAGATCAAGACCATATACATCGTTCACATGATCAATAAGGTTGCGCTTGGTGCCCGTTGTAAAAAATGACCCGAACTCTTTGACATGCCCTTTATAGGCAACCACTATCAGGTTCTTATCTATCTGCTCAGGATGGTAGATATAACTGAATCGGTCATCATAGATAGTAAGTTTGCCCTCGTGCACCAGGCGGAACAGTTTATGCCCCCTGGGGCTCACCCTTACCAGGTACAAGGGTTTGTTGTCTACATTATAGGTCACTACAGCCTTCAGGTGCAGGTTGCGGGTATTGAACTGGTAATAGTAGCTGAATTCTTTATTTATCGGCTGCTCAATAAACACGTCGAACTTAGTGAAGGAAATAATACCCCTTATCGTATCTGAATTATAGACCACATAGCCCGCAGCCCTGTTCACCGAGCCAGGCAATTTCAACTCTTCGTAGTTGTCCCGTTTCCCAATGCCGCGTGGCACGTGCGCATCCCGGCTTGTTCTGGCACCCGCATTATTCACTGCACCCGCCACAAGCAAAACACCGACCATGCACAATATATATATACGTCGCATAACAGGACTGAGTTAAAACTATTCCAAAGTTCCTGATTTATTTCTATTTGTAACGGTACTTTTTGATTTTTTCGTTAGTTTGCCTCTTCATGCAATGGATATATTGGATTATAGCTGTTTTATTGGCTTCAGCTGCGGCTTTATGGGTATATCGAACCGATAAGAAACGTGCAGTACCCTACCCTTGGATCACTTCCCTGCTGCGAGGCCTCGTGGTATTTTTTACCTTGTTACTCATACTGGTGCCATCACTACATATCACCCAAAACACAGAAGAAAAACCGGTAGTTGTATTATTGCAGGATAACTCCCGCTCTATAGCTATCGCTCTGGGCAAAGACTCTGCGGCATTCAGGGCCAATACTAACGCACTGCTGAAGAAACTTTCCTATAAATACAAGGTAGTCACTTGGGGCTTCGGGAGAGCCGTGCAAATGGATACTATATTTGACTACAAACAACCAGCCACCGATATATCAGCGGCGCTGGACAGGGTGCAGGAATATTATGGCACCCAGAATCTTGGCGCAGTCATATTAGCTTCCGACGGGCGCTTTAATCAGGGCAGCAACCCTATGTTTTCACAATCGGGGCTATCAGGCACGCTATATACTGTAGCTCTTGGAGATAGCACCCAGCAAAAGGACCTGCGCATAGCACAGGCCTATGCCAACAAGACAGTGTCACTGAACAGCACTTTCGAACTGCGCGCAGATGTGGTATCACGGCTTTGTAATGGGTATAGCAATGCTGTTTCTCTTAGTGAAGCGGGCAAGATGCTGGGATCGTCGCCGGTAGCAATAAAAAGCGACCGTTACGATTGCTCCGTGTCTTTTACCATAAAGGCAGAGGAATCTGGCCTGCACCACTACATACTTACAATTCCTCCTGCCGAGGGCGAAGCCAATACCACCAATAACCGCAGAGATATATTTGTGGAAGTGGTGAGTGAAAAAAAGAATATCCTCATTGTATCCGCATCCCCCCACCCCGATGTGTATGCCATAAAAGATGCACTTAGTGGTCTGGAAACCTACAAGGTTACCGTATCTTCCATTGATAATTTCCCATCTTCACTCGCAGGTTACGATGTGATCATACTGCACGGGCTGCCTTCTCCTAAAAACAACATATCTGCACAACTTATAGCGGCCAAAAAACCGATTTGGTTCATCCTCTCTGCCCAGTCAGGGGTTAGCGCTATGAACGGCTTGCAGGAAATGACGCACACCTCATTTACTTCTGTCCCGGCGCACGATATGCAGGCAGTTTATAATACCGCATTCAACACGTTTACATTGCCACAGCAGATACAATCCGTTACAGATAAAATGCCTCCGCTTACTGTTGCCGGAAATATCTATGCTGCTACCGGAGCTAACTCTTTCTTTACCCAAAAAGGACAGGACAATCCGCTGTGGTTATTGCAAAACGGCAATGTTCCTATTGCTATTTTGGGCGGCGAAGGTATATGGCGCTGGCGATTGTATGAATACAAGAACTTCAATTCACACGCGGTGATAGACGAATGTATCCGTCAGACGGTTGCTTTCCTCAGCGCCAACAGTCATGAAAAACCTTTCGGCGTATCCATGCCTAAGTACATTTGGAGCGATCAGGAACCGGTAGCACTGAGGGCCTACCTCCACAATGCTAATAACGAGCAGATAAACACACCGGAAGTGCACCTCACCATTACAGATAGCGCACACCGCAAACATGAGTTCTCCTTCGAGCGATCAGGCAACGACTACTCACTGAATATAGGCATATGGGCCGGCGGCAACTACACCTATACCGCACACACCACATATAGCGACAAGGAATACTCAGCAAGTGGCAGCTTTGCTATCGCAAGCATACCACTGGAACTGATGGAACAGGGTGCAGACTACGCGTTGCTTTATGGCCTTGCTAAAAAATATAATGGCAGCTTTGTCACTGCACCTGCCATTGGGTCAATTTATGACAGCATCACGCGCAACGACCGCATCAAGCCTGTGATACGCACCAATACCGATACTGTTCCGTTTGTAGATCGCAAATGGTACTTCTTCCTTATCCTTCTGCTGGCTATAGGTGAGTGGTTATTGCGCAAATACTGGCTTGCCCAGTAAATCTTAAAGTTAATCTCGCGTTATTCGCTTCCTATTGTTGTGTTATTATTATTTTTTTAGGATATTTGCTTGTACATACTGTTTACATTTAGCCTAGATAATAGCAACAATGAAGGTTCCCTATTCTCTGCTGGAAGCAGAAATATTAAGTAGCGAATTTCAAACCCTGATCGGCACCTTTTCCGATAATATCTCCGCCACTGTAGAGGCCGTTGTCATCACACCTTTTGATCAACCCAACAAGCAACGCTTTTTCCTGTTTTATCACCTTTTTGATAACGATGCACAGGCAGCCCTTACTCATGAGTACAACGGATTTTTCTTTGACGTGATGATCATCGCCAAAGACAATAACGGAGCGTTTATATACGAAGACCTTAATTCCTGGTTTATGAAAAATAATTACGAATCAGAATATCCGGCGTGTCCCCTGCCCGCTACCGGCAACACCGCTATGTACGCATAGAATTATTCCATTGATAATTATTACCCCCCTTTTAAAAAGGTATTTCCCTATGCCGGGTTCCATGACGAGGTACAAATAGCGGAATTTTTTCTACAACTTTTTTTATAAAATGCCCGCTCTTGGCACAAATATTTTGATTGAACTGGAAACATCAATTAACTTCCATTAATAAAACAGTCCGGAAAATACCCGGTAAATGCTGGTAGTACTTAGTTATGAATAGCGCTGTGAAGATATTACTTGCTGATGACGACCCTGAAGACCGCATGATCATGTCTGAAACTTTTGGGGAATTGCAATTATCTGATGTTATTCACTTTGTGGAAAGTGGGGAAAACATCGTTGCCTACCTCAATGAAGCAAGTGAAAGCGTATTACCGACCCTTATTGTGCTCGATCTCAATATGCCCAAAATGAACGGCACGCAAACATTAAAATTGCTGAAGGAAGATGAAAGGTATAAGCATATACCGGTAATTATCTTTTCCACATCTATCAATCCGATGGAAAAGCAGGAATGTATGCAGCTGGGAGCCATATCATACGTCGTAAAGCCTGTGACCTACAAGGAATGTATTACCACCGCGCGATCTTTTTACGAACTTAGCCTGACATAACAACACCAAACAATCGAAAAAAGGGTCAGTGCAGGTGGTGTAGCCACCCGCACTATATATTTATGCTGACAGTTTATAGACTTGTGTATCCAGCTGTTGCAACGTATTGTGGATGTGTTTCTTCACCACATAATTGCGTGACAGCGCAAATGTTGCGCTCAAAAATGTCTTAAGGTCGGCCTGCATCGGACTTTCAAGTATCTTCCTTGCCTTATCTTTTCTTAAGTATATCAGTGCTCTGTTTTTCATAGTGATCTGTTTTCGTAGTCTAATACAAACTCTGTGCCAATCCTTTAAAATGATTTTGTTAAAAACAATTTTTGTTCTTTAATTTTATCCGCTGACAAGAACATACACTTATTTATGGAAATGATGTACAATGCTGTTAGCTGGTTCGAGATCCCGGTTACCGATTTCGACAGGGCTAAAAAGTTTTACAGTACTATTTACGATTTTGATATGCCTGAGGTTTTGGTAGGGCCTGTCAAAATGGGATTTTTCTTGCATCAGCGTGAGCAGGGTGGCATCGGCGGTGCCATTGTTTGCGGCGATGCTTATGTGCCGTCGAAAAATGGCCCCAAAATATACCTCAACGCTGGTATCGACCTCATCACCGTGCTTAACCGTGTAGAGGCTGCCGGAGGCAAAATAACACTGGGCAAAACAGATGTGGGCGGTATGGGCCACATCGCTATTATAGAAGATACTGAAGGTAACCCTATCTCATTGCACTCACGTAATTAATAACCGGCACAATTAGTCAAAATGTCACAATTCTCTACAGATAAAGCACCAAAGCCCGTAGGCTTATACCCGCACGCCCGCAAAGTGGGTAATCTTTTATTCCTTTCGGGTGTGGGCCCACGCAAGGCGGGCAGTGATGAGATACCCGGCCTTACTACCGACAAACATGGCAATCATATTGAATTTGATTTTGCCGCTCAATGTCATAGCGTTTTTCAAAACGTACGCACCATACTTGAAGAAAGTGGCAGCAGCTGGGACAAATTGATAGACGTAACAGTATTTCTTGTAGACATGAAACGTGATTTTCAGACATACAATAAAATATATGCGGAGTATTTTAAGGACAATCAGCCCTGCCGCACCACTGTGGGCATCGATTCCCTGCCTACAGCCATCGCTATAGAATTAAAGTGTATAGCTGTTATTGAATAACAAGGGAAAAAATGTCTTTTCATTTAAGGGGTAATTCATAACTTTGTTTGACCGCTTTAGCTACTCCCCAATAGTTTTGTTCAAAACAGAGTTGCACGGTCTTGTAAAACAAGAGCGTTATGTCCAAGTATATTTTTGTAACCGGTGGTGTTACGTCGTCACTAGGAAAAGGAATTATTGCAGCTTCACTGGCAAAACTGCTGCAGGCACGTGGATTTACCACCACTATCCAGAAGTTTGACCCATATATCAATGTCGATCCGGGAACCCTCAACCCCTACGAGCATGGCGAGTGCTATGTTACGGAAGACGGTGCCGAGACCGATCTTGATCTTGGCCACTACGAACGCTACCTGAATACCTTTACCTCGCAGGCTAATAATGTAACCACCGGCCGTATTTACCAGCATGTGATCAATAAGGAGCGCGAAGGTGCTTATCTGGGAAAGACTGTTCAGGTCATCCCGCACATCACCGACGAGATCAAGCGCCGAATGCTGCTGCTGGGAGAGAATAATCAATTCGATATTGTGATCACCGAGTTAGGTGGCACGGTAGGCGATATTGAGTCGCTGCCCTATATAGAGGCAGTTCGTCAGTTAAAATGGGAAATGGGCAACGACTGTATGGTGGTTCACCTTACCCTCATCCCTTACCTAAAAGCAGCTAAAGAACTAAAAACCAAGCCTACACAACACTCAGTAAAACTGATGAGCGAGCATGGCCTTAGCCCCGATGTACTGGTGTGCCGTACCGAAGAGCCTTTATATAAAGACCTGAAGAGGAAAATTGCCCTGTTCTGCAATGTAACGCAGGACGCGGTTATCGAAGCACTCGATGCCGATACCATATATAGCGTACCTCTGGAAATGATGCGCGAAAAGCTGGACGTCATCTGCCTGCAAAAGCTGGACCTGCCTATGGGCAAGGAACCCGACCTGTCTAAATGGAAGGAATTCCTTAACAAACTTCGCTACCCTAAGAGCAAGGTGGTCATAGGCCTTATTGGTAAGTATGTAGAGTTGCAGGATGCCTATAAGTCAATATTGGAAGCACTGATACACGCAGGCGCTATGAACGAGTGTAAAGTAGAAGTACGCAACATTCACTCTGAATACCTGACTAAGGAAAATGCAAAAGAAAAACTGCATAATCTTGATGCCATCCTTGTGGCTCCGGGCTTTGGCAGCCGTGGTATAGAAGGTAAGATAGATGCTATACGCTATGCCCGCGAAAGCAAGATACCATTCTTTGGTATATGCCTGGGTATGCAGATGGCATGCGTTGAGTTTGCCCGCAATGTGCTCAATCAGCCCAAAGCACACTCTACCGAAATGGACCCCGATACCGATCAGGGCGTCATCTGCATGATGGAAGAGCAAAAAGCCATCACACAGATGGGTGGCACCATGAGATTGGGCAGCTACGAATGTGTATTGCAAAGTGGTTCTAAGTCAGCCGATATTTATGGCAGCACGCACATTACAGAGCGCCACCGCCACCGCTACGAATTCAACAATAGTTACCTGGAGGCATTTGAGAACGAAGGTTTTGTGCCGGTAGGTAAAAACCCTAAGACTGACCTGGTAGAGATAGTGGAACTGAAAGACCACCCATTCTACATAGGTGTTCAGTTCCACCCCGAATATAAGAGCACGGTAGAAAATCCACACCCGTTGTTTGTAGCCTTTGTAAAGGCCGCAAAAGACGCACAGGAAGCCCGCAACGCCATCAACATCAAGGCAAGCCAGGTGGTACCTAATTAAGAATAATTTTAGTAATGGAAAAAGCCGACGCTCCTTTGGGTCGGCTTTTTCATTCCACAATTTCGGAGCTCTTTTACTTTGTTATTACTTTCACACCGTTAGGGCTTGTTTTACCAGGCACAACATTAGTTGCATTTTCTGTTACGCCACTTGCTGTATTGTCTGCACCCATTCCTGCCTGTGCCTGCTGCATTTCCTTTTTTGAATAAGGCGATGACTGAGGTAATGTGCCATCGTAAGGATGGTGTTTGCTCTTCATCTTCGCGCCTGAGGCGGTCGTCTTTCCATCTGCGCGGTTGTGTGTTGCCCCATTGAGTGTGGCAGACGATATGGTGTCGGTAGCTGCACTACCCGTTTGCTTTGCAGCGGGGCTTGTGGTGATAATATCAGATGTCGTTTTGGTGGTTGCCGAATCATTCCTGCATGCAGCCGTATCGGCATTGTGGCAAGCTCCCGCAAAAAGGCCCGCGAAGAGCAGCACACTTATCTTTATCGTTTTCATAGCTTTAGTTCTTTATTCCTTATTCATACGGGATCATACCCGGTACTTTGTAACGAACAATACTAAAACCATGCCTCTGCGCAAAAGGCAGGTACAAAAAAAAGCTAGTCTGAGAACAGACCAGCCCCTATAAACCCTATCACCATGAAAACCTCTTTATAACCAACGCTTGCGCGCCCTATGTCTTCGTTATTGATTGCAGTGTAAAAGTACTATGCCGTTTACCCATCAGCAAATCAATGGGACAAACCCTCTTTTTTCAGTGGTGAATGAATAGCATATATCATACGGCGTGAAATTGCCTCTATCAGTATGATAAAAAAAGCTAGCCTGAGAACAGGCCAGCCCCTATAAACCCTATCACCATGAAAACCTCTTTATAAGCAACGCTTTCGCGCCGTATGTATCTTATCTATTGACTACTGTGTAAAAATACCAGCAATACTTCCAACAAAATAAAAAATGGGATAAACCAACTTTTTTCCGGGGCGAATAATATTAATATTTCTGTTCTTTCCCTGTTTGCTAACACAAAAATACAGATAAACGAGGCACAATTATATGCCTAATATTAGTAGAATTTTGCCTCGGCAATCAAAAAATTTTAAATAATAGATAATAATTTGCAAATCAATTATTTATAAAAATTAAACATACTTAAACCGATCATTATCATTCGCATTTATGCTCACGATCATGTTTTCAAAAAGGCAATACAAGGTATTTTCTCCTCAATTCCGCACTCGCTGTGAAGTGATGCCTACCTGAAAGGAAATCAAATTTTCCTGTTTTCTTCCGCTTTCTTCCTATACAGGAAGATGGTATGGCGGCCAGAAAACCAATATAATCAATACTTCCAGCGGTTTACTTCCGCTTTTTTGCTGCCCTCTTTTTAAAAGCGGAAAGCGGAAGTTTTTGTTGCCTGAACGTTGCCGATAGCCATCGGGAACGAGTAGGTTGATTTTCCTTATATGAACTGTGGTGGCATATGATTGCAGTGGTTTTTTGTTTACGTGCAAAGCTGCAGTTTCAAAAGATTAATGACTG